>Ga0247815_10000005_pt1 | contig 526813 bp, 455 predicted proteins | sample UWRJL194509B1_FD_181014 | JGI IMG/M metagenome (GOLD analysis project Ga0247815, IMG submission 181014) | Plant litter microbial communities from Arlington Agricultural Research Station in Wisconsin, United States - UWRJ-L194-509B-1 | ecosystem: Environmental > Terrestrial > Plant litter >...
TCCTGAGCCAGGATCAAACTCTCCATTGTATAATGTGTTGTTATAATCCAAGCCCTATTAAACTCAATCAATAGAAACTTGTAAAAAAAATATTCTCTTACATTATCCCTAGCTTAAGCTCGCTTTGATAACAATCAGTTCAATCTCTCGATCTACCTGCCGTTACGCTGCATAATTTATTCTCTATCTCTTTTAAGAACTTTAGCGGTCGTCTGTCTCAGACTTCCTATATGTTTTCGCTTTCCGAAGATCGCTTAACTTTTCAATGTTGTAAACCAAAAATCGCATCTGGTTTTGTTAACGTTATTTTCTAAATCGTTTCCGATTTTTTCTCCCTCGTTTTGGGATTGCAAAGGTAGTAACCTTTTCTTTATTTGCAAACTTTATTTTTTATTTTTTTTGTTCGCTTTTTCAATTTAGTAACCGCTTTTGCTTTAGGCTTTTGCGGGCTGCAAAGGTAGAAACCTTTACCGAAATTGCAAACTTTATTTTAAAAACTTATTTTGCTAAACTTTAAAAGAACATCCCGCTATTTCGTTTGCGGGCTGCAAAGATACGCACAAATTCTACTTATACAAATGATAAACTAAAGATTATGATAGTGTAATTTTAACACGCTGAAAATGAATAACAAAAAATGCAATTATTAAAAACAAAAGCACTCCATATATGTATCTACAGCCATTCTGGAAGCCAAATAGGTGCAACATAGCCTTATAATGCCCATAGCAGAGTTATCTATAGCAGATAGCTAATCAATATTGTATATACATACCGATATTTTATTAGAGATAGCACGAATATTTAATCCTTATTAATAGAAGCAATACTTTACGCTAGACTGTAGCAAGCCCTTTTGAGTGAAAGACAAACCGGGTGCCTATCCTTTTTAATAAGAGGTACTGCCATCGGCTTTGCTAAGCAAGCAGATTTGCGTTAGGGATAGCAGCGGATACCGGCGTTGTGGCTAAGGCCTGCTGGCGTATGAGCGGATAGCCCGGGCCGTAGGTAACGCCTTTATATAAACTATATATATTAAGCCATTACACCTATATAATACAGTATGTGCCAGGCACCTTATTATAATGATAAGCTATTGTACCAACACGGTGGCTACAACGTTAAAAGATGTTAAATACTTACCTTATATATATAAGGTGCGGAATTGACGTTATATATTCGCCCCAATAAATAAATAATTGATTGATTTATAATATTCAACTATCTTTGCAAAATGTTTAAAAAACAACTACTCATATTTTCAGGCGTGATGCTCTTACTTATTGTTACGCTAGGCAGTTGTAAAAGCAAATACGAAAAGTTAAAAGCAAGTAACGATAACGCCAAAAAATACCAGGAGGCGGTTAAATTTTATAATAAGAAAGATTACACCAAGGCTTTAGGTTTATTTGAAGACCTGGTAACCCGCTACCGTGGCCGTGCCGAGGCAGAGGATTTGTTTTATTATTATGCATATACCAACTACAGGCTAAAGGATTATACATCAGCAAGATTCCATTTTAAAACCTTTGCAGATACTTACCCCTCAAGCCCGCGTGCTGAGGAATGCCGCTTTATTGCTGCTTATTGTTTCTACCTGGATTCGCCCATCTACTCGTTAGATCAGGAGAACACCACGAAGGCTATCGAATCGTTACAGTTGTTTATTAACCTTTACCCAAAAAGCGACCGTGTTACCGAAGCCAGTAAGCTGATACAAAACTTACGTGATAAGCTGGAGCAAAAATCGTACGCTAACTCTAAGTTATATTTAACTATTGGTGATTTTCAATCGGCAGTTATTGCGTTTAATAACACCCTGCGCGATTACCCTGATACTAAATATGCTGAAGAATTGGAATTTTTGACTATCCGTGCACAGTACGAATATGCAAAGGTAAGTTATGACAGAAAAAAGGAAGAACGTTTTGACCAGGCTATTAGCTATGCCGACCAGTTTACCGAGAAATACCCAAACAGCAAGTTTTTAAAAGAGGCTGCAGATTATAAAAAAGATAGCCAACAAGGTATTGTACGCGCTAAGCGTTTATTGGCAGAAGCATCAGCTGATATAAAACTTGCCGAAAAGCTGGCGAAAAAGGATACCACTAATACCGGCCAGCCGCCGTCAATTAAAGACAGAGACAATCAGAAAATACCATATTAATAATAAGTAAAAAAGACATGAACGTTAACAACCCAACTAACAAGCCAGCTGTAGCAAGCAGTACAGTTACCCGTGACCTGCGTGAACTGGATGTGAAAACCGACAATATATATGAGTCGTTGGTAATTATGTCAAAAAGGGCAAATCAGATATCAAACAATATAAAAGAAGAGTTACACCAAAAGCTGTCTGAATTTGCATCTGCTAATGATAACCTGGAAGAGGTTTTTGAAAACCGCGAGCAAATTGAGATATCTAAATATTACGAAAAATTGCCTAAACCTACTTTGGTAGCTGTACAGGAATTTTTAGATAATAAAATTTACTACCGTAACCCGGCTAAAGAAGCAAGAGAAGTTTAAGCACTTCGCTCAATTCAAAAGTTAAAAGTCAAAATTCAAAATGCAGGTACGCCTCCTTTTGAATTTTGACTTTTTATTTTTTACTTTAATACTATGCTGGAAGGTAAAAAAATACTATTAGGAGTTTGCGGAAGTATTGCCGCTTATAAATCGGCAACCTTAGTAAGGCTGCTGATTAAGGCAGGCGCACAGGTGCAGGTAGTGATGACACCCGATGCTACCAATTTCATCGCCCCGCTCACACTATCTACACTATCTAAAAACCCGGTATATTCCGACTATTTTAAGACAGAAACTGGCGAGTGGAATAATCACGTTGAGCTTGGCCTTTGGGGCGATGCCATGATCATAGCACCGGTAAGCGCCAATACTATGGCTAAAATGGCGGGCGGGCTGGTTGATAACCTGCTTACGGCTGTATATTTATCGGCCAAATGCCCTGTTTACTTTGCCCCTGCTATGGATCTGGATATGTGGAAACATGATTCGACACAGCACAACATTACGGCCTTACAAGGTTTTGGAAATATCCTGATCCCACCTGGTAGCGGCGAGTTGGCAAGCGGCTTGCATGGCGAGGGCCGCATGGCCGAGCCGGAGGAGATTGTTGCTTTTTTAAATGATGATATTAAAAAGAAAAGCCCTTTAACCGGCAAAAAAATATTGGTTACAGCCGGCCCTACCTATGAGGCTATAGATCCGGTACGGTTTATAGGCAACCACTCATCGGGTAAAATGGGTTTTGCTTTGGCTGATGAGCTGGCTTCGCTGGGTGCCGATGTTACTTTAGTGGCCGGGCCTACTGCACAAATAAGCAAATACCAAAGTATTAAACGCATTGATGTAATTAGCGCCGCAGATATGCTACAAGAGTGTTTAACGCATTTCCCGCTTGCTGATGCATGCGTAATGTGTGCCGCAGTTGCAGATTATACCCCTTCGCACGTAGCCGATCAAAAAATAAAGAAGCACGATGATGGCCTTACTATAAACCTAAAGAAAACTACCGACATATTAAAAACCCTTGGCCAGCAAAAACGCGCCTACCAGGTATTGGTTGGCTTTGCCTTAGAGACCCAGAACGAAGAACAATATGCCATCGATAAACTCCAAAAGAAAAACCTGGATTTAATTGTATTAAATTCGTTAAATGATAAGGGTGCAGGCTTTAAGAATGATACTAATAAAGTAACTTTAATAGACCGCCAATTAAACAAAACGACTTACGACCTAAAAAACAAAACCGAAGTGGCCCGTGATATTTGTATTAAGGTTACTCAGCTATTAAAAAAATGAAAAGATATATAACGTTTGCCGTGTTATTTTTTGCCTGTTGCGCTGTTGCAAAAGCTCAGGACCTAAATGCACGTGTAAAGGTTGTGGCACCCAAAATACAGATAACCAATAAACGCGCCCTGCAAACGCTGGAAAATGCGATGAAGGATTTCTTGAACGGACGCAAATGGAGCACTGACGATATTGCCCCACAGGAACGTATAGATTGTAACTTTGTGCTAAATATTACCGCCTGGGATGGCAGCAGCAATTTTAGCGGCGAGTTACAAGTACAATCTTCCAGGCCGGTATACAATGCTACTTATACCACCACCCTGCTTAATGTTAACGATAAGGATTTTGATTTTACTTATAGCGAAGGCCAAACTATTGATTATAGCGACCAGCTATTTCAAAACAACTTAAGCGCCGTGATGGCCTTTTATGCATATGTTATTGTGGGGATGGATTACGATTCGTTTTCTAAATATGGCGGGAGCCAATACTTCTTAAATGCGCAAAACATTGCTATTAATGCACAAACTACGTCTTTTAAAGGCTGGAAAGCTTTTGATAATAATGTTAACCGTTACTGGTTGGCAGAAAACTTGAATAACAAACTCTACAACAACCTGCGCGAGTTTATTTACAACTATCATCGTAACGGTTTAGATATCATGGCTGATAACCCTACTAAAGGCCGTAAATACATCAGCAGCATATTACCGGTATTAAGTCAGGTTGACCGTAAGCGGCTGGGTTCTTATTTCCCGCTGGCGTTTTTTACTGCTAAAAATGCCGAGTTTGTTTCTATTTTCAGCAACGCATCACCGCAGGATAGGATACAGGCCATGAATATCCTATCCCTTGCCGACCCGGCCAATGGGGGTAAATACCAGGTCTTAAAAGGCAACTAAACCATATTGTTCATACCGGTCGGTATGCATTAAGCTAATTGCTTAAGGTAATTTTTAAACTCTTGTAAAAATATACTATAACAGGATGAGCCCATGGCTTTGCCCATATTCCGGATGCCGCTGTAACTGGCTACTACAAAACAAGCCACATGATCCGCGTTAACATCGTTACGAACTTCATTCAAAGCTTTTCCCCGATTGATACTTTCTTTGATAACATCTTGCCATTGAGTAATAAATTTCACCAACGCAGCTTTAAATTCATCGTTAACAGCCGACATCTCTTCTATTAGGTTTACGATAGGGCAGCCATACTTGGCCCGCAAAAACGGCACTTTTAATAACACGATACGCATCATCTCATAAATATCATTAACAGGGTCTTTGCTATCTTCCAATGGCTGCACCAGTGAAGTATACATGCCCGGGCAAATAATATCATTTATCATAGCCAGCCCCATTTCATCCTTATTTTTAAAGTGATAAAAGAATGCACCCTTAGTAACCCTGGTGGTAGCCAAAATATTATCTATACTGGTTGCCTGATACCCTTGCTTATAAATAAGCTCGAAGGATTTAGTCAGGATCATGGTACGTGTTTTAACAGCTTTAGACATTTAAATACCGTTTAGTATGTTATACAAACATAATTAATATATCCTTTAGTGCAATAATACTATATTAGCTAAGCATAAACCTTTAAAACCACTATCATGATTCAATTTATCTCTATCTACATCCTTGGGTACTTGCTTATATTTTTGATTAGTGTATTAATTATGCGATGGGTTTTCCGTATTGACCAAAGCATTGAATATCAAAGATTGCAATATAACATCCTGCTTAAAATTGCTCACAAACTGGGTGTAGATGAAAAACCTGCGCAACAAAACAATACCGATCCAAACCATTTGGATGATACAGTTTAATACAAATTACTCCCATACTTATAAAATTTAAACCATCCTCCCACGTTTTATCAACCATTAGCTATCTTTACTCTTTTTAAGCGATAGAATATTATATGACTAAACGATGGGTGTTAAAAGATGCAGCAGATGCGGTTACAGTACAGAAACTTGCTGACGAGCTGAATATAAACCCTGTTCTATCTACCCTATTGGTACAGCGCGGCATCAAAAACTTTGATGACGCTAAATACTTCTTTCGCCCAAACGCACTGCACCTGCACGATCCTTTCCTGATGCAGGATATGGAAAAAGCCATTGATCGTATAGAAAAAGCTATCGCTACAAACGAAAAGATTTTAGTTTACGGGGATTATGATGTGGATGGCACAACAGCTGTATCTATCGTTTATAGCTACTTTCAAAAACTGCATCAAAATATAGAATATTATATTCCTGATAGATACAAAGAAGGATACGGAATCTCCACCCAGGGCATCGATTACGCAGCAGCCAACGGCTTTGGTTTAATTATAGCGTTAGATTGTGGTATAAAATCGGTTGATAAAATTGATTATGCCAATACTTTGGGGGTAGATTTTATCATCTGTGACCACCACTTACCCGGTGCGCAATTACCTGCGGCAGTAGCAGTGCTTGACCCTAAACGTGCCGATTGCGGCTACCCGTATAAAGAGTTATCCGGCGCAGGTATTGGTTTTAAACTGATACAGGCTTGGGCCGAGAAACACGACCTGCCATTTGAAGATGTTGCCGAATACCTGGACCTGGTTGCTATTAGCGTAGCCTGCGATATTGTACACATCACCGGCGAAAACCGCGTATTAGCACACTTAGGCCTTCAAAAAATAAACGAAAACCCGTGTATAGGTGTAAAAACATTGATGCAGGTGGCAGGGCGTGGTAATACTTATACCATAAGCGATGTGGTATTTTTATTGGGCCCGCGCATTAATGCCGCCGGGCGTATAGATGACGCCAAACATGCTGTTGAACTTTTAATAGCCTGCCATGAAGATGCCGCCAAAGAAAAAGGCGACATGATAAACCTGCGTAATACCGAACGTAAAGGCCACGATCTGCAAATTACCGAACAAGCGTTAAGCATGATAGATAATGATGAGGTGATGATAGCCCGCAAATCTACCGTGGTGTTTAACGAGGAATGGCACAAAGGGGTAATTGGTATTGTAGCATCGCGCCTTACTGAAAAATATTACCGCCCTACCGTAGTGCTTACCCGCTCAAACGGGCATGTGGCTGGTTCTGCACGCTCTGTTTTGGGGTACGATCTGTACGAGGCCTTGTGTGGCTGCAGCGATTTGCTGATCCAGTTTGGCGGGCATAAATATGCAGCCGGTTTAACCATGCAGCCCGAAAACGTACCTGCCTTTATCCAAAAATTTGAGGAGGTAGTTAGCTCTACCATTCCTGATGAGTTATTAATACAGCAAATAAGTATTGATGCCGAGATCGAACTAACAGATATCGATTCTAAATTTTTCAGGATCATGAACCAGTTTGCGCCATTTGGGCCGGAGAACATGGCGCCGGTATTCCTTACTAAAAATGTGTATGTTAGCGGTAATGCGGGTTTAGTTGGTGGTGCACACGTTAAAATGTTTGTGATGCAGCCGGGCTCAGCAGCTTTTAGCAGCATAGCCTTTAACCAGGGCGAATTGCTGCCTCAATTAAAACCGGGCGTGCCCTTTGATATTTGTTATACAATTGAAGAGAACGTATGGCGCGAGCAGCGTACTATACAATTAAATATAAAAGCTATTAAGTTGGTGGGTAGTGAATAGAGGGTAGTAATTGGTTTCGCACAAGCCAATATAGCAAGTAAAGTAATAACAGCACACAATCAAATAAGAATTTAAAAAGTCTCCCCTACCGGGGGGATTTAGAGGGGGCTACATGATACTCAGAGCAGAGAACTTAGTAAAAAAATATAAACAACGCACCGTTGTAAACGATGTAACGTTTAACGTGGCACAGGGCGAAATTGTGGGTTTGCTTGGGCCCAATGGTGCGGGTAAAACCACCTCGTTTTACATGATAGTGGGTTTGATTAAACCTAACGAAGGCAAAATATTTTTAGATGATCAGGATATAACGTCCGACCCAATGTATCGCCGTGCGCAAAAAGGTATAGGCTACCTGGCGCAGGAAGCATCGGTTTTCCGCAAGCTATCTGTGGAGGATAATATTAAGGCCGTGCTGGAAATGGGCAAAATGAGTAAAGAGAACCAAAGGGATAAACTGGAGGAACTGATAGACGAGTTTAGCTTGCACAAAGTACGTAAAAACCGCGGCGACCTGCTATCCGGTGGCGAACGCCGACGTACCGAAATTGCCCGCGCCCTGGCTGCCGAACCAAACTTTATCCTGCTGGATGAGCCCTTTGCCGGGGTTGACCCAATTGCAGTAGAAGAGATTCAGGCCATGGTGGCCAAGTTAAGGCATCGCAACATAGGCATACTGATAACCGACCACAATGTGCAGGAAACACTATCTATTACAGACCGCGCCTACCTGCTTTTTGAAGGTAAGATCCTGGAATCTGGCGTGCCGGAAGTGTTGGCCGAAAATGAAATGGTGCGTAAAGTTTATCTCGGCGCAAATTTTGTTCTGAAAAGAAAAACATTTCCTCAGGAATAACTATTTTTAGAAGTTCAATGTTCGGGGCATTGCTGCTCAGCACCGGCTATGAACGATGATCCGTCAATTATCAACTAAATTATGACCATTTTAAACTCCGTATTTACCTGGTTCATGAAAAAGCGTATCCACCAGATAGAGCTTTTTATGAAATACCCCAATGAAGTACAAGAAGAATGGTTTGAGCAATTGATTGCAGGTGCAGAAAATACCGAATGGGGAAAGCAGTATGGCTACAAAAGCATCGAGAATCTAGCCCAGTTTAAAGAGCGGGTGCCTATCCAAAACTACGATACACTAAAGCCTTATATTGAACGGATGCTGAAGGGCGAGCAAAATGTATTGTGGCCGTCAGAGATCCGTTGGTTTGCCAAATCATCGGGCACCACCAGCGACAGGAGCAAATTTATTCCCGTTAGTGAGGAATCTTTAGAAGAATGCCACTTTAAAGGTGGTAAGGATATGCTTACCCTTTATTTCAATAACCGGCCAAACGCACGCATATTTACCGGTAAAAGTTTAACATTGGGTGGCAGCCATCAAATTGGGCAACTTAATTCAGATACTTTTTTTGGCGATCTATCTGCCGTGATCATGAAAAACCTGCCCCTTTGGGCCGAATTTTACCGCACCCCGCATTTGGACATCGCCCTGCTAGAAAATTTTGAGGAGAAAATAGAGAAGATGGCGTACGCCACTAAGGATGTTAATGTAACCAGTATTAGTGGCGTACCTACCTGGAATATCCTGCTGTTTAAACGCATCCTGGAAATTACCGGCAAGAAAAACCTATTGGAGGTTTGGCCCAACCTTGAGCTTTACTTCCACGGAGCGGTAAACTTTACCCCCTATCGCGAGCAGTTTAAAAAACTGATCCCTAACGATGATATGTATTACCTGGAAACTTACAATGCATCCGAAGGTTTTTTTGGCATACAGGACCTGGAAGAACCGGGCGACTTACTCTTAATGCTGGATTACGGTATCTTCTATGAGTTTTTACCGCTGGAAAACCTGCATGATGATGACCCCAAAACGCTGACACTTGATGAAGTAGAAATTGATAAAAACTATGCGCTTATTATCACTACCAATGCCGGGCTTTGGCGGTATATGATAGGCGATACGGTTAGGTTTAGTTCGTTGTCGCCTTTCCGCATCCAAATAACGGGCCGTACTAAACATTTTATTAATGCCTTTGGCGAAGAATTAATTATAGATAATGCCGAACGTGCTTTGGCCGAAGCCTGCTCGCAAACAGGTGCCATCATCCGCGATTATACAGCAGCACCAATTTACTTTAAGGATAACGAATGCGGTGCCCATGAATGGCTGATAGAGTTTGAAAAAAAACCTGCCGAATTTGAACGTTTTGTAGACCTGCTGGATGAAACTCTGCGTCGTGTAAATTCCGATTACGACGCCAAACGCTTTAAAGATATGGCCCTGCGCCGCCCGCAGGTAAAAATAGTTGCGCAAAACACCTTCTTTAACTGGATGAAAGAAAAAGGCAAAATTGGCGGCCAGCATAAAGTACCCCGCCTGGCCAATAACCGCGAGTATATAGATTCAATTTTGAAAATAACTGAGTTGATTAAAAATTAGCCGTCTTTCAACTTCAGCTCTCTTTTTATTTTAACACAAGCTTCACAATAACCTAACAAACCTCTTGTATCACCACGTGTATATTGTGCGTAATATTGATATAACCTCAATAGACATGAAAAAAACTTTATTATTTGTTGCACTAGTTACCATCATTACGTCGTGCAAAAAAGATTACCCCGCATTACCTACACTTAATGGTACCTGGGAACTAACATCGGTAACAGGAGGCTTTGGCCCAACTGTAGTACCAGCGGAAAAAAAAGACAAATATGTGATTACCATCAATAGTAAATACACTAAAATAGATGCCAACAACATTGAAACCAAAGGAAATTATATAGTTAAGTTTGATGAGGAAAACAACGGTTTTAAATTTGGTACCATCACTTTCTCAAACCCCGCTTACACTGATGCATTCGCTTTTAAAGCCGATACTATAATTATTGGCAGTTCGGCATCAGACGGGCCGAGCTACAAATACGTTAGAATAAAGAAGTAACCGCCTGGTATATTTTTACCGCTTCAACAGCTTCTTTAACATCATGCACGCGCAAAATATCAGCGCCTTTCATCAAGGCAATGGTATTAAGCGCGCTTGTACCGTTAAGGGCTTCGTCAGCTGTATTCCCTAATAGTCCATAGATCATTTTTTTGCGGGAGATACCTGCAAGTACCGGCAGCTGCAGGCGCTCAAGTTCTTGCATCCTGTTCATGAGCGCGTAGCTGTGTTCGGCTTTTTTGGCAAAGCCAAAACCGGGGTCAAGTATAATGTCATGCACGCCCAATTGCTTTAACTGGTGTATCTTTTGCACAAAATAATCATACACTTCTGCAAATATATCTTCATAATTAGCCAGTTGCTGCATGGTTTGTGGGGTGCCTTTCATATGCATTAAAATATAAGGCACCTGCAGGCGGGCCACCGTGGCAAACATCGCGTCATCAAGTGCTCCGCCGCTAATATCATTAATGAGGTGTGCACCTGCCTTAATTGCGGCTTCCGCCACCGCTGCACGAAAGGTATCTATAGAAATGATGGCATCCGGATATTGTTTCACAATGGCTTCAACTGCGGGCAAAAGGCGGTCGGTTTCGTCCTGTACAGATATATCTGTGGCCCCCGGCCTTGATGAATAAGCACCAAGATCTAAAAAAGCAGCCCCATCGGCCAGCATGTTGCCTGCCTGTTGCAATACATCGGCAATAGCGGTTTTACGGCTTTCGGCAAAAAAGGAATCGGGCGTAATATTAATAATGCCCATTATCTTTGGCGATGACAGGTCTATCAATTTACCACCCGCATTTACGGTTACTTTTTTTTGAAAAAATGTATCTTTAGCCACTTTGTTTTGTTGAAACGATGAAAGGTTTGAATGTTGTAAAGTTAAGGCATCTTTATTCAAATCTTTGACACATTTATGCGACACCTTTATAAGGAGCAATAGGGAGTTAACTCACCCCGCAACCGCAGTAGAACATTACAACTTTGTAACATTTAAACATTACAACATTTTGAGTAACACAGCAGCAGAATACGAAGCAGTAATAAATATATGTAAGGGGCTTTTCATGAAAAAGACCCGCGATTATGGCACAGCCTGGCGCATATTAAGGTTAGCCTCTATCACCGATCAGATTTTTATCAAAGCGCAGCGCATTCGTACACTCGAAGAAAAACAGGTATCAAAAGTGGGTGATGACATTGCCGGCGAGTATATTGGCATTGTAAATTATTGCGTTATTGCCATGATGCAGATGGATTGCGGCCCCGAAACCCCTAACGAACTCGACCCAGCCGAAGTAGAAATGATTTTTGACGGCAAGGTAACCGAAACTAAAGAACTGATGTTTGCTAAAAATCATGATTATGGCGAAGCCTGGCGCGATATGCGCATTAGCTCCCTTACCGATCTAATATTGATGAAACTGCTGCGTGTTAAACAAATAGAAGATAATAAGGGCCAAACCCTGGCATCAGAAGGTGTTAAAGCCAACTACCAGGATATGCTAAACTACGCCGTATTTGCGTTGATTAAATTAGGGGTACAATCATGAAGAACGGATTAGTTTGGTTTTGCAGGATAGCCGTTGGCTTATTATTCATCTTTTCGGGATTAATAAAAGCTAACGATCCGCTGGGTTTTTCTTATAAGCTGGAAGAGTACTTTGAGGTATTCCACACTACTTGGCTAAATGGATTTGCCTTAAGCCTATCCATTTTACTTTGTGCTTTAGAAATGATACTGGGTTTTGCCCTGTTGGTTGGCACCCGTGCTGTTAAAGTGGTTTGGGGGTTATTGTTACTAATTATCTTTTTCGGCTTTCTTACCTTTTACTCGGCATACTTTAAAGTGGTACAAACCTGTGGTTGTTTTGGCGATGCCATCCCGCTTACGCCATGGCAATCCTTTATTAAGGATATGGTTTTATTGCTATTAGTGCTGGTGTTATTTGTTAACCGTAAAAGCATTAAACCATTAACCAATGCCAAAACCGGCGATAAATTACTGATTGGCGCTACCATAGTTTCCATAGGTTTCGGTTTATACACTTACAACTTTTTACCCGTGGTAGATTTTTTACCGTATAAAGTTGGGGCAAACATCCTGCAGGAAATGAAGACCCCGCCGGGAGCCGTACCGGATGAGTTTGAAGTTACCTACATCTTGAAGAACAAAAAGACGAAGGAAAGTAAAACAATGTCTGATAAGGAATATATCAAATCGGGCATTTGGAAAGACACCAACTGGGAAGTACAGGGCAACCCCGAAAGCCGCCTGGTTAAAAAAGGTTTTGAACCCAAAATTCGCGACCTGAACATACAAGATGCGCAGGGTAATAATTATAACGAAGAATTATTGAGCAGTCCGTTTTACAGCCTGGTTATTGTGGCCTGGAATTTAGAGGATACAAACCCTGATGCTGTTAACCGCATTAATGCTTTGGCCATTAATCTTACACAAAATTATAACACACGTACCATATTCTTAACCTCTAACGCGCCGGATAACGCACAAAAGTTTGCTAAAGACCATAAACTGGTTAGTGAACTGTTTTATGCTGATGGCGTTCCGTTGAAAACGATGGTGCGTTCTAACCCGGGTATCATCTTGCTTAAAAACGGTACGGTTATTAATAAATGGCATTTTCATAACATGCTTAAGTACGAATACATTGTTAAAAATTATCTGAGCAAATAATAATGGGGCTGATATTTTTAGTGGGATTTATGGGCTGCGGCAAAACTTCGTGGGGGCGCAAACTCGCCGCAGGTTTAGGTTACGAATTTATTGATCTGGACCATATACTTGAAGCCAAAGCAGGCTCTACCATAGCCGAATATTTTGCCTCGCACGGCGAAGAGGCTTTCCGTAAGCTGGAATCTGAAATTTTAAAAACTACTGATTATCCGGAAAACACCATTGTATCTACAGGTGGTGGCCTGCCTTGTTTTTTTGATAATATGGAATGGATGAACGGCCATGGTCAAACACTGTACATCCAGTTATCGCCCAAGGCTTTGGGCAACCGTTTAGAGAACGCCAAAACCCCTCGCCCTGTATTGCAAGGTAAAAAAGGCGACGAACTGGTGGAGTTTATCGAACACAAATTAGCCGAACGCGAAGGGTTTTATTTGCAAGCTACCCACACCATCAGCGGGATAGATATGAGTGTAGAGAAGTTGATAGAGGTTGTGGGGCTTACCTAAAATTGTGATGCCGAATTTATTTCGGCATTACATCACAAAAGTGGAAAACCTTGTTTGAGAGATCCTGAAACAAGTTCAGGATGACTATATTATTTCTACCTCAAATAAACCGCATCTTCTTCACCTTCAACATCAATCACAACATCTACGTGTTCTTTAATAACGGTTGAAAGGGCAACGCCCGCATAATCTGTAGTTACGGGGAAGTTTTTATGGTTACGGTCTATCAGTACAACGGTACGCAATTTTTTAAGCGGCACATCCAGGAATATACCAAAACCATACGCCAGTGTTTTGCCGCTGTTAAGCACATCATCTACTAAAACAATTACTTTATCGCTGCACTCCTGCACATCAAAGTTTGTTTTAGCATGTAGCTGGCTGCTTTGCTTATCCAGCTCTATGGTAAGTAGGCGGCTTTTAAATGGCGCAATTTTATCTAAAACAGTTTTTAATCTTTCAGCTATATGGTTACCACGCGGCAATATACCGGCAATCAGTATCTCTGTTTCATCAAAATTATCTTCTAGTATCTGGTAGGCAATACGATCTATCTTTTGCTGTATTTGCTGCTGGGTTAATATCAGGATCTTTTTATCAGACATGATGACGATGTTGGAATGTTGTAAGGTTGAAACGTTGTAAAGTTAAACCACTTTTGGATATGTAAATATAAAGGAACGTTCCAACATTTCAACTTTCAAACGTTCCAACAGTCTTTTACCCCTTCACGTAAGGATAATACACAAAATTAGCCCCCTCCGGTACTACCACAAACAGGCACATAAAATCGTTGGGGTTTTTATAGGTGGTTAAAAAGCGTTCTTTTAATTCTGGCTTGATAATGCCCCGTTCTACAAATTCTTCAATAGTAGATGCATGGATGCTCCACTCAGTGTTGAGTTCTATCCTGTCCAGTATCATTTCGCCCAGCTTTATTTCGTGCTGGTGGGCAACAAAAATAGGGTGCGAAGACAGACCCTCTACCATAATCTCTACCGCTACCTCGCGGATAGATTCGTTAAAAAACTTCAGGTCGCGCTCTAAACTAACCAGCGGACTGTCCTTTTTCGGTTGCTCTTTTCCTCCGGCTCTTTCGTTCAGTAATTCTTCGGCATCCATATCTGTAATATTATCTTGTTATTCTTCGGGTGGTGATTGCGGTTTGGTGGTTTTGGCATTAAACCTGGGTTTAAACCCAACCTTGGGTGCTGCCGGTTTTTCATCAGCAGGTTTCTCTGTATCATTTACCTGCCCTGCTTCAGTAACAGGTTGCTCGGCCTCGGCAGGTTTATTCTCCGTTTCTTCCGCTGGCTTCGGCGCCATCGTTTTCATATTAAAACGGGGTTTAAAGCCGGGCTTAGGCGCGGTTGTTTCCGGCGTAGGTTCAGTTTTCACGTCATCTGCCGACGATGTTTCAGCGACAGGTGGCTCAGCTTCGGCGGGCTTGTTCTCAGTTTCTTCCGCCGGCTTCGGCGCCATGGTTTTCATATTAAAACGGGGCTTAAAGCCGGGCTTGGGCGCAGTTGCTTCCGGTGCAGGCGTTGATGCCTCATCGGTTTTTTCGGGAACCTTTTCAAAATCCTTAGTTTGCGGCGCATCCCCTTTGGTCATCTTCATATTAAACCGGGGCTTAAACCCTGGCTTTTGTGCAGATTGTTCCTCTTTTACTTCAGTTGTATCTGTTGTACGTGGCGTATATTCAGCCATATCCTGCATGGCTGCTTTCTCCTGCTCAAAAGGTGGGTTTTGATCTTTTGTGGCTGCTGCCTCGTTAACTTCGGGTGTAGCAGTAGCACTATCTTTTGGCAACGGATCTTTTATGTTGCTGGTTTCTGCTGATTTAGCAGCCATACCCGGTTTAAACCTGGGCTTAAAACCTGTAGATGGTGCAGGTATGGTCTCTGTTAAGGTTTCAACAACTGTTTGCTGGGCCAGCTGGTTTTCCTGGTGCAGTTTCTCGGGTTTTAACCCGGGTGCCAGGTGATAAAGCGACCTTAATTTATTGAACCAATATTTTTTAGTATGGTCAAAACTTTTCTCACCCATTTGGGCAAAGTGTTTTTTAAATTCGGCATACAGGCCCGGCTCTGCTGCCTGTAAGGCAACCAGGTCTATCCGCTTCTTGCTAAAAAACTCTTCGAAAGTCATGTTATATTTAGATGTGAAATATGAGATATGAGACGAGAGACCGAAGCCTGCTTATCTCAAATCTTATATCTCTATACTCAGATCTCTTACAGTGCTACATCAATGTCCAATGCATTAAAATGGATACCGGTTGCAGTTTGCTTCCAGTCCTCACGCTCCTCATCGGTAGCATTCATGAGCTTAGGGAACCACTCCAGCGGAAAAGCCTGTTGCTTACCATCAGGTTTTTCTACAAAAAGCAAACCATCGGCAAAGGTTACCTTAACTTTTTTTTCCTGCTTGCTGGATGAGAATAGTGGCATAATGTATTGTTTTTATAATATAACCGTCAATGCGAGGCACGGAGCAATCTCTTTAAGCTACTCCTTTATGCAAGGTGTATAATTTGTCCTAAAGAGATTGCTTCGTACCTCGCAATGACGTAATGTTGGTTTACTCTGCCATGTTATGGTAAACGGCTTGCACGTCGTCATCTTCTTCTAAACGGTCGATGATCTTAAAAACGTCTACAGCCTGCTCTTCGCTTACCGATGTGGTAGATTGTGCAATACGCTCTAACTTCGCCGATTTGGTTTCTATACCTAACTCTTCCAGCATTTTCTGCATTTTACCAAAATCTTCGTAAGCGGTATGCAATACAGCAATATCGTTTCCTTCTTCGTCGGCCTCTACAAACAAGTCTTCTAAACCGGCATCTATCAATTCAAACTCCAGTTCTTCCAGGTCGCGGTCGCCCGGGTCAAAAGTAAATACCGATTTACGGCTGAAAATAAAATCCAGTGATCCGGTTTTACCCAGGGTACCGCCGTATTTGGTAAAATAGCTACGTACGTTGGCTACTGTACGGTTAAGGTTATCGGTAGCGGTTTCTACCAAAATAGCCACACCGTGCTGTGCGTATCCTTCGTATACAATTTCTTCGTAATCTTTTTCATCACGGCTGGTTGCACGTTTAATTGCAGCCTCTACCCTATCCTTAGGCATGTTAACTGCCTTGGAGTTTTGGATAGCCGTACGCAGGCGCGAGTTTGTTGATGGGTCGCCACCGCCGGCTTTAACAGCCATCACAATCTCTTTACCTAAACGCGTAAACTGCACGGCCATTTTGGCCCAGCGCTTAAACTTTCTTTCTTTACGGAATTCAAATGCTCTTCCCATATTAGCCCCCCAGCCCCCTAAAGGGGGAGCCGGGAATTATTTTATTTTTATGTTATACAATTAAGCCTACTTATTCCCCCTTCAGGGGGTTAGGGGGCTCTAAATTACATTTTTCAAATTAATTAACATATCCTCAGTAATCTTTGCCAGGTCATAATCTAACTGCCAGCCCCAGTCCTGCTGGGCCTGTGTATCATCTATAGATTTTGGCCAGCTATCGGCAATGGCCTGGCGCGGGTCGTTATCAGCATAGCTCATTTCAAAATCGGGCAGGTGCTTTTTAATTTCTTCGGCCAGCTGCTCCGGTGTAAAGCTAATACCTGCCAGGTTATAACTGGATCTGATGCTGATATTTTCTGCCGGGGCATCCATCAAATTAATGGTAGCGCGTATAGCATCATCCATATACATCATAGGCAAAGCTGTTTGTGATGATAAAAAGCCCTGGTATTTGCCATGCTTTAAAGCCTCGTGAAAAATATGTACGGCGTAATCTGTAGTACCGCCACCCGGGTTGGCACGCCATCCTATCAGGCCGGGGTAACGTAAGCTGCGTACATCTACGCCATATTTAGCATGGTAATACTCGCACCACCGCTCGCCGGCCAGTTTACTAAAGCCATAAACGGTGTTTGGGTCCATCACGCAATATTGCGGCGTATCATATTGTGGCGAATGCGGGCCAAATACAGCAATAGAGCTTGGCCAGAAAATTTTGGCTGTTTTAAATTCAACGGCAAAATCAAGCACGTAAAGCAGGCCGGTCATATTCAGGTCCCAGGCCATCTTAGGCTTTTGTTCGCCTACGGCAGATAGTATGGCAGCCAGTAGGTATACCTGCGTTGGGCGATGCTTATCAAACAAATGATGCAGGTTATCTTTATCTAATACATTGGCAAATTCAAATGGCCCGCTGTGGCGCAGGGCGTAATTAGGGCTATTTATATCAGATGCTATAACGTTTTCGGCGCCATGTATATTTCTTAGGGCAGTTACCAGTTCGGTACCAATTTGCCCATTTGCGCCAATCACTAAAATCTTTTCACTCATGCAGTAACAGGTTTGGCTGCAAAGTTAAATTTTTTTGGCTGAACACGAATTTTGTATCCGCATGAATTGATGGAATTAAGGGATTTATTGTATTATTTCCGTTAAGGAAATATCCGCTTAAGGCCCGCACCTAAATCCACCTCATTGTAAGCTATGTTCAGATATTTGCATACTAAACTGGTAGTCATTTAGCAAAAAAATTGCATATTTGGTTTTTAGTTCATATACACATAATTTAAAAACAAAAAATGAAAGTCGCAGTAGTAGGTGCTACCGGTTTGGTAGGCACTAAAATGTTGCAGGTTCTTGAAGAACGCAACTTCCCCGTTACAGAATTGATCCCCGTAGCTTCCGCTAAAAGTATTGGTAAAGAAATCACTTTTAAAGGTAAGCAGTTTAAGGTGGTTTCTGTTGAGGATGCGATAAAGCAAAAACCCGACGTTGCGCTTTTTAGTGCAGGTGGTAGTACCTCGTTAGAGCAGGCACCGCTTTTTGCAGCTGCCGGCATTACCGTTATTGATAATTCATCGGCCTGGCGCATGGATCCAACCAAAAAATTGGTTGTGCCCGAGGTTAATGCAGATGTATTAACGGCCGAAGATAAGATCATAGCTAACCCAAATTGCTCAACCATACAAATGGTAGTGGCCTTAAAACCCCTGCACGATAACTATAAAATTAAACGCGTAGTGGTATCCACCTACCAATCGGTAACCGGTACCGGCGTTAAAGCGGTTGACCAGTTATTTAACGAGCGTAAAGGCATCGACGGACCAAAGGTTTATCCTTACACTATCGACCTTAACGTTATCCCTCAGATTGATGTATTTACCGAGAATGGTTACACCAAAGAGGAGATGAAAATGATACTGGAAACCAAAAAGATAATGGGCGATGATAGCATTAAAGTTACAGCAACCACTGTGCGCATCCCGGTTATGGGTGGCCATTCAGAATCTGTAAACATTGAGTTTTTGCATGATTTTGACCTAAGCGAAGTGCGCGAATTATTAGCCAACTCGCCGGGTATTGTGGTAGTTGATGACGTTGCCAACTTAAAATACCCAATGCCGCTTGACGCACACGATAAGGATGATGTATTTGTAGGCCGCCTTCGTCGCGACGAAACTCAGGATAACACCCTTAACTGCTGGATAGTATCTGATAACCTGCGTAAAGGTGCGGCTACCAACGCTGTGCAAATTGCAGAGTATTTGGCTGCTAAAAACTTAATTGGGCAAGCTGTTGCTGTTTAGAGATTATAGGTTTGCGATCAGAGATTAGTTTCTGCGCACTTAAACAATACAATTTTAATAGGGATGATCTGATGATTATCCCTATTTTTATTTTAATGAAACCTGTTAAATACTCCTGCTGTTAGCGCCCTTCCCTTTTAAAACTGTGCTTTCTCAAACAATCAAATTATACAGCCAATCTTATAATCCAGCAATGCTTATAAAAGCTACGGCCCGCATTGTTAAAGATCGAAACAAATACCCAATTTTTAATTTCGTAAAACTATAATTTAAGCTACCTGTAGTTAATATACATCTAATGTATAATTATTAAAAACTACCATTATGGCTGATTTAAGTAATAAAAAAGTAGCAATACTAACCGAAGAAGGATTTGAGCAGGTTGAATTAACCAGCCCTAAAGAAGCATTGGAAGCCGCAGGTGCAACCGTGCATATCATATCGCCAAAAAGCGGTAAAATAAAAGCCTGGAACCATACCGATTGGGGAATTGAAGTTGATGTAGATAAACCGTTGAGTGAGGTTAGTCCGGATGATTATGACGCTTTGGTGTTGCCGGGCGGTGTTTTAAACCCTGATAAGCTTCGCCAGAATAAAGATGCGGTTGCATTTGCCTCGGCATTTTTGGATGAGGGTAAACCAGTTGCCGCCATTTGCCATGGCCCGCAATTGCTCATTGAAACCGGCATGATCAAGGGCCGACGACTTACCTCCTATCCATCCCTGCAAACCGACCTTAAAAATGCTGGTGCAGATTGGGTAGACATGGAAGTAGTTACAGACCAGGGCTTGGTAACCAGCCGTACACCAGACGATCTGGATGCTTTTAACAGAAAAACCATAGAGGAAATTGCTGAAGGTGTACACGTATAAACTACGTTAAACCTAAGTAACAATGTTAACTATATCGAATACTTAACATTGAATTTCAGTGGTTTAAGTTTTAAACTTTTATCGTTCGAAGTTCAGTATTGGGTATTCGATATTATATTCTATTCCTCGTTCATACTGTTAGAGGGCTTTGTATTATCTTTACCCCATGCCCCAACAAAAAGCTGTTATAATAGGTGCCGGGATAGCAGGGATTGCTACCGCTATACGCTTGGCAGTTAAAGGCTATGCGGTTGAAGTTTATGAGGCCAATAGCTATCCGGGTGGAAAACTGGCAGAATTTGAACAGAATAATTACCGTTTTGATGCTGGCCCAAGCCTGTTTACCATGCCGCAATATGTGGATGAACTTTTTAAACTGGCCGGTAAAAACCCAGCAAATCACTTTGGGTACCAAAAATTGGATGTTGTTTGCCGGTACTTCTACGAAGATGGCACCCGCTTAGACGCTTATGCAGATGCCCAAAAATTTGCTCAAGAGCTAGCGCTTAAAACAGGCGAACCAGTTGCCGCAACAATAAAACACCTCGCCAATAGCCGAGATATTTACAGCATCACTAATCACGTTTTTTTAGAGCGGTCATTACATCGGTTAAAAACTTTTTTACGATGGGATACCATTAAGTCGATATTTCGATTCCCACAAATAGATCCATTCAGGACCATGCATAAGGCAAATGCAGCAGGCTTTAAAGATGCCCGAATTGTGCAATTCTTTGATCGTTATGCTACCTATAACGGGTCTAACCCTTACCAGGCGCCTGCTACCTTAAATGTTATTCCGCATTTGGAGCATCACTTTGGCGCCTACTTCCCGGACGGCGGGATGTACAGCATTACCCAAAGCCTGGTAAAGCTGGCAGAAGAGTTAGGTGTACAATTCAGGTACAATTATAAGGTTGAGGAAATTGTGGTCATCAACGGTATAGCCAAAGGCATCCGTGCAAAAGGTGAAAATATTTTGGCCGATGTAGTAGTATCTAATATGGACGTATGGTTTACCTACAACCGTTTGCTGAGTAAACACCCGCAACTGCACCCTAAAAAAATATTAAGCCAGGAACGCAGCAGTTCGGCTTTGATATTTTACTGGGGCATAAAAAAGCAATTCACGGCCCTCGACTTGCATAACATATTTTTCAGTGCCGATTACAAAGCCGAGTTTGATCACATCTGGAAACAACAGGATATCTACCACGACCCCACCGTTTACTTGAACATCAGCTCGAAATATAAAATAGAAGATGCGCCCGAAGGCTGCGAAAATTGGTTCGTGATGATCAACGTACCGGCCAACAACGGGCAGGATTGGGATAAGCTGATAGCAGATACACGCAAAAACATCCTGGCTAAATTATCCCGCTTACTGGTCGAAGACATAGGCAAACTCATCGAAAGCGAAACTATCCTTGATCCGCGAAGTATCGAAAGTAAAACATCGTCCTACAAAGGTTCTATCTATGGAACGAGCTCTAACAACCAGTTTGCTGCATTTTTAAGGCATGCCAATAGATCATCAAAAGTTAAAGGCCTATATTTTTGCGGGGGCAGCGTGCATCCCGGCGGTGGAATACCGCTTTGTTTGTTATCGGCTACGATAACGGCAGATATGATAAAATAATGTCGTCTTTGCGAGCGTAGCTTGGCAATCTTAGAAATGCCTATCGCTAACTTTTCTATGAGGAGATTGCTTCGTACCTCGCAATGACGCGAGCGTTTGGGGCCTATTGATTCTTGTTTTCTTTACTCCTGATTCTTTACCTCTTGTTCTATTCCAAAACCATTTTCTCCAGCGCATCTATCCATTTCGGAGAATCGTTTAAACTCTCTACCAATTGAACGTGCTCGCCGCCTAAGGCTTTAAATTCATCGCCGTATTCGTGGGTAACTTCAAAAACCGTTTCCAGGCAGTCGGCTACAAAGGCGGGACAAAAAACCAGCAGGCGCTTTTTACCTTCTTTTGCCAATTTAGCTATTATCTCGCTGGTGTAGGGCTGTACCCACGGATCGCTGCCCAGGCGAGATTGGAAACACACCGTGTACCTGTCTTTAGACAAGTTCATTTTGGCGGCGATTAAACGCGCCGTATCATGCGATTGCGCCGAGTAGCACAATTTATTGGTATCGTTTAATGTGTTGCAGCAACCATCAACCTGCAAACAGTAGCTATGCGTATGATCGCATTTTTTTAGCTGGCGTTGCGGTAAGCCGTGGAAGCTGAACAAAATATGATCGTAAGTATCCGGCTGATATTTTTGTGCATTATCTGCAAAGGTCTCTATCATCAACTCGTTATCATGAAACGAGTTCAGGAAAGAAATAGTTGGGATAGTTTGCCACTCTTTAACCAGGTCCATCACCTTTTCCTGTACCGAACCCGTACTGGCAGATGCATATTGCGGGAATAACGGAATTACCTGTATATCACTTATCAGGGCGTCTTTTAACCGCTGCAGGGCCGATTCTATTGACGGGCTTTGGTAGCGCATAGCCAGTTCTACCATATAATCTTCACCAAGGCGTTGTTGCAAGGCAGCTTGTTGCAATAAACTATAATGCATTAAAGGCGAACCTGTTTCTTTGTCCCAGATAGCCTGGTAAAGTTTGGCTGATTTTGGCGCTCTAAAAGGAACAATGATCCCCTTTACCAAAAGGGTACGCAAAGCTGGGTTAACGTCGATAACGCGCCCATCCATTAAAAATTCGTTCAAATACTTACGTACATCTGCTGTAGACGGACTATCCGGTGTACCCAGATTAACCAGTAAAACTCCCTTTTTTGCCATAATTTATTCGGTTGCAAATGTAATAAAAAACACCCTAACCATTTGTGACGGCAATCATTATTGCAAAATGATGATGTGTTAGCCCCTTCTAAATCTCCCCCGGTAGGGGAGACTTCTTCAAGTCCTTTACTCTTGAAAAATGGATTGGTGGTTCAGGCGCCGTCCACAACTTCCACCAGGGCAGCCATGGGGCATCGTGGTGTTCGTAATGGTAGCCGAAAAAATAACAGCTAAAAAATGCCAGGAAGTGGTTGCGCTGTAAACTGCGCGATTGGTGTTTGTTATCGTGCTCGCCTTTATGAGGTAAATAGGTGCCAAAGTAAAAGAGTTGCAAGGTGCTTAGTAAGGATGGTGCTACCCAAAATAATAAAAGGTTGGGTTGCGGTATCCAGATCTTGAGCACATTAAATACAATAGCCATAATTACAATTTGCCAGATAGAAAGATAGTTACGGATAAATTGTATATACCATCTAACAAAGGTACCGTTATGGTAATCGGGGTCGGCATCTGTATGTACGTGGTTATGGTGCTGGTGATGCTTGTTGTACAGCTTTGGATACCAGAACGAGGCGTACAGAAAAGTACAGATAAATCCGATTGCGTTATTTAAAGCTTTGTTGGGCGCAACTGTGCCGTGCATAGCATCATGTGCGGTGATGAACAGGCCGGTGTACAGGTGCATCTGCACCAATATCATGAAGTATAGCAAAGGATTTTTAAAATCAACCTGCCACTGCATCAACAAGATAGTTGATGTTATCCAGCTACCCAGCACCAGCAGGGCAATAATTAAACCGATATATGATGGTGATTTTTGCAATTGATTTTAAAGGTGTTAGACAAAAATTGTTCCGCTATTTAACGCGTTTACCTTGTTTATTAATATAAAACCAATGTTCACTTTCCCATTTGCTGTGCTCCGGGTCACTTTTAACTATTTGGCAATCGTTACTAACTTTAGCTAAGCCCTTTTCAAACGGAAAAGCACAGCCAAATTGAGGCTTTACAGTAATAACGCCGTTTGTATCTGCAAAACCCATTTTATTATTATCAATAATCCGTAGATAACCTTCTGAAACGTAGTCTGGGCCGTTATCAAAAATATAAGGTTTAAACAAGACCTCCTCGTTGCGGTTAATTGCAATAATGCCAGAGTTATATTTTGAAACAAAAGCCAGTTTTTTGAAAGTATCTGTTAAGCAAAATTGATATTTCCCTAATGGAATTATAGTATCGTTTTTACTGTTTACATACCCGTACTTTCCCGAGATAGAATCACTTATTAAAAAAAGAGGATCCTGTTTTGCATGGCAAGCGCTAACCAACAAAAGAGATACAATAAGCGCTTTATTTATCATGCTGCTAATAACTTTCCAGTTGGGCCTTTACTTGTTGCATTAGCCACATAGGGGTTGATGTAGCGCCGGCAATGCCTACTTTATCGCCCGGGTTAAACATGCTAGTGTTTAATTCATCAATAGAAGATACAAAGTAAGTATCGGGGTTATGCTTTTTGCAAACCTCATACAACACCTTGCCGTTTGATGATTTTTTACCCGATACAAATACCACTTTATTAAACTTTACCGCAAAAGCAGGCAAATCTTTATCACGGTTACTTACTTGCCGGCAAATAGTATCATTTGCTTTTACCTGATATCCGCGCGAAAGCAACTGATCCTTCACATCATAGAATTTCTCCATGCTTTTAGTGGTTTGGCTATACAGGGTAAAGTTTGCAGGCAGATCCACATCATCCAATTCAGCAATATCCTGAAAAACCAGTGCATCTCCATTAGTTTGGCCCTGCAGGCCTACCACTTCGGCATGCCCGTGTTTACCAAAGATCAGGATCTTCTCCTGGCTATCGTATGATGTTTTAATGCGGTTTTGCAGTTTTAAAACTACCGGGCATGACGCATCTATCAGCGTAATATTATTTTCTAAAGCAATTTTGTAAGTTTCGGGTGCTTCGCCATGGGCGCGGATCAGTACCTTCTCGTTATGCAGGTCTTTTAATTCGGTATGTTCTATAATACGCAAGCCCTGGGCTTTCAGGCGCAAAACCTCTTCATCATTGTGCACAATATCACCCAGGCAATATAAATAACCATCCTCGGCCAAAATTTCTTCGGCCATATCAATAGCGTAAACCACCCCAAAGCAAAAGCCCGAGTCCTGGTCTATCGTAACCTGTAGCTGATAATCACCCATATTGATACAAAAATAACTATTTATTAGGTTAAAGATGAACGGTTAAGCGTAAAAGGTTAGTCATCATTTTATATCATGACTATCACATTCAGCAATGCAAAAAACACAAACTCGGTTATCAGCAATACCGGTGCTGCCATGCTTTGCTTTTTAAAGCTAAACATCTCAAATATATACAGCATAACTGCACTTACGCCAAACCAGCATACATAGTTTTTAAGTGGGATGCTATTGTTAACCCAGGCCCAGTAATCAAACCTTATGGCCACGGGTTCTATCAATACATCCAGCAGCACTAAAATGGCGGCACCTGTTACCACTCTAAAAAAAGCACTTTTTAACCTGCCCCGCTGCATAGTTACCCCTACTGCATAAATCAGTAAAAACCAATTTACGCCAATCATCAGCGGGATGTCTGACAGTTTTATGCCAAGCGTTTTACCGTAAGCATAATTGCCAAACAACCATCCTTTGTGCACGCCTATCCACTCGGCTAAAAAGCCGAGCCAAAACACTACCAGTATAAATATGCCAAAATTGCTGTTTAGTTTATGGTGGCCCAGTACGATGACGCCCAGCATCAGCAATAAATGGAACGGCACTATCTGTAAAAATAACGGCCTGGTTGCCGGGATGGATAAACCAACCAACCCCACAAGGTGGAACAGGATGATAATTACGATGGCTATACGCGGAGTAATATTTAAATTTTGCGGCCTTTCCATTCGGTGGTTTTTGTAAGTCGTTTTTGGATGGATGTAATACCAATAAGCAGCAGGCTTAGCATTTGTATGGGGTGCCACAATACATTGCGCCAGGCATTTTGCCCCGCCATTAAAGATATCATGATACGGCCGGATATGATCAGCGTAGCCATCATAGATATTAAATTGGGTTTAGCCGTAAGAATGATCAATACCGGCCCGCCCAGCAAAATAGCCAGGTAAATTAAAAAGCCTATAATGTTATAATTAAATGCCGCCAAAAAATTCTTGCCAAAGCCATTAACCGCTTCATTATACCCTTTATACATGCGGCAGCTTATCATTCCGTTGGCCAGCAGGGCTTCGCCGTTAAGCTTAGATACTTTAACCAGTTTCATGATCTCTACATCTTCTACCACTTTATTTTTCACCAGGCGGTGCCATCGGTATTTATTATAATCTGCGGCATCAAACATCATAAACTGCCCGCTGGCTGCAGAAACGGATGCACTTTTAACCAAAAAAACCAGCCTAAGCGGTAACAGGTTTAGCAAAATATAATGCATTAAAGGCACCACCATTTTTTCGCCGGGGGTACGCATATCCTGGTTGGTAAATAAACTTAGCAAGCTAAGCCCGCGTAAATTCATGCGGTGGATGGCGCTATTGATCAGGCTGTTCTCTACGCGTTCATCCGCATCTAAAAACAAAAGGTAATCGCCGGTGGCCTGTTCTGCCAACTGGTGGCAGGCATAGTTTTTACCCAGCCAATCAGCGGGTAAGGGCTTGCCCTGTATCACTTTAAACTTTGGATGATTATCTGCAAAACCCCGGCATACGGCATAGGTATTATCGGTAGAATTATCGTCCAGCACAATCACCTCATAATACGGGTAATCCTGCTCCTGTATAGATTGCAGCAGGTTTAGAATATCATCGTGCTCGTTACGGGCTGGAATCAATATAGAAACCTTGTGTTGGTAGTGCTTACCAATACGCGGCAATTTAGGGTTCGATAAAAAATTAAACAGGGTAACCGTAAAGCGCAGTATTAAAAAAATAAAGGTTATTAACAGGGCTATGATCACTATACTACTATTTTGGTTTGCTGCTGTTTGGCGTGTTGATAATGCTGCTGATAAGCGTCTTGTATGCTCTCAAGATCAACCTGCATATCATCTGCTTTTAAATAAACGCTTGCAGTTGGTTTTTTATATTGCAGGTACTCTATAAATGTTGCAGCCATTACGGTTTGGTATTTACCGGCCGCTTTTCGCATAATTTTAAACAATCCCTTTTCAAAATTCACTTCACCTGTAAAGTTAGAATATAACTTACCCTGCGGAAATATCAGCACCAGGTTTTGTGGATCGCACAGCAAATCAGCCGCATAATCTAACGAGGCCAGCATTTGGCGGGAATTTTTACTTACCGAAAACGCCCCCATATATTTAAAGAAGGAAACCTTTTGCACTGTTTCTTCTATTACCATAACATGGAAACGTTTTTTAAACACCTTTTGATTGAGGTAATATATTAAAAAACCATCCCACCAGCTAAAGTGGTTTGCCAGTAATAATACAGACCTATCCTTATCAACCGCCACCGCATTAAACTTCACCTCCTGAAAATTACTTTGCACTATCCGCAATATGTAATTGTGGAAGAACCAGGTAATGAGTTTATTTTTTTGCGGATAGATCATTTAACTTTGGATTGCAAATTTTCAATTTAGAATTTAGCGTTTAGAATTTCCACATTAATGCTCCACGTCTATCTGTGCTTTTAAAGCCTGCTGGTGAAAGTTATTTATCCGCACTATTAGTTCTTCAAAGGGCACTTCTCCGGCTATACCGCAATCGTAAAGATGAAAAAACACCGACGGTTTAAGGCTTTCAAAATAATCTATCAGCGCGCAGTTGTAAACTATCTGGCAGGGGCCTTTAATGTTTTTAATAAGGCGCTCTATACCTTTTTCTACCTTAATTTCTGTAGTATGGTTAGATATCAGTTCGCCCTGAGGGAACACCACTACCAGGTTCTCCGGGTCGTTCAGTAACCCCGCTGCATATTGCAGGGACTTGATCATTTCGCGGGATGACCGGTTTATAGAGAAACCGCCAAACAGGTTAAGCAACATACGCTTCTTCAGATGGTCTTCCTGCATCATAATATACAGCTTTCTATCCAGGTGCCAATAGGCCAGGTAATTGCCCCATAGGCCATCCCACCAGCTAAAGTGGTTACACAATAATAACACAGAATGGCCCGGTTTGGGTGTAAATGGCGTTACCACCAGCCTGTTAAAAGCTTTACGCATGCGGTAACGCATGTATATGGCAAACCAGTTGCTAAAAAGTTTTATTCTGCGGGCGGGTATCATCGCTATAAATTTACTAAGTACTCATCCAATTGTTTTGTAACCAGCCAGTGGCCCATGTCAACCTCGTGCACTTCGGCATTGGGCAGGCTATCCAAAAATGGCTTTGCCGCCTTCATGGGGAACAAATTATCGTGCTTACCAAATATCAACCGGCATTTTATATGGTGCTGGTTAATAAGTTGCGCTATTTTTTTTGTATCAGGCTTTAACAAACGGATGAGATTTAGGGTATAATAAACATCCTGCCGTTTTTGTTCGGTATCAATTTCATTATAGGCTATATGGTACAGGCTTTCGTCAATAAATTTAACCTTTTTTAAATTTTTAAGCAGCGCAGGTGCCAGCCATTTACTTTTAGTGACCTGTTTAAATAAATATTTACCTATCGGTTGATAAGTTAAAAATTGAAAGCCTTTGTAAACCGATAACCCATCCGGCGCCATCAGAATCATGTCATCAATCAAATCGGCATATTCTTCAATCAATATTAAGGCTACGTTTGCACCGATTGAATAACCCATTACCGAAAAGCGCTGCCGGCCATATAGTTTAAACCACTCTTCCATGTAAGCTTTTACCATAGGTTTGGGCATACCGGCCACTATCTGCTCTTCTGTCCAGTCGCCCAGTTTACTTTCGCCATGAAAAAAATGATCGAAGCCGTAAACCTGATACTCTGATAGAATGGATTTCTCGAGCACATGAAATTGCCTGCCTGTCATCCCGTAACCATGAAAAGCTAGTAATGGTTTGCTGCCTGTTCCGTATTGGTGATAATGCGCCCTGCCCAAGCCGGGAATATCCAAAAAGCTCATAATGGCAATATTAAGAAAAATGAACCGGGATGAACCGGATTTTTACGTTTTTTGGAGTAATTACAGTGATATACTTTTCAATGTCGCTCCTTAATATAGGCCATAATTGTATTTGTAGCCCCTACGCTTTTTGCCACGTAATCTTTAGCTGTAAGTGCAGCCGCGTGGCGGGCCGCCTCATCATTCATTAACATACTTGCAACGGCATTTAAACCATCCTGCGAATTGATAGAAAACCCTGCGTTTAATTCTACCAAATCTTCGGCCTCTTTAAACTTACTGTATTTGGGGCCAAATATTACCGGCATCCCAAAAGCTGCTGCCTCCAGCGTATTGTGTATCCCTGCACCAAAGCCGCCGCCTATATAGGCAATATCGGCATATTGATAAAGGGAAGAAAGCATGCCGATGTTATCGACAATCAGACATGAGCTATCAGATTTGAGATTTGAGATCCCGGAAAACTTAATAGTACTTTCCTTTGGCAACAAACTCATCAAGCCGTTTATTTTATCCTCGCCTATCTCGTGCGGGGCAATAATGAATTTCCAGTTGGGGTGTTGGGTTATTAGTCCTGCAATTAGTTGCTCATCAGCGGGCCAGGTGCTGCCTGCAATAAATAGTCTTTGGCCGTTTTTAAAGGCTGCTATTTGCGGCAGTTCTTTAGGTTGCTGTGCATTGGCCCATACCCTGTCAAACCGGGTATCGCCGCTTATGGTAACGTTGGTAATACCTAAATCGTGCAATAAATGTTTGGAGTTGATATCCTGCACAAAAAACCAGGTAACCAGTTTTAGCATTTTACGGTGCAGGCCGCCATACCATTTAAAAAACACCTGCCCGGGCCTAAAGATGCCCGATATCATATACAGCGGCACATGCTGCGTATGTAATTCATTAAAAAAATGGTACCAATATTCGTATTTGGTAAACACAGCCATTACCGGGTTTATGGCATTAACAAAATCGCGGGCATTTGCAGCCCTGTCGAGGGGTAAATAATACACAGCATCGGCCAGCGGGGTGTTCTTGCGGGCCTCGTACCCCGATGGTGAAAAAAAAGTTATCACAACGGGCTGCGCCGGGTATTGTTGTTTAATGGCTTCTAAAACAGGCCGCCCCTGTTCAAATTCGCCTAGTGATGCAAAATGAAACCAGATACTTGATTTTAACTGTTGTACTTTTTGCCCTTTGCGGCCATCGATCCACAATTTGGCCTTATTATTATATAAAGAAACCAAATACACTAAGACGTAATATATTGTAATGCCGATATTATATAGTAAGCGCATTTTAAGTTTGTAATTATTACCTTCGTTTCGCTATAAAAGTAATAACATTAATAATTAATGTATTATTAAAATAGCTATTGTAACTACAGGTAAGTTGGGCCGTATAACAGGATATTTAAAACATAGCACAAAAATCAATTAGCTAATGACACAACGTAAACGTATTTTAATAACAGGTGCAGCAGGTTTTTTAGGTTCGCACTTGTGCGACAGGTTTATTAAAGAAGATTACCATGTAATTGCCATGGATAACCTGATAACCGGCGACCTGCGGAACATTGAGCACTTATTTAAACTGGAAAATTTTGAGTTTTATAACCATGATGTGTCTACGTTTGTATTCGTTCCCGGCGAACTGGATTATATCCTGCATTTTGCTTCGCCGGCAAGCCCTATAGATTATTTGAAGATCCCTATCCAAACCTTAAAAGTAGGTTCGTTAGGTACACATAACCTTTTAGGCCTGGCACGTGTAAAAAAAGCACGGATGCTTATTGCATCTACCTCAGAAATTTATGGCGACCCAACCGTAAACCCACAGCCCGAAGAATACTGGGGTAATGTAAATACTGTTGGCCCGCGCGGTGTATATGACGAAGCTAAGCGTTTCCAGGAATCTATTACGATGGCTTACCATACCTTCCACGGTTTAGAAACCCGCATTGTTAGGATCTTTAATACTTACGGCCCGCGTATGCGATTGAATGATGGCCGTGTATTGCCCGCATTTATTGGCCAGGCCCTGCGCGGCGAACCATTAACTATGTTTGGCGACGGATCACAAACCCGTTCGTTTTGCTATGTGGATGATTTGATAGAAGGCATTTACCGCCTTTTGCATAGCGATTATGCCCAACCTGTAAACATTGGTAACCCTGATGAGATAACCATTCGCGAGTTTGGTGAAGAGATCATCAAACTTACCGGTACCGATCAGCAGATGATAAGCCTGCCTTTACCAACCGACGACCCAAAACAGCGCCGCCCGGATATTACCAAGGCTAAGGAAATTTTAGGCTGGGAACCCAAAGTATCGCGCAGCGAAGGTTTAAAAATAACTTACGAGTATTTTAAATCGTTGCCCGAGCAGGAAATTCAGCATAAAGATTTTACCTACTATAATAAACAATAGTAATAATTTGCACGTGTATGGCGTATATATATTATATATTAGCGCCCTACATGTGCACAATGGTAATACCATTAAATAACAATCTACCTATCTCATGAAAATATTAGTAACAGGCGGCTTAGGCTTTATTGGTTCGCACACGGTTGTAGAATTAATTAATGCGGGCTACGACCCTATTATTGTTGACGACCTTTCTAACTCTAACATTAAAATATTAGATCAGCTGGCCAAAATAATTGGTTACAAACCTGCCTTTTACCAGTTAGACCTAACCGATGAAAAAGCTGTTAAAGATTTTGCAGCCAAAGAGGCTGACCTGGCGGGTATTATTCACTTTGCGGCCTTTAAAGCCGTTGGCGAATCGGTAAAAGAGCCGCTGAAATATTATTACAATAACTTTTACTCGCTCATCAATATCCTTAAAGCTTATGATGGCAAACATTTAAACTTTGTATTTTCATCAAGCTGCACGGTATATGGCCAGCCAGATGTATTACCCGTAACAGAGGATGCACCGGTAAAAGCAGCGCAATCGCCTTATGGTAATACTAAGCAAATAGCAGAAGAAATATTAAAAGATATTGTAGCCGCCGGCACTAACTATAAAATAACATCACTACGTTATTTTAACCCGGTTGGCGCTCACGAAACCGCCTTAATTGGCGAATTACCAAACGGTGTACCGCAAAACCTGGTGCCGTTTATTACCCAAACAGCCATTGGCAAACGCCAAAAAATAACAGTATTTGGCGATACTTATAATACCCCCGATGGTAGCTGCGTGCGCGATTATATTCACGTAGTTGACTTAGCTAAGGCACACGTGGCAGCCATTAAATTAATGCAGCAAGATAGCTTTACAGGGTACGATGTATTTAACATTGGCACAGGTAACGGCAGCACGGTTTTAGAAGTAATAAAAGCTTTTGAAGATGCTACCGGCGTTAAATTGAAGTACGAAATTGGCCCGCCGCGCGAAGGTGATGTAGAACAAGTTTGGGGCGATGTAAGCAAATCAACTGAAAAATTAAACTGGAAAGCTGAACTTAACCTAAGCACCATGATGTTATCAGCATGGAACTGGGAAAAATATATTGCCGAAAATCCATTATCATAAAACGTTTCATGAAAAAAATAATAATTACCGGCGGCGCCGGATTTATAGGATCGCACGTGGTGCGCAGGTTTGTAACCAACTATCCCGATTATGATATTATCAATCTTGATAAATTAACCTACGCGGGTAACCTGGCCAACCTTAAAGATATTGAGGACAAGCCAAATTACCGTTTCATAAAGGGTGATATTGTTGATCTCGAATTTGTTAACAATCTGTTTGAAACAGAACAGCCCGCTGCTGTGATCCATTTGGCAGCAGAATCGCACGTAGACCGCTCTATTACCAACCCGCTGGAGTTTGTTTACACCAATGTGGTAGGTACCGTTAACCTGCTTAATGCCGCTAAAAATATCTGGAAAGGCCAGTACGATAAAAAGCGTTTCTACCATGTATCTACCGATGAGGTATATGGCACCCTGGGGGATACTGATATGTTTACCGAAAAAACAGCATATGACCCGCATTCTCCTTATTCGGCATCAAAAGCAAGTTCTGATCATTTTGTTAGGGCTTATTATGATACTTATGGTTTGGGTACGGTAATATCTAACTGTTCTAACAACTATGGATCTTACCACTTCCCGGAGAAGCTGATACCACTGGCTATAAATAATATTAAGCAAAACAAACCGGTACCTGTTTATGGTAAAGGCGAGAATGTGCGCGACTGGCTATGGGTAGAAGATCATGCCCGTGCAATTGATGTAATTTTCCACAAAGCTGCACCAGGCTCTACCTATAACATTGGCGGTCACAACGAGTGGAAAAACATTGACCTGATAAAACTGTTGTGTACAATACTGGATAATAAGCTGGGAAGAGAGCAGGGCGAATCGGCTAAATTAATAACTTATGTAACGGATAGGGCGGGCCACGATCTGCGATATGCGATAGATGCAACCAAGCTAAAAAATGAATTGGGTTGGGAGCCATCTATAACTTTTGAGGAAGGCCTTGAAAAAACGGTTGAATGGTACCTTGCTAATGAGGAATGGTTAAACAACGTTACAAGCGGCCATTACCAGGATTACTATCAGGACCAATATAATCACAGGTAAAGAATGTTCGGACTGTTCAAGAAAAAGGAAGTTAAAAAAACGGCTACGTTTGATTACAGCACCGTTATAACGGATATGCACTCGCATGTTTTGCCGGGAATTGATGACGGGGCACAAAATGTAGATGAATCTATCTTCCTGATTAAAAAGATGATGTCGTTAGGCATCAAAAAAATCATTGCTACACCGCACGTTATGATAGATTACTATCGTAATGATGCGGATAGTATAGGTAATGCATATAATATTCTTAAAGAAGAACTGGTCAGACAAAACATCGATATAGATATTTCTACGGCTGCCGAGCATTACTTTGATGAAACCTTTGAGAAAAGGCTGGATGACCGAAAGGTTTTTACTATGGGCGATAACTACGTGCTGTTTGAATTGTCATTCATCAATCAGCCGACAAACCTTATTTCCATCATTCAAAAAATGAAGGACATGGGTTATAAGCCTATACTGGCCCACCCGGAAAGATATGGCTACATGGATATCGAGCAAATGAAAACCATTAAAAGCTGGGGATGCGACCTGCAATTAAATACCATTGCATTATCGGGCTATTACGGCAAGCATTCCAAAAAAATAGCCGAAGAGATGGTTGACAATCAAATGGTTGATTTTATATCAAGCGACATGCACCACCCGCGCCATGCCGCAGCATTTGAAAGCACGCTTACCATACCTTACCTGGAAAAACTACTTTTTGATTATCCGCTAAAGAATGTAATGCTTTAGAAGATGTGCAGATATGCGAATGTGTAGATATGCAGATGACAGAAATTCTTTGATTTGCATATCTACAACGTTATCTATCTGATGCTATATTATTAGCAAATGCGCAAATCAGCATCTACACATTTGCATATCCGCACATTTACACATCCGTTATTCGTATCTTAAAGCTTCTACAGGATCAAGCCGGGAAGCTTTTTTGGCGGGGTAGAAACCAGACGATAAGCCGATAAAGGTACAAAGGCACACCGCAGCTAGAAGCCAAAACCAAGGCACTACAAACGTGCCGCTTATTTGTACCGCAATAAGGTTACCTGCTGCCATACCCAATATAATACCCCCAAAGCCGCCCATCAGGCATATCACAATGGCCTCAATTAAAAACTGTTTGCGTATTACGGCAGGTGTGGCACCAATAGCCTTACGCAAACCAATTTCGCGGGTACGCTCCGTTACCGATACCAGCATGATATTCATTAAGCCGATAGCAGCCCCTATTAAAGTAATAGCCCCAATGCCAAAACCGGCCAGGGTTATACCCGCCAATTGGCCCGATAATTCCTGCTGGATAGAATCGCTGCGGGATATTTCAAAATTCTCTGGCTGGCCCAAGCGTATGCCGCGTATATTCCTCATTAAGGATGTAGCCTCGCCTATGCTGGCTTCCAGTACATCCGGGCTGTTTACGTTTACGGTAACCCCAAATGTTGGTTTTGAAGTGGCCGCAATTTGCCTTGCCTTTTGCACAGGTATAATGCAAAATTTATCGCCGCCAAAGCTATTGCTGCCCTTAGGCGCTACCACACCAATTATCCTGAATTTACTGCTGCCTAATAGTATAGATTTATTGATCGGGTCTTCATTTTTAAATAACTTTTGCTTTAGCTCGTCGCCAATAATAACCACGTTTGCCCCATGCTCCAGTTCTGATGCAGAAAAATTACGGCCAAACGAAAGTTTGTGCCCCTTTATAGCCAGATAATTATCATTACTACCGGTTACGGATATATTGGGATTGGTTTTTATACTATTATATTTGGCTATAGCCGTGCCTGTAACACTAAGATCTACACTTATGCGGGCCGGTAATTTAAAAAGTTTAACAAAGCGGGCGGCTTCGTCATAACTAATTGCGGGGTATACCTTGCGGTGGCCGCCATTACCAAAGCTAATGCCGCTACCCCGGTTTTGTATGGTAAAAGAGTTTGCACCTAACCCGGCAAAGGCATCGTTAGTAAATTGTTTTATACCCTCAATAGCCGTTAATATGCCTACCAGCGCCATAATACCAATGGCAATAATTAGCGCAGTAAGCGATGTACGCAACCTGTTACCACTAATTGATTGTAACGCAATAGCTATATTTTCTTTGAAGGATATTTTTACCGGCATGCCATTATTATAAAACTCTACAGTATGACTATGAGATGGTATAGTTTGTTACAACCAAATACCTTATTTGATTATATATTTTGCATTATCAAAAATGTATGCTACTTTCAGATGCAGCTAACCTATCACCATGAAAAAAATTCTGTTCCTGTTAATTTTACCCGGCTTTATACTTAGTGCAAAAGCGCAAAAAATCGCCACTACAACTACTGTTATTACAAACCCATCTACCTATTTTGATCATAAGGTTATTATTGATTCTGCCGGTAATGTATTAACTACAGAAAAATGGAGGCCACTATTAAACACCGGTACCTATACATTAAAGAGCACATCAAGCAAAAGGGACACCATGCAGCTGGTTAAAATGTCTGCGGATCAAATTGCCTTAAGGGAATCTCTGATGCCGGCACCACAACAAAGTGAATCCTTCCCGGTTGGTGCTAAAATGGAGATGTTTGAGGCAAAAGATATCACCGGAAAAAAAATAAAACCAACAGAATTAGAGGGGAAAATAATTGTACTAAACTTTTGGTTTATAGCATGCCCGCCATGTAAAGCCGAAATACCCGAGCTTAATAAAATTGTTGCCGACTATGCCACAAACCCCAATGTGGTATTTATTGCCGTTTGCCTTGACCAGCGTTGGGACATAAAAGATTTTATGAAACAAATGCCCTTTAACTATATGCAGGTAGCCGACGGCAGGAGCTACTGTGAGGGTTACGGTATTAAAGCATACCCAACAAATGTGGTTGTTGATAAACAGGGAATTATACGTTTTAGCTCAGTAGGTTATGGGGCGGGTATCATCAAGTATCTTAAAAATACCATTGAAGTAAATCTTGCTAAGAATTAAAAACAAAAAAGGCCTTTCAAACGAAAGGCCTTTTAATATCTATATCAATAGTGTTTATACTGAGAATGAAGTACCGCAGCCACAGGTGCTTGCAGCATTGGGGTTATTAAAGGTAAACCCACGTGCATTTAAACCATCCTGAAAATCTATCTGCATGCCGGCAAGGTATAAACCGTGTGCTTTGTGCATGTAAGTTTTAATACCGTCAATTATATATTCCTGGTCGCCATCTTTCTTTTGATCAAAGCCTAAAACGTAGCTCATACCAGAACAGCCGCCACCTTCTACACCAATGCGCAAGCCAAAATCATCGCTTAGTTCTTGCTGGTCTCTTAATTTAAAAAGTTCTTTTACGGCACCTTCTGTAAAAGTTACTGGTGCGGTTAGGGTTTCAACAATAGCGCTCATCTTATTTTTTATTAACTACACAAATATAAGGTAAAATGCGGATTTTTGCACCGACCGATTTATTTATGACCTCTGCCTAACATTAACAAAATGCAGTTATACAGTTTACTATTTGATATTTTAAAATACACCTTAGCGGGTATAGGGGTTGTTTACATTGCCTTTTATCTGTTTAAACCCTATTTAGATAAAGGCCAGAACCTGCAGGCGCTCGAACTAAAAAAATCTATCAGCGGGCAAACCTTACCCCTGCGTTTACAGGCTTATGAGCGTTTGGTATTATTTATTGACCGGCTTAATCCAGCCAACCTGCTTATCCGTTTAAACGGCAACGGTTACAGCGCTGCAGAATTGCACAGTATCATATTAAATGAGATTCGTACCGAATATCAGCATAACGTTACCCAACAGATATATGTAACGGCGCAGGCCTGGGCGGTGGTGAAACGCACAAAAGAAGATACCATTAACCTGCTAAACAACGCTGTTAAAGCCATGCCCGAAAATGCTACCGGCCTTGATTATGGCAGAGTATTGCTTACACACTTAAGCAAGATAGAAGATAACCCTTATGATATAGCAACCGACTTGATACGAAAAGATCTGGAACATATATTTTAAGCGCTATGGCCGATAAAAAATTCAACACCATTTCAGGCATCGAGATCAAGGAGGTTTATACCGAACCCTCGGGTATGAAGGAATTGCCCGGCCAATTCCCTTACACCCGCGGCATTCAGAAAGACATGTATCGGGGCAAACCATGGACCATGCGCCAGTACGCAGGTTTTTCTACCGCCGAAGAAAGTAACAAGCGTTACCATTACTTGCTAAGCCAGGGCACCATGGGCTTATCGGTAGCATTTGACCTGCCCACACAGATAGGTTATGACAGCGACCATGAATTATCTGAAGGTGAAGTGGGTAAAGTTGGTGTAGCAATAGATTCTTTAAAGGATATCGAGATCTTGTTTGATGGTATCCAGTTAAAAGACATTACCACCAGCATGACTATTAATGCCACTGCATCTATTCTGCTGGCCATGTACATCGCCTTAGCCAAAAAACAAGGGGCAGATCTTAAGCAGATCTCGGGCACCATTCAAAACGATATATTAAAGGAGTACGCGGCAAGGGGCACCTACATTTATCCGCCAGAACCATCCATGCGATTGATTACCGATATTTTTGAATATTGCAGCAAGGAAGTACCCAAATGGAACACCATATCAATATCGGGCTACCACATCCGCGAGGCGGGTTCAACCGCGGTGCAGGAATTGGCCTTTACCCTGGCCAATGGTAAAACCTATTTAAAAGCAGCTTTAGAAAAAGGGTTAGATATAAATGTGTTTGCCAAACGCCTGTCATTCTTTTTTAACTGCCATAATAACTTTTTTGAAGAGATTGCCAAGTTTCGTGCGGCACGCCGCATGTGGGCGCATATTACTAAAGATTTGGGTGCTACAGACCCGGGCGCACAAAAGCTGCGTTTCCATACCCAAACAGGGGGCTCTACGCTAACCGCGCAGCAACCCATGAACAATGTGGTGCGCGTAAGCATGCAGGCCCTTGCCGCAGTGCTGGGCGGTACACAATCGCTGCATACCAATGGGTATGATGAGGCCTTGTCTTTACCAACCGAGGCCGCTGCTAAAATCGCCCTCCGCACGCAACAGATCATCGCTTTTGAAAGCGGCGTTACCGATACCGTTGACCCGCTTGCCGGCTCTTACTTTATTGAGGCTTTAACTGATGAGCTGGAAACAGCTGCACAATTATATATAGATAAGATAGATGCCATGGGTGGATCGGTAAAAGCCATTGAGCAGGATTATATGCAACAGGAGATAGCCGCCGCCGCCTACCAGTACCAAAATGATATTGAAAGTGGTGAGCGCATATTGGTTGGTGTAAACAAATTTACCCAAGCCGAGGAGGTAAACCCACCGGTGTTTAGGGTAGACGATGCCATTCGAAGGCAACAAATAGATAAGCTTATCCGTTTAAAGGAGGAAAGAAATAACACCGAGGTTGAAAAAGCCCTGCAAAATTTAGCGGTTGCAGCAAGCGGTAAAGCCAACCTGATGCCATTTATTTTAACGGCTGTTGAGTGCTACGCAACACTTGGCGAAATAGCAGATATATTGCGAAATAAGTTTGGAGAATATTGATAAATTTTATCGTCCTAATTAAGGCTTTTTGCAAGCATCTTAAAAAAAATTAATCCACATTTCTCCACCAAAAGATGTTGCAACTTTTAAAAGCCTCATAGGGGAAAACTGATGCATAAAAGTGCCTTATACATGCGAAATATAGTGTTAATAACTTTAATAATCGCAATAAAAAGATGTAATTTTTATAAATATATTTCTTAAATTTTATTTTTTAATCCGCTTTTTTTTAGAATATTCGATGTTCCGAAACGGCCGAAATTTTGACCGCCTCGGGGACTGGAAATCAAGATATTACTTAATAACTCTATGGAAAAAACTTGTACTAACGTTTGGAATAGCTGCCTTCAGATCATAAAAGACAACATACCGGCACAAAGCTTTAAAACCTGGTTCGAACCAATTAAGGCTTTGCGTATGGAGGGTAGCGTTTTAACAATACAGGTACCAAGTTTATTCTTTTACGAGTGGTTGGAAGAGCATTATGTGGGCTTGTTGCGCAAAACAATAAAAAAACAATTAGGCGACGAAGGTCGTTTAGAGTACAACATTGTTGTTGAGCAATCATCAAGCAAACCGTATACTACCAACATGCCCTCGAATGGGAATGGTGCTGAATCTAAAAATCAGTCTATGCCAATACCTATTTCTATAAATAAGGACATTAAGAACCCGTTTGTAATACCGGGCCTTAAAAAGCTTAATGTAGACCCGCAGCTAAACCGAAATTACACCTTCGAGAATTTTGTTGAAGGCGATTGCAACCGTTTGGCGCGCTCTGCAGGTTATGCTGTTGCAGCCAAACCGGGCGGCACATCATTTAACCCTTTAATGATATATGGTGGCGTAGGCCTGGGCAAAACCCACCTGGCACAAGCCATAGGTAACGAGATAAAACGCACCCTGCCCGATAAACTGGTACTGTATGTAAGCTGTGAAAAATTCACACAGCAATTTGTTGATGCACTTAAGCATAACAATATAAACGATTTTGTTAACTTTTACCAGGCTATAGATGTACTGATCATGGATGATGTACACAACTTTGCCGGTAAAGAAAAAACCCAGGATTTCTTCTTCCACATTTTTAACCACCTGCACCAATCGGGCAAACAATTGATCATCACATCTGATAAAGCACCTAAGGATCTGGCTGGTTTAGAAGAGCGTTTGCTATCTCGTTTTAAATGGGGCCTTTCTGCAGATTTGCAGATCCCTGATCTGGAAACCCGGATGGCTATCCTTAAAAATAAAATTTACCAGGATGGTATCGAGCTATCAAACGATGTGGTAGAATACGTTGCCCACAACATTGATAACAATGTGCGCGAATTGGAAGGCGCTATGGTATCTTTATTAGCGCAATCAACCCTTAACCGTAAAGAGATTGACCTTAACCTGGCTAAGCAAATGCTTAAGAATTTTGTAAAAAATTCTGCCAAGGAAATTTCAATGGAATACATCCAGAGCCTGGTTTGCGAGTACTTTGAAGTACCTATCGAGATGGTAAAATCACAAACCCGCAAACGCGAAATTGTACAGGCCCGTCAGATATCAATGTACCTGGCTAAGGCACACACCAAAAGCTCGTTAAAATCTATCGGCCACTTTTTTGGCGGCCGCGATCACTCTACCGTTATTTACGCCTGCCAAACGGTAGAAGACCTTATAGATACCGATAAAAAGTTTAAAGGCTACGTAGCCGATATCCAAAAGAAACTAAAAATGTCTTAATAAACATTTTAGCTATTAAAAGCCTTGCAGCAATGCAGGGCTTTTTTGGTTTAAACGAACTACAGTCATCCCAAATTATTTCAGGATCTCAAGGACAGGTGTCGAAAATTTGCCTGAGAGATGCTGAAATAAATTCAGCATGACAGCAGTTTTTATTTAAATTGCCTTAACCAAACACCACAATCATGAAAAAACTAATCCTCGCTACTCTCCTGCTTGCATTAGCCGCACCGGCTTTTTGCCAGACAGATAAAGACGATATTAAAAAAACGATCACCACCATGTTTAATGCTATGCGTAAAGGCGACAGCACAATGTTGCGATCGGTATTTGCAGAGGGGATAGTTTTTCAGCGTGTGGGCACCAAAAAAGATGGCACCCAGGTTTTGGAGAACGAAAAGCCGGATGGCTTTATCAAAGCGGTAGGCACACCACACAAAGATGTTTGGGACGAGCGCATTACCTGGGGCGATATTAAAATTGACGGCCCGTTAGCCAGTGCCTGGACACCGTATAAGTTTTATTTAGGCACTAAATTTAGCCATTGCGGCCTCGACTATTACCAGCTCATGAAAACCAAAAACGGCTGGAAAATCATTTACATTATAGATACCCGCCGTACAGATAATTGCCCCGATTAAATCAACTAAATAATTAGTTTTAAATATTGAATTATTTTGTACCTTCAAGCGGTTTTAAAATACCTCATCACAAAATGAAGCTATTCAACAAAAAAAGCATTGTAGCCGCAGCCTTATGCCTGGGTACAATTACAGCGTTTGCGCAAGAAGCGCAAAACACCCCAAAAGATTATCTGACTAAAGAATTCCACGCCGGGCGCCGCGAGGCCTTGCGCAAAATGATGCCTGCAAACTCGGTAACGGTAGTATTTGCCTACCCGGAACGTGTATTTTCTAACGACGTAAATTACGTATATCATGCCAATCCCGATCTGTATTATTTTACAGGTTACAAAGAGGCTGATGCTATGCTATTGGTATTTAAGGATTTGCAGGGCCAGGGCGATAGCAGCTATAACGAACTACTTTTTGTACGCAAGCGCGATCCACAGCGCGAATCATGGACGGGCCGCCGCCTGGGTGTTGAGGGCGCTAAAGCACAACTTGGTTTTAAATATGCTTACAACGGAGATGCCTTTGCTAAGTTCCCTATCGACTTTAAAAAATTTAAAACCATAATTACGGATGACCTGCCGGATGATACTGGCCAGGACGCCGGATTAAATTATCTGGTAAAAACCTTTAAAAGCAAAGCGAGTTTGCCCGAGGTAGATAAAGCATTAGTTAGCGCACTTAATTTGGTAAGCGCACGCGCTACGCCGCAAAACCTGCCGCAGGTAATGGCTTATTTAAAAAGATCTCTTAAGCCGGAAGTATACCAAAGTAACCCTATCGTACAGGAATTAGCTACCAAGCCTGATAGCGCAACGCTGGTAAGCGCAAAAGCTAAAATTAAAGCACAATATGGCGATGCCAATTTATTTGCCGATATGACCATTGCATTACGGGGTATTAAACAGCCCGAAGAACTGGCCTTACTAAGTAAATCGGCACAGTTATCTGCCATTGCCCATGCCGAAGTGATGAAAGCCATTAAACCTAACATGAGCGAGCGCGAATTGGAAGGTATACTAATGTATGTGCATAAAAAATATGGTGCCGAAGACGAAGGCTACCCGCCAATTGTAGGTGTAGGTGCCAATGCCTGCATACTGCATTATGAAGAAAACAGCGCGCAAATGTTAAACAACCAACTTGTTTTACTGGACGTAGGTTCTGAGTACCATGGCTATTCTGCCGATGTTACGCGTACCGTACCGGGCAATGGCAAATTCAGCGAAGCACAAAAGGCTATTTACCAATTAGTTTATGATGCCCAGGATGCCGTAATTAAAATGTGTAAAGCAGGCGTACCTTATGCATCGCTCGAAGAAAAAACCGGCGAAGTGCTTGGTGCAGGCCTGGTTAAGTTAGGTATTATTAAAGATGCCGGCGAGGTAAGAAAATATTACACGCATGGTGTATCTCACCACTTAGGCCTGGATGTACACGATAAAGGTTCTTACGCTGGTAACCTGGAAGAAAACATGGTTATAACAGTTGAACCGGGCATATATATCCCTGCCGGCAGCCCATGCGATAAAAAATGGTGGAATATTGGCGTACGTATAGAGGATGACATCTTGATAGGTAAAGATAAATTCACCAACCTTTCTGCAGATGCACCACGCACCTGGCAGGAAGTAGAGAAAATGGTTGCACAAAGTAGTATATTTGACGGTGCGAAATTCCCGCCGCTTAAATAGGATTACTTATTATATCAAACAGCCCCGATGTAAATTGGGGCTGTTTTGTTTTACTTAACTTCCGCCTCTTCCTCCACTGTTTCACGCAGGTCATAAAGCAGCCATTGCTTACCGGCTATAGATTTTGCTTTTGATTGCAGCAGCTTTATAAAATCATTAACGCCTACCGGTTCGTTACCGTTGCCATGTATCAGCACAATACTACCGGCTTGCGGCTGCTGCCCTTTGGCCAGCCAGGCATCGGTTCCAATTGGTATCAACCCAAAATTGGTGGTCTTGTAAACCAGTTGCTGATCTGATACCAAACCCGGGAACCTAAAAAACACCGATGGCAGCAAACCATTAGCAAGCATCAGCTTTTCTGTTTCCAGTACTTCATAATTAATATCTGTACCCGGCTCCAGCAAAAAATTAGTTTTTAGCGGGCTTGTTGCGCTAACGCGATGGTTAAAGGAGTGATTTATCCAGGTGATATAAATTTCGTGATTAGCCTGCAGTTGTTTCAGCCAGTCAAGGTCTTGCAGGTGATGTTGCATCCACTTGCCGCTAACCGACAAGGCTATGGGCACAGGTTTTTCTACCTGCTTAAACCCATTGATGATATCGGTAAATATGCGCTTGTCTAACGGGCGGTGCGATGGGCAAAGATCAGCTGTAAGGCTGATGCCTGTTTCCTTAGGCAGTCCATGCTCTATACCGGCATCCTGTAGAGTAACAGATTGGCTTTCGGCTTTACTTAAAGCTTTTTGGTATGGCGTGTTGTTGAACATTTTACGCGCCTCAGCAAAACTCATGGGTTTAACTTGGTAAAAGCCCGCATCGTTCACCTTGGTTTCTAATGTTTGCGGGTTAACTAACAGCAGGTATGGCCTGCCGTTATTCTCAAACCGCCGCAGTATTACCCAGTCTTGCGGGGCATGTTTAGCCCAGCCGTAGTAGGCTTCATAATTAGTTATATGCGTATAATTAGCCTGTGCATTAACAGTTGTTGCACAAATAGCCAAGCCTATGATTGCAAATATAGTCAGGATCAGAGTTTTCATAATATCTTGCAAATTAACACAATCATAAAAATGTTTTAATTGTTAGGGTTGTAATAATGATATTTGCCTTAAACATCTATAGCCATGGCCAGATTATCCGTCAATATAAATAAAATAGCAACACTTAGAAATTCCCGCGGTGGCGATAACCCCAATTTGGTACAGGTTGCTAAGGATTGCGAGCGCTTTGGTGCAGAAGGCATTACCGTACACCCAAGGCCGGATGAAAGGCACATACGTTACCAGGATGTTTTTGACCTGAAAAAGATAGTTACTACCGAGTTTAATATTGAAGGCAACTGCCAGGAACAAAAATTTATTGACCTGGTGCTGGCCAGCCAACCCGAGCAGGTTACCCTTGTGCCCGATGTTTTAGGGCAGATAACCTCTAATCATGGTTGGGACACCATCGCCAATCAGCAATATTTAAAGGATATTATCAAGGTGTTTAAAGATGCCGGCATCCGGGTATCCATATTTGTTGACCCGGTTATAGCTATGGTACAAGCTGCTGCAACTACAGGCACCGACCGTATTGAGCTTTATACCGAAGCTTATGCGCATCACTTTACTACTAATAAAGAAGAAGCTATTGCACCGTATGTAAAAGCTGCCGAAACAGCCCATCAACTTGGCCTGGGCATCAACGCCGGCCACGACCTGGATCTGCAAAACCTGCAATACTTTGCCCAAAACATCCCCACATTGGATGAAGTAAGCATAGGCCACGCCTTAATAAGCGATGCCTTGTATTACGGATTAGAGAATACCATACAAATGTACCTGCGCCAGTTGGCTTAAATATTATAAGCGTAGGTTTTTTTGATCTCTTTTAACACAAAGGCACTATTTAAGATGCCTATATTATTGATTTTGGAAAGTTTGTATCGGATAAAATCATGATACTCATCTATACTGCCCACATTTATTTTTAACAAAAAATCTATTTGTCCGGCAATGTGATAGCATTCCTGCACCTCATCAAGCTTTAGTATCTCTTCTTCAAATTTATCAATGTATTCTTCGTGGTAGCGCATAGATACCTGGCAGTAGCTGGTAAAGGCCTTACTGATCATATCCTTATTCAGGATAGCAACATACTCTTTAATATAGCCCAGGTTTTCTAAACGCTTTATCCGCTCATAAACCGGCGAAATGGTGAGGTTTAGTTTCGAGGCTAATTCTTTGGTGGTTATCTTGGCGTTTTTTTGCAACTCCCGCAAAATACTCTTATCAATTTCGTCTAATGGTTCCATCAGGATAATTTTTCTTAATAAATGTTCGTTTAGGGGGCGATTAAGATTTTTTTTATAAAAATAACATCTTTAGCAGAAAAATTTACCAATATAAGCAGGCTTATAAAATAAAAATTCTTTAATGCGTAAATTTGGGCGGGATAATACTTAAGCAGTAAGCATGAAATTAAATATAGATTACCAGGAGAAATTCCAGCAAAGGCACATCGCCCCAAACCAGGCCGATACCGAAAAAATGTTAAAAACAATCGGTGTAAATTCGCTTGATGAATTGATTGACCAAACCGTACCGGCAAAAATAAGGTTAAAAAACCCGCTTAACTTACCGGCAGCAAAAAGCGAGTTTGATTATCTGAACACCTTAAAGCAAACGGCTTCTAAAAACAAGGTATTTAAATCGTACATAGGCCAGGGTTATTACGATGTGATTGTGCCGGGTGTTATTCAACGTAATATCCTGGAAAACCCCGGATGGTACACCCAGTACACCCCCTACCAGGCAGAAATTGCACAGGGCCGTTTACAGGCGTTATTAAACTTCCAAACCATGGTTATTGATTTAACCGGAATGGAAATTGCAAACGCATCTTTACTGGATGAGGGTACCGCCGCTGCCGAAGCTATGTTTATGCAATACAGCCTGCGTAAAAACAACGCCGCTAACGTTTTCTTTGTAAGCGAAGAGGTATTCCCGCAAACTATTGATATTTTAAAAACCCGCAGCGAGCCTTACGGTATTAAACTGCAAATTGGCGACCACCGCACCGTGCAACTTACCGATGATATGTTTGGTGCCATGGTACAATACCCAGCAGGTAACGGCGCCGTGTATAACTACACCGATTTTGCTAACGCCCTGCATGCCAAAAACATTAAACTTACCGTTGTTGCCGATATCATGAGCCTGATACTGTTAACCCCTCCGGGCGAATGGGGAGCAGATATTGTAGTAGGTTCCACCCAGCGTTTTGGTATCCCGATGGGTTTTGGCGGCCCGCACGCAGCATTTTTTGCCACTAAAGAAGATTATAAACGTTCTATCCCCGGCCGTATCATCGGTGTAACTATTGATAGCGCAGGCAACTATGCCTTGCGTATGGCCCTGCAAACCCGCGAGCAACACATCCGCAGGGATAAAGCAACCTCTAATATTTGTACTGCCCAAGCATTACTGGCTATTATGGCTGGTATGTATGCGGTATACCATGGCCCGCAAGGCTTAAAACTGATTGCGCAACGCATCCATGGCTTAACGGTATTGCTATCTAACTCCTTAAAAGAATTAGGTTACGAGCAGTTGAACGATACCTATTTCGACACCCTGAAAGTGGAGCTTGGCGTATTGGCCGGCCCGGTAAAATCTGAGGCCTTAAACAACGAACTTAACCTTAACTATAAAGGCACGGTAGCAACCATCTCAATTGATGAAACTACCTCGCCTGATGATATTAAAACCATCGTTCGTTTCTTTGCAAAAGTTAAGGGCAAAACGTTAGCCGATGCCAATTTTGAGAATTTAAAAGGAAATATTGAAGGTGTTATCCCTGCCGAATTGCAGCGTACTTCTGCCTACTTAACTCACGGTTTATTTAACACGCATCATTCCGAGCACGAGATGCTGCGTTACATTAAATCGTTGGAGGCTAAAGATCTGTCGCTTTGCCATTCAATGATAGCCCTGGGTTCATGTACCATGAAACTGAACGCTACTACCGAAATGGTACCGGTTACCTGGGCAGAGTTTAGCAAAATGCATCCCTTTGCCCCAACCGACCAAACCGGTGGTTACATGCAATTGTTTGATGAGCTGAACCGTTGGTTAAGCGAAATTACCGGCTTTGCAGCCATGAGCTTACAGCCTAACGCGGGCGCACAGGGCGAATATGCCGGCTTAATGGTTATCCGCGCTTACCATAACGACAGGGGCGACAACCACCGTAATATTGCTTTGATCCCTTCATCAGCACATGGTACCAACCCCGCTTCTGCAGCTATGGCCGGCATGAAGATAGTGGTTGTTAAGTGTGATGATAACGGTAACATTGATGTTGCCGATATGAAAGCCAAAGCAGAGCAATACAAAAACGAACTATCGTGCTTAATGGTAACTTATCCATCTACCCACGGGGTATTTGAAGAAAGCATCATCGAGATCTGCGAGATCATCCACCAAAACGGCGGCCAGGTTTATATGGATGGCGCTAACATGAACGCACAGGTTGGTTTAACCAGCCCGGCTAATATTGGTGCCGATGTTTGTCACCTTAATTTACATAAAACCTTTTGTATACCACACGGTGGCGGTGGCCCTGGCATGGGCCCAATTGGTGTAGCCAAGCACTTAGTGCCTTACTTACCGGGCCACGCGGTTGTTGATATTGATAATGGTAAAGCCATCCACGCCGTATCTGCGGCACCATGGGGCTCGGCATCTATCCTGATCATATCGCACGCCTATATTGCCATGATGGGCAGCGAAGGGTTAACTAACGCAACCCGTTACGCTATATTAAATGCCAACTACATTAAAACGCGTTTAGAAAGCTACTACCCGGTATTATATACCGGCGCCAACGGCCGTTGCGCGCACGAGATGATATTGGATTGCCGGTCGTTTAAAGCATTTGGTGTAGAAGTTACCGATATTGCCAAACGTTTAATGGATTATGGTTTCCACGCACCAACAGTATCTTTTCCGGTTGCGGGTACCGTGATGGTAGAACCTACCGAATCTGAGCCTAAGCATGAGCTGGACCGCTTCTGTGATGCCATGATATCTATCCGTGGTGAAATTGAAGACGTAGAGAAAGCCGTATCTGATAAAACAGACAACCCGCTTAAAAATGCGCCACACACCGCTGCTGTAATTACAGGTAACGATTGGGCGCACCCATACACACGCCAAAAAGCAGCTTACCCGCTGCCTTACGTAGCTCAGTTTAAATTCTGGCCATCTGTGGGCAGGGTAAACGATACCTATGGCGACCGTACACTCATCTGTTCATGCCCGCCATTAACCGATTATGAGTTTGAGGAAAGTGAAGTAACCACACCTGAATACGGAACGTGATAACTGATGTGCAAATGCAAGGATAGCAGATGTACAGATAAATAATTAAAAAAGGCTCCTTTTAAAGGAGCCTTTTTTATGCAAACCAGTTTTAATGGGTGTAATGATATAATGAGTATAGCCTGTAAACTTGCACTAATAAATGCTGGCAATCTACTTTTATAAATTATTCCGTATGTTTACATAACAGTTAAGCTGTTTGCAATAAGCAAAAGCTTTTTTAGTTTAGCTATCATTTGATTTCGTATAACATTATAAAAAAGCCATTTTTACAACTTGCAAGAATATAACCTTTTAAATCGTGTTTCCGTATAAGCAGATATGAGCCTTAATATAGACAAGACAGTAAGTATTTTATTGGTTGACGACGATGAAATAAACAACTTCATTTCTATAAAGCTGATCAAAAAAGCTTTGACTAATTCTGATATCATAGCGTGCCTTAATGGTAAATTTGCCATAGATGAATTAGTTGATATTCAACGTAAAGACCCTACCAAATTACCGGATTATATTTTGCTGGATATTAATATGCCGATTATGAATGGCTGGGAGTTTTTAGACGAATACAAACGTTTAAATATCGACCCGCTTGGCAAAACCAAGATCTATATCATCTCTTCATCGGTATTCAGTAACGATATTAACAAAGCACGCTCTTACCCGTTGGTTAAAGATTTTATCTCTAAACCACTTAACGTAGAAAAAATTAAAGAGCTTTTTGGAGTATCTCAGGCTTAAACGGGCATAATACTAAACGTTTCGTCTTCGTATTTAACTTTACCTATAGCAGTAAACCTTGCATGGTAAAAAAGGCAAATATCACCTTCTGCAGCTGCTTTTTTCCCATATTGTATGCGTAGCCCGGCAGATCGTTGCCCGTCGTAATCATACTTAGCTACAAACTTACGGATCAGTTGCTCGGGTTCAGGTAATTCATCACCACCAAAAAACACTTTCTGGCCTTCTATATCTATCCAAAATACCTGGTGAAACTTACTGTGCCCGCCAGATAATTCATATTTAATGCCAGGTTTATACTCGCCATCGCCATCTACAAAATCTATTTTAGCACCGGCTTGCAAGGCTTCAAATATTTCTACATGGTAAGATGTTGATTTGCCGCTTAAGCCAAATTCAAATTCCTGCCGTTGTATAACATGCGTTGCCTGCGGGAAACTTGGTTCAAGTTTACCGTTGCGTTCTACCACCAGCCCACCCGAATGGTCGTAATGCAAATGCGACATCAGCACCAAAGTAACCTCTTCCGGATCGAACCCTGCATTGCGGATATGCTGGTGCAGCAGTAACTCATCCCGCGTATCTTTATATCCTAAGCCGGCATCCAATACAATCAGGTCGTCTGCCGTTTTAATAAGAAATGGGTTTACGTGGATGAACAACGAGCCGGGGCGGTCCTTTTTACTATCGGTTTCGGGATTAAAAGGCACAAACTTCTTAGTAGCATCAACCGAATACGAGCCCTCGCCCAAAGCAAAAATTTCCATAACTAAATATTTGTGCAAATATAGCTTACAGAAACCTACAGGGCGAATGCAAGGCGTTTTTTGACCAAAATGTAACGTTTATAGGTTTGAAGCGTCTATTTGTGAGTTACAGTTGGATTCTTAAGCGCTGGCTGTAACCAAAAAAATAAAAATATTTTCAGTAAAATTTTGATATACGAAAACTATCGTATATCTTTGTACGAAGAAATTCGTATAACTTTATAACATGGATTTAAAACCGACCGAAAGCGAACTGGAAATATTACAGGTGATTTGGAAAAAAGGGCAATGCAGTGTACGCGATGTGCACGAAGAATTGGTTAAGAACAAAGAAGCAGGTTATACCACCACCCTTAAACTGATGCAGATAATGCACGAAAAGGGCTTGGTAGAACGCGACACCAATGCCAAAACGCACTTATACAAAGCATTGATAAGCCGCGAGCAGGCACAAAAAGGCGCATTAGATAAAATTATATCAACCGTGTTTAAAGGATCAACATCCGACCTGGTGATACAAGCCCTTGGGCAGCACCGCGCATCTAAAGATGAGATAGATGCGATAAAGAGCTTTTTAGATCAGTTTGAGGGTAAAGATTAGAGGTTAGAGATCAGATAACAATTAGAGTTTAGTATTAGCTGTTAGATTTCAAGACAATGGAAAACATTTTATACAACATTAGCCAGGTTTTAGGGATAACCATCATCCACTCGTTGTGGCAGGGGCTGCTTATTTACTTTGTACTTAGGTTAGTACTGTTGTGTGCGCATGACCTTTCTTCATCAAAAAAATATTTAATGGCTGTAAGCAGCTTATTGGCCATAACCGGCTGGTTTGGCTATACCCTTATACACCAGATACAGCTATACGACTGGCTAGCCAAACCCGATAACTTGTCGTTGTTGGCTGCTTTTCCGCAAAACATACAGCAGTTTGGGCATCAAACCCTCCGTTATTATTATAGTATAGAACAGTACCTGCCTTATGTTACGGCTATATATGCCATAGGACTGGTTATTAACCTAACCAGGGTTTTACTGGCCCACAGAAAAATACAAACCATAAAACGCACCATGAGTTTGGGCGTACAGTTACAACGCCAGATAAGCGAGTTCGCCAAAAAATTGGATATTACCCAAACCGTAAAAGTAGGCTTTAGCCAAATGGTTGATGTACCCTGTATAGTTGGTTTTTTAAAGCCGGTAATACTGCTGCCCATAACGCTATCCACCTACCTGGAAGCAGAAGAAATTGAAGCCATATTAATGCACGAATTGGCTCATATTAAACGTAACGACTACCTGATAAACCTGCTGCAGCAAGTTATTACTACGTTGTTATTCTTTAATCCGTGCGTGTTACTTATTAATAAAATAATAGGCGAAGAGCGTGAAAACAGTTGCGACGATTTAGTTGTAACCAGCACGCTAAAACCTGTTGTGTATGCAAAAGCTTTATTCAAATTAGAGCAAAACCGCCAAAACGAGTTACAGTTAGCGCTGGCTGTAACAGGCAAAAAGTATCATTTATTAAACAGAATTGAAAGAATCATGAAAACTAAAAAACAATTGCCAAGCATGCGCCCAACATTGGTGGCGATGCTTATACTAACCCTAAGTGTTGGCGCTTTAGCCTTGCTAAACCCACAAATTGCACAAGGTAAAATATCTGTAAAAGCCATTACACCTGCGATAATTAAAACTTTAATGGCAGATACCGTACCGGCAAAAAAAGCAGTTAAATTGCAGGCTAAGGCTGCTAAAGCTGTCACCAAAAAAACAAAACCCGCCGCCGGATTCAGAACCAAATACGATACAAACAATAATGCAAATCACAATGTAAACGTAAACTACGGTTATAACTACAATGGGCTGAACGACCCTGAGCTGGACCGCTTAAGCAAAGAAGTATCTAAACATGGTGATGCTATTAGTAAATATTATGACAGCCCGGCCTTTAAAGCCCAAAGCGACCAATTGGAAAGACTGGGTAATGATGTGGAAGCATTTTACAACAGCGACAGGATAAAACAAGCCACCGCCACACAGGAAAAAGCTGCTGCAGCGTTTGAAAAACAATGGGGAGGCCGCAGCGGTAAAATAGAAGAATTAAGCAAACAAATGTCGGCAGCGGGCGATGTGATGAGTAAATATTACGAGTCGAAAGCGTTTAAGGAGATGAACGCCAGGATCGCGAAAAAATATGGCGTGCCCGTTACCGGCTATTATGATAGCGATGATGTAAAAAACGATGATAAGTATCGCCAATATCAAGCCGAATTAAAACAAAATATCCCCGCCGAAGTATCGCAACAACAGGATAAAATGAAGGAATTAGGCAAGCAAATGCGTGAGTATACCACCTCTCCTGAAATTAAAAAATCGCAGGATGAAATGCGTGCTGCCGGTGATGAGATGCGCAAAGCATTTAACAACCCGGATATTAAGCAAAAACAGGAAGAGATGCGTAAAGTAGGCCAGCAAATGCGCAGCTTTACTGCTAACCCTGATATTGAGCAACAGAAAAAACTATTACAGGAAGCATCGGCTAAACTAAGGGCTTATACCAATTCGCCGGAGTTTAAAAAGAAATTAGCAGAATACCGTAAAACGCATCCGGAAAATGTGTACCACTGGAATAATAATAATGAAGATGTAGAAAAACCACAAGCTCCTGAAAAGCCCGAAGCACCTGAAAAACCGGAAGCTGTTGAAAGTAATTAGTAGATAGTGGATTGGACGAATATAGATCATTTAACCATTCACCAAATCAACTTAATAAACCACTCGCTAATACAAATCCTATTAAAATTAGTAATTTAGTATCCTCAAAAAAGGGGATACTTTTTTTATGCTTCAAAAGCTAACCATACAAAATTACGCACTGATAGATAACCTCGAGATTAATTTCGATAAAGGATTAAATATCTTAACCGGCGAAACCGGGGCAGGTAAATCTATTATTTTAGGCGCCCTGTCGCTTATTTTGGGCCAAAGGGCAGAGAGCCGGTATTTTTTTAATCAGCAAAAAAAATGTGTGATAGAAGGCGCATTTAAGATAACCGGCTTCCATCTGAATGCCTTTTTTGAGGATAACGATCTGGATTACGATGGCGAAACCGTTTTACGCCGCGAGATCTCTGCAGATGGTAAATCGCGCGCGTTTGTGAACGATACGCCGGTTAATCTAACTACGCTAAAACAACTTGGCGAAAAGCTGATAGATATCCACTCGCAGCATGCCACCCGCGAAATTAATGACCCTGATTTTCAGCTTTTGGTGGTAGATGGCGTTGCCGGGCACCATGAATTGCTGGGCGGTTACCAAAGCAAGTTCCGTACTTATAAAAAGTCGCTTAAGCAGCTGGACGAGTTGATAGCGCAAAATGATAAAGCCAAGGCTGATCTGGACTATTACCAATTTCAATTTGACGAACTGGAAAAGGCCGGCATTGCTACTGATGAACAGGAAGGACTGGAAAAAGAACTGGCTACACTTAACAATGCCGAAGAGATAAAACGCAACCTGTTAGGTGCCCACTACCTGATGCACGAGGGCGAAACATCGGCCATTATACAGTTACGCGAGGCGGGCCAGCAGTTATTAACCATAGAAAGATACACCCCAGAGGTAGAAGAGCTTCATGAGCGCCTTAAAAGCACCCTGATAGAGCTTAAAGACATTGCCGCCGAGCTGGAAAACATAGAGCAGCGCACTTTTACCAACGAGGCCCGTGCCGAAGAAGTGAACACGCGTTTAAGCATGTTGTATAACCTGCAAAAAAAACACCGCGTAAATACCAACGCCGAATTGCTCGAAATTCAAAACGACCTATCTGAAAAGATACAGCAGGCTGTGTTTGGCGACGAGGCGGTAGAGAAATTACAAACACAAATTGCAGCCGAAAGGCAGGAGCTGCAAGATATAGCCACTACCCTATCTGCCAACCGCGCAAAAGCCATCCCGGTAATACAGGAAAAAGTATTGGCTAATCTTACCGAAATGGGCATGCCAAATTCTGTGTTAGAAATTGAGCAGACGACTTTATCCCCCCAACCCCCTAAAGGGGGAGCTGAAAATGCTAAAGCGGGCAATCCCCCTTCAGGGGGGCTGGGGGCTAACGGTTCTGATGCCATCCGCTTTATGTTTACGGCAAACAAAGGGCACGCGCTGGCAGATATGAGCAAGGTAGCATCGGGTGGTGAGTTAAGCAGGTTGATGCTGAGCATTAAATCCATCATTGCACAATACACGGCTTTGCCTACCATTATTTTTGATGAGATAGATACCGGTGTAAGCGGCGAAGTTGCCCATAAGGTAGGCCAGGTAATGGAACGACTTTCGCAAAACTTGCAGGTGATAACCATAACTCACCTGCCTCAAATTGCTGGCAAGGGCAAAAGCCATTACTTTGTTTATAAAGATAATAGCGGCAGCACCACCTATACCCGCATGAAAAAGCTGGATGATAACGAACGCGTTTTAGAAATAGCCAAAATGCTTAGCGGTGATAACCCTGGCGAAAGTGCTTTGCAAAATGCAAGGGAGTTGCTGGCAGGATAGGTGCAGTTGGCAGCTTTAGGTGTGTTGTTGGCACGGCCTAAACTAGTAACCGTCAACTACCCGCAGCTAACTACAAACTACACACTGTAAACTGCAAACTAATTTTTTAACTTTGCCACACTTACAAAACTAAAAACAATGGCTTACAATTTATTAAAAGGTAAAAAGGGAATTATTTTTGGTGCCCTAAACGAGCAATCTATTGCCTGGAAAGTAGCGCAACGCTGCCATGCAGAAGGCGCCGAATTAGTTTTAACCAACTCGCCGCTGGCTTTACGCATGGGCGAACTGAATAAACTTGCAGAGGAATGCAATGCCCCTGTTATCCCGGCTGATGTTACCAGCAACGACGAGGTAACTAACCTGTTCACTAAAAGCATGGAGCATTTTGGCGGCGGCGTTGATTTTGTTTTGCATTCTATAGGCATGAGTATAAACGTGCGTAAAGGCATCCACTATACCGAAAACAATTACGATTTTACCCATAAAGGGCTTGATATATCTGCACTAAGTTTTCACCGTGTAATGCAAACAGCCATGAAACTGGATGCTATAAACGAGTGGGGATCTGTATTGGCACTTACCTATATTGCCGCGCAACGTGTATTTCCTGATTACAATGATATGGCTGATAACAAGGCTTATCTGGAAAGCATTGCCCGTAACTTTGGTTACCAATATGGTGTTAAAAAGCACGTACGTGTAAACACGGTATCACAATCGCCTACCCGCACTACTGCCGGTAATGGTGTAAAAGGTTTTGACGGCTTTATAAACTATGCCGAAAAAATGAGCCCGCTGGGTAATGCTGATGCCGACCAATGTGCTGATTATTGCGTAACCCTGTTTAGCGATTTAACCCGTATGGTTACCATGCAAAACCTTTTCCACGATGGTGGTTTCTCTTTCACCGGTGTTACTGCTGCCGTGATAGAGCAAATGGAAAAATAATATTAAAAAACTTACAAAACAGCGAAGGCCTCCGGATATCCGGAGGCCTTCGCTGTTTGTTGACAAAACGTAGTTTAATTCCGCGATTCTATCAATACAATTTTTACATACATTGGGCTTGGCGTAGCCGGTAAGCCTACACCGTTAGGGTTTTGTACATACAAACTCACGGTTCCCGGGTTATGGGTAAAGCTAAAAGCCTGTCCGTCAAAAGTTTCAGGTAGCTGTTCCCATGGGGCATTATCGCCGTAAGCAACATAAACCAATACAGCACCATTCTCGTTGTAATCGTCGGTTAATTCAGGCAAATCAATGTCTGTTGTTAATGCGTTACCCTGGTAAGTAGTCCAGGCTGTAGGTTGTACAGTTTTAATTCTTGTTATGTTGTTATTAGGTACAACAACAGTTTCTTTTTTACATGATGCGGCTGTAAGTACAACGGTAAACAAGCAAATAATAGATAAGATTTTTTTCATAAGAGATTTTAGTTTTTTAGCCATTAAAACGTTCATGACCTATTCATAACGTTTTTATCAAGCAGTTACATATGTATAAGAACAATTTTATAGAAAAAGGTTTAATTAACTAAGAAATTAGTTAATTTTATTTTTATGAAATGGTTATCTATTTACCTGCTATTAATACCTGCAACATGTTTAGCCCAAATAAATATTACCGGTAAGGTTACCAATGCTGATGATAAAAGCCCTGTAACTAACGCCAGTATATTTTTAAGCAATGCCACTGTAGGCAATAAAACAGACGAGAAAGGCATTTATACCTTAACAGGTGTAAGGCCCGGCCAATACGAATTAGTGGTAACTATAGTAGGCTTTGAAACCTACAGGCAAAACGTAATGGCAGCAAATCAAAATATTTCCCTGCCCGATATTCTCTTAAAGCCCAAAACAACCGAACTGAAAGAAGTAAACATACGCCCCGACCCTGATTGGGAGAATAAATATTTCACCTTTAAAAAAGAGTTTTTGGGGTATTCACCAATTGCGCAGCAGTGTAAAATACTAAACCCCGAGGTGCTGGACCTAAATTTTGATAAGCAAACAAGGGTACTATCTGCATCATCTTATGATTTTCTGGAGATCAACAATATAGCATTAGGGTATAAAATTAAGTATCTGCTATCTCAATTTATTAAGGATAATAAAGATAACCGCATCTACTTTGAAGGCTCGGCCCTGTTTGAAGAAATGCAGGGTAGCAAAGCTGACAAAAAGCGTTGGCAACGCAACCGCGAAAAAGTTTATCTGGGCTCAAATATGCATTTCTTACGATCGATACTAGGCAATAATCTGGCAGGTAACCAGTTTGAAGTGATGCGCCTTATCCGCAAACCTAACCCCGACTATCATGGCGGATTAAACCAATACAGATTTAGCCAAACTTTAATTAGCCAACCCCTAACTATTGATGATTTTGTAAGGCTAACAGATAGTAAGGGGGTTTACGCCTTATCGTTTAAGGATTGCCTTTATGTAATATACACCAAAAAGAAAGGGAGCGGACAAAATGAAGTTGCTTACAAACCAATGGATGCGCCCGATTACCCTACCAGCATTATAACCTTTAACGATGATTATGCCTTGTTTGATAATAACGGTATTGTTATCAATCCTGCCAGCTTAACCTTTGAAGGTAATTGGGGTGGCAGCCGCATGGCAGAAATGCTGCCGGTAGACTATGTAGGCGTAAATTCGTACAGCAATAAATAATAGTCATCTGCGTCTACAAAAAAGGCCCCGCTTGCATTTGCAAACGGGGCCTTAATATATCAACCGGTTAAAGGAGCTTATTTTTGCTCTTCTTCTTCGGTTTTGGCTTCGTTCTTTTTATCGATAACCTTTATCTCGTTGGTTTCCTTATCGTAGTCAACCATTAAGGTATCGCCTTCGGTCATCTCGCCTTTTAGTATCTCTTCGGCAATTGGGTCTTCCAGGTATTTCTGGATGGCGCGTTTAAGCGGCCTTGCACCAAATTGCGAATCGTAACCTTTATCGGCAATAAACTCTTTGGCATCTAAAGTAAGCTCAATTTTGTAACCCAGGCTGTTTACACGGCCAAATAATGCTGCTAATTCAATATCGATGATCTTAAAGATCTCATCTTTACCTAAAGAGTTAAATACAATTACATCATCAATACGGTTTAAAAACTCAGGTGCAAAGGCGCGTTTTAAAGCGTTCTCTATCACACCACGAGAGTGCGAATCTGCCTGTATTGCTTTTGCATTGGTAGTAAAACCAACACCCTGTCCAAAATCTTTTAACTGGCGTGCACCAATGTTAGATGTCATGATGATGATGGTGTTCCTGAAATCAACCTTGCGGCCTAATGAATCAGTTAACTGTCCTTCATCTAATACCTGTAGTAAAATATTAAACACATCCGGATGGGCTTTTTCAATCTCATCCAGTAATACTACAGCGTATGGTTTACGGCGTACCTTTTCGGTCAATTGCCCGCCTTCTTCATAACCTACATAACCCGGAGGCGCACCCACTAAACGAGATACCGCAAATTTCTCCATGTATTCGCTCATATCAATTTGTATCAGCGCATCTTCGGTATCAAACATAAAACGGGCAAGCTCTTTAGCTAACTCTGTTTTACCCACACCGGTTGGGCCTAAGAAAATGAACGAACCAATCGGCTTTTTAGGGTCTTTTAACCCCGCACGGGTACGTTGTATAGCACGGGTAAGCTTTTTAATAGCATCATCCTGGCCTATGATCTTGCCCGCAATGGTATCAGCCATAGCTAATAGCTTAGCACTATCTGCCTGGCCTACACGTTGTACCGGGATACCGGTCATCATGCTTACTACTTCGGCCACATTGTCTTCGGTTACGGTGTAACGTTTAGATTTTGTTTCGGCTTCCCAAACGGCTTTAGCTTGTTCCAGTTCTTCCAGCAAATGTTTCTCGGTGTCGCGCAATTTGGCGGCTTCCTCGTATTTCTGGCTGCGAACAACTTTGTTCTTTTCTATCTTGATCTGCTCTATCTTCTGCTCAATATCCAAAATATCCTGCGGAACGTGGATATTAGTCAAATGCACACGAGAGCCCGATTCGTCCAAAGCATCGATAGCCTTATCTGGTAAAAAGCGATCAGTTATGTATCTTGTAGTTAAAGTAACACAAGCTTGTATAGCTTCGTCGGTATAAGTTACACCGTGGTGCTCTTCGTATTTATCTTTAATACGGGTTAATATCTCAACGGTTTCCTCCGGTGTGGCAGGTTCTACCATTACCTTCTGGAAACGGCGATCTAAAGCACCATCTTTTTCAATGTACTGGCGGTACTCATCTAAAGTGGTTGCGCCGATGCACTGTATCTCGCCACGTGCCAAAGCCGGTTTAAACATGTTAGATGCATCAAGCGAACCCGATGCGCCACCTGCACCAACAATAGTGTGTATCTCATCAATGAACAAAATAACATCCGGCGATTTCTCTAACTCGTTCATCACCGCTTTCATACGTTCTTCAAACTGCCCGCGGTATTTGGTACCTGCCACTAACGAGGCCAGATCCAATGTAACCACGCGTTTGTTAAACAATACACGCGATACTTTACGCTGTACAATACGCAGGGCTAAACCCTCTGCAATGGCAGATTTACCCACACCAGGCTCACCTATCAGGATAGGGTTATTCTTTTTACGGCGGGATAGTATTTGCGATACGCGTTCAATTTCTTTCTCGCGGCCTACAATAGGGTCAAGCTTACCTTCTTCGGCAGCTTTGGTTAAATCGCGGCCAAAATTGTCAAGTACAGGTGTTTTAGATTTAATATCCGATACTTTTTTAGGCTGGCTGAATGAATCGTCTTCTTTAAAGTCGTCATCACCACCGGTTGATGAGCCCGGCATTTCGTCGGTAACATCGTTTTTGTTTGATTCCACTTCGCTTTTAAATACTTCATAGTTTACATTAAACTGCATCAGTATTTGCGAGGCAATATTATCTTCATCGCGCAGGATAGACAGCAGCAAGTGCTCTGTACCTATTACATCGCTTTTAAATATTTTAGCTTCCAGGTAAGTTATCTTCAAAACCTTTTCGGCCTGTTTGGTTAACGGGATACTGCCAATGTGTACATTAGTGCCAATTGTACCTTTTACAGCATCCTCAACAGCACGGCGTAGTTTAGCGGTATCAACGGTTAGCCCTTTTAATAGTTTAATTGCCACACCATCACCATCACGGATGAGGCCAAGCAAAAGATGTTCTGTACCAATATAATCATGCCCAAGGCGCAACGCCTCTTCCCTGCTGTACTGTATCACATCCTTAACCCGTGGCGAAAATTTAGCTTCCATATATACCTTTCTGATTATTGATCGTCCTAATCTATAAATTTGTTTTTATCTATCAAGGCGATTGTAAGAACATTTATCAACAATATTGCCAACTTTTAAGCTTTATAGTAAACAGACAATATAATGATACAAGGCCTGTTAATTTAAATCAGAAAGAGCCGGAATTTCACCTCTAAAACCCACAAAACACCTGATTACTAACCTTAAACGGTTAATACCGTACTATTTGATACCTAACACAGCAAATAGTTTAATGTAATATTAAACTATGATAATAAAGCAGGGCAAATAGTCATTTGCTTATGACAATACGGCATGCTACCTGGCGCGTTTTGCCGTATGTAAATGCGCTTTAAACAAACCAAACGAATTATAAGTTAAGATACAAATAATAAGATGAATTTGTGATGAAAAATTTCGAAGCACTGCTTTTACTATCCTATATTTGCTACCTCTTAAAATTATAAGCACACCATGGCAGACGAAAAGATCATATTTTCTATGGCAGGGGTAAGCAAAGTTTACCCACCTCAAAAAACAGTACTTAAAAATATTTACCTGTCGTTTTTTTACGGCGCCAAAATTGGTGTGATCGGTTTAAACGGTTCGGGTAAATCATCATTATTGAAAATTATTGCCGGGATAGATAAAACAAACATAGGCGAGGTGGTATTCTCACCGGGTTACACCGTTGGCTACCTGAGCCAGGAGCCCGAGCTTGATCCCGAAAAAACCGTAAAGGAAATTGTAGAAGAAGGTGTGGCCGCTACTACTGCACTTTTAAAAGAATACGAAGACATTAACGAAAAATTTGGCCTGGAAGAATATTATAGCGATGCCGATAAAATGGATAAGCTAATGACCCGCCAGGGCGAATTGCAAGACCAGATAGATGCAGTAAACGCCTGGGAACTGGATACTAAACTGGAACGCGCCATGGATGCCCTGCGCTGCCCCGAGCCGGATACCAAAATTGCAGTACTATCTGGTGGTGAGCGCCGCCGCGTGGCTTTATGCCGCCTGCTTTTACAGGAGCCCGATGTTTTGTTGCTGGATGAGCCTACCAATCACCTGGATGCCGAATCTATTGATTGGTTAGAGCAACACCTGAAACAGTATAAAGGTACCGTGATTGCCGTAACGCACGACAGGTACTTCCTGGATAATGTGGCCGGCTGGATCCTGGAGCTTGACCGCGGCGAAGGTTTACCTTGGAAAGGCAATTACTCATCGTGGTTAGAACAAAAATCTAAACGTTTAGCACAGGAAGAAAAAACCGAAAGCAAACGGCAGAAAACTTTAGAGCGCGAGCTGGAATGGGTGCGTATGGGGGCTAAAGGCCGCCAGGCAAAAGGTAAGGCGCGTTTATCAAACTACGAAAAACTGGCCAGCGAGGAAACAAAGGAAAGGGAAGAAAAGCTGGAGCTGTTTATTCCGCCGGGCCCACGCTTGGGTAACATTGTTATAGAGGCTAATAATGTAACCAAAGCCTATGGCGAAAAGGTATTGTTCGAGAACCTGAGCTTCTCGTTACCGCCGGCTGGTATAGTAGGTATTATTGGCCCCAACGGTGCCGGTAAAACTACGCTGTTCCGCCTGATTACCGGGCAGGACCAGCCTGATGCAGGTACCTTCCGCGTGGGTGACACGGTGGCATTAGGATACGTTGACCAGATGCATGATGACCTTGATCCTAACAAATCTGTTTGGGAAAACGTGACCGACGGGCTGGATAACATTATGGTTGGCAACCGCCCGCTAAACTCGCGTGCTTACGTATCAAAATTCAACTTTAACGGTGCCGATCAGCAGAAAAAAGTAGGTGTACTATCGGGCGGTGAGCGTAACCGTGTGCACCTGGCCATTACGCTTAAAAAAGGATCTAACGTATTGTTGCTGGATGAGCCTACCAACGATATCGACGTAAATACCTTACGTTCATTAGAAGAGGCCTTAGAAAACTTTGGTGGCTGTGCCGTCATCATCAGTCACGACCGCTGGTTCCTGGATAGGGTTTGTACCCACATCCTGGCGTTTGAGGGCAACTCGCAAGTTCACTTCTTCGAGGGTAACTATAGCGACTACGAAGAAAACTATAAAAAACGCGTTGGTGACATTACACCTAAACGGTTAAAATATAAAAAGCTGACGGTGTAAAAGCATCACCTAAATCCTCTCCAAAGGAGAGGACTTAAAACAAAGTTCGGATGTTTATGCATCCGGACTTTGTTATTTTCATACACGCCATTGCGAGGAGCGTAGCGACGTGGCAATCCTTTCTAAGCCTCACCCTGCCCTCTAATTTGGAGAGAGTTCTAATCTTTTAAAGTCCTCTCCTTTGGAGAGGATTTAGGTGAGGCTATCGCAATCATACGGTTTTAATAGCCGGATATTTCCGCTTATAAATCTTAAACGCCACCCATACACCAATCCCGGCCAATATCAGCACCCAAAGGTTGGCCAGGCCAATTATCAGCTCAACAAACAAATACCAGCCATTGCTTAATGCCATTAGCAGTCGGTTACCAAAGGGCATTTTATATGCCGATGGATCATCATTGGCTATGCGCTCTTTGTAAATAGTATTGCTTTGGTAAAAGTTAAGGCTTACTATGCTAAAGCTTACAGCTTCATCAATTTTTTGATTGTTTATCTGCCCGTCTATCATGTCATCTTTTAACCAAAGCACTACTTCGGGGTTTTTGATTTTAATTTTACCCGTTTTTTGCTGTGCAATCATTTCACGGCGGTTCTTGAGTTTTAATTTAGCAGACAGGTAATCAAGCGATCTATCTTCAATATCCATATTACGGGCGGTTACATAAATACCCATGTGGCCCACGTGGTTCATAAAATCTTCCAGTTTTTCTGATGGGATCTTCACCGTCATATCGGCAGTGGTGTTAAACGCCGATACGCGCATCACCGAATCGGTACTCAGCCTCACATCCTCGCTCCGTTCTATAGATGAACCCATTTGATGATGAATAACCATGCCATTAAGCTTTGCGGTAATATGAGATATCGAATCGCCGGTTTGCTGCACATTCTTTACCTTAAAACTCATGTCGGCAGTTTTTACCAGTTTAGGTTTGGGATCTGCTGTTGTATCGCTTGCACTATTGCCCACCGTATCTGCGCTGCTGCTGTTGTTGACAACTTCGTATGCACCATTACTGCCTTTACAAGCTGCAAACATGGTCACTGCCACAATTGCAATAAAAATTTTCGTTTTCATAATTGTTGATCTGCTGGTTTAGTATTTATACCCGCCTACAACAAAAAGTAACCTCCATGTAACAAAAAAGGGACATAGCCTAAAGCTATATCCCTTTTTTAATAGGTTTTGGTGGCGCTATTTTGTCAGTAGTCAAATTTCAAAACAACTGATTACAAGCTATTTATGAAAATTGGCATGTGTTCACGCCGTGAACATGAACACTTTATGCGCGCCAACATTTTCTTAGTACCTGTAATACTCCGGTTTAAACGGACCTTCAACAGTTACCCCAATGTACTCAGCTTGGTCCTGATCTAAAACTTCCAGTTCTACGCCAATTTTTTCTAAGTGTAAACGGGCAACTTTTTCGTCAAGGTGTTTAGGCAGGGTATATACTTCGTTTTTGTAAGCCGCACCGTTTGTCCAAAGCTCTATTTGGGCTAAGGTTTGGTTGGTGAACGAGTTACTCATTACAAAGCTTGGGTGGCCTGTGGCACAACCTAAGTTTACTAAACGGCCTTCAGCCAATACAATAACATCTTTACCATCTATAGTATATTTATCTACCTGTGGTTTAATCTCGATCTTCGAGCTGCCATACGCACCGTTTAACCAGGCCATGTCAATCTCGTTATCAAAGTGGCCAATGTTACAAACGATGGCTTTATCCTTTAACGCGCGGAAATGCTCTTCGCGAACGATATTTTTGTTACCGGTTGCAGTAACAACAATATCAGCTTCTTTAATGGCAGTACCTAATTTTTTAACCTCGAAACCTTCCATAGCTGCCTGTAAAGCACAGATAGGATCAATTTCGGTAACAATAACACGCACGCCAGAGTTACGAAGCGAATCGGCAGAGCCTTTACCTACGTCGCCATAACCACAAACAACGGCAACTTTACCTGCCATCATTACATCAGTAGCACGACGGATAGCGTCTACTAATGATTCGCGGCAACCATATTTATTATCAAATTTAGATTTAGTAACCGAATCGTTTACGTTGATAGCTGGCATTGGTAATGTACCGGCTTTCATACGCTCGTATAAACGGTGTACACCTGTAGTGGTTTCTTCAGATAAACCTTTGATCTCACCGATCAGCTCCGGGTAACGGTCTAAAACCATATTGGTTAAATCGCCGCCATCATCCAATATCATGTTTAATGGTTTGCGGTCTTCGCCAAAGAATAACGTTTGCTCAATACACCAGTCAAACTCCTCCTCGTTCATACCTTTCCAGGCGTAAACAGAAGTACCTGCAGCAGCAATAGCAGCAGCAGCGTGATCTTGTGTGGAGAATATATTACATGATGACCAGGTAACTTCTGCACCCAGTTCTATCAAAGTTTCAATTAATACAGCTGTTTGGATGGTCATGTGTAAACAGCCTGCTATACGTGCGCCCTTCAAAATCTTAGACGGACCGTATTCTTTACGCAGCGCCATTAAACCCGGCATTTCTGCCTCGGCCAATTCAATCTCTTTACGGCCCCAGGCGGCCAGTGAAGGGTCCTTCACTTTACTTTTAACGTATACAGTTTCTACTGATGACATATAATTTAATTTTTTGAATGGCAAAAATAGTGATTATAAATATTGTAATGAAATGGTATGATTACCTTAACAGCTTCTTGACAAAACCATTACGCAACAACAAGCCTCACATGCCGTTATAAAAAATTACTGTTAATTTTTTTTGATAGAAAACTTATCCGAACCAAAAACTATGTATAAAAACATAGCGGCCAAAGCATACGCCCAAAATACATTATAAGTAATCAAAAAAGTATCGCTGTTGGCTCTAAATTCGCTCCCCAGGAAGGGATAGAGCATGATCACTGCAAACGAAACGCAGTACGCTATAGTAAAAACGATCAGCTGCCTAACTTTGGCAGACAACTGATCGTTATAACATATGGTTAAGAAAAATGCAGCACTCAAATATTGACTGATATCTTTTAAATTACCCATCTGCATGTAATATAACGCATCATGGTCTCCCTGTATCAGAAAGAAGTAAGCAACACGGGTTAAAATAACCCAAAAACACAGTACAATTATTTTCATTTATCCGCATGGCGTAAACACGCCGTCTTTATCGCAAACGCCGCATTGTCTCAAGTGGTCGGCTTCGCACATTTCCTGCTTAGATACAGGGGCCATAGCTCCAAGCACATTTTTCATTGCATCCCTTGATAAAGCAACAAATTTAACACTTTTAGAATCCTGGTTTTCAATGGAATTTTTCATAGTTGGTAGATTTAAAATTGTTTAGCTAATATACTATTTATCATTAATACAAAATAGTATCTCCATGGTTTATTCATGGTACTTAAAATATTAATAAATAGTTAAGTTATAGCTAAAAAAGAAATATAGGGTTAAATCCACTACATGTTTAAACTTAAGTATTGTTTTGGATTTACAGGCTGCCCATTCTTGCGTATTTCGTAATGTAAATGCGGACCGGTTGAGCGCCCGGTTGACCCTACTTTACCTATCATATCGCCAACGGTTACGCGTTGCCCATCTTTTACATTAATTTTAGACAGATGGCCGTACCATGTTTCGATATTATTGGCATGCCTTATTTTAATACAGTTACCATAACCGCCGGCCCTGCCTGCAAATATAACCCTGCCACTGGCTGTGCATTTAACCGGATCGCCGCGGTGGCCGGCAAAATCTATCCCGGGATGAAACTCGCGGCCACCAAAATCAAAAGGGTTACCGCGCGACCCAAAAAATGAGGTGAACGAGCTTAACCGTGGGTAGCCCATAGGCACGTAAGCAATATTGTTTACCAGCCTATCCAGGTAGTTGCTAAAATCAGCGTAAAGCTTGGTATCACTTTTAGGCTTATCACCAACATTTATTTTACGGAACGATACACCGCGCAAACCGCGTTTACTCAGGTAATTATTAATGGTTTTTAATTTGCCCTGTATATCTTGTATATAAGATACAGCTTTGCTGCGGTTACCTTCCTTTTCGGCGTTAACCAGCAACTCATCCTGTGCCTCTTTATCTATCTGGCCCTGCAAAGCAGCAATTTGCGATTGCAACCTGCTGTTTTCCTGCCTTTGCGCTAACGTTTGTGTACTTAAGCGTGCAATAGTGGTCATTAACACTATAACTATAATCAATACTGCTGCTACGGCTACTTTAAGGCTATTAAAATGTTTAGCTTTTACTTGAACAATACGCGGCTGGGCGCTATTTTTTTTCGTAATAATTCCCATACCTAAATCTTAAATTTTAAGTTCATTCTATAGTTTAATTAGGGTAAAAAACTAAGTATGCAATATAGTTATAATGTCCACAAAATCCTACTCACCTACCCCTTGCCTGCTATTATAACCGAAACGTCAATTATTTCGTATTATTCTGATTGCAGGTTGTTTTTGTTTTGAATTTGGTATTTTTGCGTTGAATATAAGCCAGAAAAAAAATGATGTACCCAGAATATTTAGTTACCCCAATGCGCGAAGAATTAACTCGTGTTGGTTTTGAAGAATTAAAAGATGCAGATGCTGTTAACGCCGCTATTAAAAGCGAAGGCACCGTGTTTGTAATGGTTAACTCGGTTTGTGGTTGTGCGGCAGCTAACGCACGCCCTGCTGCCCGCGTTGCAGCGGCTAACGAAAAACACCCCGACCGTTTAGTAACCGTTTTTGCAGGTATGGAAAAAGAAGCCGTTGATGCTGCCCGTAACCTGATGCTACCTTACCCTCCGTCATCGCCATCAATGGCTTTGTTTAAAGATGGTAAATTAGTGCACATCATAGAGCGCCACCAGATTGAAGGCCGCCCTGCACAAATGATTGCTGATAACCTTATCGGTGCTTTTGAGCAATATTGCTAACGTTTAGTAAATAGAGATTGGTGAGTAGAGATTAGTTCTCTCACTTTATAAAGAAGGCCCGGTGCAATGCATCGGGCTTTACTTTTTGTATTTGATCTTGATTTCTTGTGTCTTGGTCTTGATTCTTTTCTCTTGTGTCACCTTATTTTTCGTCAGTTATCTTAAGGTTCTTCCAGTCGCCGGGCGAACTATAGCCCACCCAGTAACCAATTTTTGTACCGCCTGTTTTTACCAACGGTTCCACCTCTAACGCTGCCTTCGGCACCCCGTTTACATACACATTTACCTTTTTGGCACCAATGGTTATTCGCACATGAAACCATGCGTTGGGGTTTGGCGCCGGCATAACTGCCTGTTCGTATTTATTAGGATGTTGTTCCCTTAATACAGGCCAATCATATTTGGGCACAGCAATGTATTGTACCCCATGACTTTTCCTAACCGGGTCGTCCGCCATAAAATTAAACGGCCTAAAGTAAACGCACTCATAGGTGCTATCATTCAAACCATGGTAGGCAATGCCTACAAAACTTCCCTGTAGCTTATCGTTACCCTTTACATCAAACTCAATGGTGCCGTAGGTGAACTGCCTGTTATTGAGCCAGGCAAAACCGGCGTTATCAGCCTCATCCAAATGCAAACTACCATCGGTACTAAAACTTAAGTGGCGGTTCACAACAGTTAGGTCGGTTGCTTTCGGGGGTAATATTTGTGCTATACCATGCGCAGTATTTAAACAGGCTACAGCCAGCAACAGTGTTTTTAATATCTTCATAATTTAAGAGGGATCATTCAATCTTTTTGGCATTGTTTACGCCACCCTGATAGATACGGCAGGTTATAACTTCGCCTTTTTCGTTCTTGATGAACTCTATTTCAACAGGCACCGTTTTCAAAAAAAATTTGTTTTGCGCTTCGGCAAAAAGATCAAGTTTGCCTTGCCCTGTAGCCTGACCATATAATCTATTTCCTTCGCGGGTGATCATTAGGTTAAAGCCCGGCCTCATTTCATATTTACCTACGTAAGTTTTCAAAACCGCGCTATCTACAGCTACTTCTTTATAAACTTTAGAATGATACAATCCCTTAAAGTTGTACACTTTGGCTACACTGTTTATAATTTCGTTGTTGATAGACCCCTCATCCGAGTTTACCATCACCACCACACCGTTGCCACCCTCCAGGCTGCCAAAATACTGGCAACGAAAACCCTCGTTGGCTCCGCCATGTTCAAAGTATTTGGTGCCCTCAAAATCGTTTATAAAAACACCCAAAGCGGCAGATTTATCCATATATGGCGTAAGCCTTAATTGGGTAAATGCCTGGTTAAGCACCTTAGTTGATTTACCCTGGTAAGCCAACTGTGTTTCGATAATATATTTAGCCAGATCGGTAGGGTTTGTCCATAAGCCTGCAGGGGCTTCTTCGGGATAAATATTGTATTTACCTTCAAGCTCGGCGCCATTATTGCGGTAGCCTGTGGCTAATAATTCGGCTTTGGTATTCACAGGTGGTTGGGTATAGGTGCTGCCTGTCATCCCCAAAGGCTTTAGCACCTGCTCGTACATATATTTATCATAAGGCTGGTGCGTAATATCCATCACCATTAATTGCGTTATAGTGGTACCACCGCCCGAATATTCTGACCGTAAGCCCGGCTCAAACATCGACCGCACGGCATCCGAATTGGCCGGTTTGGTACCATTTAGTATTTGCACCACAGTTGGCAGGGTATCTCTATGGTTGTAGCCCCCAAAGCCGTGCACCGTTAAACCGGCGGTATGGCTAAGCAGGTTTTTGGTATTGATGATCTTCCCCTTAGCTACCGTATCGTACGGGAATTTCCAGGTGGTAAGATATTGGTTAATGTCTTTATCCGCATCCAGTTTACCCTGTTGCACCAGCTTTAATACCCCAACGGCATTTAAGGATTTACTGATAGATGCCGCCTGGAAAAGTGTTTTAATGGTAACCGGTATTTTCTTACCTGCATCGGCCCAGCCGTAGCCCTTTGCCCACTCCATTTTGTAATTACGGATAACCGCAATGGTTACACCATTAACCTTGTAATGTGCCATCCGTTCCTGAATGGTCCACGGTTGCTGCCCTTCAGTCTGAATCAAGCCCACCAGGTTTTTTTCTACCAGTGCTATCTTTTTCTGCACCGAATCTGCAAGTTGCGATTGCGCTTTTACACTTAAGCCGGCTATCGATAATAGCAGCAGAAAGACGTATCCTATTTTTCTCATTGTATGTTTACTCTGTTTTTAAACTTTTAACCGGATTTACCAAAGCCGCTTTTATAGCCTGGAAACTTACTGTTGCCAAAGCAATGATTACTATTAAACCACCAGATAAAACAAACACCCACCATTGTACCTGAGCATGATAGGCAAAACCCTGTAGCCATTTATCCATAGCGTACCAAGCTATAGGCGATGCAATAGCTAAAGCAATAATTACAAGCACCAAAAACTCTGATGATAATAATGCGAACAGGGAGCTTACATTTGCACCCAGAATTTTACGGATACCAATCTCCTTGATACGCTGTTCTGCTGTGAACATGGCCAGACCAAGCAAGCCAAGGCACGAAATAAAAATAGCCAGTATGGCGAATGTATTGGCAAGTTTACCTACTATTTGTTCGTTTTTATAAAGGCTCTGATACTCTTCGTCAGAAAATGTGTAGCTGAACGGAAATTCCGGATTAATTTGCCTGGTTAAGGTTTGCAGGCTGGCCAAAGCTTCTTTAGTTTTGCCAGGCGCTGTGCGGATCAGTATACTGCCGCGGCTTTCCCCTTTATTGAGCCAAATAACTAACGGGATGATTGGTTCATGCATAGAGTTAAGGTGAAAATCTTTCACCAGGCCAACAATCTTACCTTTTCGCCCCCATAGCGATAAAGGCTGCCCAATTGGGTTTACATAACCCATTCGTTTCATCGCAGTTTCATTAATGATATAACCTGTTGAATCTGTAGGGAAAGCATTGGAAAAATCGCGCCCCCCCAGCAGGCTTAGTTTGAGGGTTTTTATAAAATCGTAACCAACAGCCGCCTGTACAAACCTGATGCTGTTGTTGGGGTCTTTCCCTATCCAATCAACGCCAACGGTACCATTGGCAATTAAAGTAGGGCTAGAACTTGAAACCGTTATTGATTGTATGCCCTGCATTTTTAAGGCTTCGGTTTTAAAAACCTCATACTTTGATGCAAGGGTTCCGTCTGTAGGCAAATAGATCAGGTTTTCACGATCATATCCAAGGTTCCTGGATTGAATAAAATTCATTTGCCTGGCAACAATGATAGTACCAATGATCATAATTACCGACAAAGTGAACTGAAACACTACCAATCCCTTGCGAAATAAAGTAGTGCCCGAATCTAATTTGAGCGTGCCCTTTAATACTTTAACCGGATTGAACGACGACAGGAACAGGGCCGGATAACTACCTGATACCAAACCGGTGAGCACCGTTATGCCTGCCAGTTTTAGCCAGAAGCCAACCTGATTAAATGGCAAGCCAATCTGCTTTTGAGTGATATCATTAAACAATGGCAACATCAATACCAACAATACTAAAGAAATTAATACGGCCAATGATGTTATCAGTAACGATTCGCCGATAAATTGTTTGATCAAAACTGAACGTACTGCACCAACAACTTTACGTACGCCTATCTCACGTGCCCTTTTAACAGAACGGGCAGTTGTAAGGTTCATAAAGTTTATACAGGCTATCAATAAAATAAAAATAGCAACAATGCTAAACAGGCGCACGTATTCAATACGGCCTTCTATAAATTTAGTCCCTGCAAAATTACCATGAAGGTATTTTTCGCCAAATAACTGTATATCAAGCTGTGTGGTATAAACCCCTTTCTTTTGCCCGGTATCATAATTATCTAAAAAATGAGTTATTTTTTTCCCAAACGATATTGGGTCTGCATCTGCCCGTAACATAATGCTTGTACGTGGCCAGTTGTTGCCCCACTCGTTTGCCGACGGATTTTCAATCAGGAAAGCGTTCCAATTAATAAGATAATCAAACTTTTCCATCGTGTTAGCGGGCAGGTTATCAAACACAGCGCTTACCGTAAAATCTTTTTTATTTTCAAAACGGATGGTTTTGCCTATAGCCGCCTGCGGGCTCCCGTAAAAACTCTCGGCCATTTTGCGTGAAATAGCTAAGCTTAGCGGCGAACTTAAAGCAGTTTGCTTATTACCCTGCAATAACGGATAACTGAACATTTTAAAAAAATCAGCATCTGCCGCTCCACCTTCATATTTTAATATCTTTTTCCCGGTCATAAAGGTATTGCTCTCATTATATACCGCGTTTACAGCATATTCTACCTCAGGAAAAACCTTTTTCATTTCGGCTGCTAAAACTCCCGGCGTGTTATACTGCCCCGAAATCTTATTGTCAAAATACCGCCGCTCGTAAACATTATATAAACGAGATTTATACTCATGAAAGCCATCAACACTTACTTCATTTTGTACCCAAAGCATTATAAGCAGGCTGGTGGCCAGCCCAACTGAAAGGCCCGCCATATTAATAAATGTATGCGCCTTATTTTTGGTGAGGTTGCGCCAGGCAATCTTTAAATAGTTCTTTATCATTGCAATTGATTTATTAATCCGATTATTATTGGGTAGGATATGGCTCATAACAGCAACATGCTGTTATACTGTCTCCACCGGCACTAACCACTTACTCTGTTTTTAAACTTTTAACGGGGTTGGTTAGCGCAGCCTTAATGCTTTGGTAGCTAACCGTTAATACGGTTATGGTAATTGCCCCTACTGCTGTTAAGGCAAAAATCCACCAGGATAGCTCTGCGCGGTATTTATAATCCTGCAGCCAGCCTTGCATAAAGTAGTAGGCTGTTGGTATGGCTATCAGTAATGCTATACTTACCAGGATAATAAAATCGGTAGACATTAAGCGCCACAGGTTAAATACCGATGCTCCCAAAACCTTACGCACCCCTATCTCTTTAATACGCTGCTCGGCCATAAAAGAGGCCATACCAAATAACCCCATACAACTGATAAAGATAGCCAGCACGGTAAAAAAGCCGGCCAGTTTACCTACACGCTCTTCGGTAGCAAACTTTTTGTTGTACTCGTCGTCGGTAAACTTATAGTCAAATGGGCTACCCGGATCATATTGTTTAAATACGGCCTCTATTTTGGCCAGTACCTTACTTGTGCTTATTTTAGTGTTTAAGCGGATATCGATCATCCCCTCTGACCTATCGCTTACGCTAAAAATAGTTGGTTTAACCGGCTCATAAGGCGATGACATCACCATATCCTTAACCACGCCTACAACCTTGTATTTATCGCCCCAATCTACTATTTCGCCTACGGGATGTTTAAAATTCATGAACTTGGCGGCAGATTCATTCAGGATCATGGCAGATGTATCTGTTACATACGCCCTCGAAAAATCGCGCCCTTCTATCAGTTTCCATCTGGCTACTTTACCAAACTCCGGTGTTACACGGATGATACCAAAATCGTCTTGCAGATCGGGCGCTTTACCGCGCCAGTTAAGGCCGCTACTATTTGAGTAAACACCAGTTAGCGGACTACCTGATTCGGCTATTTCTTCGATAACACCACTTTGTAAAAGATCGTTACGTACGGCTGTAAAATTTTTGTGGATATCGTCAGATTTCATGTTCATCTGCAATAATCCCGTGCGCTCGTAACCTACCGCCCTGTTTTTGGTATGTTGCACCTGCCTAAACACTACCATGGTACCAATAATAAGCGTAACCGACACTGTAAACTGTAATACAACCAATATTTTGCGTGGCAATGCCGCAAAACGGCCGGCCTTAAAAGTACCCTTCAATACCTTTACCGGCTGGAACGACGACAGGTAGAAAGCAGGATAGCTACCGGCAATTAATCCCGTAAGTAAGCTAAAACCAAAACCCATTAACCAAAATACCGGGTTGGCCCAAAGCACACCCATGGTTTTATCGGCCACCTGGTTAAACCAGGGTAAGGTAAGCAATACCAATACAATAGATAGTATAAAGGCAAATGCCACCACCATCAACGATTCGCTGAAGAACTGGCCTATTAGCTGACTGCGTAACGAGCCCACTGTTTTGCGGATGCCTACCTCTTTAGCGCGTTTCTCTGACCGGGCGGTGCTTAGGTTCATGAAATTGATACAGGCCAGTAGCAATACAAATGTGCCTATGATGCCAAACATCCAAACAAACTGGATAGCGCCGCCGGTATTCAACCCGTCTTTAAACTCCGACCGCAGGTGCCATTTATCCATGGGATGTAAAAACACTTTAGGTTTAAATGAGGCTCCAACTTTATCGCCGGCCAGGGCAATATTTTTTTGTTTCAGATCACGGATGCGGGCATTAACCTTGTTGATATCGGCCTTATCATTTAGCTGCGCATAAATCTGGAACGAATTGTTACCCCACTGTGTTAAAGCCCGTTGCAGCCAAACCTGTGTACTCATATATAGATCCCAGGGTAGAATGATAGCCAATTCGTTAAAAGATGAGTTATGCGGGATATCCTGATAAACCCCGGTAACCTTCACCAGGTCCTTGTTATCCAGCTTTAGGGTTTTGTTCATCGGGTCGGCATCGCCAAACAGGGCTTTGGCTACCTTTTCAGATAACAGTACAGATGATGGGTCGGACAGGCCCGCGCGGGTACCCTTCAACATTTTCAGCGAAAGCATTTCCGGTGCTTCAGCCTGCATAAAATTACCTTGCTGGGTTATCTTTTTATCGCCCAGGGCCAAAATATGTTCAAAATTCCAACTGGAAAGTACGGTGTATTTAAAGTCTTTATTCTTGCCGGTGTAGCCATCCCTTAGCATTATACCTAAGGGAATGGGCATAGCTACCTGGCTGCCTACCTTACCGTTAATAGTTTGGTGCTGCCATACCTGCACAATTCTCCCGTGGTTATCAAAGTTTTTATCAAAGGATAGTTCATCCCATATCCAAAGGCCAATTAGCATAGCTACAGCCATACCTACCGATAGACCTGTTACATTAATAAATGTATGCACCTTGTTTTTAGTAAGGTTGCGCCACGATATTTTAAGATAATTTTTAAACATGATGATAATTAGTTTGGTTTGGCAAATATGCAGCAAGCAAGCTTGCTGCAAGCATATGAAATAAGATACGTGCCAATTTTACAAACAACTAATTATCAATTATTTAAATAGATTAACATTTTTAAAACCGTTCGTAAACGAACGGTTGGGTGTTCGGATATAAACAGGTAAGTACTTGATTGTTAAGCTATCAAAATAATGTATAAAAAGGACAGCGCTGGCTAAGTTTCGTGCTTTGAATGTCTTGGTTCATGACTCTAACAATCCTGATTCTATTTCAACTCCTTTATCTTCACATTCCGGTAATTCACGTCAAAGCCATGGTCTTGCAGCAGGATGTGGCCTTGTGGGGCTTCGCCAAAATCCTTCCAAACTTTGTATTTGCTTATGGCAACCAAGTCACGGAATTCTTTTGAGCCACGGTCATACTCCAATACTTTGATTCCATTCAAATAATGAGTAACATGGTTGGTTGGCGATACCACGATACGACCGGTGTTCCACTCCCCTATTTTATGGACAAAGCGGGCCTGCTTTTTGGCAGGAATAAGGTCATATAAGGAGGCCAATGTACGGTTGCCATCCCTGCCTAATTTGGCATCCGGGTGCACGGCATCATCCAGTACCTGGTACTCCAGCCCAATAGCAGAGCCGGTAGTTTTCTCGGACAGGGTTACAAAATATTTAACCCCGCTGTTAGCCCCGGTAGACATCCTAAACTCGAACGACATATCAAAAGCCTTGTATTGGCTGTCGGTAATAATATCTCCGCCGTTAGTAGCCTCGCCACCATTAGCCCCAATTACGGATAGCATACCGCCTTCCACCTTCCACCCCTTAGCTGGGAAAGCCATAGTTGATGCACTGCGCCAACCGGTTGGCGTTTTACCATCAAACAGCAATTTCCAGCCATCCTGCTTTTCGTAAGCCGATAACACATTTGACTGCAGGTTTACCACATACACATCTTTAGCAAATGGTTGCGGGCTTAGGTTGGTCGTTTTTATCTGTATGTTTTTAAAAAAGATCTTTTTACCGGCTTGCTGCTCGTTATCTATGGCATGCACCTGCAAACCTATAAAGCCGCGGGTATCAACGGTATCTACCACATAAGCCGTAGCCACGCCGTTTATCCATGTTTTGGTGGTATTGCCAATACATTCAATTTTAATATGATTAAACTGCCCGTTCTTCCAGGCAGCTTGTGCTTTTGCATTTAGCTCCATGGGGTATAGCCAGTCACGGCGCCCCTCGTCGTAGATGCCACCTGTCCATTTGCGGTCGCTGGGGTCTATCTCGCATTGGCGGCCATAAACCAGCGCTTTGCCATCATGCCCGACAGGGTTATAATGGCTGCGTAACTGTATGCCTGAATTGGTTAGTGTGCTTTCCGTTTTAGCATCCAGTTCCAGTATAAAATCGCCATACTCTTTTTCGGTCACCAAAAAGGTATTGCCGCTGTTGAGTACTGCGGTGCCGGTAATACCGCCATTTTCTACCTTGTATTCGGCTTTGCCGGCCAGTATTTTCCAACCTTGTAAGTTTTTACCATTAAATAAAGTGGTGTATCCGGCTTTACTTTGTGCCGATGCGTGTTGCAGGCTACCTGCAATTGCCATAGCAAGCAGGTAAGTTTTAAAGTTTTTCATATATGTATTCAGGCTGATGTATTAAACTTTTAAATTCCACCCGGGCTCATACTCGCGTCCCCAAAGTTTAGCAGCTTCGGCATCGTGCAGGATATGGCCATTTGATGCATCGAGATTAAGCACCCTACCTACTCGCTGGGCAATATTACCCAACTGCGGTATCAGGGTAGATTTATGCCCGTTAATAATGGTTTGGTTAAGCTTATCGTCGCCCCTTATGGCATTGATAAAGTTTTGCAGGTGCACACGGTCCAGCATTTCTGTGGGGCTAACCTTATTGGAGGCATCAACCGGGGTTTCATCCTTTATTTCTTTTACCAATTTGTTATCATAATCAAACACCTGGTAGCCGTTACCACCACCGTAATTGATGGTGCCATGGTCTCCATAAAAAACCACACCACGCCCTACCCCTTCGGAGTTAAAAGCGTTGCAGCTGCGCCCCTCCCAGGAAAGTGCTGTATTGTTAGGGAAATTCACTAGTATGGTTTGTGTATCAGGTGTTTCCCAATCATCCTTAAATGCAAAACGCCCGCCGCTGGAAGTTACCTTATCCGGGAAATCGACACCCAAGCCCCAGCGCATCACATCAATCTCATGCGTGCCGTTGTTTAAGGCTTCGCCGGTGCCCCAGTTCCAATTCCAGTGCCAATTATAATGGATCAGATTATCTTTATAGGGCCTGCGCGGCGCATATCCCTGCCACAAATCATAATTTAAGTTTGATGGTACGGGCACAACTTTGCCTACTCCTATACTTTTGCGGTTATTTACATACCAGCCACGTGCAAAGTAGGCACGGCCAATAATACCGCTGTGCAGTTCGGCAACCATCTTTTGCACATTGTCAAATGAACGGCGCTGGCTGCCCATCTGTACCAGTTTATTGTATTTGGCTGCCGCAGCTATAGCCATTTCGCCCTCATGTGGATTATGGCTGCAGGGTTTTTCTACATAAACGTGTTTACCCGCCTGGCAGGCCAGTATAGTTGCAGGGGCGTGCCAATGGTCTGGCGCGGCTATTACCAGGGCGTCCAGGTCTTTCTTTTCCAAAAGCTTGCGCACATCGGTAACACCCTGCGGCTTTTTGCCTGTTAGCTTTTCAATTTCGGCAATGCATTTGGCCATGGCAATACTATCTACATCGCATATATAACCTATCTCTACATCGGCCAGGGCAGCAAACTTTTGCGCCAAAAAAGCGCCGCGGCTATTAACCCCCATTACACCCAGCACTACTTTTTTTGCAGGCGAACTTTTAAAGATACCGGCCATTGCCGGGTTTTGGCTTAGCAATAAGCCCGTGCCGGTAACGGCCATATTCTGAATAAACTTTCTGCGTTCCATAACAAATAGGTATTTGGTGATGTATCAGCGCAATAATTGGTAAAGGCTAATTTAGTAGTTTAATCGATACACGCCTGTAACATTAATATGATTTAGCCGTCTTAAATTAAATAAAAACTAATATTTTAGCTTTTGTTATGCACGCATATTAATAAAACCCAAACTATATGAAAACTCTTTACGCTGCCATGCTGATCGGCAGTATTAGTGTTTGCGCCTTAAACACCGCAATTGCACAAACTGCACCGGCAGAAAACCCTGCCCTAAAGATCTACCGCGAAACTCCGCCAAAATACAGCGACCTGGTACATACCAAACTTGATGTACGTTTCGATTACAAAAAGCGCTATCTATACGGCAAAGAATGGGTTACGTTAAAACCTCATTTTTACCCAACCGACTCGCTGCGTTTAGATGCACAGGGTATGGATATCAAAAATGTATCCATTGTTAAAGCCGGCAAAAACACCCCGCTTAAATTCACTTACGATAGCTTAACTATTAACATACAGCTAGACAGGACGTACCGTAACAACGAAAACTACACTGTTTATATTAATTATACCGCTAAACCCAACGAGCTTAAGGCACAGGGCAGCGCTGCTATAACAGATGCTAAAGGTTTATATTTTATTAACCCGGATGGCACCGAAAAAGATAAACCAACCCAGATATGGACACAGGGCGAAACCCAAAGTTCATCGGCTTGGTTCCCTACTATAGATAGCCCTAACCAAAAAACTACCGACGAAATAACCATGACCGTTCCGGCTAAGTATGTTACGCTGTCAAACGGCCGTTTAGCTTCGCAAAAAGTTAATGGCGATGGCACCCGTACAGATACCTGGAAAATGGAACTGCCACATTCACCATACCTGTTTATGATGGCTGTTGGTGATTTTAAAATAACTAAAGATACCTGGAAAGGTAAAGAGGTAAGTTATTACCTGGAGCCTAAATATGCACCTTATGCCAAAGATATTTTTGGCTTTACACCAGAGGTAATAGATTTCTACTCAAAAACCCTTGGTGTTGATTACCCATGGAACAAATACTCGCAGATAGTGGTACGCGATTATGTGAGCGGTGCAATGGAAAACACCAGCGCTACCCTGCATGGCGATTACGTACAGGCTACCAAACGCGAACTGATAGATGCATATTACAGCCAAGGCCGCAGCACTATTGTGCACGAACTGTTTCACCAGTGGTTTGGTGATTATGTAACTGCCGAAAGCTGGAGCAACCTGTCTGTTAACGAATCTTTTGCTGATTTTAGCGAAACCCTTTGGGCCGAGCACAAATACGGTAAAGATGCCGGTGATGCACACATTAACGGCGACAGGTTGAACTATTTAAGCCAGCCCGATCTGAAGACTAAAGACCTTATCCGTTTCCATTACGGCAATAAAGAGGATATGTTTGATGCCGTTACTTACCAAAAAGGTGGCAGCATATTATATATGCTGCGTAACTACCTGGGTAACGCTGCCTTTTACAAAGGTTTAAACATTTACCTTAAAACCAATGCCTTTAAAAACGGCGAAGCGCACCAACTGCGTTTAGCGCTGGAGGAAGCCAGCGGCCGCGACCTGAACTGGTTTTTTAACCAATGGTATTTTGGCGCCGGCCACCCGGTGTTAAACATCACTTATAAATGGGATGATGCATCTAAAACGCAAACTGTTTATCTTAACCAAACACAGGATGGCAACGCATTTATTTTGCCTTTAGCCATAGATGTTTATGCAGGTGGTAAAATGGACCGCCGTAAATTTTGGATGCGCAACAAGGTTGATAGCCTGGTATTCCACTCGGCTGTTAAACCAAGCCTGGTGAATGTTGATGGTGATAAAATGCTGTTAGCTAAAAAAACCGATAGTAAAACTATTGATGAGTTTACTTTCCAGTATTTTAACGCTCCTTTATATTTAGACCGTTTTGAAGCTATTACGGCTGCAGCTAAACAACAAGCTAATGGCGGTGCGCGCAAGGTTATTATTGCTGCTTTAAACGATAAGTATTACGAGTTGCAAATAAAAGCCATTAAAGCAGCGGATATGACTAATGATGATGTACGTAACGCAGCGCAGCCTATTTTAATTAAACTGGCACAAACAGACCCTAATACTTTGGTGAGGGCTGCGGCTATTACTGCCCTGGGTAAATTAAAAGCATCCGGCAATACCAATTTATTTAAAGATGCTTTAAAAAGCCAATCGTATGCTGTACAAGGCGCTGCCTTAACTGCGCTTAGTGCGTTAAACCCTGAGGATGCCTTAGCACTGGCTAAAACCTATGAAAAAGACAGCGAAGGTGCTTTAAAACAAGCTATATTGGTTACCTATGCAACCACTGGTAACGATGATCAATTTGATTATGTGTATAAAGCCTTTACTGAAGGCCAGCCGCAAACCCAGTTTGACCTGATGAAGAAATTTGCTGACTATACCGGCCGCATAAAAAGCAGCGACAAGGCGCAACAAGGTGTTAAAGCTATTGTTGACTTTGGCATCAAATTCAAAAAATATGGTGTAGCCCCACAAGTGGCCGCTTTATTAAACGGTGTTAAAGAAAGCCGCGCCAAACTTAACGATACGGCATCTGTAGCTGCTATTGACAAAGGCGTAGCCGAATTGCAAAAACCAGAATAAACTACTTAAACCAAGTCAAAAAAAGCTTCCCCTCACCAGGGAAGCTTTTTTTGCTTACGCTGTAAATAATTAGTATCACCTATGATTAGGTGAGAGTGAGCGATTCAGAATGTGTATTTAAATTTAAACACGCTTTGTGCTTTCTAACAATGTTCGTTGCTATTCGCACTCAGTAATAAGTTTTTGAGGATCAGCCTCCCGGCTAATAATAATTGTTTTATCTTAACAAAGATGTAACAGCATTAATATAATGTTATAGCTTGGAGTATTGTATATTTGATTTAAATAGATAAGATGAAAATCAAGAATCCCCGGTCGCATTCTGACCTTTCCATAAAAAGGAACGATCGCGTTTTAGAAGTTGGACCGGGTAACTATCCGCATAAAAGATCAAACGTAATTGCCGAAAAGTTTATTGATGTTAACTATCATAGATCTGGCGATCTAAAAGTTTTAAAGAACCAAACGCTTGTTGAAGCCGATGGCCACGCGCTTCCATTTAGCGATAAAGAATTCGATTACGTAATCTGCTGTCAAGTTCTTGAACATGTTGAAGATCCCGTTAAATTCATGAAAGAACAAACGAGGGTTGCTCCTCGTGGTTATCTGGAAACACCCTCAATCATTGGCGAGTATCTAATGCCAAAAGAATCACACAGGTGGGTAATTCAAGAAATTGATGGAAAAATTGTGATGTACGAAAAAGATAAAATCAATTTTCAAACATGCCCTGATCTGGGTCACATATTTTTGCGTTATCTTCCTAAAAATTCGATTGGCTTCAAAATAATGGAAATAATCCATGCCAATTTAACGCTTGTAAATTACGAATGGGAAAAGGAAATTGAAGTGCTTGTCAATCCTGATTCTGAATATTACAAACATTTTTTTACGCAGCCAATAGATGAAAGGCTTTGCAAAATCTTATATCCTGATAAAAAATTAAGTACGGAATTATTAGATGCTACAAAAGCCTTTGGTAGCATTGTTACGTCGGTTATTAAAAGTAAATTTTATAACCATTAACAAATTGCGGAGATAAGATAAAGCTTCGCCATCTATACAATTATTAATAAACAACCAAGGGTGCTCTTTGTGATCCTATACCATTTAATGAAGCATAAAAAAGCCCTCTACAATAAATAAAGGGCAATATTTATATATACTTGGCGGAGAGGGAGGGATTCAATTTTTCACTTTCTGGATTGAATTATACAGTCAATTTAAGCTCAAAACACTCCTCATAATTGATTATTTTGGCAGAGTTATGGCAGAATATTGGATTCATCTAAACAAGTTTTCGAGTTCAATTATTCGTTCGGATTTTATCACAAGTCCTAAATTGTTTGGTATCCTTGAAATTGCCACGGTTTGCTGAGCAGTTGGTACATTGACTACTTGTATTTCACCCTGTGCCGTATGCTGAGGCCCTGCGTAGAGCGCTCCTAACAAATAGATTCTATTTCGCCCCATGAATGTATTACCATTCTTATCTCTGTAAACACCTTCGTTAAAAATCATCACAGGCGAACCGCTTGAACCGGGAAAACAAGCCGCATCAATCATAAATTCTTTTTTACCGTTATAGTCTTTAGCAGGATGAGTTGCCGTGATACCTTTCCTGAAAATTGGCTTGTTGTTTACCGAATCCCATATTCCGTTTGGATAACCAATCATAAGTATTTCCTCTAAGGCATTTAATTCAGCTATTTGTTCAGAAGTTGGAATTAAGGCCTTGTCTAACGCTTTGTAAAATAATTGATGCCCTTGTGCATTCGCCGCATTAAGATAAGGGGCTATTGGCATAGCGCATAAGTCAACATTGATGTCAGGGTGCCCTCTCCACAAAGCCTCAAAATTATCTAAAGTTATAGGTAGGTGTTGAGTATCTATAGGTTCATTTTGGGCAGATGCTTTAGTGAAAGTCAGCCGCCCCCTGAGCGCCCCTCTGATTACGTGTTTGTTGGTAATAACAACCGGCACATATTGATTAGTAGCTTCATCATGCCAAAATCTAAAAAAGAACCCTGTTCCAGTACCGCTACCATTAGCATAATCACATTCTATTTGAATTGTAGAGTAAGCTATTTGTTCTGATGGAGATAAACTCATTTGTTTACTTACGAGGTGTTTGTTTGGAAATTATGTTAGTTAGAATGGGCTTGAAGGCCAACAATTCAGAAGCTTTAATTGTGAGGGTGCGAGGACGTGAGCTTTTGCCGACATGATATGAAATAAGCTCATGCTGCGCCTCTTGAAAGGTCAATGCAACAATTCGGGTTTTGAGTTCCTCGTTGTCGGTAAACGGATTGTATCCGGCTTTCAATAGTTCGGCGTACTTTACTACAAGTAGGTTGACTCGTTCTAACTTGGCGGCGGGGTCTTTAATTCTATTCAGATTGTGCGTTCTCTGAAAGCGTTCCTCAGTTCCGGTCTTCGGGTTGGTAGCCCAAAACTCTATATACCACGTAAGCTTGGCTTGCGCTACGTCCTTAGTCATGCCTTTTGGTGCTTTAGCGATTTTTTCGCCCATGAATAGAACAGGTACAGAGTGGGGGAGGATGCCATTTTTCATATTTTAAAGGTAAAATAATGGCAGAGATATGGCAATGAAAATGCATGAATCTTAGATAAGTATCTAAGATTCATGCATTAAAAATTATCAGCGGAGAGGGAGGGATTCGAACCCTCGATACACTTTTGGCGTATACACACTTTCCAGGCGTGCTCTTTCGACCACTCAGACACCTCTCCGTATTTTAATGGATTGCAAAGGTAAAAATAAACGGCAATAAAAAAACGGAACCTTTTACCGGCCCCGTTTTTAACGAAAACTCTAACTCACAAAAACTAAACTTATATGCTGTTATTACTAACTGTTATAATAGAGCCCAAAAGCAATAGAAGGTTTAACCTACTGTAAAATTAATTAGGTGTTTATGCATATATATTTTTTAAAGCTTATGTTTGCTGCGAATTGCCAGGTAAGGTAGTTGCACTAAAGCATGTTTTGTTTAGATGCTAAACATCAACGAAATTAAAAAACCCATAGCCGCAGAAATTGATGTTTTTGAAGAAAAGTTCAAAGCATCAATGAAAACGCCTGTACACCTGCTAGATCGTATCCTTTACTATGTTGTAAAAAGTAAAGGGAAAAAGATCCGCCCCATGTTCGTATTTTTTTCGGCCAGTATATGCGGTGGTATCAACGAGGCCACGCATCGCGGTGCTGTACTGGTAGAGCTATTGCATACTGCTACCCTGATGCATGATGATGTTGTTGATAATTCTTACCAGCGCCGTGGTTTTTTCTCTATTAATGCCCTATGGAAAAATAAAATAGCCGTTTTAGTAGGCGATTACCTGCTGAGCAAAGGCCTTTTACTATCAATTGACAATGATGATTTTAAACTGCTTAAGATAGTATCTGAAGCGGTAAAGCAAATGAGCGAAGGCGAGTTGTTGCAAGTAGAGAAAGCCCGCCGGATGGATATTAGCGAGGAGATCTATTATGAGGTTATCCGTCAGAAAACAGCTTCGCTTATTGCCTCGTGCTGTGCCTGTGGTGCGGCATCTGCCAATGCAGCAGAAACAACGATAGAAAAAATGCGCCTGTTTGGCGAAAAAATAGGTATAGCCTTCCAGATAAAAGACGATATGTTTGATTTTGGTACCGATGATGTAGGCAAACCGCTTGGCATCGATATCAAAGAAAAAAAGGTAACGCTACCACTGATATACGCGCTTAACAATAGCAGCGGCAGTGATAAAAAGCGCATGATAAACCTGGTTAAAAACCACAACGACGACCCCAAAAAAATAAGCGAAATAATTGCCTTTGTAAAACAAAAAGGAGGCCTGGAATATGCCGAAACCCAAATGAAGCAATATCAGGAAGAAGCCTTTGCCATATTAAATACCTTCCCCGATGGCGAAGCCAAAACAGGATTGGAACAACTGGTACGCTTTACTACCGAGCGTAACAAATAGATACGTCGCAATAATTTACACTTAGCCAATAATGATGTTAGCATAAACTTATTAACTTCGTAAGATGCATGCTTTTGATTTTAGTTTCTTAAAATTTGGCGTATTTGATGTAGTGGACGTGCTGCTGGTTGCTTTTATTATTTACCAGTTATATAACCTTATACGTGGTACGATAGCAGCCAATATTTTTATAGGCCTTATAACCATTTATTTACTTTACATGGTAGTAAAGGCATTGCACATGCAATTGCTTACAGGCATTTTAGCCAAGTTTGTAGATGTAGGTATTATTGCAATTATCATTGTTTTCCAGCAAGAGGTACGGCGTTTTTTACTGCTTGTGGGTAAAAATGCATCCCTTCAGCGTAACAAAGCCTGGTGGAAATACTTTTTTGGAAAAGCCGAGGCCGAAAAGAACAACTATGCACGCATTAAACCAATTATTGATGCCTGTAAAAGCATGAAACAAACCCGCACCGGTGCCCTTATTGTTTTTGCCAAATATTACGACGAGCAATTTTACCAGAACAGCTGCGAAGTGCTGGATGCCAGAATATCTAAACGGGTGCTGGAAAGTATTTTTCAAAAAAACAGCCCACTGCATGACGGTGCAGTAGTGATAGCCGAAAACAAAATAAAATCTGCCAGCTGTATACTGCCTGTTACAGAAAAGTCCGACCTGCCCGCTCAGTTTGGTTTGCGCCACCGTGCAGGTATTGGTGTTACCGAAGCCAACGATGCTACAGCTATAATTGTATCAGAAGAAACCGGCGAGATCTCTTATGCTAAACAAGGCCGTATTAAAATGGATATCAGCTTTGCCGAACTTGAGAAACTATTAAATAAAGATTTTTAAAACCTACGGATTTACAATCACCTGGTCGCTTGTATTACCTTTACCAACTACAGGCATCTTAGAATTACCTTCCAGCTTTAAAAATTTCAACCTGCTTTACAATCCAAAAGTTTTACTTAAAACCACAATTCAGGACGGGCGTTCAATATCTGATGAGTCGCTTTTCCATCCGCCATCATCTCGGATATGGCTTAAATGTTCTATAATTTCGTTAGACTCTTCAGCAGATAATTCAAGCACACCGTCCGAAGTATAACTGAACAACGAGCCGGGCCGTTCAAAAGTGACAAAGCCATAATAGTCAGGATCCGAATTATTTTCGAGATGAAGGCCCTCTTCCTTACGTTTCCCGGGATATGGCGAACCATCTTGGTTATCTTTATAGATACTGTACGTAAACGTAATGATCGCATGTCCGTTTAAATGTGCCTGTGTATCCGGAATAATCATTAAATGCTTATCGTTTTGCAAAGTGAAAAATATCGGTGACATAACTTATTTTTTAAATATATACATAAGCAAACTTATGCTTGTGTTATTGATGTAACAGGCCCCAAGCCAAACCTTATGTGCCCAAAATTGTTCTTATACAATCTTGTTATAGTAGCTGCATGGGTGTAAAAGAATAATTATAATCAATACGGAACGGATTGTGGTTGTAGTAATTTAGTTATTGTATCCAAAAGTTGGGTTAGCTTTAAAGGCTTGGTTATAAAAGTACTACAACCAAACTTGGCTGCAATAGCATTTAAAGAAGTGTAATCTGATATTAAAACAACCGGCAGATCGTGCAGTTTGGCGTCCAGTTTTATTTGATGGCATAAAGCCCCGCCATTATCATTGTTCAAAATAAAATCAATGATCAATAAATCGGGCGTCCTCATTTTGATCTCCCGGAGTATATCACCGGAGTATGCTATCACTTCTACATCTATATTTAATAGTTCGGTGTTAGATTTAAGCAGATGAACAACCATTTCATCAGTGCTTATTAATATTGCTTTTCTCATAGGTAGGATGGTTATAATTACAAATTAAATAATTCAAATCGTAATTTTATCGTTCTAAGAAAAAAAATAACTAATAAAACAAATTTAGGTTTTAGTGTTATATGATGTATATGATCGAAAATATTTACCCAGGCAAGCCATATCCACTTGGGGCCTCTTATGATGGAGAAGGCGTAAACTTTACGCTATTTTCTGATAATGCCACCGGAGTAGAGCTTTGCCTGTTTAATTCTGCAGGCGAAACCAACGATCCTGAACACCGGATACAAATTACCGAACGCACACATCAAATATGGCACTGTTATATCCCAGGTATTAAACCCGGGCAACTTTACGGCTATCGGGTGCATGGCCCCTACGAGCCGGAATCCGGCCAGCGTTTTAATGCTAACAAGGTACTGATTGACCCTTATGCAAAAGCTATTTCTGGCATAGTGAACTGGCACGATTCTCTTTTCTCGTACCAAATAGGTAGTTCGCAGGAAGATCTCAGTTTCAGCGATCTGGATAGCGCGCCTTATATTCCAAAATCTGTAGTGGTAGATTCTACATTTGATTGGGAAGATGATAAGCCTCCGCGTACACCTTATCACCAATCGGTAATTTACGAAGCACATGTTAAAGGGCTTACACAGCAGCACCCGGATATCCCCGAAGAAATACGCGGTACCTACGCCGCAATTGGGCACCCCGCCTGTATAAAACATTTAACTGATTTAGGGGTAACCGCCATAGAACTAATGCCCATACACCAGTTTGTAGCCGACAGGCATTTGGTAGAAAAAGGGTTAACCAACTACTGGGGATATAATACCATTGCCTTTTTTGCGCCCGATATTCGGTATGCCGGCAAGGTAGATAACGGGCAGCAGGTGCAGGAATTTAAACAAATGGTAAAAGACCTACACCAGGCCGGTATTGAAGTTATACTGGATGTTGTATATAACCACACCGGCGAAGGTAACCATATGGGCCCTACGCTATCATTAAAGGGTATTGATAATGCATCCTATTACAGGCTGGTAGAGGATAACAAAAGATATTATAACGATTATACCGGCACAGGTAACACCTTAAACGCCATGTTACCAAACGTACTTAGGTATATTATGGATAGCCTGCGTTACTGGATAACAGAGATGCATGTAGATGGCTTTAGGTTTGACCTTGCAGCTACACTTGCACGTGAACTGCACGAAGTAAACAGGTTAAGTGGCTTTTTTGACATCATATACCAAGACCCTATCATCTCTCAGGTTAAATTGATTGCAGAGCCATGGGACATAGGAGAAGACGGTTACCAAGTGGGTAACTTTCCGCCGGGCTGGGGTGAATGGAACGGAAAGTTCCGCGATTGTATTCGCGATTACTGGATAGGTGCCGACAGTATGCTGGGCGAATTTGGCCAGCGCTTTACCGGTAGCCCGGATCTGTACCAGGAAGAATATCGCAAGCCTACTGCCAGTATCAACTTTATTACCGCGCATGATGGTTTTACATTAAACGACCTGGTATCCTACAACGAAAAACATAACCAGGCGAACGGAGAAGATAATAATGATGGTGAAAGCCACAACCGATCATGGAATTGCGGTGCCGAAGGGCCTACCGATGACCCCGAAATAATTAATCTCCGCGATCGCCAAAAACGCAACTTGCTTACCACCCTATTTTTATCGCAAGGGGTGCCTATGTTAGTTGCCGGCGATGAATTTGGCCGCACACAGCATGGAAATAATAATGCTTACTGCCAGGATAACGAGATATCGTGGCTTAACTGGGCCGAAGCAGATGAACGTTTGCTAACGTTTACAAAACGGCTTATTGCATTGCGTAAGAAACACCCGGTGTTCCGCAGGCGTAAATGGTTTAGAGGCAAGCCTGTTAAGGGGAAAGGGCCTGAAGACATTGCCTGGTACTTGCCTGAAGGAGGTGATATGGAAGACCATAACTGGGACCATGACTTTGCACGCTCGCTGGGCATTTATCTTAACGGGCTTGGCCTGCACTCGGTAGATGCTAAAGGTGTATCTATTAAAGATGATAATTTTTACCTGATGTTTAATGCCCATCATGAACCATTGGATTTTAAGCTTCCGCAGATTTTGGCTAAAAAGAACTGGGAGATTGTTTTAGACACCAACAACGATAATATTTTTGAAGAAAGTTTAAACAACAGCGAAAGCATCCTTGTTGCCGGAAGAGCAGTTGTTGTATTGCGTAATAAGCTTTTTAATGAATAAAGTAGATATGATACCCGGGGTAAGCTTTTTAGACAATGGCATTGCCAATTTAACGCTTTGGGCACCAGCTGCTGAAACAGCCGAAGTTGTTTTAAGTAATAACGAGCGTTTACCCTTAAAAAGATTGGAAAAAGGTTATTGGGTACTGCAAACAGATAAAATTAAGCCGGATGATACTTACCAGTATCTTCTAAACGGAAATAAAGCACTGCCTGATCCTGCATCGCGTTCACAACCCAATGGTGTGCATGGGCCATCGCAAGCAATTGATCTGAAAGAATTTGAGTGGAAAACCCCTGAATTGGAAGTTCCGGCCTTAACAGATTATATTATTTATGAGTTGCACACCGGCACTTTTACTGCCGAAGGCACTTTTGAAGGTATAGCAACCAAACTGCAATATTTAAAAGAACTGGGCGTAACCGCAATAGAAATAATGCCGGTAGCACAGTTTCCGGGTAATCGCAACTGGGGTTACGATGGAGTTTTTCCGTATGCTGTACAAAACACGTATGGTGGCCCGGCAGGTTTAATGAAACTGGTTGATGCCTGCCACCGGCAAGGTTTAGCAGTTATATTAGATGTGGTTTATAACCATGTTGGCCCCGAGGGTAACTATTTTAACGAGTTCGGCCCTTACTTTACAGACAAGTACCGCACGCCCTGGGGCAACGCCATTAACTTTGATGATGCAGGAAGCGACGAGGTACGCAATTACTTTGTTCAAAATGTACTCATGTGGTTTAGGGATTTTAAGGTAGATGCTTTACGTTTAGATGCCGTACACGCTATTAAAGATTTTAGCCCTAAACACATTCTGCAAGAAATGCGGGAAGCGGTTGACGAATTGATGTTGGCAACAGGCCGTAACCATTACCTTATCATCGAATTTGACCTGAATGATACCCGTTTTATAAATCCCCTTAGTAAAGGTGGCTATGGCATGGATGCGCAGTGGATCGACGAATTTCATCATGCATTGCGTGTAACCGCAGGTGGCGAGCGCAATGGCTATTATTCGGATTTTGAAGGGATACAACATCTTGCAAAATCCTACCAGGATGCTTACGTGTACGACGGGATCTACTCACCCGAACGCCAAAAAACATTTGGCACTAAAACAGCTAATCCGGGTGGGCAGTTTGTTGTGTTTTCGCAAAATCATGATCATGTAGGTAACCGTATGCTGGGAGAGCGCAGCAGTGTTTTGTTTACTTTACCTATGCAAAAGCTAATGGCTGCTGCGGTAATGGTTAGCCCCTATTTGCCTATGTTGTTTATGGGCGAGGAATATAGCGAGCCAAATCCCTTTTTATATTTTGTTAGCCATACAGATGAGGCATTGATAGCAGCTGTGCGGAAAGGCCGCAAAGATGAGTTTAAAGCTTTTCATGCGCAGGGCGAAGCGACTGACCCGCAGGATGCGAAAACTTTCGAGCAATCAAAATTAAGCTGGCCAAGTAAGAATAACGGACAGCAAAAAAACATGCTCCAATATTACAAGCAACTCATTTACCTGCGCAAAACCCTTCCGGCTTTAGGCAATCTTAACCGTAATAACCTTGCTGTAACATACAACAAGGAGCATCAAACCTTGCAACTACATCGTTGGGAAGGCGAAAATCAGGTTTATTGCTTCATGAACTTTTCTAATGCTGAAAGATCGTATGAGCTACCCTTACCAAATTTAAAGGTGGCTTTGGCTTCATCAGGTGATAATAAGCCGGGAACACTGCTTCAACCACAATCTATCATTATTTATACCAATCAAGATGTTTAACCCGGTATCAACCTATCGTTTACAATTTCATAAGGATTTTACCTTCTCTAACCTGGAAAATATTATTCCGTATCTGGCAAAATTAGGAATCAAAACTTTGTATGCTTCGCCTATATTTAGCGCAGTACCTGGCAGCAACCATGGGTACGACGGGGTAGACCCACTAACCATTAATCCAGAGATAGGCACGCTTGATCAATTAAAAAATATCAGCAGTAAATTAAAGCAAGCCGGTATTAGTTGGCTACAAGATATTGTGCCCAACCACATGGCTTTTCATCATCATAATAAATGGCTGATGGATTTACTCAGAAATGGCCCGGCATCCCCTTACCGAAATTACTTTGACCAAAGCCTGGCTGATGAAACTTTTTTTAAGGGCCCTATCATGGTTCCCTTTTTAGGCGATGACTTGAATACGGTTATTGCAAATGGTGAATTACAGATCATTAATGAAGGCCAGGAATTCTTTTTTAGCTATGCCGAACAAAAGTGGCCGCTTAACCCCACATCATCTGCTGGTTTAACAACGCATGATGTTGAAGGAATAAACAAAGATTACGACCAATTATTAGCTATTGCCGGCCAGCAGTTTTACCGCTTATGCAGCTGGAAGGAAACAGATGAGACCATCAACTACAGGCGGTTCTTCACCGTGAACGGACTTATCTGTATCAATATCCAGCATCAGGAGGTATTTAACCATTTCCATCAATTGATAGCACAACTACTTAAAGACGATATCATCCAGGGGCTGCGTATCGATCATATTGATGGCCTATACGACCCTGCACAATATCTGCAACGCTTACGCGATATGGCCGGTTCCGAAACACTTATCGTAGTAGAAAAAATATTAGAGCCGGGTGAAGAATTACCTAACTGGCCTATAGAGGGTACAACAGGTTATGATTTCCTGGCACAGGTAAACAATATTTTTACAGATCAAAAGAGCGAAAAAGGCTTTACCCGATTTTATAATGAGCTGACAGGAAAGAAGAAACCCATAAATGAGCAGGTACAGGATAAAAAGAACCTGATACTAACCACCCATATGAATGGTGAACTGGATAACCTGACTAATTATTTTATTGAATTAAAACTAGGCGATCTGAATGACCGCGAAATGATAAAGGCCGGCATTTCGGCCTTCCTTGTTAACTTCCCGGTTTATCGTTTTTATGGCAATAGCTGGCCCTTGCCTAACAAAGAGCAAAAAGAGCTTATTAATATTTTAAAGGAAACTAAAAATCAAACGCTACAACTATTTACCGGGGAAGCCGATGATGACTACAACTCCCGGGTGTTAAGTTTTTATCAGCGTTGCATGCAGTTTAGCGGCCCTTTAATGGCCAAAGGTGTAGAAGATACTTTAATGTATACCTACAACCGGTTTATAGATCATAATGAAGTTGGTGACTCGCCGGAGATGTTTGGCATGCACGCCAACGAGTTTCATGCGCTGATGGCACAAAGGCAGCTACAGTGGCCACTGTCCTTAAATGCAACCGCTACGCATGATACCAAGCGTGGCGAAGGCGTGCGTGCACGTTTAAACGTATTAAGCACTATTAGTGATGAATGGAGAGAGAGAGTTAAGGAATGGCAAACATTAAATGCCGACTTAAAAACAGCGGCTGCCCCGGATAATAATGATGAATACTTTATTTACCAGACGTTGATTGGTGTATACCCAATGCCGGGTGAATACGATGATGCTTTTGCAGCTCGGTTGGATGCTTATCTTGAAAAAACCCTTCGCGAAGCTAAACGGCATTCTAACTGGGCCGAGCCTAACGAAGGATATGAAGATGATGTAAAGCACTTCGCAGCATCATTACTGGATACCACGCGGCCTTTTTGGAGCAGCTTTATAGCCTTCCATCAAAAAGTAAGTGATTTGGGTATTGTAAATTCCCTTGCACAACTTACTTTAAAGCTTACCTGCCCGGGTGTGCCAGATATTTATCAGGGTTGCGAACTTTGGGACCTGAGCATGGTTGACCCGGATAATCGCAGGCCTGTTGATTACGAATTACGGCGTGCATATCTTCAAAAAAACGATACCGTAAGCATACAAGAGCTTTGGAGCAGCCGGTTTAACGGCCATATTAAAATTTGGCTACTGCAAGAATTGCTGAAGTTAAGGAACAACTTTGCCGAAGTTTTTTGCAAAGGAGATTATGTTCCTGTAAAGATAAGTGGCAAGCATGCTGATAGCGCAGTTGCCTTTGCCAGAGTTTATCAGGGAAAATGGTTAGTAACAATCGTACCTACCCGCACCCATACAGATCTGCATGACACCTACATACATTTACCAGATAATGTACCTGTTACCTACAAAAGCGTTTTAACAAATGAAACAGGATTAACCGGTAATAAAATCAATATTAGCAAAGTTCTTAAGCAATTCCCGGTAGCTGTACTGGAGTTGGTCAATTCTTCAAATAAACGTAGTGCGGGGGTTCTGTTACATATAACATCATTACCATCAAAATTTGGCATTGGCGATTTAGGTCCCCGGGCAAAGGAATTTGCCCGTACGCTAAAAGAGGGCTATCAGCAATGCTGGCAAATTTTACCGCTTAATACAGTTAGCGCTGCTGATGAGTTTTCTCCCTATAGTTCAACATCCAGCCAGGCGGGTAATATTTTATTGATCAGTCCGGAACAGTTGGTAGAGGATGGTTTACTTACGTTAACAGACCTGCAACCATATCATGCAAACGAAAACAATCAGGTAGATTTTAACAAAGCACATCAAATAAAGCATCAATTGCTTGACAAAGCCTGGCAAATTTACAAAAACAGCCCGCCCGAAACGTTAAAGGCCGCTTTTGCTTTATTTTGCGAGCAAGAAAATTACTGGCTTAATAATTATGCCCTTTATTACGTTTTAAAGGATAAGCACAACCAGGCACCGTGGCATACCTGGCCGGATGAATACAAGTTTAAAAGGCCAAAAGCACTCGATACGTTAGCGAGCACCTGTGCCGATGAGATAGAGAAAGTAAAATGGCTGCAATTTGTTTTTACAGGGCAGTGGTCAAATCTAAAGGCATATTGCAACTACTTAGGCATTCGTATTTTTGGTGATATCCCTTTTTACATCAGTTACGATTCTGCAGATGTATGGGCTGAGCCAAGCATTTTTGACTTGAATGAAAAGCTGGAAATGATAAATGTATCCGGCGTTCCGCCCGATTACTTTAATGACCAGGGGCAACGCTGGGGAACACCGGTGTACAACTGGCCAAAATTAAAGGAACAAGGTTACGCATGGTGGATAATGCGGGTTAAAAAAAACCTGCAATGGTATGATAGGCTACGGTTAGATCATTTTCGCGCATTTGCTGATTATTGGTGTGTACCGGCTCATGAAGAAACTGCCATAAACGGCAAATGGATGGACGGGCCGGGCCCCGATTTTTTCAAAAAGCTATCTACAGCTCTTCCTGATTTACCTTTGGTGGCAGAAGATCTAGGCGATATAGATGAAAAAGTGCATCGGTTAAAAGATGAATTTTCTTTACCTGGCATGAGGGTACTACAGTTTGCATTTGGCGATAATATGCCACAGTCTGACTATATCCCTCACCATCATAACCCGATTGATATTGTTTATACAGGCACGCATGACAATAACACCACATTAGGTTGGTTTAGGCAAGACGCGGATAAAACAACAATTAAAAATATAAAACGGTATACCAAAATCCGGGTAAAAGAAAACAACATTGCCCGAACCATGACCAGGATAGCATTGGCTTCGGTTTGTAACACAGCGATCATCCCTTTGCAGGATTGGCTGAAGCTTAATGAACAAAGCAGGATGAACACCCCTGCCGGCCAGGATGGTACTAATTGGAAGTGGCAGTTATCAGAAAGCGATCTCACCAGGCTACCCATCAATAAAATGAAAAAATGGACCGCTTTATATGATCGCATTTAAGGCTACCTGTTAATTAACAAAAGCACCTTAGATCGTTTTTTAAGGTGCTTTTGCATAGCGGGTAATTAGGCCGGCCATAAAATTGTATTATTGCTTTAACATCAATTTTTGTAACCGGGCATAAGTTTCGATCATGGCAGATTGATCTATCAATGATTTTATTTTTTGTTTGCCCAACAGGTTTTGTTCATCGCGCTCATTGTTCCATACATATTCGGCATCATCAATAATAAATTGTAGCTGTTTTCTGTTTTTATCTGTGTGGTATAGCGCTATTATACCGCGTGCCAATACGGCATTAAACCAATAGTTACCCGGTAGGTGCCCATCTTTAAAGAAAACCTTTTCAGAAGCAACGGCTACGCTCCGCGCATCGTTTAAGTATTTATTATCCTTAGTGATGTTATACAGTACCACACCCGATTGCAGCATGGTGCCTGCATTGTAAGTATAAAACGCAGAGTCTATTTTTAACGATGGCACACGTAAAGCATCAAAATAAACGCCGTTAGGGGCAAGCAGGTTTTGCTTTGTCCAGTTGTAAACTTTAATGGCAGTATCCAGGTAAGCTTTTTCTTTTGTGGCCTGGTATAGGCGCAGGGCCACTAAAATACCGGGCCCGTTAGAGCAGGTATTTTTACTTTTTAAATTACCTTCTTCCCAATAAAAGCCGCCGCCGCCAACTTGGTTGTAACCGGTTAACAAAAACCTGTAGATCATTTTTGAGGTTTCCAGGTATTCTTTTTTATGTGTACGCGCATAAGCATCCATTAGTGCAATGGCTATCCATTCGTTATCATCATAAAAACGGGGGTCGGTTTTTTCTTTAACTACCATGGCCTGGTAACCAGGTGCAGGCGCCCTATCTGTATAATATTGTTCAATGGCCTTCATTACCGGAGCAATGTATTGTTTTCTTGGCTCCAGCACCTCCATCTCGTTTGCAGCCTGTAACAAGGCAGTTAATGGCCATAAAAACGAATGGTTGCCTTTATTGGCTTCAACGTTATTGGTTTCCAGATAAAGGTTGGCTTTAGCATCATAAAGTTTGCTGTAAATATTTTTGTTAAGTGCCTGTATGCGGGTGGTGTAATTAATGCTTTGTGCCACTGCACTAATGGCCGCAACACAACTAAATACTAGGGTAAATGATATTCTTCTCATAGGATAAGCAAGGTCGATAAAAAAAACCTTCCGGGCAAACGATACCCGGAATATCCGGCTTTAATAGTATGAAAATGCCGAACTCCTTAGACTAAGTAATCTGTTTGGGTACTTCAAAGGTGGGCATACATAAAAGTATTTTTAATAATAAATAGCCTCTTATCCAAAACCGCTATCAATCATTCAAATGCCGCTAAAACCCGGCATGACGTAAATTAACGATATAACGTAAAGTTAAAAAAGCCTATATCTAAATAAGTATTTGATTCACAATTAATTAAGCCATGGCATATTAATAGCACACATCAGTACAGTAACAGAACATTAAAACTTTTATAATAACATTTACTAAATCAACAAAAATGAAAATTACAGTTAAAGACGGCACCGAAATTTATTACAAAGATTGGGGAACTGGACAACCAATAGTGTTTCATCATGGATGGCCATTATCAAGCGATGATTGGGATAATCAAATGATGTTTTTTTTAGAAAAAGGCTACCGCGTTATTGCGCATGACCGCAGGGGCCATGGCAGATCGAGCCAGGGAGCAACCGGCCACGACATGGAAACCTATGTTGATGATGCAAACGAGCTTTACAACTTTTTAGATCTAAAGGATGCTATACACATTGGTCATTCAACCGGTGGCGGCGAGGTTATCCGCTATGTATCTAAATATGGTAAGGGCAAAGTTTCTAAAGCAGTATTAATTAGCGCTGTAACCCCATTAATGCTTCAAACCCCTGATAATCCGGATGGCGTACCAATGTCGGTATTTGACGAAATTCGCCAGGGTACTGCTTACAACAGGGCGCAATACTTTGAAGATTTCACCTTACCTTTTTACGGTTACAACCGCGAGGGTGCCAAAATATCACAAGGCATCAGGAATAACTGGTGGCGCCAGGGTATGATGGGTGGTGTTAAAGCTCACTATGATGGTATCGCTGCTTTTTCGGAATTTGATTTTACCGAAGATCTGAAAAGCGTAGATATCCCCGTATTAGTATTACATGGCGAAGATGACCAGATAGTCCCGTTCCCAATTTCGGGTGCAAAAGCAGTTAAGCTGTTGCCAAATGGTAAACTTATCTCTTACCCGGGTTTCCCGCATGGTATGCCGGCTACAGAAGCCGCAACTATTAATGCCGACCTATTGGCCTTTATACAATCATAACTTCCACTATAAACTTAAAAGGGTATCCGCAAGGATACCCTTTTAAGTTTATTTCTTTCTCAACTTAGTTACCCATGAAAATTGCCGTATTAGATGATTATCAAAACATAGCCCTTAACATGGCCGATTGGACAGAAGTTACTAAAATGGCCGGGGTAGATGTTTTTCAAGACCATATCAGCGACCAACAACAACTGCTAACCCGGTTAATGCCTTATGATGTAATATGTGTTATGCGCGAGCGTACGCCGTTAACTGCAGCTATTATGCGGCAGCTACCTAACTTAAAGCTTATCGTATCTACAGGGTTCAGAAATGCATCTATAGATATTATTGCGGCAAAAGAGCTGGGCATCGAGGTTAAAAACACCGATTATTTTGACCACGGCGCGTCAGAAATGACCTGGGCCATGCTGATGGCTATTGCGCGTAACATCCCGGCAGAAGTACAAAATGTTAAGAACGGTGGCTGGCAAACCACTATCGGTACCGATCTGCGGGGCAAAACCATAGGCATTGTAGGTTTAGGTGGTATAGGCAGTAAAATTGCAGCATACGCCCGGGCCTTTGGCATGAATGTGATTGCATGGAGTCAAAACTTAACGGCAGAAACCGCCGACGGAGCCGGGGCACAACTGGTTACCAAAGAGAAGCTATTTAGGGAGGCTGATTTCATAACCCTGCACCTGGTATTAAGCGAAAGAAGCGTAGGCACCGTGAGCAAACACGAGTTAGCCTTAATGAAACCCACCGCTTACATCATTAACACATCCCGCGGGCCGCTTATAAACGAGCACGACCTGATCCAAACCTTAACCGACAGAAAAATTGCCGGTGCAGCTATTGATGTTTTTGAAACGGAACCCCTACCTGCAGATCATCCTTTTAGAACATTGGACAATATAATGGCTACACCACACATTGGTTACGTTACGCAAGATACCTACACCCTATTTTTTAAAGATATGGTAGCCGCACTTGAGCATTGGTTACGCCAACAATAACATTCACAATATATTTATACGCTATGGCACTTAATACTTATAAAGATATTCAGGCTTTCATTACCAATGTAATGGAAGAAAACAAAGTTGCAGGTGCACCACCGCCAAGATCGCCGCACAAAGCTTTTTGGCTAAGCCTGAGTTATGAAGACTTTGTTAATGGTGATGTGCCGGGAGTAAAAGACCCGGAAACGGGCACCCCTTTAAAAATACTCACCAAAGGCAATTCGGCAACAAGCAACCTTATATTGGCATTGCGCGGCCAGGGCCCACTTTTCGACCCAAACCATGGAGTTTTTGGCAGGATGCCAGCTAACAGCCAAACACCTTTTACAGATAACCAGATAAAAGAAATAGCCGATTGGATAGACCGCGGCTGCCCGGAACTTTAATACCTACCCACCTTATTACAATATAAAAAAAAATAATGCTGCCCAAACAGGTGGCATTATTTGTTTAGCAGGATCTTATAAAACTCCATCACGGCCCTTTTTTGATACATCTCTTTTAAAGAGATGATCATGGCTTTGCGGGGTACTTCATAATCTATAATAGGGATGTTACACAACCCTGCCGTTTCGCCAACCGTTGTTTGGGCCAAAATAGTATGCCACATACCTGTTTTAACCAGCTCTAATAAAGTGGGGATATCGTTAATTTCCATAGACACGGCGGGCGATATGCTGGCTTCCTTAAAAATGCGGTTTACAAATTGCCGGGTACTAAAACCGGTTGCGGGTAGCACTAAGGGCAATTCTTCGATAGCCTTTAGTTTAATGGCTTTTAAATTGGCTATAACTGATTTTTTGGAGGTGATCAAACACATACGCGATTCAAAAAGCGGCTGCAAATAAAATGTATCACTTAAGTGGTCCTCCTCAAACGTCAGGATAAAATCTAACTCCAACGCGTTAAGCTTCTCTATCAACTCATCAGTGGTAGCAAAATATACCTTCGCCTTAACATTAGGATACTTTTTGGCAAACTTAATAAGAGCCGGTGTCAGTACCGATTTTAGTCCGTAGGTTACCCCTATCTGTATTTCGCCGGCATTCAATTCATTCAATTCTCTGATCATGTTTCTTCCGGCATCTGCCTTGGCAACGCTTTGCAGGGCATAATCATAAAAAAGCTCCCCTGCCTCGGTAAGGGCAACCCGCTTGCCTATCCTATCAAAAAGTGGTGTACCCAGTTCTATTTCCAGCTGTCCTATTTGCTGCGACAGCGTGCTTTGGCTGATAAAAACCTGGCGCGATGCTTCTGTAAAGTTCAGCGTTTCTGCTGCCTTTAAAAAGTATTTAAATTGCCTTAGTTCCATTTGGTAAAGCTACAAATAATCAATCTATATTTTAGATAGATATCATACAAACAATCTATTTTGTAGATAATTTCATTTAGCCGAAATTTGCAGCGAAGCTTATTTGAAGTTTTGCTATTTAAAACCTCCCAAATAATTCTTTGATATATGTTGTAAAAAATGACCATGTTCCGCTCTTTAAAGTACCGCAATTTTAAACTCTTTTTCTACGGTCAGTCTATCTCCCTCATAGGCACCTGGATGCAAAAAACCGCGGTAGCCTGGATGATCTATACCTTAACACATTCTGCCCTATTGCTTGGTGTGGTAGGTTTTGTAAGTTTAATTCCATCGTTACTATTATCGCCCTTTGCCGGCAGTTTGGTAGACCGGTATAACCGTTACCATATTATGGTTATTACGCAGGTGCTATCTATGATACAGGCAGGCGCGCTGGCATTCCTCATTTATTTTAAGGTGTATGATATTACCACCATTGTGGGCATCAGCCTGGCGCAGGGCATCATCAATGCGTTTGATACCACGTGCAGGCAATCGTTGATGGTAGAGATGGTAGATGACCGCGCCGACCTGCCCAATGCCATTGCCCTAAACTCTACCATGACTAACTTTGCCCGCATAGCCGGCCCCGCCTTTGCCGGCATGATATTAAGTACGTTTGGGGAGGATATTTGCTTTTTCGGTAATTTCATCAGCTACCTACCTGTGCTGGCCTGCTTGTTTATGATGAAGCTAAATTTAGCCGCACCGGTAAAAGCCAACCAAACCGTTTTGGAAGGCCTGCGCGACGGATTTAAGTATGTGGCCACCAACCGCGATCTGAGCAGCCTGATCATCCTGCTAACAGTAAGCAGCCTTTGCGTAATGCCTTTTACCACCCTGATGCCCGTTTTTGCCAAAGATATTTTTCATGGTGATGCCAAAACCTTTAGCTGGTTTGAAATTGCTGCGGGTGCAGGCTCCATCATTAGTGCCGTTTACCTGGCCAACTTAAAAACCGATAAATACCTTACCCAGGTTATTATTGCAGCCAGCTTTATATTTGGCTTAAGCGTATTGCTGTTGGCTTACGCCGCCAACCTACATCTATCGTTATTTTTTATGGCCCTTACGGGTGTGGGCATGATGGCTCAATCTGCCGCCATTAACACTTACCTGCAAACACATACCATACCTGCCATGCGGGCGCGTGTAATTAGTTATTACATTATGGCTTACCAGGGCGTAATGCCTATAGGCAGCTTGCTGATAGGATGGTTAGCCAACGAAACCGGCACCCGCAACGCCGTATGTATCGAAGGGATAATTGGCCTGGTATCCATATGTACCTTTGTATTTTATAAGAGAAGGCAAAACGCTAAAGACGAAATCGCCGGCACGTTAGCTGTAAGTGGTTGGCATGCGCGTCCTTTCAAAAAATTAAACTGGGCAAGGCTGTTAGGGTTGATGCCCTTTATCAGCCTTAAAAAAAGCAGGTAAACGGCGCTGGTTTTCCACAAAAGCCAAAATCTTACAATGTTCATCGTAATATTGTAACCGAGATGGCAGAGATGAACCCGGCGATGCAGCTGGCTTACGATTATTTAGAAAGCACCAACACTACAGTTTTTCTTACGGGTAAAGCAGGCACGGGTAAAACCACGTTTCTGCAAAACTTGCGGCAAACGTCTAAAAAGAAATTAGCCGTGGTAGCCCCCACAGGTGTGGCTGCCATTAATGCCGGCGGAATGACCATCCACTCCTTCTTCCAGCTGTCTTTTGCGCCGGTGATTCCATCCGGAACGGAACGGCCCGAAGCACATTACAGCACCGAAAAGAAAGAATTACTGGCCAACCTTGAGCTGCTAATAATTGATGAGATAAGTATGGTACGCCCGGATGTGCTGGACCATATCGATCTTATCTTACGTAATATAAAAGGTTCGCGCTTTCCGTTTGGGGGCGTGCAGTTGTTGCTCATAGGCGATCTGTCGCAGCTAAGCCCCATCATCAGGGATGATGAGTGGAGCATTTTGCGCCCCTATTATGCTACCCCTTATTTTTTTAGCAGCCAGGTGATGCAAAAAGCTCGATACGTACGTATCGAGCTGGACCATGTATTTCGCCAAAAAGAACAGGCCTTTGTAGATATCCTGAACGAGGTGCGTAATCAATCTATTAGCGAAGCCAGCCTTGCTCTTTTGAATGCCAGGCACCAACCCGGTTTCAGGCCTACGGCAGATGACCCGTATATTACCCTTACCACACATAATGGCATCGCCCAAAAGGTTAACGAAGAATTTTTGACCAGCCTGCCCGGCACCGATTTTGAATTTGCTGCCACCATCCGGGGCGATTTCCCGAGGGATGCCTACCCTACCGATACCAGCCTAAAACTAAAAATTGGGGCACAGGTAATGTTTGTAAAGAATGACAGCTCGGCCGAAAAGTTGTATTACAATGGTAAAATAGGTACAGTAACCCACATAGAGGGCAACACCGTTTTTGTAAGCAACGGCAGCAATGAAAAAGATATAATGGTTGAGCCTGTAGAATGGACCAACATTAAGTATCAAATGGATGGCGAAGACATTGGTGAAACAAATTCGGGTAGTTTTGCACAGATCCCCTTAAAGTTAGCATGGGCGATAACTATTCATAAAAGCCAGGGTTTAACTTTTGATAAGGCCATAGTAGATGTATCAGAATCTTTTGCACACGGGCAGGCCTATGTGGCGCTTAGCCGTTGCCGCAGCCTGGCGGGTATGGTGTTGCGCAACCCTATCGCGGCCCGTAATATCATCGGCGACCCGGCGGTTACCCGCTTTAATGATCAGGCCAAAGCCCTGCAGCCCACACCGGAAATATTAGAGCAGGATAAAGCCTTGTACGAGCAATTCCTGCTAAGCGAACTGTTCAACTTTGGGCCGATGCAAATTAAGCTGCAAGATTTTAAAAGTATCCTGCCCGATCTGGAAAAAGACATCATCAGCGTGGCCGAAAAGTTTACCCGTCAATTAAAGGCCGAACGCAGCCAGCAAGCAGCAACCTATTTCCTGGAGAAACTAAACACTTCGCTGGAACTGCTGTATAAAAACCTTCCGTTTGTGGTCGATAGGTCAAAAGAACTGGCAGCTAAGGCTGATCAGTTAGTCATCTGGCTGATGAACAAGATAAAACACATCGAATACTTGTCTAAAAACCCATTTACTACTGCGGCTTACCTACAGGTGCTTACAGCTAAAATAAATACGCACGATCAATCATACGTAAAGGCCTTAAACGCCCTGCCAAACGAAAAACTATACCAGCAGCTGTTAATCTGGCGAGAAAAAGAGGCATCGGCACAAAAAATAATGCCCGGCATGGTATTTACCGAAAAAACGCTGGCTGCTATTGCCGAAAAACTTCCCGCTACCCTTAAAACGCTTAGCGGCATTAAAGGTGTGGGGCCGCAAAAATCAACCCAGTACGGGGCTAATATTATTACCATGATCCGCGCTTATCAGCAAGATCAGGAAGGACCATCGGCAGAGCAGGTAAGTTTATTTTAGCCTTTTTTCAACATCATGCATCACAAACCCGCGTGGGTGTTTATTTTTGCTGTATGACTGATGAAGAGCTGATAGCCTATTTTGAACACGCCAAATTACCCGATACCCTACGTTTGGACAGGGCCAGCACGCAATACAATGTAGCGCAAGCCGTAACCTACAATTTAGACCTGTTAAGAACGGACACCAGCGACCACCGCTGCCGCCATAAACTAACCAGGATTGCCTACGCTATGGAAAACCCATATAACGGGCCTGAAATTCCACGCTATTAGGTAGTGTTTTAAACGCCTTTATCAATCATATTCAAAAAATATCATTCTGTGGAATGATGCATTTATTGCACAACGGAGCACATCTTATTTTACCATGTCCGACGAACTTATCAATCAAATTCAAAAGAAAGCCAACTTAGTACGCATCGTATCTAAATACATATTGCTTAATAACAGCCGCAAGGCACTAAAAGGCCGCTGCCCGTTTCATAACGACGATACAACATCGCTGATGGTGATGACAGAGAGCAACATTTTTAAATGCTTTGGCTGCGGTGTGGAAGGCGGCCCCGTAGACTTTATCAGCCGGATAGAATCGAAACCCAAAGAACAGGCTGCAAGGGAACTTGCCGAGCAATATGGTTTTTCTATCAATTAAATAATTAATATTTATTAAAGAATAATTCCTCTCCATTTAATAAACTGCCTCTGTAACAATCATTATACTTACAGCAGCATTATTAAATTGTTAATTTATTTTACCTTGGTATCGCAAATTAACATCTCTAAAAACTATTGATAGATATGAATAAATATTTACTAACGGTAACGGCAGTTGCATTGGCTTTAAGTGCAAAAGCACAACAAACCACCACCGTAACCGCTACGGATTACGCGCATGCCGAAACATTTTTAAGCTACAATACCGAGCAGTTTATTGACCGTGCCAACGTACGCCCAAATTGGCTACCCGGTAATAAATTATGGTACCGTGTAAGCACCCCGCAAGGCGCCGAATTTATAGTGGCAGACCCTGTTAAGAAAACCCGCACCGCAGCCTTTAATTCGCAAAAACTGGCCGATGCCCTGTCATCCGCATCAGGCAATAAATACAGCGCTGATAAATTGCCCTTCCAAACGATCAGCTATTCTGAAGATGGCACACAGGTTTTGTTTACTGCCGATGCTAAAAAATGGGCTTATAACCCAACAACCAATCAGGTAAGTGCAGACACCTCTACACCGGTGGCAACCAAAGCGCCTGCCTTAACCGGCCGCGCAGCACGTGGCGGCGGCAACGAGGTGATATCTCCGGATGGTACCAAAGCTCTATTTATAAAAGATTATAACCTTTGGGTGCGCGATATTGCCGGCGGCAAACAAACGCAGCTTACTACCGATGGGGTAAAAGATTTTGGCTATGCTACCGATAACGCCGGATGGACCATGAGCGACAGGCCTATCGTATCCTGGTCGTCTGATTCTAAAAAGGTGGCTACTTTTCAGCAGGACCAGCGCAACGCCAGCGATATGTACCTGGTTACCACAAACGTTGGTAAGCCAACCCTTAAGGCATGGAAATATCCTTTGCCCGGCGATAAAGAGATCATCACCATTCAGCGTGTGATAATTGATGTGGATAACCCAAAAGTGGTGCGCTTTAATATAGCCCCAGATCCGCACCGTGCTACCCTAAGCGATGATATATCAAGCAGTGGCAGTTTTGATGATGCTGATTGGAAAGCCGACGGCACTGAGTTTGCCTTTGTATCTACCTCGCGCGATCACAAGAACGAAAAATTTCGCATTGCCAACGCCCAAACAGGTGTAGTGCGCGATGTATTTGAAGAAACCGTAAAAACTCAGTACGAGTCTGGCTGGGGCGCTATCAACTGGCGTTACCTGCCTGCGTCAAAAGAGATCATCTGGTTTTCTGAGCGCGATAACTGGGGCCATTTATACCTGTACGATGCTACAACCGGCAAAGTAAAAAACCAGATCACCAAAGGCAGCTGGGTAGTTACCAAATTGCTTAAGGTGGATGAGAAAACACGCACCCTTTATTTTATGGCAGGTGGCCGCGAAGCAGGCAATCCCTACTTTTCGCACCTGTACAAGATCAACTTTAACGGTAAGGGCTTAACCCTGCTTACCCCCGAGGATGGCAACCATAGCGTAACCTTCTCGCCGGATTATACTTATTTTGTTGACAGCTACTCTAAACCTGATGTGGCACCCGTTACCGTTTTACGCGATGTGAAAGGCAAACTGATCTCTACGTTAGAAAAAACAGACCTGTCGCGCCTGGTAGCTACCGGTTGGAAAGCGCCTATCCCGATAAAGGTAAAAGCGCATGACGGCACTACCGATATTTACGGGTTGATGTTTACCCCAACCAAAATGGCTGCCGGTAAAAAATACCCGGTTATCAATTATATTTACCCGGGCCCGCAAGGTGGTGGCGTAGGTAGCTGGTCGTTCGTGGCATCTCGTGGCGATCACCAGGCACTGGCCGAACTGGGCTTTATTGTGGTAGTGATAGAAGGTACCAGCAACCCGCTGCGTTCTAAAAGCTTCCATGATATGAGCTATGGCAACATGGGCGATAACACCCTGCCAGACCAGATAACCGGCATTAAACAATTGGCTGCACAGTACCCTATTGATACCGCTAAGGTGGGGATCTGGGGCCACTCGGGTGGTGGTTTTGCTACGGCAACGGCTATGTTCAAATATCCTGATTTCTTTAAAGTAGGTATTTCAGAATCGGGTAACCACGAGAACCGTAACTATGAGGACGACTGGGGCGAACGCTACAATGGATTGGTAGAAAATGCTGATTATGACGCACAGGCTAACCAAAACTTTGCTAAAAACCTAAAAGGCAAACTAATGCTGGCTACAGGTATGTTAGATAACAATGTACCGCCGTACAACACTCTTTTAGTGGCCGAGGCCTTGGAGAAAGCCAATAAAAGTTTCGACCTGGTTATATTCCCTAACAGTGCACACGGTTACGGCCAGTACTCGTATTACATGATGCGCCGCCGCTGGGATTACTTTGTGAAAAACCTGTTAGGTGCTGAGCCGCCTTACGATTACCAGTTAGGCCCAAAATCTAACAGACGCTAATTGCTAAAAACATATAAAACACCAAAGCCTGCAATAAACATTGCAGGCTTTGGTGTTTTATATCAATAATGTTATAAAGCTTCCGCACCTGCAGATGCCACTTCATGATCCTGATCTACCGATCCACCGGATACGCCGATAGCACCCACAATTTTCCCTTCGCCATCTTTTAATACTACACCACCCGGGAAGGTAATTAACCCGCCGTTAGAATGTTCGATGTTGTAAAGGGGGCCACCCGGTTGCGAAAGTTTACCTATCTCGCCCGAGTTCATGTCAAAAAAACGGGCTGTTTTAGCTTTTTTGATGGCGATATCTACAGATCCCAACCAAGCACTATCCATACGGTGGAATGCCACCAGGTTTGCCCCTTCATCAACAATGGCAATATTCATAGGCACACCAATTGCCTTTGCTTTTTCTTTGGCAGCTTTTGATAATTGTTCTGCCTGATCTAATGTGATGCTCATAATTATTTGATTAGTTGAGCAATTAGAACAGCAGGTATTTAACTTATGTTTAAATTAAATAACTCTTTATCGGAATGGTATTATACAAATTCTGAAACGCAGCTAATTATATTCATATATTATCATAAAATCTTAAACTTAACAATTTCTACTTAAATATTGCTCTACCTGTCGAAGCTCCAATTATGGTACATAACATTAATATTGGCCCAATTATGATTAGTGCTACTACATAACCTTTCAAAAACGAAGCACTTAACAATAATGCTGTAAGTATGTTATAACAAGACCAAGCTGCTAACTGCATACGCTCAAATTTAATCTTTCTCCAAAACCAAGCGCTAATAACACCCATCATAAAAGGAACAATAATAATTTCCGGAAGTACAATCCACCATGGATTCGCTTCAAATACATGAAAGTAATTTTGCGTTGCACCGATCATAATTATGCTTAGCATATTAGAAACAATAAAGCCAAAATTTTTTGCAGAAAACATGGTTTGTAACATGACCGTATCTGTTAAAGGCTGTGATTTGTAATATTTCCCAACTGTTTAGTGTACCGGTAAGCCATATACAAAGGAATGATCCCTACCACCCCGAAGGAGCAATCTATGAGTTGCCAAAACATGGGGATATGCCTGATTGGCCCTGCAATAAGAGCCAGCGGGAAGATGAGCACGCAGGCTATCATTCCAAACTGCAATACCCAGATATTGCGTACCGGGTCGCGCAAGGGGCCAACAAATATCAATGCAATAATAATATGGGCAAAAGCCAGCCAATCGGTACCGTAACTAAGGTAAGGGTATTGGGCATTGGTAGTTTTTACCGCGTTGTAAATAGTAGTTAGCCACTGCTGCATTTTGGGCGAAAAGGCACCCAGGTTATGCATAGCTAAGGCCAGTTCACTTTCTATAGGGAATGCGGTGATGCCGCTTAACACCAGGCCAACCATCAGCAAGATGAGCCAGCGTTTAATTCTCTTTTTTAATTGTGTTTGGGTGGGTTGCATGGTTTGGTTTGTTTAAGATCTGATACTTAAAATATCCTTAACAGCGTGCCCGGCCTCGGTAAACTGAAATTGGAAACCGGCATCCAGCAAACGTTTAGGCAATACCCAGCGGCTTTTCAGGATCAGCTCGGTTTCGGTACCGATTAGTGCCGCGCCTATTTCCAACAGCCAGGCAGGTGCGGGCAAGCCGAAGGGTACACCAATAGCGTGGCGCAGTTCCTTCATCAACTCCGCATTTTTTAGCGGGTGCGGGGCAACACAATTGATAACGCCAGTCATCCCGGGGTGCTGCATCAGCCATTCGGTAGTTTTAACTACATCCTGCTCGTGTACCCAGGTAACATATTGTTGCCCATCGCCTTACTGCCCGCCCATGCCGGCCTTAACCAGGTTTATCAAACGCGGCAAGGCGCCGTCATTACGGCCAAGTACAATACCTATGCGCAGGGCCACTTTACGGGTATTTGGGGTTACGGTATCAAAAAATGTTTTCTCCCAGATCTTACATACTTCTATAGAAAAGCCGTAACCTATTTCGCCGGTTTCTTCATCCTGCGGGCGGTCTTCGGCGTGGCGATATATGGTAGCAGATGCCGCATTGATCCACAATTCAGGCGGATCTATCAACCCATCCACCACCTTACCCAACAGTGTAGTTGGCTCTACCCTTGAGCTGATGATCTCCTCTTTATTCTTTTCTGTATAGCGGCAGTTCACATTTTTACCGCAAAGATTAATCAGCATATCGGCACCCTCCAGTTCCTTAGCCCAATCGCCCATGGTACGGCCATCCCATACCAGTGTCTTTACATTTCCGTCTGCCGCCTGCGGCCTTCTGCTTAAAATGATGATCTCTGCGGTATCATATTTATAATGCGCAGCAAGGGCTTTGCCTAACTGCCCGTTGCCACCCGCTAATATTATTTTTTTGTATTTCATGATGATGAGGATAAGCTTAGATGAATAAAATAGCTGCAAGTATTGCTAAGCGGTAGATAGCCCAGGTGATCGTAAGTGCCCAACCTATTTCTAATATTTTGCTCCTGCGGATGTGTTCTAAAAACATCAACCCTGCTATCAGCATAAAATAACCTGCGTAGATAATAGGGTGCGGCCCAAACATATTAGCCAGTAAAACCATGGGCAATAACAACAGCCCGCCTGCTAAAGAAATGGTCATCATATTGCCCAGGTAATCCCATTTCTTTTTATTGGCGACTATACTGATAACCACTCCCTGGAAAAATATTTGTCCGCCGCATATTAAAGCCTCGCGGTAGAGATTGCCTACCGGCATAATACCACCCAACAACGGGGCGTAGCAGGTAAGTATGTATGAGGTAAGCGCCCAGGCAAATGCTAAATAGGCTACCCGATACCGTAGTTTAAAGGTGGGTTGCAGCTCAAAACTATCACCTGCGGTAGGGATAATTACCCTGCGGTTGTAAGAGATAAAAGCATAAACCTTGCTCATCAACCATACAAACGGACTAAAATTAAACAGCGGGTTAAACACGGGCATAGCGTTACCTATGATCTTGAACAAGCTTTTGATGCCATAGGTAACTTCGCCTGTTTGCTGGTTAATGAGTGCTATTTCGTTTACGGCGCGTTGCCTGTCTACCATTGGGCAGGTATCCGGTGCCAATTGCTGGTAGGCCGCTCTCCCGTTTTTATCCAGCAAGCCGGTTTGTACAAAAGCATTGGTGTATAGCTTGCACATAGGGCATTCGGCATCGTATAATATAATGTGATTTTTTAAGGTTGTCATTATAGTAATATTTGAATTTTCAGTAAATTATGAAATATTTAAAGCAAAAAAATGTTACTTGAACATTTTAAAAATAGATCCCCAAAACCAGCTTTCTTCCGCCTTTAGCATGGTTTCTAAAGTACGGTCTACATTTTTAGCCAGTTTATTAATATCCGTAACAGATTTATTGAACGTTTTATACTCCGGATCCTTCGTATCACCTTTTACCTTACTTAACTCATCCAGTATTTTCAAGATAGGATCAAGCTCGCGCTTGCGGCGTTCTTTGGCCACTTGGCGCGCAATGTTCCAGGTATCTTTATCAGCAAAAAAATATTCCTTCCGTTCACCGGCTTTGTGCACTTTTTCTACCAGCCCCCAGCTCATCAGATCGCGCAGGGTCATGTTGGCGTTACCACGAGATATGCTTAAGGCTTCCATGATCTCGTCGGTAGTTAGGTCGCCCGGCGTTAACAATAATAAGGCATGTACCTGTGCCATAGTGCGGTTTATCCCCCACTCAGAACCCAGCTTTCCCCATGCCTCTATAAATTTTTGTTTTGCTTCAGGTAATTCCATGCACAAATATACACATGTTCCTAAACTTTCAAAACTTATTGAAAATTAATTTTACTGTAACTAGCCTGCTTATCCAGTTCAGATAAAAACCTTTCGGCATGTTGCAGATGCTTTGTTTTCTTCTCGTCAGGCATTTTATCAAAGGTTTTGATCAGCATGCCCAGGCGCGGGTTTTGCAGAAAAAAGTTGCGGTGCACGTGCATAAAACGCCAAAACAAGCCGTCCCATACCTCTTGCCAGGGGCCTTTTGGCCAGTCGCCCATTTTCATCAAATAATTGCTGCCGCTAATGTAGGGCTTGGTCATCATCAGGCCGCCATCTGCAAACTGGGTCATGCCGTAGGTGTTGGGCACCATCACCCAATCATAGGCATCAATGTACATCTCCATAAACCATTGATAAACCTGGTGCGGGTCAAACTCGCAAAGCAGCATAAAGTTACCCATTACCATCAGCCGCTCTATATGGTGGCTGTAGCCGGTGTTTAGTACCTTTTTAATAACTACATCTACAGGCACAATTCCCGTTTCACCTTTCCAGAAAGATGTAGGGATTTTCCGTGTAAAGCCCCAATAGTTTTTGGTGCGTTGTTTTACCCCTTCGCGTTCGTACACGATATGGATAAACTCGCGCCAGCCCATCACCTGCCTGATAAAACCTTCTAGCGAGTTGAGCGGGATATCATGCTCTGCGGCAAAATCAAGTGCGCGGTCAACAACCTGCTGCGGGTTTAAAAGCCCAACGTTTAACATAGGCGTAAGTACCGAATGATACAGGAAGCTTTGCTGCCCAACCATGGCATCCTCATAAATACCAAAATGCTGAAACCGCTGCTTTAAAAAGTTATCCAGCCATTGTTCGGCTTCGGTGTGGGTAACCGGGTAAAAGCCGCCCAGGTTACTAAAAGGCGATGCAGTGCTGCCGTAATTATCGGGGTAATGCTTATCCACCCATTGTTGCGCCTCCGTAACATATTTATTTTCGGCAGGTACATCCAACAAGGGCACCACTTCATTTTTAGGAAACTTTAGCCGGTTCTCACTGTCATATGTCCATTTACCGCCTATGGGTTTGCCATCTGCTTCCAATAATATATTCCGTTGTTTACGTTGGGCTATGTAAAAATCTGTTTGGAAGTAAGTTTTGCGCCCGTCAAAATACGCGGCTACCTCTTCTGCGCTATTGAGGTAGTTGGGGCTGCGGTATCGGGCTAAGGCAATGTTATGTTCGGCGCACTGTCTGTCCAGTCGTTTCTCCAGCCAGTCGTCGGCTACGTGGGCGTAATGGATAGTATCTACGCCCTGCCCGGCCAGGTGCGGTAACAGTTTCCTGATATCACTAAGCGGATCAATGGCCTCTATATATTTTACTGCTATGCCTTTACGCTCCAACAGGTCTGCATAATACTGCATAGATGCGCGGTGCAGCACAAGCTTTTTCTTGTGAAAGGTGTATTGGTTAAAATATAGTTCCTCTTCTACCAGGTAAACCGGCCGCCCCTGCTGCACGGCCGGGTGTTGCTCAAATAACTGGTGCGGAAAAATAATGGTTACGCCGGTAGCATGCATGGGGTTTAAAACAGCGCGACATTGCAAATTGTTCTATTTACCAAATCTTGCCAAAATATCTACTGCTGCAGCCGGCATTTTTACTTTGTACCGGTACCCGCCAGGAAAACTATCCTCCTCCTTAATAAACTCGTGCCCTTTTTTACTGATCCAAAAGGTTTGGGTAAAGTGCCTGCCCGCATTATCACTCTCGTTCAACAATTTCCAGCAATCTATTTTTTGGTTATTGTAGGTACTAATAACCTCGCTGCCGGTTACTTTATAAAGGATGTATTCGGGTTTGCCAAAGCCGGCATCATAAAAGTTAATGGCAAAGGTTTTACCGGCGGCTAAAGGCAGCATTTCAAAAGTTTCTATATCCAAGTTCCAGTTATAGCAAGGTTCTGCAAAGCTGATGCTAAAATCAGTTTTGGCGTTTAAGGTCGTAGTATCCGCGCCTTTCACCTGGCCTGCCTCCCAGTTATAAGCGCCAACTTTGCCGTTAATGGTTTCGGTATGGTAAACCGGCGAAAAATCCGCCACCCGGTTAAGCGAATAGCCTGTACGGTAACTAAGCGTATCGCCACCGTACCAATGTTGCGTAGTGGCAAATAGCTGTTCGCCATTGCGGTTAATTATTTTAGTATCGCGCAGCCAATACCAAAACCTTAACGTTTTAGGGCTTTTTACGGATTGGAAATATACCAGGTATTGGCGCAAGCCCGGTTTTAACACAGCTGTTTTAAGCCTGGCATCTTTTAAGCGGATGGTATCTACCTGCGCCGATGCCACCTGTGGCCGGGCGGATAAAAACAAAATGGCTAAGCAGCCCCATAATAGCCCCGTAACTGATGGTGTAATTTTCATAATGATATATTGATCTAAGTTTGATTATAGATCAAAACTGGCCATGGAAAGGCGCTTTATAAAATAAGTTCAACACAAGGGTGCAGGTATTTAACCTGTTGCTTGTTATTTTAAACCATACACGTTTAAGCAATATATAAGCAAAACACCCACGGCTATTTAATAACCGCAGACAACGGTTTAATAAATTGGGGCGTTGGTTTAAAAGCCATAGGCATCTACCAAAAAGCTTTGTACTTTTAAGCATGCTATTGTTTAAAAATAAACCCGGCATTGTGCAATTGCAATGGATAGTTTGGGTGTTTGTTTTCCTGGTGCTTACCCTATCCTTAATGACGATGGATGGCTTTTTACAGGCCGTGATTTACGCCCTTTTAAACACCTGCTTTTATGCGGCTATTATTTATGGCAATATCTTATGGCTTTTCCCCAGGTTGTATTTAAAGGGGCGTGTAACCTTATATATTTTAGCCGTGCCTGTATTTTTGTTAATTACCGGCACGGCCAGGGCATTTATAACCTTAACCATTTATAACCTGTTATTTGCCAAACAGCCCGAAGTAATGAGCGTTAAAGCGGCCATAAGTGTTTTTATGGGCAGCGTTATGGTTTTTGTACTCAGCTTTGTGTTCCGCATAGCGATAGCCTATTTTGCACTCAAGCGGCAATCTGACGAGATCATAGCACAAAAGACACAGGCCGAACTTAACCTGCTAAAATCACAGGTGCAGCCGCATTTTTTGTTTAACACCCTTAATAATATTTATTACGAAGCTTACCTGGAAGCGCCCCGCACAGCCGCATTAATAGAACGGCTAAGCGATATGATGCGCTATTTTGTTGATGAGAGCCCCCGGCAACAGGTAAGCCTGGATACCGAGATACAGTTCCTGGAGAACTATATAGCCTTAGAGCAGATCCGTATCCGTTACGATATCCATCTAACTTTTACTAAAGATTGCGACACCACCCTTAGCCTGCCCCCTATGCTATTGATGACCTTTGTAGAAAATATTTTTAAGCACGGTATTGATAAAAGCAGCAGCCACAATAAAATAACCTTATCGTTGGTACAGCAAAACGGCAGGTTACTTTTCAGTACAACCAATACCCTACCGGCCAGTCCGTTAAAAATGGCATCTACGGGCTTTGGCATCCAAAATTTACGCCAGCGGCTGGTGCTGTTATACCAAAACGATTTTGAACTGCTGGCGCAAAATAATGGTGATATTTACACGGCTAACTTAAATATCCCGCTGGCATGAATTTAAGGTGTATAATAATTGATGACGAACCCAATGCGGTTAACCTGCTGGAGGTACTAATAGGCCAAACTACCCAGTGGCAGCTGTTGGCTAAATGTTACGATGCGCTGGAGGCATTGGATTTTCTGAAGCAAAACACCGTTGATTTTATCTTTCTTGATATCAATATGCCCCGCCTAAGCGGTATGGAACTGGCGGGCCTTTTGCCTCAAAACACTAAAATTGTGTTCACCACGGCTTATGCTGAGCATGCTGCAGAAAGTTACGCTTACCAAACGATAGATTACCTGCTAAAGCCCATCACGCTTAAACGTTTCCTGGCGGCTATTCAAAAAATAGAGGCTGCATTTGCCGGCTTAGCATCACCATTACAGCCCGCGGTTACCGAAACCAAGGCTGACGAAAATTACTTCTTTGTAAAATCGGGCAAAACGCTACGCAACATCCTGCTAAATGAGGTATTATATTTTGAAGGCGATAAGGAATACGTACGCCTGGTTACAGCCACCGAAGAGTTATTGATCTACCGCCGCCTGAAAGACATTGAAGAGCAGCTTTCCCCACCGTTTATACGGGTGCATAACTCTTACATCGTAAACACCAAACTACTAAGCAAGTTACAGGACAACCATATTTATATTGGCGATAAACAGATCCCGGTTGGTGAAAAGTTTAGGGATAGGTTTATGGGGGTGATCCGGAAAAGGTTGTTTTAGGCTATAGATTTGACGGGGATGTGAATGTGGCAATACTTTTAGGACAATCCGCACGCAAAACGTACAATTGCTCTAAAGAGATTGCTTCGTACCTCGCAATGACGCGTGGTATGAGTGTGCATTTGATATTCTATGTAATCCTTAAGATTCCGTTAACTCGCCCCTCAGATCTTTTTCCAGGCAGCGTTTAACTTCTTTGGGGTCGTCTATCTCGCCAAGCAGGTACATCATTTTGGTAACGGCGGCTTCATAAGTCATGTCATAACCGTTGGCTACACCAATATCCTTGAGTTGCTTGCTGGTTTCGTAACGGCCAAGTTCTACTGTGCCTACCTTACATTGCGATATATCCAGTATCACTTTGCCGCTATTGATGGCGGTTTCCAGCAGATCTATAAACCATTGGTCGGTTGTGGTATTGCCGGCGCCGAAAGTTTCCATTACAATACCGCGTACATCGGCGGTTAGGATGGTTTCAACCACTTTAGGGCTAATACCGGGGTATAGCTTTAACACAGCTACATCGCTTACCAGCTTATTGTGAATCTTTAACGGACCTTCTCCGGGCTCGCGGATATCGTTTACGCTGAAACGCAGGTGCACGCCAGACTCGGCAAGTATGGGGTAGTTTGGCGAGCGGAATGCCTCGAATTTGGAGGAGTTATATTTGAAGGCACGGTTACCACGAAATAATTTGTAATCAAAGTAGATACAAACCTCGGGCACGCGCGATTTTTCATTCTTTTTTGCCTTGGCAATCTCTATGGCGGTCATCAGGTTTTCCTTAGCATCCGTACGTACGGCGCTTATAGGCAACTGCGACCCAGTGAAAATTACCGGCTTATTTAAGTTTTGCAGCATAAAGCTTAATGCCGATGCAGTGAACGCCATGGTATCAGATCCATGCAGTATCACAAAACCATCAACCTCGTCATAGCTGGCTTCTATCAGCGCAGCAAGTTCTCCCCATATCTCCGGGTTCATGTTTGATGAATCGATAATATGTTCAAAAGAATGTACCTTAATTTTACAATTAAGCTTTTCTAATTCGGGCACATTATCCATTATCTGTTCAAAGTTAATGGGCACCAAGGTTTTTGTAACAGGGTCGCTCATCATACCAATTGTCCCTCCGGTATAGATGATCAGTATCTGGCTCATACAGCTTATCGGTTATGCTTTAAAATATTATTATATACCAAAAACCTTTTTTGAATTTTGAGTGGTGATAGTTGCCACCTCTTCAACAGGTATTTGATATAGCTCCGCAACCTTTTGGGCCACGTAAATTAAGTAAGAGCTTTCGTTAGGTTTACCACGGTACGGAACGGGCGTAAGATACGGAGAATCGGTCTCTAAAACGATATGCTTTATATCAATTTGAGGCAAAACTAGATCAAGCCCTGCTTTTTTGTAGGTTACTACACCGCCAATGCCCAAATAAAAGCCCAGGCTGGTTATTTTATTGGCCTGATCCAGCGTGCCGCCAAAACAATGGAATATGCCGCGCAATTTATCATCCTGCTCATCCAGCAATACCTGGTAAACTTCGTCAAAGGCATCTCGGCAATGTATTACAATGGGCAGATTTAAATTTTTAGCCCATTTTATCTGTAATTTAAATGCTTGTATCTGCTCTGTCAGGTAAGTTTTATCCCAATACAGGTCAATGCCAATTTCGCCAATGGCGTATATGGGGTGCTTGTGCAATGCAGGTTGCATAACTGCCAGTTCTTCTTCCCAGGTATTTTTAACCGAGCATGGGTGCAGCCCCAGCATGGCATAACAATTATCGGGATAGGCCTGCAGCAAATCAAACATCATAGGTACCGATGCGGTATCTACGTTAGGTAAAAACAACCTGCTAACGCCGTTATCAAAACAACGCTGCATCAATTCGGCACGTTTTTCAGGTTCGGCCTCGTAGTAAAGGTGGGTATGTGTATCGGTTAATACCATGGCACAAAAATAAAAAAGCCTTCGTGGCAGAAGGCTTTTTAAAGTAATTAATTTTTCTTTTTAACGGCTACCCGTTTTCTAACCGCGGTTTTTTTCTTTAGCGGTGCTTTCGTAGCAGGCTTTGCAGACTCATGTTTTATTCGCCCTACTTTTACCAGCTCTACATCAAATATCAGGGTTGAGTATGGTTTGATATCTGCACCCGCGCCACGCTCGCCATAAGCCAGGTCAGACGGGATAATAAACCTTGCTTTAGAGCCCTCGTTCAATAAAAGCAAACCTTCGTCCCAGCCTTTAATAACACGGCCGCTACCTAAGGCAAAATCAATAGGTTCGTAGGTACGGCCCGGCTGGTTAAGCCCGCCTGCTTTGGCATCGGCTTCTACACTGCTGTCAAATACCTTTCCATCCAACGTGCGGCCTGTATAATTTACGTATACTGTATCGCCGTTTAAAGGCTTAGGTTTAGTACCTACTGATTGAACTACATACTTTAAGCCCGAAGCTGTAGTAGTTCCGTTTATATTATTGGTTTTTAAATAAGCTGCTGTGTTAGCAGCTTCCATAGCTTTTAGCTTCCCGGATTCGGCCTTAACTTTTTCCGTAGCGGCATTACGCTCGGCCATGGCTTCTTCCATGGTTTGTACCTTTAATATTTTGAGCTTAAAAACCATGCTGCCGCCCTTTTTAAAAAACGGGGGCATTTCGGTTTCGTGGCCTTTAAAAATAGAATCTACCGGCACCTTAACCACGGCACTATCATTAACAGATAGCAAAGGAAAAACGTCCATCAGGTCGGCAACGTTTGCCGACGGGCGGATCTGTGCTTTAACAGGCTGCGTATTTTTGTAGCTGCTAAATAATACCGAATCCTTATCTGTACTCTGAGTAGCATTAAAGGTTACAATATCATTTAGTTTTAATTTGGCACCGGGGGTGGTGTGAATTATTTGTAACTGCGCGCCTTGCGGAGTTGTAGATACCTGGGCGTTTGCATTTACAGCAAAAAGGCAAAATATAAGGCCTAAATAAAAAGTATTTTTCATCATCATAAAAAAGCCTCCCGGGTTTACCGGAAGGCTGTATAAGTTTTTTGTAAATTATCTAACTTGCGGTGCTACCGGTGCAGTAACTTTAGGTGCGTTAGGGTCTGCTTTTATAATGTTTACCAATTCCACATCAAAAGCAACCGGTGCAAAAGAACCTATCATTGGTGGCGCACCTTGCTCGCCCCAGCCTAATTCAGATGGGATAACCAAAGTAGCTTTAGCACCTTTGTTTAACAGTTGCAAACCTTCGTCCCAGCCTTTTATTACACCACCTGCACCAACAACAACTTTAATAGGCTCGAATTTACGGCGCGGGTCAAATTGTTTAATTGATTTCATGGCCTCTTCTTTTATACTGGTATCAAAAACCTTATCGTTTAGTAATTTACCTGTATAGTTAACAACTGCGGTATCGCCTGCAACGGCAGTAGGGCCTGCACCAGGTTTGGTAATTACATATTGTAAGCCAGATGCGGTAGTTTTAGTAGTTAACTTTTTATCAGCTACATATTTTTTGATCTTAGCCGGCTCTTGTTTTTTCATTACATCGGCCTGTGCTTTAAAGTAATCGGTTACGTGTGCCTGGAAAGCGGCATCGCCTTGAGAGCCTCTTGGAATTACTTTTTCTACCTTAATTTCATATACAAGGTATTTGCCTTTAATGCCCGGTGGCTTAGGCTGGCCTTTTTTAAACATAGAATCGATAGCCAGTTTTACGGTTGCGCTATCGCCTTCGCTAAGTAACAAAAACGCTGAAGAAATATCGCCTTTACGGGTAGTTTTCTCCATTATCTGCGGTACAGGGCGGCCCATCTCGTAGGTACTGCCAATTACCGAGTCGCCTTCGGTTTTCAGGATCAGGTTAAGGCTTACAAAATCGCCCGGCTTAATGGTAGCGCCGGCTTTGTCTGTACGGATGTTGTATAACATACCGCCTTCGCCTTGTTTAAAACCACCTTTGCAACTTGCAAGCCCTAATGCTGCAACTGCTATGATCATTAAGTTCTTTCTCATTTTTTCGTTTAATTCTTATTGTACTAATAGTGTTTTATATTCGGGTAATATGGATTTAAATTTAGCAACAGTTGCCTCCAACGATTCGTCAGACTGGCCGCCGGCTGCATTGCGGTGACCGCCACCCTGAAAATACTTTTTACAAATTTCGTTGGCCGGGAACTCTGCCTTGGAGCGTAAAGATAGTTTAACCCTGTCTGTACGTTCTACAATAAAAGCAGCTAAGTGTACCGTTGCAATAGATAAGGCATAATTAACAATCCCTTCGGTATCGCCTGTGTTTACATCAAACCTGGCAATATCGCTCTTACTAACGCTAATAATGGCCGTATTGTATTCGGGCAGTATTTCTAAACAATTAGCCAGGCAATGGCCGAGGAAGCGCAAGCGGTTTTCTGACGAACTGCTATAGATCAACTCGTGTATACGGGAGTTGTTTGCTCCTGCGTCTATCAGGTCGGCCACTATGCGGTGCACCGTTGATGTAGTGTTTGGCAAACGGAAAGATGCAGAATCTGTCATGATACCTGTATATAAACAGGTGGCAACATCCTTATTAATAAATTCCCTTTGGTTTAACTGTTCGGTTATAAAGGTGTAAACCAGTTGAGCAGCGGCACAGGCATTAATATCCCAATGGCGGTAATCATCAAAGTCTTCCGGCTCCAGGTGATGGTCTATCATCACTTTATAAGCATTGCTCTGGCCAACCAGCACCCCCATATCGTTAATACGGCCCAAGGCATTAAAATCAAGGCAAAAGATGATCTCGGCATCAGCTATCAGCGTAGCCGAAAGCTGGGTATTTTCGGTATAGATAATAACATCTTCGTTACCCGGCATCCAGGCTAAAAACTCCGGATAATCTGTTGGGGTAATTACTTTGGCATGGTGCCCAAGCTGTATCAGAAAGTTATATAACCCTAAAGACGAGCCCATAGCGTCGCCATCTGGTTTATGATGGGTAGTAATTACTATTTTACGGGGCTGACTTAAAAGTTCAGTAAGCGAGGCTAAATCCAACATCAATTTTAAAAGAGTTGCAAAGCTAAGTAAATTAATTAAATACGTACAGCATATTTATAGCAAAAGCTTTAGGTTTCAGTTATAAAAAGCTACTTTTGCGCCACTTTAATTACAAAGCATAATTACGCCATGGCAAATAACAGAACTTTTACAATGATAAAGCCCGATGCAGTTGCAAACGGCCACATTGGTGCTATTCTAGATCAGATAACCAAAGCTGGTTTTAAAATTATAGCCTTAAAATATACTTCACTTAGCCCGGAAAAAGCCGGTGAGTTTTACGCTGTACACGCAGAACGCGGTTTCTTTGCAGACCTGGTTGGCTTCATGTCATCGGGCCCTATCGTAGCTGCAATCTTAGAAAAAGATAACGCTATAGAAGACTACCGTAAACTGATTGGCGCTACAGACCCAACTAAAGCCGAAAAAGGCACCATACGTAACTTATTTGCAAAATCTATTGATGCAAATGCGGTACACGGTTCAGATTCTGATGAGAATGCAGAGATTGAAGGCAACTTCTTTTTTACCGCTTTTGAGCGTTTCTAAGCTGCTAAAGCACAAAAAAGGCCTGTTGTAATTCATAAATTATAACAGGCCTTTTTATTATTTTTTATTTGATGGTTTAATAATAAATACTAACTTTACACCAGCAGTTAGCTTAGGTACAGCCAGTTAAAACAAAGTAAACATGAAGACAGTAATCAAATATCTTATTTATTCAATTATTATTATAGGTATTGTTGTTACTTCTATGGATATTTTTAGGGACCATCCCGAAGCGCAGTTTGCGTTTATCTTCCCGGGTATATTCCTTTTGGCTTTCTCACAAATTATGGACGATAGCTTCCGTAAGGTTTCTCACCGCGTTCGTCTTTCACGCGGCAGGTAATATTATAAAAATACAATATCTGTTACCAGCTCGGTTTTAGCATCATCATTTATCTTCTGGATTATTTGCGTACGCATCATCACCAATTCGTTTTTTATGACGGATGATTCTATCCGCAGAAATAGCTTTTTATCTCTTATAAACAATTCTTTAGTACGGTTAGCTACCGATTTACCAACCAGTTGCGGCCATGCGCTTACAATGGCTGTTTCATCAAACCGGCGTTTTATCTTATAAACATTAAGCATTTGCTCAATGGCTTCCTTCAGCGATTTATCATTAGCCTTACGCATCTATATTACCCTCTGCTACTTTAAATAATTTCACCTCAACATTTATCTTGTCAAAAATACCCTCCACCCGGCTCAGGCTGGTATCGGTTATAAACACCTGCCCAAAATCGTTGTTAGATACCATTTGCATTAATTTGGTTACGCGGCTGTCATCCAGCTTATCAAAAATATCATCAAGCAGCAGCAAAGGCTTAAAGCCTTTTTTTTGCGTTAAAAAAGTATACTGGGCCAGTTTTAATGCGATCAGAAAAGACTTTTGCTGCCCCTGCGATCCAAACTTTTTCATGGGCATGCCATGTATATTAAACTGCAGGTCGTCTTTGTGTATTCCGGTTGTGGTGCGCTCCAGTATGCGGTCGCGCTCCATGGTTTTCTTTAGCAGGCCGGCAAAGCTATCCTGCAGTAATTGCGATTCGTAAACCATGGCTACCTGCTCGGCATCTTCGCTTATAAACTGGTAATGGTTATTAAATATGGGGGTAAAACTTTCCATAAATGCGCGGCGCTTTTCAAATATGCGCGCCCCCGATGCTATCAACTGCTCATCAAAAACAGCCAGTAGTTCCGGGTCGTAACGGCCGGTATCGGCAATTTGCTTTAACAGCGAATTACGATTGGTTAACACCTTATTATAACCTATTAGCTCATCCAGGTAATGATGATCTGTTTGCGAGATAACATTATCGATGAATTTGCGCCGCTCCTCGCTGCCCTCAATAATAATACTAATATCATAAGGCGATATCATCACCAGCGGCAACAAACCAATATGATCTGCCAGGCGCTGATAATCTTTTTTATTACGCTTAAACTGCTTTTTTTGGTTGCGCTTTACACCGCAGGCAACTACCTCTTTACTCCCATTTTTTTGAAACACCCCGTTGATCATAAAAAAATCGGCACCCTGCTTAATTTGCTGGGTATCTATAGGGTTAAAATAACTCTTGCAAAGCGACAGGTAATGTACGGCATCCAGCAAATTAGTTTTGCCCGCACCATTATTACCTACAAAGGCATTCACCCCCTCGGCCAGTGTAATTTCGGCTTCGGTGTAATTTTTAAAGTTAATGAAGGAGAGTTGCTGCAGATACATAAGCGGATGGCAAATTTAGTGTTTTTACATTAGTTTATCGGTTCATTGGCTTATTAGTTTATTGGCGGTTTTTATTTTTATTGCCTGTTCAGATATGCGAAGTATTGCAACGCTATACATTAATATAGAGGAAGGCGCGGCACTTACGCCTTATATAAATAAATAATATTTATCCCATATTATTCAAAAATCAACAAACCACAAAACATGTTTAACACAGGTTCATACCCCCAAATAATCAACCCGTTAACTCTGCGAAATTTAAATTTGCTAAAAGGTTTGAAAACCGTATTTTTGCAAACTTAATTTTTAAATACAGATGTCAGAAATCGAGGTGAATACTAAAACTACAGCAGATAAAACGAATGTTGTAAGGGGCGGTAGTTTTGTTCAGGAGAACCAAAAAAGCTTGTTATTTATTGCAGCAGCTATTGTTGTGATGATTGTTATATATATCGCCTACCTTAAACTTTACCTTGCACCAAGGGAAGTTACTGCTGCCAACCAAATGCACGTAGCACAAGATTTTTGGGCTAAAAAAGATTGGGACAAAGCTATTAAAGGTGATGCCGGTTACCCTGGCTTCGAAAAAATAATTGCTGACTACAGTAACACCAAAGTAGCTAACCTGGCTTATTTTTATTTAGGTACTGCTTATTTAAACAAAGGCGAATACCGCAAGGCTATTGAAAACCTAACTAATTATCGCGGCGACGATAACATGGTAGCTGCAGAGGCTTTAGGTAGCGCGGGTGATGCTTACGTAGAATTAAAAGATTACGACAAGGCCGAAACTTACTTTAAAAAGGCTGCTGATAAAGCAAGCAACAAATTCCTTTCTCCGTTTTACTTAAAAAAATTGGGTTTGGTTTACGAAGCTAAAAACAACTACAAAGATGCTGCTGATACTTACAAAAAAATCAAATCTGATTATTTTGACAGCGCAGAAGCACAAAATATTGACGAATACATTGCCCGCGCAGAAGCGAAGTAATTGATTTTGATATCGAATTAAGAATGTTCGATTTCGGATTTATAAGTTGAATAATTACATTCACTCAATAGATCAGGAATCGAACATTTTTGTTTAACAACAAATTGAAAATAACCAACACATGGCTACGCAATTAAAAAACCTTTCAGACTTTTCAACCGCAAGCGAGATCCCATCTGCAGAAAATTTTAGCTTTGGTATAGTGGTTGCCGAATGGAACGCCGAGATAACTAATGCTCTTTACCAGGGCGCTTATGATAGCCTGATAAAATATGGCGCCAAGCCTGAGAACATATACTCGTACCCCGTACCGGGCAGCTTTGAGCTTACCAGCGGTGCGGAGATATTGCTAAAAAACAAAAAGCTGGATGCCGTGATAACCCTTGGCTGTGTGATACAAGGCGAAACCCGCCATTTTGATTTTATTTGTGCGGCAGTTGCAAATGGAGTAACTAATGTTGCCATAAAATATTCAAAACCTGTTATATTTGGTGTGTTAACTACTGATAACCAGCAGCAAGCTATTGACCGCAGCGGCGGCAAACATGGCAATAAAGGCGATGAGGCCGCTGTTACCGCTATTAAGATGGCTAAACTTAACGAAACTTTAGCAGGGTAAAAACGTATAAATAATAAATTTTAAAGCACATGAAAAAAATCTTTTACATCATAATTATAGCACTGGCAGTAGGCAGCGTGTCTTCATGCTCTAACAAATTATGCCCTGCATACGGTTCTTATCCTAACCATCGCTAATACAGTAATTTGTCATTTTTTTTAATTTTGAGTTAAAACTAAAAGCGGTTTTACATTGTTTTTACTTTTAAACTGGCACTTTACTTTATTTTTGTTTCATGGAATGGATATCGTTAGAAACAGCTGACCAGCTGGATAATATAAAACAAAATCAGGGCTATAGCCTTATTTTTAAGCATAGCACCCGCTGCTCTATCAGTATGATGGCAAAGAGGCGTTTTGAAATGGATTGGGAAAACCTGCCGGCAGATATGCCGCTTTATTTTTTAGACCTTATCAAACACCGCGACTTATCTAACAAAGTAGCGCAAGATTTTTCGGTGTACCACGAGTCGCCGCAGATGCTATTAATTAAAGATGGCGAATGCATCCTTGATCAATCGCACGGCTCCATCTCGGTAGATGAGACGATGAGCGTACTTTCTTAAGACGAAGGATATTTAGATAAAAGACAAAAGATCATATAGAATCCGCAGGTTTATTCTGCGGATTTTTTTGTTTAAAATCAGTCCACTATTAACTCACCCCGACAGCGCTACGCTGGTCGACCCTCGCTGCTCCGCAAAGAGGGTGAAAAAAAGCAATAATCCCTCTTTGCGCGTAGCGAAGAGAGGGTGGTCGAGCGAAGCAAAGACCGGGTGAGTAAATAATGCACAAGCTTGCCTACCGCCACACCACGAGATACGTTACGATACGCTAATCTCGCGGCAGCAATGAAGAAAAAACATTCTGAAAATTCTCAAATTCTATAAATTCGGGTTCAGACAATATAAAATGAACGAACGTCATTGCGCCGCGTTAATATCCCTACCTTTGCTTATTATCGTTTCTAAGTAATTTTAGTTTACCTACAGGATGCACCTAATAGCTTTTTACCTATTTTTGTAACATGATAGATTTGCCAGTAGTACCCGCCACCCAACCGCAGCGCAAGCCCGATTGGTTAAGGGTTAGGCTTCCGGTAGGGAAGGAATACGCACACGTACGTGGTTTGGTTGACGAGCATAAGTTGCACACCATTTGCGAAAGCGGTAATTGCCCCAATATGGGCGAGTGCTGGGGAGCTGGCACAGCCACTTTTATGATATTGGGCAACATTTGTACCCGCTCTTGCTCTTTTTGCGCGGTAGCCACCGGCAGGCCCCTGGCTGTTGATACTGATGAACCCAACCGTGTTGCCAATTCGGTAAAGCTGATGCAGGTTAAACATTGCGTTATTACATCGGTAGACCGCGATGATATCAAAGATGGTGGCTCTATCATTTGGGCAGAAACAATTAATGCCATCCGCCGCGAAAGCCCGGATACCACGTTAGAAACTTTACTGCCGGATTTCCGCGGGATATGGGATAACCTTGACCGCGTACTGGAAACCCGCCCCGAGGTAGTATCACACAATTTAGAAACCGTGCGCCGCCTAACCCGCGAAGTACGCATACAAGCCAAATACGACCGTAGTTTGGAAGCTTTAAAACGCACATCGGCTACAGGGCTGCGTACCAAATCGGGCATTATGCTTGGCTTGGGCGAGCGCGAAGAAGATGTACTGGAAGCCATGGACGACCTGCTGGAAGCCGGCGTACACATACTTACCCTGGGCCAGTACCTGCAGCCAACCCGTAACCACCACCCGGTAATTGACTGGATACACCCGGACCAGTTTGCAATGTATAAAGAATGGGGCTTAAAAAAAGGATTTAGGTATGTAGAAAGCGGCCCGCTGGTACGCTCATCTTACCATGCCGAAAAACATTTGTTTGAAATGTAGGTTATCCTTTATATCTTCATTAAGTTGAGCCCCAAACGTAAAATATCATTATCTGAGGAAGAATTAATTCTTGCTTTACGCAACCGTGAAAAGATAGCGGTTGAAGCTTTATATGATATGTATTCCGCATCATTATTTGGTGTGATCTCCAGAATTGTTACCGACCAAGCCGTTGCCGAAGATATTTTACAAGAAACTTTTGTAAAGATCTGGCATTCTTTCGGTGGCTATAGCGCCGAAAAGGGGCGTTTGTTTACCTGGATGGTAAATATCGCACGCAATTTAGCTATAGACAAGGTTAGATCTAAAGATTTTAAGAATCAAAGTAAAAACCATGAGCTTGAAAATAACGTAACTTTCATTGACGAACAAAGAAATACAGTTTACAAGCCTGAGTTGTTGGGCATCAGGGATTTAGTGTCAACACTAAAACCCGAACAAAAATCGATTCTCGATCTGGTATATTTTAAGGGTTATACCCATGTGGAGGCCGCCGATGAACTTGGCGTACCGCTTGGAACTATTAAAACGCGGTTAAGAATGGCTATACTTCAACTCAGAAAACATTTTAATTAGCAGTGGAAGAAGTTAAGGCATATATCGAATCGGGCATCTTAGAACTATATGTTCTGGGAGACATCAGCGCACAAGAAAAAGCGCAGGTAGAGGAGATGGCTTCAAAACACCAGGAAGTAAGAGCCGAAATTGCCGAAATAGAAAATTCAATGGAGTTATATGCAGAAGTGCATGCCGTTGAACCTTCGGAACAATTAAGACACAGGGTTTTGAACAGCCTGCTGGTTAACCTGGGCGATGATAATACTTTTTCGAAAAGCCGCACCCGCCAGGATGATGACAATGTGGTAGCACTGCCCGTTGCCCGTGTTAACAGCTTTTATAAATACGCATTTGCTGCCTGCCTTACCTTATTATTGATCAGCATATATGGTTTGGTAAATTTATACAGCGAATTGCAGGAATCTAACAGCCAACTAACCGCCTTGCAAACAGATAAGCAGCGGTTTGCCAACCAGGTTAGCCTAATGGATAACCAATTAGCCATGTACCGTGATACTGCTTATAAAGTACTTAAATTAAAAGGCACACCCAAAACCCCTACTGCCGCAATGATATTGGCCTGGAATTCGGTAAGTAAAAAAGTAATGGTTGATATGGAAACATTGAAACTGCCGCAGCATGACACCAAACATCAGTACCAGCTTTGGGCACTTGTAGGCGGTAAACCGGTTGATATGGGCGTATTTGATACCGCTACTCCCGATACCACAGGCGTAAAAGAAATGAAATCAATAGCATCTGCTGATGCCTTTGCCGTAACACTTGAGCCCACCGGTGGCAGCGTTAATCCAACGCTGGATCAAATGGTAGTAATAGGCAAATTTTAAGCGCTTATTTTCAATATCTTAAGCCGTTATTCGCCTCTTTCTTCGAGTTTTTTTGAACCGGGCCCAGATGTTAAATATTTGTTAAAAAAGCTTTTCGCTATAAAACAATTAAATATTTCGCGTTGTTAGTGTAACTATTATATGGCTCGTACGTCATATAGTTACATTAGTTAGAAGTATTTAGTTCTTTATAAGATCAGTTAATAGTAAAAAGCGAGGGTTCTGATACTGACCGTCGCTTTTTTTTATGCCCTTAATTTTGCCATGGTAATTGGCAATTGGCTAATGATCCTGGTAGGTAACACCACATGCATCCGGTTTGGCAGTGCCAGCTCATCTCCCGCCTTGCCATGAATATACACCCCCAGCAAACACGCATCCTGTGGCGAATATTTTTGCGCTAAAAGCGAAGTAATAACCCCAGTAAGCACATCGCCCATACCACCTGTTGCCATTGCTGCATTCCCTGTAGAATTAAAATAAAGCTTTTCATCCGGCGTGGCCGTAATGGTATAATCATTTTTAAGAATGATATAAATATTCAATTCTTTAGCCTTTGCCTTAGCCGTTTGCAAGCGCTGCCACCAACTGGTATGTTTGCCAAACAAGCGGTCAAACTCTTTCATGTGTGGCGTAATAATACTGCCTGCGGGAATCTTATTTAACAGGCTTTGATTTTCGGACAGCACATTTAACGCATCCGCATCAACCACTACTGGTTTATTGTAATTTTTAAATATGGCCTTTAATAGCTTTAAGGTTGATGGCTCCTGCCCCAGGCCCGGCCCAACACCAATAGCGCTAAATTTATCCCATTCAATATCAGGCAAATCCTTTCCATTACGCAGTAAGGCCATCACCTCGGGCATAGCGCTGTTAAGCGCAACCAAACCGCTTTGCGGGATACAGGCCGTAGTTAGCCCCGCCCCTGCATGCGCACAGGCAGAAGCTGATAGTAACGCAGCACCCATGGTTTCGTTTTTACCGGCAATGACAAGGGCATGCCCGTAAGTGCCCTTATTACTAAAGCGGTGCCGTGGTTTTAGTAATTGTTTTGCATCCTGTTCTTCTATCAGATAGTAAGGCGTATCGGCATGGTTAATAAAGTCATCACTTAAACCAATTTTTACCACCTCGCAGCAATTGATATACGGGCCGCTTTCCGGCAACAAAAAGTTTATTTTGGGTTGCTGAAAGGTGATCACCAGGTCGGCCTTTAAGATGGTGGCATCTTTGGGAATCTCGCCATCGGTGTAAAACCCGGTAGGCACATCAACAGCAACGATGGTTTTACCCAAACCGTTCAGATATTCAACAACGGTTTTGTAGTCGCCTGCAAGAGGTTTGTTAAGCCCGCTGCCCAGCATAGCGTCGATAATTATATCTGCGTTCTCTTCTGCTGTTTTAGCACCTGCTTTGATCTCTTTAATAGGCACGCTGGCCGTTTTAAGTAGTTTAAAATTTGCTTTAAAGTCGTCGCTTGCCTTGTCGCTAAAGCGGCAGATCTTCACATCAATTTGGCAATACCCGTGGTCGCATAAAATGCGGGCAATGGCCAAACCATCGCCGCCGTTGTTGCCGGTACCACAGTAAACAGCAATAGCTTTAGTTTTATCCTGAAAATGATTGATGAACCAACCTACAAAAGCCTTAGAGGCCCGCTCCATCAAATCGATAGAACTAATAGGTTCATGAGCTATGGTGTAAGCATCAGCTTCGCGAATTTGTGTGGATACAAGTAATGGCAGCATATACCCTAAAGATAGGATTTATGCGTTTTGTTTGGAGGGAAAAGATTTGTCATCCTGAGGAACAAAGGATCTGTCTTGCGGATAGATACTTCACTACATTCAGCATGACAATTCTCTTCTACTTTATTCCCATTTCCTTTTTCAAAAACTGACCGGTAAAGCTATCCTTCACTTTGCATAAGCCTTCCGGCGTGCCGCTAAACAGGATCTTTCCACCGCCGGATCCACCTTCGGGGCCAAGGTCAATAACATGATCCACCACTTTAATTACATCCAGGTTATGCTCAATCACCAATACCGAGTTGCCCTTATCAACTAATTGATTAATAACGCCAAGTAGTACGTTAATATCCTCGAAGTGTAAGCCGGTTGTCGGCTCATCTAAAATATAAAAGGTATTACCTGTATCTTTTTTAGACAGCTCGGTAGCCAGTTTTACGCGTTGTGCTTCACCGCCAGATAAAGTAGTTGATGATTGCCCCAGCGTAATATAGCCCAAACCTACATCATTCAAGGTTTTAACCTTACGATAGATAGACGGAATATGCTCAAAAAATGGCGTAGCATCTTCAATGCTCATATCCAGCACATCACTGATGGATTTACCGCGGTAGCGAACTTCCAATGTTTCGCGGTTATAACGGCGACCACCACACTCTTCGCAGGGCACCTGTACATCCGGTAAAAAATTCATTTCTATAACCTTTTGGCCTGCACCCTGGCAGGTTTCGCAGCGGCCGCCCTTTACATTGAATGAGAAACGGCCCGGTTTATAACCACGGATCCTCGATTCGGGCAATGCCACAAACAGGTTACGGATATCAGAGAACACACCCGTGTAAGTAGCCGGGTTTGAACGCGGCGTACGGCCAATTGGTGTTTGGTCTATCTCAATTACTTTATCAATATGCTCTAAGCCTTCTATTTTATCATAAGGTAAAGGCACTTTTTTAGCACGGAAGAAATGATGATTAAGTATCGGATAAAGCGTTTCTGTGATCAAACTTGATTTACCACTGCCCGATACACCGGTTACACCTATCAGCTTACCTAAAGGAAAATCTACCGATACCTTTTTTAAATTATGGCCTGTAGCTTTTTTAAGCGATAAGGTTTTACCGTTACCCTCACGGCGTTTTTTAGGAATGGCTATCTCACGTTCGCCATTGATGTAAGATGTAGTGAGTGTATGATGAGCCATTAGCTCGGCAGGGGTGCCTTGTGCTACAATAGTACCACCATGTACACCCGCAGCCGGGCCCATATCAATTACATGGTCGGCCTCCAGTATCATGTCCTTATCATGCTCTACCACTAAAACGGTGTTACCCAGGTCGCGCAAGTGTTTAAGGGCATTTATTAATCTTTCGTTATCGCGCTGGTGCAAGCCAATACTTGGCTCATCTAAAATGTACATAACATTCATCAACTGCGAGCCAATTTGCGTAGCCAGCCTGATGCGTTGTGCCTCGCCACCAGATAAGGTTTTGGCCGTACGATCTAAGGTTAAATAGCTTAACCCTACATCCAGCAAAAATCCAATACGCGCGCGTATCTCTTTTAATATTTCTTTGGCAATAACATTCTGGCGCTCGCTCAGGCGGTCTTCCAGGCCGGTGTACCACTTATTAAGCGTGGTTATATCCATGCAGGCCAGTTCAAAGATGTTTTTCTCATCCACCTTAAAGTGTAACGATTCCTTTTTTAAACGGGCACCGTTACAAACCGGGCAGGTACGCAGTACACGATAGTTTTCCATATCGTCCATACCCTCGTCGTTGCGGCGTTCCTGCTGCTCTTCCAGCATCCTGATGATACCATCAAAGGTTATCTGGTAGCTTTGTACATTCCACTTATTGTATTCTACGGCTACAGTTATCATATCAGGTGAGCCGTTCAAGATCAGATCAAGTTGTTCCCGGGTAAGTTTTTCTATGGGGGTAGATAACGAGAACTCATACTTTTTGGCCAATGCTTTCAGCACCTGGAAGATCCAGGTTTCGCGGTACTCGCCAATAGGTGCTAAACCACCATTTAATATGCTTAATTTAGCATTAGGCACTACCGATGCTTCATCCACCTCAAATATATAACCTAAACCGTTACACTTTTCGCAGGCGCCATAGGGCGAGTTAAACGAGAATGTATTAGGTTGCGGCTCGTCATAAGAGATCCCCGATACGGGGTCCATCAAATACTTACTAAAGTAAGCCACATTATTATCCTGATCGGCAATACGGATAATACCCTTAGATGTTTTTAGGGCTGATTGTACCGAGGTGTATAATCTTTTGCTATCAGCCTCACTTACCACCAGGCGGTCTACCACAATATCAATATCGTGGATCTTATAACGGTCTACCTGCATTTTGGGCTCTACATCGGTAATAGCACCATCAATATAAACCTTTAGGTAGCCTTGCTTGCGAATCTGTTCAAAAAGCTCGCGGTAGTGGCCTTTACGGGCTTTTACTACAGGTGCCAAAATACTTACCGGCTGGCCATCAAACTTTTCCATAATGGTGCGCAGTATCTGGTCTTCGCTCATCCGCTCCATTTTTTCGCCGGTGGTGTAGCTGTAGGCATCACCCGCACGGGCAAAAAGCAATCGCATAAAATCGTAGATCTCGGTAATGGTACCAACCGTACTGCGCGGATTTTTACTGGTGGTTTTTTGCTCAATGGCTATAACAGGGCTCAGGCCCGATACCTTATCCACATCGGGGCGTTCCATACCGCCCATAAACTGGCGCGAATAAGCCGAAAATGTCTCCATATAACGGCGCTGCCCTTCGGCATAAATGGTATCAAATGCCAGTGATGATTTGCCGCTGCCGCTAAGGCCGGTTATAACAACCAGCTTATTGCGCGGAAAGGAAACGTCAATATTTTTTAAATTATGTACCCGGGCACCATAAACTTCAACTTCACTTTGCTCGCCCAGGTCTAATGTTTTTTCGCTCATATATTCTTCCAGAAAACAAGACAGATACGGCTATGTTTTGGTTTGCCGCGTTATTACTAAAAAAGTTCGCAAATATACGCAAAAACGGTGGCGATTTATAGTGCCACGAGAGTTATGAAGTACCTGTTAATGTAAAATTCTACCCTCAGCAACAGGGTGTTGCTATCTGCGCTAAACAGATATTTTTAAGTTAACAATTGCTTTATACTACTTGGTTTCATTTGTAAACAAATCTCAAATAATCGATGAAAAAATCTTTACTAAGCATTGTTGCTTTTGCTGCTATTAGTTTGGCAGCCTGTAAAAAAGACCGCGTTGTGGTATCTACGCCTGTTACCTATCCGGATATGGCAGAGGCAGCAGACCCGGCAGTATTATTTACAACCACCAATAATGTAAAAGTTTATAATGGCGGCTTTGGGTCTTCTGTTGCACCAGACCCTAACGACCCCACTGTTTTTTATATGCTTACCGACCGTGGCCCTAATGTTGCCGGTACTATAGCCAACTCTATTATATTAGGTAAATCTGATTTCACCCCGGCCATCGGAAAATTCAGGTTAAAAGATGGTAAACTGTACCTGGAACAAACCATTAACCTTAAAAATGCCTCAGGTGTTAACCTAAATGGTTTGCCAAACCCTGTTGGCCAAGGCTCTACCGGCGAAGTACCTTATGATTTGAATGGTAACGTATTGCCTACCAGCGCTGATGGTATTGACTCTGAAGGTATGGTGCTTGCTGCTGATGGTACCTTTTGGATAAGCGACGAATACGGACCGCATATTGCCCACTTTGATGCCACCGGCAAAACTATAGAACGTATTAACCCTTTTGGCAGCGGCACAGGCGGCCGCAAATTACCGCTGGTATTTGCCAAACGCAGGGCCAACCGCGGTATGGAAGGCTTAACCATGACACCGGATGGTAAAACGCTCGTAGGCTTAATGCAATCGCCTATGTATAACCCGTCATCAGCGGCTATATCCGGTTCGGTTATATTACGTATCCTTACCTTTGATATCGCATCGGGCGCTACCAAACAATATGCTTATGTAATGGATAGCGCATCGCTTACAGGCTGCAGCGAAATTACCGCTGTTAATGCCACCACCTTCCTGACTATTGAGCGCGATGGTTTGTACGGCGGTGCACCTACTAACCCGGCTGCTTTTAAAAAGATATTTAAGATAGATATCAGCAACGCAACCGACATCTCTGATGCGGCAAACGGCGCTAATGGTAAGTTATATAACGGCAAAACTGTTGAGGAGTTAAAAGATGCTACCGGCTTAAGCGGCGCAGGTATTACCCCGGTAACCAAAACCCTGGTACTCGACCTATTGAAAGACCTGCCAACTGTTTACCCGCATGACAAAGCAGAAGGCATCGCCCTGCTAAAAGGCAACATCCTGGTTATATCTAACGATGATGACTTTGGCGTGGTTGATAACGGCGCAAGCGGGTTTGCACAAAAGCTGTTACCGGCTACCAACAGTGTAGACCATAACAGGTTATACTTTAAGAAATTAAGCCTCTAATTTTTATATTTATCCGAATAATATTCAGCCCCGTATTTGCCTTCAAATACGGGGCTTGTTTTTAAGCATTTGCAGAAACGCTATATCCAAAACATTGCCCGTATATCATCTTTGATACCTTTAGGTAACGAGTAATTTATGATATCTACAATTACCCAGTTTTCGGAAATGGTAACAGATACACAATCTGTATTTTTTAAGTTGTTGGCTAAAAAGTAGTCGTTGTCTTTTTTCTCAACAATATTTAAATACCTTTTAGCATGATACATGTTAGTCATAGCCAATTAATTAATAATGGTAAAAAAATTTAGTTAAGGCATTCTGTAGGGGTATCATAACAAGTTTAGGTTTAATGATTAGCATCGATTTATAACCCAATTACGAAGACTATCACCTTTCTGCTTTTTGGAAAATGAAAATAAAAAAAGCCACCCCAACCGGGATGGCTTTTAAATGTGCTCCGTAATATTAAAATTACTTTAATTGTATGCCATAAAAAATGGCATTGGCTTTTGATTGTAGCTATAAAAATTTTTATAACCATACTTGTTTGGCTTATTGATGATCTCTTTCATGGCAATAAGCTTATAAACGTACGAACCGGTTTCGCGGTTAAGCACCATGCGGAAATAGTTATCCTCATTTTGCCTGTTAATGGCACGTTCCAGTTTAATAGAACCGTTATTGTAGGCAGCAGCAGCCAGTGTCCAGCTGTTAAATTCAGCATATAGCTCTTTAATATACTTGCAGGCTGCAATGGTAGATTTACGCAGATTAAGGCGTTCATCTTTACCCTTATTAACCTTTAAGCCATAACTGCGCGCGGTACCGGGCATAAACTGCCATACGCCGCGTGCCCCTTTTGGTGATGTACCCTCGCACAAGCCCGATTCTACCAGCGGTACATATTTAAAATCTTCGGGGATACCGTAAGCTCTTAAAATAGGTTCGATGATGGGGAACATCTTGTCTGCTTTGGCATGTAAAACATTCGACTGAATGTTTTTATACCTGTGTTTTGCTATTGATTTTTTTAATTTAAAATCTACTTTTTTGTCGTTAACAGGCAGTGCTTCGTTGGCAAAATTATACGCTTCTTCGGCCTTTTCTGCAGGCTTATTTAGGATAAAAGCTGAAGGTGTGTAAGCGATGTGTTTTGCCGGATAAACAGGCTCTGTACTGAAAATGTTAAGTCTGGAAATGATAACCAGCACCAAGATTACGGAGCACGTAATTAAGTGTTTTTTAGTCATTTCAATTTTACTCATTAATTATACATTTGTATGATCTGGCGCAAAAGTACGCTATATAAATCACATTATCAAATACTTACTAAAAGCTTAGTGTTTTGAGATTTTAAAAACAGGCCAAAAATCGTTGTTTAAAGCACTTTAAACGTACTTTTTGAACCGTGATAAAAAGTTGTTTTTTTGGTTAAAATGTTGTACTTTTGACCCTCACGCTGCGAAAGCGCAAAACAAAAAATTATGGTATTTAAAAGACCAGCAGGTAGTCGCGACGACAGGCCCAATAACGCTCAAAACCGCTCAAAAAGTGGTGGTGAAAAATCCAGAAGGCCATCATCTTCGGCTACAGGAAAACCCTTCGGTGCAGGCCGTACAGACGGTAAGAAAAACTTCTCTACAGATAAGAGGGGCTCATCCTACGCAAAACCCAACACAGGTAAACCAGATGCCGACGGCACCGAAAGGCCGGGGAAAAGTTATGGCCAGTCCTCATCGTTTAGCGGTGGAGATAAAAAGTCATTTACCCCTAAAGGCCGCCCATACACCGGCAGGCCCGCAGATAACGACCGCCCAAAACGCAGTTTTGGTGATGCCCCATCCGGCGAACGCAAAAACTTTACCCCACGCGATAAACCTTACAGCGGCCGCCCACAAACCGGCGACAGCGAAGGTGGCAGCTATAAAAAACCGGGCTTAGGCCCAGCCTCATACGGGCCACGTAAAAACCCGGTTGCCGGCGATAAGCCTTTTAACAGGCGCCCCGCAGGTACCGACGGACCAAAGAAAAGCTTTGGCGAGAAAAAATTTGGTAACACACGTGGCGGTACTAAAGATTTCCCGAGCACATCAACAGGTTTCCGTAAGCGCGAGGGCGATGAGCATGCCTCAAAACCTACCATGCGCGGCCGTAAAAACCCTGTTGTTAAAACTAAGGACGACGGCCTGATACGCCTTAACCGTTATATTGCCAATGCAGGTATATGCAGCCGCCGCAAAGCCGATGAGCTGATCGCTGCAGGCGTGGTATCTGTAAACGGCGAGGTTATATCTGAACTGGGCCACAAGGTTGACCCGCTTAAAGATCTGGTACGTTATAACGGCGAAGCGTTAAAACGCGAGAAAAACGTTTACGTACTACTTAATAAACCAAAAGACTACATTACTACTACGGATGACCCGCAGGAACGCCGTACCGTTATGCACCTGGTAGATAAAGCCAGCAAAGAACGGATATACCCTGTAGGCCGCCTTGACCGCAACACAACCGGTTTATTGCTCATGACCAATGACGGCGACCTTGCCGATAAATTGTCGCACCCACGTAACAGTGTAACTAAATTGTACCTGGTTGAGCTGAACAAAGCGCTTACCCAGGGCGACCTTAATAAAATAGGTTTTGGTTTAGAGCTGGAAGACGGCTTTATTAAACCAGACAGCGTATCTTATGTTACAGGCGGCACTAAAAAAGAAATTGGGATACAGATACATAGCGGCAAAAACCGCATTGTACGCCGCATTTTCGAATCGTTAGGATACGATGTGGTAAAGCTTGACCGATCTGTTTATGCTAACCTTACTAAAAAAGACCTTCCACGCGGCAGGTGGAGATACCTTGATGAAAAAGAGGTTATCCAGTTAAAACATTTAATACAATAATCAGAATTTCCGAACTACAGAATATAAAGGCGCTTATGGCGCCTTTTTTGGTTAAGCTACATTTCAAAATCCCCCTTGGGTGGGGTTTATACGCCCTGCTTTACATAGACGGCGGCATGCTTGTGATAATATCATAAAAATATTATCGTACATTATTATTGCCTTACCCCTTTATTATCACCTCATTAAAACACATACCGGCATATGCGGTTACACAATTATTATTTATGTATGTTGCGCATTAAACTATTGCTGCGTAATCAACTCTACATAATAAATACTATAACACTATGAAAAGAATACTTTTATTAGCCGCATTAGTTGCCACCACCTTTGGGGCATTCGCACAAAACGCAGATCTGCGCCGTAAAATTGAAGTTACCGGCATTGCCGAGCAGGAGGTTACTCCGGATATTATTAACGTATCTATATCGTTAAAGGAATATTTAGACGGTAAGAAAAAAGCTGTCACCATTAGCCAGTTAGAAAAACAGTTAGAGCAGGCAGTAGCTGAGGCTGGTATAGCCAAAACAGATTTTACCATCAACAGCATATCATCATGGAACTATGCAACAGAAAAAAAGAAGAACCCTGATTTTTTAGCCAGCAAACAATACAATATCAAATTTCACGACCTTAAAAAATTCGACCAGATATTAAGTAAGCTGGATGCAAAAGGGATTCAAAGCACCAATATCGATAGCTACGATTACACTAAGATCAACGAAATAAAAAACGACCTTAAATTAAAAGCCTTGATAGGCGCACGCGACAAAGCTGCCTTTTTAGTTAACGGCCTGGGGGATAAACTGGGTAGTGTGCTTAACATCACCGAGAGCGATAACAGCAGCTTTCCGCAGCCAAGAATGTATGCCGTACAGTTTAAAGCCGCAAGTGCAGATGCTGTACCAGAATCAGACGTTGATGTAAAAAAGATCAAATTAAGCTTCCAGATCAATGCCGTATTCGAGATAAAATAATATCTGATCATATATATTATAAAATGAGCCCCAATATGATGGGGCTCATTTTTTTTTGGGTCCAAACATTTATTTTAGGGGGATGTTATTAAACTAAAAGTTATTGCCATGAGATCATTAAAATATATTGCCATTGTAATTTTGTTATCAGCATCAATAACCGCCTGTAAAGACCGTAGTAATGCAACCCTGGGCGGCACGCAAGATACCGTAGCCAAATCAGGTACCGGCGACCCTAACAATACACACGCTTTAGATAGTGCTAAAACGGATAGTATGAATAAAGGCAACGCCGACCCAAGCGGAAGAGGTGCCAGCGATACCTTAGATTCCAGACCTGTTCATTAACAGCTGCTTAACCTAAAAAAAATGCTTATAATTGGTTGATAATGTAAAATATACATTTTATATTCGTGTCCCCTAATGGTTTGAGCATGATACGTACCCGTTCTAAGAAAGTACTTCTGGTGGCTCCGCACGTTTTCCCTGATCAGTTACTGGCCAAGTATGATAATGTGCATCATATTGCATCAATTGCAGCCATATTCCCGTCTGTACATGAGCTTAAGCCGGATGTAATTTTGTTTGACCACGCACACATGGCCGATCATATGGAACGCGTATTACGCCGTTTACAAACCAACCCTTTTTATAAACATATTAAAATATGCTGTTATAAACACCAAGAGCGTATTACCGCTGATGAAACGCTTAAAGCCCTGGGGGTAGATCATATGATATATCATGCGGATCTGCAAAAAGAAAGCAAGGGCAGCGCGGCTTTAATTGCCATAAACAGCCTGGTAAACGCATCAGTAGTAAAGCTAATGGCAGGCATGGCTTAATAATTCATTAGTTCACTGGTTTATTAGTTGATGGGGGCATTAGCTAGCTATTGGCATGCATGCCTTCCTGGCCGCTAATCTTTCAGATTTCTTTACTTAACTGTTCATCAATCATTTTACATAGTTGTAACACTTTTACCATAAATTGCTGTTAAACTTGCATGCAATTATCAGTGTTAAATAAGTTAACGTTGGTTAGGGCTTAAAGAGCATCACATTAAAATGAAAATAGGAATAGTTTGTTATCCCACCTTTGGCGGAAGCGGGGTTGTTGCTACAGAGTTAGGAAAGGCCCTTGCAGACAGAGGGCACCAAATTCATTTTGTTACTTACAACCAACCCGCGCGCCTCGATTTTTTTTCAGAGAACCTTTTTTACCACGAAGTATCGGTATCACAATACCCGTTATTTGATTACCCGCCCTATGAATTGGCACTGGCCAGCCGGCTGGTTGATGTGGTAAGGTTTGAGAAGCTGGATCTGCTGCATGTACATTACGCCATACCCCATGCATCTGCTGCATTTATGGCTAAACAAATATTAGCTACCTACGGCATATCCATACCATTTATTACTACACTACACGGTACTGATATTACCCTTGTTGGGCAGGATAGTACTTACAAACCGGTGGTTACTTTCTCTATCAACCAAAGCGATGGTGTAACGGCCGTATCAGAACATTTAAAGAACGACACTTACAAATACTTTAAAATAGAGAAGGACATTAAGGTAATACCCAACTTTATAGATCTTAACCGTTTTAGCCTTAAACCTAAAGACCACTTTAAGAAAGCCATTGCGCCAAACGGCGAAAAGGTTTTAGTACATACCTCTAACTTCCGTAAGGTAAAGCGTACCGAAGATGTAATTAAAATGTTTGCCAAGGTGATAGAAAAGATCCCGTCTAAACTGCTGATGGTGGGCGATGGCGGGGAAAGATCGTTATGTGAACGCTTATCCCGCGATTTGGGTATTGCCGAGCATGTGCGCTTTTTAGGCAAGCAAGATGCTATAGAAGAAATACTTTCTGTTGCTGATCTGTTCCTGATGCCTTCGGTATCAGAAAGTTTTGGTTTGGCCGCTTTAGAAGCTATGGCCTGTAAGGTACCGGTAATAAGCAGTAATGCAGGTGGTTTACCCGAACTAAATACTGAAGGTGTAACGGGCTTTTTACTGGATGTAGGCGATGTAGATGGTATGGCAGAAAAAGCCATTTATATATTAGAGGATGAGGAAAGGCTAAACCAATTTAAAGAGAATGCACTCGTCCGTGCAAAACAGTTTAAGCTGGCCAATATTATGCCTATTTATGAAAATTATTATAAAGAGGTACTGGACCATAGCAAGCAACAATAGTTATGAAGTATAATAACCTTTTGGCTTGATTTGTGTTAATACACCAATAAATATATATAATAATACCATGAAAAAGATATTTCAAACATCGCTAGCTATTTTAGCCCTTACCTTTATTTTTTCAGCTTGTTCTACGCCGCAAAATGCATCAACAGGCACCTCTTCTACCAGTGTATCTCGTGGTAAATTTGTTGGCACCTGGACATTAACCAACGTAAACTACGATGGCCTTGTTCCCGGAGCTGTACAAAACGTATTTGACCAGGCCGCGCCAGAAGCATTTGTAGGCAGTACCTGGAAGTTTACCAACAGCGGTAATGGTATTTATACATTAAGCAATGGTACGTCACAAACCATATTTTGGTCGGTGTTTAACGGTGGTGCTACCGGTACACAGTTCCAGTTCAAAAAATTATACGATGGCGATAAAGCTAAGAATGTGCAGGAAGGCTACCGTTTAGATATTGGTGTTATGAACGGCACTAACATGACGTTACGCTCACCTGTAGCTATAGGCAACAGCAATGGTTACATCATTTACTCGTTTGCTAAAGCAAAATAACAAAAACTTAAATACCCATATAAAGTAAGCCCTAAAGCGAATATCGCTTTAGGGCTTACTAATTTCAGGGGGGCTTTTATTTAGATTCTGTTTCTTACTTACATGGCCGGTGCAAATTTTAAACAAACCGGGTTACCAACCTCTACACGGGCTACGGCTTGTAATAATTTACCTGTATTTTCATCCAGCTTGTATACAATGATGCTATCACTATTTTGATTCGCTATCAGCAGGAACCTGCCGGTAGGGTCTATCACAAAATTACGAGGGCCTTTGCCGCCTGTGGGTTTGCGTTCAATAAAGGTAAGATCGCCACTCTCCTGGTTGATGGCAAATACCGATATATCATTGGCATCGCCGCGGTTAGTAGCATATAAGAATTTGCCATTGGGCGATATATGTATATCTGCAGCGCCGGTAGTGCCTTTAAAACCATCAGGTAATAGCGTAATATCCTGCTTTTGTTTTAGCTTACCATTATTGTAATCGTACACAATAACAGAGCTACCCATCTCGGTGATCAGGTAAAGCTGCTTTTTATTATTAGAGAAAGCCAGGTGGCGTGGGCCATAACCCGGGGTTACCTTAACAAATGCAGGGTTTGCCGGTACTATAGGGCTTTGTTTGCCACCTTTATACCTGGTGATATTTATTTTATCAGTTCCCAGATCGGTATACAGCACATATTTTTCATCCGGAGATAACACAGCTGTGTGCACATGCGCTTTTTCCTGGCGTTCTTTATTAATGCTATGGCCATCATCCTTAATGGTTTGTACAGCAGGTGCTATAGAGCCATCGGCATTTAACGGTAGTACCGCAATGTTACCGCCCGAGTAATTAGCCACAAACAAATTCTTTTGGTCTTTATCTACAGATACATAACAAGGCGAGCCGCCAAGTGTAGATACTTTATTGATAAACGTGAGTGCGCCTGTTTTAGGCTCAAGTGAAAAAGAGCTAACCTCGCCACTTTCGTTCTCGTTAACGGCGTAAACAAATTTATTATTATTAGATACCGCAATGTACGATGGGTTACTTACATCATCAGACTGGCTTAGATAGGCCAGCCTACCCGTTTCTGCATAAAACCGATATACGGTAATACCTTTACTTTTGCCGCTGGTGTAAGCGCCTACAATTAGATCGAAACTTTTTGGTCCCATATTCTTCTTTTGAGCAAAAATCAGCCCAGGAATAAGCGTTAGAACAACTATCAGGAGTTTTTTCATCATTAATACATTGGTTAATATTGCAAGTTAGTAAAATCATTTAAAATGCAGGTGTGCGTGGATAAGACGATAGCGGAGGTAGTAAGTTTAATGAAGCCACATAATTAATCTAACGTTATTGCGAGGTACAAAGCAATCTCCCGACTTTGCATACGCTAAACATTTGAAGAGATAGCTTCGTACAGCAATGACGTGCGGGCATAACATAATTTTTAAATTTAGCGGTGACACCATACTGTCAGTTATCAAAACGACAAAATCCTCATTATCAATACAATACAAACAACCAATGGTGTACACGCCGTGAACATGAACACTTAGGGTATGATACAAAAAAAAGCATAAAAAAACCCCGGAAAATCGGGGTTCTTAATATGCTTAGCCCTCATCATGAGGGTTGAGTGAAATCTACTCTTCTACCATTTCGCTATTGGGACTGCTAACTTCGGGCTCTTCTTGTTTAAAGTAGCGCTTTTGGTTTATTAGGATCATAATAACCCCTACAGATATCGCAGCATCGGCCAGATTAAATACCGGGCGGAAGAAGATGTACTCCTCGCCTCCCCATATAGGCATCCAATTAGGGAATACGCCGGTTAACAGCGGGAAGTAAAACATATCAACTACGCGTCCATGAAAAACGCCTGCATAGTTGTATATCACCCCGTAGAAGGTAGAATCTATAATATTACCCAATGCACCGGCCAGTATCAGGGCTACCATCATAACCAGGCCACGATGATATTTGTGTTTTATCAGGAAAACTAAAGCATACCCTATACCGCAAACCGCCACAATGCGGAAGAGTGTTAAAACCAGCTTACCCAGTTCGCCGCCTAATTCCATCCCAAAGGCCATACCGTTGTTTTCGGTATAGTGAAGCATACCCCGGTTACCCAGAAAATGTATTTCTTCGCCCAGGTACATGTGTTTCCTCACCCAAATCTTAATAATTTGATCGAGCAAGACAATAAGCGCAGCAGTAAAAAAAGGTTTAGTATAAGCTGCCTTCATTTATTGCTTTAATTTTGCTTCCATAGTTAGCGTTGTGTGCGGTACTGCACGCAGGCGTTCTTTAGGGATAAGCTTACCGGTTTCGCGGCAGATACCATATGTTTTGTTTTCAATACGTACTAAAGCGGCTTCTAACTGCTCAATAAATTTCTTTTGGCGGGCAGCTAACTGGTTAATCTGTTCTTTTTCTAATGTTGCAGATCCGTCTTCCAGTGTTTTATAGGTACCGGCAGTATCATCTGTACCGTTTGCGTTAGGCGAACTTAATGAAGTAGCCAGTGCATTAAGCTCTTCTTTAGAGCTGCGTAATTTTTCAAGTAATAGGTCTTTAAATTCTTTTAATTCTGAATCAGAGTACCTTGTTTTTTCGTTTTCCATTTAACTTTTAGTTATAACAATAAAAATTTCGTGTTCGTCTATAACGGCTTTTTCGGCATCAGTAAGCTGATTATCAAGCTTAAGTTCATCAGCTAAAATCTCGGCGCAAATGTATGGTAAATTATTTTCTACGGCGGTCCACATCTCTGTACCACAGTTTACGCTTACTTTAATCTTATCGGTAACTTCAAAACCTTTGGTTTTACGCAGGTTTTGTACGCGGTTTATAAATTCTCGGGCAATACCTTCCTCTTTCAGCTCGTCGGTTATCGTAACATCTAAAGCCACGGTTAGTTTGCCTAAATTTGCAACCTGCCATCCCGGTACATCTTCTGCTATAATTTCTACGTCAGAAAGCAGGATATCATACTTGCCATCCAAAACCGGAATTGCGCCTGTAGTTTCTATGGTGCTTATCTCTTCCTGGCCAAAAGCATTAATAGCAGCAGCCACATCTTTCATATCCTTACCTACCTTGGCGCCAAGGGCTTTAAAGTTTGGTTTTATCTTCTTTTTGATGAAGCCGGCAGCATCGGTAATGTATTCAATATCCTTAATATTGGTTTCAGACAGGATCAGCTCTTTTACCTTTTCAACTTGTAGCTTAAAGTTCTTATCCAGTATAGGTAACAGGATCTTGCCTAAGGGGCGGCGAACCGGTACCTCTATTTTTTTGCGAAGCGATAACACCAGCGATGAAATATCCTGTGCCATTTGCATACGTTCCTCAAGATCTGTATCCACCAGGTCGTTATGATATTCCGGGTAGTAAGCTAAGTGTACCGATTCAAATTCTTCTTTACCGGTAACACTGTTCAGGTCGGTATATAAACGCTCTGCAAAAAACGGCGCAATTGGCGACATTAATTTGCTGATAGTTATTAAGCAGGTATAAAGCGTCTGGTAGGCCGATAGCTTATCATCCGAGTTATCCGACCTCCAGAAACGGCGGCGGCTTAAACGGATGTACCAGTTACTAAAGTGGGCGTCAACAAACTCCTGTATAGCACGGGCAGCTTTGGTTGGTTCAAAATCGGCATAATAACCGTCAACCTCTTTGCTTAGGGTGTTTAGTAGGGAGATGATCCAGCGGTCAAGCTCGGGGCGTTGCTCAATGGCAATCTCGGCTTCGCTATAATTAAACTTATCTATGTTGGCATAAAGCACAAAAAACGAATAAGTGTTATAAAGCGTACCGAAGAACTTGCGGCGAACCTCGTCCAGGCCTTCTATATTAAATTTAAGATTATCCCATGGTGCAGCATTGCTGATCATGTACCAGCGGGCGGCATCGGCACCAAATTGCTCTATGGTTTCAAACGGATCTACACCATTGCCTAAACGTTTAGACATTTTGTTACCGTTCTTATCCAGCACCAAACCGTTAGATACTACGTTTTTAAATGCTACGCCTTTGTTGCCAACCAATTCGTTAATGGCTTTCACCTCGTCGCTGGCTTCGCTTAGCATCACCGCAATGGCGTGCAGGGTAAAAAACCATCCGCGGGTTTGGTCAACACCTTCGGCAATAAAATCTGCCGGGTAGGCAGCAGCAAATTCGTCTTTGTTTTCGAAAGGGAAATGCCATTGCGCATACGGCATAGCGCCGCTATCAAACCAAACGTCAATCAGGTCGGGCTCGCGCAGCATGCGTTTGCCGGCAGATGAGGTTAGTATCACATCATCCACATAAGGGCGGTGCATATCCTCCAGCTTAAAGCCCGCAGGCATTAAACCGGCCTCAATTGATTTTTCTATCTCGGCATTCAGCTCCTCGATAGAACCAATACATTTTTCTTCTTTACCATCTTCCTCGCGCCAGATAGGCAGCGGGGTACCCCAATAGCGTGAGCGCGATAGGTTCCAGTCCACCAAATTCTCCAGCCAGTTACCAAAACGGCCCGTACCGGTACTTTCTGGTTTCCAGTTAATGGTTTTGTTTAACGCAACCATTTTATCCTTTACCGCGGTGGTACGGATAAACCAGCTATCTAACGGGTAGTATAGTATCGGCTCATCAGAACGCCACGAGTGCGGGTAGCTGTGCTCGTATTTTTTAACGTCGAACGCTTTGTTCTCTGTTTTTAATTTGATAGAGATCAGTACATCAGTTGGTTTAAAACCTTCTGCTGCACGGTCTTCATTCGTATAATATTCTTCTTTAACGTAACGGCCTGCAAAATCGGTCACCTCATCTACAAAGCGGCCTTGTTTATCAACCAAAGGCACTTCTTTACCATTCTCGTCTTTGATCAGTACCGATGGCACATTGTTTTCCTTACATGCCCTGAAGTCATCCGCACCAAAAATAGATGCGGTGTGTACAATCCCTGTACCGTCCTCGGTGGTCACAAAATCTGCCGGGATAACACGGAAGGCGTTTTTCTCCAGATCCGCATTGGTTACATACGGCATTAACTGCTCGTAGTGGATTCCCAACAGATCCGTGCCCTTAAACTCACGGGTTAAGGTCCACGGGATAATTTTATCGCCGCCTTTGTAATCCTCAAAAGAAGCATTTTCGCCCTCAGCTTTAAAGTATTTTTTTACCAGGTCCTTAGCAAGCACAACGCTAACAGGCTCGTAAGTGTAGGGATTGAAGGTACTTATCTGTACATAGTTAATGCTTTCGCCAACGGCTAATGCACAGTTTGATGGCAGGGTCCATGGTGTGGTTGTCCAGGCAAGGATAAATACATCGCTGTTTACGCCATCAAATAAAAAGGCCGAATCGCTATCGTTCTTCACTTTAAACTGGGCAACAATGGTAGTATCCTTTACCATTTTATAAGTACCCGGCTGGTTCAACTCGTGCGAGCTAAGGCCTGTGCCCGATTTTGGTGAGTAGGGTTGTACAGTATAACCTTTGTACAACAGGTCTTTATCGTAAAGCTGTTTCAATATCCACCAAAGGCTCTCGATGTATTCGTTCTCATAAGTAACATAAGGGTTGTCCAGATCCACCCAGTATCCCATTTTAAGGGTAAGGTCGTTCCAAACGTCGGTGTAACGCATTACCTCCTTGCGGCAGGCATCGTTGTACTCTTTTACAGTTATTTTTTTACCGATATCGTCCTTAGTGATGCCTAAAGATTTTTCTACAGCCAGCTCAATAGGCAAACCGTGGGTATCCCAGCCGCCTTTACGTTTTACCTGGAAACCTTTAAGGGTTTTGTAACGGCAAAAAATATCTTTGATACTGCGCCCCATAACATGGTGAATACCGGGCATACCATTAGCACTGGGCGGGCCTTCATAAAAGGTGTACGGCTTGCTAGCCGGCCTGCTGCTGATACTTTTTTCGAATATGCCGTTCTGTTTCCAGAAATCCAGCACGTCTTTACCTGTTTGGGATAGATTTAACTGCTTATATTCCTTGTACATCAATGTGTTCGCGTCGAATTTTAAAGGCTGCAAAAATAGGCAATTTTATTATTAAATGATAGTTAATCGGCTAATAATGACGGAGAGATTTTGTTTAAGTAACATGCCGGCGCACTACCCGGCATTAACTTTTGTATAGTGAATGAAACACATCCAGTTTTTAAAGTCCTCTCCTTTGGAGAGGATTTAGGTGAGGCTAATACCTTTCTTTTCTATATTTGAATTACAAATACATCCAATCATGAAAAAAACTTCAGGATTTATCGCTATAACTGCCCTTGCCGCCCTTTTTGCAGGTTGCGCCGGCAATGATAACAAAACAACAGGCACTACCGCCGCAGATACCGGCCTGGCTGCCGACATTAAACAGCACATTGCCGTTTTAGCCAATGATAGCCTGCTTGGCCGCAAGCCCTTTACCAAAGGCGAAGATAAAACCATAGCCTACATAGCCGGTGGGTATAAAAAGCTTGGTTTAGAGCCGGGCAACAATGGCAGCTACTTTCAGGAAGTGCCATTGGTAGAAATAACTTCTGCTGCGCAGGACTTGCAGATCAAAGGTGCAAGCAGTGCGGTGCTTAAACCGGGGACCGATTTTGTGGCTTCTACCCGCCGCGAGGTAGATACCTTGAGTTTAAAAAACTCGCCGCTGGTGTTTGCCGGCTTTGGTGTGGTAGCACCCGAATATGGATGGAACGATTATAAAGACTTAGATGTTAAAGGCAAAACAGTGATAGTTTTGGTGAACGACCCGGGCTTTAAGGCCGAAAAAAAGCTTTTTAAGGGCGATACCATGAGCTATTATGGCCGCTGGACCTACAAGTATGAGGAGGCCGCGCGACAAGGTGCAGCAGGTGTATTAATAGTACACCAAACCGAGCCTGCAAGCTATGGCTGGCAGGTGATACAAAACAGTTTTACCGGCTCAAAACTATATTTGCAACAAGCGGATAAACACATGAACCGTTGCAAGGTAGAAGGTTGGATAAGTGAAGATGCTGCTAAAAAGCTGCTATCATCTGCAGGTATTACGAGCGATATGCGAGCTTATGCCCGCAAGGAAGGTTTTAAAGCCGTAGCGCTAAACAGTACGGCATCTTTAGCACTACAAAACAAACTGAAATATTCTAAATCGCATAATGTAATTGCTACTTTAAAGGGTACCGAAATACCCGATGAAACTATACTATATACCGCCCATTGGGACCACTTTGGCATAGGTAAGCCGGATGCCAAAGGCGATAGCATTTACAATGGCGCAATTGATAATGCCAGCGGTGTGGCGGCCATTTTAGCAGTTGCTTAAAAATTCACCCAACAAAAAGAGAAGCCTAAACGTAGTATTGTTTTCCTGGCAGTTACGGCCGAGGAACAGGGGCTTTTAGGCTCGGAATATTATGCTACCCACCCTGTTTATCCCTTAAATAAAACGGTGGCAAACTTAAATATCGATGCGCTATCTGACTTTGGCGAAACCAGCAATTTCTCTATCACCGGCAAGGGGCAGAACGATCTGGATGATTACGTGATAGCCTTAACCAAACCCAAAGGCTGGGATGTGGTAGGTGATGAAACCCCGGGATCTGGTAGTTATTACCGTTCAGATCATTTTAATTTTGCCAAGGTGGGCGTACCAGCGCTCGATCTGCACAACGGGTCTAAAAGCATCCAGCGTGGCGAGGAATTTGGCAAAGAAAAAGCCAAAGAATATAACGAGCAACATTATCACCAACCATCAGACGAGTACAGCGACGCTATGGATACCAAAGGCATGGCCCAAACGGCCAACTTGATGTACGAGCTTGGCGTTAAACTCAGCAACGAAACTACTTTCCCCGGATGGAAAAAAGGTTCGGAGTTTAAGGCGATAAGAGATAAGGCGATGGCGAAATAATATTTATTTGGTACTCATGTTAATAAGTAGCCCGTCTTGATATTTAGTCGGGCTACATTGTTTCTATGGCTTTTAATAATTAGCTTTAACCAAACCTTATCCATGAAGAAAATATTAGTCACCACCACAGAAACATTACAGGGCTGGGAAATTTTAAATTATATAGAACCCATATATTCTAACCTGATGGTTGGAGCAAATTTTTTTAGCGATTTCGGAGCATCTTTTACAGACATATTTGGAGGCCGTGCAACAAAGTATGAGAAGAATATTCAAATGCTAAATGAAAAAGCTGTTGAAATTTTGAAATCTAAGGCTCGTGGCTTAGGTGCTAATTGCATTCTTGGTTTAAAGGTTGATGTAGATGAGGTGAGCGGTAAGAATATGCAAATGTTTATGATAACTGCATGGGGAACAGCTGTTATTGTAAAAAACACAGTCAATCCGTTACAAACTAACGATTCAAAAGAATTTGACAAAGATAAAATTAATGAGCAAGCTAATATAATAAGACTGGCCAATGCATCCCTTAAAGACTCTTTTGTACTAACTATAAAAGATTTACAAGTAATTGTAGACACCTGTTCAATTGAATTTAAAGACGTCCTTTTAGCCAAATACAAAAAGCTTGATTCAGCAAATTTAGATACCGACAGTTACAAAGAAGCAATAAAACTATATACTGATTATTTTGCTGCCTTACCTTCGGAAGTTTCTATACCACTTCTTTATAATGATTTACTTACCGAAACTCAAGAATACTATATAAAAAAAGTTTTAGACCTGATAAAAAACAATGACCTGTTAGATTACTACTTTATTGATAAGCTTTTAAATGCCGATTTTAGCAAACGAAAACTTGCCTTAAATATCTTACAAGCCGATAAGCCTACTTATAGCGTTGATGATATTGTTGCTTTAGAAAAAATTATCATTTCTTTAAAAGATGCATTCCCATCTAAAGCAACCATAGGGTTAAAAAAAGGCTTTTTGTCATCAACAGAAAAAGAAGTATGGAATTGCACCTGCTTTACATCAAACAGCATTGATGCAAAATATTGCAGTAACTGCTTTAAAGATCAAAGCGGACTAAGACAGGATGAGTTAAAGCCCTCGGATATTGATGTTTTACTCAATAACAAATTAGCCGCATTAAAAACAATGCTATAGATTTAGAGCGTTAACTCAAAACCCCACCCCCAGCAGCTTAACAAAATCACTTCTCGAAGAGATATCCAAGTAAGGGTACTTTATTTTACTGAGGTATAATCCCTGCGGATATGCAGGTTTGATTAACTGCGTTTCCTGCGGATGGATGAGGTAATGCTCAAATTCATCAACGGTTAAGCTACCGGTGCCAATCTCAATTAGCTTGGCAGTAATAATACGTACCATGCGGCCTAAAAAGCGGTTGGCAGAAATCTGAAAACGTAGCCTGTCACCTTTTTCATTCATAGCTACCTGCGCAAATGATATATGGCAGATAGTGTGTTCATTCCTGTCGGGCATTTTACAAAAGGCGTGGTAGTCGTTGTATTTCAACAGCAGGCAGGCCGCTTGCTGCATCTTGCCAAGATCCCAATCTTTAATGAGATATAGCGAACTGCAACTGTTCAGGAAAGGGTCTTTATAAGTATGGATAAAATAATCGTAACTGCGTTCAATAGCATCAAAACGGGCATGCGGCAGCCCATCCATAGAGATGATATCATAAATAGCAATATCATCCGGCAAGAGTTTATTTAACCTGAATAGCAGGTCAAAATCCCAGGCATCATCTATATCCGTATGGAAAAAGAACTGACTGGCGTTCACCTGCGCATCGGTACGGCCGCAACCGGTAATGTACACGGGTTTTTTAAACACTTTGGTCAGCGTTTCTTCTAATACCTGCTGCACACTTAAACCGTCCGGATGCTTTTGCCATCCGCTGTAGTTAATACCCAAATAACCTAAATGAAAAAAGTATCGCAAAGCCAATAATTGTAAGCGCTAAACTTACAAATTATACTTTATCAATCCGTACCCATTGCATACCTGCGGCTTCGGCAGCTTGTACACCGGGCTCGCCATCTTCGAATACCAGGCAGTGGCGCGGCTCTACACCCAACTTTTCGGCAGCTGCCAAAAAAGGGTCGGCATAAGGTTTACCGTGAGTGGTTTCGCCCGCACATATCAATACCTCAACCAGGTGGGCAATCCCTAAAACCTCTAAAGTTTTTTGTACCGAGTTACGGCTACCGCCGGATACCACACCAATGCGTACTTTACCCGCATGGTTTATCAGGTGGTTAACCACGTACTCAATAGGCTGCGTTTTTTCTATGTATTCACTAAAAAATATCTGGTGCTTACGGGCGGCAAAGTCTGTGGGATCAAAGGTAGTATTATAGCGTTTGTTTATTTCGCCAACCACATTGAGGATAGGCAAACCGGCAAACTCATCAATAATATCTCCCTCTATTACATAGCCATCATCGGCAGCAAGGCGAATGTAACTTTCTTTGTGGGCGCCCATATTATCGGCCAGGGTGCCATCGCAATCGTATAAAAAAGCTTTAAAATCGCCCGATGATATTTTTGTTAAAGCTTTATATTTTTTTGATGAGAGTTCCTTATCCATGATGGCTGCAAGTATAAATAAACCGGTAAACTTTATTGTAACAGGCAAGTAAAACAGCAGGGAAGTTACAATTGCCCGTACTGTGATTTTGGCTAAAGCCCCTTTATTATGTTACTATCTCCGTTGGCTGAAGCCAAACGGCAATGACTAAAAGCATAACTATCAAGTCCAAAAAATCATTATCCTAAATAAAATAAAGCCATCATCATTGGCTGAAGCCAAGCAGCAATAAACAGAGCATAAAAATGCAAGCCTAAAAATCATTGCCGTCCCATTTATGGGGCGGAAAAACAGGCCGTCAAGTGGCTTTAGCCAAAATAGTTATTGAGCCATCATCATTGGTTGAAGCATAACAGAAATAAAAAAATGGGCCGGGAGCCAAATCGGATCTTGACTTTGTAACAGGCAATATTTTACAACAAAGCAGCGCAATAAAAAATGGCCTACGCAGCGTATAGTCCGGATAGATAGTAATTTGTAGTTTTGCTATATGAATTTTAAGATCTATCTGGTAATTTTTGCAGGTGTGCTAATTATACTGTTTGCTATATTCAGTTTTTTTGCCGTTGGCGCAAATAGCGAACAATGGGGCAGCCTTTGTTTAGGCGCTGCATTGGGTTGTTTAATGGCTGTTGGTTTCCGCATTTCCAAAAAGAAAAGACTGGCCAACAAAAAACCCTAATAAATATTACGACCGGCACCGCCATCAACCTGTATGGTTTGCCCGCTAATGTAAGCAGCCTGCTCTGACGCCAAAAAGGTTACCAGCGCGGCCAGTTCTTCGGGTTTGCCAATACGGCCAAGCGGGATGGTTTTAGTTTTTTGAGCAATCGCTTCTTCCGGGTCAACATCTTTGGGTAGGGTGTGTTTTATACGATCTGTTAGTATCAAACCCGGTGCAACATTATTTACGGTAATGTTATAAGGGCCAAACTCATCGGCCATTAGTTTAGCCATACCCACCACGCCCATCCGCATAGCGGTAGATAGCACCGAACCACCCAATACCGATTTTACCGACCCACTTATAATATTAATGATACGACCGCTACCCGTTTTTTGCAAATGGGGCAACACTAACCGGCTGGTACGCGCCATACTTAACAGGTTTAAGTCGAAGGCTTGCTGCCATTGTTCGTCGCCAAATTTCTCAAATTTATCGAAGGGCGGGCCGCCCGCATTGTTCAGTAAGATATCTACACGCCCAAACGCATTTGCCGCCTTGCTTATAAACTCAGTTACCTGCGCTGCATTAGCCACATCAACCGGCATGGCTATTACCTCGTTACCTGTAGCTTGTTTAATTTCTGTAGCGGTTTGGTTTAATACCGCTTCATCGCGCGAGCCAATAATAACCTTCGCGCCTTCGGCAGATAAAGCCATCGCAATAGCTTTGCCCAAGCCTTTGCTGGCAGCCAGTACAATGGCTACTTTGTTGTTTAGTTTTAGATCCATTTTGCTATTTGCTTAAACCTTTGCTAACATAATTAAAATATATTTGTACTAAGCTTTAGGCTTAATCATCATTTTATAAATACACATGAAAAACCAGGTTGCCCGTACTTATGTTTTACTGGGAATAGCCCTGATACTTTACGTTTGTGCCGAGTACGTTGTAAAACCCGGCGAACTGCGCAATTTTCTGACCGGTGGTGCAGCAGGCTTAGCATTAGGGGGCTGCGTTAGCTTTGTGCTGATGCTGATCCAAACCTATAAACAAAAAAAGGCCTAATAGCTCATGAAAAAGTTCATCCGGAGTGTTGGTTTCGCTTTAAAAGGCCTTAGGTATGCTTTTATAACGCAGCTAAACTTCAGGATACAAGTTTCGGTAGCCTGCCTGGCTATTGCCTTGGGTTTATATTTAAACATCAATACGCAAGAGTGGCACTGGATAAGCCTTTGCATTGCACTAGTGCTGGTACTGGAGCTTTTTAATACCGGGATAGAGGCACTGGTAGACTTAGTATCGCCTGGATATAATAAGCTTGCCGGCCATGTTAAAGATGTAAGCGCGGCGGCCGTTTTAATGATGGCTTTATTTACACTGATAACCGGCATCATAATTTTTCTACCCAAATTACTTCTGCTTTTCCATGTTGCATAAAACCCGTGGTATTGTATTTAAAACTACCGACTACAGCGAAAGCAGCGTAGTAGTGCAGATTTTTACCGAAAAATTCGGGCTACAATCTTACATCATCAACGGGGCAAAAAAGCCTAAGGCCAAAATAAGCCGCAATATGCTGCAACCCCTGCACCTGGTAGATATGGTGGTTTATCATAAAGCCAATGGCAATGTGCAGCGAATAGCCGAATTAAAGAACTCGCCCACACTGCAAACTATCCCCTATGATGTGATCAAAAGCTGCATAGCCATGTTCCTGAACGAGGTTTTGTACAAGGCGGTTAAACAGCAAACGCCCGACGAGAACACTTTTGATTTTGTATTTAACGCCATAGAACTGCTGGATCATAAAACCCGCGGACTGGCCAATTTCCACCTGTTATTTCTGGTGCAACTAACGCGGTACCTGGGTTTTTATCCGCATGGCACTGTAGCCGCCGATGCTGATTATTTTGACATGAAAGATGGCGTATTTAGTAATTATAAGCCGGATAGCCTATCGTACCTATCGCCACCGCATACTAAAAACTTTTATATGCTGCTAAAAAGTAACTTTGGCAATATTGATGAAGTAAAACTAAACAACGACGAGCGGCGTTACCTCATCAATAAATTATTAGAATATTATGCCATGCACATTGAAGGCTTTGGCAACATCCGATCGCATGAAGTATTAGAAGAGGTTTTAGGGTAGATCTGTTATCCTTAGACTTAGTTACAAAAAAACAAATTCATATTTTAGCAAAATGCCTGTCATCTATCAAAAAGCAATCAAAAGATCTATATTAATATTAACAGCAATATTTTCGCTTACTGCCTGCGGACCAAAAAAGAAAGATAAACCCAAAATCTCTTTTAAGAGCGTAGAAGGGATCACTTTTCTGGAAGTATCGCGTAAGCAAAATAACGGCCTGTCATTCAACGAATATGGTTTCCACCTGATGCCAGATTGGCGTTTGCGCTTTGTATCGGCAGATTCGGCGGCGCTATACAGCCCGGTAAAAGGTAAATTCTTTAACTTCCCGCTGGCCTTAGGTACCGATTCGGTTTTTAATATCGCCCACGCCTTTTTAAAGATGAAGGCAATGAGCAAGGATAGCCTGGTATTTTTATTATTAGAGGCGCAAGGCGATTCTATAAATCTGAACAAATCAAGGGTAACCATGAGGCTTTACTCCGAGGATTACATCAAAAATAAACTACGTACAGATGTATCTGTACTGCAACGCGCCAGCAAGCAGGATAGTGTGTATGTGCGTGGCCTGGTAGCTAAAGCCAACAGCAATATTAAAAAAGCATTCGCGGCATCACAGCCGGTGCAAATGATCAGCACAAACCCTAATTTGGTAGTTAATCAGCGTAAAGCTAAACCCAGCCTTATCGATAACAAGTACAGCACGGATGATGATTATCTAAACCCGGTTTATGATATCGTGATCCATAAAGCTTATCAGAATTTCAATTACTCCTTTAAAGCAACGGTAGATTCGGTTGGCGTGTGGCATTACGATAAACCATTGGTAGGTTTTTTAGGCGATGACGCAGCCGAAAAGAATTTCATCAAGGTATCAACAGGTATCATGAATACCTATTTAAAACTTTTTATGAAAACCATACCGGGCCAAACGTTGGGCATGGCACACGCAAGTACTGTAGCGGTAAACGTTAAAGGAATTGTGGCGGCTAAATAAGCAGCTTATTTATTAGGTTTAAACAGCTTCGTTAAAAAGTTGCCTTCGCTTTTTTTCTCTTTGGGTGGGCCAATTAAAAAAGCGTAATCGTTAAGCGGTTCAAAGTGGTCGCAAACTATTTTAAACATGCCTAATAAAGGTACAGCCAGCACCATGCCGGGTATGCCCCATACGGCTTCGCCAACTACAATAATAAGAATAGTAAATAAAGGGTTAATATTTAACCTGTCGCCCACCACCAATGGTTCCAATACATAGGTTTGGATGAGTTGTACAAACCCATACGTTATCAATACACCTATTACTACTTTAGTATCGCCGCTTTGCGCCAGGGCCATTAAAACCGTTATAGATGTGCCGGTAATGTTCCCTGCAAAAGGCACTAGTTCTAATACGCCGCAAAGCACAGCAAAAAACAAGGCATTATTTACACCGGCAATGGTAAAGCCAATACCATACATTATCCAAAGCATCACTATCATAAGGCCTAAACCTCCTAAATAACTTTGGGTTACCTTACCGGCTTTATTTAAAACCAATTCAGTTTCTTCACGGCTATCCGGCTTAAACAAGCGCAGTATAAACTTCTTGAAATGCCCCCTATAAAAAATAAACAGAAAGGTGTAAACTAAAACCAAAATAGCATCAACCAAAACGCCGGCTAACGAACTTATAAGCGTAGTAACCATGCCAGCTACTTGACCCATGCCACTACCCTGCTGTTCTTTTATCATTTTTTGCTGCTCGCGGTGCGATATACCAAAATGCTGTTTAACATAATCCTTCGTTCCGGCTATGATACTGTTTACCCGCTCCTCAATTTTAGAAAGATCTTCGGCTAAATCGCTAATTTGGTATTGCAACAGGGTTATTACACCACCAATAACAACCAACAATGCCAATACGCTTAAAAAAGATGCCACGCCGTTACCCATACCCTTGCCCTGCAGCCAGTGGCATACCGGCAAAAGCAGCATAGATAATACCAAACCAAAAGTAAGCGGTATTAAAACAGCAGCAGAAAAATACAGGATGCCAAACACCAATACAAAAAGTAGTAATACGCGAAGGGTTTGATTAAGGTAAGCAACATTCATAAGCAAGCGGAATTATTAGTAATAGCGGAGTAAAATTAAAAAAGGACACCGGATGTGTATTGTGATATTAAAATTAATAGCTTTTGTGTATCGCCACACCCTGTGCCCTTTGCAAAAATTTAGCGGAATGTATTATCCCAGCACACGTTTTTTGATATAATCAATGGCAGAATCAGGCAATTCGCTACCTCCGGTTTGCGTAATGGTACCATCTTCCTGAATGGTTAATTCAGCGTCGATGTTGTCATCAATATTTACAATAAGTTTGTTTTGATCTTTTTGTACCCTTGTTGGTACTTCACGGCCCGAGTAGTGCATCGCGAACTCGTATTTGCCATCTTTATCTGCCGGGCTGGTGTCTTTATCTTCTATCATGGTTTAGTATTTTTAAGCATATAACACCAAAAAACGCACCAATGTTTCCGAAAAGCAAAAAAGAGAAAACTTATGGCTTTCTCTTTTCATGTTTTTACTGACCTCATTATATCATAAAGAACAATTGATTGGGTAGGATATATAATAATTAACCAAATATAATATCCATATACTTAGTAGACAATATTTAATAATATTATTTATTAACAATCACAATATAATTTGGGCAATATGTTAATAAAGCACTATTTACCATTCAAATATTTAACAGTCAGTTGCTTGGCAAAGCGTAAACCACGCTGTAAAAGGTTGCCTTTACGGTTTTTAAGAAAGTATTTTATAGCTTCATAAGCAGGCTTATTTTCCTGTATAATATCCGGAAAATATTTAACCGGCTGCCCGGCTACCTGCACACCATAGGTATCTTCTATGTTAGAATGTACACCGGTGCCGTCGTGCCCAATGTTGTGAATAAGTGAACGAGCGGGGTTTAAAGTAAGCCCGCCCTTTAAAAAAACAGAGGCATACCAACGTATAGCCCATGAATTATTCTTGCCTGCTTTAAAATCCTGCATCTGTTTCCAGAAATTCATGGTACCGTCTATCGAGAATTGGTTGATCTGCCCGGTACTGAACTGTGCCATCAACTTATCTATATCGGGTTCAAAATTTTTCCAGGCGCTGGCAGTGGTGGCCCAGCCCCAGCTAAATGCTGCACGGAAAAAGAAAGTCTCGGGTAGGTTATTGCCCGGCAAAGGGAACATGTAAGCACTAATATGCATTACTTGTTCTGTATCCTTGTAACAGGCCAGTGCATCGTTAAAATATTGCAGCGTATAAGGTGAAGATACCAGGTCATCCTCAAATACAATAACCTTACCGTATTGATTAACCAGTTGCGTTACACCGCTGATAATAGAATTTGCCAAACCCATGTTTTGGTTGCGGGGTATAACGTTAACCGACTTAAAGCCGGTAACCTGCGCTGTAACCTGCCGTACGGCATCTACACCAGCCTTGTCGGCATCTGTTTTGGCACCATCAGCAAATATAAACAGATCCGACTGTGCAGCCAGTGTATTTTGCTGCAAATAGAATAGCGTTTGGCTGGTATGATCTGGCCTGTTATAAACAAATAGCGCTATGGGTGCAGTAGTCAATTTTAATGTATGAGGTAGTGATGTTGATTACAATTAAATATCCAGGCAATTATCAGCTTTATAAAATACCGATGTAGATTTACGATAAAACAGCCCCGGCGAAATACCACTCAATAATAAATGTTTAAAACCCTGGCTCAATAAAAAATCAACTCCTTTTTTATAATCTTCGCGTTCAGAATCGTCAAGCACCATTACACCATTGGATGTTAAGGCACTTATACCTTGTTTACAGCAATTAACCCTATCGCGGCCATCAACAATAATAATATCAAACTTTTTATTAAGCTTTAGCGGCATGCGGCAATAATCACCACCGCGTATCAGTTCACAGTAGATCAGTTCAGAATTATCGGGTTTGGCGGCAGAACTGTCTATCTTATTGTACCATTCCTTATCATGCTCTACAGATACCACCTCGCCGGCATATTTGGAATAAAAGTAGGTGGAATTGCCGGATCCAAATTCAAATACGGTATGCTGTTTGGTGAGCCTGGTTTTTATAAAATCTATAAAAGAGTACGTAACCCATGGTATAGGATTGCCATCGCCATCAACAGGCGATTTGGTATCAAAAGCCTTAAACCAGCCAATATCTGCCAGATACCCTTTTTTATCAAATGACAATAACGCACGCAAATGCGATGGATTGGTTAATACCTTTATAAGTGATGAAAATGTGCTCAACGTTTTACGATCTTTTGAAAAAGTGAAATTAAAAATAATGATCTTAACATCATAACGCCCTGATGCCTTGTTTTTGGTATAAGTATAATAAAAAATGTGGCTACAGCATAGGCTATTAATGTAGCATAGGCGGCACCTATGATGCCATATTTGGGTATGAAAAACAAGTTCAAGATTATATTTACTATGGCCCCAACACCTGTACGCAGCATAGATAGTTTAAAGTAACCTTCGGCTATTAAATACTGCCCGCTGGCGCTGCCTAAAAATACAAATACGCCCGCCCAAACATGTACAGCCAACACCGGGGCGGCAGGCCAATATGGTTTAGTATATAAAATATGGTAGATAAAATTAGACCCAAGGCTCATCACCAATGCAATGCATACACTTAGTACCACCATAAGATCATACATGTTTTGTAATCGTTTATAATAACGATCAATATCCGTTTTTCGGGCGTGCATAATAGCCGGAAAAACAGATGTTGCGATAGCTACAGGGATAAAATACCAATTTTCGCTTAGGCTGGCGGCCGTCATGTAAATACCCAACTGGCTGGCTTTAACATACATGGGTATCATCACTTGGTCTATCTTCATGTATATAGTTACCAATATCGCTGAAAATGCAAGGGGCCAAGAGTGTTTAAGCAAGTAGCTTGTAATCTTGCTATCATATTTCCAGGCACCTATGTGGTTGCCATTTTTTTTATAGAGAATAACATATCCCAACGCTAAAATAACCGCATCAAATAACAATGAGTATACAAACCATATCAGCGGCAGTTTCAAAATGATAAATAGCAGTTTAACTAATGCGGATATGATATTACCCGACACCTGGACATACATAATGTTTTTGCCCTGAACCTTAGACTGGAAAAAACTATCAATAATATTGGCTGATTGCACAACCGATGTAAACGCCACTATTAAAACATAATTAAACGGTGTTTCTAACGGTTTGGCTAAAGATAGCAGCATGTAAACCAAAAAAACCAATGGCAGCGTAGCCAGTCCGGCAATTAACCTTAGCCAAAATGCTGTACCTAACAGCGTGTCCTTTTTTTTGGGATGAGAGATTAACTCGCGTGTAATAAAGCCATCTAACCCTAATGCAGCTATTGCCATGGTAAAGGTTACGATTGCCATAGGGTAATTTAGAATCCCAAATTCGGCGGTACTTAAGTATCGCGATAGCAACACACTGTTGATGACAAACTTCACTATCATACTGCCTACCCTGGCAATTAGAAGCCAGCCAGTATTTTTAAAATACTTTTCAAAGGCTTGCTGTTCAAATCCGGGAATGGCGGGTATACGCATAGATGGCACAAATATATAAAAAGCAAAGAGCCCACTGTAATTAAACAGCAGGCCCTTTGTATTATTAAATTACTAAACCAATTACTGGCTCTGGAATTTTTTAGCGTTAATTCTTCTTTCGTTCTCGTTAAGGAATATCTTACGTAAACGGATGCTTTGCGGGGTTACCTCAATGTATTCATCAGCTTGTATATACTCCATTGATTCTTCTAACGAGAATTTGATAGCAGGTGCAATACGTACGTTGGTATCGCTACCAGATGCACGCATGTTGGTTAACTGCTTACCTTTGGTTAAGTTAATAACCAAATCGTTATCGCGGATATGCTCGCCCAATACCTGGCCTTCGTAGATATCAACTCCCGGATCAATGTGGAAACGACCGCGATCTTGCAATTTATCAATTGCAAAGGCAGTAGTTTTACCAGTATCCATAGATACCAACACACCGTTTGAACGGCCCGGGATAGTACCTTTCCAAGGCTCATAAGCTTTGAAACGGTGGGCCATAATTGCCTCGCCACCGGTAGCGGTTAATACGTTGTTACGTAAACCAATAATACCACGTGCAGGTATTTCAAACTCTAAGTGTTGTAAATCGCCTTTAGGCTCCATTACCAACAGGTCGCCTTTACGTTGAGTTACCAATTCAATTACCTTACCGGCAACATCGCCCGGTACGTCAACTGTCAAAACTTCAACCGGCTCACATTTAACACCGTCAATTTCTTTAACGATAACTTGTGGCTGGCCTACCTGTAACTCGTAACCTTCGCGACGCATGGTTTCGATCAATACAGATAAGTGAAGGATACCACGGCCATACACTAAGTATGAATCAGGCGATTCGGTTTCAACAACCTTTAACGCCAGGTTTTTCTCCATCTCTTTGTACAAACGGTCACGTAAGTGGCGTGAGGTTACAAACTTACCCTCTTTACCAAAGAAAGGTGAAGTGTTGATGGTGAACAACATGTTCATGGTAGGCTCGTCGATATGGATAACCTCCAATTGTTCTGGTTTTTCAAAATCAGCAATGGTATCGCCAATGTCAAAACCATCAATACCTACAACAGCACAAATATCGCCCGCGCTAACTTCAGTAGCTTTAACCTTACCTAAGCCTTCAAAAGTATATAGTTCTTTTATTCTTGTTTTTTGGATAGTACCATCGCGTTTAACCAGTGATACCGGCATGTTTTCTTTGATAGTACCACGTGCAACACGACCGATAGCAATACGACCAACAAATGAAGAGTAATCTAATGATGTGATCTGCATTTGCAAAGTACCTTCGCTAATTGGCGGTGGTTGGATGTTTGCTAATATCGCATCCATCAATGGGAATATATCTTCAGTTTTCTGTTTGTAATCTGTACTCATCCATCCTTGTTTTGATGAACCGTAAATTACCGGGAAATCCAACTGATCTTCTGTAGCCTCAAGGTTAAAGAATAATTCAAAAATTTGTTCGTAAACTTCTTCAGGGCGGCAGTTCTCTTTATCTACCTTGTTTACAACCACAATAGGTTTTAAGCCTAAAGCCAAAGCCTTTTGGGTTACAAAGCGGGTTTGAGGCATAGCACCTTCAAACGCATCACAAAGTAACAAAACACCGTCAGCCATTTTCAATACACGCTCAACCTCACCACCAAAATCGGCGTGACCAGGGGTATCAATAATGTTGATCTTAACATCTTTGTACATTACCGAAACGTTTTTTGATACGATGGTGATACCACGCTCACGTTCCAGGTCATTGTTATCCAAGATTAATTCACCAGTCTCCTGCCCATCGCGGAAGATAGCGCAACTGTGTAAAATTTTGTCAACCAAAGTGGTTTTACCGTGGTCAACGTGTGCGATAATCGCAATATTTCTTATTTTTTGCATGAAATGCGGCCTCTAAATTTTGCGCAAAGATACGGTTTAGAAATGGCATTTAAAAACGCAAACACCATTTTACAATTATCTGATTATTACTTAATTGTTTGGTAACATGGGCAGTTAGTAAGGCAATTGCCTTTTTATGTTAAATAAATAACTTTGATAAATAACATCGCCATCTGTAAACCCCTGCACAACTATTCTATATAGGCCGGTTATATCACTGGTTGGGAATTTAACAACAGCTTCGCCGTTCTTGATGATAAGCAAATTGTTCCAATAAATTGTAGATTGATAATCGGGCGCCGAAAGCCCCAAAGAATAATCTGCCGGGTAAAAGGTTTTTGCCGCTTTGATGCCTTTTGCTAAATAAAAATTTATAGGTGGTGGCTCGCAACCATGATAGATCATTTCACCGCCTTCGTAAAGCCGATACCTTTCGCCTTTCATGGCAGGTCGGTTATTATCAGGGTGGTTAGGGCAATTTATAATATTAGAAGGGCATACATAGTCGCCACATTTATTGCGCCCTTGCATACGGCGTGCACCATAAATAGAACCATCGCGGGTGGATTTAATTTTTACTTCTTTAAGTAAATGAATTTTTTCAGTCCCGGTTAACTGCTGGCTTTTTGTATCAATTGAAGACAGGGGTAAACTACTGCTTAATAAATATGGATCCTCAAACAACATTTTATTGATAAGCGGTATAAACGGATCATTTACCTTTATTTTAAACCCGGCTTTGTCCGCCCTGTTAACCGTTAACATCACCTTTTTGTCATGATAGGTCACAATATCGGCAGCCGGGATAACGAATTGCCCTTTATTATCGGTGGGTATGGTAGAAAATACCGAGTCGCCTATTAAACCGACATTTAAAGGCGATTTAAGTATGTGGCCATCTTTTGTCACCGTTCCTGTTATTTCCGCAGATTGAAAATTATTGCTTAACGTTGTATCCGTGGCCATCATCTCCAACCAATTATATTTTCGCCATCCCTTAACAAGCAGCACATTTTCCATATAATCGTTATCGCCATAACCGCGGCCCAAAGGGTTTAGCGGCAAGTTCCCTAATTCATTGTTTAAGTAAGTGTAACCTACAATATCTTGCTGATTAGCTATACCTATCCGGTTGTCCTGCACGCAAGCTATCGATACTGCGCCATTAACAGGGGTTTTATTATCAATGCCCGTTAACTTTAACTTTATATCAACATTTTCCCTGGTATTGTAACTTCCTTTATCAGTAGTAATAAGCAACTTGTTTTGCTGGTTATAATGGGCAAAAAACAACCGCTCGGCTAATGGCCTGTAAAAACTATCCACTACCGTTAAGGCAGTAATACCCTTTGGCACTGATGTTAATGCGATCTTAAGGTTGATACCGTTGGCATTGGTACGGAGATTTATTAGGGAGTAAACATCTTTATTGTTGTGCACTATTACATAAACTTTCATGGCCTGCCGGGTATGCAAAGTTACTTTAAGCGTATCGTTCACAACGGCTTTGGCTACATTTACAGCAGGTACATTTTCTAAGCCTTTAGGGAGTTGATACGTGGTATCCTTACCCTGAATCTCGCTTTTCTTAATTTTTATCGAATAGATGCTTCCTGCTTGCGGCACTATCCTGAATTTTCCAATACCATAAGAATTTGTGTGCAGTGTATCTACGGCTTGTTTATCCTTATACAGGATGCCCTGCACCGGCACTGATTTATTATCAGCTGTTTTAGCGTCCCAACCAACGGTGTTTAGTACCCCTGTTGCCAAATAACCACCTTCAGGATAAAAATTAACTGCAATCGATTTTTCCTTGTAAGGCAATTTTAATAGTAAATGCTTTACCTCTTTTCCGTAAAATACATCAGCAATCAATGTGCTTGTTGCCTGTGAGAGTTTAGACGGATCGATATTGAGGACTAATTCACCTGTTGCGTCTGTTGTGGCTTCTTCAACCTTTTGCCCAAGCCTGTACCTTACTTTAAAAGCTGGCAGCTTCTTCCCGGCAGGCGCGTTTTCGACATCCGCATGTATACTTATTTTAATGGGCGAATCTACCCTTGCGCCAGAATCTACAAGTTTTATAGCGGCGTTAAAACTTTGTACAGATATGGATTTGATGGTAATTGGCTGGCTAAATACTAATACCGGTTTACCGGCTTTATCAATTAAATTGGTACATGCCACCAAATGATAATCACCGGGGCTTATCGAATCTGGTAAAACGATGTTACCCGAACCAATTCCATCTTTTATCAAGAAATTCTCGCTTAATACAATGGTTTTAGTTATATCGCTAATTAAAGCTACAGAAAGCGTGTGATGAGATACAGTTTCGTTGCTATCGGCCTTTAATATGTATCCGGTAAACCAAACACTCTCATTATTGACATAGATATTTTTATCGAAATGCACGAAAAGCAATGAGGATTTGCCCGCCGAATAAGCATCCATTTTGTTTTTGAGTACCGAAGTAAAGGTACTGTCCTGCCCAAAACAAATGGCCGATGTAAAAATTAAACAGCTTGTAAAAAAATATAACAGGTAGCGATTCATGCGGTTGAGTATAATAGATAGCAATATGGCTATTTTTTTACAGCAACGCACACCCAAAACAACCTACTTACCAAACGCCCACTGTAAAAACTTAGGCATGGCTTTGCCCCAGGTTTCCGGGTTGTGGGTACCGTTTAGCACTTCCAGGTATTGGATGTCGGCAGGGCGCTGGTAACCTTTGGCCAGTAATACCTTTATAATATCTATGGTATCGTCTATAGAATCTATAATCCCGTTTTTGTTACGGTCGGCGGTTTCATCTTTGGTGCCGGTTTGCAGCCAAAATTTTAGTTCGGGTTTGCCGGTTGTATTTTTCAGCATGGCGTGCATCAGGCGGTCATCATCGGTATAACCCTTTATCAGGTCTTTACCCCGCCACCAGAACGAGGCAGAAAAGGCCCCTACTTTATCAAACAAACCGGGGTTATTCCAGGCAATATCCATGGCACTTAATCCACCTAAAGAAAATCCAGCAAATGCGGTGGTTTCAAAATATTCTATACCGGTATGTTCGGTTATAAAAGGCTGCAATTCGGTTTTGATGAATTTGGTATACAGGTCGGCTTTGGCACCGCGCTTTTTAAAATCGGGTTTGCCTGCAATTCCGTATTCCTGTAGGCGGTCTTCGCCGGCGTGGATAGCCACCGTGAGCAAAGGTTTTATGCAATTGCGTTCGTATAAGTTCTCCAGGGTATCGGCCAGCTTAAGGGCTTCCAGGTCCTGTCCGTCGTTCAGTAAAAGTAAATTAAGGGGTTCTGCTACAGCGCCGTCTTCGGGCATCAGCAAGGTGCAGGTAACGTCGCGTTCTAATATGGTTGATTGTATGGTGAGTTCCTGCAAGGCAATTTTCATTTCAGTATCTGTACTATAGTACATGGCAATTTTAATTATTAAGGGCGTAAAAGCCTCGCCTAAATACTCTCTAAAGGAGAGCGCTTTGAACTCCTTTTTGAACCCTCTCCTTTGGAGAGGGCAGGGTGAGGCTACGCCTATAAGGGCACAAAAATACCCTTTATAGTTTTAAAATTCCCTAAAACATAATTATTTGGCACGTTGTTGACATTTACACACAATCCTTTTATCTTAACGTCTTAAACATAACAACTTGACTGAGCAATACCACCGCTGGCATTCCCCTAACCTAAATACGGACCTTGAAATGCTGGTTTTTGGCGACAGGGGGTTCCCTGTTATACTTTTCCCTACCACCAAAGGCCGCTACCATCAAAATAAAGATTTTGGGCTGATAGATAGCGTAAAGTGGTTTGTAGACGAAGGTTTGGTTAAAATTTATTGCCCAGATACCGTTGATGACCGCAGTTGGTACAACAAAAGCATCCACCCTGCCGACCGCGCCCGCAACTACGCCTGGTACGATAAAATGCTGGTACAGGAGCTTGCCCCCTGGGCCATGCACGAAACAGGTGTGGGCAAAGTAGCCGTTGCGGGCTGTAGTTTTGGCGGCTATCACGCGGCAAATTTCGCCTTTAAACACCCCGAAATGGTTGCGCACCTGTTCACGATGGGCGGTGCCTTTGACATTAAGATGTTTACCGATGGTTATTATGACGACAATATTTTTTACAACAATCCGGTAGATTTTTTGCCCGGCAGCAATAAGCCCGAACTTTGGCAGATGAATATTATACTGGGTACATCAGAACATGATATGTGTAAGGATTATAATATTACGATGGCAAACATTCTGAACCAAAAAAACATTAATCACTGGCTGGATATCCGCCCGTTTGCCAGTCACGACTGGCCTATATGGCGCGAGATGTTCCCCCATTATTTAAGTACAATAAAATAGCCCTCAGCAGGTTAAGAATCAAAACAAAAGAAAAAGACGAAGACCAACTACACTATAAAAACATCAAAATGAAAAAAATAGGCATTTTATTTGGGCAGGAAAATTCATTTCCCCAAGCATTTGTAGACAGGATAAACGAAAAGGCCGAAAAAAATATTTCTGCCGAATTTGTACGCATCGACAAAATGATGCAGGGCGAGCCGTTGGGTTATTCGGTAATTGTAGACCGCATCTCGCAGGACGTACCCTTTTATCGTGCATCATTAAAAAACGCGGCTATCACAGGCACCGCGGTTATTAATAACCCCTTCTGGTGGAGTGCCGACGAGAAATTTTTTAACAATGCCCTGGCTGTAAAGCTGGGCATCCCTGTGCCTAAAACGGCTTTATTGCCATCTAAAGATCACCCGGATAGCACTACTGACAGGTCGTTCCGTAATCTGGCCTTCCCGTTGGATTGGGATGCCATATTTAATTACGTGGGTTTCCCGGCCTACATGAAACCGTTTGACGGCGGCGGCTGGCGCGATGTTTACAAAATTGCCGATAAGGAAGACCTTTGGGCTAAGTTTGCCGAAACCAAGCAACTGGTAATGCTATTGCAGGAAGAAATTGTTTTTGATGACTACTTCCGTTGCTATTGTATTGGCGGCAAACACGTGCGTATTATGCAATATGAGCCGCGCAACCCGCACCACCTGCGTTACGAGCATGGCAAAGCCCCCGCATCCAAAAAAATGCTGGATACCATTACCAAATATGTGCTGCAACTAAACCAGTACCTGGGTTACGATTTTAACACCGTAGAATTTGCGGTGCGCGATGGCATACCATACGCCATAGATTTTTGCAACCCCGCACCCGATGCGGAAGTAACCAGCGTTGGTCAGGATAATTTTGAATGGGTGGTAGAAACTGCCGCATCTTATGCCATAGAGCGCGCCAAAGCACAAAAAGACAACAAGGATAATCTTACCTGGGGCGAATATGTACGCACAGGCGTGGCAGGCAAACCGCTTGTTGCTGTTACCAAAGCACCAAAAGCCGATATCAGCGTTGGTACGGTTGACCATGCCATAACTGAAGAAGCAAGACCTAAAAAGAAAGCTGCAGCACCTAAAAAGGCTGCGAAGAAATAGTATTGACACCCCCCGCGGCTACATGCACGGCCCTCTCTGCTTCGCAAAGAGAGGGTGCTCGAGCGAAGCAATGACGTGTGGGGAAATGCGACGAGGAATTGATAAAATAAACGTCATGCTGAACTTGTTTCAGCATCCCACAAGCAAGGCAGACCACTTTGCATGTGAGATCCCGAAATGAATTCGGGATGACGAAATGGTTGTTTACCAATAAGCCCTAACCAATTATGAACGAGTTTACCTTAGGTGTTGAAGAAGAGTTTATGGTGATTGACCCCGTAACCCGGGAGCTGCAATCGCACGACCAAAAGATTGTGGATAGCGCACAAAAGATCCACGAGGATCAGGTTAAGGCCGAAATGCACCAAGCGGTTGTGGAGGTGGGTACCCACATTTGCCGCAACACCGAAGAGGCGCGTAAAGAGGTGGGTAAGCTGCGTACAACCGTAGCCCAACTGGCGGGCGATATTGGCCTGCGCATTGGCGCTGCAGGCACGCACCCGTTTTCGCACTGGCAGCACCAGCTAATTACAGACCACCCCCGGTATTTCGATATTGTGGATGAATTGCAGGAAGCTGCGCGTTCTAATCTCATTTTCGGGCTGCACGTGCATGTGGGCATCCAGTCGAGGGATATGGCTATCCATATAGCTAATCAGGCCCGTTATTTTTTACCGCACGTTTACGCGCTATCTACCAACTCGCCTTTTTGGGAAGGCCGAAACACAGGTTATAAATCATTCCGTACCAAGGTATTTGATAAGTTTCCGCGTACAGGCATCCCGGATTATTTTGATAGTATAGAAGATTATGACAGGTATATTAAGCTGCTGGTAAAAACCAACTGTATAGATAACGCTAAAAAAATATGGTGGGACCTGCGTGTACACCCATTTTTTGAAACCATAGAGTTTAGAGTATGCGATTGCCCCATGCTGATTGATGAAACCATGACGTTTGTGGCGCTATTTCAATGTATTTGCGCTAAGCTTTACAAACTGCGCCAAAGCAACATGAAGTTTTTAACCTATAACCGTGCTTTAATAAACGAGAATAAATGGCGTGCCGCACGTTATGGTATAGATGGCAAAATGATAGATTTTGGTAAGGAACTTGAAGTGAATACACGCGCTTTAATACTGGAGCTTTTAGATTTTATTGACGATGTGGTTGATGACCTGGGCTGCCGCGACGATCTGCAATATGTACACAAAATATTAGAACACGGAACGGGTGCAGACAGGCAGCTGGCCGTTTTCCAACAAAACAATAACTTTGTAGACGTGGTGGATTACATTACATCGCAAACTTTAAAGGGGATATAGGCCTACCCCTACCCGCTCCGAAGGAGAGGGTTAAGAAATTAGGTGAGGCTAAATAGTTAACAAAAAAATAAAAGTCTTCACTATCGGGGGAGATTTAGAGGGGGCTGAATGAATATAGATAAACCGGAAGTGAGCGTAGCCATATTAGACCTTTACGAGGGTGTGGCTAACGAAGGGATGCGTGGTTTCCGGGATATACTGGACCGTTACAGGGTGCAACACAACCTTAATTTAAGTTATCAGGTTTTTGATGTACGCCTTAAAGGCCAGGTGCCTGATACCAGCTTTGATGTATACATATCAAGCGGTGGGCCGGGTAGTCCGCTGGATAGTGAAGGTACCGAGTGGGAGAAAAAATATTTCCGCCTGATAGACAAGCTGGATGCTCACAATAAAAAGGAAGCAACACAAAAAAAGCACGTGTTTTTTGTATGCCACTCGTTTCAGCTGATGTGCCGTAAGTATGATCTGGGTGATATTAACTTAAGGCGCTCACCCTCATTTGGTGTACTGCCTGTGCACTTAACAGAAGCAGGCCATAAAGAAGAAGTGTTTAAGGGCCTTGCCGAACCATTTTATGCGGTAGATTCCCGCAGCTGGCAGGTAGTTAACCCCAACTTAACGCGCATTAAAGAATTAGGGATGGAAATACTGGCACTGGAAAAAGAGCGCCCGTATGTTAACCTGCCGCAAGCATTAATGGCTATCCGTTTTAACCCTTATTTTTTCGCAACACAGTTTCACCCCGAGGCAGATGCCCATGGTATGAGTATATTACTGCAGCGCGATGATAAGAAAGAAGATGTAATAAAGGAACACGGGGAAGGCAAGTACCGCGAAATGCTGGAACGCTTACAAGACCCGGACAAAATTGTACATACCCAAAACACCATCATCCCTAATTTTTTGGATGAAGCTATTTTGAGGAATATAAAGACGGAGGTAGTACATTAATTTACGAACAGCTCCTTCGCTATTGTTCCGTATGACAAGTTAATAAGATCAATATGAACCCATCAGCCAGAAAAACATTTAACCAAAACTTCACCGAAGAGAAGTATGCCGATTTTTTGGTGGACCTGAATACCGGCCTTAAAAACCCCATTGAGTTTAGGATAGCCGAAACACCGGTTTTTTTAACAGACGATTTTAGGGACAGGCTTTTACAAGCTGGTGAAGAAATTATAGCAACTATATTAAAACCCGGCTTTATAGCACAAAGCGAACGGGCCATCCCCGATAAATGGCGGGTAGCCAACGAGAACGACCACCCCCATTTTATAGCCTTAGATTTTGGCGTGTGTAAAGATGAAGAAGGTAACATTGTGCCCAAGTTAATAGAGATGCAGGGCTTCCCGTCACTCTATGGCTTTCAGGTGCACCTGGCAGAAACTTACAGGCATACGTTTAACATCCCTGGCAACCAAACTATCTTTTTTAATGGACTGAGCAAAAGCAGCTATCTCGATTTGTTGCAAAAAACCATTATTGGCCCTTACGAGCCTGACGAAGTTGTGCTGATGGACGTAGATGCACCTAATCAAAAAACAGGGGCAGATTTTTACATTACCCAAGGCTATATAGGCACACCCGTTATATCCCTTAACGAACTGATACAGGAGGGTAACCAGCTTTTTTATAAAACCGCATCTGGCGAAAAAAAACGCATCCGCAGAATTTATAATCGTTTAATTTTTGATGAGATAGCTAACGACCCGCAGATATTTGATAAAGTGGTGGATATCCGCAAACCACTGGATGTGGAATGGATAACCCACCCTAACTGGTTTTATCGTATCAGTAAATATACTATGCCATTCCTCGAAGGGGCATATATCCCCAAAACACAGTTTTTGCACGAGCTAAAAGAAATACCCGAAGATCTGCAAAATTATGTACTTAAACCCTTGTTCAGCTTTGCGGGGCAGGGCGTAATAATAGATATTATGGATGGCGATATCGAAAAAATACAAGACCCGGACAATTGGATCTTACAGGAAAAGGTAACCTACCAACCCGTGCTGGAATCACCGGATGGCGGGGTAAAAATAGAAGTGCGCCTGTTGTACCTTTGGCCCGATGGTGATAAGAAACCAACACTTGCCTTAAACCTGGCCAGGCTTAGCCGTGGTAAAATGATAGGGGTTAGATATAATAAAGATTATGACTGGGTTGGTGGCACCGTTGCTTTTATGCATAAGTAAACCTTATACTATTATTGCTATCTGTACGTATATAATAAAAGTACTAATTTTGCGACATGAACATTCAGGCAATTATTATCATTGTATTATTTGTTGCAGCTGTTTTTTACGTAGGCCGTTTACTTTATAAAAGCCTGTTCTCTAAAAAAAGCTGCGGCAGCAATTGTAAATGCGGGATAGATTTTTCTAATATCGATACCCAAAAACAATCTAAGTAATTGTGCTGCTTTAATACTGTACCTTTATCATTCACATTATAGTAATTTCTCTTCATGTCTTCTAATAAGCAGATATTTCAGGCTGATAACCCCGGCAGGTGGAACCGTTTTAAATGGCTTAGCCGTGTTATCATTATTATATTAGTTATTGGCGCTGTTGCCGCTGTTATCACTGTAACCTCAACAGAATACCCCACACTTCCTAATTTAGACCCTGCCCCAAAAAAAATCTCTAAAGAAGAGATGAATGCGCTTAAAAAATCTAAGCGGTATAAAGATTTCAATATAGAAAAGGCCGAGATAGAGTTGCTTGCCAAAGCCCGCAGGCTGCATCAGCTTAAGCACCCCAATAACGATAACCGCATTAATGCGGGTTTTTACAAATCATGGGAACCGCAGGCTTATAATTCTCTGGTACAGTATATTGGCCGTTTAGATATGGTGGTTACCGAAGGATTCTCCTTTTCGCCCAACGCCGATACGCTAAAAGTTAATATTGATACAGGCCTTATCAACCTCAACAAAAAATACAAAAAACAGGTACTTGTTACTTTGTCCAATTACGTTAACTATGATAATGTAAGTGGTGGTTACGACAGAAAAGATGTAGAACGGATCTTTAAGAGTAAAAAGTTGCGCACTGCATTCATCAACAGCATGGTAGCTAAGCTTAAACATTATGATTTTAACGGTATAAATGTTGATATTGATGATCTAAAAGATCGTAACTCAAAAGAATATATTGCTTTCCAGAACGACCTATACCGCATATTTAAAGCTAATGGTTTACTTACCACACAAAATGTAATCCCCAATGACGATGAGTACGACCTGAAACGTTTACAGCACGTAAACGACTTTTTGTTTGTTATGGCTATAGACCAGCATTCTGATGGCAGCAACGCCGGCGATGTATCTAACCAGCATTGGGTAGAAGAAATTTTAGACCAGGTTTGCACCACCATCCCCAGCGAAAAGGTTATCCTCACCATTGCCGGCGGCGGGTTCGACTGGCCCGAAAACAGCATTGGTACGCCGGTAGGTTACGCAGGGGCTATAAGTATGGCTCAGCAAAAAAAGAGCACTATTACTTATGATCCGTTATCGGCTAATCTGCATTATAACTATTTAGGTACCGATGGCTTAAACCATATTGTTTACTTTACAGATGCAGCCACTAACTTTAACATTATCCGCATGGCAGATGACTGGGCTACCGGTGGTGTTGCCCTGTGGCGCTTAGGGGGCGAAGACCCACGCTTGTGGACCTTTTTCCAAAAAAACCTTTCTATAGATTCATTAAAAAAAACCGGAGTTGATGTTAAACGGTTAACAACAGTTGGTTTAAATAACAAAATAGATTATGCCGGCGAAGGCGGCGAGGTTTTGGATCTGATCACCGTTCCAAAAACGGGCAAAATAGATGTGAACCTTGACACCTCTAATTACATTATCACCAACCAAAAATATATTGAGCTGCCTACTAAATATGTAATACGCAGGTATGGCTACAAACCAGGCAAAGTGGTATTAACCTTTGATGATGGCCCCGACCCGGATTTTACCCCGCGTATATTAGATATCCTGAAAAAGGAAAAAGTACCGGCCTCGTTCTTCGTGGTAGGCTCCATGGTAGAGAAGAATATCCCCCTGCTTAAACGCATTTATGACGAGGGTTACGAAATTGGCAACCACACCTATTTGCACCCGGATATTTCTACCATTAGTTTAGAGCGCGTAAACCTGGAATTGAACGCTACTCGTAAACTGATAGAATCGGTAACCGGGCGCAGCACTATCCTGTTCCGCCCGCCATTTAATGCAGATGCCGAGCCGCAAACCCTGGCCGAGGTTATCCCCGTGGCAGAAAGCCGCAGACAAAGTTATATTACCATAGGCGAATCTATCGACCCATGGGACTGGCAGCCCGGTGTTACAGCCGATAGTATTATAGCACGCACCATTCGCCAAAAAGATAACGGCAGTATGATACTGTTGCACGATGCCGGTGGCGATACCCGCGAAGAAACAGTTAAGGCCCTGCCAGCCATTATCCATTACTTTAAAAAGAACGGCTACGAGTTTACCACCATTGCCGATATACTGGGTAAAAGTAAAGACGACCTGATGCCGATGCCAACCAGCGACGACAAAACCTTTTGGGGGCATTTTTATGATGTAGTTGTAGTAGGTTTCTTTATTGGTAATAGGTTCTTATTTTACTTATTCCTTACCGCTATATTCCTGGCTATGGGCCGCATTATTTTAATTGGCATTTTAGCTACCAGGCAGTTTAACATCAATAAAAAAATAGATACTGCGCCGCACCCGCAACCACCCTTAAGCATTATTGTACCGGCTTACAACGAAGAAGTAACGGCTATTAAAACTATACAAAGTTTATTAAAGACCGAGTATCCTGATTTCAATATCATTTTTGTGGATGATGGGTCGAAAGATAAAACCTTCCAGGTGGTAACGGAGGCTTACGGCAACCATCCGCTGGTAAAGGTATTAACCAAACCAAACGGTGGTAAGGCATCAGCATTAAACTTTGGTATAACCCATGCCGAACATGATTTTGTAATTTGTATTGATGCCGATACCCAGCTAAAAACAGATGCCATTTATCACCTGATGGCTTATTTTACCGATGAGCAGATAGGCGCCGTAGCAGGTACCGTTAAGGTGGGTAACGAAACTAACATCATTACTAAATGGCAGTCGATAGAGTACATTACCGCCCAAAATATGGACCGCCGCGCCTTTGATATTATTAACAGTATTACGGTAGTGCCGGGCGCCATTGGTGCGTTCCGTAAGGCGGCAATTTTTCAGGCAGGCGGGTTTACTTATGATACCCTGGCAGAAGATTGCGACCTGACCATGCGCATACTAAAACAAGGTTACGTGATAAAAAATTGTGCCGAAGCCATTGCTTATACCGAGGCGCCCGAAACACTGAATGCGCTGCTTAAACAACGTTTTAGGTGGAGCTTTGGGGTAATACAAAGCTTTTGGAAAAACCGCGATGCATTGTTCAACAAAAAATTCAGCTACTTTGGTATGGTAGGGATGCCGAACATCCTCATTTTCCAGATCTTATTACCGTTGTTCTCGCCACTGGCAGATCTGATTATGATACTGGGCCTATTTGGCAGCCATCCCGAAAAAATGCTGGTGTTTTATGTAGCCTTTTTGATGGTAGACTTTGTGGTAGGTGCGATAGCCTTCCGTATGGAGAAAGAACGCTACAGTAAGTTAGTATATCTTATACCGCAACGTTTCATCTGGCGGCAATTGATGTATTATATCTTGTTCAAATCTATCCGTAAAGCCTTAAAAGGCGAGCTGGGTACCTGGGGTGTTTTAAAACGTACAGGCAACGTAAAGCTTAAAAAGAGTGAATTACAGGGAGATAATATCGAACCTGAAAAATAATTTGCAAATATGCAGATGTGCAGATCAAATCATTTGCACATCTGCATATCTCTGTATCTGCACATCTATCAAATCTTTTCTATCAAACAAACGGCATAGGCTACCACACCCTCTTCGCGGCCTATAAAGCCAAGCTTCTCGTTGGTGGTGGCTTTGATAGATATATCATCAACATCTATCCCGGCTGCTTTGGCTATATTGGCCTGCATGGCTGGGATGTATGGGTTTATCTTTGGTGCTTCCAGGCATACCATAGCATCTATATTACCTATTTGCCAGCCTTTTTCTGCCAGCAGGGCAACTACATGCTGTAATAATATCAAGCTGCTAATGCCTTTCCACCTATCATCTGTATTAGAAAAATGATAACCAATATCGCGCAGGTTAGCGGCACCCAAAAGGGCATCGCATATAGCGTGCAGCATTACATCTGCATCAGAGTGGCCGTAAGCGCCACTGGTATGTTCCAGATTTATGCCACCCAAAACAAAGGGGTGGTTTTGCTTTAGCTGATGTACATCAAAGCCAAAGCCTACTTTAATTTTAGCCATTATCTTTTAGAAGCGTTACTGTTACCGCCAAAACTGGCAGCCAGTGTAAAACGAAGTGTATTTGCCAGCGGGCTGTTTTTTTGGCTGGCTATCAGGTAAGAAAAGTCAAATTGAAAAATATTATATTTGATACCAAAGCCGGTTGTAGCATAGCGCCTGCCACCTTTATCGGCATTTTCGTAAAAGTAACCTGCTCTTACAGCCAAAAGATCATTATATAAGTATTCTACTCCGGGCGAAAATGCAATTTCTTTAATCTCTTCGCTAAACCCACCCGGCGCATCCCCAAAAGACCGAAAAATACCTGCCGGTACAGATACATCGTCATTGCTACCTTTTATAATATTACCATCGTTATCCCTTATTGGCGGGGTGGGCACCAATAGTTTATTAATATCAAAGGCTATGGTAAACTTACTTAGGTCATCCAGTTGCCAGGTATTGGCCACACCAAGCTTTAAGTTTGCAGGTAAAAAGTAACTTGGCCCGGTAGAAGTATAGCTTATTTTTGAACCAATATTTGAAATATTGGCACCAAACGCAAAAACGGAATTATCGCCATATGGCTTGTTATAAAATAATGACACCCCTGCCGATACTGCATTACCGGCTTTATTTTGCTGGCCAGAGCCTGATACAAATGCCCCGTTACTAAAATTAGAATAGATATAACGCATGGTTAAACCCAATGAAAGGGTATTACCAAACTTACGTGCAAAAGATGCATCAATAGAAAACTCGCTTGGTTTATAAGTGCCCAGGTCAGTTTGATTTTGATCTATCAACTGGATAGAGCCCAGGTTGAAATAGCGTAAAGATGCACCAAATGTATTACGCTCATCAATTTTATGCGCATAACTTAAAAAGGCAAGGCTAACATCGGGCACTAAATTGCGCAGCCAGGGGCTGTATGAAAGGGCAACTTCGTCGTTATTTTCCAAAAATGCCAGTTTAGCGGGGTTCCAATAGTTGGCGTTTACATCCGGCGAAATGGCCACCCCTGCATCTCCCATGGCGCCCGAGCGCGAATCTGGTGAGATGTTTAGAAACGGAACAGCTGTGGGTATAGCGTTGGCACTACTACCAGATGTAGTTGTTGTGCTTTGCGCGGCAGCAGCTATAGGTAAGGCAAGCAGTATATATACGGTAAGGTTTTTAACAGTCAAAAACTTCATTGGGTGCAATTTAGTTTTAATATTTAAAAATAATAAAATATACCTCGGTTATTGTTACCCTTTTTGAGAAACCATTTCACAAAGCACAATTGGTTAAACTGTTTAAACTATATTATTGTAACTTGGATAGGTAATTGTACGTTTAAATAAGTCCAGAGGTTTTTGCATTTATATACGATATATAAATAACAAAAATTTTATAACTGATTTTTTTTAAATTTACCTCCAAATATATTTTGCAAAATATGAAAGTACTTACTAATACTGCTTTAGTGATGTTGGGGTTAGGTGTTATGCTTAGCAGCTGCAGTAAAAAACAGCAATCGCAAAAAACAGGTTTAGCATATAATGACCGTACCAATGGTGGTTACTTACGTTTTAAACAAAGCCACCCAACACCAGGCCCGGGCCTGGTACCTATTGAGGGTGGTACTTTTGTTTTGGGCGGCAGTGCCGATCAGGATGTTGTGTTTGAATATAACAACCTGCGCCGCAGGGTAACCGTACCTTCATTCTACATGGATGAGACAGAGGTATCTAATCAGGATTGGCTGGATTACCTTCACTGGATAAATATTACCTTCCCTAACGACAATGAGCTTTACTATAATGCCCTGCCAGATACCCTGGTATGGCGTAAACCATTATCATATAACGAACCATATGTGGATAATTACCTGCGCCACCCGGCCTTTCAGGATTACCCGGTGGTAGGTGTTACCTGGGAGCAGGCACAAGAGTACTGCCAGTGGCGTACTGACCGTACTAACGAAAACATTTTGCGCGAACGCGGTAACCTGGTAACCTGGAAAGACCAGGGCAAAGCACAAGGTGCAGCAGGCGCTGCGGCTCCGCAGCCTTTTAACACTGATATTTATCTAAACGGCCAGATACGCGGCCAGGGTATAGACGGTAAAAAAATGGTGCCGGATCTTAACCCTAATGCAAAAGGTACCGGCACAGGTAAAAATGGCCGTGCGGTAAGGCCCGTACGTTTAGAGGATGGTATTTTAAAACAAGGCTACCGCTTACCATCAGAGGCAGAGTGGGAATATGCTGCTTTGGCACTTGCCGGCAACACACAGTTCGAAAACATTAATGATGGCCGTGTTTACCCATGGGATGGCCTTGGCGTACGTTCGCCAAACCGTAAAACCCGTGGTTTGATCTTAGCTAACTTTAAACGTGGCGCAGGGGATAATGCCGGTGTTGCAGGTGGCTTAAATGATAAGGCTATTATTACAGCGCCCGTACGCTCATATACACCAAACGATTTTGGTTTATATAATATGGCAGGCAACGTTAACGAGTGGGTGGCAGATACCTATCGCCAAACCTCGTTTGAAGAGATGGACGACCTGAACCCATTCCGTGGTAACGAATTTACTAATAAACGCCTTGCCGACCCTACAAAGGGTTTATATGCAAAAGATAAGTATGGCCGCCCTATTAAAGATGCTGCAACTTCTAACAAAAAATTAAAGTATGCAGATATGATAGCGCAGCAGCAAGCACAGGCTGCGGGTGCAAATGGCAACAGCGCACAACCGGGCGCAACTACAGCAAGTGTAAAAGACCCACTGGCAGGTAAAGCCTACACATCGGATTACCGCGACTTTAACGATACCGTAAGCACTGCTTTATATGGTAACACTACGCTGGTAAACAATCACTCTAAGGTTTATAAGGGTGGATCGTGGAATGATATGGCTTATTGGTTAAACCCGGCAACCCGCCGTTTTATGGACCAGGAAGCTACCAGTGCCGAAGTTGGTTTCCGTTGCGCTATGACCATGGTTGGTGCGCCGGAGATACACCCCGAAGGCAAACCACACTTACCTGTTAAAAAGGCAAAAAATTACAAAGCCAGATAATATTCAATCTTAACCATGTTACAAGCCGCTCCTGAAAAGGAAGCGGCTTTTTTATTTATACCACGTCATTGCTGTAAAAGGCACGAAGCAATGAGGCATTTGAATAATTTATATAACGTGTTAATATTCAAGCAAATGTTAACAAATAAATTACCGCATATTAACGTTTATAAAATAGTTTATCGCTTATTTTTATAGACCTGTAAAACGAGTCAACTAAAATTCACTTTAAAACAATTTTTATGACCTGGAGAAAATTTAGCGGAGAGGTGATCCAAACACCCATACTGGAAGAAGTAGAAGCTGCCATTGAAAGGGAAACCAACCTGGGCAATAAATTAAAAGTTTGCATAGGTACAGATTCGCAGGTAAAAGGCTCGGTTACCGATTTTGCTACTGTAATTGTTTTTATACGCGAGCAACGCGGCGCCTTTATGTTTATCCATCAGGAGCGCACTTCCCAAAAAATGAGTATTAAAGAGCGGATGCTTTACGAGGTGCAAAAATCTATAGACATTGCCTACCAACTTTGCGACCTGCTTGACTTATACGACGTAGGCCTGGAAGTACACGCTGATATTAACACCAACCCTATGTTTAAAAGCAATGCAGCCCTGCACGAGGCCATGGGATATATATTAAGTATGGGTTTTGTTTTTAAGGCTAAACCCGAAGCTTTTGCCAGTTCGTGCTGTGCTAATAAAATGGTGCAGTAAGGTTGGTGAGTGGTGAATTAGGGAGTGGTGAATGGTTGCCTAAATATTTTATTTATGGCAGGCTTTTTCTAAATTGCCTGCGAAAGCGATGAAGACTTAATTGGATAATTTTCAACTACTCTCCATTCACTTATAACTAATAACCAACAATACCATGTCCCCTCTTATAGAAATTACCGACCCGCGGGTATTTGACCCGGAAGTTATATTGATTGATGTACGCGCAGGTGCTAATGCGCACGAACGTTACCTGGCAGGGCACTTGCCTAATGCTATTTTTGCTACGCTGGATGATGACCTGGCGTCGCACCCGGCCGATGCGGCTAATGGCGGCAGGCACCCTTTACCGTCGTTAAATGATTTTTCGGAAACGCTGGCCCGCTGGGGTGTTACGCCGGATAGCCACGTTATAGTTTATGATGATAAAAATGCGGCCATGGGCGGTGCACGCCTTTGGTGGATGCTGCGATCAATAGGCCATACCAACGTACAGGTGCTTAATGGTGGCTTAAAGGCCGCAACAGACGAAGGGGTAGAACTAAGTACCGAAGAATATTTACCCACCGCAACGGGCCTGTATCCTATCCCGCAGCAATACAGCAACACGGTAGATATTGAGGAAGTTAAAAAAGCCGCAAAGGCAGACGACCGTGTGGTAATTGATGTGCGCGAAGGCGTGCGCTATGCAGGCCATACAGAACCGCTTGACCTAGTTGCAGGCCACATACCCGGCGCCGTAAACTTATTTTACAGCAATAGTTTATCGCCCGAAGGGAAATACCTTACCTCGCAGGCATTGGCAACCTTATATAAAGATACTATTGGCCATGTTAAGCCCCAAGATGTGATCGTGCATTGTGGATCGGGCGTTACAGCCTGCCACACTTTGCTGGGGATGGAACATGCCGGTATAACCGGACCCAAACTTTATGTAGGTTCCTGGAGTGAATGGAGCCGTAACGATTTGCCTATTGCGACAGAAGCTAACGGACTTTAATTCATACATTTGAAACAGCGAGCTCTTATGCTTGTTACCCCTCTGTGAAAACATACGCTCTTAAGTTCAAACAAAATATCCCGATAAGCCTTGATGAGGCCTGGGATTTTTTTTCGTCGCCGTTAAACCTGCAAAAGATAACCCCGGCAGATATGCGTTTTGTGGTAACATCAGATTATACCCAGCAAACCAAAATGTATGCAGGTATGATCATCACTTACAAAATATCACCACTGTTGGGTATTAAAATGAATTGGATGACGGAGATAACGCATGTGGCAGATAAGCAATATTTTGTTGACGAGCAGCGCTTTGGCCCTTATGCTTTATGGCACCACCAGCACCATTTTAAAGAGATACCAGGCGGCGTAGAAATGACCGATATCCTGCATTACGCTATTCCCTACAGCGTTTTGGGCACTATAGCGAACAATGTATTTGTAGGTAAAAAAGTTAAACAGATATTTGAATACAGGGTAAAAGCCGTAGAAGAACTGTTTGGAAAGATGTAGCTTATAATAAATACGTCATCGCGAGCGATAGCGACCCCTTCAAGGCTCCACCCTGCCCTCTCCAAAGCAGAGGGTTATAAAATCATTTCGATGTCCTCTAATTGAAAGGATATAGGATATGCTAATTGCTTCTTAGTTTGTAATAACTTTTTTTAATCACTTACAATACTTAGCTGCTTCTACTGATGCCGCTTTAGACCCAAGGCTTACCGCTTGCTTAAAATCCGTACAAGCATTGCCAATATCCTGCGTATTGATGCGTGCCTGGCCTCTTAAAAGGTATATTTCAGGATTTTTAGGCTCTATCTTTACAGCGTAATTAAAATCGGCGTTCATACGCTCTTTATCACCTAAAGAGCTACGTGCATAGCCACGCCATGCATAGGCAACCGTGTTTTCCAGGTTAATAAAGGTTACACTGTTAAAATCATCTACAGCACCCTGATAGTTTTTCATCGCCAAACGGATCTGTCCGCGTATTAAGTAGGCATCCTCCTGCCCATCGTTTATTTTAATACCTTTGGCAATATCGGCCAGTGCGCCGTCATTATCCTTTTGGTCGAACTTAGCACTACCACGATTAATATAAGCCGCTGCAGCGGCTGTATCAAGCTTTATAGCCATATTATAATCAACCATAGCGCCGGGTATATCACCGGTATGTTGTTTGGCCACACCACGGCCAATATAATAATTGGCCAATTTGCCGTTTTTGGTTATCAAAGCACTAATAATGGGTAAAACATCGCTGTAAAACTTAGCACCGATCATAGATTTTACAAACCTGCTGCGCAGGTTATCATCATCCTTATCAATGCCGGCAATGCGTTTATAATCGGCCAGTGCGCCATCGCGGTTGTTTACTTTAATGCGGGTTTCGGCACGTTTCAATAAAGTCTCCGAATCGCCGGGGTTATAGCTTAAAGCTTTATCGTAATAACCTAAGGCGCTATCATAATTATGGTTACCTGCCGCAATGTTGCCTAACAGCACGTAAGCGTAATCGGTAGATGGGTTCAATTTTATACTTTGGTTCAAATCGGCCAGGGCAGCTGTGGTATCCATTAACTCCAGGTTGGCACGTGCACGGCTAATATAGGCATAAGCGTTTTTAGCATCCAGCTTAAGGGCTTCATCAGCATCATCCTTTGCTTCATTAAAATTACGTAGTTCCAGTTTCAGGTCGGCCCGGTTCTGGTAAGCTTCGGCTGTTTCTTTTAATTCTATCGATCTGTCAAAATCGGCCAGGGCACCATCTTTATCATTCAGGTTATATTTAACCAGGCCATCGTACAAATAAAGCTCGGCGTTGTTAGGGTCCTGCTTAATAGCCTGTGCAAAATATTCAGCAGCACCTTTTTTATCATTGTTATTCCCTAATGCATTGGCCAGGTACTTATATAAGTTGGGCATTTTAGGGTTTAGGGTAATGGTTTTTTTATAATCGGCAATGGCAGCGTTGTAGTTTTTTAAATTGCCATAAGCGTTACCACGATAAAAGGTAGCCTCGGCATTTTTAGGGTTAAGGGCAAGCGCAGCAGTATAATCAGCAATGGCGCCTTTATAATCGCCCATGTTACCTTTTGCGTTGCCGCGATAATAGATCAGGTCTGAATTTTTAGGATCAAGCGCTACTGCCTGATTATAATCTTTAATAGCCCCTTGGTTATCTTTTAAATTACTTTTGGCTACGCCACGATACTCATACAAGGATGCGTCTTTAGGATCGAGCGCTATAGCCTGGGTAAAATCATCTACCGCCCCCTGGTGGTCGCCCAGGTTGGCTTTAGCATTGGCACGGTAGTGATACATATCTGCACGTGGCGATAAGGCAATAGCCCTGGTAAAATCTGTTATGGCATCGGCAAATTTACCCTGATCGTTATAAATATTGGCACGGTAAAAATACGCGAAGGTGCTTTTGGCATCATACTGAATAGCTTTGGTATAATCTTGCATGGCGCTGGCCGGCTCTCTAAAGTTATTGTAGGCGTTACCGCGATAAAAATAAGCACGGGCGTTATTAGGCTCTAATTGGATAGCCTTGCTAAAATCTTCAATAGCGCCTTTATAATTTTTGTTATTGGCTTCGGTATTGCCCATACCTATATACGTTTCGGCACTTTGCGCAAAGCAACACACAGGTAAAAGAAAAAGTATTACAAATAATTTGGCCATGTATATTAAATAAGTTTACCTGAAAGGCTTAAATAGTAAGGATACGTTAGAGGTTGCACCATCGCCGGTATTACGGCCATTGATAAAATGCCCGCCCGATAAAAATACCGAGAAGCGCTTGCTGAAGGTATAACCGTATGTTAAGGATACCTGGTTAAAGGCAAAGTTTTTATTTACTGCCTGTATAGGCGAAAACCTGGTAAAGTTACTTGACGAGTAGAAGCCGCTGAACGAAGCCGAAACCTGATGGCGAAACTTCCTGTCAAGCGTTAGGCCGAAGGTGGCGTTGTACCTATCCTGTATAGGGCCATCGGGGCCAAAGTACTGGCGCACGCCATTCTCTGCGGTAAAATAATAGTTTTTACCAAGCACTTTACCGCTGCCTGCAAAGGCAAACTTAATTTCGGCCCCTTGCTGCTTGTAACCCAGGCTAAGATCTGAATAAAGCGGCTGCACGTAGGTACCCTGTACAGTAAAATAATAAATGTAGTTAATGTTGGCCAGGTAATACCGCAAGCCAACTTCCAGATCGGTAAAGCCGCGGCTTACTGTTTTGGCATTATTATCCTCATAAGTATTTTTTACATAGGGCAACAAGGCCACCATCGTAAACCTGCGGCTTAAGCCATACTCGGCATAAAGCGATATACCTACCGACTGGAACCTGCCCCCGTTATCAAACAGTTTTTTACGGCGAAGCGAATCCCAGGCCCTATCAGCATAAAAATAACTGAAGGATGGCGATAGCAACAGCCGTTTTGGCCGCACCGGGAAGCCACCTGCATGGCTGCTGCCTGGTGCCAGCAGTATAAAGCTAAGCCCTATCAATAAGTACTTTAAATATGTTTTAGGTAAATTCATTTCATACTGTTAAAATAATGCAAAATGGTCGCGCATCCACCTGCCCTCTAAATCTTTATACGATTGCGATATTTCATGCCCAAGATCCTTAAATACCATTATTCTTTTTTTACCGGGTACAACGTTATAAGCGGCATACTCATTAAAGGGTGGTGCATAAGGGTCTAACAAACCTATACCCATTATCATGGGGCAGGTTATCCTGGCGGCAAAGTTTTTAGCATCATAATAATCCATATTGCTTAAAACCTTTTTTAAGGTAAGGCCGGGTTGCGTACGGATGTATTTTTTAATATCGTTTATAGGCCAGGTAACCTCGCCATCCAGGTCGTTCACATCGCATAGGATAGGGTTTTGGGCCGAGCACAGGTTAACCCTTTTATCCAGCGCAGCTGTGGCCAGGGCCAGGTAACCGCCCATGCTACCGCCAGTTACCAGTATGTTATCGTGCTTTAGGTTAGGCTGGGCACAAATAAAATCAACCGCGCGGATGCAATCCATGATCACCCCGCGCATTACGTAGTTGTCGCGGTCTTCTATCCGGTAAAAAATAAACTCATCCCGGCGGGTATCTATAGGCCCGCGGCTGTTACCCTGCCCCCTTACGTTTAGGGTAATGATGGCCAGGTCTTCATCCAAACCGGTTATAGGGTTTAGGCTAACCTGGTAGCCGGGCAAACCTAACAGTACAGAAAATTTGCGGCTTTTATTTTTACTTACCGGCACGGTCATCCACCCCTTTATGGTGTAATTATCCAGCGATTTCATCTCTATCAAAAACACCTCGCGGTTATCGGTATTCATTTTAGGCACTTTGGTAAGCTTAAACTCGGGCTTTACCATAGCCAGGTCGGCTTTTGCTTTTTGCCAAAAAGTATCAAAATCTGCAGGGGCAGCAAATGCAGAGCGTATCTGATCGGGCTGTATGCCGAATGCACGGCGGGTGGTATCATCATACTCGGTAATGTTTACCATAAAATCAACCTTGTAAAAGCCCGGTTTTAGCGCAGGCAGTTCAAAGCTGTATTTCTCTGAACTTTTTTTGCCCAGCTTAACATTTTGCTTGCCCGAGCCCAGCTTTTTGCCTTGCTGGGTTATCTGGTAAGATACACTACCTGTTTGGGGGGTATTTGTAGGGTTTTTAACCTCGAAGGTGTAAGTAGCCCTGCTATCAAAAATAGCGTTTTTGTTGCCGGCGGTTAACACGGTAGCTATACCCTCCCCGTCATCCTGCGCGGCGGCGGGGGTATATTGCGTGCATAGTACTGCCATTGTGCAGCACAGTATAAATAATAACTGGTTTGATCTGTTCACCATATGAGTAATTGTGGGCTTAAGCCCTAATTGCTTCTGAATTGTTATCCGGGTTACGTGGCTTGGCCTTGATCAAAAAATCCGACTGGCGGATGTAGTGATTTAAGGGCTCCTCTATCAGTTTAAATAGCAGTATTGCTACCCCGTTAAGGATGATAAAGGCATATACCACATTTAATGCATCGTACTGAAAGGGCGATACCCAATCCTTTCCCCATTTATCGTAGAACTCAAAAATATCGTCGTTCCACTTGTTGAAGTAGGTATGCAAAAAATCGTACATGTAGCCCAGGTGTATCAGGTAAAATATATACGAGCTTTTGCCCAGCAGCTCTACAAAGGGGTTAGATAGTAGCTTTTTTAACACCGTACCCTCGGTTAACAGGCCATAAAAAAACAACGCTATAGAGGCAGCTAACAAGTAGTTATTGGTAAAAACGCCCAACGGGTTATGCAGGCCGGCTACTTCGCCTTTGGGGATGGGCAGCACACTCATGATACCCACACACACAAATATGAGCAGGAACCCCAGATAGGTAAACCAGGTTTTAGCCCCGTTGCCAATGCTTACCTGCCTTTTTTTAACAATGAGTGCCAGCTGTATCCCTGCAAAAAACTCGAAACAGCGTCCAAAAAAGGTGTACAGCATCATAAAGGTAAAATTGCCGAAGAAACCATACCAGTTAACATTACGGAATATCATTACCAGCCCTGCGCCAAACAAGGTAACCACGGCGCATTGCAGCCAAAACCTATTGTACTTTTTAGCGAAGTAAAAGATGAATGGTGCCGAAAAGTAAAAGCATTCTTCCACCGTAAGGCTCCAGCCCTGGGCTATGCCTGTAAACTTCAATTGGTCAAAAAAACCACGCAGAAAGGTGATGTGCATTAAAAATAACCCTATGGGGTTGGCAAAGCCGTTGGTTACTTTTTGATCGTGGGTAAAGTAGTGGGATACAAAGGCGCCCAGGGTAAGCAAAAAGTACATGGGGTAAATACGCGCCACCCTGTTTTTAAGGTATTGCCTAAACCAATTGCCGGTTAATTTAAAATTATCAACATATCTGAAAGCGATTAAAAAACCCGATAAAACGAAGAAAATAGTAACCCCGATATGGAACTCGTTAAGAAAACGTTGCACAGCACGGGGAAAATTTTCATCAAATGCGTAGGCATAATGCGATATAAAAACCAGGTATGCAGCCAGGGCACGCACACCGGTAAGTGCCGGTATATAGTTTTGTAGCGGTTTTTGAGCCAAAACAGTGTGTTAAGTTTCTATTTTACGAAAAAATGTACGTTCAGGTTTTGCAAACGCAGTACCAATGTAAAAAAGGAGTAAAGGTGGTTGCGAAGGAAAAAGCCTCTCCCCTTGCCGTCCGTCCGTATTTAGGTATGGGATAGGGTTGGGACAATCCGGAAGCTCAATAAGTAATTACACGGCATATTTCAAAGTAGCCTCTCCCCGGCCCTCTCCGAAGGAGAGGGAGTAAGATATAAGATAAAAGTCTCCCCTATCGTGGTAGATTTAGAGGGGGCTTATAATGCGCTTCCCTGCACAACGCCACGGCTTAGGATGCGCTGATCTATAAAGTATTGGATCTCGCTTTTTTTGAGGCCCCAGTTGGGTGCAATCAGCAAGTCGCGGTCGCTTAGGCCAAAGAGGCGCTGGATAACAATATCGGGCCTTACGCGGGGCAGCAGCTCGCATAAAAAGTCGGCGTACTCTGCTATACCAAAGAGTTTAAAAGGCTCGCGTTTGTATTTAACGCCCATTACACTGCCCTCTACAATATGCAGGTGATGAAACTTTACAAACTTAATTTGCCCGTGGCGATTGATCTCGTCGGCATATTTAAGCATCATATCGTGCGTTTCCCAGGGGAAACCAAATATGGTGTGTACGCATACATCCAGCTTGGTATTCTCGGTAAGCTTAAGGGCTTTCAGCAGTTCGTCGTGGCTGCAACCGCGGTTTATCTGGTTAAGGGTTTCATCGTAAATGCTCTCCATACCCATTTCCAGGTCAACGTCAAAGCGGTCGGTATAGCTTTCCAGCAGGGCAATCTTTTCGGCATCTATACAATCGGGGCGGGTACCTACGCTAAGGCCTACAATATCTTCGGTACCGTAGCTTAAGGCCTCGTCGTACAGCATTTTAAGGTAATGAGTGGGCGCGTAGGTATTGGTATTGGGCTGAAAGTAGATAATAAACTTATCAGCCTTGTTACCCTTGCGGGCACGCTCCATCCCCTCTATCACCTGTTGTTTAACGGTGGGGGCGTTACGGCTAACACTGGGCGTAAACGAATCTACATTGCAATACGTGCAGCCGCCAAAGCCCTTGCTGCCATCGCGGTTGGGGCAGGTAAAGCCACCATCAACAATCACCTTAAACACCCGGTGGCCTTTATATTTTTCTTTAAGCCAGGGGCCGTAGTTGTTGTAACCCTTCTCCCACTGTACCCCTGCCGTATTAGTTAACATCATGATTGCCGCAAAGATACAGTTTTTTGATGTGCAGCCATACGGATATGCAAATGTGCAGCTACCCCATGCATCCCTGCCTATAAATTACAGCAGGGTATTTGCCAATGTCAACCAAAATAGTAAGATTTGGTACAGCGAAATATAACCCGCCCTACCATGAAAACTACCGTTTTAATATCGCGCTTACTGCTTGGCTTTTTATACCTCGTTTTCGGGCTCGACTATTTTATACACTTTTTGCCACAGCCCCCTTTACACACCGGTGCGGCGGGCGCCTTTAAAGCAGGCTTATACGCTACGGGCTATTTTTACCCTATCATGAAGGTGGTAGAGGTGCTTGGCGGATTATCCTTATTAACCAATCGCTATGCGGCCTTTTGGGCGGTAGTGCTTTTCCCTATCAGTTTTAATGTATTTATGTTTCATACGGTGCTGGTACCCTCGGGTTTTTTGATGGGGGTATTTTTACTGCTGCCCAACCTGCTTTTAGGCATTGGCTGGTGGCCGTATTATAAACCCATGTTTACGCAAAAAACTACCGTTTAAAAATACGCTTAGGCAAGGTACTATAGCCATACCACCCGCTATACTTTTTAGGGGTGATGGATGCCGCCTACCAATGGTTTACCCATGCACGAAATAATTCTTCGCTATAAATTAACTATTAGTTATTTGAAAAACACGTAGTTTTACGTATAGGATGATTGGTTTTAATCTCCAATATTTGAGTACCTAAACCTCATCATCATTTTAGCTTGTGCGTTAGCTAAGCATAAAGCCGTAAGCCACCCGCTTATGGCTTTTATGCTTTTAGGGGGATGGGTGGTGTCCGTCCGTCCGCAGGAACGGGTGGGGTGTATGGTCAATTACGGGCGATAGCGTGGCCCGGATAGGTTGGTTTGTTGAAGGATACGCGGCCCGATATGCCCCTAAGTGTTCATGTTCACGGTGTGAACACACCATGAACGCCCGAATGTGTTAATTATCAGCAGATTAATAATTGACGTACTGACAAAATGGTGCCACCATAAGTTTTGAAAAAATTCATATGGTAAAGGAGTGCATTTCATAAGGCCTAAAATAACTTTTTTTCGGCCTTGGTTAGGCCGGGATGGATGCGTAAAATTATACGTGTGGCGCATACCAGAAAATTGTAGTGCTTTTTGGATGGGTCTCCAAAAGCGAATGGTGCAAAATCAAATCAGAGTGCGAATATTCTCGAAAGTTGCATGCATAAAATAAACCAAAACACCAGACGAAACTTTTTTTAGCTATGAATTAACCATTAGTTATTTGAAAATCAGGTAGTTTTACGTATAGGAACTGTAGATATTAATAGCAAACTTTAGCATTCTAACCTTATTACAATTAAATACATATTGGATGTCATTATTTACAGAGTCTGCAATTCGTTCAAGATTTCGCAACAAAATAAGCCTTAATTATTATGAAAATTACGCCACAAGAGCCCAAACTCTTTTAACAGAAAATTTCTCTAAACAGAACACTGTTTTAGGAGCAGTTAACACTTTCGATATATTTTTATCTCACAGTTCAAGTGATGCGGAACTTGTTATAGGCCTTAAGCTAACTCTTGAAGATTTAGGATTTTCCGTTTATGTTGATTGGATTGATGATCCAAAATTAAATAGAAAAGAAGTTACAAAACAGACTGCTGCAACTCTAAAACAAAGAATGAAACAATGCAAATCACTCCTTTACGCATTTTCAGAAAATGCCTCTACTTCTAAGTGGATGCCTTGGGAACTAGGATATTTTGATGGAATAAAAGGTACTGCAGCAGTTCTACCAATTTCTCAAACGTCCAAGTCCAATTTCATTGGATCTGAATATTTAGGCTTATATTATTATATCCAAATTGATACTATCTCCGGCACCAATACTACTGCTTTATGGGTGTACGAAACAGCAAGTAAATATATAAAATTTGATAATTGGCTAACTGGATCACAACCTATACAACGATGAAATTTAGTAAAGAAATAGAATCATTTATAAAAGATTATGTAAATGATTTACGCGAGGGAAATGCAGCCATATTTGCAGGTGCGGGCATGTCTAAAAGTGCTGGTTATGTTAATTGGCCAGAATTATTATCTGATATCGCAGAGGAATTAGGATTAAGTGTGGACAAGGAATGGGACTTGATATCATTAGCGCAATACCATGTAAATGAATCCGGAGGAAAGGCAAAAATAAATAGAAAAATTTTGGAAGAATTTTCGGAACAGGCAGAACCCTCTGAAAATCATAAAATTTTATCGAGGTTACCAATTAATACGTTTTGGACAACTAATTATGATACTTTAATTGAAGACGCATTAAAAAACTCAAATAAGATAGTTGATGTCAAATATGAAATAGATCAACTGGTAGCAACACGGCCAAAAAGAGATGCCATTTTATACAAAATGCATGGTGACGTTAATCACTCAGCAAAGGCAATTATCACTAAAGATCAATATCAATCATATTATAAAACCCATGAGCCTTTTATTTCCGCACTTAGTGGTGATTTAATCACTAAAACTTTTTTGTTTATCGGTTTTAGTTTTACGGACCCTAATTTAGATTATGTACTAAGCCGCTTAAATATACAGTTCGGTCAAAATACAAGGGAGCACTATTGTTTTATCAAAGCTGTAGCGAAGGAAGGGAAAGACGATGATGAAATTTTCGCATACAAACGTCGGAAACAGGAATTGATGATTAACGATCTAAAAAGGTATCACATTAAAGCATTAATAGTTGACGATTTCGCTGTAATTACACAAGCTCTCTATGAAATTGAAACCAGGTATAAAAAGAAAACAATATTTGTATCTGGAAGTGCGGAAATATATGGTGAATGGACGAGGAATAACGCTCAAAGCTTCATTCATTCACTATCTAAAAGTATATTAATGAACGGGTTTAACGTTGTTAATGGTTTTGGTTGGGGTGTTGGTAGTGCAGTCATTAATGGAGCACTTGAAGCAGTATATGAAAAGCCCGAAAAAAACTCCTTTGATCAATTAATCATACGGCCTTTTCCACAATTTAAAACAGGGAAAAAGGAATTGCCTGAGCTTTGGGAAGAATATCGACAAAATATGATTTCATTAGCTGGAATAGGGTTATATCTATTCGGGAACAAGAAAAATGCCGAAGGGGAAATTGTAAATGCTATCGGAGTAATTAGAGAATTTGAAATATCAGTGGATCAAGGTCTAATACCAATTCCTATACCAACTACTGATTATGCAGCAAAAGAGATTTTTGAACAAATAATAAATGCTCCTGAAAACTTCTACAAAGGAATTGATTGGATATTACCTTTTATAGAAGAATTAAATGATACAACATTATCTGAAAAGCAGATTATAGAAAAAATTATAAAAATCATTCAAATAATAAACAGTAATAAATAAAACAATGGTAAGAAGAGTATACTTTAGTTTTCATTATAAAAATGATATTCACCGTGTTGCTAGAATTAGAAATTCAGGCGTGATCAAAGAGGAAGCTCAACCTTTTATTGACAAAGCTGAGTGGGAAAAGCTAAAACAAACAGGCGATAATAATATTCAAAAATGGATTGATGATCAAATGGATGGTACGTCTGTTTTAATTCTTTGCATAGGCTTAGAAACATATACGAGGAGATGGGTTAAGCATGAGATAAAAAAAGCATATCGAGAAAACAGGGGTATATTGGGAATCTATATGAATGGGATGAAAGATTTACAACAAAATAGTATTGGCCGTGGTCGCAACCCATTAGATGATTTTCATATAACTGAAAACAATCAAAAAAAATATTTATCGTCTATTTTTAAAACATATAGTTGGAATGACGACGACGGATACAATAATATTGAAAACTGGATTGCAAACGCGGCGTCCGCAGTTGGTCGATAATAGATTTCCTCCCCCCTAAACCCGATAGCAGCGGGTACCGGCCCCCGAGCCTAAGGCCTTGTGCGCGTATGAGCGGATAGCGGGGCTGCCGTAACCGAAGCACTGCTGCTGTTGCTTTACTTGTTGGGTTCATTGGTTCACTTGTTCATTAGTTCATTGGGATTCATCCGCACATCTGCATATCCGCACATCTGCATATCAAACACTCATCAACTCACATCCTTTTTATTATGCATGCATAGTTATGTAAATTCATTAAATTTGTTTTTCACCAATTATACGCCTGCATGGAAAGCATTGCTCCTTACCAATCTACACACAAAATACGCTTTGTTACGGCTGCGTCGCTGTTTGACGGGCACGACGCTACCATTAACATTATGCGCCGTATTTTGCAAAGCACCGGTGCCGAGGTGATACACCTGGGCCACAACCGCAGTGTAGACGAGATCGTAAATTGTGCGATACAGGAGGATGTGCAGGGCATTGCCCTCACTAGTTACCAGGGCGGCCACGTGGAGTATTTTAAATACATGCACGACTTACTGGCCCAGCGCGGCGCAGGCCATATCAAGATCTTCGGCGGTGGCGGCGGGGTGTTCCTGCCGCACGAGATCGCCGAGCTGCAGGACTATGGCATCAGCAAGATCTACTCGCCCGATGACGGCCGCACCATGGGCCTGCAGGGGATGATCAACGATATGATGAGGCAATGTGACTTTTTGACACCGGGCATTACGGAAAGCCTCTCCCCGGCCCTCTCCAAAGGAAGCCTCACCCCGGCCCTCTCCAAAGGAGAGGGAGTTGTAGAAGAGAAAGTCTCCCCTATTGAGGGAGATTTAGAAGGGGCTTCTTCGGAAAATAGCCTCTCCCCGGCCCTCTCCAAAAGAGAGGGAGTTAAGAAAAGGAGGATGATGGATAAGGGGAATATTGCGCGGTTGATCACGGCGGCTGAGTTGGGAAGCCTCTCCCCGGCCCTCTCCGAAGGAAGCCTCACCCCAAACCCCTCTCCGAGGGAGAGGGGCTTAAATGAAGTCTCCCCTGTAGGGGGAGATTTAGAGGGGGCTTCTTTAGAGGGGGCTCCTGTACTTGGCATCACGGGCACGGGTGGGTCGGGTAAATCGAGTTTGGTGGATGAGTTTGTGCGGCGGTTTTTAATGGAGACGGATAAAACGCTGGCCATTATTTCTGTTGACCCCAGTAAGCGTAAAACGGGCGGTGCCCTGCTGGGCGACCGCATCCGCATGAATGCGATCAATAATCCGCGGGTATATATGCGGTCGCTGGCTACGCGGCAGGCCAACCTTGCCCTCAGCAAACACGTGCAGGAGGCTATTGATATTTGCAAAGCCGCCGGGTATGATATGGTTATTGTAGAAACGAGCGGCATAGGGCAGTCGGACACGATGATTACCGACTACTGCGACGTTTCCCTTTACGTGATGACACCCGAGTTTGGCGCAGCCACCCAGTTGGAGAAAATTGACATGCTTGATTTTGCCGACGTGGTAGCCCTAAACAAGTTTGATAAACGCGGCGCTTTAGATGCCATACGCGATGTACGCAAGCAATACAAGCGCAACCATATGCTTTTTGATGCCAAGGATGATGACCTGCCTGTTTACGGCACCATGGCATCCCAATTTAACGACCCGGGCATGAACACCCTTTTTACCGCCCTGATGAGAACCATTAAGGAGAAGACGGGGGTGGATCTGTTAGACGGAAAAACAGAAGGACAAAAGACAAAAGAGGGCGAATCGGAGAAGATCTATATCATCCCGCCGGATAGGGTACGTTACCTGGCAGAGATAGCCGAGAGCAGTGCTGCCTATACCGATTGGGTGAACGAGCAGTGCAAGATTGCACAGCAGATGTACCAGGTGAGGGGGAGCCTCACCCTGGCCCTCTCCAAAGGAGAGGGAAGTAAAGCCTTTCAAGATAAAGCCCTCTCCTTTGGAGAGGATTTAGGTGAGGCCCTACAGGATATTTACAACCACCTCGAAAACCACCTGCATCCCGATTGCAAGCGCTTGTTAAAGGAATGGCCGGAAACGGTGGCCAAATACAAGGCCGATAACTTTATTTATAAGGTTAGGGATAAAGAGATCAAACAGCCGTTGTATTATACGTCATTGTCGCAGTTGCAGATACCTAAGATAGCGCTGCCCAAGTACGAGGCCTGGGGCGATATACTGCGTTGGCTGCTTACCGAAAATGTACCGGGCGAGTTCCCGTATGCTGCGGGGGTATTTCCGCTGAAGCGCGAGGGCGAAGACCCCACCCGCATGTTTGCCGGGGAGGGTGGCCCCGAACGGACGAACAAACGTTTCCATTATGTATCGCTTGGTCAGCCGGCGCACCGGTTATCTACCGCGTTTGATTCGGTTACCCTATATGGCGAAGACCCGCACGAGCGGCCGGATATCTACGGTAAAATAGGTAATTCGGGCGTAAGCATCGCCACGCTGGATGATGCCAAAAAGCTATACTCGGGGTTTGATCTGTGCCACGCCTCCACATCCGTAAGCATGACCATCAACGGCCCCGCCCCCATGCTGCTGGGTTTCTTTATGAATGCCGCCATAGATCAGCAATGCGAAAAATATATTACCGAACACGGGCTGGAGCATTTGGTAGAAGCGGCGTTTAAAAGGGTTTATGATGACAAGGGGTTGGAAAGGCCGAGGTATCAGGGGGCCTCTCCGAAGGAGAGGGAGCAGGATGTATTGGCGAAGGGAAGAGGCCTCTCCCCGACCCTCTCCGAAGGAGAGGGAGCAGGAGGAAGGGCAAAGTTTGCAACTGCTGATTTGAAGATATGGGAGTTTTTAAAAGCTAATTCAATTGAAGGCAGGCAAAACCCAACTGAAGCAGAAAATGTTTTATGGCATCAATTACGTAACAAACAAACAGGCCATAAGATACGAAGGCAGCATGCCATTGACGGTTACATAGCCGATTTTGTGTCGTTATCAAAGGGTTTGGTTATTGAAGTTGATGGTGGGTATCATAATTTTACAACAGAACAAGATGAGGTGAGAACAGAGGTTTTAAAAGGTTATGGTTTCGATGTGATACGCTTTACCAATGACGAGGTTTTATCTGATGTGAAAAAAGTTACTGAGCAAATCATCACACGCTTAAAATCCCAACCTGAACGAAATATTTACGGAAAGGACGAAGCTAAAGTCTCCCCTACCGGGGGAGATTTAGAGGGGGCTTTACCTCCCGGCAACAATGGCCTTGGCCTGATGCTGCTCGGCCTAACCGGCGACCAGGTGTTGCCGGCGGATGTTTATGAGCAGATCCGCGCGTATGCCATTGCTACGGTGCGTGGTACCGTTCAGGCTGATATTTTGAAGGAAGACCAGGCGCAAAACACTTGTATCTTCAGTACGGAATTCGCCCTGCGGATGATGGGTGATATCCAGCAGTATTTTATTAAGGAGAAGGTGAGGAATTTTTACTCGGTGTCGATATCGGGTTACCACATTGCAGAGGCGGGTGCCAATCCTATTACCCAGCTGGCCTTTACGCTCAGCAATGGTTTTACCTATGTAGAATATTACCTGAGCCGGGGTATGCATATAGATGATTTTGCGCCCAACTTATCCTTCTTCTTCAGTAACGGTATAGATCCGGAGTATTCGGTGATAGGCCGGGTGGCAAGGCGCATTTGGGCCAAGGCCATCAAAAATAAATATAAGGGGAATGATAGATCGCAGAAGTTGAAGTACCATATCCAAACCAGTGGCAGGTCGCTGCATGCGCAGGAGATCGATTTTAACGACATCCGCACCACCCTGCAGGCGTTGTACGCCATTTACGACAACTGTAATTCGTTGCATACCAATGCTTACGACGAGGCCATCACCACCCCTACCGAAGAATCTGTACGCAGGGCGATGGCTATCCAGCTCATCATCAACCGCGAGCTGGGCCTGGCTAAAAATGAGAACCCGATACAGGGTGCCTTCATCATCGAAGAACTAACTGACCTGGTAGAGCAGGCCGTACTTACCGAGTTTAAAGCTATCAACGACCGTGGCGGCGTATTAGGCGCTATGGAAACCATGTACCAGCGCAGCAAGATCCAGGAAGAATCGCTTTATTACGAAACCTTAAAACACACCGGCGAATACCCCATCATCGGCGTAAATACCTTCCTGAACAAAAAAGGGTCGCCCACCATTGTACCGTCAGAAGTTATCCGCGCAACCGAGGAAGAGAAGCAGTTCCAGATAGCGGCCCTGCACCTGTTCAAGCAACGGAACGAGCGGCATGCCCCCGCACTGTTAAAAGAGTTACAGGAGAAAGCCATAGCCGGCAATAATATCTTCGAAGCGTTGATGCAGGCCTGTAAATATTGCAGCCTGGGCCAAATAAGCCACGCGCTTTACGAGGTAGGCGGGCAATACAGGCGTAATATGTAGTCCCCCCTGAAGGGGGAGTTTTTTGAAAAGCAAGGCGAAAGACATCAACCTTTACCTCTTCTGTTCCCCCTTTAGGGGGTTAGGGGGTTTACCTTATTTACGTCTAGCTGTAACATTGGTAGTAATAGGCTTGTCATAGATGCCACAAACACAAACATGGCCTTACAAATAACTAACCTTACCAAGCAATACAACGCACAAAAAACCGCCTTAAGCAATTTCTCTATCACCATTAACAAAGGCATACTGGGCTTGCTTGGCCCCAATGGCGCAGGCAAATCTACCCTCATGAAGTTAATTGCCACCATTAGCAAGCCTACGCAGGGCACCTTGCTTTTTGATGGTACCGATATCACCCAACATCCCGATGCTATCCGTAAGGTATTGGGTTATCTTCCGCAAGATTTTGGCGTTTACCCCAACCTTAATGCTTACGAATTTTTAGAATATATAGCCGCCATGAAAGGCGTTGGCGGCAGCGGCCTGCGCAAGCGGATAGAAGTACTGCTGGAGGGTGTTAACCTTATTGCGGATGCCAAAAGGCCCATAGGCACCTACTCGGGCGGCATGAAACAGCGCATCGGGATAGCACAGGCTTTACTTAACGACCCTAAGGTTTTAATTTTTGATGAACCCACCGTAGGCCTGGACCCGGAGGAGCGCATGCGTTTCAGGCAACTGATTGCCGATCTGGCGCAGGATTGCATCATCATCCTGTCATCACACATTGTATCCGACATAGAAACCATTGCCGATGAAGTGGCCATTATGCAGGGTGGCCAACTGATAACCAACGGCTACCAGCAGGATATCATAAAACTGGCAGATGGCCGCATCTTCGAAACCTTTTTAGATAACCAGGCCCTTACCGAATTTAAAGGCCGCTACAAGGTAATAGATACCGCCCGCCAAAACGATCGTATCAGGGTGCGCTACATCAGCCATAGTAACGATGCCGCCATGGCATCTACCCCTGTTAAGGCTACATTAGAGGATGCTTACCTTTTTTTAACCCAAACTAAAGCCTAAGCACATGCCCAATAGCTACTATATCATCAAGGCCGATTATTTACAGCGTACCCGCAGCTATTCGTTTTTAATAACGCTTATCGTTACAGTTTATGTGGCCTACTGCTTTGTACCGCCCGATAATGCCAACTACACTACACTAAATGCTTCGGGCTACAAGGGTGCTTACAATTCGGCCTGGGTGGGTTATGTATCCGCCATCATGACAACTGTGATGTTATCCCTGTATGGTTTTTTGCTGGTGAACAGCGGCATCAAAAAGGATATAGATACCGAGGTGGGGCTTATCATCGCTACTACCCCTATCAGCAACTTTAAATATCTTTTATGTAAACAGCTAAGCAATTACCTGGTATTACTTACCATAGCAGGCTGCACCTTTAGCGTAAGCCTCGTCCTGTTTTTTGTGCGTGGGGCGGGTTACCCTTTTGCGCTGCTTAACTTTATTTTGCCATACCTGTTATTTGCCATACCTACCCTGTTTTTAATAGCATCGTTAGCGGTAGTAGCCGAGGTTTTTTTGCGCAACCGCAGCATGCTGCAATTCATCATCTACTTCTTCCTCTTCGGGGCAACCATGACGCGGATAATAGGGAGTAGCGATAACACCACCGGGGTATTCGATCCAATGGGTTTAAGTTTGATGATCAAAAGTATCACCAATCACATCAACTCGCAGTTTCATGCCCATGTAAAGGATGTATCATTTGGTTTTATATTTAACGGCGGCCGGGCCTATAAACACTTTGTTTGGAATGGTATCAGCTGGCCGGCGGTGTTTGTATTAAGCCGGTTATTATGGATGGGGCTGGGTGTAACGCTGGTTTACGTTTCATCCTTATTTTTCCACCGGTTTAACTTTAAGCAGGCGTTAGCTAAAAAGAAGCGCAAGGCCATAGTACAGCAACCCGATGCGGATAAGCTACCCTTTAACCCAACAGGCATTGCCCGCCGGGCCTTGCCCCCGCTGGTTTTTAACTACAGCATATTCCCCTTCATCAAAACCGAATTATTATTGCTGGTACGCCAGGGCAACAAATGGCTCTGGCTGCTTAATGCCGGCTTGTGGATAGCTATGTTTATAGCGCCCCTGCCCATAGCTTATGCTTACCTGTTGCCCGTGCTGCTGTTTTTGCAGGTAACCCGCTTTAGCGATCTGGTTACGAAAGAGAAAACCAACCGGGTGCATTATTTTGCCTATGCATCTTACAAACCCCTGCTGCGGATGCTGCCCGCGCAAATTATTGCCGGTGTGCTTTTAGCCCTGGCACTTGCGGTGCCCATCATCGTGCGCAGTGCCATCGCGTTAAATGGTTATGCCGTTATCTATATCATAAATGGGGTAGTATTTTTGGTATTGCTGTCAGCAGCGCTGGGTATTTTAAGCGGTGGTAAAAAACTGTTCGAGGTGGTGTTTTTTATGCTTACCTACGCTGCCATCAACAAAGTTAATGTAACCGATTATCTGGGCAGCATGCCACATGGCAGCTTGTACCTGTTTGTGATACTGTTTATCAATGCCGGGCTTTGCTTTGCCGCACTTGTAACCAGGAATTACCAGGTAAAGCATTTGTAAGATTCAGGGTAGCCCTTACAGGGCAAAAAGGATTTCATGAAATGCTACAAAGCGGTGGTTCCTACGGAACATTTACGTTTGTCCGCTTTTTGTCCAAACTGTCCCGCCTCTCTAAACGGACGGACAGCCAAACCTATTTGCATCCCGCCCGGCTTTTACCTAAATTTATTTATCCATGAAAAAACTGCTCCTGATCGTTACGCTAATCTTCTCTACACATTACGCATTTGCGCAGAATGCAGCCTCCATCTGCCAAAAAATAAACGAATTAAATAACCGCGTGCTATATGGCACCATTAAACGGGCGGATGCAGCCAAACAGTTTAAAACGCTATTATTAAATTTAAGCGAAAAGCTACCGCTTAATGATGATATCTCATGGACTTTCCCGCTGAAAGGTTATCAAGCAAATGCTATTGGCGGCACCCGCGGTAATGGGTATAGCGATAAGGGATATAACTACCTGGATGGTAATAAACACAGCGCCCACCCCGCGCATGATATTTTTATTCATGATAAAAACCAAGACGACCTGGATGATAAAACTGGTAAACCTGTTGATGTACTAGCCATAGCCGATGGCATTGTAGTGGCCTGCACCAACAATTGGGAACCTACAAGCGCCCTGCGTGGTGGCAAGTTTATTTGGATTTACCATAGGGCGTTGCGTATTCTTAGCTATTATGCCCACAACCAAGCCATATTTGTACAACCCGGCAACGAGGTAAAGCAAGGCGATAAAATTGCCGAGGTTGGCCGTACCGGCTTAAACGCCTATAAAAAACGCTCGCCAACGCATTTGCATTTTTCGGCTTTCAGGCTCGTAAATGATCTGCCCGCACCCTTTAACCCTTATCAGCAACTGCTTAATTCAACCAAACGATGAAAAATATATTAGGTATAGTGCTACTCCTTGCATTGGCAGCATTTATCCCGGCAGACAATGTGCACACCCGTTTTAAGCCATCTGCAGGCTATACACGCGTAGCTGTTGCGCCCGGTAGCTTTGGGGCATACTTACAGGCATTATTGCTTAAACCGGCTGGCAGCCACACCAAAACCTATACCGGCAGCATTGCCCGTACCGACGCTTACACCGCCGCCGTTGTAGAGATGAGCATTGGCAGCCAGGACCTGCAGCAATGCGCCGACGCCATAATGCGCCTGCGTGCCGAATACCTGTATCAGCAAAAAAACTACCCGGCCATTACCTTTAATTTTACCAGCGGCTTTAAGTGCGATTATGTGCATTATGCCAATGGTTACCGTTACGCTAACGAGAACTGGGTGTTAAAAGGAAAAAAGGATTACAGCTACCCCAACTTTTTACGATACATGAACCTGGTATTTTCTTACGCGGGCACGTTATCCTTACAAAAAGAGTTAAAACCCGTTACCAACTCTAAAGATATCAAAGCCGGTGATGTGTTTATAAAAGGTGGTTCGCCGGGCCATTGTTTTATAGTGATGGATGTGGCCGAAAATAGCGCCCATCAAAAACAATTTTTATTAGCGCAAAGCTTTATGCCAGCACAAAACATACAGGTATTGCAAAATGGTTCGCCATGGTTTAGCCTGGCCACAACAGCCCAAATACCCTACGGCGAACTGATAAATGCCAGATATTTAAAAAGTTTTTAGAATAAAGACCCAGCAATACAGGGGCTTATATTTATCCTTAACGTAAATAATTATCTATTGCCATTTAGGCTTAAGGCAACAATTTATATCTTTAGAGAAAAGTAAAACAGCACCATGAAAAAGATATTATTCATTATAGCAGTTATAGCACTTTCTATTACGGCTAAAGCGCAAGAGACCGTCAAATCCGAAGCCCCTAAATTATATAACCCTGCTGCCGATGCCAAAGCAGATATTGCGGCAGCGGTAAAAACAGCACAGGCGCAACACAAAAATGTGTTGCTGCAAATTGGCGGCAACTGGTGCAGCTGGTGCCTGCTATTCAATGGCCTGGTTACCAAAGATGCCGGGCTAAATAAATACATGAATGATAATTACGTAGTATTACACGTAAACTATAGTAAAGAAAACACAAACGACAAGGTACTTGCAGACCTAGGTTACCCGCAGCGTTTTGGTTTCCCGGTGTTTGTGGTGTTAGATGGTAAAGGCAACAGGCTGCATACCCAAAATTCCAGCTATCTGGAAGAAGGCAAAGGCCACAGCAAAGCCAAAGTAATGGAGTTTTTTGAGAACTGGTCGCCAAAGGCGCTTGACCCAAAAACTTATGAGGACAAGGCAAAAACCAAATAATTTGTTTCACAAAAAAAGAGGGTTATGCTAACGGCATAACCCTCTTTCTATTTAAAGTGCTCCCGGAAACTAATCTCCGTTCACTAATCACTATTCACAATTATTCAATAACGCTTACTTTAAGCATATTGGTTTTGCCTTTTTTAACAATCGGCACTGCTGCAGTATTAATTACCACATCGCCGGGGCTAAGAAACTGCTCTGTTTTTAGTATAGCATTTACATCAGCAATGGTATCATCGGTGCTTTCTGTTTTATCGTAATAAAAAGCCCTTACACCCCATACCAGGCTAAGTGCGTTTAACAGCTGCTTGTTTGATGTAAAGATATATGTACCTGCTTTAGGGCGGTAGCTTGATATTTCGAATGCGGTATAACCGCTAACTGTCATGCTTACGATACCTTTTGCATTGGTATGCTCGGCCAGGTAAACGGCAGATCCGCAAAGGGCATCGCTTAAATAATTAACAGATGCAGCATCCTTGTTCTCTGCTTTAGAAGCATTGAAAGGATAACCCAGATCTTCTACGTTACGTACTATTTTAGCCATTGTTTCGATAACAATAACCGGGAATTCACCAACTGATGTTTCGCCGCTTAGCATCACCGCATCAGCGCCATCCAATACAGAGTTGGCTACGTCATTCACCTCTGCACGTGTTGGGCGCGGGGTGGTTATCATCGATTCCAGCATCTGTGTAGCTACAATAACAGGTTTAGAGGCATCGCGGCATTTGCGTGCTATCATTTTTTGTAATAAAGGCACTTCTTCCAGCGGGCACTCTACACCAAGGTCGCCGCGGGCAATCATTACAGCGTCTGTAGCAGCAATAATTTCGTCGATATTATCAATAGCTTCAGGTTTTTCTACCTTGGCAATAACGCGCGATTCTTTACCACTTTCGCGGATGATACGTTTCAGGTCGATAATATCCTGGCCTGTACGTACAAATGAAAGGCCAATCCAATCCACATCCCATTCCAAAGCATATTTAAGGTTTTCCAGATCCTCGGGCGTTAAGCTTGGTATAGATACTTTGGTATTTGGCAGGTTAACACCTTTACGTGATGTTAAGATACCACCGTGCACTACCTCGCAAATAACGGTGTCTTTACGGTTGGTTTCGATAACTTTTAACTGCAATTTACCATCATCTAACAAAATGATCTCGTTAGCCTGTACATCCTGCGGGAATGTTTCGTAAGTAATATATATCTGGCTGTCATCACCAATGCACTCGTGGGTGGTAATGTTAATGCGTGTACCGTTAATAAGGTGTATACCGCCATCTTTAACTAATCCTATACGGATCTTAGGGCCCTGCAAATCGGCAAGGATACCTACGTTAGTTTTGTACTCTGAGTTTATCTCACGGATAAGATCAACAAATTTTTTGTGATCTTCTGGTTTACCGTGCGAAAAGTTTAGTCGGCACACGTTTAATCCGGCTCTGATCATCGACAGCAACACATCTTTTTTTGCTGAGGCAGGGCCCATTGTAGCAACAATCTTAGTACGATTATAGTAAAATTTCATATTTTCAGGTTAAATTCAGGCTTATTAACTGTAATTGTGTAATATCTACACATCTAAATTTCTGCTAAAATAATAGATTTTCGCGTGATTTTATTTTTTTCGGGTCAATCTTTACTGCCGCAACAATTTCCGGCAACTTATTAAGGCACGAAATCATGCTATCCAGGTCGTCGTCATCTATGTAATTTTTGATCATTATAAAATAATCAGCCTCGCGCATTTCGGGCACCAAATAACCGTCACTACCCTTATTACCAATAAAATAAAAATCGGTTTCGGTAGTTTCCCAACTATATCTGTACAACGAAAAAAGCAGCGGCGCACCGTTTATATGGGTATCCAGCTTAAGGTCTTCTACCCGGGTAAAATTAAAATTTAAACATTTGTTTATATGGTAGCAAATACGGTAATCTTTTAAAGATGTGGTAACGGCTATCAAAACAAAATCCAGATCGATCTCAAACTTTAAAATTTTCTTGTTCAAAACCATTTACATTTTAAGTTTGTAAAATTACAAAACGCAATTACATACCCTAATTTTTTATTACTTAAGTTACTGCCTACCCTAATCATATGGCTTTGAGCCAGGTGCATGCACATATTAAAATAAAAAACCGGCTGCGCCAAGCTAATATTATTAATCTGATTTACAGCAACATAAATTACAACACAGCAGGTTTAAAACTATATATTCAAAATAGATATTAAACTTTAATACTTCTGCTCAAAATCATTACTTTTACGCCGGTTAAAAAAACCAGATCGAAACCTTTTGATGCAATAAATTGTTCATTCAATATTGTCAAAGTTTTTAGATTTGATATTTAACATAATTTATTTTTCTTTGCACTGAATTTATTAATCATTAAACTATAAAGACTATGTCTGATATCGCTTCAAGAGTAAAAGCTATTATCGTGGAAAAACTGGGTGTTGACGAAAGTGAAGTTACACCAGAAGCAAGCTTCACCAACGATCTTGGTGCTGACTCTTTAGACACCGTGGAATTGATCATGGAGTTTGAAAAAGAATTTAACGTTGCAATTCCTGACGATCAGGCAGAAACCATTGGTACTGTTGGCCAGGCTGTTGCGTACTTAGAAAAAAACGTTAAAGCTTAATTTAGAGCTCCCTAAAACTGTTAAATGGAGTTTAAAAGAGTTGTAGTAACCGGGCTTGGAGCGCTTACTCCAATTGGTAACACTGTACCAGAATACTGGGATAGCCTTATTAATGGGGTAAGCGGCGCTGCCTTTATTAAGAGTTTTGATGTTGAAAAATTCAAAACCAAATTTGCCTGTGAGGTAAAAGGGTTTGACGCGGAAGGTTTTTTAGGCCGTAAAGAGGCCCGTAAACTCGATCCGTTTGTACAATACGCCTTATTCTCTACAGAGGAAGCTGTTAAAGATGCCGGATTAGATTTTGATAAACTGGATACCAGCCGTATTGGCGTTATCTGGGGATCTGGCATAGGTGGTTTAAAAACGTTTTTAGATGAGGTTGTGAATTTTGCCAAAGGCGATGGCACACCTAAGTTTAACCCGTTCTTTATCCCAAAAATGATAGCTGATATTGCACCGGGCCATATATCTATTAAATATGGTTTACGCGGGCCAAACTTCACTACGGTATCTGCTTGTGCATCCTCCAATAATTCGCTTATTGATGCTTTTAATTACCTGCGCCTTGGTAAAGCTAATATGTTTATCACCGGTGGGTCCGAAGCTATTATAAACGAAGCAGGTATTGGTGGTTTTAATGCGATGCATGCCTTGAGTACCCGTAACGATGACCCTGCTACTGCATCGCGCCCGTTTGACCTGGATCGTGATGGTTTTGTTGCCGGCGAAGGTGCGGGAACCATAATTTTAGAAGAGTTAGGGCATGCCCTTAAACGCGGTGCTAAAATTTATGCTGAAATGGTGGGCGGTGGCATGAGTGCCGATGCATATCACATGACAGCCCCTCACCCGGATGGCTTAGGCGCATCATTAGTAATGAAAGCTGCGTTAGAAGATGCCGGTTTAGTGCCTGCAGATATCGATTACGTAAACGTGCACGGTACATCAACCCCAATTGGCGACCCGCAAGAAGTAAAAGCTATTACCGATGCTTTTGGCGACCACATTTATAATATCAACATCAGTTCAACAAAATCAATGACAGGCCACTTATTAGGTGCTGCAGGCGCTGTTGAAGCAATAGCCTCTATCCTGGCATTGAAAAACGATATTATACCGCCAACCATCAACCATTTTACTGACGACCCGGCTTTTGATCCTAAAATTAACTTTACATTTAACAAAGCGCAAAAACGTGTAGTTAACATAGCACAAAGCAATGGCTTTGGTTTTGGTGGCCATAATGCGTCTGTTATATTTAAAAAGTACCAGCAATAATTTCGTTGGATGCCTATTAGCCGCTTTTATAAGCTATACCTTTCGCCAAATAGAAAATACGTTAAGGTTTTAAAAAATTTGCTCGGTTTTGTACCGGGCAATTTGTCGTTATACCGGTTGGCATTTCGCCACAAGTCGGTTGCTCAAAATATTAAAAAGGGTGTTAAGAACAGTAACGAACGCCTGGAGTTTTTGGGCGATGCTGTTTTGGGCAGCGTGGTAGCCGAAGTACTTTTTAAACTTTACCCTTATGAGGACGAAGGCTTTTTAACCGAACTACGCTCAAAAATTGTAAGCCGCAATAACTTAAATGCGCTTGGCCGTAAACTTGGCTTTGATAAACTAATAGAGTTTGATACCAAAATATTAAACTCGGGCAGGCAGGGCTCGCTACTGGGCGATGCTTTTGAGGCTTTAATAGGCGCTGTTTACCTGGATAAAGGCTACGATTTTACCCGCAACTTTTTAGTGAACCACATCATCAAATCCCATATCGACATACACACCCTGGAGCAAACAGAAACCAATTTCAAGAGCAAATTGATTGAATGGTGCCAGCGCCACGGTAAAGACATCACCTTTGATGTAATTGAGAACCAGGAAGGCGAAAGCAACAAACTATTTACCGTACAAGCCAGTATCGATGGCGAAATAATGGGATCGGGCAAAGAATTTAGCAAAAAGAATGCGGAGAAACTAGCCGCAGAAAAAGCGTGCGCTTCGTTGGGGATATAGTGTAACCACTAACCTATAAACGTAATCAACTACTCATCTATCCCTAATACAACTTCTGCAAAGTATCCCTACCGCCGGTTTTCTTAAAATAATCATATTCGGCACGTATTTTTTTGATCAGGTCATAATCTGCCCAGGTTTTAAGGTCCTCAAACGATGGGCGGTAGTATTGCATAAATTTAGTTACGGTTGTGCTGTCGCTTTCGGTTAAGCCTGTTGCACGCATTACAAATGGCTTGTTATAGCGCCTGTCAACCTCGGTAGCTTCCAATTCACGTTTACTGAAAGCGGCAAAACGTTTGGCACGGCCCGGTGTTTTCCCAAACAATTCATATATCCCTGTTATGGGTGACGTAAGCATGGATAGCACCGGCGGGTTACCATTATAAAAGGTGCCCTGTTTACGGTAATCGCCCATTATCTCATTTAATTCCTGCTTACGGGTTTGGCCTACAATACGCACTTCATCCAGTTGCATTTCGGGCTGCATATAAACAATCATGCCGTATTTGGTAGCTTCCTGCGTTTGCGGGGTATATCCTTTTTTAGTAAAAACCAAAGTATCGCCAACTGTGGCACTAATACTAAAGTCGCCAAGGTTATCGGCAATGGCAACTGCTTTTGTATGCTTATTGGTAATAAACACCTCTGATAATTTCTCCGAAGAGATCCTTCGGTAAATAGCACCTTTTATAACCGTTTGCTGTGCCGAAACAAATAAGCTAAAACAGGATAGATTTATTAAACAAGCAATTAAAAACTTCAAGGGCATGGTATTTTAACGTAACAAACTTATAAAATGTATATGGTAATAATTGTAAAAAAGTGTTAAATGACAAGGATATAAGATACACAATAAAGTATAACTTGCTCTAAAACGCCCCTAAAGCTTATCACAAATCTCTAACCGCTATTCTCTGACAAAATAATTATCTTTGCACATGATAAAATCCATGACAGGGTATGGTATTGCCAGCTATGACTCGGGCAAAACAAAATATACCGTTGAGATAAAATCGCTTAACAGTAAATTTTTGGAACTATCCCTGCGCTTACCCAAAATATTTTCTGAAAAGGAATTTCAATTACGCAACGAATGCAGCAAACAAATAGATCGTGGCAAGGTAAACCTGTCTATTAACGTAGAACAGGCTAACTCTAATGTAAAGGCTGCCGGTATAGACCGCGGACTGCTTAAACATTACTATAATCAGCTAAAAAGTGTTAGCGAAGAACTTAACGAACCCGGTGGCAACCTGTTGCAACTGGCTTTGGGTTTACCTGAAGTTGTAAAGTACGAGGAAGATACCTTATCTGACGATGAATGGAAACTGGTTGAAAAAACCTTTCAGCAGGCTATGGCCAACTTCCAAAAATTCAGGAGCGACGAGGGTAACGTTTTAGAGGGCGATGTAAAAATGCGCATTGGCATTATCCTTAAAAACCTGGAATTGGTAGAGGTTGAAGAGCCTAAACGCGTACCTGCCATACGCGAGCGTTTAAACCAATTCCTGAGCGAGGCCGTTGGTGGCGAAGCTATCGACAAAAACCGTTTTGAGCAGGAATTGATCTATTATATAGATAAGCTTGACATTACCGAAGAAAAAACCCGCCTTAAAGCACACTGCGACTATTTCATAGAAACCTTGAAAAATGCAGATGCTAACGGTAAAAAACTGGGTTTTATATCGCAGGAGATAGGCCGCGAAATAAACACCCTGGGCTCTAAAGCAAATGATGCCAACATGCAAAAACTGGTGGTTGGCATGAAAGAAGAGCTTGAAAAAATTAAAGAACAACTTTTAAACGTACTATAGTTTATTGATTCACTGGCTTGTAGTTTATAATTTGCTTTATAGCAATATCTAAACTTTTCACCATTGAACTTATGAACGAATGAACTCATGAACGAATGAACCCAGAAGGTAAACTCATCATATTTTCGGCACCGTCCGGAGCAGGTAAAACCACTATAGTGCACCACCTGCTTGGCCAAATGCCCGAACTGGAATTTTCTATTTCGGCTACTACAAGGCCACCCCGCGGCGAAGAGGTTGATGGCCAGGATTACTATTTTATCAGCTTGCCGGAGTTTACGCACCGTATTGCCAAAAAACAGTTTGTAGAATTTGAAGAGGTTTATACCGGCACTTTTTACGGTACACTACGTACCGAGATTGAGCGCATTTGGGCAAAAGGTAAAACCGTTATTTTTGATATTGATGTAGAAGGCGGTATGCACCTTAAACGCAAATATGGCGAGCAGGCCCTGGCTATATTTGTACAACCTCCATCATTAGCTGTTTTAATAGAAAGATTAACCGGCCGCGGTACAGATAGCCCCGAAAAATTACAGGAACGCTTTGCAAAAGCAGAAAAAGAGCTTAATTACGCCCCTCAGTTTGATATTATCCTTAAAAATTACGATCTTGATACGGCTTGCAAAGAGGCAAAAGAGTTAGTGAGGAACTTTATTAGCCCCCCGGCCCCCTAAAGGGGTGGTTATGAAAACCTAAGCAGGGGACCCTTTTTAATTCACTTTTTTAAACATACCCCCTTTAGGGGGTTAGGGGGTAACAAGAATGAAGATAGGCTTACTATTCGGTTCGTTTAATCCAATACACATTGGGCATTTAATTATTGCCAACTACATGGCCAACTATACTGCTTTAGATAAAGTATGGTTGGTTGTATCGCCCCAAAATCCCCTAAAAAAATACGGCGACCTAATTAACACCTACGATAGGCTGGAGATGGCTAAACTAGCAACCGATAACGCTACCAATATAGAGGTGAGCGATGTGGAGCTTAAATTGCCGCAGCCATCCTATACTATTGATACCCTTGCCCATTTAAAAGAAAAATATCCCGAGCATGAGTTTGCCCTCATTATGGGGTCTGATAACCTGGTTACTTTACCTAAATGGAAAAATTACCGCCTAATATTGCGTGACTACCAAATATTTGTATACCCCCGCCCCGGCTATGAAAATGCCGAACTGGCATCAAACCCCGCGGTCACCATCACCATGACACCCCAAATGGAATTGTCTGCAACCTTTATCCGCAAATCCATCGCCGAAAAAAAGAACATACAATATTTTGTACCCGATGCTGTTTTAAAGTTTATAGAGAGCAAAGGGCTTTATAGGGTATAAATTGTCATTAACAACCCGCTTTTAAATCAGACGAATAGCCCTTTACCTTTCGCCTTTTACCGCCAACACCCTATCTTTGCCTTGTGAGCGAAAAAACCATCCTTAAACTGCAATTACCTACCGACCCGCTATGGGTTAAAAATGTGGTAGAAAGCAATATTGAAGAATTACTGACCGACCACGCCTATTGCGAACAAAAGGCGGCTACCAATGCCATTACGCTTATTATACAAAACCCAAACCTGAGCGATCTGGTGCAGGAAATGATAGCCTTGGCGCAGGAAGAGATGGACCACTTTAAACGTGTGCACGAACTTTTACTGCAACGCGGTTTTATACTGGGTAAAGAACGACGGGATAATTATGTAAACGAGTTACGCAAATACATGATTGTAGGCGGCGGGCGAGAACAACAACTGATTGACCGCTTATTGCTTTCGGCCATGATAGAAGCCCGCAGCTGCGAACGTTTTAAAGTGCTGTCTGAAAACATTAACGATCAAGAGCTATCTGTTTTTTATCATGAATTGATGATTAGCGAAGCTACCCACTATGCCATGTTTATAAGGCTTGCCAAAAAGTATGCGGTAGAGGTTGATGTAGATGCACGCTGGAATGAGTTTTTAGCTTACGAGGCCCGGGTGATTCAAAACTATGGCAAAGGCGAAACCATACACGGGTAACCCATCCTTAATCCTATTTTATTTGTACAGGCCGGGGGTAGCTAATTAATTATTAGCCTAAACACATCCGTTTTACCATCTGTTGAAACCATCAGTAAAGAATACAAACCCGATTTTAAGGCCAGCGGTGTAATATTAACATCAACAACGGTTTGGGCTTGTTTAATATGTGCCTTATGTACAGTGCGGGATTTCCCATTGATGTCTATAACTTCCATTCTGGCTACCCCTTTATATGCAACCGGGAAGACAACCCTAAAATTATCATATGCAGGATTAGGATAAATATAAGCACGGGCAATAATGTTATTTTTTAATTCATCTGTGTTTATATGCTGTTCGGTTTTAGCTAAAAAAGCTGCTGTTTGTTTATTAGCACTCATAAGAGCACTTTTCGCAGTTATATTGCCTGTTGCTATCTTGGCTATAAACTATATACTGGCATAAGGCCCCTACTGCAGGGCTTGCCAGGTTACCACCAAGTGTTACTTTACCTGCATCAAAATCTTTACTGTAGAGGCTAAACGATGTTAGTTTAGGGTCATCTACCCCCAACCTATCGGTAAGCTTTTTCCAGCCACTTAACCACAGCGGTAATTTGGTAGCGCGCGGATCATAGGCTATATAAACCGTTGCCCTTTGTGATAAATCAAAAGACACTGCCGACGTAGTTTTATTAAGCTTGTCATCATTAGCCGTTTTAATTATGGATGAATTAACTAAAAAAGATGGTACAGAAGTTATCTTATACAAACGATCTGTATAGTAAACCAACCCTTTATTTAATTCCGAGAGTTCATATACTTTGCCTGTTGTTGTAATGATATTGGATACTAATGCAGTTGGAGCGTTAGCTTGAGTAAAGGTTGCATTAAGGCTTAAATTTTTAGCCATAACCATACTAAGTGTGGTATCTGTAGCGGTGGTATCCCCAGCCCATCCTTTAAAGTCCCAACCAGGTAGCGGTATGGCATTTACCACTACTGTATCCCCCGGGTTATAGCTGCTCTTATCTGGTATTTTAGCAATTGTGCCGCCACCTACAGGTAACGTAGTTAAAGTATAACCGCCGGTAGCAGAAACACTTAAATCAACACAAAAAGTAGCTTTTGAACCTGTTGAGATTGCTGTAGCCGTAACATTGCCGGTATAACTCCCCGCAGTTAAATTAGCCGTATTAACGGTTACTTTTACATCTTGCCCGTTTAGTGTTGCTACCCCGCCCCCATTATGGGTAATTGTAAGCCAGCCTGCATCAGATGTTAGTAGGTATGGTGTTGCGTCCTCTATACAATACAAAAGGTTACTGATTATGGCCGTATCACCGCTATCTAAACGTTGCGGTATACATGCCTTTGTAAAGCCGAGTGTCCTGGTGGCGGTACGTGTTACATTTGCGGTGTATGTTTCCCTACGCTCATTTCCATAATTATCTAACGCACCATTAGCGATAATGTATTTTTTATTGCTAAGCCTGGCAGATAGCCCTAAAAAGACCCCGGGCAATTTATAAGCGGTTAAATTGGCCCATGCGCCTAAGCCATTGTTTGCTTGCGGCGTAAACTGATAGGTGGTGTTTTGAGGAAGGTTATTATAACTTTGCCCGCCGGCTAAATACATTTTACCATCTATGGCAAATGTTGCAGCCTCGGCATGCGACCGTGGCTTAGGCAAATCTGTTAGCCTTGTCCACTTATCTGTGGCGCTATCATAAACGTGGCAGTATATCTGGTCTACCGCTCCGCAATCGTGTTTAAACTGCCCACCAAATGCATATATTTTTCCGCCAAGGGTTACGTAACTGATGTGGTTACGTGGTATGGGCATTGGTGCCAACTTATTTTCCCAGGTTACACCGGCCCTGTTTGCCATGTATTTATCTACATCTATAGTTAAATGCAGGGTTGCCTGGTCTTCGCAAATAGTAGGGCCAAATCCGCCAAAAACATGTATGGTACGCCCTAAAACGGCATAGCCCCCTGCACCGATAGGGAATGCTTTACCTGTAGCAGGGTTTATTAGCTCCGGCCCGTTTGACCATGTATTTGTTGGGATATTATAAATTAAAACCTGGCTACTAACGGGGCCGTAGGCATCCACAGCCCGGCCCCCTATTAACCATATATTATCATCTACGAGTGCAATACCCTGGTGGGTTATCTCTTTACCAATCGGATACGCTGCTATCAGGCTCCATTTATTGGTAGTGATGTCATATACCTCGTTGGTTTTCTCGATAGTGGGGTTATCGCCAAAACCACCAAACATGTATATCTTATTATTGTATATAACGTTGTTACATTCTGCCCGTTTGTGTATCCCGTCTGCTTTTCTTGTCCATTGCCCGTAAACTACATTTGTACCAGGTAAAATAATTAATAGCCAGGCAAATATACTTATAGGTAATTTTTTAAAACAACGTGCAATAATGTTAAGGGCAGGTTTCACTACAAGGCTTATAATTTGGTTATCAGCTAAATACAAACTGAAACTAACCAGAAAGCACAGCAACCGCAAACCTTGGCCGAATATTGTTACTATTGCACACAATTACACACCCGGTAACCTTATAGGGTAATTGACAATAAAATTCAGCATGTTTACATCAACCTGTTAGGTAATGTGCTTAAGCGGTTACTGCTTATTAACACCATCTTCTTTGAAATCTAAAAACGTTGTTGAATTTGTGCAATCATCTTCATCAAAGCATAATTTACTTACGCCTGTAAATAACTGGTAAAAAAAACGACAGATCAACACCAAGGCACCGATCATCAATAACACAATAATGGCAGTTTTCATTTATTCAAAGTTTAAAAAAGGTAGTTTCTTTTACGTACTTTAAATTAAATGGTTAGCATTATTTAATAAGTTATTTCAATTTTATCTACTATTGGTTTTAAACCCTATAATATTTAGTAAATAATTGTTCATCATCTCTATATCAACCATATCATTCATATAACCAATATGCATATCCGGGCGGATGATGAGTGCTTTGCGCATGCCCGGCTTTACCTCAAAGGCATCAAACACATGCCAGTTAGTATTGGATGGCGGCAGGTGGAAAAAATTAATTGCTCCCTGGTATTCTTGCGTTATCCATTTAGCCAGGGTAAACAGATAAGCTTCCTTTATTTCTCCCAGGGTGATGAGCGTAAAACCAGGTTTGCTACACCAAGTATGTATATCGGTCTTGGCCTTTTTCTTTTCGTCGAAGATCTCCAGGTAAGGCAGGCGGTCTCCGGCTTTTATTTGGGTATCGCGGCTAAGCTGCAAGTTTATTTTGCTATCGCGATAGCTGATGCCGGTTTGCGATACCCTGCGAAAAAAATACTCCCGCAGTTTGCCTGTCTTCCAAAATAGGTTTAGGGCATTGGGCACTACATAGCGCTTTAATAAACCATTAAACCAGGTACTAGAGGTAATCACGTTAAAGATTCTGTCGGTAGTGTTAAGCAGGTCTTTTGCTACAGGCATCCGCTCGGTCGCGTAACTGTTCAGGATGCTTTCTTTGATCTGCCCGTTAACTACTGCAGCCAATTTCCAGGCCAGGTTATAGGCATCCTGCAGGCCGGTATTCATGCCCTGCCCGCCTACCGGTGAGTGGATGTGCGCCGCATCGCCAACTAAAAAGCAGCGGCCATCGCTAAACCTATCGGCCATGCGGTGATGCAGCTTGTATATGGTAAACCAATTTGTTTCTGCTACCTGCAGGTCTGTTCCGGTAACGGCTTTTAAACCCGGCAAAACATCGTTTAGGTTAAGGTCGTCTTTGTCTTCTAAGCCATCGGGCAAACTGCCCACTATCCGGAAAGCTTGCTCCTCCGGCATGGGGAAAAAGCCTGCAAAACCATTCTTTGCCAAAAACAGGTTCGCATTATTTGTAGGCATATCGCCGGCCAGTTTTACATCAGCCAGGTAAAATTGATGCTGATAGGTATCGCCGGTAAAGGGAATGGCTAACTGCTTACGTACAGTGCTATGCGCACCATCGGCACCAATTATGTAATTGCAGGTAAGGGTATGGGTAGTATCACCGTTTTGAAGGGTAACCTCTGTAGTATCCTTATTTTGTTTTAGGCCGATGAGCGTAGTTTCCCAGTAAACCGGGCAGCAGGCAACGGTTAAATAATCAAGCAGGGTACGCTCGTTTTTACTTTGCTGATAAAGGTGGATAAACGGGTACAGTGTATCCGTTTTACCTACATCTTCTAAAGAGATGGCTGCCAGTTGCTTCCCGTTCATGTTAAAGGCCATGCCGCCGACTTGCTTGCCGCCCTCCAGCACCTTATCTATCAGGCCCATTTGCCGGTATATCTCCAGCGAGCGGGCTTGTACCGCCAACGCCTTTGATTGATTGGTTGGCCCTTTTTTGATGTCGATAATAACCGGCTGCACCCCATATCTTAACAGCTGTGCGGCCATCATCAAGCCGGATGGCCCGGCACCAATTATCAGCACACTGGTATGTTGCGGCAGGGCTATCATCTCATTTTACGCGTGGAATATTAAGAATATGGCCGGCCGCTTACGCAGATCGGGCACTTGTTTTTGCCATTCAGCAATGGTAAGCGTTTTAATAAATTCAGTTGGGGCGGTAATATCGCAGGCAATGCAAAGGCGGGTTGTTGGCTTGCAGCTTTTCAACACTTCCTGCAGCATACTGTCGTTACGGAATGGCGTTTCTATAAACAGCTGTGTTTGCTTATTCTTTTCAGCCAGGCTTTCCAGTTCTTTGATACGTTTGCTGCGCTCTATCTTGTCAATAGGCAAATAACCGTTAAATGTAAAGCTTTGCCCGTTAAAGCCCGATGCCATCAGCGCCAGTAAAATAGAACTTGAACCAACCAGCGGTACAACCTTTATGCCTTTACGGTGCGCTTCCGCAACAATATCCGCACCGGGATCAGCAATGCCCGGGCAGCCGGCTTCGCTCATCAGGCCTACATCGTTACCGGCAAGCAACCCTTTAAAAAATTCTTTAAGGCCTGCATCGCGGTTATGTTTGCCGTAATCATGAATCAGCAATTCGCTTTGCGGGGTTTTTAAACCGGCCAGCTTTAAAAAGCGGCGGGCGGTTTTTTCGTTCTCCACAATGTATTCTTTTACACTATTAATGGTATCTACCAGGTAAGGTGTAAAAGATTGGGCCGCGGCCTCATCTGCAAGGGGTACAGGTATTAAAAAGAGGGTTCCGTGGGCCATATTGTTTTATTATATAATGCAAAAAGATAGACGATGGTTTCGCCATATGTAAAAAGAGGCGCGAAGTATCGCGCCTCTACGGTATTTAATTATTTTAATTTCGAAAGCGCTTCGCGGATGCGTGGTATCATTTGCTGGATATCATCCAGGGTGCTTGCCCCTACCGATGCCCTGAACCAGGTAACTTCTTCGCCGGTGCCAAAGGCAGAGAACGGCACAAAGGCCACACCTGCTTCTTTAATTAGGTAAAAATTCACATCGGCACTATTGGCCAATACCTTACCATCTGGCGTGGTTTTTCCTATATAGTCAATCTTAATAGTTAAGTAAATAGCACCCATCGGCTCTATAGAATCCACAGAAAAACCATCGGCTTTCAAAGACTGAAAACCTTGGTGAAGGGTGCTTAAGCTGGCTTGTATATTACCTTTTAACTGGCCAAGGTAGTCATTCACATAGGTTTCGTTCTCCAGGTAGCCGGCCATTGCAACTTGCTCTGCCTTAGGCGACCATGCACCCATGTGGCCAACAATGGCTTTCATGTTGTTGATGATAAACGCCGGACCAAAGCCCCAACCCACACGCACACCTGTTGCCGCAAAACATTTAGATCCGCCATCTATAAACACGGTATAATCTTTCAGTTCTGGGCGCAGGGTAACCGGGTCGTAATGTTTGTACTCGCCAAAGGTTAGTTGTGAATAAATCTGATCGTATAGTAAATACAACGGTTTTTCATCTGCCCTACGGCTTTTGTTTTCGGCAATCACCAGGTCACAAATTTCTTCCAGGTCCTTTTTATCAAACATGGTACCCGTAGGGTTAAGCGGCGAACATAATGCCAGCATAGTTGCGCCTTTTAAATGTGGTGCAATTTCATCTGCTGTGGGCATAAAGTTATTCTCGGGGCGGGTTTCTACTAAAATGGCTTCGGCGCCTGTTAGGTCGCAATAGTGGTTATTGTTCCATGATGGTGTAGGGAAAACCACCTTATCACCCGGATCAACCAGCGCCAGGTAAGTAGAATATATTAAAGGGCGTGATCCGCCGGATATCAAAATCTGATTAGCAGCATACTCCAGGCCCATCCTGTTTTTCAGGAATGCAGATACACTCTCGCGCAGGTTAAGCATACCATCAGCAGGCGGATAATTGGTTTGGTTATGATTATAGGCATCTATAATACCATCCTTCAATTCAGTAGGGATTGGATAAATATTAGAATCAAAATCGCCAATGGTTAGGTTCGCAATGTTCTGACCTTGTTTTTTCAGCTCATTTATCTCTCCGGCTATTTTGATGATCTCCGAACCACTTAAATTTTCTGCTAATGTTGATATTTTCATTTGTAATATTTTACGAGGGACAAAGATAGGGTTATTGAGGGGAAAGGACAAAAAAGCGGAAAGACCAAAGCATAAAGCGCTTTTAACAAAAAAAGCGAAAAGAATATCAATCGATACTGCTTTTCGCTTTCTGCTTTAAGCCTTTTGCTTCCTATAAATACGCTTTTCTCAGTCTGATAATCCGTGCCCAGTGCATTAATTTCATCACAGGATAAACCGGATCTATTTCGAACCATTTTGCGCCAAAATTGGCATTGTTAGGCCGTTTATGATGATTGTTCTGAAACAACTCACCAAGCATAAAAAAGTCGAAAGGGGTTGTATTTTTTGATTTGTCGTTGTTATCAAAATTAGCATAGCCATATTTATGGCCGCACCAGTTTACGATGGCACCGTGCAACGGGCCCATTATAAAGTGTATAGGGATCAATAGATACATCCACCATTGTGTAGCAAATACTACATAAAATGCAATGTAAAAAAGGCCAAACATGATACGTGATGCGATAGACGAACCCACGTAATCCAAAAATTTCCATTCCGGGTAGTTACCTTTAAATTGCTCTTCTGGCTCCTTTAACCTTTTCTCATGCTTACGGTAGCTTATAGCCGTATAATACATCATCTGGAAAACATCCTTAAAAAAGTGTGGCGAATGCGGATCTTTCTCCGTATCACTATACGCATGGTGCTCGCGGTGCATAATGGCATAGGCACGCGGGTTTAAATATGATGATCCCTGAAAAACGTAGGTCATGACGTAAAAGGTACGCTCAAAAAATTTGTTAGTGGTAAACATTTTATGAGAAGCGTATCTGTGCAAAAAAAATGTTTGGAAAAATAGCGACAGAAACCAATGTGCTAAGAAGAAAATTAATATGATCACAAAAAATAGATTTATGAGGTAATGTTATTTATAACGATTACAAATATACGATTAAAACGTTATCTGAGATTGAAAAATTGTGGAATACTACAGCTCTAATAACAAAAAAACCGCGTGGGTGTAACCCCACACGGCCTGTAAATTAAAATTTATAATTTTATAGCTGGCTATCTCTTAAGGCTTTGATGGTATCGTGGCCTTCGTTAATAACTTGCTGTTGCTGCGCAACAACAGTAGCAAACTGTGGTGCTAAGCCATTATCTTCTGAAAGGGCATCGCGGTATGCTTTTTTAATTGCATCCTCACCACGCTCGCATTCTTCTAAGATACTCTTACGGTCGTGGCCGGTAAAGGTAGCTTTTACATCTAACCATGCACGGTGAATGGTACCGGTTGCAGTGTTACCTGTTTCAACTTCGCCACCTGCCTGGCCTACCGCGGCGCTTAATTCTTGTACGTTTTTACGGCTATCGCTTGCAAACTGATCAAATATTGTTTTAAGATCGGCATCGCCTTCACCTAAATCTTTTGATGCGCGGTCAAAGCCATCTATACGGTCGTTATTAATTTCAATTAGATCATTTAATACTTCAACTGATTTTTCAAAGGTAGTTTCCATGGTAGTAATTATATTTTGTTTGATGATACTAATACAACCACCATGCCACGATTTTAATTTGTAATTAATTAAATTATTAAAAAGCGCGTTTAATCAAAACAATTTGAAAAAATATTTTTCTTATAGCATCTTTACCAAAAAAAATGGCCGCCCTTAAGGCAGCCATTTTTAGTTTAGTTAGTTTATTAAGTTATGCTTTTTCGCTTTTTGCAGATTGGTTTATTGCACCTTCGGCAACTTGGGTAAGCAATTCGTCTGTTTGTTTTTCTTCCTGCAAAGTTGCATCAAGTAATTCAACGGCTTCTGTGTAACCTAATACGCCAGCCAGTGTTTTAAGTGTACCGTATGATGCAATTTCATAATGCTCAACCTTTTGGCAGGCAGATATGATGCCTGCATCACGGGTTATACTGCCGTCTTCGGTGCTTTCCACTATCTCTTCAGATTCTTTGATCAGACCTGCCATAGCTTCACATTTTTTTGCTACCGCTTTTTCACCAATCGATTCGAATACCGAATCCAAACGGGTAATCTGGTTCTCTGTTTGCTCTATATGGGTTTCAATTGCACTGCGCAATTCATCTGTAGTAGCTTTTTTTGCCAGTTTAGCCAAAGCTTTGGTCAAATGTTTTTCCGCCCAGTAAATATCTTTTAACTCGTCAATAAATAATTCATTCAATGCCGACTCTTCAACAATTTCAGTAGTTTCAGGAGCCTTTGTAGCCTTGGTTGAAGTTTTAGCAGCAGATGTTTTTTTTGCCGGTGCTGTTTTAGTAGTTGCCATGATTATAGTTTTTTAAATTTATGTTATAGTTTATAGGTATACAACATCATTAACTGCTTTAGGTTTTACTAATAAGATAATTTATTAATTTAAATTACGCACCCTTCTTAGTTTTCAGGCTTTCCATCAGTTGCTCATAAAGGTCATCACTTTTAGCTTTACGTGGTTTAAGTTTCTTGATAGTTGGGCGTTTCCCTTTGGCTTTAGCTTTAATAATTTTTAAAAGCTCATCATTATATTCATCCTTAAATTTAGACACATCAAAATCTTCGGCATATTGGTTGATGAGGGCAAGGCCAACATCCAGCTCCTTTTTACTTACGGTTACATCATCACCTATATTTAAATCTTCGGTGCTGCGTATCTCCTGCCTAAAGCGGATGCGCGTTATCACCAGCACATGATCTACCGGATGTACAATACAAAGGCTTTCGGTACTGCGTAAAACAAAACGTGCCAGCCCCGCTTTGCCAGATTTTTTTAGTGCCTGCACTAACAGCGCATAAGCCTTGTTATTTTTAGTATCGGGCTCGGTATAATAGGATGTTTCATAAAACATAGGGTTAACATCTTCAATATCCACAAAACTTTCAATCTCCACTACTTTGCTTTTTTCTGGCGAGGCGGCTTCAAAATCGGCCTCTTCTACAATCACGTAGTCATCATCGCTTATTTTATACCCTTTTACAATTTTATCGTAGGTTACCTCTTTATGTGTTTTTTCGTTCACACGCTGATAGCGGATACGCTCATGGTCGCGGGCATCCAGCATATCCAGATCGATACTGCTGGTTTGTACTGCTGAATACAATTTAACCGGGATGCTTACCAACCCAAAGCCTAACGAACCTTTCCAGATAGATCTCATAACAATAGCGTTTAATGCAATTACTATAACCTACAAAAGAGCTAACGGTTTTAAAGCGCGAAATTTTATGACAATCAATTACTTATCTAAGTTTAAATGCTGATTAGGCAAGTAGTTATTGATGGTTGCGTTTGCAACGCAATAGTGCCTTTATACAGGCTTACCAATGTGTTGTTATTACACATCTCTTACACCACATCCGCAATTTTTTTGCACATTTGCAGCTCAGCATCTTATACCCCAAATGGAGCAGTATTTTATAATAGATTTCGATAGCACCTTTACACAGGTAGAAGCCTTAGATGAATTAGCACGTATATCTTTAAAGAACCACCCCGACCGCGAGTTGATCTATAAACAGATAGAAGACCTAACCAATGCATCTATGGAGGGGCGCCTGTCGTTCACCGAAAGTTTGCAGCAGCGTGTAAAATTGCTTTGCGCCAACCGCGATCATTTAAAAATGCTGATTACCCATTTAAAAAAGAAGGTATCTACCTCTTTTTCGCGTAATACCATTTTCTTTAAAAACCACCAGGACAAGGTGCTGATCGTATCCGGCGGGTTTAAAGAATTTATTACCCCGGTTGTAACAGAATACCACATTAAAAAAGAAAACATATACGCCAATACCTTTGTGTTTGATGAAGAAGGCAACATTATTGGCTATGATAAAGAAAACCCGCTATCGCAAGAGGGTGGCAAGGTTAAGCTTTTAAAAGAATTAAACCTACCCGGAGAGATCTTTGGTATAGGTGATGGTTATTCGGATTTCCAGTTAAAGGAATCGGGTATGATCAAAAAATTCTTTGCCTTTACCGAAAATATCGAACGTAAATCGGTAGCGGAAAAAGCCGACCACATTACCCCTAGCTTTGATGAGTTTTTATACATCAACAAATTGCCGCGGGCAATATCATATCCTAAAAACCGCATAAAATGCTTAATAGTTGGCCAGGTAGATGAAGATGCTCTGGCGCAAATGAAACGTGAAGGTTACAACCTGCGCCACCATGATCATATTGATGAAAAATACCTGCAAGAAGCCGGCGTGCTATTTTGTGATGAAGCCAACCAACCCAAACCCGAGCAGTTGGAAAATGCCGGCCGTTTAAAAGTTATTGGTTGTTTTGGCCGGGTAAACCGCAAACTGGCCGAAGCCGCCTGCGACAAAGGCATTATTATTTTTGATGACCCTAAAGCAAACCCACGCAATGCCGATTTTATCCCCCGCAGGGTAATTGCTTTTATGAACGAGGGTAAAACCCATATGAGCTGTAACTTTCCCGATCTGCAGCCACCACGTATCAATAATGCCCACAGGTTAATTCACATTCATAAAAATGTACCCGGTATACTGGCGCAGATTAACGAAGTTTTTGCTAACCACAACATTAATATTGTTGGCGAATTTTTAGTGACAAATCCACAAATAGGCTATGTAATAACGGATGTTAATACCGGCTATGATACACAGGTACTAAACCAGCTTAAAGCTATTGATCAAACTATAAAATTCAGATTGCTTTACTAAGAGATTAGAGGTTAATTATCGGACACCAATCGCACATATAACTAGCCTCTTGTCTCTATTCACCAACCTCTACCAAAGGCACCACCAGCACTGGTATTTGGGAATTGCGTACTACGCTTTCGGCAACACTACCCATAAGCAAACGGTCTATTCCGCTGCGGCTGTGGGTCCCTATTACAATCAAATCGGCCTTAAATTCTTTACTGCAATTTAAAATACCATCGGCTGTAGAGCCATACTCGTTAAAATGAGTAACATGTAACCCTTTAGCGTATTTTTTTATGGTACGTTCAATTACATTCTCGGCCTGGTCCTTTTGTAATTCCAGCAGGTTCATGTTATTGAATTCCTCTGTTTCTATAGGCATACCCAACATAGTATCATTGGTAGAAGTAGGGGTAACGGCAGGTTCAACAATATGTACCAGGCCCACGTGGGCATTAAAGGTGTGGGCTATATCAAAGCCATAAGATGCCGCGTACTCGGCAAATTTGCTGTCGTCTATACCTATAAGTATCTTACTAATTTTCATGGTGATAAGAAATGTTTACGTTTACTTAAACAATTGGCAGTAAATATGTTTTGGCAAACCTTATATTACTCACAGTTTATACTTGTTAAAAATACGTTTAATATATAGGTTATCAATAGTCTCAGATTTGGGAACCACCGTTTGCTGCGCCGAATATATACCACCATCGCCGCTAAAAAAATAAGCCGTAAAACAAGCTATGGCAAAAAACAGGGCATACTCGCCGCCAAAAAGCTCAATACCCATTAAGGTACAGGCCAGCGGGGTATTAGTTGCACCGGCAAAAACAGCAATAAAACCCAATGCAGCAAACAAACTTACCGGTGCATCCATAAGCCCCGCCAGGGTGTTACCTAGTGTAGAGCCGATGTAAAAAAGCGGTGTAACCTCGCCCCCCTTAAAACCTGTGCCAAGTGTAACAGCCGTATATATTAATTTCCAAAGCCAACTAAGGGCATCGGCCCCGGCATGATGAAAGGCAGATACAATGGTTACTGCACCCGGGTACTCGGCATCTACGCCTAAGCTCAAATAATCAGGCTTGCCCAACATAAAAGTAAGCAGGATAATTGTTAAGCCACCGCAAACAGGTATCAGCCAGTCTATTTTCACCCATTTTAACGAAAAACTTTTTACCAAGCCAACACCTTTGGCAAATGCCATGCTGGCTAGCCCAAATACAGCCGATGCCACAATTACTTTTACCAATAGCCATAAACTAACCGGCAAGTGCACATTATATAAGGTTTGCCCGGTATCAACAATATCTACATGATAAGGAGTGTGGTGTATGCCCCAGGCAGATACCGTAACATCACCAACCAACCCGGCAATTAAACAAGCCAGCAAGGCGTTGTACTGGATGCGCCCAATGGCAATAACTTCCAACGCGAATATGGTGCCTGTTAAAGGTGTGCCAAATACAGCACCAAAACCGGCAGCCACACCGGCTGTTAATATAATTTTTTTATCAGCCTCGTTCAGTTTAAACCAATTGCCAAACAGGTTGGCTATACTGCCCCCTATTTGCACTGCCGTGCCCTCGCGCCCGGCCGAGCCACCAAACAGGTGAGTAATAACCGTTGTAAGCAATATAAGCGGTGCCATACGGGGCGGCACACCTGCACCAGGTTTATGTATCTCGTCGATGATTAAGTTGTTGCCTCTTTCAGAGCTTTTGCCGTAACACTTGTATAGCAGGTGAATAACTAAACCAGCTAAGGGCAGCAAATACAAAAGCCAGGTATGCGCAAACCTAAATTGGATGGCCCAATTTAATAGCCACAAAAAAAAGGCTACCATACTGCCGATAGCTATAGCTACAGGGGTAACAACAACTGTCCACCTGATAAGGTAAGTTAGTAATGCTAATTGTTTGGAAAAGATTTTTTTAAACATAACCTACGTGCAAATAAATAAATAACTTATTTGGGGTAGGCGTCATCAGCTTTGCAGCGGTTCAAGTAGGCAGAACACCATTGCCTTGTTTGTATGAAGCAAATATAGTTTATTTCGAATTTATTTTTTTGATTGATTTAAATTTATATCAGATAAGCGTATCTGCCAATCCAAAATTCAACATTCGAAATCCGAATTCGCTTAATTATCTTTGCCCTTATGAGCATCTCTCCCGAAATAGAAAAAAGGCTTACCCTGCTGCAGGAAAAATACAACGCCATGGGCCAGGATATGACATCATACCTGGACGGACTGCTGCATGCCGACTTTTTAACTTACTGGGATTACATTCACCTGGATACACTTTTAAGCCTGCAAAGCCCGAAAACACCTTTCCCGGATGAAGAGATCTTCATCATGTATCACCAGATAACCGAGCTTTACTTTAAGCTTAGCCTGCACGAATGCAAGCAAATAGTCGGAGCCAAAAACCTGACCACCGAGTTTTTTACTGCTCGTATAAAACGGATTAACCGCTACTTTGAAGCACTCACTAATTCTTTCGAGATCATGGTGGATGGTATGGAGAAAGAACAGTTTTTACAGTTTAGGATGAGTTTGCTGCCGGCAAGCGGTTTTCAGAGCGGGCAATACCGCATGATAGAAATTTACGCTACCGATTTTATTAACCTGGTAGCCCCCGATCATCGCGAGGCTTTAGGCTCGGCAACAGTAGAAGATCAGTTTGAACAGATCTACTGGAAATATGGCGCTACCGAATTATCTACCGGCAAAAAAACGTTAACCCTAAACCAGTTCGAAAAAAAATACGCCAAAACATTTATTGAACTAGGTAAAAGTGTAGCCAACACCAACTTTAACAGCCTGCTGCAACAACAAAAATATAAAGGAGAAAGCACCAAAGCCTTAAAAGAGCAGTTAAGGCAATTGGATGTTAATGTAAACATCAACTGGCCGCTGTCGCACTATAAATCTGCCGTGCGTTACCTGCACCGCGAACCTGAAGAAATTAAGGCTACCGGCGGCACCAACTGGCAAAAGTACCTGCCTCCGCGTTTTCAACGCCGCATATTCTACCCATCCCTATGGAGTGTAGATGAGTTGGCAAACTGGGGTAAGGCCTGGGTAGACAAGGTAGTGAGCGAATTATAGTTCAGCTGGCAGTTTGCACCTGCTTATCAGCAACTAACTTTTCTATCTCGGCAAAACGTTCAAAGCAATTGCTGATCAGTAGCGATGGTTTATTGCCAACCTTGCTCTGCAGGTAAATGCCATCCTTGCGCTGTTGTACTAATTTAATATTGCTAAATGCTATAGCTACATCCGGGCGACTGTTCATCCGCTGGGTAATATCGCTATCGGTTACGATCAATTCTGTACTATCAACAATACCAAAATATTTTTTTCGCCCAAAAATATAGGCGGCAACCAGGGCAACAATAATTACCGCATAAATACTAACGTTTAATGTAGTTGGGTTACGGTAAAGCAGGTTATAGGCCAGTACCAATATAATTACCGCATAATATACCATCATGGTACGGGTCCAGGTTCTTTTTAGTTCGGCATTGCCCTCTGGGCTATATTGGTAAACGGTCATTGGTTTTTATTGTGATAATGTGCTGTAATATACCTTTCAAAAAGCTTAAAAATTAAAAAATCGGCTAAAAATTTTTAACTTGCCACTTTCTGATTTATATACCTACTAACATGACCGACACACTGGACATAAAAATAACCAAAGCTGCTAACTCACGCTTAGCGGAAACGGATTTTGACAACCTGCCTTTTGGTAAGGTTTTTACAGACCACATGCTTGTGGCTGATTACGCCGACGGCGAATGGAAGAACTTTGAGATTTTGCCTTATGGCCCAATTTTAATGAGCCCGGCTATTTCTGCGCTGCACTATGGCCAGTCGTTTTTTGAAGGTATTAAAGCATACAAACACGCCAACGGCGAGGTTTCTATCTTCCGCCCCGATAAGAATGCGATCCGCTTTAATAAATCGGCAGAGCGCCTGTGCATGCCAACCCTGCCCGAAGATGTTTTTGTACAAAGCATTGCCGCTTTAGTAGATATCGACCGCGAATGGATCCCAGGCAAGGCTAACCACGCTTTGTACATCCGTCCGTTTATGTTCGCTACCGATCCATTTTTAGGTGTAAACCCATCTGCTACCTACAAATTTGTGGTGATAGTTGGCCCGGTAGGCCCTTACTTTTCTAAACCGCTTAAGGTTAAAATAGAAACGCATTACACCCGCGCTGCCGAAGGTGGTATGGGTTATGCAAAAGCTGCCGGTAACTACGGCGCATCTATGCTGCCTGCACGCAAAGCTACCGAAGAAGGTTTTGACCAACTGATATGGACGGATGCCAAAGAGCACAAATACATTGAAGAAATGGGTGCTGCCAACGCAATGTTTTTATTAGACGGCAGGTTGATAACTGCTGAAACTAAAGACACCATATTGGATGGCGTGACCCGCGATACTGTTATTGCTTTAGCAAAAAGCTGGGGTATCCCGGTAGAAGAACGCAAGGTATCTGTTGCCGAACTGATAGAGGGTGCGAAAAACGGCAAACTAACCGATGCCTTTGGTGCCGGTACTGCCGCTACTATTGCATCAGTAGCATCTATTACCTACGAGGGTGTAGAATATCCGCTAAGTGACCCTGCAACCCGCGAGTTCTCTAAAAAGGTTTTAACTACACTAGATGATATCAAATACGGCCGTGCTGAAGACTCGCAAGGCTGGAATTACATGGTATAATTTTGAATTGATAACACATGAAGCCCTGCAGAAATGCGGGGCTTTTTGGGTTTATGCAGATCGTCTTAAAACATCATTGAGAGCAGAGCGTGGCAATCCTTTGTAAGCATATCGCCGACTTTTCTATCGGGGATTGCCACGTCGCAAAGACGCTCGAAGTTAGCCGCTACATCGTAGCCTTTACCACAATATAAGGTGACAATGCTTTACTATCAACCGGTACAATTTTGGTGAATACTTTACCTGCTACCCAAATGGCTTTTACTATAGCTTTAGATAAGGCTTTCTGTTCAGATTTATTTTCCAGCCAAACGGTAAACCTGCCGTGGTAATAGGTTTCAATATCTTTTAAGCCAAGGGCTTTGCAGCTATCATACAGCAGGGTTAGGTCCATACTGTTGACGTTGTGTTTATCGTAGTTTTCTTTATCAAAGTTCTTTTGCACCCAGCCGTTCACGCTTTTAAAGTTGGGCAAGGTAATAAACAAGGTACCACCCGGCTTCAGAAATTTCAGGTGTTCGTTAATAATGAATTGTGTATCGTTAAAATGCTCTATCAACCCGAATGAAAGCACCATATCAAACTTTTCGGCGGGCTGATAAGTAAACAGGTCGGCTTCTATGATATTGATATCACCGGGTTTCAAATCATTAGCAGCAAGCAGTTTATTAACCAGCTCCGGGTGGATAAAATAATCGAGCAGGGTAGTTTTTAGGTGCTGGTATTTTTTTAGGTAAATAGAATAATATCCCGGGAAGCCGCCCAATTCTATAGCATTTTGCACACCTTTTTCGGCAATTATTTTGGCCAGTATATCACCAAAAACATAATTAGGTTTCAGCTTAAATATTAGCCCCTTGCGTGATTCCCAAAACGATTTCCAAAAGGAACGGTCGGTTAAATTATTCTCCATTAATATGTTCAATACGGGTTGCCGCCCCTGTTTTTTCTAATATCCGTGCAGGGTTACCTACTGCTACGCTGTTATGTGGTATATCTTTTATAACTACTGCCCCTGCGCCAATAATTACATTATCGCCTATGGTTACAGCGCCTATGATACAAACGTTGGCGCCAACATCTACATGATTACCTAAACGCGGGCACTGGCTGAATGTGCCGTCGGCCAATTTTTTGTGGCCTATGGTAACGCTGTTGCGTAATACACAGTTTTGGCCTATAACCACCCCCTGGTTAACAACCAAAGCCTGCCCATGATACACAATTAGCCCCTTACCGGCAGTTAATTTGCGGGGCAATTCTATACCTAAATGCCATTCTACAACAATTCGGTACATAACCAGGTGCCAGCAAAAAAGTATCTTTAATAGCATGTGGCGGTTCACCAACTGTACCGACCGGAATAAAAACAACACCAGCTGCCCTTTTATGTTGCCCCGGTTGGCGCTCCAATCCTGGAATAAATAGGCTAAAAAGTTCATGTTTTTGGGCAGTTTTACTGTTAAACTTCATTTTGATAATAATGAAGCATTCAAAAGTAAAATTTTTAATTTTAGTATCATTATACTTGCCCCGATAAATGAAGGTTGCACTCATCAATACATCAGATTCTGGCGGCGGCGCTGCAGAGGCCTGCATGCGCTTATTAAAAGCCCTGCAATTGCAGCAGGTAGATGTAACTATGGTAGTACAGCACAAAAAACGCGCAGAAGATGCCGTTTATACCGTAGAACGCAACCTGTTTGGAAAGATACGTTCACGACTTAATTTTTTACTGGAACGCATCCCCTTTATGCTTTTTCAGGAGCGCGATAAACAGGTAAGGTTTGCCTTTTCTCCTGCTGATGCGGGTACAGATATCAGTCACTCTAAAGTTATCCGTGAGGCAGATATCATCCATCTTCACTGGACCAACTCGGGCTTCCTATCTGTAAAAGACATCAAGAAACTCATCGCCCTAAACAAACCCATTGTATGGACCTTGCATGATATGTGGGCCTTTACCGGCGGTTGCCATTACGCCGGCCCTTGCAACCATTTCAAAAACCAGTGCGGCAATTGTTACTTTTTAAGCAGCCCCGAGGATAATGATATCTCGCACGATGGCTGGCTTAGGAAAAAAGATATGCTAAGCATAGCCAAAAACCTATCTGTAGTAACCTGCAGCCATTGGCTGGGCGAGGTGGCTATGAAAAGCACCCTGCTTAAAGGTTTTATGATACAAGCTATCCCCAACCCTATTGATACCAACTTGTTCTCGCCAAAAGATAAGACCGCGGCAAGGGCTAAATGGCAAGCCAACCCTAATGCTAAAATTATACTATTTGGTGCGGCTAATATTAACGACAGGCGCAAGGGCATTAATTATTTAGTGGATGCACTACAGATCCTGAAAGATAAATATACAAGCGATACACCGGTAGAGATAGTGATTTTTGGGAAGAACAAACATTTTGATACCACTATACTGCCCTTCCCGGTGCAGCAGCTAAACACAATATCTTCGCCAGCCGACCTTGCCGAGATATACAGTATGGCCGATGTGTTTGTGTCGCCATCTGTTGAAGATAACCTACCCAACATGATCATGGAAGCCATGAGTTGCGGTACACCAGTAGCAGCATTTAACACCGGCGGTATCCCCGACCTGATAGACCACCAGGTGAATGGTTATATGGCCGAGTTTAAATCAGCTGCCGATTTGGCGGAGGGTATCAACGATATATTAAATGCTGACAACCATGATAAATATAGTGCTGCCGCGCGTTATAAAGTAACACGCATGTTTAATAACGAGAAGGTTGCCGGCCAGTACATCGATCTATACAAATCTATCCTATGAAACCCGTGCTATCGGTAATTACTATTGTTTACAACAATGCCCGCGATATTGAGCGGACCATGCTTTCGGTGCTTGATCAAACTTACAGCGCGATAGAATATATTGTGGTTGATGGTGCATCAAATGATGGTACACTAGAGATCATCAAACGTTACGAAAACCGCATAGCCAAACTCATTAGCGAAAAAGACAAAGGTATTTACGACGCCATGAACAAAGGCCTGACATTGGCTACCGGCGATTACGTGATATTCATGAACTCGGGCGATGAGTTTTATGCTAACGATACCGTTGCCAACGTTTTTGCCACCGCACCCGGTGCCGATATATATTACGGCGAAACAGAAATGGTGAACGATGAGCGCGAAAGCCTTGGCCGGCGCCGCCACAAAGCCCCGGCAAAGTTCACCTGGCGTAGTTTTAAATTCGGGATGAGTGTTAGTCACCAGGCTATTTATATAAGGCGCACACTTACCGATCCCTACGACCCGCAATACCAATTAAGCGCCGACATCGACTGGATAATCCGTGCGGCTAAAAAGGCTAAAAAAATAGTTAGGGTGAATGGCTATGTAGCTAAGTACCTGGTGGGCGGGATGTCAAAAGCTAAACACAAACAAAGCTTGTTAGAACGTTTTGATATCATGAAACGCCATTACGGTTTGATCCCTACCGTGCTTAACCACGCGGTTATTGCCTTTAATTTAGGATGGTATTGGTTAAGGAATAAAAGGACGAACGATTAACACGATTTAAGGACCTTAAGATTGACAGGACTTTTTAAAACCAAAAAGAGCGATAGGGCTACCTATCGCTCTTTTCATATCTATTAAAATAACCTTATGCTTTTTTAACTTCAGGTTGTTTCTTTTTGCGCTCAGCATAAACTGCGCCGCCTAAAGCCAATACAAGCAATACCGAACCCGCTAAAGAAATATTCTCGCCAGTATAGTATGATGCCGGATGGAATATAAATTCAATTTTGTGGTTACCTACCGGGATGGTTGCTGCACGCAACAGGTAGTCGGCGCGATAGTAAGGCTGCTCTTTACCATCAACAAGCATTTCCCAACCTTTGTCGTAATAAATTTCAGAGAATACGGCCACCTGGTTAGCGGTTGAACCTGTTTGGTAAGTTAAATGATCCGGCGAGTAACTGGTAAGTTTAATGCTACTGTTTGCATCAACGCCTAAAGGCAATGCTTCTACTTGCTTTTTGTAACTTTCGTCAATTATTGCCTCATCTTTTGGCGAAAAGCTGCTAATAGCTTTCATTTCTTCATCAGCGTCTTTAGCATACTTAACAGATTTTACAAACCAGGCGTTACCACAAGCCGTTGCATTAGCACGCATACTTGCTGCGCCTGTTTTTGGATCTGCTGTAATGATGTATTTGGTGTTAAGCATATCCAAAACATCCTGGTTTATGCTTTTGCTAAACTGGTTTTCTACCAATTCGTCAAAACGCCTTAAACGGGCCGAATGGAAACCACCAACTGTTTTATAAAAGTAAGATGAACGCGAATCATGAAAAGGATCGCCCAGGCTTAGGTCAAACACCCTGAAGTTAGGGTCTTTATCACGCATTATAAACTGGTCTACCTCGCGCGGGGTATAAGCCTGATCCATATTCTCTTTAGGGATAAACGTATCATCCTTCAGGTAACGTTTGTCAACACTCCACATATCAACCAAAACCAAACCCATAATGGCAAAGGCCGCAAAGGTTGTGCTTATTTTTTGTTTGATAACTATGTAAAGCAGGCCAAAAGCAAGTGCTATAAATATGAATGTACGAATGGCATCGGCCCTTTCTAACGCTTCACGATCCTGGATAAGAGCATTGGCTACAGAGTTGGCCATAGCAGTATCGCCTCTAAAAGCTTGTGTTAAACCGCTTATAAGCGTTTGGTGCTCGGTAGATTTAAAGCTCAAGATCAATCCCGGTACGGCTATCATCAACAGGGTTAAACCACCGGTAATATAAAATGCCAGCTTGGTTTTATCAAAAATGTAAGCTTTATCGCGATTAACAAAAACCTCGTTAAGTGCCAGGAAACCCAGTATAGGGAAGCACAATGATGCAATTACCAGCGTAGATTCTACCGCACGGAATTTATTATAAAGCGGGAAGTAATTAAAGAACAGATCTGACAGGAACGGTAAATTCTTACCAAACGACAGGAAAACGCTTAACAGTACGGCCGATAACAACCACCATTTAATACGGTTTTTAACGATCAGTAACCCCAATACAAACAAGAAGAATACGATAGCACCAAAATACCACGGGCCGTTTGTGCTTGGCTTGTTACCCCAATATAGCGGCACCTGATTTGCAAACTGTTGTGCCTGTGCCGGATCGATACCTTTATCGGTTAATACTTTGGCAACTTTCGAATCGTTAGCTGCAGGTGTACCGGTACCACCGCCGTAAGCGTTAGGAATAAAAAATGTGAACACCTCGGTAACGCTTTCGCTCCAGTTATAGGCATAGTCTTTTTCTAAGCCGGTGCTTGCTGTGGTGGTTTCGCTTTTTAAATTAGGTTTACCACGAATAGTATATTTACTGTATTCATAAGTTGTCCATAACGAGCCTGCGTTTACTAAAACTGCTATAATGGTAGCGCCTGCTAAAAAGGCAATTGATTTAAAGAATGGTTTGGTTAAGCCCGCCTTAATTGCATGGTAAAGCTCAATACCCACTAAAATAGCAATAGCCAATAGCAGGTAAAAGGTCATCTGTACGTGGTTAGAGCGTATCTCCATAGCCAAAAACAAGGCGGTTAAAGCACTACCTGTAATGTATTGGCCCCGTAACGTCATGATGATGCCGGCAACTATAGGCGCAAAAAACGCAATGGCATACGCCTGATTGGCGTGCCCGGCCTCGATATATATAAAGTTATAGGATGAAAATGCGAACGCAATAGCGCCAGCTGCAGCCAGCCAGTTATTTAGCTTTAAGGTGCAGAATAAAAAGTAGGCACCAAACATATAAAGCAAAATAGTATCAACCGGGTTAGGGAATACTGTTTTTAAAGCATCAACAACGTAAGTGGTGGCATTTTTACCATATTTAGCCCATATCTGGTAGCTGGGCATACCGCCAAACATTTGGTTTGTCCATAATGGGGCTTCGCCGGTTTTGGCTTTAACATCCATTATTTCTTTTTGCATAGCCTGGGCTTGCAAAACATCGCTTTGGTACATCACCTTACCCTGCATAATAGGGTTAAAGAAGTAGGCAAAGGCCAATACGAAAAAAATTGCAGCAACTATAAGGTGACCACTATTACGCTTTATCCAGTTATTCATTTAAACTTTATTAGGAAACAATTTCAATTCTTCAAAAATAGAAAATTGAACGAGATTAGAAACGATAAGTTTTATTAGATATTAGGTTAGCAGTTATGGGGCTGGTTGCTAAAATAAACAAATAGAAAAGCCATAAATAACAAACTTAAAATATAAATGAGGATGTTAAGCTTATTATACTCTTCGCGGTTGCGGCGGATCGTAAAAAAATTATAGATGGCCAATACACCAATAACTATCCAAAAAAAGGTATTAATTGGGGTACAACGGGTATACAGCTGTATTAACACAGCTAATACCACACAGTTGGTAATTATTAAAAGTAAAGATTGCGGGGTGTTGTTGTGGTTACGCCTGCGTTTATAAAGCTCTTCGGGCAGCATAGGTTATTTAATTTCTTCGTAATCTACAAACTCTCCCTCAGAATCAGGGACAGAATTTTTAGTTTCCGGCTTATAGTCTACTCTTACACGGCCATCAGGTTTGGGCTGTTGCGCTTTATTGTAGTTTTGTTGTTGCTGGCGTGCCTGCTCTTGCGCCTTGTTAATAACGCTATTAAACAGCATAGGTAAAAACAGGCGCACCAGGGCACGTATAATATATAACGAACAAATAGTGATGATCAAAAAACGGATTAACACACCCATCTTAAATTAAATTAGCTTTACAAATATAAGTATATAACGTAAAATTTGTTTGGATTTGTATAACGTGTAGTTGCGGTAATTATGAAGACAGGCCGTTGGCGCAGTAATTCCGCATCTGAATTTTTACGAAAACTTCTCTTCCATTGTTTTTTCCAAAGCAAACATTTCGTCGCGCAGTTTGGCAGCCAGCAGGAAATCCATATTCTTGGCAGCGGCAACCATATCCTTGCGGGTATTTTCTATAGACTTTTTCAGATCGGCCTTGGTCATATATTGTACAATCGGGTCGGCAGCAAGGGTCATGGTATCTGTTTCTACATAAGCCTTTTGTACACCGCCCTTAAAGTCGACGACCGAGGTTTGCTCCATGATCTCCTCTTTTGATTTACCTACGGTACGCGGTGTAATGCCATGTTCCTCGTTATACTTTATCTGCAGTTCGCGGCGGCGCATCGTTTCAGACATCGTGATCTCCATCGAGTCGGTTATCTTATCGGCATACATAATAACCCGCCCCCTATCGTTACGGGCAGCGCGGCCGATTGTTTGGATCAACGAACGCTCCGACCGCAGGAAACCTTCTTTATCCGCATCTAAAATAGCTACTAATGATACCTCGGGCAGATCCAGTCCCTCGCGCAATAAGTTAATGCCTATCAATACATCAAACTCGCCCAGGCGCAGGCCGCGTAAGATTTCTACACGCTGCAAGGTTTTTACTTCCGAGTGGATGTAGCGGCATTTGATGCCCAGCCTGTCCATATATTTAGCCAACTCCTCGGCCATGCGTTTAGTCAGGGTGGTCACCAACACACGGTCGCCCATTTTAATGGTTTTATCCACCTCGTCCAGCAGGTCATCTACCTGGTTTATCACCGGGCGTACCTCAATTATCGGGTCGAGCAGGCCGGTAGGGCGTATCACCTGCTCTACCACCACGCCGCCCGATTTTTCCAGTTCAAAATCGGCAGGGGTTGCGCTTACATATATAGTTTGAGGGGCCAGGCGTTCAAACTCCTGGAAGTTTAGCGGCCTGTTATCCATCGCCGCAGGCAAACGGAAACCATAATCAACTAATGAGATCTTCCTGGACCTGTCACCACCATACATCGCACGGATCTGTGGTACGGTTACGTGGCTCTCATCAATTACCATCAGGTAATCATCCGGGAAATAATCCAGTAAGCAGAAGGGGCGCATCCCGGGCTGGCGACCATCAAAAAAGCGCGAGTAATTTTCGATACCACTGCAATAACCCAATTCGCGTATCATCTCCAGGTCGTAATTAACCCGTTCTTCAAGTCGCTTAGCCTCAATAAAGCGGCCATCGTCTATAAATTGCTTTTTGCGGCTCTCCAGTTCTTCCTGTATGGCCCAAACAGATTGCTGGAAACGCTCGCGCGGGGCAACATATAAGTTAGCCGGATAAACCACCATGTGAGTCATCTTCTCGATGGTTTTACCGGTGGTGATATCAAAGGTGCTTAGCTCTTCAATATCATCCCCAAAAAAACTAATGCGGTAGGCGTAATCCATATACGCCGGGAAGATATCCACCGTATCGCCTTTTACCCTAAACGTACCGCGTTTAAAATCGGCCGTGGTACGGGCGTACAATATCTCTACCAATCGGTGTAAAAAAGCGTTCCTGCTGATGCGGGTACCTACCGCAAATTTAAATACCGAGTTGGCAAAATCTTCGGGGTTACCCATACCATAAATACAGGATATGGATGATACTACGATCACATCCCTGCGGCCACTCATCAGGGCCGATGTGGTGCGCAAACGTAGTTTTTCTATTTCCTCATTGATCTGCAGGTCTTTTTCAATATAGGTATTTGACGAGGGGATAAACGCCTCGGGCTGGTAATAATCGTAGTAGGATACAAAATAGTTCACCGCATTATCCGGGAAGAACTGCTTAAACTCACCATATAGCTGTGCTGCCAGGGTTTTATTGTGGCTAAGTATCAGCGTAGGCTTTTGGGTTTGCTCAATTACGTTGGCAATGGTAAACGTTTTACCCGAGCCGGTAACCCCCAACAGGGTCTGGAACGGATCGGCATTGTTTACACCATCAACCAGTTGCTTGATAGCGCCGGGCTGATCGCCTGTGGGTACGTACTGAGAAGTTATTTTAAAATCCATTACTCAAAAATAGTAATTAGTGACTGAAGATTTGTGATTAGCCTGTCAAGATTGCTAAGCTTTTTAGTTGTTCGGCCTAAATTTATTAATTGATAACCTGTGATGCCTTGCAATGTTTAAACGAAGTACGGGTATTGTTTGACAACAGTATGTCAGCAGGGGGAAAGCCTAACGAAAATAGCCTCACCTAAAGCCCCTCTCCGAAAACGCCTCACCTAGGTCCTCTCCAAAAAAGCCTCACCCCAAACCCCTCTCCAAAGGAGAGGGGCTTTAATATACTCAGACGCCTCTCAAAAAAGCTTTACCTAATCCTCTCCAAAGGAGAGGACTTGAATGAAATTTTTAAAAGCCCCTCTCCTTTGGAGAGGGGTTTGGGGTGAGGCTTTAAAAGCATTATCTTTAACCATGCCATTAACACAGCCTTTCATCCTCAATAAAACCAATAGCATTGCCAACCAATTTTTAGCAGAATTGCGCGATGTGACCATACAGCAGGATAAATACCGTTTCCGCAAGAACCAGGAAAGGCTGGGCGAAATACTGGCTTACGAAATAAGCAAGACCCTGCCTTATGAACCGGTGGATGTGCAAACCCCTTTAGGCATCGCCGCCGTTAATTTAGCTACCGGGCAACCTGTTATTGCTACCATATTACGCGCCGGCCTGCCTTTTCACCAGGGTTTTATTAATTTTTTTGACCGTGCCGATTCGGCGTTTGCCACCGCTTATCGAAAGGTTAAAAAGAATGGAGCATTTACCATCCAGATAGACCAGATCTCGGCCCCTAACCTGGAAGGTAAAACTTTAATTATGTGCGATACCATGCTGGCCACCGGGCAAAGCACTGTGCTGGTTTGTAAAGAGATCATAGCCCAATATAAATTGAAAGCCTTGCATATAGCCGCCGTTATTGCCAGTACCGAAGGCATTGCCCATGTACGCGCCAACCTGCCCACCGCAAAGATCTGGACCTGCGCTGTGGATGATGAAATGACCAGCAAAGCTTACATTGTACCTGGTTTAGGCGATGCCGGGGATCTGGCGTTTGGGGAGAAGGTGTAACACCGTACACTGAAGGGTAATATTAAAAAAGAATCTTTACGCCTGGTAATGCGTTTCTTTGCGTCTTTGCATAAAAAAACTATTTTTAGATTTGCCTTGTTACTATCCTCTGCATGAAATCCTACAAACACATCTTCTTCGATCTTGACCATACCATTTGGGATTTTGATAAAAACGCCGAAGAAACCCTGCATGAGCTTTATGGCACTTACAGGTTAAAAGACATTGGCCTGCATTCGGCAGACCTGTTCATCGAAACCTATACCCGCCATAACCACCGCCTTTGGGCGCTATACCATACCGGGCAGATCACTAAAAATGAGCTACGCGAAGAGCGTTTCAGATCAACCTTTATAGAATTAGGTGTACAACCCGAGTTGATGCCGGCAGATTTTGAGGATGCGTATGTAAACCTCGGCCCTACCAAAACAAACCTGTTCCCCCACGCGCACGAAACGCTGGCTTATCTGCAAAGCAAATATACGCTGCACTTGATCTCTAACGGCTTTAAAGAGGCTACCGAAATGAAAGTTGCGGGCACCAATCTGGCGCCGTATTTTCAAAACATCATTATATCCGAAGTGGTGGGTGTTAACAAACCCGACCCGGCCATATTTAACCACGCTATTGAACTGGCCGGCGGGAGCATCCCCGAAAGTGTGATGATAGGCGACAGCATTGAGGCTGATATCCGCGGGGCTATGGGTGTAGGTATGGATGCTATTTATTTTAACCCGCTGAAAGCAGAAAAACCTAACGATATAACCGTACAGATACACCATTTAAAAGAGTTAACTTTACTACTATGAACCCGGGTAAAGAGCGCCGCATAATGGATGCTGCATTAGATACATACCGCCAATTGCTGGATACTTTTACGGATGAGCAGTTTACACAAACCCCGCCCATGGGTGGCTGGAGCTATGCCGAGGTGTACGATCATATCCTGAAGGCCAGTCTGGGGTCGGCTATTGCATTGGAGCGTTGCACTAATAATACCTGCTCGCCTACCACAAAGGGCATGAACTTTTGGGGGCACTATGTGATGCTCACCGGCCTGTTCCCTCCCGGCAAACTTAAAGTACCCGAGGCAGTTGCCGAAAAAATGGCCCCTAAAAAGCTGGATAAGGAAGAAGCTAAAAACCTGCTCATAAAAACTCGCAAAAAAATAGAAGCCGTAACCGGGTTAATTAACAATGCGCCTAAAAACGCCCGTATGCAACACCCGCGCCTGGGTATGCTTAACGCCCCGCAATGGTTCAAATTTATCCGCGTGCATTTGCAGCATCATTTGAAGCAACTGGAACGTATTAAAAATAATTTTGCAAAAGGATAGCCTAAAAGCGTTCATGTTCACGGCGTGAACACCATACTATTTACACAAACAACTTATAATCAAGTATTTAATATTTCACTTACTGACAAAACGCTGTCACCATTTGTGTTAAATATTTTTTTAACGCAGCCAAACTTTCATGTGCTTTTCATTTGATATAGGTAACTTACCATTATTAACAGGCTAATACGGGACTTTAAAAGCCTGTCATCAATTTATTTTTTGTTTTAAGTAACCTTTAACATTTAACACAGTCTTAACACTATAATAATTTGATAATCGGACATTTGTAAAAATAAGGAAAGATGAATTTTGAATTTACTTACTTGTTTGTAATAGGATTGCTGGTATTGCTTGGTGCATTCTATCTAAGCCCTTACGAACTGAAGGTTAACGAAGACGACGACGAGGAATAATACCCTCCCGTTTGCCCAACCCACCGGCGTTTATAAATTAACGGCTATTAACTTAGCCCCTCCATTTTAATGGCAAAACGCGAAGTAGATATAGTTATCATATCTGATGTCCATTTAGGCACTTATGGCTGCCACGCCAAAGAACTCCTCAAGTACCTTAAAAGTATCAAGCCCAAAATGCTTATCCTTAACGGGGATATTATCGACATTTGGCAATTCAGCAAATCGTACTGGCCCGAAGCACACATGAAGGTGGTACGCCGTATCCTTAAATTTGTTACCGAAGGTGTACCCGTGTATTACCTTACCGGCAACCACGATGAGATGCTGCGTAAATTTACCGATTTTAACCTGGGCACTTTCCAGTTACTGGATAAGATCGTATTAAATATCGACGGCAATAAAGCCTGGATCTTTCATGGCGATGTGTTTGATGTTACCATGCAGCACTCTAAATGGCTGGCCAAACTCGGCGCCGTTGGGTACGATACCCTCATCCTCATCAACAGCATGACTAATTGGCTGCTAACGGCCATGGGCAGGCAAAAAATGAGTTTCTCTCAAAAAATAAAGGCTAAGTTTAAGGATGCTGTTAAATTCATCAATCAGTTTGAGCAAACCGCTGCCGACCTGGCCGTAGAGAAAGCCTATTCATATGTTATTTGCGGGCACATCCACCATGCCGAGATCAGAGAGATCCAATCAACAGAACAAACCGGCTCGGTTTTATATCTCAACAGCGGCGACTGGGTAGAAAGCCTTACCGCCCTGGAGTATAACGATAAACAATGGACTGTATTTAAATACCTGCCCGAAGATTTTAAACAAGATAACGACGAAGACGACCTGACCGATGCCGAAGACCTGGATGCCAAGCTGGATGTACGCAGCCTGTTGGAAAGATTTAAGCAGGAAGAGCGGTAAATCTTGGTAAAGCGATTATATTTGCCCGCACCATCTGCTCACATTTTATGAAAATATTGTTTGGTATACAGGGTACAGGCAACGGCCACATTAGCCGTGCCCGCGAGATAGTGCCACTGTTACAGCAGTATGGTGAGGTTGACCTGCTGGTAAGCGGCACCGAAGCCGAGGTAAGCTTAGCGCAGCCATTAAAATACCGTTTCCATGGGTTTAGCTTTGTGTTTGGCAAAAATGGCGGGGTAGATAACTGGGCCACTTTTAAGATCATGAACCTGCGCCGGCTCTGGAAAGATATGCACAGTCTACCGCTAAATGATTACGACCTGATCATTAACGATTTTGAACCCGTTAGCGCCTGGGCTTGTCGCCTGCAAAAGGTACCGTCGGTATCGTTAAGTCACCAGTGCTCCTTTGTATCGCAAAAAACGCCGCGCCCAAAAAAGTGGAACTATGCCGAGTGGTTGTTTAAATATTACTCACCCACCACGCACCATATTGGTTTCCATTTCGAGCGGTATGACGATTTTATCCATACCCCGGTCATCCGCAGCGATATCCGCAGCCTGGTTACCAGCAACCTAGGCCATTACACGGTGTACCTGCCGGCCTACAGCGATAAAACGCTCATCAAGCATTTAAAAGCAACCAATGCCGAGTGGCAGATATTTAGTAAACGCACCAAAACGCCCTACCGCGAGGGTAACGTAAGCGTGTTTCCGGTAAATAACGAGGCCTTTAACGCCAGCCTGGCCAGTTGCACAGGCCTGCTTACCGGTGGCGGTTTTGAAGGCCCTGCCGAAGCCCTTTTCTTAGGTAAAAAAGTATTGATGATACCCATGCGCGGGCAATACGAGCAGCAGTGCAACGCCCTGTCTGCCTCAAAATTAGGCGTAGAAGTAGTGCATACAATCAATCACGATTTTATATCCCGCATCAACAACTGGCTGGCCGACGACCGACGCATTGTGGTAAATTTCCCGGATGAAACCGCTAAAATTGTGGATGATATGGTGAAGAAATACGCGCGGTAATAATTCAAAGCATGTTAGGGTGACCCCTATCTAACCATTTTGCGCAAAAGTAGACCGGGGCAACTCCGGAAACAAATCTCATCTACCGGCTTAATTGCTTCTTTCTTGGCTAGCAGGGCAAAAGTAAAGCCGCATCAATTAATTATGATGCGGCTTGCAGTATACTGGTATGTTTAAATATTTAGCCTTATTGTAACAGGCTATCAAACCATTTTTTCTGGTCTTTTATTGCAAATTTAAATGTCCCGCGATGATCGCCTTTGCTGCCCGCAGATATTACATTAACTTTAGCACCGCCAACTAATTCTTGGTACCCAAGTGGCAACGTACCTATATACATTGGTATAGCTTCGTCTACTTCGCCGTAATAACAATTAATAATTGTTTTGCTGCGCCAGCGATAAGAGTTGTTAAACTCCAATAACCCCCAATATCTTCCAACACCCAAAGAGCTTGCCTCCATAAATTCTGGCTTCAGAAAATCAGCTAATTTATGGGGTGTAATAGCATAAAATTGATTGTAGGTTATTTTATTCTGGTAATAATCTAATGACGCCTTCTGATACTCCGGCTTAATACCTGATTCTGCCAAGCCGGGTAAGTCATAATATTGAGCGTAAGAATTTAATTGTACTGCCATAATCCCCGGCAGCCAAACAGCATCAATTGCGTTAGGATTATGAATCCAACGGTTGATAAGGGCGAAAATATCTGTAGGATTACATGCTACCGCTGCGGCTTTAACCGGAATGTTTAAACTTTCTAACTTTTGTAAAAACAACAAGGTAGACCAGCTACCCATTGACCATCCACTCAGAAACAACGGACCATCTTGAATTTTGAGTGCCTTTAAAACCCCTTTGGATGCCAGCAGCATATCAAGATCTGCTTGTTGCGTACTTTCTTTTAATTGATAAGCATCTGGCTCTGTAGAGATTGCTTTGCCAAAATTATCAGCTGCAATAAAAATATAGCCCTGGCTTGCAAAATTTGCCACCATTAATCTTGTTTCAGACGACTGCTCCGGGTAATAAGGCACATCCGTTTTCCCAAAAACGGTACCGTGCTGATAAGAAACAACAGGCATGTTGTTTTTTCCATTATCAGGAATAGCAATTAAGCCGGATGCAATGGTTGGTTTGTTATTTTTTTCGGGAATAACTGAATTATATATAACGCGGTATAATTTAACAGGGTAACGGGCCGGGGCATAATCAAGCTTATACTCTGAAAAGGCATCCGCATCTTTAGTTAAAATACTATTTAAACGGTTAACATCATAACTACCCATATACTGGTACTTTACACCCGAGCTGATGTTAATAAAATCAGGGTTTGATTGCGCCGATGCATTTAAGAAACTGGCGATAAATAAGCCAAAGAGAAAAAACAATGGTTTTTTACACATAATTTTTAGGTTAATTGTTTAGATTAAATTAATTATAAAAGGGGGAATTGTTAAACAAATATAATTTCGATAGGTTATAATTAATAATAATATGCCTCAATATAATCACATAATTGCAAAATACTATTCAAAAATACTATAAATATACATTCTTATAAAAAATAATATATATTATATTCTAAGGCAATTATAACTTATACTTTAAATAATAGTTTATCCCTTCATTAGCAAAACATCTGAGTCTTCTATCAGGATCAAACTAACATGTCGGAAATAGTCATGGTGAATCTGTCCAACCATTAGCCGCTTTACTAATCCTTCAACACGCCCAGAATGTCACTTTGAGTTTGCAACAGTGACAGCAGGCTCATACTGACAATAATATCCTAAGCCATCCAACACTCTAAATTTTTCTGCTAATTTTGCGGCACAGGCCAACCGGTATGATCAGTATTTTTAAAGTATTTAATCCGCTTAATGTATTATGGCTGGCCATTTTAATGTTCATTTTGCGCATAGGCTTTATTGCAGAAGCACCCGGTAAAATTGAATTCGTATTCATCGAGCCCTTTGCCCGCTTGCTGGTGCCTGTAGCCTACGAGTATGCCTTCTCGCCCATGCTTAATATCTTTTTAGCCGGGGTGCTGGTTTTAGGGCAGGCGTTATTACTTAACTACCTGGTTAACCACTACAATTTACTGGGCAAACCCAGCTTCCTGCCATCGTTAATGTATGTTACGCTTACTTCGCTCTTTGCGCCGTTTATGGTGCTAAGTTCGCCGCTTATCTGCAATTTTCTGGTAATATGGATGTTGTTTAAACTCTTCAGCTTTTATAAAAGCGATGATGCCAAATCAACCGCTTATGATCTGGGCATGATCGTAGCCCTAGGCTCCATTATTTACTTCCCTTATATTTACCTTTTCCTGGCTATTTGGATAGCGCTTGTTATATTTAAACCATTTAACTGGCGCGAGTGGGTATCGGGCATTTTAGGTTACTTAACCATCTTTTTTTTCTTCGCTGTATTTTACTACCTCAATAATAAACTGGTTAGTTTTTACCATATCTGGGCACCTTTGGGCACTAAGTTTCCAAACAGTATTAAAATCACTAATTACTATAACTACCTGGTGCTGGTACCTGTGGTGCTTATTTTAGTGCTTTACTTTGTTAAACTACAGCAAAATTATTATAAGAGCTACGTGCAGGTACGCAAATCGTTCCAGTTATTGTTTATTATTTTTTTAATTGGGGGCTTATCGTTCTACGTAAAATCCGAGTTTAATTTAAACCACTTTTTATTGTGCGTTGTGCCGTTATCGGTGTTTTTTTCTTATTACTTTATAACTGCCGGCAAACGCTGGGTTTACGAAAGTTTGTATTTATTGCTGCTTATCAGCATCATATATTCGCAGTTTAACACTTTTTAACTTTTACATTCGTTCAAATTTCATAGGTTATATTAGTTTTGTAGCATGAAATTCGGTGTAGTAATATTTCCAGGCTCCAATTGTGATGAGGATATCATCCACGTTCTTCAAAATGTAATGGGCCAGCAGGTGGTTAGGTTATGGCATAAAGACCATGATTTGCAGGGTGCTGAGTTTATTGTATTGCCGGGCGGCTTCTCTTTCGGCGATTATCTGCGTTCCGGTGCAATTGCGCGCTTCTCGCCTATTATGCAAGAAGTTATACAGTTTGCAGCCAAAGGCGGTAAAGTATTAGGTATTTGCAACGGTTTCCAGATCCTGACAGAGGCTGGCCTTTTGCCGGGCGCCCTGTTGCACAACAAAAACCGCAAGTTTATTTGCCGCAACATTTACATGAAAGCGCAAACACAAAATGCGCTGGTTACCCAGTTTATAGATCAGCAACGTGCATTAAAAATACCTTTGGCCCATGGCGAGGGTAACTATTTTGCCGATGCCGATGTAATAAAGGCATTAAACGATAACGACCAGGTGCTTTTCCGTTATTGCGATGTGGCCGGTAACATTACAGATGATAGCAACCCTAACGGCTCTATCGAAAACATTGCAGGCGTAACCAATGCCGGCCGTAACGTATTTGGCTTTATGCCACACCCGGAGCGCGCTGCAGAAAGCCTTGTTGGCAACGAAGATGGCCTGGCCATTTTTGAATCGATACTATCATTGGCGAGGGCTTAAATGCTAAACCTGGTTATTGATATCGGCAACACGCTAACAAAAGTGGCCGTTTTTGAAAACTACGGGCTGCTACAAGCCGGGCAATATCAACAACCAGACGAAAAGGATATTGAGGCCTTTTTAAAGCTTTACAAAATAGACAGGGTTATTATAGCATCTGTAAAAACAGACAGGCAACCTTGGCAATACCTGCTGCAACAAAGGTTTGCCGTAACCTATTTTAACAGCAGTATTAATGCTGGCATAAATAACCTTTATAAAACGCCCAACACACTCGGCGCCGATAGGCTCGCAGCTGTTATAGGCGCAAATTATTTATACCCCAACACCAATAATATTGTAATAAGCGGGGGCACCTGCATAACCTACGACTATATAGACGCCGGCGCAAATTATTTTGGCGGCAGCATATCACCGGGATTAAATATGCGTTATAAAGCCGTTAACCATTACACCGCGGCGTTGCCCTTGTTACAAGCCGATGCAAACTTTACGGCTACCTATGGCGATGATACGGTATCGGCCATACGGTCGGGGGTGCAAAACGGGATAAAATATGAGCTGGAAGGCTTTATAAAACAGTACATTAAAACACCACAAGAGTGCAATATTATACTAAGCGGGGGCGATAGTATTTTTTTTGATACTCTATTGAAAAATAGCATCTTTGCCCCCTATATTAAAACTGAGCCTTACCTGGTTCTTAAAGGATTAAACGCAGCGATACAAAAGCATAATGATTAAAAATATAAGGTTCATCATAGTACTGTTCTTATTTACTGTAACGGCAATTGGCGTAAAGGCACAATCTACGGCAACTACCAGTTCCCCATATTCCCGTTACGGTTTAGGTGATATTAACCCTATGCTTTTGCCGCAAAATGTGGCCATGGGTGGCATTGGTGTAGCAACCAACCGGGTAGGTAACTTTTACTCTATCAATCCGCTTAACCCGGCATCCTATTCATCAATTGGTTTAACTGTTATTGATATTGGTACCTACGCCAAAATAAACACGCTCGAAAAAACGGGTTCGCCCTCACAAACTAATACCAATATCAGGCTTAGCCATATTGCATTTGGTATCCCAATTTCCAAAAGGTCGGCCATTAGTTTTGGTTTAATGCCTTATAGTGAGTTGGGTTACAGTTACAGGCAGGTAAGTAGTAACTTTGGTACCGGCTTACCGGCAGATACAAATGCTGTAAACTATGTATATAGCGGCGATGGTGGTTTAACTAAATTTTATGTTGGTTACGGCTTTGGTATAGGTAAACATCTATCAATTGGTGCCAACGTTTCTTACATATTTGGTAATTTAAAAGAAACCCAATCTACCGAAATGCCAACTGTGGGCAGTTTCTTAAACTCACGTATCGAAGAAAGCAATAGCATCACCGGTTTAAATTATGATTACGGTGCACAATACACAATAGATCTTTCTGCGCGTAAACACTTAACCTTAGGTTACTCGGCATCAGCAAATACCAAATTAAACACATCAAACAGCTACATTGTAAGCAGTTACTATACCAATACCAATGGCGAACAGGCAGTTGCTACAGATAGTTTGGTAAACAACCAGCAACCATCTGCTAAAATACAATTACCTATGATCAACCGCTTTGGTATCTCTTACCAAAACGATGGCAAATTTTTAGTAGGTGCAGATTACACCATGAGCAATTGGTCTAAACTTACTGTTGCAGGTGTAAATAAAGATCTTAAAGACAGCAAAACTTTTAACGTAGGTGGCCAGTTTACGCCAAACATCAACTCGCTATCTAACTACTTTGCTACTGTTGATTACCGCTTAGGGTTTATTTATGACCAAACCTACCTTAAAGTAAATAACACCGATATTAAAAGATACGCCGTTACAGGTGGTATTGGTTTACCATTAAGGGCAAACAACACCAGCTTTTACCGTATAAACATTGCTGCCGAGGTTGGCAAACGCGGCACACTTACCAATAACCTGGTTAAAGAGAATTATATAAACATTCACTTATCATTTACACTTAACGATAAGTGGTTCCAGAAATACAGGTTTGATTAATTGGGCATAATGCAAAGCAGGCTTAAACAACTGTACATTTATTTACCGGCTGTTTTAATAGTGCTGTTTTTAAGCGCGTGCGAAAACGATATTAACAAGGTAAAAGCCATTGCCGCGGCAGATGCAACCAAACCCATCCAGCGTACAACTGGTGTTGATGTAATATTCAGCGATTCGGGAATTGTAAAAGCACGTATGCTTACTCCCCTGCTGATAGATTACGATACCAAAAAAGACCCCTACTCGGTAATGCCAAAAAGCGTAAAAGTTATACTTTACGCAGAAGACGGCAATATAATAGCCGATACAGGTTATTATTATAAAGAGAAACAACTAATTAGTTTTCGTAAAAATGTGGTAGCCACCAAAGGCGATGGCACCGTATACCGTTCTGATGAGTTACTGTGGGATATGAATAAAAAAAAGATCTACTCTAACAAAAAGGTAGTGATGACCAAACCCAACGGCGACGAGATGACCGGCAGCAGCTTTGTAAGCGACGATAAATTCTTAAATCCGGTATTTCAAAACTCCACCGCCGTTATCCACGTTGATGGTGATCTTTCGCAAAAATAATCATGCTTTTTTTAACACAAAATTTTGTGTTATAGAATTTTAGTAAAAATTGTATCTTGCGCCTCTTTTTGAGAAATATAAAACATAGAAAATTATATGGGCATAATGGGTTTTTTGCGGGAGCGAATGGGAAAAATTCTCGCAGGAGTTATTGGGTTAGCGCTTTTGGCATTTGTTGCCGGTGAAGTATTACATTCTGGCAGTTCGTTTTTTAGGGATGATGCTACTACCGTTGGTGAAGTAAATGGCGAAAAAATTGCTTATGCAGATTTTAGCCAGAAACTAGATCAAAGCACACAGCAGTTTAAACAACAAAGCGGCCAAAGCATTACACCTCAAATTACCAACTACATTCAGGAAACTACCTGGAACCAGTTTTTAACAGAAAAACTGTTAAATAAAGAAATTAACAAATTAGGTATTGTTGTAGGCGAGGCCGAAAGCCAGTCGATGATCAGCGGCAGTAACCCTGATCCGCAGATACAACGCCAGTTTGTTGGGCAGGATGGCCAGTTTGATAAGAGCAAACTAAACCAGTTTTTGCAATACCTGCAAACACCTAAGGCAGATGCAACACAGGTTGCTGCGTGGAATGATTTTGTGGTACAGTTGATAACTGCTAAAAGGCAGCAAAAATACATGGCTTTGGTTACTAATGGCCTTTATGTAAACTCGCTTGATGCACAAGACGATTATCAGGCTAAAAACAAGTTAGCTAACTTTAAATACACCGTGCTTGATTATGCATCTATACCTGATGCTAACGTTAAGTTAACTGATGATGATTACAGCGCTTTCTACAACGAGCATAAAAACGAGTTTAAGAACCAACAGGAGCTTCGCAGCTTTGAGTATGTAAGCTTTAACGCTGCACCATCTAAAGATGATACCGCTGCTGTAAAGGCGCAGGTAGAAAAACTGGTTGGCGACTTCAAAGCAACACCAAACGATTCGTTATTTGTACAAATAAACTCCGAAACTAAAGGCCAGCTTACCTACCAGAAAAAAGGCCAGTTAGAGCCAAGGCTTGATTCGGTTATGTTTACGGCCGATAAAGGTTTTGTTTATGGTCCGTTCCTGTCAAACGGCAGCTTTAAAATAGCTAAACTGGTTGATGCACGCATCAGTCCGGATTCTGTTAAAGCAAGGCACATCCTTTTAAACCCGGCTACCGAAGGCGGTGTTGATAAAGCTTTGGCTAAAGCCGACTCACTTAAAAAACTGATTGCTGGCGGCAAATCATTTGCAGAGCTGGCTAAAACTTTTTCAATTGATAAAGCATCAGGCGAAAAAGGTGGCGATTTAGGCACTTTTGCACGCGGCGCTATGATCCCGGCATTTGATGACGCTGTATTTAATGGCAAACCAGGCGAGATAAAAGTGATCAGCACACAGTTTGGTGTACACCTTATTGAGATTGAAAGCCAAAAAGGTTCGTCTAAAGTGGTTAAGATAGCTGTTGTTGATAAACCATTAACAGCAAGCAGCAAAACACAGGCAGCAGTTTACAGCAAAGCACAAGCTTTCTTAAGCTCGTTAGGTGATAATAACTTTGATGCACAAGCTAAAAAAGCAAACCTGCCTATCAAAAATGCCGAAGACGTAACTGCTACAGCAGCTAGCGTATTAGGCTTAGATAACGCCCGCGAAATTGTTAAATGGGCATTCAAAACAGAAAAAGGCACCAATGCCGATCAGGTTTTTGCAGCCGGCGACCAGTATGTAGTTGCCCGTGTATCTGCTGTTAAACCAAAAGGCGTTTTAGCTTTAGAAGATGTTAAAAAATTAATTGAGCCAGCTGTTCGCATTAAAGTTAAAGGCAAACAGTTATCAGATAAATTCCAAGCTGCATTAAACGGCGCTTCTAATATCGATCAGGTAGCTCAAAAAGCAGGTAGCAAGGTAGTTCCATTACAAAACATTGTATTTGCTAACCCGGTTATCCCTGGCTCTGCTGCAGAGTATAAGGTGGTAGGTACTGTATTTGGTTCGCAGCCAAATAAAATATCAAAACCAATTGAAGGCCAGCAAGGCGTTTACGTATTTACGTTAGATAGCTTTACCAACCCTGCCCAGCTTACCAACAACGTTCGCGAAAAACAGCAGATAGGCCAAACACTGCTACAACGCTCACAAGGATCTGTACTTGATGCCTTAAAAGATAAGGCGAATGTAAAAGATAACAGAGCTAAGTTTTTGTAACAAAAAATTAAAGTAATTTTGCAGCCGGCATTAACGTTATAGTTGATGCCGGCTTTTTTATTATATAAACGTCATGGAAATACAGGAAAACATCATCAATAAAGTTGCACAAAGCGGCCTGGTTACTTTAGACCCTGCCCAGTTTTATGCACCCGGCGAGCGCATGGTTTATGATATTAAGGATAACCTTTTCCATGGCCTGATGCTGCGCGAAAAAGACTTTAGAGAGTTTGTTAAAACGCACGACTGGGCGCAATACCAGGATAAGAACATAGCCATAACCTGTACGGCAGATGCTATTGTACCGGCCTGGGCCTATATGCTATTGGCCAACCGCATGGCCCCGTACGCCCGCCAGGTTGTTTTTGGCGATGCCGAAGTACTGGAAACCGTATTGTTTGTAACCGAGCTTAAGGCGCTTGATGTAGAGCAATACCGCGACCAACGCGTGGTGATAAAAGGTTGCGGGGATATCCCGGTGCCTGTATCGGCTTATGTAGAGCTAACGCAGCGCCTTACCCCGGTGGCCAAAAGCCTGATGTTTGGCGAGCCTTGTTCTACCGTGCCTATTTATAAACGCAAGGATTAAACCGTTTAGCGGTAATTCCGTCTATAACGCATTATAGCCCCCGTCTTCTTCAAAAAAGAGGGTTTAAACAGAGCGGAAGATTTAAAGGCCCCTCCTTTGGAGAGGATTTAAGTGAGGCTAAGCGTCCATATCAAATACATGAAGAAATATTATCTCGTTCTTATATTTATTACCGGTATTATCAGGGCTTTTAGTCAGGACCAGGCAACTAAAACAAAGGAAGTTGCTTTTCAGGCGGGCGAACAGATCACCTATAAACTAAAATATGGTATTTTTAGCGCGGCCGAAGCTGTTATTAAGGTAGAGAACACTGACCTAAGGTTTGAGGGACAACCGGCCTTTCATATCAATGCCAGTGCAAAAACCATAGGTACCTTTAACTTGCTGTTTAAAACCCGTAACGAGTATCATTCGTACATAGATCCAGTTACTTTGTTACCCTATTACTATTCAGAGAACAGGCAGGAATCTAAATATCGCCACAGCGATAAGGTAACGTTTGATCATGAAAAAAATATTATAACGGCAGATAAAGGCAAATTCCCGTTTACCGGGAATGTATTCGATTTTTTATCTTGTTACTATTTTGCCCGTAACATAGATGTATCGCACCTTAGTATAGGCGAAAAATTGGAACTGCGCTACTTTTTAGAAGATGGCATCCACTCGTTAACCATCACCTATCTGGGTAAAGAACAGGTAAAATGCGGGCTAGGAACTTTTAACTGTTTAAAATTTAACCCCACAATTATACCCGGCCGCATATTCAAAAAAAACAGTATGCTATATTTGTGGATAACTGACGACAAGAACCGCATACCCATTAAGGCACATGTAGAACTGATAGTTGGTAGTTTGGTAATGGACCTGAGCCAGGCAAGCGGACTTAAATACCCGTTAAACCCGGTAAAAAAATAAAAAACAAGAAATGATTGAAGTAGGAAGCGTGTTGTTGCACGAAGATGTAATTAAAAACAATTTTGTTTGCAATTTAAACAAGTGCAAGGGCGCATGCTGCCTGGAGGGCGACTCGGGTGCCCCCCTAAACCATGATGAACTGGAAATACTGGCAGATATTTATCCAAAGGTAAAACCTTACATGACAGCCAAAGGCATTGCCACCATTGAGCGCGAAGGCACCCACGTTACCGATTTTGAAGGCGACTATACCACCCCTTGTGTAGATGTAAATAAAGAATGTGCCTATGTTACCTGGGAGAACGGAATAACCAAATGCGCTATAGAAAAGGCGTATGAAGAAGGCGCCGTAAACTGGCAAAAACCCATCTCCTGCCATTTGTACCCCATCCGCATAACTGCCTACCCTGAATTTGATGTTTTAAATTACGACCGTTGGAACATTTGCAGCCCGGCATGTTCTTTTGGCGATGAGCTGCAGGTAAAGGTGCACGAGTTTTTAAAAGGCCCGCTTATCCGCAAATATGGCGAAGACTGGTACCGCGAACTGGAAGATACGGTTGCTGGAATCTAAATATCGAGTAATGAACGTTGAATGTCCAACGTCGAAGTTTTCACTTCATCATTAGATGATGACATTCGATGTTGGATATTAAAACTTTCAAAATAACTTTGGCTTCATTCATCATTGGATATTGGACATTTCGTATTCGATATAGCATCCCCCCATACCAGCTTTTACAATTAATTTAAATAATATTGCATTTTATAATATTTGTTAATGAAAAAGGCTTTAATTACTGGTATAACCGGGCAGGATGGTGCATATTTAGCTGAATTTTTGCTAAAAAAAGGGTACGAGGTGCATGGTATTAAACGCCGGGCATCATCATTTAACACCGACAGGATAGACCACCTATACCAGGATCCGCATGAAAGCGGCACCAAACTTATGCTGCACTATGGTGATTTAACCGATTCTATGAACTTAACCAGGCTGATACAAGAGATACAGCCCGATGAAATATATAACCTGGGAGCACAAAGCCATGTTAAGGTGAGCTTTGATTCGCCCGAGTACACCGCCAACGCAGATGGTATTGGTGTATTGCGCATACTGGAAGCTATCAGGCTTTTGGGGCTTACCAAAAAAACTCGCCTTTACCAGGCATCAACATCAGAACTTTATGGCTTGGTGCAGCATGTTCCGCAAAGCGAAACAACGCCTTTTTACCCACGTTCGCCTTATGCCGTAGCCAAACTTTATGGTTACTGGATAATTGTAAACTATCGCGAAGCTTACCAGATGTATGCCTGCAACGGTATCCTGTTTAATCATGAAAGCCCGATACGCGGGGAAACTTTTGTTACCCGTAAAATTACGCGTGCTGTAGCCAAGATATCTTTAGGCTTACAGGAATGTCTGTACATTGGTAATTTATCTGCCCAGCGCGATTGGGGCCACGCTAAGGACTACATTGTAGCCATGTGGCTGATGTTGCAGCAGGACAAGCCAGAGGACTATGTAATAGCTACGGGCGTAACTACCACCGTTCGCGAGTTTATTAAGATGGCTTTTAATGAATTAGGCATCGAAGTTGAATTTAGCGGTAAGGACGAGAACGAGAAAGGTGTTATTATTGATATCGATCAGCAAAAAATAGAATCGTTGGGCTTAAATGCCGATGGTTTAAAATTTGGCCAAACCGTTGTGAAGGTTGACCCTAAGTACTTTAGGCCTACCGAGGTTGATTTACTGATAGGCGATCCGTCTAAAGCTAAAAACCAATTAGGTTGGGAACCAAGTTACGATCTGCAGGCGCTTGTTACCGATATGGTTTTATCAGACTTGCACCTGGCTAAAAAAGATGAACACATGAAAAAAGGCGGTTTTAAAACACTAAACTATTTTGAATAGTTATTTATATGAAGAGAATATTTACCAGCATAGCCCTTGTATTAGTTACCGCAGGCATAGCCCGTTCGCAATCTGTTTATCAGCCCTACTCGTACGAGTTTTATCAAAAGTTTAATGCCGACGCATATTCTACCAAAACCCGCGTACACACCTCGCTAAAACCTTTTTTTGTTGATTCGTTGCTGATGCGCAGCTACGATTCTATCATGAATTATGGCAGCAACCCGGCTAATAAGAACATATTATACCGCAAGCTTTTTAACGAGCATCAGATAGATATAAAGGGCCAAAACTCTACCTTTTATGCAGACCTGCTGCCTGATTTTAATATAGGCCGGAATTTTTCTGAAAAAAGGAATACCTGGCTAAGCTCTATAGGCCTGCAAATTGGCGGTACCGTAAGTGATAAGTTTTATTACAATGTAAGCGGCTATTTAAACCGCGCCGCAGTGCCCGATTATATTTCTACCTACATCAGGCAGGTGGGTATAGTGCCCGGCATGGCTTATGCAGGTACCTTTAATAATAACCCCAACGCCTACGCCTGGGATTATATAACTGCCATCGCATCTTATACGCCGGTTAAATTTTTAAATATTACAGCGGGCCGCGATAAAACCTTTATTGGAGATGGTTACCGCTCGTTACTGCTATCAGATTATGCATCGCCATATCCCTTTTTTAAGTTAACGGCTAATTTAGGCAATGTAAAATATATGGCCATGTGGTCGTACTTTACAGATCCTGCAGGTACCAGCGACAAAATGATTGACCGCAATAAATGGGGTGTTTTTCATTACCTGGACTGGAACGTGAGCAACCGCCTGTCTATAGGTTTCTATGATTCGGTAATATGGGGCGATGTAGACGATAATGGCCGTAAACATGGCTTTGATTTTAGCTACATAAACCCGGTTATATTTTTACGCCCGGTAGAAGCTGCCAATGGATCGCCGGATAACGCACTGATTGGTTTAACAACCAAATACAAATTAACAGACGGCATTACCGCCTATGGTCAGTTTGCCTTAGACGAGTTTCAGTCTAAAAACTTTTTTTCTAATCCTACTTACGTAAATAACAAATTTGGTTATCAGTTGGGGGTGCGCGGGGCTAACCTGTTCAGCATTAAAAACCTTAACTACTTATTAGAAGCCAACACAGTTAGGCCATATACTTACTCGGAGCGGGCAACCATACTCAACTACTCTGCAAACAGCGAACCACTTGCACACCCATGGGGCGCAAACTTCCGCGAGGTAGTTGCCTTACTTAACTATTCTTATAAAAGGTTCGATTTTATGGGCGAGTTTGATTACGGCCACTACGGTTTAGATATTGGCACAGATAATTATGGTAAGGATATTTTTCAATCCTACCGAGACCCTATTCACGATAACGGCAATTACATAGCACAGGGAATAACCACTAATATGGTATATCTGCAAGGCAAAATTGGCTACGTGCTAAACCCTAAATACAACCTGCGGTTAGAACTTGGCGGCATTTACCGCACCGAAAAGAACAGCGCGTTTAACGAGAAAACATCCATGCTGACTTTTGGCTTACGCAGCTCGTTCCGACAGATTTATTCAGATCTGGCCAGTTATAAATCACACTAAAAAATTCAAGCAACAAAAAAAGGCAGCAAATAAATACTTGCTGCCTTTTTTGTTGGTATTCTCCTGGGCTTTACGCCGGTTTCATTTCTCCTTTTAGCGCCCTTAAAAACTCATTGGCATGCTGCGAACCAATGATATAAACAAGCCCGTCTCTATCGGTTAAATGTATAGCATCGTTCCCAGCTGCATAAAAACGGATAGTACCTTTGGTATGCAGGTTATAAACAGGGTTGTTGAATAAATAACGGCTGTAAGATCCTTTTTCTACCTTAACAATACTGTTCAGGTCTATCTTAACCCGTCGGGTGCTCCACAAGCCATCCAGCAAAATACTTTTATTGATAACCGTTGTGCTAAAGTGAAGCAGGAAACCCATAATAATGGATATAATAATAATTACAAAACCCACTATAGCCAGCAGGTCGCCATTGCGTTCGCGCTCATCGGTAAAAAAGTAAGCAGCAAAGCAAAACAGGGCCAAAACCAGGCGGATAGTAATTGGGATCCACTCTCTGCCCAAATATTGTTTCTCTACAAAAACGGCTTTATCGCTCATAATTTATACAATTCGAATATAGTAACTTTTTTAGTGTTATTACGCACCTTATACCTTTCGTCCAGCCGATAACCACCAACCCAAATAATATCGCCGTTACCATTTTGCAGCACTGGCGTTGTAGTTTTTTGATGCAGTGGCATTTTTATATGAATAAAAAAATCGCTTAGTTTTTGCCTGGTCTTCATCCCCAAAGGGTAAAAAACATCTCCCTGCTGCCACGCACGTAATGTTAACGGATAAACAAGCAATGCCGCATCCACAGAAACTGCCAGGGGATTATCACGGATGACCAGCGGGCTATCGTCATGCAAAACGGTTAATTTGTAGCTATTGTAGGTACAACTAACATCCCCTTGCCCTATGCTTACTTCCTCTATAGTAAAACCGGTTTTCGGGCTGATGATGATTTTACCCCTATCTACCAATAAGGTATAGGCTGTACTTTCAAACACCCGGCCTGCATGTTTATTTAAAACAGTAAGCAAATTATCAATTATGGGTTCGGTAAAGCCGTAATCTTGCAGCATTTTAAAAAGTAGCAGCCTTTGCGGCTTCAGTTTACTTATTTCTTCCAGGCTGATGTGCACTTCATCGTTATGGTGCTTTAACAAGGTTTCTTTTAATTCGGCTACCTTATCATCAAGCAAGGTTTCCAGATCCCTAAAGTTGCGCAGGTTATTTTCAAACGTGGCTTCCAAATTAGGGTTTAGCTCTTTTAATAACGGGATCACCTTGTGCCGTATTTTGTTACGGGCATACTTTACAGATGCATTGGAGGCATCTTCTACATAATTTAAACCCTCGGCAATAATAATAGTCTGTATCTCATCGCGGGTCAGGTAAAGCAGCGGGCGCACCAATGGGCCATTTTTGGGCAGGATGCCGTGCAAACCTGCTATACCGGTGCCACGCGTAAGGTTTAACAATATAGTTTCGATAGTATCGTTCTGATGGTGTGCCAGCGAAATAACATCATAACCTGCTGACTGACTGATTTGAGCGAACCATTGATACCGCATATCGCGGGCAGCCATTTGTATAGATACTTTATTATCTGCCGCGTATTGTTGGGTATTAAAATTAACGGTGTAGAAACTAACGCCCATTTGTTGGGCCAATTGACGCGTAAATTCCTGGTCGGCATCAGCCTGGGGGCCGCGCAACATAAAATTACAATGTGCAATACCAAAATTATAACCGGCAGCCTTTAATAAATGCGCCATCAAAACAGAATCCATGCCGCCGCTTACGGCTGCCAGTATTTTGTTGGCAGGTGTAAATAAGCTATTTTGTTCAACAAAATCAACAAAGCGTTTAACCGGAAGCATATGTTATAATTAAAATATCAGCCTGTCCCTGCCCGCTCAAAAGGAGAGGGTTCAAAAAAGGTTAAAGCCCAAGTCCTCTCCTTTGGAGAGAATTTAGGTGAGGCTAAATAGTTGTCAAAATTATTAATTTAATAACCCCAGCAAAAAACTAATTTTGCCATCGTGATAAAATACCTGTTTACTACACTGTTATTACTGATTACCCTCTCGGTTGCTGCGCAGAAAAAATCCGTTGTATACCTTATACAATCAAAAAGTAGCGAAGCCATCAAGTTAAACGGCAAGAACGTGCTGAAGGTTTATAAAGGTACTTTTAAGCAAGATAACTCGGTAATGCGGTCAGACAGTGGTTATTTTTACACGCAGGATAACGCCTTTGATGCTTTTGGGCATGTAAATATTACACAGGGCGATACCCTGAATATATTTTCTGATAAGCTGAATTACAATGGCAACACCAAAACAGCCATCCTTACAGATAATGTAAAAATGGTTGACAGGGATGCCACTTTAACCACCAATTACCTTACCTACAACACGGCAACACGCATTGGTACCTACACCGGTGGCGGCAAACTGGTAAACAAGGATAACACGCTTACCAGTAAAAACGGGTATTATTTTGCTTTCTCACGCGATGCCTACTTTCGTTACAACGTGGTATTGGTAACGCCTGATGCCCTGATAAAAACGGATACCATGCGGTATAACAGCGGTACCCGTATTGCCTATTTTTATGGCCCAACCAATATTTACGATACCAAGGATAAAAAAGATACCCTATATACCGAAAACGGCCTGTACAATACCGTTACCGAGCAGGCATTCTTCGGTAAGAAGAATTTATACAAACAGGGCACCAAAACCCTAAAGGGCGACAGCTTATTTTACGATAAATTAAAAGGCTATGGCAGGGCTGTTAAACGCGTTACCTTTCATGACAGGGAACAAAACATTACTCTAAAAGGCGACCTGGCTACCTATTACAAAGCAGGCGAACGCACCGTAGTTACGCAAGACCCCTACGTAATTATTGTTACCGAAACAAAAGACAGCACCAAAACAGATACCGTACCTGTAAAACCTGGTGTTAAAAATGCTAATCCGGCTGCTGTTAAAGCTGCACCCGGCGTAAAGCAAGCCAATGCGCTGGCTACTAAGCCACCGGCTAATACCATGCCGGTAAAACCGCAAAACCTGCCGCAAAAAGCAATTGTAGATACACTTATAAAAGCCGCTGCCGATAACCCTGCTGCCGTTAAAACAATAACCGATAGCCTGACCAAATTAGCGGCAGCCAATCCGGCAGCAACAAAGGCGATAGCAAAAAAACTGACAGATACGCTCGCCCGGCTCAATAAGGCCAATCCCGGCGCTGTAAAAACACTCACCACTGCTGCGGGTAAAATTAACACCAAAGGCCTTAACGTGCCTTCATTAGCTATGCCAACCAAGCCTGCGGGCTTATCTGCTTTTGCAATGGATACAACAGCCAAAATAAAGCCGCCCGAAAAGAATGTAAAGCGCGATTCGATATTTATATCTGCCGATACACTGGAAACCCAGATCATGACCTTTAAGGATTACAAGGCCATGCTGGAAACACAGCGCCTTTCGCGCATCCGCGATACTACGGCGGTAAAGCTTAAAAAACTAAGTCCTGCCGAGCAACGCAAAGCCGACAAATTTTTGGTATTAAAGGCACCTAAATGGGTGCAGGATACCACGCACTTTCACCGCGATTTTTTTGGCAAACCGAAACCAAAGGCTGTGGTTGCTGCAAATGCCAAGGGCAAGCCGCAAACAGCCGGTAAAAACACGGATGACCGGGATGAAGGCGAAGTTGACAAAGACCCGATATTTTACACACCGCCGGTAGTTTTAAGCGATACGGCGCGTGTAAGGATCATTAAAGCGTACCACAACTCTAAACTGTTTAAATCTGACCTGCAGGCCAAAGCCGACTCGATGTTTTACAGTTACAGCGACTCTACCCTGCGCTGCTATGTTAACCCAATTATTTGGACGCAGGGCTCGCAGCTATCAGGCGATACCATAACCTTACAGATGAAGAACAAAAAGCTGGATAACCTTAACATGTTCCCTTCTTCATTTATTGTGAATATAGAAAAGGGCGACTCGGTGCACTATAATCAGATTGCCGGTAAGCGGATGAAAGGTTTTTTTAAGAACGACAAGCTTGACCGGATGTTTATAGTAGGCAATGCCGAAAGTATCTATTACACCCGCGACAGCCTTAAAAAAGTTGACGGCATGCAACGATCATTAAGCAGCCGGATGCGGATTTACTTTAAAAATGGCAGTGCATCTAACATATTCTTTATCACCAAGCCCGAACACCGCTACGGCCCGCTAACTAAATTTACCGAAGATGAGCGCATCCTGAAAGGTTTTATATGGAAACCCAAAGAAAGGCCGGCATCAAAAGAATCTATCCTGCCATCTTACAACAAAAAACTGGCGCGCGCACAAGCAGCTACCAATAAAAAGGCAGTACCCGATAAACCAAAGGCTACAACCGGCAAAGATTCTTTAGAGAATGACAATAAGATAATTGCCCCGGGTGATAAGGCGGCAAAGGATAGTGTAGATACAGGGAAGCCTGATGTTAAAAAAGCCCCAGCCATTACTACACCCGCTAATAAAGCCAAACAGGATGGTACCCTTGCCAAACCTGCTGTGCCTGTTAAAACCCCTGCGGCAGATTCGGTAAAAAAACAACCTGCAGTAGCGCCTGCTAAAAAAGATTCTACAGTAGTTAAGAAGCCTTAGTTTTGGGTATTTAAGAAAGCTATCAATTCATCAACTGCACGGCCACGATGGCTGATGCTGTTTTTTTCTGCCATGCTCATCTCTGCAAAGGTGATATCATAGCCATCGGGTTGAAAGATGGGATCGTAACCAAATCCCGCAGATCCGCTACGCTGGGTACGGATAGAGCCGGGCACTACGCCTTCAAAAAAGTACTCTTCCCCGTTCCAAATTAAAGAAATTACCGTGCGAAAACGGGCCCTGCGGTTATCGTTGCCTGCTAATTTTTCCAGCACTTTATCCATATTAGCCTCGTGGTTACCATGTGTACCTGCATACCGTGCCGAGTAAATGCCCGGTTCGTTATTCAAGGCATCTATCTCCAGGCCACTATCATCCCCAAAACAATTTAAATGGTATTTCTCAAATATGTACCTGCTTTTAATGGATGCGTTCTCATTAAAGGTTAGGCCGGTTTCTTCAATATCATCGCAGCAGTTAATATCGTTAAGGCTTAGCAGTTTTATTTTATCGCCTGCTTTGGCCTGCACTTCTTCCAGTTTGTGGGCATTATTGGTTGCAAAAACTAATTGCTGCATATTAAAGGGTTTTCATGTGTTCCCAAAAGGTTTTTTTATTATCGTTACTGCTCATCATCTCGTCGAAACTAAAGCTATACAGCACGTGTGTTTTTTTACCTTGCAGAGGTTGGTTAAGGGGCAGTTTACCAATCCCATCTGGCAACGATCCGGCGCCCATAATAACCAGGCGTGTTGGGGCAAAGTGTGCCGCCAGTTCGGCCAGTTTTACAGGTAGATATTTATTAACGTTTAATATCGCAACATCATCAAGGCTTAGTTCTTTACGTTTTAAAATGTTTTGCAAGGCGGCAAGGTGGTCGGCAGCTATGTGCTCTTCGTTGTTATAGTTAACCAGTATCAAAAACTTTTTATTGTTGTTACCCAGATAATTAAAGCCTGCTTTTGGCGTTTCAAAAGCGGGTTGGGCTATTTGCGGGGTGGCAATTACCGGCACAGTTGGTATGGTTACGGTTTGGGCCGGCGCTGTTTGTACCACCGGGGTTTCGGTAACTTCCGGTTTATCCTCCGCTATGGCCGGCGCATCAGGTACAGGCGTAGTAACTTTATCTCCGGGTAAAAGATAAATTTCTTCCTGCATAATGTAACGGAAGGCTTGCGGATTATCAACTTTCATATTTAACATAATTTAACCAAAAATACCTATTCCTGTTGAAGCATTATAGGCATATTCGCACAACGGGTTAATAATACATTATTATTAATAAATTTTACCGAAATTTGCATTTTAACGGACAAACTATCCGTAATATTAGTTGAACAATTACATGAGAAAAATCGGACTGTCGCTTTTAACCACCTTTATATTTCTATCTGCTGCACACGCGCAACAAAAACGCACCCTAGATAAAATTGCAGCTGTTGTAGGCAGCGGTATCATCTTACAATCAGACATCGAACTGCAATATGCCCAATACCTGGTAAGCGGCCAGCAACCAAACCCAAGCATAAAATGTATCATTTTACAAAACCAGCTCACCCAAAAACTATTGGCACAACAGGCCGTAATTGATAGTGTGCAGGTAAAAGATGAAGAGGTTGATGCTGAGGTAGAGCGCCGTATGCGCAGCTTTATACAACGCGCAGGCAACCAGGATAGGTTAGAGCAGTTTTTGGGCCGCTCGGTTATCCAATATAAAGATGAACTTCGCCCGGATATCAAAGAATCGCTGATAGCGCAGCGTATGCGTAGCAAGATCACCGAAAAGGTAAACACTACGCCACAGGATGTTAAAAAATATTTCGACACGATGCCTAAGGACAGCCTCCCATCATACAATAAAGAAGTTGAAGTAGGCGAAATAGTATTTAACCCCAAACTAAATAAAGAAGAAAAAGAGTTTTATAAACAAAAAGCAGAAGATTTAAGGGCAAGGGTTAAAAAAGGTGAAGACTTTGCTACACTGGCAAGGTTATACTCGCAAGACACCCAATCGGCCACAGAAGGTGGCGACCTGGGCTTTTTTGACCGCCAGCAAATGGTAAAGGAATTTACGGCCAACGCCTTTAAACTAAAAGCCGGCGAAATATCGCCCGTGTTTGAATCTGACTTTGGTTTTCACTTTTTACAGGTAATTGAGCGCCGCGGCGAACAGGTGCATGCGCGCCATATATTGATTATACCGGCTACTACGCAAGGGAGCTTAGATAGGGCACATGTTACCGCAGATAGTGTGTATAATGCTATGTTGGCTGTTAAGAAATTTGATTTTTCGAGCGCTGCTGCTTTTTACTCTGATGATAAAGATACCAAGTACAATGGAGGTATGATGCTAAACGCAGAAAACGTGCAAACCCGCTCTACCTACATCCCAACAGATAAGCTTGACCCGCAGGTAGCGCTGATAACCGATACCATGAAAGTGGGCTCGGTATCAAAACCAGCCTTATTTACCGACCCACAAACCGGCAAAAAAAGCTACAAGATACTCTACTTAAAATCGGTAACGAATGCACACAAGGCAAACCTTGAGCAGGATTTTGCTAAACTTAAAGAGGAAGCTAATAATGCCAAGCTTACCCGTACCATTACCCAATGGTTTGATAAACGCCGTAAGGAAACCTTTATTAAAATTGACCCTGAGTACCAAACCTGCCCCCCACTAAAAGGATGGGTGACGGCAACGCAAGAAACCGCGCAAGCAAAAACCGAATAACTTATGCAATACCGCTCGGATGTTGAGGCTGCTGATGCTTTAAAAAATGTGTATCAGCAAATTCGCAAAGAAATTGGAAAGGTAATAGTTGGGCAGGATGAGGTAATTAAATTTGTACTCATATCTATTTTCAGCAACGGGCACTGCCTGCTTGTTGGTGTGCCGGGCCTGGCAAAAACCTTACTGGTACAAACCGTAGCGCAGGTATTGGATCTGGATTTTAAACGCATACAATTTACGCCCGACCTGATGCCATCTGACATCATTGGATCTGAAATATTGGGCGAAGACCGTAACTTTAAATTTATACGCGGCCCGGTGTTTTCTAACATCATCCTGGCCGATGAAATAAACCGTACCCCACCCAAAACGCAGGCTGCTTTATTAGAAGCTATGCAAGAAAAATCTGTAACGGCGGCTGGTGTTACCCATAGCCTGGGCAAGCCATTTTTTGTATTGGCTACCCAAAACCCTATTGAGCAGGAAGGCACCTACCCGTTGCCAGAAGCACAGTTAGACCGCTTTATGTTTAACGTAGCCCTTAACTATCCAACTTTTAAAGAAGAACTGGAAGTAGTTAAGAACACCACCAGCGCAGCGCAGGTAACGGTAAATAAACAATTGAATGCCGAGCAGATCATCTATTTTCAGCAACTGGTAAGAAACATCCCGGTAAGTGATCATGTGTTGGAGTATGCTGTTAAGCTGGTTGCCAAAACGCGCCCTAACGGCGAGTTTGCAAGCCCGCAGGTTAAACGTTTATTAAACTGGGGCGCAGGGCCGCGTGCATCGCAATTCCTTGTCCTGGGGGCTAAATGCCATGCTGTGCTTAATGGCAAGTACTCGCCGGATATAGAGGATGTACAAGCAGTGGCAAAACCTATACTAAGCCACCGTATAGTAAGAAGCTACCACGCCGAAGCCGAAGGTTTAACTGCCAATGACATTATTGAGCAGCTATTTTAGTATTTAAATCTCTAAACGCTAAGCTCTAAAAATAATTCTAAAAGCTTTCGCCAAATAAAAAAAGCTAAATTCTAAACCCTGAAATGTAAGCTACACTTAGGGATTTAGAATTTAGCTTTTTGAGTATAATAGGCTCGTATTAGCTTAGTTTTCTATTGTAGAAAATACTTCCAGCAATACGTTCCATCTGTGGTTGGCATCAATTTCCCAAATACGTACGTAATTGTAGTTGTTTACAATGTTACCTTTTTTGATACGCGCTGTGCCGTAAGTATAAGCCAGATCGTTACTGGTAGAGCGGCCAACGTTTACTGTTTCGGCAGAGATGCTGATGCCTTCATTAGCAACAAACTTTTGTATCCTGTCGGTACCTGTCATCGGTTCAAAACCCGGGAAGTAATAACGGGCCTCTGGGCTTAAAAACTCTTTATAACCAGCAAGTGCAGATAATTCTAACGAATGGTTAAGGGTTTTATCTGTTGCGGTTAATATATTTTTACCGGCAAATGGGTCTTTACTTGGTGCTTTTCGTTTAGCGGGATCAGGCTCTTTAAAATCAGTTACTACCTCCTGCTCCGGCTCGGGGTGCTGTATGCCCAGGTTTATCAATAATTTTAACTTGTTATCAGCAATATCTAAACGCCATACAGATACGTAATCACCGTAAACTTTATCCTCTTCGGTTTTACCATTCTGGTAAACATAAGGGCCTGCGGTAAAACCCAGATCGCCGTTGGCAGATATGCGTGCAAATTTAGGCTGCGAGGTAAGGCTGCCCGGTTGTTTATCAATACCGTTATAAAAATCGGTTATTTTAACTGCATTAGGTTTAAAAACAATTCCCTCCGCATCTGCAACTGCCAAAAAGCCATTTTTAATGCCTTTTTTCTCCAGCAGTTTATTAAAGTTCTGTTCGGCAGATACCACCGAATTTACCTCAACGGTGGCTTGCGCCATAGATGAAAGGCTAAATCCTGATAATAATATTGCAGCTAATAATGTTTTTTTCATAGGTACGTATAGTAAGTTTGCCCGGGCAATTTAATAATTATTTTAACTGATACACATAAAGCAGCCCGTTGCTAAATTGTTTTAACACTTGTTAACTAAATCCAGATCTTTAGCCTCGCCCGGCCTCTTCAAAGTAGAGGGTTTATGTCCGGCTCTTAAATCCTGACCCAATCTGTAGTTCCCTGTTTATTATCGTTTAATTGGAAACCGATATTCTTTAGACCTTCGCGGATCTTATCAGACGTAGCGTAGTCTTTATTTAGCTTAGCCTCGTTACGTAGCTTAATAACCAATTGCATCAGGTCATCTGTGGCGCCGTTTTCGCTATCTTCTAATTTTAAGCCTAAAACATCAAAAAAGAAATCGTTGTAGGTTTTCTTCATCCGTTCAAAGGTTTCTGCCTTTATCTCTCCGGAGTTACGGGTATTAGATGAATAGGTATTTATCCACTTAGACAGGTTATTTAATGCTTCTAACGTTTTTGGCGAATTAAAATTGTCATTCATGCCATGATAGCAATCATCGCAAAAATCATTTATTGCTTTATCGGCCTCTTCATCCACACCAATAAGTGCATTTTGCTGCAGGGCAGCCACTTTTTTAGCCGCCTCGGCCAGTTTCTTATAAAATATCTCGGCAGCCTCAATAGCCTCATTGCTAAAATCTACCGTGCTGCGATAGCTTGCCTGCATAAAAAAGAAACGCACTGTCATGGGGCTGTAGCCTTTTTTAAGCAAAGGGTGTGTACCTAAAAACAACTCATGCGGCAAAAAGCTATTACCTAACGATTTTGACATTTTTTGCCCGTTCATGGTAAGCATATTGGTATGCAGCCAGTACGATGCCGGGTTTTTACCGCAGCAAGCCATATTTTGGGCAATTTCGTTAGTATGGTGTGTAGGCATCAGATCTATACCGCCGCCATGTATATCAAACTGGTGGCCCAGGTACTTATTGCTCATGGCAGAGCACTCTAAATGCCAGCCCGGGAAACCCAGTCCCCATGGTGAGGGCCATTTCATCAAATGCTCGGGTTTAGCTTTTATCCATAAGGCAAAATCAAGCTTGCCGTGTTTCTCATTCTGTCCGCCAAGGTTGCGGGTATTGTTTAGCATATCCTCTAGCTTGCGGCCGTTAAGTATGCCATAATCTTGCGATTGGTTATATTTTTCTACATCAAAATAAACCGAGCCATCAACCTCATAAGCATAACCTTTTTCAAGTATGGTTTTAACCAGTTCTATCTGCTCGATAATATGGCCGGTGGCTGTAGGTTCTATGCTGGGTGGTAATGCATTAAACACCTGCATTACGTTATGAAAATCTACCGTGTATTTCTGCACGATCTCCATGGGCTCTAACTGGGCAATTTTTGCCTTTTTAGATACCTTGTCTTCGCCTTCGTCGCTATCGCCTTCCAGGTGGCCGGCATCAGTAATATTACGTACATAGCGCACTTTGTAACCCAGGTGCAGCAGGTACCTAAAAATAAGATCAAAAGATATAAATGTGCGGCAGTTGCCCAAATGCACATCACTATATACAGTAGGTCCGCAAACGTACATGCCTACATGGCCTTCGTTTAGCGGAATAAATTCTTCTTTTTTACGTGTTAAAGTATTGTAAACAAATAATTTTTGTTCCATGAGCGCAAACTTACAATTTTAGGCGTGGAGTTTAATATATAGAGGGCTATCAAAAAGTCATATTGAATAATACCAGTAAAATAAACTTACATATTTAATAGATACTCAAATGTAAATTTCGGCACATAATTTAAAACTCGCTTCGCTTTATCAGACACATATACCCTATCTATACTTGCAGGAAACTCCCAGCCTTTTGCCTTATAAATAGCTTCGGCCCGGGGGTAATGTTTTAAGATAACCGCCACAGGCGAATGTTTTAACTCCACCAGTTCATCCCTGCTAAACGGCGACCCGCTGGAAATATTAAAAATTTGAAATTCGCTAAAGCTGATGTTTAATGCCAGCATCAGGGCTTGTGCTCCGTCGCGTTCATCGAGCCCGCGGTATAACCTGTGGTTTATCCTCAAATTATCACTCTCGGGCAAAAAACGGCCTACACGGTAAACAGAGGTTTGCAGCTTTTCTTTATAAAAAAAATCGCGGCAAAGCTGTTCTGAAGCTTGTTTTGTAATGTCATAAATATCTCGCGGCTTTTCAATCAGGCTTTCATCAACCCAAACCGCCCTGGCATCATTAACTAACGATTCGCCGTAAATAGATGTAGTACTGGTATACAAGAATTTTTCGACACCATTTTTGACGCAAGCATTAAGCAAATTAAGTGTGCCATATATGTTGGTATCGATGAAGCTTTCTCTTGAGTAATTTAACTCATAATGTTTGCCATGAATGGCCGCGGTATGTATAACAGCATCAAAACCGGCAGTTACCCGCTCTACAGCAGATTTATCTTTTATATCAATAATCTCATCCGTGGTTAACGAGGGGATTATATCAATCCCTTTTGTAGAAAAACCGCAATCTCTAAGATGCTTTACCGTTGCCGAACCCAACTGACCCGACGAACCTGTGACCAGAATTTTCATAAATTATTTTAATACCAGTACCGTACTTAAAGGATAATGGTCTGACAATTTTTTTTCGATGATCTTGTAATCCCATACCGTAAACTGCGGGCTGGCCATTACATAATCTATCTGGTAGTTAGGGAAAGCGCCGTTATAGGTGCGCCCCAGGCCTGCCCCCTTCTCGCGAAAGGTATTTTTTAACCCCTTAGCCATTTGGTTAACCGCAAAAGAGGATGGCGTATCATTAAAATCGCCGGATATGAGATAAGGGTAAGGGCAGCTCTTTGCATGATCTTTAATTAAAAAAACCTGCTCTGCACGCTTCTGAAAAGCAATTTTTAATTTCCAGCCTACACGTTTGGTTGCTCCAATATCTGTTTTACCTTTTGATGAAAGCTTATCCAAATATTGGTAATCTTGCGGTTCAAAGGCGATGGATTGCAAATGCACGCTGTACATCCTAAACATACCGCCATCTTTTTCTACATCAACATAAACGCATTGGTTGCCATTACCCTTTGGTGATAACTGTAAAAGGCCGTATGATTTGATAGGATATTTGGAAAAAATAGCCATACCAACAGATTCGATAGAGCTGGCCATCATTGGTTCAAAATAATAATGGCTGGCCCTCATGGTCTTCTTGATAGAGTCGATCATATCATACACACCTTTTTTACGTGTATAAAACTCCTGTATACCGATGATATCCGGCTGCTCCTGCCCTATTAAATCTAAAATATCGTGCCGGGTAGATTTATCATTTTTTGCCCCATACTTTTTAAAGCTGTGCACATTATAAGTCATTACCTTTAATTGCCTTTGGGGTTGGGTTTGGCTTGCACCGGCAGGCAGGCGGATGCCTATATTATTTTGGAGTGTACCCCAGCCAATTAATATCGTAATTAAAGAAAGGCCTATGAACCAGCTGCGGCGCAGTAGCCAGTATAGCATTATGATTACATTGGCTAAAAGCAAGGGCGGATAGGCCAGGCCAAAAAATGCCACAGGCCAAAACTTGCGCGGATCTGTAAATGGGGCCAAATAACCCAGCAACAAACCCAGGCACAGCAAAAAATTTATCCAAAGGAATACTTTATCAATAATGGGTAACTTTTTCTTTTTATCCCTCATTATTATTGCTTGCTCTGAAAAGGGTTTCTTTCTCGTTTTTGGTTAGGCTATCGTATCCGCTGGCAGATATCTTATCCAGAATGCGGTCAACATCTTCCTGCCTTGGTGTACCGGGAGCTGCCTTGCGTTGCGGGCTGTTATGGGTAACCACCTTCATTTTTTGTTTAGGCCCAAATAATTTGCTTAGGCCGCCTATCCAATCGTGACCGCGGTTAAGTTGTTTAATGTATATAAAGCCAAATAAGGCGCCGCCAAGGTGGGCAATTTCGCCACCTGCGTTACCGCCGGCTATGCCTAAAAAATCGACTATCACATAAAATAATGCAATCCATTTTAACTTTACGGGGCCAATTAATATTAACGGGATAGTATAATTTGGCAACAACGTTGCAGTAGCAATAATAATAGCCATTACACTTGCCGATGCACCAACTACAACCCCACCGGCAGCTGCATTTACACTTGTAAATGCAGGGATAAGATTGTAACACGCTACAAATAACAAACCGCCGGAAAGGCCGCCCAATATATAAAGACCGATAGTACGTTTATTGCCCAGGTATTCTTCAAATATCTGCCCCATCCAATACAGCCAAAGCATATTAAACAGGATATGAAACACGCCCGCATGCATAAACATGTAGGTAAACGGTGTCCAGAAACGGTAAAGCAGCTTTGGAAGATAGGCTGGTAATAAAAGGTACTCGTTGGTAAATGCCAAGATAACACTGTTGCCAAAACCGCTAAATAACTGCTCAACAACAGCAAATACGTTTATCAACAAATAAACAATTACGTTTATGCCAATAAGCAGACTAATTTTATTGCCCGATTTTAACAGCTTGTATTGGATATCTTGCCAGAGTGTCATTTGCCGCAATTTTTTATACTCATAAACAGCTATTAATAGAAATTGTTAGGTCGTTTAATACCCCAAAGTTTAATTAACAGGAAGCCAAACAAAGCCCCGCCCAGGTGGGCAAAGTGGGCTACATTATCACCCGCAAAACGGCCAATGCCCGAGAACAATTCAATAGCTATATATCCTATAACAACATATTTTGCCTTAATTGGCACAGGTATAAACATAATCATCATCTCCAGATTAGGAAACAGCATCGCAAAACCAACCAATATGCCAAATATGGCACCGGATGCCCCCATCATCGGGAAGTTAAAATAGCCATAAAGCTTTTGGGCATTCTCCTGCCCGCCATAGTTAAAGTACGAAGCTTCGATACCCGGATTTGGAATAGTATAAGCGCCGGCTATAGCATGTATCTGTATGGCCTGCACAGTCATATATAAAACATAAGCGCCAATACCGGTAATAAAATAGTAGTTAAAAAACTTTTTTGAGCCCAGCGTATATTCCAACATCGGGCCAAAAGAAAACAGCGCAAACATATTAAATAAGATGTGTGTAAAACCGCCATGCATAAACATATAGGTAATAATTTGCCAAGGCCTAAACGCCGGCGAGAACGGATAGTAAGCGGCAAACAACGCGTTCATATCTATAAACTGCGCTAATGCGTAAGTGGCAATAAAAAAGATGATATTGATGATAAGCAGGTTTTTTACAACCGGCGGCATATTGGCAAATGGTGATTGCATGGTGTACTATGTAATTATGGTTTAAGCTATAAAGCTATTTTTCAAATCGTTCTGCTAATTCATTAAGGGTAAAGGTACTAATTACAGGCTTGCCATTTAGTGCCAGGTTTGGCATTTGGCAGGCAAAAAGCTGGTCTACCAGTTGGTTCATCTCTTCCATAGATAGTTTTACCCCTGTTTTTAGTGCGGCATTGCGTGCCAGCGAGCGGGCAAGGTTATCGCGCTTATCTAACTTTAATATAGCCAGGTTGTTTTTAAAACCTTCCAGCAATTGCTCCAGCAACTCGTGCTCGTTGGCATTGTTAATATCTGCCGGGATGCCCTCTACCACAACGGTGTTGCGGCCAAACTCGCGGATATCAAAACCAAGCGCGCGGATATCTGGTAACAGTTGTCTCAATAACTCAAAATCGGCGCTGTTTAGTGTAACCGATTGCGGAAATAAACTTTGCTGGCTTATGCCGCTGTGGTTTTGCAATTGCTGCAAAAAACGCTCGTACAAGATGCGCTCGTGCGCGGCCTGCTGATTGATGAGCATAAAGCCCGACTTGATCTGCGACAAGATAAACCGGTTATGCACCTGGAAGAACTGCTTTTCGCTGCTTTTGCTTATTTCCTGCTCATTAACGGGGATGCTCTTTTCCTCGTGCATTTCGTGCTGCAAGGTCTCTTCTTTTTTGCTTATCTCGTACAAAGTATCCCAATTGCGGGGTATAGCTGTTTGATGGTTGCCGGTACTATGTGCGTAAGATGGTTCCCTCGGGCTGGCCTTTTGCTCGGAGGCAAAGGGGTTAAAATCGGGATTAAAGGCAATGGTGGGCTGTATAATTTCCTCAAACGGTTTTGGAGTGATGAGGTGCCCTATGCTGTTCTCCTGGTCAAAATCTAAAGTCGGGGTAATATTATACTTACCCAACGAGCGTTTTACCGCCGAGCGGATAATGGCATAAATGGATTTCTCGTCCTGGTATTTAATTTCGGTTTTGGTAGGATGCACGTTTATATCGATCTTGGCGGGGTCGATATCTATAAAAAGCACATACAGCGGGAAGGTTTCATCAGGCAATAACTCCTGGAAAGCTGTTAACACTGCATGGTTTAGGTAAGCATCCTTTATAAAACGGTTATTCACAAAAAAGAATTGCTCGCCCCGGGTTTTACGCGCAAACTCGGGCTTGCCCACAAAACCCCGCAAGTTAATAATGGTGGTTTCTTCTTCTACCGGCACCAGGCGCTGGTTGTAATTATTACCAAAAAGGTGCACAATACGCTGCTTTAGGGCAGATGCCGGCAAATGGTAAACCTCCTGCCCATCGTGGTGCAGGGTTAAAAACACTTGCGGATTAGCCAGCGCCACCCGCTGAAATTCATCAATAATGTGGCGCATTTCTACCGGGTTACTTTTTAAAAAGTTACGGCGGGCGGGCGTGTTATAAAAAAGATTTTTGATGCATATAGATGTACCAAAGTTGGCCGAGCAGGCTTCCTGGCTTACCACTTCAGATCCCTCTATGTTAATGCAGGTACCCAGTTCATCCTCATGGCGGCGGGTTTTTAGCTCCACCTGTGCAATGGCAGCTATCGACGCCATGGCCTCGCCCCTAAAACCCATAGTGCGGATGGCAAAAAGATCTTCGGCCTTACGTATTTTTGATGTGGCGTGGCGTTCAAAACACATGCGCGCATCAGTAAGGCTCATACCGCAGCCATTGTCAATAACCTGTATCAGTGATTTTCCGGCGTCTTTTAAGATCAATTGAATTTTATCGGCACCGGCATCTATAGCATTCTCTATCAATTCTTTTACTGCAGATGCAGGGCGTTGCACCACTTCGCCTGCGGCAATCTGGTTAGCAACGGCATCCGGTAAAAGCTGAATTATATCTGGCATTAAAAATATTCCCTTCTCTGTTAAGCCCCTCCTACCCACCCAAAGTAGAGGGTGCAAAAAGGTAAAATACCCCTCCTTTTGATGGGAGACGGGGTGAGGCTTTTAATATACTCCCTTTTTCAGGTGCTAAATTAATTATTTGATTGCATAACTTTACCTTTACATACTTGTATATAGTATTTACATTACTAATATTTACATCTACCTGTTTATTAATATGAAGAAACTCTGGCCAGTACTGTTTTTACTTGTTGCAGCATGTAAACAAAAAGATTATAACGCCGATTTGTTGGTAAAAAATGCCCTGGTGTACACTGTCGACAGTAACTTTACAACCGCCAATGCCTTTGTGGTTAGCAGCGGCAAGATCACCGCTGTTGGAAATATCGACACATTGGAGAAGCAATATCTGGCCCGCGAAGTAATTGATGCCGGTGGCAAGGCTGTTTATCCGGGCCTGATTGATGCACATGCTCATTTTTACGAGTATGGTTTAGGCCTGCAAAATGTAAACCTGGTTGGCCTTAAAAGTTGGGGTGCTATAGTAGATACCGTAAATAAATATGCCAGCCATAAAACAGAGGGATGGATAGTAGGTGGCGGCTGGGACCAAAACATCTGGACCAACAAGGCCTTCCCTAACAAAGCCAAGCTGGATTCGCTGTTCCCGGTGCGCCCGGTAATATTAAGCCGTATTGACGGGCACGCAGCCATTGCCAACCAGGCAGCCTTAAATATTGCCGGTGTAAAGCCAGGCCAAAAAATAACAGGTGGTTCTATTGAAACCATTAACGGTAAACTTACCGGCATACTCGTAGATAACGCTGTGGGTATTGTTACCCGCAAAATACCTGCCCCTACAGATCAAATTATTCAAACAGCTTTGCTGGATGCACAGCGCAATTGCTTTGCCGTTGGTTTAACCACCGTGGATGATTGCGGCCTCCCTTATACCATGGTAAGCACCATTGCCGCCCTGCAACACAAAGGCGACCTAAAAATGCGTATGTATGTGATGCTGGAGGATAAGCCCGAGAGCTACGAATACCTTTTTAAACGAGGTGCCTACAAAACGCCGGGCTTAAATGTACGCTCGTTTAAGGTTTATGGCGATGGGGCATTAGGTTCGCGCGGGGCTTGTTTACTGCACCCCTATGCTGATCAAAAGAACTGGAACGGCTTTTTGCTGAGCAGTAAAGCCCATTTTGAGGAAGTAGCTAAAAAGATAGCTTCGCATGGTTTCCAGATGTGTACACATGCCATTGGCGACTCGGCCAATCGTGTGATGCTAAATATTTATGCCGAAAATTTAAAAGGTAAAAACGATAAACGTTGGAGAATAGAACATGCCCAAATTATAGCACCAGAGGATGTTAAAATATTTGGCGAAAATAATATTATCCCATCTGTACAACCTACACATGCTACCTCTGATATGAGCTGGGCCATTAAACGTTTAGGTGCCGACAGGTTAAAAAGCGCCTATGCCTACAAAAACCTGATGAAACAAAACGGCTGGATCCCGCTGGGGACCGATTTCCCGGTAGAAAATATAAACCCGATGTACACGTTTTATGCAGCAACCGAACGTAAAGACCTGAACGGACAACCTGTTGATGGTTTCCAGATGGAGAACGCCTTAAGCAGGCAGCAAGCATTGCGCGGCATGACCATATGGGCGGCCAAAGCCAACTTTGAGGAAAAAGAAAAAGGTAGTATTGAGGTGGGTAAATATGCCGACTTTGTGATACTTGATAAGGATTTGATGAAAGCTAAAGGCAGCGAATTGCCAAAAATTAAAGTTTTAAAAACATATATAAATGGTGTTAAGGTTTATGAGAAAAAATAAGCGGAATATCTACTTTCTGCTATTATCCGGGTTTGTACTTTTTAATTCTGCCTGCGCGCAAAATCCACCATTTACAGGTAAGGCCTACGTGGCCGAAGAAAGGCTGGTTGAGCAAAATACCTTTTTGTTAAATAACGAAAAATCGCTTATCCCCCTGCAAAACCTGGATGGGGTTAAAATTGCCAGCATCCATTTTTCGTCTGCCAATTATATGGCGTTTGATAGCCTGCTAAACAAATACACCAAAGTTGATGCCTTTAATGGTAACGATTATATGGGTGCTAAACCGTTTGATATGCTTACGCAGGATACCAAGTTTTACAATACCCTTATTGTACAACTTACCGACGCGGAGGTAAATAATGCCCAGATCATAGCTTTCATCAACAATAATCAAAAAATGAAGAATGTGATCGTTTCCTTTATTGGCAACGGGGCGTCGCTTGTTAAACTAAATGATGTTACATCAACTATAGTATGGACATCAAGGGGAACTCCCGTAGCCGCACAATTTAATGCCCAGGCTATTTTTGGCGGGGTTGCCATCAACCAAAAACTAACCAAAACCCTTAGCCCTAAATATATTACCGGCTACGGCTTTTTAACCGCTAAAACACGGTTACAATATACCGTGCCAGAGGATGCAGGTATTAATACCAGCAACCTTAACGCTATAGATGATATTGCCCGCGAAGCCATCAGCAGCCGGGCCACACCAGGTTGTGTAGTGTTGGTTGCTAAAGATGGCAAGGTAATATTCAATAAAGCCTACGGCTACCATACTTATGATAACACCATCCCCGACAGGATAACCGATATTTTTGATGTGGCATCCATGACCAAGATCTCGGCCACTACCATGGAGCTGATGCAGCTTTACGATGCCGGCAAACTCAACCTGGATTCAACCATTGGTACGTATATGCCAATTGCGCGTAACACCAATAAAAAAACATTATCGGTTCGCGAATTGCTGGAGCACCAGGCGGGGTTGATCCCGGATATTTCCACCTTTGAAGTCATTAAACCAAGCGACCATAGTACAGATTCATCTGCAGCTTACCCCACCAAGGTGAATGATGGCTACTATGTACGTAAAAATTACTTTGAAGATGTAATGCTGCCTGCCATGCTGCGCTCGGCTGTAAAAACACGCGGGCAGTATGTGTATAGCGATGTAAGTTTGCTGTTTTTACAACAGATAGCAGAAACCATTACCTCTATCCCGCTTAATGTTTATGTACAGCAAAAACTTTACGTACCGCTGGGGATGCAAACCGCAGGCTTTTTGCCGCTGTACCGTTTCCCGGCCAACCGAATCCCGCCAACCGAGGATGACCGCAAAGATCGTAAAACATTAATAGATGGTTACGTGCACGACCCAACCGCAGCCCTGATGGGTGGTATTGCAGGGCATGCCGGCTTATTTGCCAGCGCCAATGATATTGCTATACTTTACCAGATGACACTTAATCGCGGCACCTATGGCGGTGTGCAATACATCAAACCCGAAACTGTAGATATATGGACTTCCAAACAATCTGCTGTAAGCAGAAGAGGTTTAGGTTTTGACCGCTGGGACCCGATAGCCGACAGGCATTACCCATCTAAACTGGCATCAGACCAAACTTATGGCCATACCGGCTTTACGGGCACTGCCGTATGGGTAGACCCTAAATACAATTTGGTTTATGTGTTTCTGTCTAACCGGGTACACCCTAATGTGGGCAACAAACTGGGCAGCCTTAACATCCGCCCAAGGATACAGGATGCCGTTTATGAGGCGATACAAAAGGGGATGTAATGCCTCACCCAACCCTATCCAAAGGAGAGGGCTATAAGAAAAAGAGGAAGCCCCGACAAGTCGGGGCTTCCTCTTTTAAAATCGCGTCATTGCGAGGTACGAAGCAATGACGAGTTGTGATAATACCTTAATCTATCCACTCAAATTTAGTGTAAGGCACAAGCGCCTCAGGTATTTTAATACCTTTTTCAGTTTGGTTATTTTCTAATAAAGTAGCTACGATACGTGGCAGGGCCAGGGCGCTACCATTAAGCGTGTGGGCTAATTGGGTTTTACCTTCAGCATTACGGAACCGCAGTTTTAAGCGGTTTGCCTGGAAGGTTTCGAAGTTGGATACTGATGATACTTCTAACCAGCGTTGCTGTGCTGCGCTCCAGGTTTCCATATCATAGGTTAAGGCGCTGGTGAAACCCATATCGCCACCGCAAAGGCGTAATACACGGTAAGGCAAACCCAGCTTTTGCAGCAAGCCTTGCACATGGGCGCTCATATCTTCCAATATCTCGTATGATCTGTCTGGGTGTACGATCTGTACGATCTCTACCTTATCAAACTGATGCAAACGGTTCAAGCCTCGTACGTGCGCACCATAAGAACCTGCCTCGCGGCGGAAACAAGGCGTATGCCCGCAATTCTTAACCGGTAGTTCTTCACCCTTTAAGATCACATCACGGTAAAGGTTGGTTACAGGTACCTCAGCCGTCGGGATCAGATACAGATCATCAATACCTACGTGGTACATCTGGCCTTCTTTGTCCGGCAGTTGCCCGGTGCCAAAGCCCGATGCTGCGTTCACCATTAAGGGTACGCTCACTTCGCTGTAACCAGCTTTTTCGGCCTCGTCAATAAAAAAGTTAATAAGCGCACGTTGCAGCTTGGCACCCTTATTTTTATACACCGGGAAACCGGCACCGGTTATTTTAACACCCAGTTCAAAATCTATTAAATTATATTTTGCGGCAAGCTCCCAGTGTGGTAAAGCATTGGCCGGCAATTCAGGCTTACTGCCATTTTCCAGCACCACCTCGTTCTCCTCGGGCGTTATGCCTTTGGGTACAGATGCATGCGGCAAGTTAGGCAGCAGTACCAATTTATCCTGCAATTCTGTTTCCAGCCCAGCTAATTGTTCGCCCAGTTGTTTGCTTTCTTCCTTCCATTTGCCGGTGTTGGCTTTAATGGCTTCCGCCTCCTCTTTTTTGCCATTGCGCATCAGCTCGCCAATTTGTTTGGCAGCCGCGTTAGCCTGCGATGATACGGTATCCAGTTGATTTTGTGTTTGGCGGCGTTTCTCGTCCAGGCCAATCACTTCATCTACCAATTCGGGCTGTTTAAAATTTTTTACAGCCAAACGTTCTAAAACCTGTTCCCTGTTATCGCGGATATAACTAACTTGCAGCATTATTACTTTTTTAAAAGGCAAAGATATAAATAAGTCCATAGTCCATAGTCGATAGTCGATAGATTTTCTATTGGCTACTATGGTCCATCGTCTATTGACTATCGACCGCGAATTTATGAGCACCACCGGCAAACTATATTTAGTACCCACCCCCATTGGCAACCTGGAGGATATGACCTTTAGGGCTATCCGCATTTTAAAAGAGGCCGACCTGATACTGGCCGAGGATACACGCACCTCTGCACCGATGCTGAAACACTTCGACATCCAAAACAAAGTGTTTGCGCATCATCAGCATAACGAACACCAGTCCAGCAACGAGATCATCAAATTCCTGCTGATGGGCCAAAACATTGCGCTGATAAGTGATGCGGGTACACCGGCCATATCCGATCCGGGATTTTTCCTGGTGCGCGAGGCTTTAAAATTTAACATTGCGGTAGAATGCCTGCCCGGCGCTACAGCCTTTGTGCCCGCGCTGGTTAACTCGGGTTTCCCTACAGATAAATTTTGTTTTGAGGGATTTTTACCGCTTAAGAAAGGCCGCCAAACCCGCTATAAATTCCTGGCGACAGAAGAGCGTACCCTAATACTTTATGAGTCGCCGCATCGTTTATTGAAAACGCTGGAAGAAATGGCCACCTATTTTGGTGCCGACAGGCAGCTATCCGTATCGCGCGAGCTCACCAAAATGTTTGAGGAAACGGTAAGGGGGACGGTAACCGAGGTAAAAGAATACTTTGAAACCCACCCCCTAAAAGGCGAGTTTGTAATGTGCGTTGCAGGTGCTGCACCGGTTGAGGGAAGTAAAAAGAAAAAGAAATACGCGGAGGAGGAGGAAGATTAAGAGCCTCACCCTGTCCTCTCCAAAGGAGAGGGTTCTTTCCCACGCGTCATTGCAAGTACGAAGCAATCTTGTTCTACATTAGGTATAATGCATTTATGGAAAGTATTAAAATCTTTTTCACCAACAACTTACGGCAATTTAAAGCGGCATTCTTGGCGACTTCGGTAATTGTCGCCATATTTATAGTCGCCTTACTCACCTTCGGATCAACTAAATATTCGCTGTTTGACACTATAACACTTCCCTTAGGTTTGGGCGCTTTTCTTGGCTTGGTTGTGACCTTTACCATAATTTTAATCGGCTATATAAATTGGTTGTATAAAGAATATTACTTAAAAACACATCTGAAGCTTTTTATTGATAATCAATTGTTTGCTATTTATCCACATTCAAAATCGGTTTGGGAGATGACAATGCCTGCTTTATATGGCAATTTGAATAGCCAAGAAATGATAATTGAACTTATTGAACAAAAAGACTTGCTTATATCTTTTGTAACCGATAATATATCTGTAAATAATAAAAAAGGTTTTATTTACAGGTATAAGAACTTTAAAAATTCAGGCGTAGAAACTCTATATAATGAATTAATATTTATGACTATCCCTATTGAAGATATTAAAAAACACGAACATAAAGAGTTATAATAAATATGCCATTGCAAGCATAGCACGTCAATCTCAGCATATCCGCTTTTCCTCTGAGATTGCCACGTCTTTATCAACATGGCTTTAGAAGCATTAACACCAAATGAAAAGAAACCTATTACTCTCTATATTTTCTGGCTTATTACTTTGGGTAGCCTGGCCGCCTACTCAGTATACCACCTTCTTTTTGTTTGTAGGGTTGGTGCCTATGCTGCTGGCTATGGAAAACATCATCCAATCTACAGCCACGGGCAAGGGTAAAAAGATCTTCAATACTACCTTCATCGGGTTCTTCATCTGGAATACCCTTTGTATTTACTGGGTTTATAACTCCCTAAAAGTGATTGGCCCGGTAGTGGCTGTGCCTATTACGCTGATACCTTACGCGCTTGGGCCTTTATTAATGGCTACGGCCTGCTGGTTATATTACAGGGCGAGGCTGATAGCCGGGCGTACCCTATCACTTATTGCCTTGGTTTGTTTTTGGATAGGTTACGAATACCTGCACCAAAGCTGGGACCTTAACTTCCCCTGGATGACTTTGGGCAATGGTTTTGCTACCTCGCACAAATGGGTGCAATGGTATGAGTACACTGGTGTTTATGGCGGCACTATTTGGGTGTGGGCCATCAACATATTGCTGTTTTTACTTTATGTTGGCCTGCGTGAACAACAAGCTAAACAAACCCGCAAAAAACTGGTCATCAGTTTTACATTAGTGTTGATCCTGCCCTTGGGTTTATCGCTTTTTAAATATTACAGTTATAAAGAGCAAGTAAACCCATCAAACATTGTGGTGGCGCAACCTAATATAGACCCTTATGACAAACAGGGCGTCATCCCCGTTTACACGCAGATAGAAGCGCTTACCCAGTTGTCAGATTCCATTGGCCAGCGTAATACCGAGTATTTCATCTGGCCCGAAACAGCCATTTCCCAAGATATGGACGAAGACCATATCTACACCGAAGCGAGTTACCTGCAGGTAAGAAAGTTTTTAAACCGATTTAAGAATGCCAACGTTTTAACCGGCGGCGAAACGCATAAATTTTACACCAAACGAGCAACAAAAACGGCGAGCGAAATGCCTGATCAGCCGGGGATATTTTATGACAGATTTAGCGCAGCCATCAATATCGAAAATTCTTCTAAAGTCCAGTTTTACCATAAGTCGCGCTTAGTGCCTGGGGCAGAATCTTTGCCTTTTGGTAATGCGCTATCCTTCCTGAAGCCTGTCTTTGAGCACTTGGGTGGGGCAACGGGCAACTATGGGCTGCAAACCGAGCCAACGGTGTTTTACTCGCAAAGCGGAATTGGTGCTGCACCGGTTATCTGTTATGAATCAATCTGGGGCGAATGGGTGTCTAAATACGTAAAGGAGGGTGCACAATTCATTGCTATTATCACCAACGATGGCTGGTGGGAAAACACCTCGGGTAAAGACCAGCACCTGGATTATGCTAAACTACGCGCTATTGAAACCCGCCGTTGGGTTTGCCGATCGGCCAATACAGGTATCTCGGCGTTTATTAACCAGCGCGGCGATATTGTGCAGCAAAGTAAATGGTGGGTACGTACGGCCTTAAAACAAGATATTAACCTCAACTCGGATATTACCTTTTACGTAGAGTATGGCGATTACCTGCCTAAAATAGGAAGCTTTTTAGCTGTGTTGGGGATATTTTTGATCGCGATAAAAAAGAGTTTTAGCCACTAACTAGTTATCTGCATTTCTATCTTTTGCGAAAAAGCTGTGGATATGTGCGATTTCTTCCCTGGGGAAGGCGGAGGTAGGGGTTACGTAACCATGCATTAATAACAGAAATATAAGCCCTCCCTGCCATTACACTTGTCTACTGCGCCCCTTCTCAAGGAGGGAATGGAATATATCCAAATACTGGTCTAAGTTTTCAACTTAGACCTAAAACAAAGCAAGCTTTCAGCTTGCGAAACGAAAATGATTGGAAATTTATTGAATAATATGGTTAAGCTGAAAGCTTAACTCATTTTGGGTCTAAGTTGAAAACTTAGACCAGTAACAAGTGAAAGGGTGAAAAATGAAAATTAAAACTATCCCCTCTTTAAAATAAACTCCAGCAGGTCATTAATAGGCTGGCGAATGATCTTGCCTACATGCACATCATTCTGGGTACAGATAAATTTAAGTTCGTTGGCAAACACATAGGCTATAGAGCCTACAAAATGGCTTTTATACTTGTTGTACTGCGGGTACGATTTGATGTTGGTATCTACAAATTCCTGCAAGCCCCGTTGTATTATGGTTTGCCCATATTCGGATTCGCGTATGTCGGTCAAAAATTTAGAGAAAGCCGCCAGGTAAGAGTTTGGCCGGCCTGTTTGATAAACATTTACAATAACATCCTCTTTGGTGAGGTTATATTTGGTTTTAAACTTTTCGTTTATATCATCGGGCATATTGCCGTACAGGTAATCGGTAACCAGGGCCTTGCCAAACCAGGTACCAGACCCTTCGTCGCCCAGGGCGTAACCCAGGCCATGTTGCCCGTCGTGGATATTCTCGCCATCAAAAAAAGATATATTTGAACCTGTACCCAATACACAACAAAAGCCTTTTTCGTGCCCGCAGGTGGCGTATGCTGATGCCAGCAGGTCGCTGTCTACACTTACATAGGCATTAGGTATCAGGCTGCTGATAGCGTTAGATACGATCTCGTGCCTGTCCGGGCTGGAGCAACCCGCACCAAAAAAATAAATTTCGGTAATATCATTCGCCAAAGCAACCATATCAGGCACCTGCTCCTGTATTATTTTGGCGATTTCTTTTTCTGTTAAAAAATATGGGTTTAATCCGGCCGATTTAAAAGCCCTGTTTTCCTGTCCCGGTATGGCAAGTAGCCAGTCTGTTTTTGATGATCCGCTATCGGCTACTAAAATCATGTACTAAGTTCCTCGAGCGCCTTGTGGGTAAGTGGCTTATGCACAAACTGGGCAACATACCTGTTGCTTTTTGAGTTGTTCATATCGGTTGGGTCCAATGATGATGAAAGCATAAATATCCTCACCTTCTCCTTGTTATCCATCTCCACTGTGTCAAATTCCTTTAAAAACTCAAAGCCGCTCATCATAGGCATGCGTATATCCAGAAAAATGGCATCAGGTTTTATAGTCCCCTCACGCAAGGCTTTTATAGCATCGTGTGCTGATTGTAATACAATTATGTTATCTGCAAATTGCCCGCTTTCCAAAATCTTGCGCGTAACAAAGTTGTCAATATAATTGTCATCTATTAACAAGCATGTTTTGAAATGTAATGGCATTGCTTTTCAAAAATAAACTTTTAATGCAATTTAATATACTTTATTGAATATTTATGCTGTTAGTTATCTGTTGCAGTGTCACTTCGGCCATTTTTGACTGATATTGTGCCGAAAAAAACTTGGATTGGGCATCCAGATAATTCCTTTGTGCTTCGCGGATCTCTAATTGGGTAATGTTACCTATCTTATATTTCTCCAAGGAAATATCCAGGTTCTTTTTAGCCAGTTCTACGCTTGATTGCCCTATTTTGATCAGATCTAATCCCGATAAGTATGCCACATAGAAATTGCTTATTTGTGCTTCTACATCAAGCATAATCTGTTTTTGGCTTAGGTCGGCATTGGCTATCTGCAATTTGGCATTACGCTCTCGCCGCCACTGGTTAAGCCCGTCGAATATATTTACAGAAGCAGTTAAGCCATAAGCAAAACCATGGGCATTTTGGCTAAGCGTAAACCCTGCCGGGGTTTTACTATTACTAAAGGTATAACCGGATGTAACCCCTATTACCGGATACCGGGTTGACTTTATTTGCCTTAAGTTGATATCTGCCAAACGCTTATTTATTTGCGATGCCAGTATAGCCGGGTTTTGTGTCTGTGCTTTGGTGATAATATCGCCCAAAATGAGGGTATTGTTCACTACAATGGTGTCGCCCACGCTAAAATCGGTTTGCAGGTTACGCACTAGCAATTGGTTCATCTGAATTTTGGTTTGCCTAAACTTTTGCAACTGGGTTATCAGGTTAGAGGTATCCGTATTTAGGTTAACCTGAGCATTATACACATCCAGCCGGGACACGCGGCCAACGGTAAACTTATCGTTAGAATACCGTAACTGCGTGCGAGATATTTCAATAGCACCACGCAGGGCTTTGATCTGTTCGGTTTGGCTGATAAGGTTATAATAGGTATTAATTACATTGGCAACCGTACTTTGAATGGTATCCTGCAGGCGTATAGCACCCAGTTTATCCTGCTCCTTTAACATATCATAATTAGCAAACATGTTAAAGCCGTCAAAAATGGTCCAGTTAAGGTTTACACCGTAGTTGTTATTACTGTTATTAGCCGTAAGGTTGTTAACGGTACCATCGTTACGGGTTTGTTTAATTTTTTGGTTACTGGCATTTAAAGCTGCGTCGCCGGTTACCAGCGGTAAAAAGCCTGCATTACCTAGCGTTACGTTGTTAGCTGCTATGGTAGCATTATTTTGTGATAACTGTATGTTATAATTATTCTTCAGTGCTATTTCAACGGCATCCTTTAAAGTAAGCAGGGGGGCATCCTGTGCGTGTACGCTTACTACTATAGAAACGCAAAAAATCAAGCAAATTATTTTTCTAAGATCCATATTGCTTAAAGTTTTTCGATTAATAAAGGTTGTTTAGGTTCTACTTCTTCATCAGGTTCATGATCGGGGTCGCGGCGGGTTTTGGCCGCAAATATCATATACATGGTTGGGATAACGTAAAGCGTTAATACCAACGAAAACAGCATCCCGCCTATAATTACAATACCTAACGATACACGGCTTTTAGCACCTGCACCCAAAGCCAGCGCAATAGGTACCGAACCTAAAACCACGGCCAAACTGGTCATTAATATGGGGCGAAGGCGCGATGTGGCTGCCTCTACAACGGCCTCATATTTACTTAGGCCGTGTTCCATACGCTGGTTGGCAAACTCTACTATCAAAATACCATTCTTAGTTACCAAACCTACCAAGGTGATGATACCTATCTGGCTAAAGATATTAAAGGTTTGATCGAACAGCCAAAGCGAGATGAATGCACCGGATATTGCCAGCGGCACGGTAAGCATTACAATAAAAGGATCTATAAAACTTTCGAATTGTGCGGCAAGCACCAGGTATATCAGCAATAAGGCAAAACCAAATGCAAATAATATGTTTGATGAACCTTCGGCGTAATCCCGTGATGGGCCGCTTAGTGCGGTACTAAAGGTATCATCCAGCAATTTAGCTTTAATACGTTCCATTTCGGCAATACCATCGCCTACGGTTTGGCCCGGCGCAAGGCCCGCCTGCACCGTGGCAGATTTATACCGGTTAAAGTGATAGATAGACGGAGGGCTGGCACTTTCTGTTACCTTAACCACGTTATCTAATTGTATCAGCCTACCCGTAGTACTGCGTACATAAACGGATTTCAGGTCCAACGGCTGGTCGCGGTTGGCGCGGTCTACCTGGGCAATAACCTGGTATTGCTTACCATTGATCAGGAAATAATCCAGCCTGCCGGCACTATAATAAAGCTGTAGCGTTTGGGCAATATCATCTACCGAAACACCCAGGTCGCGGGCACGGTCGCGGTCGGTTATTACCCTAAGCTCGGGCTTGGTAAATTTAAGGTTCACGTCTGATCCCTGAAAAACCGGGCTTTTAGATACCTCGGCAAAAAACTCGGGCAGCACCTTACGGATCTTTTCAAAATCCTGGTTTTGGATAACGTATTGTACCGGTAACGAGGTACGCGCACCGCTACCACCACCGCTTATCGTTTGCTCCTGCACCACAATAGCGCGGGCATCGGGCATTTTGGTTAATTTTTTATTCAGCCAGTCGGCCAGTTCCTGTTGCGTGCGCACACGTTGATCCGGCGCTACCAAACCCACACGCCCAAAGCCCGAGTTGGCAGAACCACCGCCGCCAAATGATGGCGAAACGATCTCGAGGTTTACATTAGCCTCGGGGATAGAATCGGCAACCAGGTTGGCCACCTTATCCATATAGCGGGTCATGTATTCGTAGGTAGCACCCTCAGACCCGGTTACCGAGTAGCGCAGCAAGCTGCGGTCATCCAACGGGGCCAGCTCTGACGGGGTTACTTTAAACAGGATGGCCGTTACGATCAAAGATCCGGCAAGTATCACCCACGATATCCAGGTCTTCTTCATGAAGTTTACCAGCGTTTCGGTATAACCGTTGGTCATGTTCACAAAAAACGGCTCGGTCATTTCATAAAACTTCGATTTTTTTTGATTCTTACGGATCAGCTTAACGTTAAGCATAGGCGTTAACGATAGCGATACAAAGGCAGATATTAACACCGCCCCGGCGACGACGACCGCAAACTCGCGGAAGAGCCTGCCCGTAAAACCCTGTAAGAAAACGATAGGCAAAAACACAGCAGCCAGTGTAACCGATGTGGATACTACTGCGAAAAAGATCTCGGCACTACCCTCAAAGGCAGCCTTGCGGATAGCCATACCAGCCTCAACCTTTTTATAGATATTTTCGGTTACCACAATACCATCATCCACCACCAAACCCGTGGCCAGTACAATGCCTAACAGCGTAAGGATATTGATAGAGAACCCAAACACATACATGATAAAGAATGCCCCGATCAACGATACCGGGATATCTATCAGCGGGCGGAAAGCGATCAGCCAATCCCTAAAAAACAGGTAAATGATAATTACCACCAGGATGAAAGATATCAGCAGGGTTTCTTTTACTTCGGTAATAGAGTTGTTGATGAACTTGGTATTATCCAGCGCTACCTTAACAGAAATATCCGGCGGAAGATCCTTTTTGATCTGATCTAAGCGTTTATAAAAATCTTCGGCAATTTGTACGTAATTGGCACCCGGTTGGGGCACTATAGCTAAACCTACCATAGGTATGCCCGATTCTTTTAGCGAAGTTTCTTCGTTAGCCGACCCTAATACGGCATAGCCAATATCGCTTAAGCGGGTAACCCGGTTGCTATCTGCACGGATGATGAGGTTATTAAAATCTTTTTCGGTAGTAAGCTTGCCGAGTGCCCGTATGGTTATTTCAGTATTATTACCTTCAATTTTACCGGCAGGCAGCTCTACGTTCTCGCGGGTAAGGGCGGCGCCTATATCAGTTGCGGTAAGGCCAAGTGCCGATAATTTATTAGGGTCTATCCATAAACGCATGGCATACTGGCGCTGGCCCTGTACATTAATAGTACTTACACCCGGTATAGTTTGTAAACCTTCCAGCAAAACGTTCTCGGCATAATCATCTACCTGTGTAATGTTACGGGTGTTACTGCTTACTGTAAGTGTAATGATCTGATCGGCACTGGCATCGGCTTTGGTAACTACCGGCGGGGCGTTAATGTCCTGCGGTAACTGGCGCTGTGCCTGGCTTACTTTATCGCGTACGTCGTTAGCAGCAGTTTCCAGGTCGGCATCAAGGTCAAACTCTACCGTAATATTGCTGGAACCTACCGAACTGGTTGATGATATATTACGGATGCCGGGTACACCGTTAATAGCTTTTTCTAAGGGCTCGGTTATCTGCGACTCAATAACATCCGAGTTGGCGCCCGAGTAACTGGTAGATACCGATATAATGGGCGGATCTACAGAAGGAAAATCGCGAACGCCCAAAAACTTGTACCCAATAATACCAAATACGACTATTACAACAGATAATACTGTTGCCAATACGGGTCTTTTTATACTTACGGAAGATAAACTCATATTGGTTACTTAACAACTTTTAGGATCTTCACCTCTGATTTTGGGCGTATTTGGATAAGGCCGGATACTATCACGCTATCGCCGGCTTTTAATCCGTCAACAATCTGGATCTTGGTATCTGTACGCAGATCTGTCTTTACATTTTTGGCCACGGCCATACCGTTTTGGTAAACATACACCTTGCTGCTTTTCAAATCGGGTATCACGCACTCGGTTGGTACCATAATGGTTTTAGGGATCTGATCGAGCGTAAGGTTTATTTTAGCAAAAGAGCCTGCAGTAAGTGCATTTTTAGGGTTCGGTGCTTTGGCACGTACCGTTATGGTACGCGATGTGGCATCTAAAGCTGGTTCTATTGCATAAACGGTTGCTTTAAAATTATCCCTTGAACTTTCTACCGAAAAGGTAACCTTGCTGCCTTTACCAATAATGGGCAGGTAACGCTCCGGTACCGAAAAGGTAAGCTTGGCCGGATCAATATTTACCAACGTGGCAATTGGCGTTGCCGGCGACAGGTAACCACCCGGGCTAACGTTACGCAAACCAATAATGCCCGAGAATGGTGCACGGATCTCGGTACGGGTAATTTGTGCCTTTACCACATCGGCCTGGGCCTGTAAAGCATTTAAGGATGATTGCGAAGTTTGATACTCCTCTTTACTCACAGCTTCTTTTTGGTATAATATTTTATTGCGGTTATTAATATCGCGTGCCAAAACTATCTGTGCCTGGTATTGCTGCAGTGAGGCTTGCAGGTCCTGGTTATAAACCTTTACCAGCAACTGGCCTTTTTGCACACGGCTGCCTTCTGTAAAATAAATACCTGTGATGTTGCCTGCGGTTTGGCTTATCAGGTTTACCCTTTCATTGGCATCAATTGTACCGGTGATATCTATCTGGTTATTTACAGTGGTATCTTTTACAATCATTACATTAACCGATACCGGGCCATTTTTCCGTTTGCCTTTGCCGGCAGTTGCGGCGCTTGTTTGCTTGGCATGCTTGCTAAAAAACTTATTATATATTAAGAATGCAACAAGCAGCGCCAATAAGGTGTATATAATATATTTTGTTTTCATATCAGCTTGTTGCTATATATCTTTTTAATGATGATTGTGTGATTGGTGATTAAATAACTGCCATAAATATAGTTATGCAAACACTTATTTATATTACTATAATTTGATTGCACAGTTATTAATTTGCAATATTAACCGCTTATTAATCAATTTAATTACTTGTATCAAGCATTTTACAACAACTGTTTTTACCGCGTTTATTTAAAAACATAAATTTTATAACTTGCCGCATGAAAAAAATGAAACTACCAGCACTGGTTTATTTAATACTACTTTTTATGACTACTACTATTGCCGGCGCGGCTGCCCCTGCTAAAATATCTTACACGGTTAGCTTTCCGGAGGCACAAGCCCATTATGTGGAAGTAGAGATGAATGTATCCGGCCTGGCGCAACCGTCTTTAGAAGTTAAAATGCCTGTTTGGGCGCCCGGCTCGTACCTGGTAAGGGAGTTTGCCAAAAATATCGAATCGCTTAGTGCTACAGCCAATGGCAAAGCAGTAGCTGCAACCAAGATAAACAAAAACACCTGGAAAATTAATACTGCAGGCCTCAACTCGGTAACTGTAAAGTACAAGGTTTATGCCTTTGAGCTATCGGTACGTACCAGCTTTATTGATGTTTCGCATGCATTCCTTTCTACTACAGGTATATTCCTGTTCCCTAAGGGGATGCTTAACCAGCCATCTACTATTGCTATAAAACCTTATAAAGACTGGAACAAGGTTTCTACCAGTTTGGAAATGGTTAAAGGCGATGTATTTACCCGCACGGCCCCAAACTATGATATTTTGTACGACTCGCCTTTAGAAATAGGCACGCAGGACATTTTTGATTTTGATGTTGCAGGCACACACTACGAGGTTGCCATGTATGGCGGCGGTAATTATGATAAAGAACGCCTTAAAGTAGATATGGCTAAAATTATATCGGCCGAATCTGCTGTTTATGGCGAAAACCCTAACAAGCATTACACCTTTATTGTACATAACAAACAACGCAACGGCGGCGGTTTAGAGCACCTAAGCTCTACCGTTTTAGGCGCGTCAAGGGATAGTTATGATAAACCCGGTGCTTACCACGGCTTTTTAGGCCTGGTTGCACACGAGCATTTCCACCTGTGGAATGTAAAACGTTTACGCCCCATTGCATTAGGCCCGTTTGATTACGATAACGAAAACTATACCACCAACCTTTGGATAGCCGAAGGCTTTACTGCTTACTACCAGAACATTATTTTGCGTTACGCCGGCCTTTCTAACACCGAAATATTTTTAACTGACATGGTTGGTGATATTAATACGGTTGAGAACCAGCCGGGCACCAAAGTGCAGCCCTTATCAGAATCCAGCTTTGATGCCTGGATAAAAGGCTACCGCCCTAACGAAAACTCTTACAATACCGGTATCTCTTATTACGACAAGGGCGCGGTTATAGCCATGCTGCTAGATCTGGAGATTATTAATAGCAGCAATAATAAATACAGCCTTAACGATGTAATGAAGTATATGTATGATACCTATTACAAAGGCCTTAAACGCGGTTATACCGATGCCGAATTTAAAGCAGGCTTTGAAAAATTTGCAGGTAAAAAGCTAACAGATTTTTATGCCAAATATATTAATGGCTTAGATGCTATTGATTACAACAAATACCTGGGCTATGCTGGTTATAAATTAAATGATGAACTGGCATCAACTAATGAACCTACTTTAGGTGTGTTTACCAATACACGTAACATTATTACCACGGTATTACGCAATGGCGCAGGCTGGGTAGACGGCTTAAATGTTGGCGACGTAATAACCCATATCGATGACACCCCGGTTACCGACCTTGCCGCTGCAATAAAAAGCAAAAAAGTTGGCGATAAAATAGTGGTTACCGTTAGCCGCGATGGCCAGGCCTATAAAATACCCGTTACCTTAAAACGTAACGATACTGTTAAATACAGTATTACAGAATTGCCTAATGCCACACCACAGCAACTGGCTGTCCGTAAAAAATGGCTGCAATTGTAATTGGCATTTTACCATAAAGCCCTCCTGCAAATGCACTGCCCCCAAAAAGTTAGATACTATTTGGGGGCTTTTTTATGAGTTAGTATTTAGCTAAGTTTAGCAAAACAAAAAATTCTGTACCTGCACCAGGTTCGCTTTTTACGCCAATTTTGCCGTGATGGGCTTCTATAATTTGTTTGCTGATGTAAAGGCCTAAACCAAAGGGCTGCTCGCCCCCGGTACCCATACGTTTGGCTGTGGTAAATGGGTCAAATATCTTTCTTTGGATGTCGTCGGGTATACCAATGCCTGCATCTTTAACCGTTAAAAGTGCAGTATTACCGGCTAAGGTAACGGCAACATAAATCACCTCGCCATCCGGGCTAAACTTTAAGGCATTAGTAATCAGGTTGTTTATAACCCTGTTTATTTTTTCTTTATCCAGGTTAATAATAACCGGCTCGGCAGATAATGTTAAATTTATTTGCTGGTTTTTATCCTTCGCCCTAAAATTTAATAATTGCACACACTGCTCTACAATAACGTTTAGGTCAGTTTCCTGCTTATTAGGTTCTTGCTGCTCTTCAAAATCGGTATTTAGTAAATCGCCAATTAAATTAAGGCTGTTATCTGCAGATACCTGCATCATCTTTATAAGTTCGTCATTCTCATCACCCAGGCTTTTATCAACTAATATAGATGATATGGTGCTCATGGCACCTATGGGGTTACGCAGATCGTGCGCAACAATTTTTATGAGCCGGGCGTAGTTTTTGTTAATTACATCCAGCGCTTCGGTAGCGGCTTCTGCCTGTTCAAACTGCAACCGTAAAAGCGCGGCATTCTTTTGCGTTTTTTTCCAGTTGCGCCATAATATCATAATAAGCACTACCGCCATCAGGCAAACAACTACGGTTAAGGCCAAAAAAACCGATTTATACTGAGACCGCAACTTAACCGATTCGAGTTGCTGCTCTTTAACAGCATAATCCATGTAATCAACGCCCGATTCGTTATCCAGCAAATCATGTTTATCATTAAATGCAATAAGCAGCCGGCTATAATAAAGTTCGTTTTTGCTATTGTTATTTACCCGGTAAAAGTCCCTAAGCTTTCGGGTAAGTACCTGGCTATAGATCAGGTAACCATTTTTATCTGCTATAGTTAAACCCTGCTTGTAATAACTTATCGCCTTCGCCGTATCGGTAAGTAACAGATGGTCGCCCAAGTTTATCAGTATATCTAAACTAAAATAGTACAGATGATTTTTAAGAACAGTATCAAGTGTGTTTGTTAATAATGCCAAACCTTTTTTAACACGGTTCTCCCTAAAATCAATATTAGCTTCTAACTGATCAAGCGCCAGTAAAATGCGGGTATCTTTATACTTTTCACCTATTTTTCTGGCCTTATTAAAATAAAAATCAACAGAATCTTTATTTACCTCATCCGGATACGCATATAAAAAGTTGTAGATCACCATGGCCATGATCGAGTCGCGGCGTAGCTTTTTACCTATACCCATAGCCATTTTATAATTAGCTACAGCTTTTTCATTTTTGCCCGATTCCTGGTACAATTGGGCTATATTCATTCTGGCTTGCGCGCGATTAGCCGTATCTTTAAGCAACGTATAACTTTTATAAGCCTCATTATAATAGCGCAGGCCCAACTGTAAATTACCTTTAATATCGTAAACCACCCCCAGGTTGTTTAATGCATCGGCCTTGCCTTTGGCATATTGCAACCTGTTAGATATTTCGCGGGCCTGTTTGGCTAACAGAAAGGTACTGTCTATATTCTTTTCGTACAATAGCATAGCCAGCCTGTTAAGGGCATCAACATAACGCAGGCTATCTTTTATTTGCGGAAGGGTTGCATAAATATTTTTCATTTCTGGTAATTGCGCCCGGCAAACAAAAGTTACCGGTAGCATCAGCATGAAAAACAGCACCCATTTTCTCATAAATATTAAGGTAAGGTTATAAGCTTACACTATTAAACAATAGTGTGTACTATTGCCCAATTGGTTCACAATGTAACAATATTTATACAAAATGAATAGTGCTTGTATGATAACATTTCTTTTAAGGCAAAATATCTTAAAACATTTTGTAGCGATTTAACATTACTGTTATAATCCTATTAAAGAATATTAATTACAACACGCATGAACTCCTTATTATATATTATTGCTTTGATACTTGTTATAGGCTGGGCAATCGCATTTTTCCTGACAGCAGTTGGCAGTTTAATACACTTGTTACTGGTACTGGCTGTTATAGCATTTTTATTTGGTGTTATACGTAAACCAACAGCTGTATAAATAAAACTAAACTGCATATGGCTCCGATAGGCATCGGGGCCTTTTTTGTATAAAAACTTCTATAAGTATTTATCATGAACATACCCTTTACCCCGCAGCTACTTGGCGACCTTATAGAAAAAGGCTACACTTATGTTTTGGCCAGCAGCCAGGCTAATCCCCAATTGGCAGATGTTACTCATATGGTTTTAAAACCGGTAAGAAAAAAGCCTAACCTAATTAATCTGCCCGCTGAATTTGATACTTTTTATAAAATAACCCGCGAACCTATGCAACTTGCCTGTGGCGTTGATGGCGTTATTGTTGAGGTGGATTATGAAATGGCTAACCCCGAAATAACAGGGGAGGATGTTTTTGACGACAGTTATTTTAGGATGAGCGAGGAGTTTTTTCATCAGGTGCTGGATAGCCTGGAAGATTACGCTGTAATTACTACCGATAAAAACGGGGATATTAATAGTTGGAATAACGGTGCCACACGTGTGTTGGGGTACAACGGGCAGGAAGCAATTGGTAAATGCGCCGATATATTTTTTACACCGGAGGATATTGCCAAAGGCACCCCGGGGCAGGAGCTTAAAACCGCTTTTGAAGAAGGCCGTGCCATAGATGAACGTTACCACATGCGTAAAGATGGATCGCGCTTTTGGGGAAGCGGATTGGTTTTCCCTTTGTATGATGAAGAAGGCAACCATCGTGGGTTTACCAAAATAATGCGCAACCTGCGCGAAGAAGAAAAAGCAAGAGACGAAGGGCCGGAGCTTTAATAAAAAAGCCGCCCTGCTTAACGCACGGCGGCCAGGCTATTAACTATTACTTAACTTACAATTTTGCTTTCTTTTTAGTGTAGATCTCTACTACGCCATTTCCTCCGGCACTTCCATACGTTTTTGCAGCGTTATCGCTTTTTAATACCGATATGCTTTCAATATTTTGGGGATTAATTAACTGCATTTCTGCTTGCTTAATAATTTTCCCATTAAGCACATATAAAGGTGTTGTACCATAACCATTCTTTATTTTGATTACTGGAGTGGTGTGCGAGGTATCTAACAAGGTTAATGTTTTAACGGGATTGGCATTAGGCATATATCCTGTTTTAGTTGCCTTATCGTCGTCTGCCGCAAGTGTAAAGTTGATAGGCACACTATAGGCAACCCTAACAGGCTTGCCTTTTTGGTTACCGGGTATCCATTTAGGGGATAATTTTAACACTCTAACGGCCTCTTCGTCAATACCCAAACCTAAACCACGTATAACCTTAATGCCGGATAGCGACCCATCTTTTTCGATAACGAAACTGGCTACCACGCGACCCTGCAAATTTGCATCACGGGCGGCTTTGGGATATCTTACATTAGTTGCTAGAAATTTACCAAATGCGCCATCTCCCCCGGGAAAGGTTGGTACATTTTCTACTGCTGTAAAAACTTGATTTACATCAGTAACTGCATTGTTATTGGCCACCTTATTACTCAGCGAAAAGTTAACTGGCAAAGAATATTGCACCCTTACTTTTCTGCCATTTTGCGTGCCTGGTTTCCATTTTGGAGAAGCTTTTAGTACTCTTATGGCTTCTTCGTCTGTGCCGCTGCCTAATGCCCTTAATACTTTAAGATCAGATAACGAACCATCTTTTTCTACAATAAAAGTTATAACAGACCGGCCCTCTACCTTGTTATTTTTAGCATCTGCTGGGTATTTAATGTTTTTAGCCAAATATTTGCTAAATGCCTGTTGCCCACCCGGGAAGCTTGGCACCTGCTCTACGGCGTTAAATACCTGATTATTGTACTGATCAGGGACAGTATCTGTCGCCGGTAATTTATCCGTCTTGGGGTTGTAAGTAATAACGGTTGTTTTGTAGGTAGTATCTGCCAGTATAGCTTTGGCCGGTGCATCAAAAACCTGGCTGGCTTTATCATGTATGGCATCTACCGCTTTGCTGTTGCTTATGGTGGCCGATGATAACACCAGCATCAGTATAAACAATGGCGCCGATAAACCGTACTTAAACAGCTTTATGCGGGCCGATTTATTTTTTTGTAACATCATAATTCGTTTTTTTAATAAACTGTGGTTAAAAAACGGGTTAACTAAATGGTGTGCGGGGGCATCAAATGTTTGGCTAAGTAATAACATAGCGTACGCTGCCTTGTTGGCACCCGCTTTAAGGGTATGCCTGTCGGCAATGTATTCGTGCACATGTTTTATAGCAAACCGGTATAAGTAAACCACCGGGTTAAACCAATTGATGATCATTACCGCTTCGATGATCAGCACGTCTGCTGAGTGAAATTGGCGCGCATGCACCAGTTCGTGGTTCTCTATCACCTCCTTACCATCTATACCATCAGTTACCTTTATCTTATTAAAAAACGAGTAAGATGCTGAAGGTGCGGGGTCTTTAATTATTCGTCTTAATAATATCAGTTGCAGCATTAGCCTGGCAGCTAAAAATATCACACCACAGGTATACATTATAAGCAGTACCTGCCCTATGGTTATAGGGTTATCTTTTATTGGCGCTATATCCGTTATCCCAATAGCATTGCTTCCATACAGGGTATATTGCACCTTTTGAGTTATAAAAAGCCCTTTAACCCACTCGCTTTGTATCAACGGGATAAAAAACGACAGGATAGCTGTGCCAACCAGGTAAATGCGGTTGAGCTGAAAAAAGGTTTCGCGGCGCAGCAATACAGAATAGAACGCAAAAAAAAGCGTGAGGTAAATATTTACCAGCAATAAATAATGCCACCAGTTCATAACTATTTATCTTTTAGTTTTTCAATTAGTTTCATGATCTCATCCGCCTCTTTCAGGTTGATTTTTTCTTTATTCACAAAAAAGGAAAGTATCCTGTTTACCGAATTATCAAAGTAGCCGCTCAGCAATTTATCAGCCGCAAAGTTTTTATACTCCTCTTTGCTTACTATGGGGTAATACTCGTGGCTTTTACCAAAGGCATTATGGTTTACAAACCCTTTGGTTTCTAATATCCTGATGATAGTAGATACCGTGTTGTAGGCAGGCTTTGGCTCGGGCAGTACATCTAAAACATCCTTTACAAAACCTTTTTCTAATTGCCACAGCACCTGCATAATTTGTTCTTCGGCGCGGGTTAAATCTTTTATTTCCATTTACTTAAGCTAAAATCGTTATAACAACACTAAGATATATCATATAAAGCAAATTAACAACTAAATGTTTAGTTTATTTTTAATTAAACTTTTATTTGTCTATTTGGTTTTAAAACACAACTCAATTATAAATGGATATTACCTTTCACGGAGCCGCCCGTAATGTAACCGGCAGCAAGCATTTATTACGTTTACAAGATGGCACGGGTGTTTTACTAGATTGCGGCATGTTCCAGGGATTGGGCGAACAAACCGACGACATGAACGAGCATTTTGGTTTTAACCCCAAAAAGGTAGATTACCTGATATTATCTCATGCCCACATAGATCATTGCGGGTTGATACCACGCCTGGTAAAAGAAGGTTTTGAGGGGCAAATTTTTTGCACCGCCGCCACCATGGATCTGGCCCGGATACTGCTAATGGACTCGGCCAAGATACAAATGCAGGATGTAGAATACAGCAATAAACATCGCGAAGGCAAAGGCGAGCCCTTGTTAGAACCATTATATACAGAGGAAGACGCTATTGCCGCATTAAGCCTGTTTAAAATAATTGATTACTTAGAAGAGTATGCCATTACACCACGCATCAAATTTAAGTTTACTGATGCAGGGCATGTATTAGGTAGTGCTGCCGTACATATTACTGTTTTAGAAGACGGTAAAGAAACCCAAATAACTTTTAGCGGTGATGTTGGCCGCTATGGCGACCTGCTGTTAAAAAATCCGCAAACCTTTCCGCAGGCCGATTATATTTTACTGGAATCTACCTATGGCGACAGCCTGCATAAAGATATTGGCCCTATTGAAGATGCTTTGTTAGAGATCATCAAACATACCTGCGAGATCAAAAAGGGCAAAGTAATTATCCCGGCATTTAGTGTTGGCCGTACGCAGGAACTTTTATATGCGCTAAATGCATTAGAATTAAAAGGTGTGCTACCAGATGTACCTTATTACGTAGATAGCCCCTTGTCTGAAAAAGCTACCCAGGTATTAAAGGATCATCCGGAGGTTTATAATAATGGTGTTAAACAGGTAATGAAAGTAGATGCCGATCCTTTTGCGTTTAAAGGTTTAAAATTCATCCAAACTACCGTAGAGTCAATTGCACTTAATGATGATATAAGGCCATGTGTTATTATATCCTCATCGGGCATGGCCGAGGCGGGGCGGGTTAAACACCACATTAAAAACAATATTAACAATCAAAAAAACACCATATTAATGGTAGGCTATGCCGAACCAAACTCGTTAGGCGGAAGGCTTGCACGCGGTGAAAAAGACGTTTATATTTTTGGAGAGCAATACCAGGTTAATGCCGAAGTACAATCTATCAAAAGTATGAGTGCCCACGGCGATTATGAAGACCTTTTACATTTTTTAGCTTGCCAGGACCCGGCATTGGTTAAAAAAATATTTTTAGTACACGGCGAATACGAAGTACAACAACACTTTGCCGAAAAGCTACAAGAAAAAGGTTTTAATAACATCGAAATTCCGTATCAGCACGAGAAGGTGGTATTAGAGTAATATTAAGTTTAAGGGCCATTCTGCAGGCATCTATCTATTCTACAATTAAATTTTTAGACTGGGGTACAAGCTGCCTGTATGGATTGGCTAAAAAAAGTTTCACGTAATCCGTTCCATCTACTGTAAAACCCGGAGCATGCCCCTTGTTATGTATTATTAGTAATTGGCTATTGGGCATGTAACGTTTAATCAACCTGTTATAAAACGGCCTGCAATCAGGGTCAATATCGCCGGCCGAGATCAGTGCGGGAACGGCGGAATAAACCGGCTGTTTGGCAATTTCTGGTTCAGGCTTTACCTGCCAGCAGTTACAGATCGGGTGGTTTACATTATTAAACGAGTATCCGGCTAACCAGGGCAATATTTGATTCTGCTGTTTTTCTAATCGTAAATCGGCATAGCCTATCTGTTCTGAGCAATAAACGGAATAACGCATACCGAGAGAAACATTAGCATCGCCTGTAAAATAGCCGTCCAGCACTTCTCGTATATACTTATCCTGACGGCCATCAATTATATCAACCATTACCCCCGCTAATGTTTTAACCTGTCGAAAATTTAACCGGCTTGTTATAGCATCGAGTAACTCGTTTTTGGTATAAATTATATTGATGCTTTTATCACTATCCTTTTCTTTGTAAGAAACCCTAAACTTTTTGCCGGTAACCGATGTAAAATATTGCCGAAAGCGCAACCTTAAGTTTTTATATTTTGAGTCGGTAGAATCCGTTTCGCAATTCTGAAATACTTGCTCCAAGGCTTCATTGATATTAAATAGCGCATGTTCTTCAAAATTTACATAACCCGGAAGCGGTGAATTTAAAATTAAAGTACGAACACCTTCCGGATGGTTTCGTGCCATGGTAAGCATCAGGCCTCCACTGTAAGATATGCCTACCAGATTAAGCGAATCAATATTTAGCGCTAATCTTAAATCGTTTATATCTTCCGCGCTTTCAATAGTATTATAGGCGGATAGGTCTATCCCCTGCTTTACAAAACTTTCGCGGCATTGCTTAACTGCTGCTAATACCAGGCTATCCTTATTCTTCCCTTCCCTGTAACTACGTTTTATAGCTGATGCAACTTCAGTACAATCCAGGCAGGGCTTTGCCCGCTTTGTTCCGCGCTGGTCAAAAGCAATAAAGCCACCATAAGCTAAAAAACCCGAGTTATAGCTAATGCTATCTATATTAAGCGTTGTGCTATAACCCGGCCCACCTGTGGTATAAAGTGTTATATTTTTATGCGGATCATGGTCAGGCTTACGTACAAATAAAAATGGGATCTTCACCTTCGGCCCCTTTGGCTTTTTCCTGTTTTCGGGTACAACCAGGTAACCTGTTTTTAAAATTAACCTGGAATCTGCTTTAACCATTCCAGGATAAGGCTCTATAACAAAATTATTTTTTTGGCTATATAGCCTTTGACTAATAACCGTGGAAAAAAGCAATGCAATGAGAAATATCTTCATAGGAACTATTTAGTCTACAAAGAAAAGGCTTGATATTGCCTGGTGAAAGTAAAAATCGGACAAAATTACAATTGATGCTTAGTAACCCTTTGGCCTGTAAAATTCACAACATCTTTACGAAAATGGTTCGCATCATAATATCCGTAATCTGTGGGTACAAAGCTTGCACTATCATTTATAAATGCTGTTAACGCAATTCTTCCCCGCAGAATTGAAAAGTAGTTTTTAGGAGGAACACCAATTACCCTATTAAAATAACGATTGATACTTTTAGAAGTAATAAACAACTTTTCGGCAACTTTAGATGTATTTAACTGCATTCCGGAAGCTTGATATTCACCAATACAATCGTTAACAATTTTAAGGTAATGATCTTTATTGCTAACCTTAATGTACATTTCTAATAAATAGGATTGAATACTTTCTACCCTTTCCTCAAAACTTATAGGCTGTTTTATTTTTTGGATTAATTGCCAGGGCAAAATGTGGTTAAGATCAATGATCTTATCAATAACGAAAACTTGATTTATATTCAAAACCGCTTCCAAACCACCGGGATTGAACTTAACTGTAAATATGTTATCGGTAGGCAGCTTATGCCTTATAACATCTCCGTTCCGCAATATCAAAACATCTTTATCATCCTTTACATGGTAACGGGTGTGCTTCAGATCAATGTAGTAAGGGCTGCCAAGATTAATATAGAATGTGGGAGTCCAGCTTGGGAACATTTTAACCGACGAAAATTCATTTTTTGGATGTTGGACAGAATGATTTAAAATAGATTGAGAATAAAACTCAACATGATTGGCCAGTTCTTCGCAAGGCTTGCTAAACATATAGATCTTACGGATATTCTGAAATATTTCAACCATAATTTAAGGTACGGGTAAATTCTCAAACAACTTTTAAACAAAATCAGCACGAAAGGTGGTGCTTTAATTGCTGTCAACAAAAACGCCCCGGTTGCCGGGGCGTTTTTGTTAACCTACTATTTCTTTAATCCTATTTCGCGTAACCTTTCATCCAGGTATTCGCCTGCAGTAATATCTGTGTACAGTTTAGGGTGCTCCTCATCAATGGTTGACGGCAGGCTGGTAAGATCCATATCTGTTTTGGGGTGCAAAAAGAAAGGCACCGAAAACCGGGAATTTTTCATTTGCTCGCGTGGCGGGTTAACCACCCTGTGCGTGGTTGATTTTAATTTATTATTAGTTAAACGCTGCAGCATATCCCCTACGTTAACTACCAGGTCTTCGCCAAATGCCGTAACCGGGAACCAGGTATTATCGCGGGTTAAAAGCTCCAACCCATCGGCACTGGCACCAATAAGCAGGGTTATCAGGTTAATATCCTCATGGGCACCTGCACGCACTGCATCATCCGGCAAAGCGTCAGGGTTTTCTATCGGGAAATAATGCAGGGTACGCAGTATCGAGTTACCGTTATGTACTTTATCATCAAAATAGTTTTCATCCAGTCCTAAATAAACGGCAATAGCCCGTAACAGGTGTTTACCGGCCGCTTCCAGCTTTTTATAAACCTCTAAAGTAGTGGTATTAAATTCTGGTTGTTCTGCAACCATCACGTTATCGGGGTAAATATCTTTTTCAGGGCCGCCATCTGTCACTGTTTGGCCAATTTGCCAAAATTCTTTCAAATCCGGCACTTTAAAACCTTTGGCAGTTTCTTTGTTTTTACCTGTGTAGCCGCGCTGCCCTGCAAGGCCTGGTATCTCGTATTTTTGCTTCACATTTTCAGGTAGTGCAAAAAGGGCTTTTACCTGAGTGTAAAGCTTATCTATCAGTTCTTTACTAAGGCCGTGGTTGGTTATGGTTACAAAACCGGTTTGGTTAAAGGCATCACCAATACTGTCAGAAAATGCTTTTCGCTCATTTGCATTACCATTTATATAAGTGTTTAGATCCAACCGCGGAATATTTACTGTGCTCATAGTTTTGTTATTGAAGCTCAAAATTATTCAAAAAATAGCTTATATAGCTACCTGATATCATAAAATGCCTTTAATGTGTAATTGTTTTATGACATTAGCTTTAAAACAGTTGGCGGGTTAAACGTTTATTGTTTAACGCAGTCAATACATATATACCAGTTATAAATATCTCACAGCATGAAAATTCTAAATAAATTATTGGGCATGGCACTATTGGTGTTTTTGTTCGCTTCATGCGCCTCGGGCAAAATAATGGCCCAACAAGAGGGCGCCTATATATCCGACCAAGAGTTTTATGATGAATTGCAGCCTTACGGTACCTGGGTTTACGACCCGCAGTATGGCAACGTATGGGTGCCCGATGTTGAAGAGGATTTTAAGCCTTACGCGACACGCGGATATTGGGCCATGACAGATTATGGCAACACCTGGGTATCAGATTACCCATGGGGATGGGCAACCTTCCATTACGGCAGATGGCGTTTTGACGATTATTACGGATGGGAGTGGGTACCCGGCAACGAGTGGGCACCTGCATGGGTTAGCTGGAGAAATGGCGGAGGCTATTACGGCTGGGCACCATTGGAACCCGGCGTAAGTTTTAATGCAAGCTTTAATGATGATTATAATGTACCCGATAATTATTGGGTATTTGCACCATATGCCTATATAAACTATACCAATGTTTATAATTATTATGTACCCTATAACCGCACCCGCAACATTATACGCAACACTACCTGGTTAAGAAACAGGTATAACTACAATAACCAGGTTTATTACGGTGGCCCACGCCGCGAAGAGATACAACGCTACAGCGGCAGGCCGGTTAGGGTTTATAACATTAATAATATTAACAGGCCATCGCGTATTACCGTTAATAATAACAACATCAATATATACAGGCCGGCGGTAAGGCAAAACACCAATGCCCGCCCTACCCGTGTAGTAGATGGTGCTGCATACAGGCAAGAGAACCCCAGCCAGCGTATTGGAGGCCGCGACCGTAGCAGGGGTACCGTTTATAACCCTGCCAATGCCACTAAACTGGCCGAAGCAGCTAAGAACAGCAGGCCAGACAGCCGCATTATTAGGAATAACAACAACCCGCCACGTATTAATAACAGGCCGGATGCAGTAACACCGGGCAATGCAACAAGCCCTACCCGTGGCAGCAGGCCGGTTGTTAACAATGGCGACCAGCAGCAACAACGTAATATCGACAGGCAGCAAAATGCCGTGCAACAACAACAGCGCGAACAGCAAAGGCAAGCACGCCAGCAACAAATTGATCAACAAAAACAACAAGCAGAACAGCAGCGTGAGCAGCAAAGACAAACACGCCAACAGCAAACTGACCAACAGAGACAACTGGCAGAACAGCAGCGCGAACAACAAATACAAACACGCCAACAGCAGCGGCCAAGCCGCCAGGCTGTAAATGATAACAACCAGCAACAACAAGCCCGCGACCAACAAAGACAACAGCAGATGCAGCAACGCCAACAACAAGAACAGGTTCGCGAGCAGCAAAGGCAACAACAGGCACAGCAACAGCAAGTTCGTGAGCAGCAACGCCAACAACAAGAACAACAGCAACAAGTCCGCGAGCAACAAAGGCAGCAACAGGCGCAGCAACAGCAAGCCCGTGAACAACAACGCCAGCAGCAACAGCAAGCCCGTGAGCAACAAAGGCAACAACAACAAGAGCAGCAAAGGCAACAACAACAAGAGCAGCAAAGGCAACAACAACAAGAGCAGCAAAGGCAACAACAACAAGAGCAGCAAAGGCAACAACAAGAACAGCAACGCCAGCAGCAGCAGCAACAAGCGCCGGCAGGCCGCCCTATTCGCAACTAACAGGCTACAATCCAACAAACGAAAAAGACCGGTTCGCAACGCAAACCGGTCTTTTTATATTAGAAATATTATAGCTTAGTAAATAAAAGAACCTACTAAAAGATCAAGCACTGCTTGTTTCTCTAAAGGCTCATCAAATGCGCCTGTAGCAATTCTTACCGATACACCTAAAGCAGATACTAAATCAACACCACCTTGTGTAACATTTTCTTCGCCTGCATAGTTGGCATTAACAGCAGCCAGGCCTGTATCGTTACCTAACGATGCGGTGCTTTGTATGTATGGCCTTGTGCTGGCGCTTTTCCCAAGATCGTAACGCAACTGGCGTATAGCTGCGGCGTGGCGGGCCTCAACAGCGTGGATATCTAAAGCAGCAGTTAATACAACCTGGTTGCCTAATAAAGCAGGGGCCTGGCCTTTATAAGCGCGAACGCCGGTATCTTCAAAAGCCTGTGCTACCAACAAAAACGTAGTAAAATCTGTTAAAGCGGCTTTAAAAGGGCCGTTGCCACTACCACCACCACCAGAAAGGTCGATATTTGGTTTGGCAACCGGGGTACCACCCAACTGACCAATTACTCCTTGTAAAAATTTAACGTGCGCATTTTCATCCCGGGTAATTGGGGCAATATAGCTTGCCTGTGCGCCAGGGATAACACCGGCAGATGTACCCTGATTATAAAATTCGGCCTCCAGGTATTCTAATGTTAAAGCAAAGTTTAGCACATCAACTACTGATGATGATGTTTGGCCGTAAGCTTTTTTAAACATGGTACCTAAAGCAAATGGCATAGCAGCTAAAGCTACTTTTGAACCAAAGCTGGTTATATTTTTGATAGCGGCGCGGCGGGGGTTTAACCTTTCGTGAATTTCCGGATCAATTTGTTCTATTTCGTCTATTATGTTAAATAAATTCATGGCGTTTTGGTGTAATTATGGTTTATAATTAAAAGCTGTTGGCGGTTACTTTTGTCTTCAGGAAACCATTTGCAGCGGTAAGAATTTCTTTGATAGATGCATGTTTGTTTAAACCGTTGGTATCTATCTGGTCGCTTGCAAAACTTCCCGGGCTTATCAGGTTTGATATCAAAGCGGCATGCCTTGCCTCAACCGATACAATTTTACCCGCAATTGTTAAATAACCGGCATCCTTAATTAAATAACCAGCCCCATCATAAGCTTGTACGCCTGTATCTTCAAATAATTTAGCCGCGGCCAGCACACTTGCGCGGCTGCTAAAATTAATCGAGCTAAAATCTGGCGTTAATGCCATAATAGCTTTACTACCTAAAGCAGTTTTAAAAAAATCGCGGTGCAATACTTCATGGTCGCGAATATCTGTTAAATAAGATGTTTCTATTGAAGTTATACCGCTATAAGGGGTAGCAGCAACCTGCAGGTAAAATGCAGCTTCTAACTGCTCTAGCGCGTAAGCAAAATTTAATACGCCTATATCACCGGCACCTATATCAGTTGCACTTGTAACCGTAACACGGTCTTTTTTACATGATGCTGCCGCACCCATAACGGCCACAGCTGCCGCGCTTGCACCTGCGTAACGCAAAAAAGACCGGCGGGCCATATTTGCATTACTTGTGATTGGATTAATGTCTGTTTTCATAGTTGGTTTTGTTTAGAATAACTTTTTATAATTATGAATAGTACAGTCACTTACGTGCAAAGCGTTAACTCAGATTTTAAAAAATATTGTTTATAGCAAAATGGAGTGAGAAAATACGGGGCACAAAAAAGGCCGAAATACTCTCGCAGTATTTCGGCCCTACATCTACCTATGAAAAACTCCCTTTGAGAAGGGTTATTAAATATATACAATTGTCATGCCCTTTAAATAAAGGGCGCTTGTTACTTAAAAACGGGCCTTTTTTGTAAAGGCCATTCTAAAAAATGTAGAAATGGCTGCTCATTTTGTAGAAATATCATCCTCGGCCCCTGTTTAATCAAACAGGTAAAACCGATATTATTTTACCATCCCGCTTAAAATATTAGAAACTAATTATAACTATCAATGTTTACAAGATTATGGATTACAATGTGTATTTATTGGCTACCGACCCTAACAACCCATGCCGGGATGTGATACACTCCAGGGACACCGGATTAAAGATCAGGGTTTATTGCCTATCCGAAGACAGCTTTACACCAAGCGAGAATGAAATTCAGCTATACGGCTATGCAAACGACAAATTATACGCCTTTGAAACCATTAATATTATGGCTGATGATGCCCTTGATGTGGTAGGTGCCATACAATGGTATGCCGATTATATTGAGTTCCCGGATATGGAAATTTTACCCGAAGACCCACGACGAAGTAGTGATATTGCCATGTAGTTAAAAATAATCAACTGTATATCTACCATTTAAAAATAATTTGAATATTTTTTTTGAAGAAACGAAAGCAAACCCTATATTTGCATTCCCAAAACGAACAAGTCATTTGTTAATGTTAAAAAGAAATAAAAGGGAGTTTAGCTCAGCTGGTTCAGAGCATCTGCCTTACAAGCAGAGGGTCACTGGTTCGAACCCAGTAACTCCCACCAAACCCATATCAAAGTGGTTTAAAAAGCCTGTAAATTAATTGATTTACAGGCTTTTATGTTTATAGCCCCATCAGATTATATCAAAATTCTCCAAGGTTTACGATACCTATTCCGTAACCTATTTTCAATTTTTACCTTCGAGGTATTGAAAAGTGGTCTAATCGACTATGATACAGTCAATTACAAATCTCAAACTACCATAAAATATGGTGTTTTTTGCCCCCTTTTTGATGCTTTAACGGACGGTTTTCAATACCTATTTATACCTAAAAATTCAAATTGAAAGGAGAATCGCTAAAATGAGGACTACAAACACATTCGGGATCCAGTTTATTATCCGCCCCGACAAACTTAAAGATGGCAAAGCACCCGTATACGCACGAATTACTGTAAACAGTCAGATCGTGCATTTCGCGCTAAAACTATGGATTGACCCGCTGTGCTGGGATTCCAGGAGAGGAAACGCAAAGGGAAAGTCGGAGTCTGCCAAAAGCATTATCAACGCATTAGCGGAAGTTAGCCAGGCTTTAAATAACTGTTACCACCAATTGCAGATTAAAGGACGGTTAATAACGCCGGATGCTATCAAGGATGCTTACCTCGGGACTGATAATGAAATGCCGAATTCATTAAGCAGGCTCGTGGAGTACCATAACGAGCAGGCGAAGCATAATCTGGAAGCCAGCACCATCAAGCATTATTTCGTTACCCAGCGTTATCTGATCAGGTTCCTGGAAAAGAAACACCGTAAAAAGGACGTGCTGTTGAATGAGATCAATTATAAGTTTATAGCGGACTTCGACACCTTTCTTCGCGCGTACGAGCCTGTAGGGCATCAAAAGCCTATCCATAACAACGGTGTGGTCAAGCATATGGTCCGTTTTAAAAAAATGATCAACCTTGCGATCCGGTTAGAGTGGATCAATCACGACCCATTCAAAAATTACCGAAATAAAATTCAAAAGGTTGAGAAAGACTTTTTGAATCAACACGAATTAACGGCTATCGAAGAAAAAGTATTTAGCATTGAGCGCTTACAGATCGTCAAAGATATTTTCGTTTTCTGCTGCTATACCGGGTTGTCTTACGTAGATCTTCTAAATTTAAAAGCCGATCACATAGTCAGGGGCATCGATGGGGAATTATGGATCAAAACGCACCGGCAGAAAACCAACATCCCGGTTAACACCCCAATTCTTCCGAAAGCAATGGAACTCATGGAAAAATATCTGAATCATCACCGCAGCGCCAAACTTGACGGGATCTTCCCTGTATTTACCAATCAAAAAGTGAATAGCTACCTCAAAGAAATAGCTGACCTGTGCGGCATTAAAAAGAATTTGAGTTTTCACGTAGCCAGGCACACATTTGCCACTACCGTTACACTTTCCAATGGCGTCCCGATCGAAACAGTCAGTAAGATGCTTGGGCACACTAAAATTGCAACCACTCAAATCTACGCCAGGGTATTAGAGAAAAAGATAAGTGATGATATGAATGACCTAAGAAAACGTTTAGTGAGTCAATCTTAAAGTTATCATTCGAAGCAGCTTTTATGAGTGGTCAACATGCGAAAACAATAACACGACACTGTTCGCAAACGTCTTTGCAATAACGTTTTGCTTAACCCAAGTTGGATGGCAGGTAAATGGCCATCCAACCCATTATTCCCTGTAGGTAATATTAAGATATGCCGAAAACATTCACATCCTTAGCTTTCATTTAACCTGGCTAGGTCAACAGCTTCTAAAAATCAGGTTGCCACCCACGAAGCAACCAAATAAACAATCTTCAGCTTACCACATTTGCAGACATAACTAATCAACAAAAATTATGGCAGCAGAAATCATCACTAAAGAAGACCTGAATGAGTTCAGGTCCATTTTAATCAATGACATCAAATCACTCCTCGGCCAGGCACCGGCCGAACCCCAAAAATGGCTAAAGAGCTACCAGGTCAAAAACCTACTTAAGATCTCCCCCGGTACGTTACAAAATCTCCGTGTTAACGGCACACTCCCATTCACCAAAATAGGCGGAATTCTATATTACAAATATGAAGACATCATGCAAGTGATGAACGGTGGGAAGTAAAAAAGCTGTATACAAATAATGACTTGCCGTAAAAATTAATCTGATGATCAAATAAATCCAAAACGGTATTTCAGTCTTCCATGAACCCAGTCATAGACCCGACTTCTCCTGGCGTCAGTGTCAAGATGCAACTATTAAAAATTCTCTGCGCATACCAATTCATTGCAGCGCTTAAACAGCCGGAAGCAGCAAGCAGGGAAAGTGTCAAGGGTGGCTGCACAGCATCCAAAAGATATACGCGCCATTTACATGCCCTTGACGCTTTACCTGCGATGCTACATTTGTGACGGTGGTGCAATTAATTCCCTTCATAGATTTTCAACCTTTTTAAAGATGCGATGTTACGAGGCACGAGTATTATCGCGATCATCGGCAGCGAGGCTGGCGGTGAATAGCATGCAGTGTGTTACGCGTATTGGTATGCGCCGCTTGCCGCAGGCTGCATCAGCGAAGAATCTCACGCTTATAAGATCTATATCAGGCGATCTAATTACATTAGTATAAATCCACATCTCAAGATTTGTATCTGCAAATGCTGATACAAATCTATCTATCAAGGTACCGAGGCTTGCAGCGGAATGGAACCCGGAGTGAAGCGCGTGGTGAAATGAAGAAGCCTGCCGCAGGTGTTATATTCAAACATAAGAAAGGGGGCAGGCTCGGTAATCGTACCAATCCCGAACCCCTAACCTTGCTGGTGCCTGGGAACTTCTTAATTTTACTATTATATTTCTTCATTATTATACATTGTATATAAGCTTCGCCATATCGAGCAATGAACGCACTTTTTCCAACGCCGCTTTGACCATACCTTCTTCTACGACAAAATTCTCATCATACCTTGCTTTAGAATAGCCATCATTGATCATGGCAAACAGCTTTAATCCATCTTCCGTTTGTATTCGGAAGATGTTGGCAAAGTCATCGGTAAAAAGCAAAGTCAGTTTAATTAACTTGAACAGGTTGTGTACTGATTGGCGATACCCAAATACCGTTTGCAATACCCCGATCAGGGCACGTTCTGTTGCTTGATGCAAGAGGAATAAAGCCAGCCTCGGATTCCCGTCCGACATATACAGCTCAGCTCCCTTAAAAAATTCAGCGCTCATGACGCCGTACTTATTCCAGCTCGCATTGCGAATAGCCAAATCCTGCTCTCCTGAGATCTCCTGCGGTTCAGGCAACTTAATGTCCGCTGCCGTATAGATATTAATGCCCCGTCCCAGCGCCAGGTTCCAAAACTTGCCTTTACTATTCAGCCCGTTTACCGCACTTTCCAATTTGTGTACAATCACATATACGTTTGCCAAAGACCTACAATTATCTTCCAGCTTGTTGACAAGGCCATGCTCCGGCATTTTTTCATCTTCACTAACTAGCACTAATAGGTAAAAAGTAAACGGTTCCGGATAAGTACCCAGGAATGTTACAGACCGAATACTTGGCACTACCTTTCTCATATGCTCAACCAGCACCGGCAGCGCAAGCTTTTTAGCAGGTGTCATCACGGGAATAAAAGGTTTCAACTCCAACCTTCCATTGTAATCATTTTTATGAATCACTAATTCACTGTTGCCGGTGTGTTTAATATGCATTGGATTACGCTCTTCGTTTTCCTCTTCTTCTTCTTCGGCGCGTTCTTCAGCGGCTTGTTCTGCCGCCTCGGCTAGTGCTCTTTTCTTTTCTTCCCGCTTTTTAAACTCCGGCTTCAGATGGGGATTTGCTGTTTCCGTTTGGAAAATGATAAAGGCTGCAGAACTGATCTTTCTCAGGCTATCATACACGAGAATGATCTCTCCGGCGGTCATGGTCTCATCAATCGCTTTCTTTGATAGGGCGGCGTGAAGCCAATATTTTAATAATCCCTGAAAGTCGCCAGTCCAATTTGTTTGAATGCCTTTTCTAAGACCTTGTAAGGGTTTTTGAACTCTTCTTTCGACAGGTTCTTTGGAAAATAGGTCCACTCTATCTTTGCCGTCTCTACTTCTTTATCCGTTAACTGCCTTTTATGCCTGATCGTCCGGTCACTATATACTAATGATAATAAATAGCAAGCTTCCAGCAAGCTCATAATTTCCTCACTTGTGAACAGCAGCACCGAAGCACCATGCTCATTCTTGTAGTGTTTAAAATTGACGACATAGTATCGCCACTCTTTTATATTCTTCAAGTTTTCCTTTGGCCAGGTGCCGCTAAAGAACTCCCTGATCACACTCAAAGGGTTTTGGATCTGCTGGAAACTTAAAGTTTTGGGATACTCATCCCATAAAACATTGCTGCCGTCATACATAAGCATAAGATTGAGCCGCCCTGCATTGACCGGCAGAACAAAATTCCACAGTGCATCATTTCTAACCTATCCCGCTGTATTCTATCGGAGAACCTGTAAAGACTATTTTATTCCTGCATTTCAAAACAACGTTTTTTAAGCGTGCACATATTTTATTACATTTGCTTATACCATATCAGCAGCTTATCTATGAACAGCCATACCGACAAACCCAACCAAATACATCAGGGCCGTAACGTCAAACGTTTCCGTGAAATGCTGGGCTGGAAACAGGAAGCACTGGCTTACGCACTGGGTGAGGAATGGAGTCAGAAGAGGGTTTCCTTGCTGGAAGCAAAAGAGACAATTGAAGAAGATATATTAGTTCAAGTGGCTGCAATACTCAAAGTGCCTGTAGATGCTATAAAGAATTTCGATGAACAAGCTGTATTCAATATCATTGGCAATAATTATCACGACAGTTCAAGTTCTGTTCAGTATCAATGTACCTTCAATCCAATTGATAAGCTTGTCGAGGTATTTGAAGAAAATAAAAAGCTATATGAGCAATTATTAGCCAGTGAGCGTGAGAAAGTAGAAATCCTAAAAAACAACAAATAAGCTTACCTATTAGGCCCTTCTAAAATTCTGTTATTCTTAAGCTGATCAATGAGACGATCAGCCACCGACTGTGCCCACCAGGGAATAAATTGAGCTTTTTGTGTTATCAGTCCGTTCCTGAAGGTGATTAGCAATTCGGGCGTGGTCCTTACCTCAGGAGCATTACTCACGCCGGAAATAAGCATAACCGCATCGAAAGCGATTGACATCGACAGAAAATTATCGATGCCCATTTCAAAGTTTGCCTTAATGCTATCGGCATCAAACAAAATGCCCCTTCTGCTTGACACGCAGGTTGACCCTGTCCATCGATGTAGCCAGGTCGGGAAGCAAAAGGTACATGATACGGGTTTCATAACCCGATGCACGAAATTCAGTTGCACTTTTAGTAAAAAATCATTTCTAAGATTGCTTTCAACCGTAAAGTGGTTAGCCGAACCGATAGCTCTCAACCGGGCATTTAGAAAATTCCACGGATAACTCTTTCTTTTCCGGTGTTGATGTCTATCTGCACCTCTTCGCTGCTGTCATCCTTATAGCGGTGAACAAACGTGTTTTCCGCTGACGCCGGGTAAGACAAGTAAAAGCCGTTATCCAGCGCTTTTTCTACCTCCATACACGCAGCGGAATGCAATTGTTCGGAAAATTGTTCGGGAGTGAGGTCAAAAACGTCACGATGGCTCAGATCATCCATCAGTTTATAAAGCTGGTGGGCGGTGCTGATACCGTATTTCAGTGCTTCCCATTCTTCTACAGGAAGAAATACGCCCCGCGGGTTCTTCTCATGATCGAGTATCACTTTCATACTGTGAATTAATGTATAATCAAATATAATCATAAATCAACAATTTTCATGCCTCCCGCTACCGGGTATTTTGCCTCGCTTTTTGCTTCCGCCGCCGGTTCCGGCCATGTATAGCCTCATCGTCAATATCATCGTTTATTTGTATGCTAATACCCATACCAGAGCCGTTATGCAGATCAAAAGTGGCAACAGCAGCCATAACATCAATAGCCTGATCTGTATCCAGTGATCTTTCACCACCTGCGCTACTTTCGTTTTCAATTCCTTCAGTACTTCCTGATTGGCCGTTGATATATCCAGTATTTTCTGCACTGCCTCGACGAAGTTCATGATCTCCGTTTCTGCCTGCGGTAGTGAGGTCTCCATAAAGTTTTTTTGTTCTATCGTTTGCTTCGCTAATTGCTTTGCCGTCTCTAATTTGTTCATAATCGATCGATTTGATAAGTTCCGCCCATTTAAAGTTGTTACCTAAAGCCTGCCCCTTAATTTTAAACCCTTGATAGAAATAGGTAATACCGCTGATCCTTCCCGTTGAAGCCTGATTGAACAGGAAGTGTACCCCGGCCTCTTCGCCACGTTTAACCAGCTCTCCAAGCGTTAGCTTATCATCAGTCAATATTTTCCTCAGCAAGTGTTGTAATACCATTTTATCCGATGGCTTACCCGTACGTATAACCATTTCCAGTTCATCCTTCTTTGCGGCCCGCTGCTGCACTTTATAGCTTGGTTCAACAGCCGCTAAGTCGTACCGGCGCTCTAATTCCCGCAAGGCCGCTTCACTTTTTTTATAATTGTTGCTATCGGATACGACATCACCATCAAAGGTGATCCGGTTGACCAACAGATGCAGGTGCATGTGGTCTGCATCATGATGCCGGAAGATCAGGTACTGGTTATTGGTAAAACCATTCGCTTCTAAATATTGCAAGGCGATCGCGGTTAGCTGGTTATTATCCAGTATGTCCCCTTCCGCAAAGTTCAGGCTGGTATGGTAAACGTAACGGTTGAGGCCCGGTCGCAACTGGCGGAGCAAATCCACTTCCTGCCTAATCTGTTTCACATCAAGCGTAGTAAAATTGGTATCCAGCAGCTCTGCTTTTTTAACCATATCCGGATGGTTCATCTTTTTCAGGTTATAATTCAATGCACCCATAAAGCTTTTACCTATTTTCTGAATGGCTATCATATAATAAAAGCTCAATAATGATCTGCTGCTGCTTCTGAAGTTTCACGATCTCAACGAATAGCCCTAGCGGCAATTTACCTGAGTTTACTTTTTTGGTTAACTGGTTAAGATTAACCCCGGATTTTTTAAGTTCTGTGTAAACAGCAAGCTCGATACGTGGCAATTTAGGCTTAGGGAATCGTCCGCTAAATAAACGCTGCCTTACTACTGCTCCCAGCGGCCGACCACTGTTCACAGCGATTTGAGTGAGCTTTAAAAGCTCTGATTCTGACAGGCGAAAGATCAATCTCTTAGAGAGCTTAATATCTGTTGTTAATTTTGGCCTTGACATATACAATCTTCATTAACCGCTAATAGACCGGCACGGTAAAGATTGCTTATTAAGCAGGGCTTATAAGGTTGTAGTCAGGGTTGATACCAGGTATTTAGTGCTTCAGCTATACGGTAAAGCAAGAAGCTGGCACAAAGCCATCATATACTTATCATTAAAAATACGATACATTGAACAAGGTGAAATGGATCAGCCCGGTGCAATCCGGCAAGCCGTTTTGGTATGACCAAAACATGGCTTGCTTCTGTTGTTTCAAAAAGGTAAAGGTCCTGATATAAATTGATTCGATTAATTAGATGCGTTAGCTTGAAATATTTAACTTATTGATTTTTCAAAAGACAAGTCAATATAAAGGTCTAAGTAATGCTAACTATAGTATGTGGAGTTTAGGAGTTATACTTACTAATTTGCACCAACCATAGATTTGCATGAAAAGCGACATTGTAGCCGAGTTTGGAATATTAATAAGAGCTTTAAGAGTTGAGAGAGGAATTACACAGGAAGAGCTATCATATAGGGCTGGTGTACACAGAACCTATATTGGTATGATTGAAAGAGGTGAAAAGAATGTCACATTGGAAAGCATAAAAAAAATCGCGAAGGCTTTAGGAATTTCTATGACGAACATATTTTCCAAACTTGAGGAGCCTCAAAAATGAACGTTAAATTTATAGGGCAAGGATATAACTCAGAAATTGTCAGTTCAGTAGCTCAAAGCCTGCTTGCTGCTTTTGACCAAGAGAAGTTTCACACATTTAAATGCTTAGTAGCATTCGCAAGTTTTGCTGGCGTTTCAGGGTTAACAAATGGGCTTCAAAAAAACAAGAGCCACCTTAAAAATATGCGTATCGTTGTTGGAGTAGATCAAAATGCAACATCTATTGAAGCTTTAGAAGAAATCATACAATGGAATGTAGATTCATACATTTATTATAGCAGTTCACGTAATATTTTCCATCCTAAAATATATTTATTTGAAGGCGATGATGCTGTTTTAATTATCATCGGTTCTAATAATTTAACTCAAATGGGGTTGGTGCAAAATATTGAAGGCGCAGTTGAAATCGAATTTAATAAAAGCGAAGAAGATGCGCCAAGTTTATTAACTCAAATCAACTCATATTTCGAGCCATTGTTGTCTCAAGAAAGTGCTAATTTAATGCCATTGGATTCCAACTTAGTAGAACAACTCGCTTCTTATGGTATCATCAGTACAGAAGCAGTTAGACGACAGTTATTTGCAAAGAACGTTGGAGAGGCAGAGTCTAAGGAAGCATTGGATCGATCAATGATTAAGAACATATTTCCTTCTACTGCCCTTCAAAAACTTCCTACAGGCTTTAACCCAACCAAAAGAAGATCTGCTTCTTTTGGATTCGCTGAACCAGCACAAGAACTTACCGAAGCACCTGTTCAATTAATACCTAGTTCCTGGGCATTTGATGATACAAGTGAAATGTTGGTTGTAGAAATTGGGGGGCCTTCAAGGTGGAAACAAATTTCCTTTGCTAAATCTAATTTTGAGACATTTTTTGAGCTTCCAACAGCAGTTGGTACAAATGGCCAAGTAAATCTTAAGTACCTACAAAATGACGGAAATGTAGAAAACTCAGTAGAAAATAGTATCTCTGCCAGAGTCAAAGCAAGCCGGAATTTTAACTTAGAGCCATTGAAGGTAAGACAAGCTTCTAACAATTACAACGTAAACAACCGCCCAATAATTTTTTTCATTAAGTCAAGTTCAACAAATTTTGTATATCATTTTCTTACTGCAGGAACTAATAGATATAGTGAAGTAAGCAACTTTTTGCCAGCATCTACAGGACTTCGTAGGAAGACCACCACACTTGGTGAGTTTAAAGCAGCCTGCCCAACTTTTAATTTTTAAACAACTCTTTAATCATAAGTGACTAAAGATCAATACGGTAATTACGCGGGTCTATTTTTGGGTCTATCAAAACGATTTTTCACACCAGTAAGCGAAGAACTTTATACCATCCCGGTATATCCTTATAAAGATACGATTTTTTTGTCTGAAGTTGGCATAATTTAACGTCAACTTTACTTTTTTAAACGAAGGTTAAACGGGCGTAAAGGTGCGTAATCTTTCCTGCGGATATTTAGCGACGGTTTAATATCTCGCGCGTTGTCTGCCCTTAAACCATCCCGCTAACCTACGGTAAATAAAGAGAGCTGGTTAATGTTGCGATTCCTCGTGCGGGGCCGTTTCTGATTAGCCTTGTGCTGTTGCAGTAGCCATAACAAAAGGTCCTGGGAAGAGATCATCGTCCAGGCCGCTTTCAAAGCGCGGGAACGGTCGTAATGGTGGCGGTGCTGTAGCAGCCAGGATAACCGCATTAAGCTGCAAAGGTTATTTCGTTGCATATACATTGGTTTTTCGTGATGGGATGTTGTCTTAAAGGAACTCGGCCCATAGCCTCGTCCTTTCCCATCTTAGCCAACCTTCCTCAAGGCTGTCCGGTGCAAAAGCAAGGTTTCGGGCAAAAAATTTTTATCCGCCACTGATTGTCCGTCCGGTAGGCGGACAGCCCGTCATGGCGCTTGGATAAAAATTTTTGCCCGAACCGGTGGCCCGCCATAGCTTCAGCGGCGGCGGAGACCTTGCTTTTCAGCCGGCAGCCTGAGAACTTTGCGGCAGTATGGGAGAGGCAGCTATATCGGCTCCCAAATTGGAAGGCTGGCCAGTGTTGTAAGCCGGGCGTTCAGGCTAAGGAATAGCTGCGAATGCGGCATTACTATTAATAAACAAGGCGATGAATCCCAGGCGGTTGTGATGCTCAATAAATCCATTAAATTTGTATAGTACTTAGCAAAGGAAAAAATGGCTATAGAAATTAACCGGACACCGGTGCTGAAAGGTGATGCTGCTAAAGCATTCGAGGCCGGTATCAAATCCACACCCCAAAAAGTAACCCGCAAACACGTCGTGACCGCAGTTGAAAGGTCAAAAAAATCCTCGCTACCCTTGAAAAGTCGTTGATATGATCGACCTGTTATCTGATTGTATGCTGAGTGGGCTGATAAGACGTTTACCCATCCTACAAAAGTTGCAATGTCGGGTTGTCTTGCAAAAGAGTAAGTTAGGGACTATTCGTTTAATCATAAACCGTTACAAATGACAAGAGAAGATCAAAAAAGAATTTTAATCATAGAGGATGATGACGATATACGAGAAATTATCTGCTACGTATTAAACCTCGAAGGTTTTAAGGTCTATGAACACAACAGGGGTTTGGGAGCGATCGAACAGGTCGAACAAATACACCCCGACCTCATCCTGCTGGATGTCATATTGGGCGATGCCGACGGACGTGATATCTGCAAGGAACTTAAAGCAAGGCCGGATACCAGCAAGATACCTGTTATCATCATCTCAGCAACGCACGGTTGGCATACTGCTCATCAAAAGTATTGCGGTGCCAATGATTACATTCAGAAGCCTTTCGATATGGATCACCTGATCGAAAAGGTTAAAGACTTCGCCTACAACGGGTAGATTATCGGAAAACCTGATGCGCCCGTTGATCCTTAGACAGCGCCTGCTCAAACGGTTACTGAAGCCGGAGAATTCTTTCCAAAGACATGTAGATGCTTGCCCGCTCTATCTTATGAAGTATGGCATTGAGGAGGCTTTCAGCGGTATGTTTAGCAGTAGTCTTGGCCCAATAACCTCCCTCCCGCTCGGCTAAGAACGATTCCCCGCCAGTTACTTCGATCAGAAAATACAAGGCTTGGCTGGGATCAGTGAACGGCGTTACTTTGAAAGGGTAAATCTTTTTGTTGGAGGTCGTTTGCAGCAGCATATATTATATGTTTTCATTACTTCATTAACATCCATAAAGAGAAGTTGTTTGTCTATCAGGACGTTGACCTTTGGTGCAGCGTAAGAAGCGGCAATAACACTGTTGAATATCGCTCGACTTCGATAAAAAGCCCATATAAAAATACGGGCCGCTTAAAAAATCTATGTATTAGAAAAGAGGTTGCAATATAATAAATAATAAGATCATTGTTATCGTTGCATGGCACTGACGATAGCGGAATGGGATCCCGAATTGCGTCATCATATGCCTGCTCTTTTTTCAGCTCAATCTTTGGATATCATTGAAGGCTAAACGATGGATGGAATAATCTCATCAAAGCGGGAATTGCGCTTTAGTAAATTAAAGAAAAGACGCCGCGTGTTGTGTAACTTCCGTCACTTAAACAAAAAAAATTACAATGCGGTTTATTCGTAAAATCTCAAATTACAACCCATGAAAATCAATAGAGTTGATCATCTTGTGCTGACTGTATCCGACATTGCAAGAACACTAAAATTTTACACCGAGATCTTAAACATGGAGGAAGTAGATTTTGATGGTAGAAAAGCACTTAAGTTTGGTGATCAGAAAATAAACTTGCAACAAAAGGACAAGACGATCGACCCCAAAGCAAAAGTACCTACACCCGGTTCGGCAGACTTTTGCCTTATCAGCGACACTGAATTAAAAGATGTGATAAAAGAACTGCAAGCAAAAAACATTACTACAATTACCGGCCCTGTTGAACGAACCGGGGCATCAGGCAAAATTTTGTCTCTTTATTTACGTGACCCGGATGATAATCTGATCGAAATAAGTAATTATTTGCCCTGAATTTAGCTAATTGGTTTTGCTCGTCAAAAGACGAAAATAAACTTGCATACGATCCTGGTCATCTGTTAAAAACTTGTATTTATCCTTATCAGTAACGATATTCCAATCAATCGGACTTTGTTCGTTAATACTTAGAAGATTAAATTCGATACTGGCTATTCGGCCTTCACCGATCACCATTTCAGGTCTTTCCATATAGCGCATTCTAACAGGTAACCCCTTCAATTCATTAAGAAAATACTTAAAACAAGGCGATATGATCTTATGATCGGGCGAGTACCAGACTTCGATCTCTCCTTTACTGGTTTCTATCAAAGCTTTGCGGCAATCGAAACCGTTTACTTGACTTGTGGAATCTGATCTATACTTGATCTGCGCAGCTTCATTATTATAGCCACCCATATCTAATAGGAATGGAGGATTTTCTTCTGTGCTATAAAAATACTCTTTACCATTGTTGATGAAAAAGTGCGTGCTGCCACCACAATACGCAAGGATGGTCGTGGTCACCGAAGGTCTGGGATTAGCGATAACTTTTATTCCTTTGTCAGCAACCACGATCGTTTTATATTTCACACTGCTAACGCTTTTGCCTTCCTTATTTTGGGTTGTCCGGGTTTCGCTATATTTTATCTGGAAACTACGAAACTCATTCTGGGAGTAGGCACTTTGAAAGATGATCAAAGAAAATATTAGAATTAGTGTTAAACGCGGTACATATAAAACTTGAGTAATCATGTTGCTATTACAGGAATTACGATATCATAAATTAAACATATTCATTCTGTACCTGGTATGTCGTGAACCAGAATTTACCTATAACAGCGGCTTCCCTTTGTAATGCGCAATGCTGTCCATCGCCGCCTTGACGACCTTGTTCTTTTCCAGTACGCCCACCAGCACATCCCGGAATGCAACTGCGTTCTTTGCCGCTTTGTCATCAAAGGCATCCGGTTTGGCATTGATGTCTATAGAAATATAACTAACCGGCTTTCCATTGTTCAGGATGGTGACCGTATTCATGGGCGTTGAAATAACGCTTGGTTTGGTATCAGCTGTTTTAAAGAAGTGGTCGCCCCGGATTGAGGCTATGTCATTTGACCGAAAAGCACTGTCTATTGTATCGTATGCCGAAGCCGTAAGATCGACCGGGCTGGTATAGTGTAATTCTCCGCAATAGACCTCGATCTCCTTTTTATTCAGGTCCACCTTGTAAAGCTTCGTCGGGTCGTTGAAGATCACCTGGTATGCCCGCATTGAGGTGCTCCGGTCATGAGCACAGGCCATTAGTAGCATTAAGCTGAAGATGAGATATACTCTTGAAAAGGTCGGCATATTGATGATCTTATATATTGGGTTCGTAAATGTTGCTAATACTAGAACGATGCAATTCAGGTTGATATTAGAAATTTAGCAGTTTAGCCGGTGTATCGGAGCACATTCAATTAATCCATCTTGCTTTGGGACAGGGTATCGATCTTCCAAACACCTTTGCGGTAAACTTTCACGACCATCTCTTGCTGTCGTTCCACTACTTTCTTACCGTTACGGTCCTCTTGTACCATATAGTTGTACAAACCTGGTACCTGCTTAGATTCTGTCATGATAGCAAAATGCGTTCTGACCGGATCAAAAATGCAGATACTGTCCGGCAATTGCTGGTCTTTCGCAGGGTAGAACTTGTACCAGTATCGTTTGTGCATGTATGCGTCAACAATAACACGGTCCGCCCCATGCGGAGCAGCACGAAACAGCCTGCTCCTGGGCGGGCTGGGAACAATACACCCACTAAATAACTGGACGAACATCACTGCAAGTATCAGGGGATAAACGATCTTACCAGATAGGCTCCTTGATCTTAAGATATAGAGTGAATGACTAAATGGGTTCATAAGCGGTTGATATATAATATACTACAAGATAGAAAGGAATCAGTGCTTTGTCAAGGGTGAAAGTAAATCAGTCCGTTCAACTAATAAGCGGTATTATGTTATTCGAGATAGATGCATAATTGCTAAATTGTCAGCTTCAAAGTTCATTATGGAAAAACAGATCAGTGTACCATTGAAACTTAGCAGTGGGGAATACATAACATTGCCATTGATATATAGCATCAGCAATGAAAACGGAAATGACAATATACGGTTGATGAATTGCCGGGTTAACCTGCCAGATAACGAATTGCCTGAATGGCTGTCACCTGCGGTATTCACCATACGGGAGGTTTATAGTCCCGGCTCTTACGGTGCTGTCGGCGTTACGCTTACGGAGTTCAGTAGTATCCCATGCAAAAATATTGATTCGGCAAATTTCGTCGGAGCAGTTCATGACCATATCAATCTAAAGGAAAAGTTGAGCTAATGGACAATAGGGAAATACTCGAAAAGCTTCTCAAGAACCTGCAAATGATCAAGGAGATCAGAACGGATGATGGATACGTGATCCACCGGGTAGCTTCTATAGGCAGAGGATCAGCAGAATTGCTTAAACAGTTAGAGGTCGATGAGGAAGATGATATCGAACTCATCAAAGAGGCTACTGAAAGGCTTGAAAAAATCGACGGTATCGAAAAGAAATACTATGACGATGAGCAATACAAAAAATGGATAAGAAAGGAGGCCCGCGCCGGAAACATTCACATTTTCATGGATGCGATCCATTGCGTTGAAGGCGCATTAGAGATATTTCTCTATAAAGTCGGCTGGTACGGACAAAAGTGATCCTGCAAAAGATATTGCACGCTTATGGTTGCGACGACGACCTGGCCGTTACGTCAGGTCAGGATAGCCTGGGTCCTCTCTTCTTCCTCGTGGCTGTGTCGTTTTTGGGAACGATCTTTTTGATGGCCTTAATATCATCAATATCTCTTTTCCTGCCCGATGCGATCTTATTGGCGAGCAGGTCGTTCAGGCCAATATAGGCAATGACCAGATCATCTTCGGTGATCGTTTGCTTGTTCTGATACGCTTCTTCAAAACCGATACCATCTATCGCATTCAGGATATCGATCCGCAAGGGCGGATAACCGATCTGGGTTACAAAGCCAGGACGCAAAAAATCTTCTTTGGTAAAACCTAACGATGCCATCCCAAAATCGTTAATAACACGGATCAACTTCACGGCATTGTCTTCCGATATGCCGATCCAGATATCCAGGTCGCCGGTGTAACGAGGTTTACCATGAAAACCCAGGGCATAACCGCCTACTACCATGTATTGTACGTCATGGTCATTGAGAAGCTTAATGAAATCTTCAAAATCTTTAGCTAAGGTCATTATTTAGGATCTATTCTGTTAACAAAGGTCTTATCCATCCGCTGCCCTTTCTTGAGCATTTGCATCGCCAGGAAAGTAGTAGCTGCTGCCCGTTTCTGCGCTGGCTGGCCCAACCAGTAACGCAGATCGTTATCGTCATCGTTCGCTTCTCTTAAAGCAACCTTCCGCACGACAGGTGCGATTGCCCTGACCTTAACGGCCTGCGATCGAGGTTTCACTTTAGATACGATCACTTTACGCTCCACCTTCACAAAGTCATTTTCATAAGCGATCTTCTCTTTGCTGAGATAATTGCTAAGCGTGTTATAATTATACTGCGGATAACTTAAACAGAAGTTCTTCAAGTTGGAAAAAACTTCCGTTTCCTGTGTGTTCTTCCAACTCACGAGCACAACACGTTTTTCTGGACTGACCACTTTCATAATTTATTGACCTTATAACAAATATACTTATAATATTGGTCATTTCATAATTTATGAAGTATTGCTGTTACTTGCAAAAGCGGCTTCAAATATGCATATTTACCACTCATTGGGGCTCCAAGCCCCATTTGTGATAAGGTTCCTCTAAAAATACAATACACATTCAGCCATGAGTATTCCGGTACTTGTGGCTTTTCATTATAAAATAAGTTTCCTCTGCGTTCTTGTCGAACAAGCCTGGATGCTATCTATATAGTTGGGCAACTTAGGTTACAGACTATTATTTCTAAAACCTTATCCGTCCTATTAATTTCGTGTTTTATTCAGTCGATGGCCATTGCTGCTTCATTCTGTGATACAGCGCTGCTTTAGCCTGTAAGTCCATGAAATGGGCAATCCCTTTTTCCTGATAGTGTGTTAAAGTATCGAGTGTCTTGTAAACGACTTTGAGCATTCTCCTTGCGATAGCGACAATAACTTTTTGTACCCGCATCCGTTTGCGCAAGCGTTCAAATAACGCTCGCCAATAAGAGTCTTTTACTCTGACGGCGGCCCATGCCGCTGTGATAATAGCAGTTTTTAAATAGGGATTACCTTTCTTTACAGACGTTTCGCGGCGTTTGCCGGCGCTTTCATGATTACCCGGTGCCAGTCCGCACCATGCGGTCAAGTGATCTGCGGTATTGAACCGGCTCATGTCGCTTCCAGCTTCGCTTAAAATGATCTGGGCCGATCTGCCTGCGATACCAGTTATGCTATCTAAACATTCATATGCAACTGAGTAATGTGCCTGTGTGATCTCAACAATAATTGTTTCTAACATTTCCACCTGTTTCGCCACATGATCCAAATCCTGCAACAGCATTTGCAACTGTACCAGATGATGCGGTGCCAGTGTTCCTTCGAGCGCTTTACTCAATCCCTCTTTTTTCAGTTTTACCCGTCCGAGAGCGCAGGCAATCAACTGTTGTTTGTCAGTCACTCCGGCGGCTAACAATCGTATCATGCTCATTGCCGACTTAGTTTTAATGCTACTAATGACCGAACGTAGTTTGATATTGTTACTTTCCAGTATCTTCAATAAACGGTTCTGCGTTTTGTTCTGTTGCCGCATGTAAAATAACCTACTGCGACAGTGATCACGTAATATCCGCTGCTCGGCTGTCGGCATAAAACTTGGCCGCACTAAACCGTTCAACAATAATGTGCAAAGCCATTTGGCGTCTTTGCGGTCAGTCTTACGTTTCGGCACCTGTTTAATATGCGTAGGGTTAGCAACGGTGACATGAATACCTGCTTCGGTAAGTATGGCATACAAACTCATCCAATAAATGCCTGTGCTTTCCATCAGACAATGTTCGACATGATGACCTTGCAACCACGCTTTAACGTCATTCAGTTCACAGGTGAACGTGCCAAACTCTTTGAGTTCCTGTCCGCTGCCATCTTTGCAAGAAATAAAGCCAACGATCTTGTCTTTGTGCATATCCAGGCCACATGCTTTATCTAGTTGCGGAATAATGCTTACATCTGCGCCGTTCTGTTCTTTCATAAATGTCCTCCTTCTTTTATAGAGAAGACATTTAATAAGCACGGGGGTTTCTGGAATCATATCTCATATGAATGGTTTTATTTTAAAGACTTTTCCAGGGCCTTAAAATTAGCTTCAAGGAGGTTTGTGAGCCGATATTTTCCATCCTCGCGCCATTTGTCGAGAGACAGCCGTAAAATTCCTATCGCGTTTATGCTGACAACGCGCAATTCAAAATGCCGTGATTTTGCAGGCCACAATACGCATAGAGCGGCAAATAGTCTGTCTTCCAATTCAAACAAGTTAGCCAGTTTTCGCGCCTTCAAAGTGTCACTTGCTTGCAACATCCGGTCTACCGCAATAGCTTCTTTAGTCTCGAAACGCTCCGCAAGCTTTACCATGCACTTTTTAAGAATAGTTATAGGCTTTTCATTGGGCGATTGCTCAACGATAGCGGAAATGAGAGCCTTGCCGAAACCGCTCCCTTGCCATGCCAATAAGATTTGTTCTTTTGACTGGAAATAGTTGAAAAACGACCGCCGGGAGATACCGACTTCGGCGGCAATTTCATCCAATGTTGTTTTGTCGTAACCTTTGGTCACGAACAATTTTAAACCAATATCCGCAATTCTTTGAGAAGTCTCCCGTCTTTTTTGCTCTCTGCGTCCTTTATTAAAAGGGGAAATTGAAGCTGATAGCGTCATTTTTTAAAAAAAGTATTTAATTTTTGCATCCAGTGCAATATATTTGCACTGGATGCAAAAATAAGACATTAACATTAAAAGTCAACCTTGATGGAAACGACAATGAAAAACGAAAAAATATGGTTTATTACTGGCGCGTCAAAAGGGTTTGGTCGGATTTGGGCGGAAGCTGCACTCCAGCGAGGCGATAAGGTCGTAGCCGCAGCACGCGATCAAAAAGCGTTAGAAGAACTTACTACAGCCTATGGCGACAATGTACTTCCGTTAGCGGTCAATGTTACAAATCAAGCCATCGTTGGAGAGGCCGTTCAAAAAGCACATGAACACTTTGGTCGATTGGATGTTGTCGTAAATGCAGCCGGCTATGGTTGCATGGGCGCAATTGAAGAAGTGAGCCATGAAGAAATACGCGCCAACTTCGATACTAACGTTTTTGGAACATTGAACGTTATTAAAGCTGTTATACCTTATCTACGAGAGCAAAAAAGCGGGCATATCTTCACCGTTTCAAGTATCGGCGGCATTGTAAGTTTTCCAACAGGGGGAATTTACACAGCAACTAAATTTGCTGTTGAAGCCTTCTCGGAAGCATTAGCGGGAGAGCTTGCTCCTTTTGATATCAATGTGACGATTATCGAACCGGGCAGTTACGCAACTGATTTCAGTACGAATACAAAACGCGCAACATCTATGCCGGAATATAACCACATTCGCCAAGCAATGGCGGCGAGTTTCAAGCCTGAAAATACAGGCGACCCGAAAGCGACTGCCGCCGTAATACTTGAAGTTGTCGATACTGAAAAACCGCCGTTAAGGTTAATTTTGGGAAGTATGAGTTTGCCAGTATTCAAGAAGGTCTATGAAGACAGATTGAATACTTGGGATGAATGGAGCAATGTCTCAAATAAAGCCCAAAAATTAGGGTAAAACAGTAAGAAATTGGAATAGGGGGCTGTGGTTGCAGTCTCTCTATTTTGAACTAAATAAGTAAAATTATTCACCAGATAAATTTAACTGGCAGCAATGGCAACGATGTATTGACTTTCAACAGGAAGAACAACGATAGCTTACCCCGTAAATGCTGCTTCATTTGTTGGTTAGTGCTAGCAAAATAAGAGTTAAAGTTAATATCCACTTTCAAGGTAATAAGATAAAAACCTCCTTATTTATACGAAAGACATTTTTATAAGCCTGGATGTTTCTTGAATCATATCACTTAGGTTTGAACCGCGCTGACAGCGAGCGCCAGGGCGGTTCTATTTTATCATCGCTCCACTTTATCTCCTTTGGCGTACTTGCTGTTCCGGTCTTTACTCTTCCGCTTAAGTTGTTGCTCTTGCTTACGTAACTGCTCATTTTCTTTAGCCTTGACCTTTAGTTTCTGCTGCAATTCCGCAAGTTTTTCTGCATCAGCTTCCCATTTCTCCACGCTGTCCCGCATCGCATATCCGTTGCGGTATAAACTGTCCAGTGCATAAAGCGAACGCAGCAGTTCGGGGTTACCCTGCTGTTTCAGGTAGCGGTACTTCAGGTCGCTGGCGTCCAGGTTGCCTAATTTCTTACCAGTGTTATACCATCCGCAGCAGGCAAGGCATAGGGCCAGGAACAGACCGGCCGTTGCCCAAAGCAAGCGGGGCACATGGTGCTCATGCACCAGTTTATTCTCCACCGGTTTAGCCAGCATGGTCAGGGCCAACGCTATCCTGTCCGAGAGTTCCCGCACGGTCACCGGTGGCAGTTGCCCGGCTTTGATGCTTTGCAGGTCGGCCCGGATGCCCGTTAGTAGCTCGTTTTCTCCGGGCGGGCTGTCCAGCTTCTTTTCTATTGCGCCCAGCGTTCTTTCCTGCTGCTCCAGCTTGCGGGCGACGGTCTCCATAAATATATTCGCGGTTTGTCCTTCCATGATGCATTCTTTTTTCTGTTCTACCTTTTGCAGTTCCGGGGTGCATTACCTTTTAGGTCCCTGCCTTTTCTTCCGTTTCCTGCGGTATGGATAAGGGATGTCCTGTTCCGGTTCCATGCCACCGGCAGGCTTCAGCAGCTCTGCCAGCAGGTCCGCCATGCCACCCGTTGCGGATTTTGCCGTAGCCTGTAGCGGCTCGTCCTGCTGCCGTCCGGGCTGTTGTCCCAGCGCTGACCTGCGGGTAAGTTGCGGTCTTTCCTGCTGGGTTTGCTGTTGCCCCGCAAGGGTCTTTTCCAGCCGGGCCAGCGAAAACGCCCGGTCCACCTCGCTGCCTTTAAAGGCATGGTCTCCCAATTTAAAACTGATTCCCTGCCGCTGGTCGGTCTGCCCCTTGTACTTGAATATGGTTTCAATGCCAGCCTTTGCCAGTTCACTGACCAGGCCATCCAGGCTTTTTACTTTCGGCAACCGTTCGGTGATCGCCCGGTAAACTTCATAGCGGGCCGCCTCGCGGCCGCTCAGTGCTTTCAGGTGCGTGAGTGCCAGGTCTTTCTTTTCTGCCGGTACAAGGTTATATGCCTTGGTCAGTCCCTGGGCGACCTTCTTGCCTTTAAGCCCGATCCAACTGCTGCTGATCGCCTTACCGTCATTGTTCACCATATTGGCTAATACATGCAAATGCAGGTGTTGCTTGTCGGTATGCTTGACCACGGCGACCTGGGTGTTCACCACGCCCAGCCGTTCCAGGTACTCGCCTGCAACTGTTGTCAGCAATTCGTCTGACGGTCTTTCGGTCGGGTGAAAGCTCAACACCGCATGAAAACACGCGACTTCTTTACCCGGCCTTGCCCGGCGTTGCCCCTCAAAATCTGTCGCCATCAGGCGGGCGTCATGCGCCCGGACGCCATCCGCTACCAGTACTTCTGCGCCGGGTTTCTGTAACACGTACCGACAGGTGGCGTAAAAGGAATGCGCGGCAAGGGTCTTACTGATCATGCTTTCAGTTTTGCCAGCAGCGTGTCTAATGCGCTGCGGTAGTTCTCAAAATAGACCATTGCGCTCAGGACACCCTCGCGGTGGCAGGCTTTTGCCAGCTGGTTAATATTGTTCGCCATCCCGATCAGTTGCCGGATAAACTGGCGCTCCTCCCCGCTGAGGCGGGGGATCACCCGGCCGGTAAGGCCGAGCTGCCGCAGGTAAACCGAGGGCGGCATCCCGGCCCGGTCCGCTTTGTCCCGCAGGACAAAGAACTCTGCCTGGCTAAAACGGATCGTTAGCCGGCGCTCTTTCCTGATGTCTTTTGGTGGCCGTCCTTTGGCTTTTGTCGTTGCTCTCACTGTCTCCATCACTTCCTCCTTTTCGTTGCCCTGCAACATTTGTTTAATGGCTTTCCCGGCCCCACTGGGCCGGCATCCCGCTGCGACCATCGGGAGCGGCGGGCAAGCGTGGTGGTCGGAACGGTTTTACCGTCCGACAACAACACCGCTTGCCTTCGTAACCGGCTAAAGCCTCCCTGCTTTAAACGGCTTCGTTACCGGATGACGCCGTGATCCTGCTAACCTGCGCTAAGCAGCCTATTAGGGCTGCTGTTATAGGTCATGCAAGGGTTATAGACCATCAGCAATATTTGTTGCCCTTAAAGGGCTGCTTTAGTGTTAGGGATAACTACATCTTGTTTCCGGTAGCGATTCAATGATGCCAGCTTTGTTCACGCATTGCCTGCATCGCTGGCCGACAGGCCGGTGGTAGAACCCCGGCAAGGTCTGCTGTCGTTAAGGGGATACTCCCCGTTACCTGGCTATTAGCCCGGCGGTTCTCCCGGTAAGAATGGCTACGTTTCTTTGATAAAAACCTTTGGGTCTTCCGTGCCGTACTTGCGTACCCGGTCTTTGAGTAGCATCCATTGCCTGATAGCATAATCTGCCAGTTCGCAAATTTCCTCCCGGTTCAACCCGTGCGGGTTGAGGACGCTGGCCGAACCGGCCGGGGCTTTGGGTTTTTCGTCCTTGTTTTCTTCCGTTACTGCACCGGCTGGTGTTCCATTTTTTGTTGCAGGCTGCCTTTCCAGGTAAGCGAAAAGGCCGGGGGCTGCGCCTTCGCCGATCTCCAAACCCGAGCCGATAGCGAGGCTGTTGCCATAAAGTTTGATCTGTTTGCCCGTGCTGAGCAGCACGGTCCTTCTTTTAAGTTCTGCCATAACCTGTAAAATTTAATGGTGAATGTTTTGGTAGCATCAGCCGTGGGCTATCCCGCCTGTTCCGGCGTAGCTGCGGCATCCCCGCGGGAGCCGGTGATGAGGTTCTGGATGTCCTGCCAGAGGAAGAACACACGCGAACGGATCTTCACGGGGTGCAGCTTGCCGTGCTCGATCCAGGCGTACACGGTGGGTTTGGTCACCTGGAAGAGCTGGCATACCTCGCTGATCTTGTAGAGCGGCTTGGGGTTTAGCGTCGCTTCTTCCGGGGTAGCCGCGGTACTTGCTGCGGTAAGCCTCGTGATCTCATCGCGCAGCAGTATGCGCAGGTGCTGCCAGAACTGCTGCGGGTCGAACGGGAACAACATCGGTGTCGGGCTGAGGTCCTGGGGTAATTGATTGGTTTCTTTCATCACTGTTTCCTCCTTCACTTTTTCGTTTTTGATGAGGGCTAAATTACCAGCGATGCCCAGCTTTACCCAGCTAACTATAGTTAATCTGCAAAACATTCTCCCGGTAAACCCCGGCACACTACAAGCAACCCTTTTTGCAAGTTGGCGCGGCCCGGTTTTAGTTGTATGTGTTTATGCGGAAACCGCAGATCGCAGCGCCGCATACATTAGCAGATATAAAATATTCTCCGCTTATGCTCCATCCCTACAAAAGAAGCGATATGGTCTATGAAGATTACGAGTGGTCTGCCGGTGCAGATGCGGATGATCCAAAGATCATCGGCGGTAATGATCATACGGAACTGAACAGGTCGGATGGTGACGAAATGATCTGTTTTATTGGGAGCCTTGCCAAAACATGGCATTGGGAGAGCTATTCAAAATTCAGCTACCCGCTTGGCTGGTATCAGGAACTCGAAAAGACGATCCGGGAAAAAGTTCCCGCTACGATCCGCACCCACTCCGGGATCAAGGATTGGATAGCTGATCACTACCAACAATTGCGGGAACAAAAAGACGTTAAACCCTGAAAGATATAGCTGCAGTCCCAGTCCATCAACAAAAAGAGCAGGCCGGAAACCGGGCCTGCTCTTTTTGCATGGAGTAAATGGCTGTTATTGCTGGAAGAACTTTGTTTCGAGTTGATGCAACACTTTGGTTGCCTGCTGGCAATTCATCGCCTGCAGGAACTGCTCCGCCTCGTTAAAACGGTTGCGCAGTTCGGTTTCGCCGCGTGTACCCCCGGCGCGTTTGTCCTTTCTGCCTGCGGTCGCGATCTGCTGGAGGCTCACCCGCAAGCTGCCGGGGTCCACGCCGTACAACCGGCAGAGGGTTATTGCCGTTTCTTTGGTGACCGGTGGCAATGTTGCACCACCGGAAGCCGACAGCGCATAGTAGATCAGGGCCAGGGTAAAATTCGGTAGCTGTTGCTGGCGGCAGCGGCTGAGTTCCGCCTGCTGCTCTTCCTGCTCCCGGATCAGCCTTTGTTGTGTTTCGATCTGCTGGTCGCGTTCCCTTAGTTCGGCCCGGAACTGTTTACGGAACCGCTGCAACTCTTCGGCCGCCGTTTCTCTTACCGCCTGCACTTTGTAGGCTGCGGCCACGCTTTCCAAACGAGGCAGGAACTCCGAGGTATAGGCCGGGAGATAATAGAAAAGCAGTAGTGTAATAAACACCACGATGCTTACCGCGAAGATCGCCAGCGCAAAAGCGTTGTTCAGGCTGCCCGATAAGACACCTACGATTGCAGCGCTTAGCCCGAGCAACATTAAAAAATGCGGTACGACCTGGTAGAACCAGTAAGTGGCGATCATCTTTTGCCGGGTGGCCTGGCTGCTCCACTGCGGGTAAAGGCTTAACTGCTGCTGGTGCAGGCGTTCAAATGCTTTCTGGATGTTCCTGAAGCGCAACGGACTTTCAAAGGTCACGAAGTAGCGGAACTTATTGAAGTACTCTTTCATCACTTTATCATTTACACACTCCAACATAAAGTTAGGAAAGGCAAAGAAAAATGTCAAGGCTTTTTTTAAGTCGTATGGTGCAAGGCTCCCAAAAAGTAAAAGCCCGCATAAAAATGCAGGCCGCATTTAACCAAAACTTCTGACAGGTACTAACGGAACCTGTTATCCACAAAATTAAAGGCAGGCATTGATTTAATAATGGTTGCCGCTGTTAACGGGTCGGCCTTACTTTACAGGCAATTCGTACAGGAAGCCGCTTGAACGCGGCAGCCAGTTGTAGCCGCCCTGCGGCAGTTGCGTGATCTTATTAAAAAATGGACAATATACGCTTTAAGTAAATTTTAATTGGTTGATATTGAGGTTGTGAAATAACTTACACCTACAATACCCAATACATCAACGAGCAAGGATTAATTCGTTCGCCTAAACCAAAGATCGTAACCCAAATAAACCACTTCGTTTTCAACTGTTCATTTTTCAAAGGTTGCCACGCTGCTACCGGCTCCCCGGATCAGGACACAGTGCAGTATTTAGTTATTCTGATGCATGGCTCGTAGCAAGACCGGTATCGGTGGCAGCGGCACCTTATTTTCTTTCCCCGTTATTCCATCACCTGCACAGGTGCCGGTGGTGTCAGCATATGTCCGGGTTAGCGCCGATGGGGCCATACCGGAGCGTTTTACGCCACTTCCCGAGACGGCGAATGCCGCAGGCTAAGTTGTTCCTGCCCCGCTCGTTTGAGGAGCAACCATGCGCAAACCGGCCGGTATGGGTAACCATTATACCGGATGCGGCATTGGGAACGCCCGCACGGCGATAAGTGCAACACTAATCATCAGAGCGGACCGTGCCCGGCGGGCAACGTCACTGAAAGGGAATGTCTTTGCTTCACCACCAACATCCAACAATGACAAAAGGGTATCACATCTGGCAACTACACTGCATAGCAGGAATGAACTTCCTTGCCTTGCTGATCTTGGCTGCCGCCTGCTTTGGGGCGATGTGCTATGATTTGCGGGTCGCGGTTCACCGGCTGGTTAGCCGGTGTAGGCTAAGTATTTCCTGCGCTCAAAAGAGAGTTGTTCACCTGTTCGTCCATAATCGTAAGAATGCGGTGTTCCGATGACGTATTTGTAGAAGGCAGATTAAACCGGGTATGCTGAGCACATACCCGGTTGACCCGTTCAATATTCCAGTTATTTAAATCCATGTATATGAACCAACTTACCTCACCCAGACGCAAGATCAGCCGGCTGGGTATCATGGCCACTTTTTTTGTCCTGCTGGCCACAGGAGCATTTGTCCTGATGTCGATGAAAAGGCCCGGCGTGAAAACCGCAACGGCCGTAAAAGCGACGACTTACTATTATACCTATGTAGGTGCCCAAACACCAACAGAACGCAAGAAGGGCACGAATTACATTAACCCGCAAACATCCTTGGGGTTGTGCGGAGGCCAAACCAATGAATGTGCTGTTCAGGTGTCGGTAACATCATCTACTCCACCTGCCAACATTTCCACGCTTTCGATCAGTTACGATGCAACAACTGGTCGCCCGGTTGGCGGTGATGATTTTGAAGAAAACTACCTGAAGAATTGATCATGCAGCAAGTAAGATAAAGGGATAGCTGCCTATGGTAGTTATCCCTTTTTTATTTACTCATTCTGCTGCATCCCACTTGCGGTAATTACCTCATCCGGAATTGGTAGCGCGTACCTGCTGTCATTTGGTGATAGCATATATTTCACCCCTCCAATAACCCTTTGAAGTATGATATTTGCCCCATCGCGATTGAGCCTTTTAATATCGCTAAACCGGGTACACCGGTAAACGAGTTCTTTCCGTCTTTCCGTTAAAATTAACTGCAGTGCTGAAGCCGGATCGCTTGCCGCAAAAGGAACGAATGTGCCTTTCTTCCAACGTGTAACGAGCAACTTATTTAACAAGTCAATTGCACTTTTCGCGTCGCCCAAGCGTGCTTTACACTCTGCGCTGATGAGGTAGAGCTCATCCGTAGCAATCCCGTTATAATTAGTTGAAGATATCGTTCCGCTATAGTTCCCGGAAAAGCTGTATCCGCCAGCCGTGTTTTCTTTGAAAAAAACTACCTTACGCAGATCGTTGACTGCATACGAACGGTAAAGCAAACTGTCTATCCTGCCAAAACTTGGAGAAAGATTGGTACTCACGCCAATGGAACGGGAATGCATAACGTCTTCCGGATTGGTGTATTGTATGGGTGAAAAGGGATAACGAAGCGACGGATTGAGCGTGTTATAATCTACCAATGTATTCTGTATTGCCAAAGCTAAATTTGCGTAGTGGTCTGCCTCTATATAGTTACCCATAACCAGGTATGTTCTGGCCAGTAATGCGTAAGCGGCGGGACGCGATGGCCTGAACACAAACACCGGCTTATCGGGTAGTAGTGGAATAGCTGCCGTGAGATCATTAATGATCTGTTCATACGTTTCTTTTATGGTAGAGCGCCTGGATGGTATATTGAAATCCGATGCCAGGCGGAGCGGTATGCCCAGGTCCGCACCAGCCGTGGCGGGGTTGTATGCTTTCGCCCATACCTGGGCGATCTCGTAAAACGCTTTTGCCCGGAAAACAAGTGCCTGCCCTTTACAGTTATCCCAGGCGCTGGCATTAACAGAGGTCCGTCCAATATCTTCCAGGCTTTCCAATACAACGTTGGCATTGTAAACGACGGTATATTCGTTTTGCCAGTCGTCCGGGTGGGTGCCATTAAAAATGTGCTGTTTCCATAGATACGCATTTCGCATACGATCTGCTGATAAGGCGCCGAACAGGGAATCTGTCAGGTAGTAATTGTCTGAAGCAATTTCGCTGGATTGCTCACATTGCCTGTTCATGTATGGGAAGTAATCAAGGATACCCTGAACCGCGTCAATCGTTGTTGGCGTTTGCAGGGATTTATTCGGTTTTTCGTCCAGGTATTTCTTGCACGAAAACAAGACCAGACAACATGCAAGGGTATATAAAAATAATGATTGTTTCATAACGCGTGTTTAAAAATCAATTGTCAAATCCTAATTTCAATTATCCACTTTGACCGGAAGTGAAGTCGTCCGACCGCTGAGCATTGCCTGGATGTTTACCCGGTTGACCTCAGCCTTATGGGTAATCGCTTTTATTACCCGATCATTGCCGATCCAAACGTAGTGTGGAATGGTGTGAAAACGGAAAAGTCGATATACCGACGTGTCATTTACAACTACCGGTAACGATATCTTCTTATGAAGCGCCTTATTGATCCTGTGAATTGCGGCTTTGGCTTTAGCTAAATTATCTCTGCTGGGCTTCGAGTTAACCAGGATAACTTGCAGGTCTTTACCAAATTCCCGTTGCAGCGAATCTGCAACCGGAATGCCTTCCAGGCAAGTACTGCAGTAGCTGGCCCAAAAGTCAAGTATGATCAATTTTGATTTAAAGTCTTTCAGATTGGCTCTCGGGCGAGGATAGTTGATTACCTGCCCGAAGCGGATATCAGGGACGGTATCGCCAACATGGAGTATCTTGATCGTATCGCGCAAAGTTTTGCTTCCGGTAGCTTGCCTGTATCCGCTCTGGTTGCTAACTATTGAGAATGCCGGGTATAGAAGTATGAGTAAGAAGTTATATAGTTTCATTGATGTCTGATAAAATGTTTCATGATGAATCTTTAAAAATCAGCTGTTCAGCCCTACTTCATACGATCCCCTTTGACCGGAAGGGTGACCTGCTGCCCACTAAGCATTGCCCGTATATTCGCCCGGGTCACTTCTAAATTATTGGTGATGGCTTTTATTACGCCATCTTTGCCGATCCAGACATAATGCGGGATTATTTTGAAACGGAAAAGCCGGTATGCTGCGGTATCATTTACGGCTACAGGCAAGCACAGCTTCTTAGAAAGGCCCTGGTTTATCCTGCCAATAGCTGTTTTGGCTTTGGTTAAATTATCGTGGGTAAGTTCTGAATTAACCAAAATGAACTGGACGTCTTTGCCAAATTCCCTTTGCAGCGAATCTGCAACCGGAATGCCTTCCAGGCAAGTACTACAGTAGCTGGCCCAAAAGTCAAGTATAATCAACTTTGCTTTAAAGTCTTTCAGGTTGGCTTTCGAATGCCGATAGTTAAATACTTCCTGGAAGCGGATATCCGGGACCGTATCACCTACGTGAAGTATCCTGATCGTATCGGGAGAAGTTTTGCTTCCGGTAGCTTGCCTGTATCCGGTCTGGTTGCTAACTATTGAGAATGCCGGGTATAGAAGTATGAGTAAGAAGTTATATAGTTTCATTGATATATCGTTATCAGTTGATAATTCTTGTGAACATTAAAAATTGCATCTTAGTCCGAGGGTGTATGCGCCCCGCGTAATCGGAACACCCACATAGTCCGGGTCTATCCCTGCCTTATTTGATCGCCATAAGACTCCCAGGTCTGCTGCATTGATATATACTTGTGCGCTTTCAATATGTAATCGCCTCGCTGTATTTCCTGCTATGTTATAAGCCAGGTTGATATACTGTAACCTAACCTGGTCTCCTTTGAGGATGTTATACTCGGAGTTATTGAACAGCGCATCCCGAAAATCGTCAGCCGGATAAATGACGGAGGGAACGCCTGTTGAACGCTCATCGCCGGGTTGCTGCCATCTTCTCCCGTAATCGCCGGAGCCGGGCCTCGCGCCATTGCTAAACAGATTGCCATAGGATACCGACGGCTTCAAAAAATAGTACCCAAACTTATAGGAGATGTTTACGCTCATGGTCAGCCTCTTCCAACTGAAGGTGTTGATCAGGTTACCAAAATATACCGGTATAGCCGGTTTATAAACAAGGTCTGTTAAAGGTGTATTCTGCGTAATGTTGTAATAGTCTTTACTCACCTTGCCATCGAAATACCCTTGCGGATCACCTGTTTGCGGATCAAGGCCCGCCCAACGGTAGCCCACGATATTATAGACCGGCTGTCCTTCCATTGGATTGATCACCGTTCCGCCACTGACATAACTGCCGCTAAGCAGCTGTCCGTCATACATATAATACTTCGTTGTTTTATCCTTGTTGTAAGCGAACATCAGCTGCGTTTGCCATTGTAGCGGGCCGTTCAGATTCCTGGAATTTAAAGTTACATCGAACCCCTTTGCTTTCATATTGGCTATGTTGCGGGTGATCGTGCTCCGACCGTTTAGGCCCGCCGTATAATCAAATGGCGCTTCTCCATAGAGGTCGGTCCCTTCTTTTGTATACGCTTCGATGGAACCGGAAATCACCGATCTGATCAGGGAAAAGTCTACTCCCAGGTTAAACATGCGCACTTTCTCCCACCGGAGGGACGGGTTGGGGAATTGGTTTATTCTGGAGGCCGGCAGGAAACTTGGGGAATTTCCGTTTGTATACCTCAACGTCAATACACCGCTTCTGGATGGGTCAACATTACCGCTAACCCCATAGGTCAGCCTCATCTTTAAATAGGGTAGCCAGGACACCCGAAAGAATTTTTCGTTGGAAACATTCCAGCTTAAGCCGGCAGACCATAGCGGGTTCCATTTTTGATTGGTAGCCACACCAAACAGGTTAGAAGCATCCCTTCGGCCACTAACGGACGCCGTATACCGGTTATCGTACGTATAACTGCCATTCCCGTACAGCGATACATACCTGTTGACACCGCCGGTTAAATAACTCATGTCAGGTATGGATTCATACCCCCCGTTGATATAAGTTGGGTACGCGTTCACATGATCCATCGTCGCATAAATCAATGTATTGTCATCATATCCGTAATAGGAACTACCGTTTCCGCTGGTTCTTGCCTGACGGATCTCGCCACCGGTGATGACGTTGACCTGGTGCTTGCCAAACGCCTTATCAAGCGAAAACTGTCCACGCACGCTATGCGATTCCAGGATGTCGTTACCCAAAATCAGTATGCCACCGGGTGGTACGATGCGTGTAACAGCTCCTGATGCGTCCACCTGGCTAAAGCGGTTCACCATGTCGCGGGCAAGATAGCTTTGCTCGTCCTGGAGCGTACGGAGATTGTTACTCTGTCTTTCGTACCGGTAAAGCACGTCAGCCGTCAGTCCTTTAAAGGGTTGATATTTTAACCCGGTGGTCGCCAGTATGTCATACAGAGCTGTGCCTGTTCTGTTGTGCTGCCAGTCGGTTAAAGGATAATAGCGCCAGTCCAGCAGCTTGCTGTGACCTGCGGTATCAATATAGGATTGCCGGTAGTTTCGGGCCAGCGGTACAGCGTTACCATTTTTATCGGCAAGCTGAACATAAGGTAAGAACCACAAGCCGGTCATTAGCGTCCCATACTCGGGTTTACCGGTCTGGCTTGTACTCCTGGTAACCTGTATGGCCGTTGAAATCTCCACCTGGCTAACTGGTTTAAACAAGTTTTGTCCACGGAGGGTGATCCTATCGTTACGGGCATCCAGGGTATTTACATCTTTATCGTAACCCAATGAAAACAGGTAGGAAGCATTGCGGGTACCGCCCTGCAAGCTAAGGGCATATTGCTGTAAGGTCTGGCGCTTGTACATCCACCGTTGATACTCGTCCTGCAGGTTCACATTCTTGTAGGCGTTGATCTGGTTGTCTGCATCTGTTTGCGTAATTGATCCGCTACGTGCTTTATCCAGTATTTCCACGACCGGGGATACGGCGGGGTAATTATAATTGTCGGATAAATAACCATCGTAATAACCCTGGTCAAACAGCTTTCGCTCCACATCAATATAATCAGCCGAACTGATCACGTCCATATTACGGAGTGAAGGTTTTTCCCTTATCGTATAAGTACTGTTGAAGCTTACTTTCAAGGGCTGGTTCAGCTTTCCCGACCGGGTAGTGATCACCACTACGCCATTGCCTGCACGAACACCCCAGATACTGGCGGCAGCCGCATCTTTCAGGATCGTTACGTTCTCAATATCGTTTGGGTTAATGTTATCTAAATTTCCTTCATAAGGAAAATTATCCAACACGATCAGCGGGTTCTTGGGTCCGTTGATCGTACTAAGCCCCCGCACCATAAAACCGTTAGAGGGGCCACCTTGTAACGATTGTTTGGGGAACAACACACCTGCGGCTATACCGTCCAACCGGCTGATAATATTAGGGCCGACCTGCTGGTTCAATATCGACCGGTTAAGAAGCGTGAAGGAACCCGTTGCACGTTCCTTTGGCAAGGTTTGATAGCCGGTGCTGACAACGACCTCATCCAAAAGAGATGCTGTTTTTTTCAGTTGGATATCGTAGTAAAGAATATCTGCGGTAACGCTTAGACGGTAAGGTGCATAACCTATGTAGGAAACCTGTAACACGTCGCCAGGGTTTGCGGGCAATGCAAACCGCCCGTCAACGTTGGTAATGGTTCGGGCGTTGCTTTGTATGTTCGTAACGGTAGCGCCTACCAGCGCGACACCGGTTGTATCTGTAACACGGCCGGTAACAGTTTGTATATTCCTTGCCTGTCCGGTAGTTGGTACCTTATCCTGCACACCTGATTTTGGGCTGACCACCACCGTCTTCTCTTCTATCTGGTAGCGGAAGGGCTGGCTTTCAAATATCTTGTCGAGCACCGTAAGAAGTCCCGCATTTTTTACCTGTATGCTTACCGGGTTAGCCTGCTTCAATAGTTCGCGCGTAACAATAAAATCATAACCGGTTTGTTCACTGATGCGGTTAAATACCTTTACCAGTGGAGCCTTACGTTCGCTAAGCGTTACCTGCTGTGCAAACGTGTTGGCACTGACCTGCAGGATGACCGTAAGGAGAATCAGGGTCGTGAGCTTCATGGTACGTAGTATGAGGGGGACGCGGCCAGGTGGCTGCACTAAATTTTGCTTGTAAAATTTGTACATTTGATTGCTTAAGATGTTAAGCGGTGTGCTGTATATTTTCCAGATAGCCTGCACACACGCAGTTCATGAATTGTTATAGGGATTGGGCATAGCATCCGGCACCGGCCATCCCGGCAGCAACCGGGGTGGCCTATTTATACACGGCCAGTGCTTGCTTCTGAAGATTACCTGCTGACCATGATCCTCCTTCCTTCAATTTTGAAATGAACGGCCTGGGTTGCCGACAGGACTTTTAAAACCTGACCAATATTTTTGTAGCGTGATATTTTTCCGCTGAATGCTGCACCGGTAATAGCTTCCTTATAAAGTACCTCTACATTATACCACCTTGCAATCTTGCGCATTACGCTTTCCAGTTCTTCATCATTGAACCGGAAATAACCATTCTTCCACGCTGTTACTTCTTCGGTGTCTGCTACGCTGATACCGATGCCTTTCATTCCTGTGCGTGTCCGGGCCTGCTGGCCGGGTTTCAGCACCCTACGCTCCTTTAAATAGTCAAGCCGGATGCTGCCTTCCAACAGGGTGGTTGATATAAACGGTTCGTTATCGTAGGCATTAATATTAAACTCGGTGCCAAGGTCTTCTATGGTTTGTCCCTTCACCATCACACTAAAGGGCTGATGCGTGTTGTGCGTTACTTTGAAATATGCCTGACCAGTTACTTCCACCATTCTTTTGCTGCCGGTAAAAGCTACCGGGTACCGGATGGAGGAAGCTGCATCTAATAGTACAGCAGTGCCGTCAGGCAGCTGAAGCGCGTACTGGCCACCTGCGGGCGTAACCAGTGTGTTCCAGGGTTCTGTTCCCGGCCTGCCTTGCGCAGGCCGGGCAGAACGCTTAACTAAACTATATACTAACTGACCTGAAGCGGGTTGAAGAATGCGTGTGCCGGATTGTTGCGGGATCGCGTTAGTGCGCTTGTCATCCAAGGCGATCCTGGTGCCATCGGCAAGCGTAAGCACCGCCTTATTGCCACCGGGGACGATCCGCTCTATCCTGCGTGTTAACCGCTGTTCGCGGGATTCTTTTTTTAGTAACAGGTAACCACCGGCGGTAATGAAGACCAGCAATACGGCTGCTGCGGCCCAGCGGACACTCAAACGGCGAACCTTTTGCTCGCGTTCCGGCTGTTCTATTTGCGCAAGGATGTTCCGTAGCATGGCCTGCTCCAGTTGCTGCTCCTGTTCGGGAGGCACATCCAATCCGCCACGGGCAGACAGCCGACGGTAGTATTCCTCTACCAGCCGCCGCTCGTTTGGGGTAGCTGTACCGTCCTGGTACTTACTGATCAGCCGTAAAAAGTGTTCTTTTTCCATTCCTCGCGGTCGCCTTATACTGGTAAGTACCCGAAAAGAAGCAGCACCCTACCGGGTGCAGAAAAAAAATAAATAGAAGGGGGAAATTTGGTTGGATCGCACCAACCGGAATTACTTACGCTCAGCCATAAGGCTGATTACGGCAATGCACAGTTCAGCATTCAGCCCGGCGCGCAAAAGTTTCAGGGCTTTGCTCAATCGCTTTTCCACCGCTTTTTCAGATATACCCAACCGGGCGGCAATTTGCTTATAGGTCAGGTATTCTTCGCGGCTCAGCCGGAAGGTCTCGCGATGGGCTTCGGGCAAAGTTTGCAGGAGGGCTGCCAGCAGGGCTTGTTGTTCTTTGAAAAGCAGCGGATCATCGGCTATGATCTCTGTGGTTACCGCAGCCAGTTCGTGGTAAAATGCGGCCCCTGCCCGCTGTTGCCGGAGCAACTTAAATACGGTATACCGTGCGGCCTGCTGAAGGTAGGCTTTTAAGGCAGCGATGTCATTTGTTGCCCTGCGCCTCCATAAGTCTATGAAAACATCCTGCGTAACATCCCGCGCCAGGTCGTCCTCACGGGTAATGTTCAAAGCTGTCTGGTAGAGCAATTTCCAGTAACGCCGGTAGATTTCCGTAAACGCAGCGTGATCACCTGCCTTTAACAAGGCAGCCAGTTCATGATCCGGTAGCGCCACGTAATTCATTTAACCTAATTGGGGATAGGGAACCCTAAGATAACAAAAACGTTACAGTTTTGCAACATCAACGTAACGAAGCGGTTAAATGGACTATGTTTGCAGTAGCAGCTTACCCAGCCTTGATTATATAAACCCGATGCCCTGGCTGGTATTTTTAGGGTAAGCATTGGCCGGTCAGCAATGCCCGGCTTTTTTGGTTATAAAAAAGGCCCGTATAAAAATACAGGCCGCCCCTAATGCGTATTATAAATACTCACTGTATGAAGATACGATAAATAGGTATAATTAAGCCACCTTCATAGTAGCGCCTGACTAAACTTTATTTATGTTCCAATTGATCGATCAACCGGAAATCACCGGTGAGTATTTCGCAGCCGTGAAAGATCAGCTTTCGTGCGCAGGCACACAGGTAGGCGGTCAGGCATTCTTCAGTAGTTGCCCGGTTACTGTCCTCATCATACATCGGGCGTATCTTTTCCAGCGGGTCAGTAAGCTCGATCAGGTCGTTCAATGGATACCCGTACACCTGGCTACCGGGTTTAGGGATCGGTGGGTTGCGAATAAGCCGGCCCTGCACCAGCCTGTACAACATAATGTGCAGGTAACGATGGCGACTGCTGTACTGGATCAGTACTCCGGTTGCATCACTTTGATAGATGACCTCGTGCCCGTGATCCCATTTTTCAAAAGTCACTAAACTAAATCCGAACGCTATTTGGAGGAAGTCAAAAACCGTAATTGTTTTTTCGGGCGGTATGGCATATAGGTACGTTGTGGCTTGTTGCTTAGCGGTGGTCATATAAACTGTTGAATGGTCCACGCGCATTGCTGATGACTGTACAATGGAATTAGTGTGCAGGTGGTTTTGTACATAATGGTTTTGTACGCTGGGTTGGATCATACGTTTTGGTTTAACGAGTTGATGTATGCATGTAACAGGTTACTGATCGGGTATAATAACGAAAGTGAGTTGACCGAAATTTTTTTGAATAAAGTGGCCCGTATAGATATACAAGCCTGTAGTAACAACAAGAAAATAGATTCTAATAGAAAGAAACGCCAGCTCTTGCCGGCTGGCGTTTGCATTGTTCACGTCAAATGAAACAGGTTAAGAAGGCAATAGCCGGCACTTTAGTCAAGACTATTTCAAAAAAGCTTTCCAAACTAAATGAAGCTGATGTAATCTTTCTGAACCTTGAGAGTTGTCAGCCAAAGATAAACCAAGCATTGCCATCACTCTGATAGGATTGAAAACATCCTTTTTTCCAAAACCTCGAATTACCATGTGCCCATGATCAGCATCGTCTTTGATTTTTGAAATACATTGAGACCATTTGAGTTTTGGAAATTCTTTTATGAATACCTCGCCCCAATATATTCCTATATCAACGAGTAATGAATAGGTCCTAACTGTAAGGTCCCAATCATTAATATCAATATAACTTGGTACTGATTTTCTCTTTCTATCGTAAGCCTCTGGAGATAATTTTTCAATAGCAACATTATCTTTCAACCATCTTCCCAATTCTATCAGCGATTCTTCAGAAAAATCAAGTTTCAGATCTTTTGACACGCCGTCATCTGCATTAACAGCTTTTGCTAATTCCTCAAGACGCTGTTCTTTGTTCCGGATAAACCATTCCTTATAAGCTTTAAGTTCATTTTCAGACCTATTATTAAAATTAAAGCCAATAGGCAGATTGTCTATAGGTTGATACATACAAAGATTTCATAGTCAATCTTCAATGTGCCATCAGTCCAGTAATAGCTTTTTTGTTTATAGCATTCCAGTACTGTTTTCATCATGGTGGTTAAATCTTCATATACCTTGGGAGTACCTTCAACTATTACCGGAGCATAGTAGTAAATGCCTATTGAAGTATTTGTGTCATAAAGAAGAAAGTCGCCTCCTCCATTCGAAAACAGAGGAAACAAATTTCCTTCCCACAACTCTTCTTCCTGAGCGATATCATATTCCTGACAAGCTTCCTCTGCCGGTAACATGATGCCATTTTGGAAAAGAAGTAATTCGCCGATAGTTAATTCGCCGCAATCCACTCCATTTTTCCATGCATACAAGTCCCGAACGTCCTGCTTTCTAAATAGGTCATTTGGCCCCTCGATCTTTGAAAGATCAGTCCCAGGAAGCAGTCTTTCTAACAGTGGGGAGTTTGACTGCCGTAAGAAGTCTTCAAGTTCTTTTAAAGTACTACTTAACGATTCCATGTCTTTGGATTTCTATTGTGTAAAAAGAACGCCAGCCCGCAAGAGCTGGCGTTTGAGTTGTCAACAACAAATGGAACAGGTTATGAAGGCAATAACCGGCACTGTAGTCACGACTAATTCAAAAAGCTTTCGAGGCTTGCTGATTGTTGTAGTTGTTAAATGCTTATAGGCTATCAATTAAACGAAGCCTCGACTTCGTATAGGACACCCATTGAGTAAATTGCTCACCAATCTTAATTGTGTCATTGCAACTCTTTTTGAGCTGGAGCATATTGGTTTTCAATTCCTGCATCCAGGTGGAGCCTTTATTACTATCCATTTCCCATTTTTGCAGGAAAGTTTCGACATTAGAACATGTTGTTTCTGGATAGAGATAAGATTTGGTTAACGCGAAAGCCTCTTGAAAACGAATGTCTTTATCTGTTCTATTGGCTAAAATTTGAGCATCACTGATCAAAAAAGTGTCATAAAAACTTAATGCATTACTTGTTGCAAGTAATGTCTTTTTATTTTCATCCACAAGACGCTTGATCTCTATTACCGAATCATTTAGATGCTCATCATCTATCAAAAACTGTTCAAGTCCTGACCGCTCATCCTTCAATCGCCAACCATAACTTAAATTTTGATATGCCATCGGAACATATAAAGGCTGTACAAAAAGATGTACATACAGCCTTGTATCGTGTTTGTCGAAACAAAAGCCTCGTAATAAATCATTGATTGGCGACAAGATCAAATTGTTCTTATAGATTTTGAAGCCATCTTGCTTAAGTGTTGGCAACAGTTCTTTGAATATACTGCTTGACGATTCCATATCTTTGGCTTATTTATGGTATTAAAAGAACGCCAGCCCGCAAAAGCTGGCGTTTTACTTTTACAATAAGACAAACTGTAACGAATATTAATTAATCTGTCGACACTAATGGCTTTTGTTTAGGAGGGATTATGATTTTACTATTTAAATTGGGAAATAGCTTGCGTACCATAGATGCATCCATATTTGAGGTATCAATAAATTTCCAGCTTTTACCTTTATCTACTGATATAGCAATCAAAGTTGAATAAGTTATCGCTTTGCTATTAACAGACTTTAGTACCGTATGCTGGGAAATGGTACATTGAAATTCATTTTTACTCTGAAGTATGTCGGTTGGTGTATCGAATGCAATTTCATTGATCATGACTTTTTTATCTTTCAACTGCCTCATTTGTTTATCCAAAACTCCCATCATCTTTGCTTCTCCACCAACGCCAGATATAAGTATGGGGTGCAAATAACTGACATATGTTTTATAATCACCAGACTTAAATGCAGAAGCCATTAGATTTGCCTTACCCAATACTGACCGCTTCAGAGACGTTTGATCTAGAGATGATCTTTCTTGAGCAAACAAGATATTGATCGAACAAACAAATACTATTAACAATCTGATCATACTTTTATTAAATTTTTTCAACATCCCAGCCATCGTAGGAATGAACCTTGCAATACTCCGCAAGTTGATTGAAGGCAAGATTTCTTCTATGTAGTTTCTCTGGACCTAGCTTTTCGATCTTACTTACGTGGAGCTGTAATAAGCCATTTTCTATCTTTTCGATTTGCTCAAATTTATAGTTTGAGGATGATAACTCTTTGAATACTTTATCAAGTTTTAACTTGCTGCTGTCAACAAAATAAAATCCCCACTTTAATTCGCTGTCGATCGGAAAGCCATCCTGACTCATCTTATCGAACATTGCATTTGTTGTTTCAAAATCAGCATTCATTACTTTAAGGTTTTAATTTCAATGCATTGTCGCTATATTTCGAATATCATCTATCGCTTTGTCAAATGCAAAGTCCTTAATCTTCTTATCCCCTTTGAGCCTTTCTAATGAACGCACCAAAGCATCAAAAAATAAAGCTTTACCTGTTTTTACATCGCTAGACTTAAATGCATCATAATCAATAGATATTTCGATGTCCGTCTCTTTGGCTCTTGCGTTATACCTAAAAAAATCTTCCGTTTTTTCTTTATAAATAACAACGATCACATCCCAACTTTCTATTGATGCACCATAATCCTTATCCTTGATAGCAAAATTAACGGTCTGCTCGACAGAGTTCAATACTGTCCGAAAATGATCATCTGCTATATCATGATCGATTCTTCCGCTCATCCATAGTTTCATCAATAATCGCTTTTATTTAAAGTTGGCCTCGCACCACCATTGGCATCCTTGTGTTTTAATATCTGCTCGTGCTGCCACTTGTGCATTTCTTTTTTTGTTCCGCTGACTTCCTTTTTGTAATAAACGTTCTCTTTCTTTAAATATTTCTTTGTATACCTTTTCTGCTTTCCTGCTCCAAATTTATCTTCCCCTCTGGTCGTTTCTCCGTATTTTTTTACTTCTCCCGTATTTTTATCTTTTAAAGTGTATCCTTCCGCGGGCTTATTGTTCAGTTTATTACCATGACTAGCCAGTTCGTCTGTCTCACGAAGTCCGGCTTCCACCATCTCTTCGGTTTCATCTGAATATTTTACGACACCTTCAACTACCTCTTCCGCTTCATCAGCCCATTTTAGCCCTTTGGCAATATCTCCCAAAGGTAATATACCAACTGCGCTTAATGCAGCATCTTTATAATTTCCTTCTGCGAGGTATATGATGGTATTTAATCCATCAGCAATACCAAATGGGTCGAATACCCCCACAACATCTAGAAATCCATGAAACCAACCATCTTCTTTTGGGGCGGTTGTTGTTACAGTGACTGGCGCTAAGGTCATTCCTGTAGGATCGCTAGGATCGGTCGCCGGAACGCTTCCTCCAAATTTCGGAGCAGTTGAATCGCCAGGTGAGCGCCCTGTAGGATCTGCGAATATTATGGGATTATCAAATGCGAAATGGTAGGGGCTCCATCTGCGCATATATTCACACAAGGGGTCTACTTGAAAGAATCGCGCAATTTGTGCATCATACATCCTGGCATTGAAATCGTAATTTTCAAGGCCACTTCCGTCGGCAAATTCATGATCTTGCTTCTCATTTCCATTAAAGCCATACCTATTTACCGCACTTCCCGCCGCCTTTGCACTTATCCCATTCATACTAAGCCCGAACGGATAGTAATGGTTCTCCTCCACCAATGCCCCACGGGTGTGCTCAATGTGCAGCTGGTCAAAATATACCGGGTAGGTGGTGCTGGTATTGCTCACGTAAACGTACAGGTAGCCATTCTTCTCTACGTTAATGCCGCCTGCCACTTGTAGCACCCCTGCATTATCGCAAGTGCCGTCTGTGGCCTGCATCAGCGAGGCGGAGCCGCTGCCGCTGGCTACCAACTTAAACTGCTCTTCATCCAGCAGTATCCAGTTCAGGTAAGCACTTTCCGTGGTGCTGTAGTTGGTCTGGCTGTTTAAGAAACTCTGTATGCCGCTGCTGAAAACGCTGGTACTGGCAGCAGTTATTCCCGCTTCTGTACCCAGGGAAGCTACGCCGCTGGTGAACATGTTGGCCAGTACAGTGGCTATAGGCGGCAGGTTCTGCGGGTTATTGCCGGTAGCAGATGCATCATACCAGCCTTTCACATTCGCATTCACTACATCGCCCGCCATTACTTTAATCACTTTGCCCATGCCTACTACCGCACTCAGGCCCTGTGCAGTGCGCCTGCCCACTGTTAGCAATTGCACCTTTTGGTTCTGCCCGTCACCATCAAAGCAGATGGGTTTTGTCACGATCCCGTCCAACCCGCTGAATAAGGTAGCTTCAAAACCCTGGTTAGCGGTTTCCAGGCTGGCATGGTACACATCGGGTGCCTTCACCTCGTCAGTAATCATACTCCGGATATTGCCCAGGTGATCTTTTAAGAAGTAGTCAAAGGCATAGCCCGTCAGGGTGTTGTTTGCATCCCTTAATTCCCGTACCCGGCCTTCTTCGTGACTGAAGAACTGCAGTTTCGCCGGGTCTGTATTGACCTGCTCATATACAAAGCTGCCCAGGTACCAGGTGGTGGTGGTCTTTGCCGGGCTTATGGTGTTATCCGTTGTGATCTTTTTGAGTTTGTTGCCAGCGGCGTCGTACACATACTGCACGGTGCCTTTGGCAGTTACCGTGATGTTCTCCGGCAGGTTCAGGTGGTTGTAATCAATGTTGCTGATGGCTTTGTTATTGTCCTGCACCAGGTTGCCGCTCGGGTCGTAGGCATAATCCGTTGCTGTTTTGGTGGCCGGGTTGTACTTAAAGTCGCCCAGCACACTGTTCTGGTCATTATTGGCATCGGTTACCTGTTTGAGCTGGTTGCTGTTGGTTAGGTAGCTATACGTCAGGTCATCAATCTGTGCGCTGCCACCCACCTTTAAGCCCCACTGCTGCATACGCAGGATATTACCATTGGCATCGTAAGCCGTTGCCGGATTTGAGCCATCGCCCATCTTGACGTTGTAATTGATGCCGGCCGACTGGTCCCAGCCACTGGCGCTGCTTTGTGTAAAGTCCGCGCTCATTAACCGGTTCGCCGCATCATACCCAAAGCCATAGGCGCGTTTCTCCTGGCTGCCCTGGCTGCGCCATTTAATGCCCGCAATGTTGCCATTGTACTGGTTCTGGGTAAACGTATTATCGTCATAACTCAGCTGCATACCAAAGTACCGGTCCGCCTGCGGGCCGGTGCCGTTGGCGTAGTCTTTATTGATGCCCGTGAGCCAGCCGCGAATGTTATACTGGTGGTCCGCTATGGCCAGCGGCGCTGTTGTCGTACCCTTGCTGCCAAGTTTCTTTGTTTTCAGTTGCCCGAGTGCATCGTACTCGTTTTGCAGGATGGTCTTAATGGTGCCTCCGTTAATGCTTTTGCGCACCTTTACCAGCCTGCCCGCATCATCATAGTCATTGCAGGTAATAACGGTGGTCTGCGCCGGCAGCAGGCCGGTGGCATTATGGTTCTGCTTTACGGCCAGTATCCGGCCATCAAAGGCATACTGGGTGGTGGTAATGTCTATACCACCGGTGAGGTTGGTGCTGTGTGTTTGGATCACCCGGCCCCGGTCATCGTAAAAAGTAACCGTATACAGGAACGTATTGGTGCCCAGCACACGCACTTTACTGCCTGTTGCCATACCCTGTACAAAATTGGATGGTGTAATGCTGCGGGCATAAGGCGCTACGTTGTCTGATGAGGTAAGGAAGCCGGTGGTGGTTTCTGCGGTACTGAAGGTGGAAGGCATACCAGTTCCACTGGTCCAGCTGTAACCATCGTAATAGGTCTCCGTAAGTACCTTGGGATCGTTGAGTTGGTTATGGGCAAAGAAATCCGGGTCCAATGCCAGGAAATCCACCATATCGGTCCGCTCATACGGGTAATCGCCCAGCACTGTTTTTACCGGCCGGTTGAGGCCGTCGTAATAGGTCCAGATCCAGAGATCATTGGCCCGCATCTTTGCATCCTGCGTCATCACCAGCCGGTCGCGGCTGTCGTACACCATCCACGTTTCATCTGCACCGGGTACCTGCTTTACCACCATCCGGTTGCGCTCGTCGTACTCATAGCGGAAGCAGAGCTTAATCAGCACCTGTTTGCCTGCGTTGCCGCCCAGGTTCCAGCTGTTAGCGGCGAGCCACTCGGTGGCTTTGGGCGGGATGACGGTGCGCAGGTTGCCCAGGTCGTCGTACACATAATAGGTGCACAGCCAGCCGGTGTGACTGCTGATGGTGGCAGCCGTGGTAGCAATCTCTACCTTCTTCAGTACCACCCGGCCTTCTTTGTCTTTGTACTCCACCACGCGTTTACCGTGTTCATCGGTGGTCACTGTCCGGGTAAGCTCCCCGGCGTTGTAGGTGCCGTTGCTGAAGGCTACTGCGCCACTTGCAAAGCCAATGTCCCAGAGGCGTACTTCGCTGGCGTCGTTAAACTGGTAATCTATCGCTACTCCGCGGTCGCTGCCCGCCCAACTGTTGCCGGGAGCCAATGTCTTCAGCGGCCGGTTCAACGGTGATGCTTCAAAGACAGTCTGCCCATAGAACACCTGTTCACCGGGGTATTGTGTGGCGGCAAACGTTGCCTGGGCGGTAAACGGATCGGCTTTGAAGGTGCCGGTGTTCTCGGTAGACACATACGGCAGGTATTGAGCCGCCTCGCGCCCGAACACATCGTACGTGTGCATACTCACCCGGTCTTTACCCGTGGGGGTAACTCCCTTGCTCACGGATTGCAGGGGGCGGCCCAGCCCGTCGAAGTAAGCGGTGGTCTGTTTGACCTCGGCCAGCGTGCGGCCGGTGGCGGTTAGGTCCGCCGGGTCTGTGAACGGACGCGAGGCCGTCCAGGTGCGGACATAGTTCACGGGCATGCCGGCGGTATAACTGCCGGGGGTGGATTGAACAGTGACACTGGGTGTAGGGTAAACCGGCGTGGACTGGGGTTTTACCTGAGCGTTACTATTTGCTGCACCAGATAACAGCAACAGGATCATTAAAAGAGATAAGATGTAGCGCATACAATGGCTATTTAAAAGAGGTGATAAAGGCGATTGAAAGTGATTAACCAATTGTTTTAAGATCAGTTACAGTTTTCCGGCTGACCGGCGTAGTTGTAGCAGAATTTTTTGAGAACCTTGCCGTCCTGGTTCCGTATGAACTTTAAGCGACTGAACGCATCGTACTCATAATAAATGGCCTTATGGTTGGGGTCCATTTCACTGGTAATACCGGTCAGCGGATCGTAGGTATAGGTCTTTACCAGCGCATCGGCGGGCGCCAGCCGGAACTCATCTACCAGCAGGTCGTTACCGGAGGCAGCAGACAGGCGGATCGGCCGGGGCGCGGTCAGGGTTACCTGGCTGGTACACAGGTACCAGCCGTTGGGCATGAGCGTTTTGCTGGTGGCTGCCGGCCGGGGGCTGATATTCGGGTCTGTTGCTCCCTTCATCCAGAATGAAACCGTATAGCTTCCTGCAGGCAGGTTGCTTGAGGTAACCATATAGCCATTTTCAAGAACATTCATGCAACGCCTGCCGGTAACGGCATCTGCATATTCGTTGCATGCATCCAGCTCCAGGCCGTTTACGCTCTCTTCAAAGCTGGTGGTCACTGTCTGCTCGGCTGTGGTGTTGGCTACCATAGCCGTAAGTAGGTGTGCACTATTCCAGCGGTACACATTTTTTATGCCGTTCACTGTAACGGCGGTCTGCATATTACCATCGGTGCCATATTCCAGCGCCAGTTCCTGGTTAAAGCCGGGTTGTACTACCTGCGAAGGGCTATGCGTATGGGTAACGGGCTGGGCGGTCTGCAATTTGTAATAAGCCAGTGGCAGCCCTTTATCGGTATAAGTAATGATTTCGCCGGTGGTGGCCAGGTTATCGGTATAGCTCATCCGTTTAACCGGTTTGGACAGCACGTTGTTGGTCTTCAGGTCGTTGATAAACGAAGTACCGGCGGGCGTGTAGTCGCTGGCATACCAGTATTTTACTTCGCGGGCTTTCTGGTTGCTGGCCGTTACGGCTACACTTGTCGGTTCGGGGTTGGCAGGATTGGCATAGGTGTACGTAGTTGTAGCCAGTGTCTTCACATTGCCGGCATCATCAAACTCGGTTTCAGTCTTGCTCTTCAGGTAACTCCAGCGCTTGTAATGGTAAAAGAGGTTTACTTTATAGATTTGGGGCAGGTTCAGATAATCTGTAGTCCCGTACTGGTTGCAGAACGCGGATTTCACCCGTGCAATGGCCACGGAAGGATAGCTGGCGTAGATGTTGGTATCAATGCGCATTTCGTTCTCCGTTTGCCGCACTTTCACCAGCCCGGTCGCGCTGTTCTTATATACCACCTTTTTCCATTCCATGCCGTTATTGGGTAAGTAGCGTGTTAACGGTACTCCGCTAAATACGTCCGTGCCGCCAATGGCATTGGGATACTGGTCGGGGAAAAGGCTGTAGTAATGCACCAGGGCGCCGTTACTGAAATCATTGCCATCACACTCTATTACCTGTGTGTATTGAACGTGGTAACCATTGTATATTTCCAGCGGCCTTTTGGGCGTTGAGGCTATAGTGAGGATGTCGCCGGACCGGTAGGCGCAGACTACACCTACATTTGTCCATTGGCAGTTGGGATTAGACACCGTTTGTTCGCTGATGGAAGTATATTGGGGATAAATGGTTCCATTGCCGGAAGACTTGCTTAGATCGTCTATAGCGGCATAATAAAAGGTCTTTACGGTTTCTGCACCGTTTAAGGAAAACTTGCGCACTTTTTTGATCCGCAGGCCACCCACTGTTTTATTCAGATCGGCCTGGGGATCATAGATGGTGTTGGCTTCAAACTCAAAGGTTTCATAGCCACCGGTAGGATAGGAAATTTTGGACAGGCTGCCGTTAATGGCATAACTGGCATCTGCACTGCGGTCGGCATTTGCATTGGGGAAAAAGCTGTTGTACGACGGATCGTCGGGCGGCGGAATAAAGCTGGTATTGGACTTCCCGTTAAAGTATCCCCAGTGGTCCTGCGCATAGGTGAACCGGGGCGGTATGTTGTTCAGGTTGGTGTACTCGAGGCTGTACTTGTTTTGCAGCGCCGTTCCGGAATAAAAGGAAACGTCTTTGAGGAAGAAGCGGTCTTCGTTCTGGCTCCAGTTGTTGGAGAAGGAGGCATTGGGCGTCACGGTGTAATAGGTGAACAGAACATCGCGGGTTGCGCCGGCCTGCGCAATATGCATGGCGGAGCACAGCCGGTCGTTGTTGTAATCAAACGTGATGGTTTCACCGGCGGAGTTCTGTATGGTGGTCAGTTGGCAATTCCGGGTAATGAGCGAGGTGATGCATTCTTTCATACTGGCCGTGAAAGCAGGCGGATCGCAGGTATAATGGGGCACCGAGGAATTGCCGTTGTCCTGGTTCAGCGGTGCGGTCCTGGTCTGGTTATAACTGGTTTTCTCGCCAATGCCGTTATTGGGTATGTAATAGGCAAAAGTGACCCACTTGCCGGAGGCATAGTCGATGCGGTTGAGGTACCAGGCGGTGGGTACATAAAAGTTCCGCACGTTGCCGCAGCCGGTACGGGTGTTCTTGTTTTCTTCTGTGGCCCCGGTACCGCCAAAATGGTACACGTTGCCGAAACCGTCGGTAACGCGGAAGCCCTGCAGGTAACCGGAAGCATTGGTGCCATCCTTTTCGATCTTCAGGTTGCTGTGTTCGAGCAACTGTATGTTGCGGCTCTCATCGAGGATAAAAGTCCCTGCAATACCATTGAAGTTAAAACTGAACAGGTCGTGCTGGTTGTCTTTCTGGGTCAGCGGTACCGGGTTGAATGTATTGAAGTAAGCGAGGTTGGCCTGGTCGGGGTACACAAAGTTGGCAGGTGTGGCTATCCAGGTGGAGTTTTCATCGGCAGCGCCGAAAACGGTCCGGGTAATGACCCCGCCGGCTAAAAAGCGCCAGCCGAGGCCGAAGGTGGTTTTACCGGCATCTGCTTTTAACCCGCCGGTGGTGTATTGCAGCGATAAAGGCAGTGTTTCGGGACCGGTTTTGAGGGTGTGCAGGCTGATATCAATGCCATAGGTACCGTTGGCGCTGCTGGAACGGAACTTCGTAAAGTCGCCCAACTGGGCGGCTTCGGGCGATGGGGGTAGTACGGCAATAACGTCGTTATACGGCGTTACAGCGGTCGGTTGGGAAAATGCGGCGAAGTGCAGAAGTAGCATGCACACGCCGATGCACGACCGGAGAAAGGATTGTTTCATATACTTGCTTTGAATGGTTGTATTTATCAATTATGAGATAGGTATCGGTCGGATGGGTTCCTGCAAGCAGCAGTTTACCACGTGTAGCCCACCCTGAACTGCCACTCGGGGGTAGCCGGTTGATGCCTGCTGTGCAAAAAGTCGTACAGCAACTGCACCTTCACTTCCTTCTTTCCCTTGAGTTTGGTTTTCTTGGTCAACCCTGCCAAAGCGCTCTTCTGCCAGGCGTCCAGATTGTTCAGCGTGGCTTCCAGGTCACGGATGCTTTGCAGGTAGTTGAGTTCATACCCACCGGTGAGCCAGAAAGAACCCTTGATCTTTAGATCAAGGAAAGTCCTGAACCCGATACCCTCTTGGCTAAAGCGGATGTGAGTAAAAGGTTGTCCCCATCCAATTTTGTATGCGAGGGCAAGGCCTGTTGTACAGCCGTCTGTAAATTGGTAGCCTGCGGAGAGTGCAATAGTGGTAAGACTGGGCAACCAGCGGTTGCTTTTTTGCGAGGAGACATCCACCCCGTAGCGTACCCGCTTCCAGAAGGTTTTGGTCCGCTGGCTGTTGGGTGTAAAGTCGGGCATGGCCAAATCGTTGCCGCCGCCGCCGGGTAGTTTGAGCTGGTTTTTGAGCTGGTTCAGCTGGCTTTGGGCCTGCTGCAGTTGCTGCGCTATTAATGCCTGGGGGTTAACAGTATTGGTACTGCCAATAGAGCCAGCAGCGGTTCCTCCGCCGAGCCGCTGCTGCAACTGCTGTTGCACGCTGGCCCGCGTTTGCAGGCCGATTAAGCTTTGCGGGCTGCCGTAGTTTTCGGGTACCCCAAACAGCTTCGCCAGCTGGCTGTGCTTCTTCAAAAAGTCTTTGTACAGCTTGGTTTGTCTTAAAGCGGCCATTGCCTTTTGTTCGGCTTTCTTCCGGTCTTTCAGCAAGGCTTTGTATTCGGTTAGCTGGGCGCTGTAGTAGTATGCCTGTTTATTCCAGCCCTGCAATTCTTTTACCAGCCCTATCTCTTTGAGCCGGCTGGTCAGTTCCTGTTGCCGCTGTTTCAATTGCTGTTTAATGGTGTTGGCTATTTGCAGCTTGCTCTGGTATTGCTGCAGCAGTTGCTTTGCTTCTGCCAGTTGTTTGGGGTCGGCTTTTCCTTCGAGGTATTTCAGTGTGGTAGCCAGGGTATCGGCTTCGGGAATATATTCTTTCAATACAGCCGTGGTGTCTGTACCGCCTAACTGTGCCTTCCAGCGGCTGTAGCGTTCGTCCGTACCGGTAAACAGCTGTTGAGCAGCCGTGCTGTCTTTCGCCTGTACTTTCTTTTTAAGTTGGTGCTCCTGCTTTTCGAGTTTGTGCAACCACTTGTTCAGGCCCTTGCCGGTCTGCGCATCCAGCGAGGCCATGCGGCCGCGCAGGCTGTACAGGAAGCGGGTGACTTGTTGCTGGTTCAGGCTCGTATCCAGTGGCTCCTGGGCGGAAATAGCGGAAACGAATAATAAGGTTAGGATGGTAGCAGTTAAGTGCAAGTGGTTGATCGAACCTGCATTAGGAGTGACAGGATCGTTAGCAAAACTAAATTGGGTTGAAAATACGCACCAAAAAAATAGCTGAATATTTTATGCAAAGGACAGCATATTTTATGCTTTCCGAACTTGTACGGAAAGCCATAAACGTAGAAGCTGCTATGCGATACGGGGTTGTACTAAAAAAGCATACGTACTTTTACGCATTGACCAGCTGCCGGGCATTTTGCCTACTGGTTGTTTTGCTGCTGCTGTTGCCTGAATAACAGGGTCTTCTCTCTTTCACTGGCAAGCAGTCGTTCATACAATTCGATCACCTTGTCAAGCGGGTTATAGGTGCACTGGAAATTATAAGAAGCGCTTGCCTGATCGTGCATATGTTCAATATGAAATATCAAAGCTTCTTCGCTAAAATTTTTAATGGCTTCAGGACTAACGCCCAGCACCTGGGATATCTTCAGCAAAACATCTTCCGCTATCGTATCGCTGCTTTCGATCCTGGAAATGGTGGCTTGGTTCATCCCTAACTTTTCGGCCAATACTTCCTGTTTGATGCCGCGCAGTTCTCTTATTTTACTGATCTTTCTGCCGATGTTCATTGTTCCCGTCATGATACAATTTTAGCAGCCAGCAAGGTACAACGGAATTACATATGGGACCAGATTGTTTTGCCTGCACGTTAGTGAGCGTTTGTAAGAACAACTTTCGTCGAAGGCTCTATCGTGTAAAGCGAAGTATTCGTCACCATCAACTGTGACTTATCGTCTGTCTATCTGTCCACTTGTGCAACACGTCGGAATAAGTTGATGCATCATGTTGCAATTCTTAAATTAGCTGGACATATGAGAAAGTTCATGCGCTACACTATCCTTAGTATTGTCCTCCTGATAGCCGTTTTTCTGCTGTTCACCGGTTTTTTCGCCGCAGCGGAGAAACCACCCATCTCTAACAAACTATCCAAGTCCGGGCTGCTTAGCGATCTACGTTTCCTGGACTCGGCTGTCAGAACAGGCCATCCTGTTAATTACAAAGCACAGTTGGTCACCCTCCGGCCATTGATCGACAGTGTCAGGAATTCTGATATGGACAGCCTGACCAAAGGAGAATATCGTTTTATCATAGGCAAAGCCTTATCTATGATCGGTTGTATACATACCAGCCTGGAAAGCAACCCAATGCTAAGTAGCGATCAGCATGCTTACTTTCCCTTACGAGTTAATTTAATTGCGGGTCACTTGTACTACACTGGAACATCATCAACGATCGTTAAGCGTGGAGCGGAGATCACCGAGATCAACGGTATGCCGGTGTCCAAACTGCTCGGTCAGTTAAGAAATTATGCTGCCAGTGACGGAGGCACCGATGCATTCTCCTCACAGTATCTTCATGCAATGGCCGGGCAACTCATTGCGTTGTACTTCACTTACCCGAAGCAATATAAATTAAGATTGTCAGACGGTAAAATGTTAAGCCTGACATCGGTTAATGACCCGGAAACTGACAAAGTAAAAGCGGATGACCAGGTGTCAGTGCGCTCACTTAATGCATCGACCACATTACTGAAGATCCCAACCTTTAGTAGCAATGAGGATTTTGCCGACATTTTCAAAACGATCAATAGCCTACATGTGCAGAACCTTGTCATCGATCTCCGCGGAAATACCGGCGGCGACCGGGATGCAGCAGTAGCGCTGTTCAGTCACCTGGTCAACAACTCCTTTAGTTACCAGATCTTGCAACCTAAACAGTTGCATCCCTATGCTTTTCTGAATGGCAAAGGCAAAACCTACTACGTACTTTCTTTCATCAAGTACAACATCGGTAATTTCTTTAAAGGTAAGCGTACGCCTCTCGGACGTTCCTTTTCTTACGCATTCAAGTCGTCGAAAGAGTTATACAAAGGACACCTGTTCGTACTTACAGACGGGTTCACCGCTTCGTCGGCCACCATGGTCACCTCCTGGCTGAAGCAGCATACCAATGCCGTTTTTGTAGGCCGGCAAAGCGGCGGCGGATACAATGGGAACGACGGCGGCTCATTTCCCCTGATCACGTTGCCCTGTTCAAAAATGGTGCTTCGGTTCCCGGTTTACAGGCTGATACTTGATCCGGGTTCTGAAAAGCGCGATGGGATAATACCGGATCACCTGGTGGAATATAATTTAGAAGATGTGCTGTCCGGCAAAGATAAGGACCTGGAAAAAGCATCTACATTGATAGAGGCGACAAGCGTACATTGACCTGATTACAGATCAACGTAAGCTTACATGTTGATGAATATCCCCTGAAAATCTTGACAACAGAAAGTTAATCACTTATAATTTATTTACAAAATAGTGCTACCAAAGGAAACGAAACGACATTAATTCACTACTGCGCATTCCCGCTGTTTACCCTATATTAGTTTTATGAGATTCATCAACCTATTAGTTATATTGTTGTTGTGCTGTGGTACAACTGCGCTTGCGCAGCAGGGCGCAGATAAATTGGACATTACCATTGATACCGAAAGTGCAGAAGCCATCTGCCGGCTGTTGCACGCCAGGAAGGTCGATACAACTTTGATCGCGCAGGCGGCCGACCTGTATGGCAACCGCCTGCTGATCCGAAAGGTGCAGGGATACAGCGGGTTCGGAAAAGACGCTTTCGTCGCCTCCCTGAAAGAACTGGCTGAAACCGGCACCATAAAGAAAGCAGATCCATACAACTGGAAAGTAGTGAAGGCGCAGTTGCCGCAGATAGAAGCCCTGCTGCAATACATCCGCAGCAACCGTGTCACCTTCCTGCAACAGATCAAAGCCCTCATCATACCTTTTACACCTGCTGGCCTGGAAGCGAAGGCCAAAGCCTGTTTCCTGGTGGGCGGCGGATCACTGGGCTTTACCACCGGCAGCGACCCAACGTTCAATGTTGCCCTGCAAAAGATCGGCAATGATGTGCAGGGGCTGCAATACCTCGTGGCACATGAGTTATATCATACCCTGCAGGATGCCGGTCAGCATACGCGCCAGATCAGGCCTGATACCACGGTTACCTATCCTGTAAAAGCCACCTATTACCTGTTGTACAACCTGTGGGCAGAAGGGACGGCGAATTTTGTAGGCGACCTTTCCAAAAGCACATCCGGTAAGGCGTTTACCGTTGAACAGAAAGCCGTTTACCGGAAGAATGCAGACCGCAGCCGTACTAACTTCCAGTTGTTTGAAACCTTGCTCTACCGCCAGTACCACGATACCACCGCCCGGTACAGTGATCTGTACAATATTGCCTTCACCACCGCCTTCGACGAAACAGCTTATGCTGCCGGCTACGATATCTGCCGACAACTGGCCACCCACCTGGGAGACAGTTCAGTTGCCGCCCTGCTGCTCAAAGATCCCCTGGAATTTACCACTGCTTACATTGCCTTGTACAAGGCCCATCCGGACGATCCGTCGTTCTTCCGTTTCAGTTCTTCTGTAGAAGCCATTATTGCCGCGCTGGAGCCGTGGAAGGGCAGAATATGAGGGAAGGGGCATGGAAATGAAAATTTCAAAAGGTAAAATCAGAAAAAGAAAGTGTATGCTTTTGCCCTGGCTGACTGATGAAGTTGTTCTTTATTTACCAATAAAAGGACCTAAAAAGTCGGTTAACATCTTCCCATTGTTTAAGTTATGTTATTAATTATGTCTACTCAAAATCTTGACAACAGTAAGTTCATCCTTATAGTCTATTTACTAAAAATAGCACTACTTAGGAAACGGCAATGGAAGCGAAATTTCACTGTTTGCCGTCACAAAGAGGTCAAAGTATCAGCGAACACTTTGGGTTAATAAAGGCTGTGGACATTGGTGTTAGCTGTGCTGGCACTAGCGCGATATTCTTGGCCTTTTCTTTCGTCCGGATATGACATTTTCAGAAGGTTGATCGTGGCAAGGTTGTATTTGTTGCGGTGGGCTTTGCTGGTCAGCGAATCTGACATAAACGGTCCGGTCGCCCTGCACATGACCGTCCATATCCCGCACGGCAAGTCTGGCTCCCGCCTGGTCCGCAAAGTTCACAAATCCGTAGCCCTTACTTAAACCTGTTTCCTGATCAGTAATGATCCTTACGGAAACCACATCACCGAACTCACCAAATAAGTTAGTCAACTCCTTTTCAGTGGTCTCCCGGGAAAAACAAACAACAAATAATTTATACATAATACCAATTGGTGTAAATATAACACTTAGGTATTTTGGTCACAAGAGCTTCGTAACATTTGATCAACGTTCGTTCTCGCTCTCTGCCAAATAAAAAAGACCGGGTTCTACCGGTCTTCCTGCACTATGCGATACATTTTTCAGCTTGAACCGGTTTACCCAGTGTTTGCCCGCGCTCGGCCCAAATGGCCTGTACCTTGCGACCCGCTTCCTCGGGGCTGATGCGGATATATTTGTAAAAATGGGCCAGCACTTTGTGTCCGCTCAGCTTCATGATCAACTCTACCGGTGTACCGGCCATAAATTCATTGGTACAGAAAGACCGCCGCGCGGTGTGGGAACTTAGCCATTCGCATTTGGGCTTGACCTCTATTATTGTTTGGTTGCCCTTGCGGTAAGAGAATTGGACCAGCTCGAACAAACCTGCCCGTTTTCCAACCTCACGGATGCGCTGGTTGAATCTATCGTTCTGCATCTTTGGTATCTTGCCGTTATAGCGGTCCAGTATCTCCTGTGCTTCCGGGCGAAGCGGAACAAATACCCAATGGTCCGTTTTCTTTTGCTTCTTTTTGAGAAAACCGTCTTTGATGTTCACCTGGTCGATACTGGAGTAGTCGGAATAACGCATGCCGGTCAGGCAGCCGAGTACGAACATATCGCGCGTGACTTCCAGCAATGGCTCGCCGGTGAGGTCGGTCTGGTAGATCAGGCTGATCTCATCCCAGGAAAGGTAAACGGCATCGGATTCCTCACCGGGGGCTTTCAGCGTGGTCAGGTCCATCGGGCCGGTCAGTCCCTTGCGCATGCGGTTATTGAGAAAGCAGCGCAGGTAATTCACATACAGGCGAATGGTATTTAACATCAGCCCTTTTTCTTCGTCAGGCCGGTCCTTGTATTTACGTAGTGAATAATCGAAGGTCAAAAAGTCGATATAGGCTTCCCCGAAGTCCATGTCGAAACTCTTGAAAGTGATCGGCTGCCCACGAAAGGCTTCAAAGCATTTGAGGCTATAACAAACATCCCGGAACGTCTTGATCGTTGCCTTGCTGACCTTACGCGCTTTGAACTTTATAAAATCCTCGAACTGATAGAAAATGTCCGTATTAACGGTCGCCTGGGTGATCAGGGTAGCTTCGTCCTGTTTAAGTGTGGCGGTATCAAAGTCCCGTGAAAATTTTTCCTTGACAAAATCCAACGGTTGCAACTTATGGTCCAGTGCGAACGTGATGATATCTTCGGCTACCCGAAACATCGTTTGCAACCTTGCGTTAAGGTCCTTCGCTTTGCCATATACCTCGGGCAGATCATCCGCAACCTTGCGGCTCTTGCGGTTCCAATACCTCGGCGGCAAAGCAATGCCGGTATCCAGCTCGGTCCGCTTGTCAGAAGTGTAGCAATATTGTATCTTGATCGCGCTTGTTCCATCCCTCCGGGCCTTGCCCTTTTTACAGATGAGTGTTAATGGTAGTAACATGGTTAGTCTATTTTTCAGTCTATTAAAGTGTTACCAGACCGTGTAAAGTTACTAACGCCAAGAGGGTGTGAATGTTGTAATTAATTGAAAATAAGCAACTTATAGTAAAGCTGCGTAATGATAGGTAAAGTTTATAGCCCGTATTTATTTAATTTTTAATTTGAACATATTATTAGCACCTCAGCTGTTTCAGAAGCCTCCAAGTGTTTTTTTGAGTGTGTAAGCTTGCTGTGAATAAAATGACCTGCTGATACGACTTCAACTAAGGCGAAATACACCTTTGCCAAACTTACCAGTCTTTCTATAGTAATAACTCTTGGATGCGAACCCTTAGTCTCATCGTATGGAGAATATGATAGTACAAGTTTGGCTCCGATATTACTAACTTTATAAAACATGCTTTCAAAGGCTTTCGGTGCCTGGCTTCTAATACAAAATGGAGATTGGTGTCTGTCTTCACGATAAAGACCTCGACTTAGCACTTTTTGCCCTCCAGCAACCATGGTCGAAATTGTTGGTAAATCTCTTTTTGAAAGAGTCTCTAAAACATGATAAAATCGACTGTAATGTTCTCGTGTATATGGAGGGTCGGCATACACGACCTTAGTACCTTTATCCAATTTATTTAGTGCCTCTTCAAAGTCCATGTTCATGACTTGATGGTCTTGTGAAGAAACAGGTATTTGTTGATACTTATTTACCCATTTTACGAAGGTCGCTAGCAAATTGATCGATCTGTCTTTATTTGCAGCTTTACCTAATGAAGGTTTGATTTCGCCAGCTAAATTTCTAGGTCTCAGCGGTTGCGCAAATTGTTTGCCTACAGTATTGACACACTCACTAACCGTGCTCAGTATTGCAGCCATTAATGTATCTCTGAACTTTGATGGTACATTTTCAACTTGTTCTAATAAGGCGTCAATCTGTATAGCCTGTTTGTAGGAAAAATATATACCTCCGAAATATCGCAATGCAAGAGTCTTCTCATTATCTAAATTTTCAGATTTCAGCACTTGAGTTACATCTTTTAACAAATCGAAAAATTCTGATTTTGCCATTTCCGCTGCTGTTAACTCATAACTACGAAGTGATCCGTTTTCTATTACATTACAAAGATTTTCGGGATTGAGATTAATTAATGCCATTGTTATAGCTTTTTCTTCATAAGCTATTAATGGTTCTGAAATGACGGTTATTTTTTTATACAAAGCTGATTTCGTGGCATTTTCAATAAAGTCTGTCAAAAATTTATTTTCAATCCTAACAGGACTAAGTAGTGCAGAGCAAATAATTCCTGAGTAGCGTTGTATGTCGACTGCGGTTACTGGCCTATATTTGGAAAGCTTTAATGCAACACTTCCGGAACCCGAAAAAAGGTCGCAAACTCGGCCAAAACCCGGGTCAATTCTATTAACTGTTTCTTCAATGAAATCCAGTATTCTTAACTTGCTACCTAAATAATTGATGGGGCGAAATACGTCATTTGTATTTACTTCGTTATCAACCAAGGTGTTGGGACTATATAATAACAAATTGTAATTGCTTAAGGACGAAAAAAATGTTTTACAAAGATAGTAACGCTAATTTGTAACTTTGGTATAAATGATTTCAAACAAGTTTAAATATAATAAGAACAATTCTGTAGATAGCTCTCACGCATTGAATAATTTGATCATACAAGGTGATAATGCGTTGGTTCTTAAAGAATTAAATGAGTATTGGGGTAAAGTAAAATGTATTTATATTGATCCACCTTATAACAATGGCGAAATTTACACTCACTATAATGACAAATCGAATCACGGCGATTGGTTGAGTGAAATAGAGGAAAAGCTAAGGCTTTTAAAGCCCTTTCTATCAGAAGATGGTTCTATTTGGATATCTATTGATGACAAAGAGATGCATTACCTTAAGGTCGCTGCGGACAGAATTTTTGGTAGAGAAAATTTTGTTACAACAATTGTATGGCAACATCGAACTACACGTGAAAACAGAAGTGTATTTTCAAACAACCACGAATATATCTTAGTGTATTGTGCAAATCCAGTTTTCTTTAAGAAAGAAAGAAATTTTGTTCCCCTTAATGACGAAATAATCAAACGTTATAAAAATCCGGATGACGATCCTAGGGGGCCATGGCAGTCGATATCAGTAAACGTTCAAGATGGTCACGCTGTTAAAACCCAATTTTATGATATTGTAAGTCCTAATGGCAAATTACACATTCCGCCCAAAGGAAGATGCTGGATATATAATAAGGAACGCATGAATCGAGAGATTTCGGAAAATAATATTTGGTTTGGTAGGGATGGTAACGGTGTACCTAGACGTAAAAAGTTCTTGATAGATAGCAATGAAGGACTAACACCTGAAACTCTCTGGCTTGCCGACCAAACAGGGACGACAAAAAGTGCTAAAAAGCATATATTGAAGCTATTTCCAGATGAAAAGGTTTTTGATACCCCTAAGCCGGAAGAACTAATGAAACGAGTTATTGAAATTGCAACAAACCCTAATGATATAGTATTAGACTGCTATTTAGGCTCGGGCTCTACTATTGCAACCGCTCATAAATTAAACCGACGTTACATTGGCATTGAAGAAGGCGATCATATCGCAAACATTGTTGTCAAAAGACTGAAAATGGTTATCGATGGAGAACAAGGTGGTATAACTAAGGTAGTAAAATGGAAGGGTGGTGGTGAATTTTCATTCTTTACATATGTCCAAAACATTCACAAAGAAAACGATATAATTGTGGAGCATTGCTTAAGTTGAGAAAGGCTTTTCATATAAAATCTAACTCAATTTATATTGTCACACTAAGAGGTATTGAATGTTAAGTATTTTAGACATAATATAATTAAAGATTACAGCGTAAACTGACCATTAATAATTAATCAAAAACATCTTACGACTGTTTCAATTATTCAATTTTATGTACGTTTGCCTTCCCAAACCATTGCTCTGCTTTTCCGATGATTCCTTGTTCCGGATTATCCATATAAACTATAAGGTTTTCTTTTGAGCGCGTACAACACACGTAAAATATTTTTTGGGTTTGTGCCAATACATATTCGGAGCCACCGCCAACAAAAAGGTTTCTAAAGTTGTAATCACTATACCACTTACCATTATCAAGTATCACTAATACATCGTCAAATTCAGCGCCTTTAATTTTATGCTGTGTTGAAAACGGGGTAAATCCTTCCAAATAATAAAAAAGGTTTTGAAAAGCAGAGAACTTTATCTCTTTAACTCTACCATATAAATAAGCTTTTTCATTCATGAATTTGGTAAGACGCTCGTCAATACGGACTAATCCTTTTTGATTCGCAAAATCTATGACTTTTTGAATCGTACTATCTCCCATAGCATCCATCTCATGAATAATTTCTTTAATGGCTTTCTTGTCCTTGATAGATGTTACCCGTAATTCTGTTCTCCTCAAAAATTCATTATAATCTTTATTTTTGTATAGATGAACCAAAAATTGGATCTTGAAAAGATGACGTATTAGATAATCGCGTTTCGAGCCTTTTTTATTTGTGTCCTGCTCATCTTGTTTTTTGTCATCTATAAGTGCGTCCTTGGTCTGATACATTACGCTCACTTCAGCAAATGGAAGGTCTTTTAATTGATTGTACAATGCAATATTTATGGGGTCCTGCAACAGCGTGTCGCGCTTAGATACGCCCCTGCTACGCAAGTTAACTTGCAATACTACTTCATCAAAAGACTTAGAAGCATCAATATCCAAACGCTGATCTTTTATCGCTTTTTTAATCTCAGATTTGAATTTAAGTATGGGATCTCTATCGTATATTTCCATTAATGCTTGAAATCCAACCTTCGGTGCAATAAGATTGTGTGTAAGGTTGAGCTCTTTGGTCTTCTTTGAATTCTTAAAATCCCAATCTGCAAAATGCTCGGTTGCTTTTATGTAATCAAGGTTTTTTGTTGTCGAATGAAGAAACTTTATAGATCCTTGTTTCACCGCACCATTAATCATATTAGGTGCATTTTCATCTTTAGATGGTTTCTGTCGAAGACCATCAGTACGTAGGTTGTTGGCCAAATCAATCACCGATAAAGGATTGCGCCTATTTTCTTCTTTTTTCACCTCATGAACCAAGAGATTTTCAGGAGTGCGGTATTCATTTAAATCACCAATACCATCCTCGTAGATGGCCTGCATTGCATCACCGAAAAAACCGATAATATTTCTGCGTTTGCTGCGGTTTAAATGCACGAGAAATATTTCCACGACTTTTTTATGTGTATCTTGATATTCGTCAATAAAGATAAATTTAAATTTATCTTTAAGGATATCGCTTAACTTGGGATAAGTGGCGTACATGTGTTCTGCCAATACAATCAATTCATCGTGTGATATGATACCTTCGCTTAGACGCAGCCATTCTTTATATTGCACGCCTTCTTGAAGGTTGTCAAAAAAATCGACTTGTACTGGCGCGTCAAAGGTCGGTATTTGTTCGACGCTTATATCATTGATGAGATCTATGAGCGACCGTTTTAATTCCTTTTGAAATGACTTGATATTATTCCATAAGAAATCGTGGATGGTACTAACGCTTAAATTGGAATGGTTAACCCGATGCTCGATTTCCTTTACTGCAGCGTTCGTGAATGTCATACAGGCAATTTTTGCCGTAGGATTTTCTTGAATTACCCTTCTGATCACGTTGACCAAAGAAAATGTTTTTCCGCTACCAGCACCACCACTCAACAAGAAATTTTCTCCCCTTTCTATGTGTTGGAATATTTGTTCTACTTCCGGTTCCATTTTAATCTTGTTTGAGCCATGTTAAACCTTCTTTAATATAAGCAGGTATTTGCCAATTACTAAATTTCGTGTCACTGTGATATAGGATGTCCAGCGCAAAATGGGTTTTCTTCTTGATGCAATTATTTGCCAAGTAATACGGCCCGTGTTTCGGAACAGCGTCAAGATATCGTGCATTTTTCAGGCCTCTAAAAGAATCTTTATGCGTATCGATAAATGCGCGGTTGACATGTATAAAAGAATCTTCAAAACTACGTGCATTGTAAGTATCCTCTAATGTTTGATATATAATGCAGAGTCTTCCTTTACTGTCCTTAATCCATGAGAGACCGCTTTTATGCAAAATTTTATCTACCAACGAATGCTCTTTAAGCTTTTGTAAGGTTGGAGCGGAAAGAAAAAATGAAAGAGCACTGTTGGAATAGCCCACGCCATCGGCTACCTGGCATGATTCACCTGCAGCATCAGTGGTATCAAGATCAGTGATGATAAGAGATTTTATGCCTAAAAAGTCTATGAATTTTTCAAAAATTTGTGAATATGCTCCCACCTCCACAATAGAAATATTCTGTGACAGTAACGGAATCTCGTCTAATTGTTTTTTTTCAGCATCACACTGGGCTTGGTATTCCACGTCCATTTTTTTCATAATGGTTGGCAAGAGTATACGTTCAGTATCCCCTTCGATAAGTATTGCCTTATCAGCAAAAAAGAGTTCGGCCCTACTTATGGTTAGATACTGTTTTAAGAATTCATATTGCTTTGGGTCGGCCTTGTAAGCTTTGATAAGATCTTTTAAATTTTTAGCGACGACTATCTTTTTTTCCCTTTTAAAATACTTGATATCATTAAAGAAACTTTCAGATACTATATGCGATGAATGCGTACTAACGATGGTCTGCAAGTCCCTATTTTCGCCATCATCTCTTGTAATACCTTTTTCTAGCAGCGCCTTAATATTCTTCATGAAAATATACTGCATTTGTGGATGAGTATGTGCCTCCGGTTCTTCTATAAATAGGAGGTTAATATCCGCAGGCTTTTCATTCTTATCCTTCTTGAATTTTTGGAGGAGAATTTCAATTTCAAAAATCATGCTAATGAGGTTCATATATCCCAGTCCATTATAGTGCTCTGGCAAACGTTCCTTTTCATCATGTTTATACATCACTGTGGTGTTACCTTCAAGTAGCTCTCGATGTTGCAGGGTAGAAATTATTTCGATAATGGAATCGTCCTGTTTTATCCCACCGAACTGCCTTACTTTGGCAATCACATCTTCAAACAATTTGGCATAAATTCCATCTAACTGCACATCCGTTTTGGAAAGTGTATACTTGAAATCATCGATCGCTTCTAATTCTGCCTGATTTGCTTCTGCTTTTTTATAAATATTGGAAGATAAGGCAGATAGCGCCTTATTGGGTTCCTTGTTCGAAACATCTCGCCTTGCATTTATAACTTCAAAGCTTATTATTTTATTAATAGCCACTCTTTCTTTGAGGGCTGTGAGATCAATATAAATCTTATCATCTTCATAGGGATTATTCTTATCATCGATATTATAAGAGATTGCTTTTTCAGTGTAAGAGAAGTAGTCTTTTAGGTGAACGCTTAAGAAGTTGCAAATATCCTTCGTCATCTCAACTATATTAGCTCGTTCCGTTGGAGCCGTGGTATCTATAAGTGTTTTCCCTAGTTGCTCATTCTTAGCTATAGTGACTGCGATAGCGTTTTCTGTGACCTGCCTTTTACTTGCTTTTAAAGTTTCTTGAGCTTTATAGGTAACATAATCGGATTTGAGTTTTTGATAGTTACTAAATGAAAGGGCATATTCAAACCCAAGAACGACTGTGCTATTTTCAGGTTCTAAATCCATCATTATCCGACTAATATTTATTAGGTCATCCTTTTCATCATAAGAGATAAATAATTTTAAGGAAATTCCTGTGAATGGATAATTTTCTTCGATAATATCAGATTCTAGTAGGATTTTCAATTCATCTTTAAATTCGATATTGAAATCTTCAAAGCTGAATGATCGCTTCCCCTTTTCTCCTATAGTTTTTTCCAAAATAGTAAGAAGAGAGGTCTTTCCTGTATTATTCTTTCCGATTATTAGTGAAAGCACCTTTTCGAGGTCAAGTTCAAAATCTTTAAGTAGACGATAATTTTTAACTTTAATTTTGGTTAATATCATTTTACGTAATTGGTTAGGCTTGTATAGGATTGAAAGATAAAGATAAACGTTTATTTAGATCCTGAAAACAAAGCATCTAGCAATCTGAGAGAGGCTTCGATTGAGTATGTTTTGGTATTTCAATGTTCCAATTTATATCAATCTTATCGTGATTATTGGGTGCTGAAAATGTGATGCTTTTGTTGGAAAGTCGAATCATTTGGTAACCTCGTCATCTTCCTTAAGATTCATATATACCAACCAAACTTGCATAGTAGGAACTAATAGTTATAATGGTTGTGCTTGGTCTAATCATATATTAAACGATCCTATATGAAATTTACTATCTCTAAACCGTTCTTAATTGGTTTAAACACCTTGTTTAGCTTACCAAATGATTCGAATATATTCAGTCTGGGAAGCAACGGTGTCGTCCCCAGACTGGGCACAAACTATTATTAAAAGCACTGAAAAGTACTTAAATCATATATTAAAAGGTTTGAGGTTGGTGCTGTTTGGTCTACTTTCAGTTTATATGGCTCAAATTGTTACTTAGAACGAAGTAGGGTTATGAGATTTGAAGCAGTTTACCTAGATTAGTGCAAGAAGCTTACCCTAAATACGATACAGTCTCTTCTAATCCCAATCATTACTAGTTCTAAATATAGAAAGCAGACACCAGCGACTGAGTTAAATTTTATGGAAACAAAAGTATCAAGAGCAGATTTATATAAATTCAAAACCCAGCGTAACGACTTAAAGCAACACGCAGATAAGATTATTCTTGGTATCAAGAAAATTGGCCCTAACCATGCCAAGCGAGCTATTTGGGAACTATTTCAGAATGCTGTAGATTTAAGCCCGTCCTGTGAGATTGAGTTAAAGCTATTAGATAACGAGCTGATCTTTTCACACAATGGAGTGCCTTTTACTATGCACACCTTAGATTGCTTATTTACACAAGTAAGTTCAAAAACTCTCACAGAAAAAAAGTTAGAAAGAGAGGAAGCAGATCCCATTGGTCAATACGGTACCGGATTTATGACGTCTCATTCTTTCGGTGACAGAGTAAAAGTAAGCGGTGCTATTCAAGACGAAGCTGACGCAGAAAATTCAAATCACAAGCAATTAAGCCACATAAAATTTGTTGACCTTGTAATTGACCGCGGCACACAAGATTGGGAAAAGTTGTGTGATGGAATAAGCGACCTTAGAAGAACAGTCACAAATTTACTGAATGAACAGCCAACTTTTGAAGAGTTGCCAAAAACCGTTTTCAAGTTCGGTTTTAATAATGATCTCAATAAAAAAAGGGCATTTGATGCCATCGAGTCGCTCAAAGTAATTTTGCCTTATGTGATGATTTTTAATGATAGGTTAAAGAAAGTAAATATTGTTGATAACCAAGGCATTACAACAACCTACATCAAAAATGAAGTCGAAGAATGCGGAGAGTATTTCTATACAAGAGAAATACAGTTAGACAATGAAATCAAAAGAATCAATTATCTTAAAACGGAAAGACTAACTATTATTCTACCCATTATAAGTAAATCAATATCTGAGGAATGTATTGGAGAAGCAGAAGTTTTGCCGGCCGGTTTACCACGACTTTTTCTTTTTTACCCATTAATAGGAACAGAGCATTTTGGGTTCAACTATATAATTCACTCGAAAAATTTCCAGCCTACCGAACCAAGAGACGGCTTACATCTTAATTCAGAAAATGAAAAAAATAGGACAGAGGAGTTAGCCAATCAGCGACTAATGCAAGAGGCATCTGATTTGATTTTTTCTTTCTTAGAACACAATCTTTCAAAGATACAAAATCGACATTTACTGGCTGAAATCAACTTTTCAGTCAGTACAGATGATGCAGAGTTAAACAAATACTTTATAGAGTTCAAACACAAATGGACGAATAAATTTAAAACGCTTCCATTTGTTGAAACGCAAACCACACTTATATCGGCACAGCAGGCAGTTTTTCTGAGGAAAAGCATTATTCATGAAGCAGAGGAAGACATCCTGAAAGCCATCTACAACATTGTTGGAGGATTTTATGAAAATGTTCCCCAATCAGATCTCATACCAATCTGGACAAAGCTGATGGATGAGTGGAATATTTTAGATATAAAAAAAATTGGGTTTGGAGACATCGCTGATAGAATCCACGAAAAGGAAGCATTTCAATCATTCGATAAGCGGGATTTGGTTCTGTTATATCAGGAAATGATTCGTAAAGGAGAAGGAGAACTGTTCGCCAACAGAAGTTTATTACCCAACATCAAAGGTCAATTGAGAAAGCAAGTGGAGTTAAGCAAATCCATCGATTTGACGGATGCACTTATTCCGATAGCAGATGTAATAAATCCAAAAATAACCAACAGGCAAATTGATAATGATTTTTTGCTTGAAGGTTTGGAATTCGAAACGTTTGGCAGAAGAAATTACATGGAATTAATCAATGCGTCATTAGATGAACATATTAAAGAAAATTCACGTTCATCAAACCTTCCTGAAGACTATTTGGCGTGCTTAATTCAATATGCCAGTATCATCACCAAGGAAGATTCAATAAGTGGCCCTGTAAAAGTAATAAAGCTGATCGAAGAGTATTATGGTTTAGAGTTAAGCTCTATTATCCTTCCCTCCAGTCATGTTGAGGAAAAGGACAATTTAGACATCAGAAAGGGGCAAAACGATTTGTTCAAAGTGTTTTTGAATGATATCAGTGATAGAGATGCTGAATGGGTAAAAGAAAATTTAGGAAAATTAGAGGGGATTTTAAAGGAAGCTTTTAATTACGCAGATGTCAAAAAAATATTCCTGCGATATGATGTTTATCCAAATCAACTTCACGAACTCAAAAGTATTGCAAATCTTTATCGGGATAACAAAATACCAGATTTTATTAAGGATTTGTACGACAGCATCTTAGAGCCGATTAATGAAATTAGAACCAAACTTGCACATACTGTAATTGAATATATTCATGGCGAAATGAAATCCATCAAACCATTGGATTTAACATCTGAAATTGAAGTGCGTTTTTTCGGGGAATCGGGGAATGAGATCTACATGGAAAATCATCCTTATAGGGGTAATATTATTGACATCATCAGGAATTTTAAGCCCAATCAAGAAAACAATGAAATTTATGAAAAGCTATTTCCGGCAACTTCAAGAAATAAGTCGGCAATATTGGTACAGTTAGCTGACGGGGATGCATCCTTCACTATTTTAAGTCAGGATGAGGCCGTAATAAGAAAATTAGCAGGCATAGCCGGACATCCGAATCTTGATGAATTAATAAAACTTGGCGAAGATGCATTGCTAAGACAAAAACAACAGGAAGCCGAAATGCAGTACAAAAAGAAAATAGGCAATCACTTAGAAAACGTTCTACTAATAAGATTATCAAAAAATTTAAATGCTAAAGTGAAAAGCGAGCAAGATGGCCAAGACCTTGTGATTTACATTAATGAAAAACCGGTTTACTATATTGAGGTGAAATCTAAATGGCTCGAAACAACTCCGATAAGAATATCAAGAAATCAAACATTAAGAGCATATCAAAACCCAAACTGCTTTGCATTGTGTTCAATTGATATGAGCAAATACATAGGACCAGATAAATATAAAATTGAAAAAATCGATAGCGTGGTTGAATACATGAAATTTAATACCAACTTAAGCACTAAAGTGGGTCATTTAGTAGACATTTATGAAAATGCCCATCAAATAGACAATTTCAGTTTAGACGGAGATTACAGGACATTAGTACCAGCAGCTTACATAAAAGAGGGCATTGATTTAGATATATTTGAATTTGAACTTTTGAAGTATGTTGAAAAAAATTATTGTGAATAAATCTTAAAAAATGGCTAACTACAAAGTTCTTAGATAACTCAATAAATCCGAAACAGCTACAAAGATATTGGCAATCATAACCTTTGTTTTTCTTTAATTAAACTTAAGATTTAATTTTCCCCTTTGTATTCAAAGCAGAATAGACTCTTAATAATTGGTGGCAAAACGTTGTAAATCTGCCATAAAATGGTTCGAATCTAGTCCGATTAGGGCTAAGCGAATTATCCAATCCGGCCAGCGGGAGCAGAACTGGAACCTACGTCTGTTGGCTAACGAATATGAGCCCAACGAGCTGCCGGTTGCTCTATTAATTTAAAACAAAAAAGCTTCAGATTCTCTAAGAAGCTCTTGGGTAGCGGGAGCAGGACTCGAACCAAATTACTAACTAGCCAATATCCTTAAGTCATCTAGAAAGGGGTTCGAATTCGTTCCTCAACGGGCTACCAACCGTTTTACAAATTTAGAGCGTCTTTTTGTTTCATACTGATTAGAAAAGCTAAAATTGAAGACCATTTCCGACAGGTAATTCCCTTCGCCCACATTCCCGCCCTAAGCCTAAAAGCGGCTAAGTATCCGATAATTGGGAACATATTTGACTCAAAAGCTTAACTTCTGTACTTTTACTTAAACCTTATCCAAATGAATCAAAATAGCGCGAAAGACGATTTTACATTTTTAAAGGAGACACCAGTCAATGCCGGAAGTGATTTGGAGTTTGGGCATAAGGAGATCATAGCGACCCTGGAAAATATCATTTCCAAAACCTCGCATAATTTAACGATAGGCTTATTTGGTAGCTGGGGAACCGGTAAAAGTACCATCATAGAAGTTTTAAAATGCAATCTCAAGACTAAATATATACCACTTATTATCTTTGATGTCTGGAAACATGAGGGTGATGCGTTAAGAAGAACTTTTCTTAAAGAAGTAGACGATCAGTTGTCTGTGCAGTATGGCGACGATTACGTTAAGAAGAAGCATATCTTACAGGCGCAGGTCTATACCTCGTCTTCTGTCACCACAGAAAAATACAAAGTTTATAAGGAAAAACTGCTTTTAAACCTGGGCCTCCTCTTTCTGTTTACATTCGTTATTACCTTGCCTGTTATTATTCTTTACAACCTGTTTAAGTACGTTTTTGATGTCAATATTTTTAATGGGATCACTTTGCCTGCGGTCAGTACACTTTTGATTTCGGTTTTTAGCGGTGGGCTCTTGTTCAAATACTTGGATTCGTTCATCAAATTGGAAAAAACAGATACCAAGCAAGATCGCTTTCAAGATCCTCATGAATTTGAACAGGAATTTGCCAACCTGGTGGCTAATCTCAAAAATGAAAAGAATAAACTGGTAGTAACCTTCGATAACCTTGACCGGATATCCGGGGATAACGCGCTGAAGATTATTTCCACTATCAAAACGTTTCTAAATGATGGAAAACATACGGATAAAACTGTTTTCTTTTTGATTCCTTGCGATGTCTTAGCTATAAAGAACCACATCACTATCCCTTTGTCCGCTATGGAAGGAGCTGAAAAAGAAATGTATTTAGAGGAATTTCTACGGAAGTTCTTCAATACGAGCGTCTGGATACCTGAATTCTTTTCCACCGAACTTGAAAGCTTTGCTAGTGCGAAGCTAACAGAAACAAAGATAGCTGCTTTTAAAAATGATTATTTGTCCTGGTTGATTACGCGGGTGTTTTTTCAGAACCCGAGGCAAATCGTCCAGTTCATCAACCTTTTGTTATCCAATTACCTATTGTTAAAAGAGTTTTGCATTAATGGTGGATTATCAGATCGGACTTTTTACGAAAAGAACATTATTCAACTGGCCAAATTCCTGCTCATTAAACAGAAATTCCCTGAACACCTGGAACTGTATCGCAAATCAGGCACCTACAATCTTTATGACAGCACACTGCTTGAAAAAATAAAGGATGAGAATTTTAAAGCCTTGCTTAATCAAACAGAGGACATTTACATCAGTTCTTTAGAGCCATATTTCAGGTATCGCGTTTCCAAAGCCGAACAGGAAATACCCGGGGTAAGCAGACTGATCCAATTCATGGATAATGAAGACGAAAATGTAAGTTCCTACGCGACAGAACTTGATATCAAAGCACATGCAGGTGCATTTGCAAGTGTTGTCAAAACCTACCTACAACCCATCGTTAATCCGGTTAAAAAAACAAAGTTCATCAATCAGTACTTTAAACTGGCAACTGCCCTAAAATTAGACATAAGCCCTAGCCTGATCCGGGATATCACTAATTACTTATGTGCTATAGAAGTTAAAAAAAATATTTATTTCCTGGAAACGACATTGGTGAACGAGCTGTTATTTTCGTCGCCAGTGGTCACTAAGAAAAATAGGGAATCGATCGTCGCTTTTTATTTGGAAATCCTAAAGGATAAGCCCCTAGTGGATGAGCATAAAGCAATAGACTCAAGAAATGCTGATCTTTCCCGCAACTTGATAGAATTCATTTTAAAAAATACTGGTTGTTTGAATGAATTAACAGCTAAACTTTTCAAAGACTATATTGCTACCAATATTAATGACCCGCTTGTCAAAGAACTGATCATTAAGCACCCCGAGCGGCAGGAAGCCTTACTTAATACCAGTTTGAAGCTGAACACTATTAAGGCTTTTACGATCAATAATAAAACGCAACTGGAAATACTTGACAACCTTGAACTCATTGACCTATTTTTGCCAAAGGTGGCGTTTTGTACTGAGGTGCTGGATCAAATGCTATCTTCCTGGGATTCCCTATTCTCGGAAGAACTGGTTGAAAAATACCCGGATCATTCGCAACGTGTCCTAAAAATATTAAGCGAAAATTATCATCAAACTGAAGAAAGCGGCCGAACTGAAGAAATCTTAAAGAAATACGAGCTAATGATCGTGGGTGCTTTAAGTATAATTGGCCAACTGAGCTATTATCATATAAAAGATTTTGTCCCATTTATGTTATCCGTATATCAATATAATAGCGGTAAGACGGGCACCCGCCGAATTTTCACCGACTATTTGGAGTTTTGCCCTGAAGACGCGGTGAAATTATTTATTGACTTACCCATGGGCTTGTTAGAGATCGTTACCGCTTCAAGAGAAATCCAAGCGATATTTATAGGGCATTATACGGCCAACAAAGGTATCGCAGAGCTTACAAAAGAATATTTGAATTTACCATTGATCAAAAACATAATCAGTACCTATATTGAACGCGGCTTGTATCAGGATGCCGACACCTATCTGCATGAGTTTAGAAATCAATTTGACGACGCTGACCTGGTACAACTCAGAAATTCCCTGATCGAAAAATTCCAATTCCTAGTCGCAAACAATACCCTTACCGATTTATCAGCTGTTGTTGCACTGGTTAAGTTTGTATTTGACGATGAGGCAAATGCAATTTCTGAAACGCCGTTTTGGACCGGCATAAATGATTTGATAGCCGACGCGAAAAACATGACACGACAGCAAAAAGGTTACGAACTTTTTAGCGAATATGAGTACTTGTTATCAAAATTACATGCTAAAACTTTCACCGAGAGCTTATTAGACCGGATCATTTCTGATGAACTGTTCAATAATTATTTCGCGCAGGAAACGCTTTTCAAACTTTTCAACCATTTGGAGGCAGAAGGCCAACATACCTATATGACCTATTTATTTGAGGAAATCATGCTCAATACCACCTTGAGTAATATAATGCTGCTGTGCTCTAAATTTATTGCCAATAAATATAAACCAAGCCTTATGGAATTCTATGACCAAATTGAAGATTTTGTCAATGATACTGAAAAGGCCCTGAAGCAAAAAGCCGCTAACCTGGCAGATCGTCAGGTACTTCTTAAGGAGATCTATAATAAATTACGTAAAGAATCATCCCCAGAAGCCGCAGAATTGACCGCTGCCATCAAAGACTTATTATAGTATATCCCTTATAATGAATCCACTGGCGAGGAACTTAGCTGGTACGTTCCGCTGAAAGCTGTTTTGAAAAAGTGGTTGGACAGCTGATTTCACTAAACCTGACACAACGAAAAATTTGTTCTTTTTTTGGTTAGATTGATCTTTAAATAATCGTTTTGGCTTCTAGAAAAAGGGATTTTAACTTCAATTAAAACTAAATAATCCCCATTATCATCTTAAAGAAAACTTTATAGACTTATGTTCTTTTACTACTTTTCTTTTCAAAGAAAAGTAGTCCGGGCATATTTCCCTATCCGGCTTTGTGTTATTCTAAATGTGAGGTCTACGACAGTTAATGTATTTAGATGGTGACGTCTCTAAATAATTCAAGCTACTTTTAATTCATTCAAAATTTTTAATTGTTCGATTAAATGGTTCGAATTATGTCCAGTCTGGGGAGCATAAACATTCCGTCCTAAGACTGGGCTCGAACCGATTTTAGATGTGTGATAAAGTTTTTAAATCTTGCACTAAACATTTCGACAATAGTCGATTAGACAGGCTTTGGCGACGTGTGTCAATCTATTTTGCTACACTGTGGCTCTAATGTCATATAATTTGTTAGTTTTCAATTTGGAGCAGCCCCAATTGTTTTAATATATCATGTTTAAATTTACTAAGCGGTCGCTTATAAAAGTTTTTTTCTTCATGTTCTGTGCCAAATGCAATTCGATATACCTCGCTTGTGCTCAGATTTCCATCTAATAACTTTTTCAGGCTTTTGATATAAGAGCCGGTATAGTTTTTCTGAATTATCAATAGGTCTTTAAGCTCGCTTTCATGCGCACCGTATACAAGCCCCATCTGCATGGTTTCGAGGGTTTTCTTCGCTTTTTCATTGAAGAGGGAAAGGTTACGTACGAAAATTTCATAGCCGTCTGTAGAGTCCTTGAAAAAGAAGGCAAATTCGAAATCTGAAGTTTGAGTCGGATCCAGGTAAGGGTGGATCATTTCATCAATATCTGGGTTACTCGTCCCCTTGACATAACTATTACAGGTCGGGCAAGAGGGAATAAGGTTATAAAACGATACGGCAAGCAATGGATGATTGTATTTAGGGAACCAATGATCTAACGTGGGTCGGATTACCAGTTTGTTATCTTCATCACGGATGATAGTATGGGTGTATGATCTGTTACAATAAGTACAGGTGTCCCTTCCTAATGCTTTGGTGAGGTCGTAAGCATTATATTTTACCTGTGATTTACTACTGAACCACTTATAATTAAGTATGTCTTTTAACTGGGCTGCGATTTCCCTGGTCCAAACCGCATCAGCATTTTGTATCAGTTGCTGTGCCTGTCCGTTTGGTTGGAGGTCACCCTGATCGCGTTTAAAATAAGTTAGCCAAATACTATAATCATAAGAATTATTGAATATACCGATCCAAAATGCGCGGTTAACCTTGTACAATTCTCGGGGCATGCCACGGAGGACCATTGACAATTTTTGGTCATCACCCAAAAAATTCGATATCTCGGGGAAGGGATTGTCAATGGATTCAATACGGGATTTTGTGATGACACAATTTGGATCGTCACAATCAGGCATGCCTAATTTGCGACGGATGTAACAACGCATTCTTTGGTAATGCAGTTCTTCAGCGGCCTGAACGTTTATAGAGTTTGGATTTATGTAAAGCATATTTCTGTCAAATGTCGGTTTTTTCAAGACTGTATTGGCTCATGAGCGCCTGAATCTTCCTTCGCGCGTCTTCCTTGTCCTTCTTCTCTGTCTCAAAAATATCACGATGCATTTCTTTCAGTTTTAAATAGATCACTCTTTCACCGACCAATTCGATTCTTTTCATTAACACCCCTGTTAGTCGCTCTTTTTGCTTGATTTTACTATAATTCTTTGTGGCTGTTTCATCTTTTACATCTTTGGCTATACGGTGCAGCTCATTGGCTGTCGTTAATAGCTTAACCGTTTTTTTTATATGGTTTTTGGCAAACTCACCGATAAGCTCATTATTTAAAAAGAATGACCTAGCCAGCATCTCATGGATATTGGACCCAAATGTTTTTTCATCCATTTCAGGCGGTGCCACTACGCCGTTTTCCAGCTTCAATACATTTTGCTGTGGAATATCTGACAGAATGAACGGCGAATGAGTGGAGAAAACAATATTGATGTTTCGTACGTTTCGCAGCCTTAAACGTTCTAGGTAAGACCGCAACGTTTGAATAAAATTTCGTTGGTAATCCGGATGATAGTACAATTCAATCTCATCCAGTATAACATTGACATTTTTGTAAGCACCAGTTACCTCTTTGTCAAGTGAATCAATATTTAAAAGATGGTAAAGGATGCAATGTATTGAATTCAGCATTTGCTGCTCCCCAGAACTCATTTGCGGAAATAACGACGTGCCTGAAAGAGTTTTTAACTCAAGCGATGGTCGGAACATAGCTGCCGGGATAAAATAAATTCCGACATTTTTTCGGTCACCGATGGCATCATTGATCATTTTAGATAATCTTCTGACAGACAATTCGCATTGATAGATGCGTTGTTCGGTGTCGTCCTTGTTTACAATTGCACGCCATTCCACTTCCTGAAAATAATGATACACATAGGCATTGGCGGCCTGCTTAAGTTTTAAAGTAACATGGCTCGAATTTGCCAGGAGCCGGTCAATCACTTCTTTATCATTTGATATAACGCGCAAATAGGTTTTTTCTAGTCCCGGCTTTAATACCTCCTTAGTAAATGGGACAAACTCGTCGTAGCGGCTGCATATCTTGGCAATTTTGGTCAGAATGTATTCCGCAAGCAACTCTAGAATAGTATAATTAGGCACCCTTTTAATATTAGTGCTGAGTTCTTCGGGACGTACCTTATCACCGTAAACACTGTTGCGCAAATTGTTTAGTGAGTGATCGATAAGCGTTTTTAACCGCTCCGGTGTGATACTTGTGTAGGCCTTGATAAATTCTTCAAAAACCTGCCGTAGATCTCCTCCTCCACCTTCATAAGTTAACTCGAGTATTTCGCCCGTTGTAAGGCCATTTACCCAACCTATCTTTTCAGGAGAAATACTGAATGTTACAGATTTAATGGTTTTGTTATCGATGATTTCCCCGGTTTTAAACCGTTCATCTACCATATTGGTCAAGACACGTGTTTGTGCCAAGTGCAGCTCTGAATTAACATCAATCTTCCCTGAATCACGGTAAGGGTTCAATACCAGCGGCGTTTTGTATCCATCATTTTTGTGGAAAAGCGGGTGCAACCAAAAATACTCTCCACTGTCGTTAAGCCCATAAAGCGAATAATTAACTACGATGGAATAGAAGAAATCCAGTGATATGTATTCACTTTTTATCCATGTTTTCTTTTTTAATAGGTATATTTGGTATTCCCCGTGCGCTTGGACAAGCACATAATGCTTGCCGTCTATTTCATAGTAGCTTTCTAAACTGGTTTCACCAAGCAATTTTTCAACCTGCTTACGGTAAGTATTATTGAAATATCGCTGGTTAAAACCACGGTCAACATGACGCTCGTTATATTCGCGTTCTTTAAGGTACCCTTTTAGCTCCGCTAGGCAATAGATCTGCAGGTATAGCAATTCCAGCAGGCTGCTTTTTCCTGACCCATTTTTACCTAATACTGCCGAAATATTAACCGATAGCTTTCTACGGTTGGCCATTCTTAGGTCATATAAATCGGAAGGATATGTTTGTTTGTTATCAATGACCTTAATATTTTCATAAGTGCCATCTTTATCGTTGTTTCCCGTAAAGGTATAATCAGAAGTAAAGCAGTATAAATAATTTTGCTGTAAGTTTTTCAGATAGGGGAACCTTCCAGTTGCCCTGATGGCCAAAAGTTTAAATGACATTATTAAAAGATTCAAGATTTAAGTATGATAAATATAGGAAATCAATTGAACAGGCAGGTTGGCCGGTAACAAATAATTGAATTTAAAGTTTTTGAACAGCTTTATTTAGAAACCGTATTTCAGCAGGAAGAATTCAGAGACAACACGCAGTAGTACCAGCTTGAGCAAATGTTTGGCCAAGTAGTTTCTCCGGCAGGCACCGCAGATTTTACGCAATCAGCAGCCAATGTGTAATACTGCCCATAGTATATATTTGGACAACGTTTTCAAAAAATCAATATTACGTTAATAATTTAAATGGTGATATTTCCCAATTTCACTCTATTTTATTTAATGTCAACTTTGTAACTTGTTAATGAGCGACTAATCATTCTTTAATCCGATAAGAAGGAGTTCGAAAAGCTTTCCCTACGGACTACGTGAAAGGCTGATTATCTTTAGCGCCTAGTCAACCAACCTCCAAATAGTTTGATTGACTGAAGTGTATCGTTAGCATAGATGATTACAGTTCTTCTTTTAAAAAGCATCAGAGCCGATTATTATAACACTTTATCACTTGTTTGACTTGAACCGAAGGATAGGGTACAATTTGCTTACTCATCGAAGAAGTCCTCAGAAAGCTTTAGTTCTTGTTGTTCATAACGTATTTTAATAGGTTTCATGTCTACTTGAACTTTGGTATCAGTTACACGCGCATAATGTTGGGTTGAGCGGATATTTTTATGCCCAAGCATTTGTCCAACAGTTTCAATAGGTACTCCATTTGTGAGGGTGACGGTAGTGGCAAAAGTATGGCGCGCGCAATGGTACGTAAGGCGCTTATGTAAGTCAAGCTTTTCGGTAATTTCCTTTAGATAAGCATTCGCTTTTTGGTTGCTGATTTTTGGCAAAAGGTACCCTCTGTCAATCCTGGGATGATCTTTATAAAATTCAATTATTTTCAATGCGGGTGACAGTAATGGGACACGAACGCGGTTATTATTCTTGATACGGTGAGTTTGCAGCCACGGCTCGCCATCTTCTCCGTTTATGATATCCTCCTGTTTTAGCGCAAGAGTATCACTGAACGCTAGACCTGTGTAGCAGCTAAAAAGGAACATGTCTCGTACCATGTTAAGTTTTTTAGGACTAAATCGCTTGACGGCTAGTTTACTGAGTTCAGCGTTAGTAAGGTAGTCACGGTGAACTTCGTCAAGCTTCATCCGCAGCGGCAGGAAAGGATCGCGCTTAAGCCAACCGTAATCCATTGCCAATCGAATGATTACACGAACTTTTCTGACCATACCGATGGCGGTATTATTAATTACCCCATAGTCCGTCTTAAGCCACATTTCATATTCCTTAATGAATTTATAGTCAAGTTGGTCAAGACGTATGTCTGTGAGCCTATATCTCAATTTCATATATCGGGTAAGCGCGTTCCAACAAGTGGCGTACTTTTTTAGAGTGCTTTTGCTGTACCCCTTTCCAATAAGGCTTCCGATATTTTCGGTATGGTACTTCCATACCTCGGCTATTGTTTTTACAGGTTCGAGGTCTTCACCCTGCATGAGCTTGCGGACATGGAGGTTGCTGAAAGCCTTGCCACCGGCATAAAGTTGCTGCCTGGCGTCGAAAGCACGTGAATTTAAAATATCAAGCCAGCCGTTAGTTTCTTTAGCACCGTTACGTAATCCGGTCATTCGACAAGTTTTTCCCTCCCAATTCGCGCGCTTGCATTTGCGCTGAGTAGACCATTCCAGGCGTTTGCCATTCATGGTTAGCCTTATATAAATATCGAGTAATTCGGACTTTGGTTTATTCGATGGCGGCCGCAGATAGAACTTTACACTGAAGGTTTGTTTTTGGGGCTTTTCGTGAAGGAACGGTTCGGGCTTTTTTTTTCCGCTTTTTCCATAGCCTTTTGAATTTCATCTGGCTTATAGTAAAGGATTCCGCCCATCTTGTGATAAGGCAAGGTACCATCGTCTCTCAATGCTTGTAGCTTACCATGGGATATACCTAATATCTTCCTGACATCAATGCTTTTGAGCCATTTCTGTTGAGTGACGTGTAAACCTGTCTTAATTGGTTCAAGCAACTCAAAAAGCTCTTTTTTGAAATCTTCGAGGTCCTTTTTTGTTAACAGATCATTGGGTGTCATAACGCAAAGATTGTAACCGATTGTTTATTAAACATTACGAATTTGTAAAAGATTGAATAGTTCAATAATCAAGAAGATTTTTGACCTTTATTAAGCAGCTTTCAATCCGGTATAATCTTCCAATATATAGTAGCGAAGATTCGCAGATCGGTAATCAAATTGTTCGATTTTAGTCCTGTTGGGGCTCGCCTTAAATCTCCAGCAGGGTCAGGACTCGTACGTTATGAACGATGAGTTCAAAAGCCCTAAATATTCTTCGGTTCTTTTGCTTCTTTTCTTGGAAGAAAAGAAGTTGGAGCACTTGAATATTTATAAACTATTATGTTAGGTAAATTTCGATGAAGGCATTTTTCAATATTTTCATACTTTTCTTTATATCAATACCTTGCGTACAATTAGGACGTGGCTAATAGTCTTAGATCTGCTTAAAAGGGGTTCAAAAAGCTTCCCCTACGGGCTGGGATAGTCTTCACGCGCCATATGTTTCGGCCGGTGAGTCATTGGTTCGAATTGTTCTCTTCATTAGATACCGTCGGCAAAAGCGGTTCCTGCGTGGAAAATTGTTATTCGTATAGCCTTTGGGCCTCGTTGCGGTAAAAAGTGAATAGGATGCCGCCGTACCAAGTAGCCAACCTAGGATTGCGAATAGTAGATAATGCGACCTGATGAATTTGATCAGCATCATAACAACCATCAATTAACCGCTGCTGCATTGCAGCGATAGGACAAGATTGGGAGATCAGGAAGGGATGTCGGTAAGTATGTGAAGGTGCATAATTTATCTTTTTAACTGCCTGCTTATTTGGCATTTATTATTTGCTTTTATTAATATCAAGGCTGGACCGCTTATCTTTACCACATAATAACAATCTCTAAACCTTATTATGAAAATTTTAGCCCTTACCGTTAACAATTATCGAAATCTCGATCAGGTCTCCCTTAAGCTAAATGCAGATTGCAATTTCTTGGTGGGAGAAAATAATCTCGGTAAAACTAATTTGCTATCCATGATCAATACCATGTTCACGGCAAGGGCATTTCAGTACGACGATTTTTTTGATGTTGCCAAGTCCATCGAAATTCCCTTTCAATTGTCGTTAAGCGACGTTGAAATCGGACACTTTCAGGATTTGTTTGATACAGCTGATTATAAACTGATTAATATTACCGCCATCCAGGAAAGTCCCGACGACTATATTAACTTTTACCATACGGAAACCAATACGTTTATTGCGCAGACCCAGTTAAGAAACCTCAATTTTATTCATTACAACTCTTTACGTAATCCTTCTTCTGAAATCAATTTTACCAGCGGCAAAGGTATCGGGAAATTTCTCCGGCACATGATCGCGCAGCATCTGGAAGAAAAAGGATTGACCGATGCTGAGTTTTTGGATACCGGAAAAATTGCAGATTTGTTAATAGGCATCAATGAAAAGGTAGCGAAGATCAAGGCTTTTAAAGACTTCAATATCAGTGCGTTTGCAGACGAAAATAAAGAAGATCTGTTATCAAAAATTATCGTCTTTAATGACGATAAAGGAGATGGTTTAGGCAAAACCGGCTATGGCGTACAATTCCTGATCCTGATTGCCTTGTCCATTTTGGAAAAATTATATGCGATTAAAGAATTCCGGGGTGAGAAAGAAATATTTGTGGATGAAGCAAACGGGGAAAAGACCATCTCCCTGGTTCTTGGGCTGGACGAACCCGAAATCCATTTGCACCCATATATGCAAAGGTCTTTGATCAAATACCTTTGCGCTTTAGTAGAAAATAAAAATGAAAGTTTTTCAGAGCTTGTCAAGCAGCTATTTGACGTAGACCACTTTACCGGGCAGGTGATCGTCGTCACCCATTCACCGAATATAATCCTGAACGACTATAAACAGATCGTCCGTTTTTATAATGATAATGGCATAACAAAAGTTATTTCAGGCGCATCCATTAGTTTATCAGAGCAGCTATCCAAACATCTTCTGATTCACTTTCCTTTTATTAAAGAAGCTTTCTTTTCCCGCTGTGCCATATTCGTCGAAGGCGCATCGGAGATTTCATCATTTCCGGGGTTCGGTCAAACTATGTCAATTGATTTCGATGAACTTGGGATATGTGTCATGCAGGCGGGCGGCGATTCCGTTAAGCAATTGATGGATATTGCAGCAAAGTTTGCTATTCCTTCCGTTGGTATCAATGACCGGGATGATCAAACTGGGGCCAGTACAGTTCCCGATCTTTTCTGGACGAACAAACGTAATTTTGAAGACGAGGTGATCGCACTGGTCGATCAGGGACGTGAAACCGTTTTGAGGGCCGTTTTGGTAGCTTATGATTCCAAAGGGGCGGAACGGGTAATGAATATGGATCCGTTAAATAATAAAGCTATTGGCATCTATAAAATCACGGCTGTTCCATTTACGGCGGGTCTGAAATTAGCTGATATCGCATTAACAGATAGCGTAAACTTAAAATGTTATTACGCCACTTGGCTCACTATTAATAAAGGTTTTCCATTGGGCTTATTATTAGGCAAAAACCTGACCGACACGGATATTCCTGCCGTTTATAAAAACTTGATTCAGTTAGCTAAATCCAAAGCGTTATGAGCGCAGCATTAGAAGCAACCATAAAAACACGGATAGAGCAGAAGCACTCGGACGACAGTCATCAGTTAGCGGTGATTTTCGATCCTAATTCAAGGCTCATCGTTGAAGCGCCAGCGGGGTACGGTAAAACAAACACCATGGTCAGCAAGATTGCCTACATGATCGCTACTGGTCAAATTCCGAATCCCAAAAAACTATTGGCACTGACATTTAGCGTCAATGCTGCCTACAAGATTAAAAAAGACGTTGCACAGCAGGTACCGGCTTTGCTGGAAGGCACAGGATTACATTTGAATATATCCGACAAGATACAAGTTTCAAACTATCATGGTTTTAGCAGATCAGTGCTTCGTAAGTATGGGCGAATTTTACATCCCACCCTTGCTTTAATCGACACGAAAAAACCATTTGATGATAGTGTTGCCACGGCAAACATGACGACCATTGCGGGTTTATCTTACGATAAGGCCAAAGTTATGGAGGATTTTGCAGTTAAAGTTAAGAGCGGGAACACGATCACGAAGTCAGAATTTGACAAGTATTGTGATATAATTATTCATGATGTGTTACCGTCAGGGTTGGTTTCTTACAATTGTATCATTGCATTAACCATCATGCTTTTCGATACCAACCCTGAAATATTAAAGTTCTATCACAAATACTATAATTCGGTTTTAATCGATGAATTTCAAGATACGAACTATTTATGCTACGTGCTGTGTAAGCGTTTAATTACGACAGACCGTAAAGCGATACTTTTGGGGGATTCCTTACAGCGAATCTATGGCTTTATTGGCGCAGTACCTGATTTGATGACCATGGCACAGACAGATATGGGTTTGACAAAAATGGTTCTTGTGAAAAACTATAGGTTTGCCTCAAACCCTCAAATGCTGCAGTTGGATCAAAATATCCGTAAGAATGCAACAGCACCCAAGAATCCGCAAATTGAAAAGGATGCTATTGTTAGATTCGAGCAATTACCTGACCATAGCAGTGAAACTATCGCCGTAATCAAACGTGCGCTCGAAGTTGTTCACGACGATCCGGAAACAAAAGTTGCCGTACTTGTCAAACAGCGGGGAGCAAATGTAAACCAATTGATCGGAAATCTCGATTATAATCAGATACCATTTTTTAATGGCCTATTCACTGATGAAGATCAGCGCTATTTAAAATTCCACCAAGAATCTATGAAGATTTTCATAGAACTGCTTAAAACCAGCCAGCGCGTTACGAAAAGGTTTGCAAAGCAACATATGGATGGGATAAAAGTCATTTACAAAGATGAGCACGACGACCTTTTTAAATCACTATTTCATTTGCTTGAAATCTTTTGGGAGAAATTTTTCGTCGATTATCTGCAGGCCGATAGTCAGGAAAAAATAGAATTAGCCAGAGATATGTTCGAGAATAACGGTCTTAAACAATACTTGGAATTTGTGACAGCCCATGTTATCGTTACAACCGTTCATGCCGCCAAAGGATTGGAATGGAGCCATGTGATCATACCTGATATGGAACAGGATTCTTTTCCGAATTACAGCGGTGGATTATGCGCCAAGGGGCAGTGTGCGCATCGGGCAGATTGTAAACTGGTGGTCACTGACGCAAATGAAAAGTCCTTTTTGGAAGAATTGAGCGTATTTTATGTGGCAATTACTAGGGCACGAAAAGAAGTTTACTTTTATGCAAGCGCCCGCGACGCCCGCAACTTTGAAAAACCAATCAGTTGTTTCATGAACTTGCCGGGCATCAAATATGGTGGGCAACAATTAACTGCATCATGATAGCTGAAAAGATTCACACCGATTCTCTGAAATACACGCATGAGCTGGTTTAGTGTGGAATTCTGACGAATAATCTCTTCGTTTGGCGAATTCAACGAGTCTCGAATATTACTCTTCAGAAACTGGTTATAAAGCCAGTGTTTTATATAAAAGATGGATTAAACAAAAGTTCACTTCCATTAGAAAATGTAGATTGTTAATCATTGATTTGAAGTTCAACGGGTCATTAATACACGATATGCATTATTGCTTAAAATGAGGATTATCTCTGTTGAAAAAAGAAATCTGCTAATCTTATACGTCCCCTGTTTATTTTGCTTTAAGAAGCGAGCAAGCGCAAATCATGCAGAAAAGGGTTTGACTTCCTTCCCTATGGGCTTAATATTTATTGATAATGTATTTTATCTTTTAGCCCGTAGGGGAATCGAACCCCAAGCTATATCGCTGCCAAATTCCTTAAATTCTCTATAAAGTGGTTCGAAAAAAGTCCAATAGGGTTCACAAGGCTAAGTGAACCCGCTTGAATTTGAACCTTTTCTAAGCAAATTTTAGCTGGTTTAAAAACTTCAATTGCTTCACTAAAATGGTTTGACTTACTTCCAGTTTGGAAACGGAAATAAGGCTCCGAAAAACCGGGCCTTGATTGCTGCTGGTTAATCATAAAACAATCTTTTAACTTCAGGAATATTTTTTCTTACATTTATCACTCCAAATCACAATTCAAAAAACTGCATATTAAAGCATAATTTCCACCTTCGCTCAACCTAAACCTTCCAGTGTCAAAATTTTTAAAGCTAACCCTTATACTTTCTGTGTTATTTGCTTTTAGTAGCAAGGCACAAAAACCAAACATTACGTATAGTTCCCCGCAAACGGTTTATCTAAATAAACCTGTTGTATCTATAAAAGTCACTAGTAACGGGGGCGCTGTGCCTAAGGCTGTTTTCCCTACAGTAGCGAAATTTTTAACTACGGAAGCCGTGGTAAGCCGGTTTGTAAGACTTCCATCTGGCGATATTTACGGGACCTTATATGGCTCAGTTGTCCATATTAAGCCTAATGGCAGTTATACAACATTAGCGGGCGGCGGGCAATACGGCTATGCCGACGGCACCGGTTCGGCAGCGGCGTTTGGCGAATTGAATGGCATTGCCTATGACGAGGCCGGTAACATATATGTATCAGATAACAACTGGCGGGATGGACTCAACTCCAGGATACGCAAAATAACACCCGCAGGCTTGGTAAGCACATATGCCAGCGGTTTTGCAGGCCCTAGTGGCTTAGTTGTTGGCGCCGACGGTGTTATTTATGTTGCCGAAGCTGTTGGTAGGATCACAAAAATAGCAAAGGACGGTAAAAAAACATTACTCGCAGGACAGGATGCCATTGGCTCTTCAGATGGCACAGGGGCTAAAGCATCTTTTTATGCACCCACCGGCCTAGCTATTGACAAAGCAGGCAATTTATTTGTAGCTGATTCGGGTAACGGGTTAATCCGAAAAATAAGTGTGGCCGGGGTTGTAACAACGGTGGCCGGTTCAAAACCAGGGAAAAGCGAGGACGGGAAAGGAAGAGCGGCGTCCTTTAACAGTCCTACAGAAATCCAGGTGGACTCTAAAGGTGGGTTAATTATTGGTGAGTCAGAAGATGTTATCCGTAAAATAACAATAGACGGGGATGTGTTCACTATCAAAAAACCATACTTGGATGAGCAGGGGAATCTTTTCTACCAGGGTCTTACAAACCGAACATTCATTGATGCAAACGATGACATTATTGGTTATAACTCAAACGGTTTTTCCTCATTAGGTTTTTTTAAAATAAATACCACAGGCTATAGTGTATATCCCGAATTGCCTCAAGGTTTAAAATTAGGGCCCGACGGGAGTATCAGCGGTGCAGCTTCTGAATTAACTTACAAAACAAAATATAATATTACGGCGTCCAATGCCTCGGGGGTAAACAGCACGGGTGTAGATCTGGAAGTCGTGTTATCTAATGACGCCCCGGTCATCACCTCTTTTAGCCCCGCAAAAGTTATTCGCGGGCAGCAGATGTCTATACACGGCCGCTATTTTACCGGTACAACGGCGGTAACCATCGGCGGAAAGCCTGCACCGTATTTTCAGGTGGAACCAAACGGCAACACCATTAACGTCTACTCCCCGGAAGACGCCGTTGCCGGCGACATAACCGTCACCACACCTTACGGCACTGCGCGGATAGCAGGCTTTGACATTGTGCCTCCGCCGGTAGTCACTTCAATATCGTCACTTAACGGTTATCAAGGTTCAAAAATAACGATAACAGGTACCGGGTTTACTGACGTTTATCAAGTTTATTTCGGCGGATATTATTCTTCGTACACGGTTATTTCGCCTACACAAATAGAGGCAACTTTAGGTAGCGGCGCATCCGGTGATATCACAATTTCATCACCTGCCGGCACCGGCACTTTCCCTGGTTTTACTTTTACAAAAGCCCCTGCCGTTACTGCCACCATACCAGCAAGCGCTGGTGCTGGTTCTACGGTCACTATTAAAGGTACCGACTTTGCCAATGCCACATCAGTTAAATTCGGTACTGTCGAGGCAAAATCATTTAAGGTTGATGCAGCTAACCAGATTACTGCAGTAATTGCCAATGGCTCATCAAGCTCCATTACCATAACCACACCGGCAGGCACATCTACTTATGACGGCTTTACCTTTGTTCCTGCCCCAACGATATCCCAGGTAACGCCATTAAAGGGCGGCACCAATACGTCGGTAACCATTTCCGGGACGGGCTTAACTAATGCGCAGGTAACCATAGGGGGCGTAACAGCAAATGTTACTTACAGTTCAAATTACCAGCTATCGGCAACCGTTGGCAGCGGTGCTGCATCGGGAGATGTAGTTATTACGACAGCAGGTGGGACAATTTCAGTTAAGGGCTTTATTTTTGTATTACCGCCAACCATAACTTCGTTTTCGCCACAAACCGCGGGTATGGGAGATAAGGTAATCATCACCGGAACCGAATTTACTGAAGCAGATTTTGTTCAGTTTGGAGGCTCTTATGCCCCGTTCAAAGTTATCTCACCAACAAGTATAGAAGCCACTGTTGCAAATGGCAGTAGCGGTTCGGTTACCGTTAATACTAAAGGTGGTGTTGCAAGTTTACCTGGCTTCACGCACAAAGCGCCTGTCATAAATTCATTTACACCAACCACTGCGTCAGACGGCGGTAACGTTACTATCAGTGGTGTTAATTTTACCGGAGCTACCAGTGTTTCATTTGGCGGTACGCCTGCAAAATCATTCAGTGTTGCTTCGGGAACGCAAATAAATGCAGTGGTGGGCGCAGGCAAGTCAGGCCCAGTAACAGTAACTACACCACTCGGATCGGCTTCTAAAAACGGTTTTGAACATCCCGGCCCCGCCATAAGCTATGTTAGCCCGTTATATGCCGGGCCGCTTTCAGGCGTTCCAATAACTATTTATGGCACAAACTTTACCGGCGCAACATCAGTTAGCTTTGGCGGCGTAGCTGCGACTTCCTTTACGGTTACATCACCAACAATTATTACAGCTAGCCCACCTGCCGGTGCCTCAGGAGATGTTTTGGTATTGACCCCGAGAGGATCTGACAAAGCAGCTGGCTTCGTATGGGTGTCCCCTCCGGTAATTACAGGCTTTGTTAAAAATCAAAATAATACCGGAACAATAACCGTCACCGGTAATAATTTTATAGGTGTAAACGCCATTACGGTTGGCGGAGTAGCGTGCTATTTCACTGTCTTTTCTGCAACTTCATTAATAGTGCATGTTGATAATGCACCCACTGGAGATCTACAAATCACTACCATTGGCGGTTCGGTAAAATTTCCCGGTTACGTAAACAGTTCACCTGCTATACAAGCTGTCAGCCCGGCTACAGCTGCAGTGGGGCAAACCATTACCATTACGGGTGTCAATTTTAATAATGTGCAGTCGGTAAAGTTTGGCAATGTGAATGCCACGTCATACTCGGTTGTATCAGCCGGGAAAATAACTGCGGTGGTCGCCGGTGGCAGCAGCAGCCCCTTAATTGTAACAACTGCGGATGGCGCAAGTTATTACAGCGATTTTAGATTGCTCCAGCCCCCTACGCTCAATTATGTGTCGCCTGATAAAGGAGGGCTTGGCACGCTAATCACCATAAGTGGCACCAACCTCACCAATACTACAGGCGTGAAAATCGGCGGCACACCTGCAACTATCATCAGTGTGCAAGACAATAGTGTGCAGGTAAAAGTAACTACGGGTACTACCGGCGCGATCGTATTAACTACACCCGCAGGAAGCGCCACCTTCGGGATGTTTACATGGTATCCGGCGCCAATTATCACCTCTGCCGATCCGATGCGGGCGAATGCCAGTACAACAGTTACGATAACGGGTAAAAACTTTGATGAAATATCAGAGGTGAAATTTGGAGATGCAGTTATTCAATGGACGGTAGTATCACCAACACGGATCACCGCGCAAGCGCTATATGGCGCTTCCGGTGATATCACGGTTACAGGTATAGGAGGAAGCGCAAGCTTGCCGGGCTTTAGCTTTATAGCGGCGCCGGTAATTTCATCATTCACGAAAACCGGCGAGGGTGCCAATTCTTCGGTTATGTTAACAGGTGAGAATTTTAATAAAGTGACAGAAGTGAACTTTGGCGGGGTGCCTGCCAAAAGCTTTAACGTTAATTCGGCTACGAGCATAACCGCACAGCCGGGCAATGGTGCAACCGGTTTTATTACTGTAGTGGCTGAGGGGGGGACCGGCAGCATTCGTGGTTACATATATATTTCACCACCTGCTATTACGTCATTCTCGCCGGCGTACGGACCTATCGGCTCTACCATAACCATAACAGGAAATAACTTTAACACCGATGCTGCGAAGAACGCCATATTTTTTGGACCTGTAAAGGCAACTATCAAAAGTGTCACCAAAACCGCTATACAAGTTACAGTACCCGCGGCAGGTAATGGTTTTATAACTGTTGCAGACATTGAAAATGGTTTATCTGCAAGTTCTAATCTTGCGTTCAACGTTACTAATAACAAAGGGACAACTGTAAGTTTTTCAAATAACGTGGAAGTACCTTTTAGCGGAGGGTTTGGCGGATATAGCTTGGATGACTTTGATGGTGATGGCTTTGCCGATATCCTGGTTGCCCGTAACGATTCTCTTTATATCCGACTTCATGGCTCAGATCCTCAGCTATCTAAATCTTCTTTCAGCCAAAAAGTGGTTTTGATGACAAACAGGCAGATACTTTCAGTAACGGTGGGGGATATAGATGGCGATGGTAAGAAAGACATCTTAGCCGCGTTTACTCCAAGTGTGGTGTTATTGCGGAATACATCAACGGATGGTAATATCCAATTTGAGCAAAAAACACTTGAAAACGTTGACGGAGGTGAGCCCCTATCACTTCGTGATATTGATATGGATGGCCGGCCTGACCTGATAGCCAATCCGTACTACGGCGTTTGTTACCCAAACACGACAACCGGGTCTGATATTTCTTTTGGTGATGCAGTACTTATCAATAGTACAAGCGGTGGTGCCACAATGTCGCTCGCAATATCCGATATTGATGGCGACGGTAAACCCGAGCCCATCCGGAGTAGTTCATATGGGGTGAGCGAGGTTTATAAAAACAATTCTGTACCGGGTGATTTAAATGCAAATGACTTCGCACCCAGCTATATCAATTATTCTGGCGGGTTTCAAAGTCCGGATAATTTACTTCCTACTGATATTGATGGCGACGGCAAAACAGATCTTGTTGGATATTCAACCAGTAAAAATTACCTGTTGGTGTCAAAAAACATTTCAACAGGTAAAATAAATGGCGCCTCGTTTGCCACCCCCTTGCCTTTTCAAAGCAATTTTATGCCATATTACATGAGTGCGGCCGACATGGACGGAGATGGCAAAACTGACCTCATCGGTGCATCAAATAATGATGTGTCATTTATGCGGAACCAAACTTCCGGAGGTTCAATTTCAATGGCTGCCCCGGTAGTAATCGTACCGGCAAGTACACAATATGTAGCCCTGATAAGGCCGCTTGATATGGATGGCGATGGCCGCATGGATGTAGTACTTGCCCGTCCCGAAAAATCCAGCCTTATCATCTACCACAACGGGCCTGTGGTTACCCCTAAAATAGCGGCAGTAACGCCTTTACTTGCATCGGCGGGGTCTAAAATCACCATAACGGGTAAGCATTTTGATGCTGCCACGGTGGTAAAGTTTGGCAATAAAGAAGCACAATCATTCAAGGTTATATCCTATCAAAAAATAGAGGCAGTACTTGGTGACGGCGAATCGGGCCTGGTATCGGTAAAAACACCTAACGGATCAGCAACTTTTGCTGGTTTCGCGGTGGTAGGCGGGCCTGTGATAACATCGGCCGTAGCAGAAAAAGACGGAAGCGGCTTGTTGGTAATTACCGGCAGTAAACTTACGACTACAAAAGATGTGGAGATCGCTGGCATTAAAGCCCTGTCATTCACCGTAGAGTCTGATACCCGAATCACAGCAACATTTGCTGCCATTAAAGGCATACTTGCGGTTACTACTAATACAGGAACGGCAACATTTGCTAATGTAACCGTACCAGGAATTGCATTGATTACTTTTAACGCAATTACAAGCCAAACTTATGGTAACAGCGATATAAACTTATCGGCCACCAGCACAAACACTAAAACACCAATAAATTACAGTTTTGATAAGCCCAACATAATTGAAATAAATGCTGGCAAAATACATATCCTTAATGCTGGCACAGTGATTATAATGGCATCTCAAACGGGTGATGATCTATTTAGCGCGCCTGCCAGTGTGAAGCAAACGCTGGTAATCAATAAAAAAGAATTGCAGGTTAAGGCTGACGATCAGACCCGTTCATATGGAAAGCCAAACCCAGCACTTCTTATATCTTATAACGGTTTTGTTAATGGGGACGATAAAACCAAGTTGATTGCCCAGCCCGTGGCAGGCACGACAGCTAATGCACAATCCGCAGCGGGTATTTATAATATTTCAGTCTCCGGTGGTGCATCTGTTAACTACAGCTTTGTATATGCATCAGGGAAGCTAGTTGTTACCCCATCAGCTTCAAACTTAAAAGTTGCAAGCAATAGCGTAACTTGTAAAGGGCAAAATAATGGTGCCATAACAATTAATGCATCACAAACTGCCAATTATACTGCGGTAGTATCTGGCCCCTCTTTCAACAAAACGTATAACTTTACAAGCATCGCAAATGTAGAAAACTTACCTGCCGGCACTTATAATGTATGCGTAGCTGATGATGCATTGCCGGATATGAAACAATGTTTTGATATTGTTGTAGCCGAGCCCAAGGATTTATCTCTTTATACAGTAGTTAACAAGATCCTTAACAATGTGGAACTTGAATTAAGCGGTGGCAATACTTATGAAATACGGCTTAATGATGTTGTATACAAAACAAGCAATAGCAGCATTACATTGCCGCTTAATTATGGGAATAACAGATTATTGGTAAGTACAGATAAAAACTGTCAGGGCATAATTGAGCGTATTATCAAACTTTCCGGAAATACAACTCCTTATCCAAATCCTTTCAGGGATGTATTACACATCAATATCGGGTTAAAAACAGTTGCAAAAACGATCATCAATATCTATGATGTACAATATGGCAGATTAGTTTTACATAAAGAGTTTACAAATGAGTCCGGGGTCCTAAACCTGGATGTTTCCGGGCTTCCAGTTAGCGTTTATTCGCTTCACCTTATAATTGATAATAAAAGTACTGTTTACAAAATATTTAACAAATGAAGTGGTCGATAGTGATAGTATGCAGTTTATTCATATTGACAAGCTGCGGTAAAAAAGATGAGAACAATCCAGTAACGCCACCTGCTGAGGCGCCCGGTACGGCAACGTTGGTTTTTCCGGCTCAAAATGAGGTATGTACACAAGGCGTAGTTATTTCGGCCACACAAAGTAGTATTCCGTTAAAGTGGGTTGCTGCAAAATTGGCGGGTAGTTATGAGGTTACCATTAAAAATTTGGAAAAGGGCACAATTACAACACAAACAACCAGCGCAACACAATTGGATGTAACACTGGAACGTAACGCTCCTTTTTCTTGGTACGTTACGTCAAAAACATCAGCATCAACTATAACAGCTAAAAGTGACGTTTGGAAATTTTACAATCCGGGCCCGGGCACGATTAGTTATGCACCATTTCCGGCAGAGGCTGTGAACCCTTCCATAGGTGCAAGCATAACAGCAGTTGGCGGTAAAATAACTCTCAGTTGGACAGGGGCCGACGCAGATAACGATATCACCGGATATGATGTTTATATAGGCAGGACTAGCGCTAACATGCCTATCTTAAAAAGCGGGGTCGGCGATCTGGTTTTAAACGATGTACAAGTAACGTCCGGCAATACGTATTTTTGGAAAGTTATAACCAAGGATGCAAAAGGCAATACTTCCGCTTCGGGAATCTTTAATTTCAAGGTGAATTAGGCTGCAAAAACATCGTACTTCCGTTGAAGATTTGCCTAAAAGGATAATCCTTTATGTCTATAATATTTTTGATACATTTTGATTTAATTACTTATCTTTGATATGATAAGAGGTTACTATACCAATACCGTAACCTTGGACAAATTTGACATATTATTTAATTGATTATCAATTATTTACAAAGATAGGTTCGGGGGCAGTAACTCCCACCAAAAGGGAATTCAAAGTTCTCCAAAAGCCTGTAAATCGTATGATTTACAGGCTTTTATGTTTTTAGCCCTCCCAAATCAAACCAAAGGATTTCGAAGTCTAGGATACTATTCCACCACCTGTTTTTGTTTTTATCCCGAGGCATTCAAAATTGGCTTATTTATTTGTAATACAGTTATTTATGATATATAAAATTAGCTTAAAACGAGCTGTTTTTTCTTTGTTATAACACCGTCTTTGATACCTGCATCCACGGGATATGGTGTGCCAATACGATAAAATAGGCTCGCATCGCCTTCTATTTCCGAGATATTAAAGAATTGGTTGTTGGCAGAAATTATTTCCTGTAAGAGCTTGGATACACTCACAAGCCCAATAGCGTTTTGGGTTTCCTTAACAAAATTAGTGTATCCGCTGATATCCACGATACATATAGTTCCTCTCTGATCTAAATCACTTTCAGGCGTGTTTACAGCTTCTTTATGTATTAGCTTTTTCATAAGTTGCGATTTTTAGTATAATGCAGAATCGAAACTTTGAAGCCAATACTTTTAGGTGAATTTTGACTAAGCCCAGTGAATAAACTTGTCAATACTCTATTTGGAGTTTTTATTGTCATAATCTACTAATTATTGGATAATTAACTATGACAAATTTGCGAATAGCTGAACCCTAAAAAAGGTTAAAACCAGTGGAGAAATGGTAAATTAAAGTTAGTGTGGATATTTCGGGAGCCTTTACCAGGCTATTCGGCAGGGTGTAAACCATCAGATTGTTAGATTATTACAGAAATTAAAATTGATTATTAAGAGGTTAATCTGGTCAAAGCGTGCCGGAATCAACTGATCGTACTTTCAGAAAAGGGTGATCAATGGCGTCAGAATATCCAGTTCACTACAGATCTGCGAGTATTTAAAAAAGCGGAAATTGATTGGTTCGATGTAACCTATAAACGTATGTTTCGATGGAAACGGATATTGAAGCCCGCACTTGAACACCATATTCGAATACATACTGCCGATAACAGCAAGTTAAATTGAAAAGAAAAAGGGGAGAGATACACTAGTGTGTAACTTTCCCCTTTGTAGCCCATAGGGAATCAAACCCCGACTTAATCAAATCGTATACTGGGAGGTTAGACAGTCTTCCTACAGACTCGGATTTTCCAAGCAGAGATATCGAACTTTTAAAATGCAACAAAGAATGCAACCTCACAAAAGTGTGATCTGGAGTGGAGGTTTGACTTACCGTACTTGCATATCATTTTCGGGTTACAACAGTTGCTATGTTTGATCCATTTGATCTATTCAACCGGGTCCGGGGCAACCGGGTGATTGGGATCATAGACTGCCACTCCTACCCTGGAATCAGCACACCCATAATACAGGAACCATTTTCGTTTAAAATAAACCATTCCTTCAATAAAAACCGTCCCTGCGGGGTACTGACCGCTTTTTTCGAATGCCGCCATAGGGCGCATGAATGGCACATCCAGCCTGGTGATCAGTTTGGTTGGATCTTTTTTATCAAACAGCATCTGGCCTGCACAGTATGAGTTTGCGGTAAAACGTTTATCGCCTTCATCGCCGGGTTTGTTTTTGCCGTTATAAAAAAGGATGATCCCTTTATTGGTCATCAGGGCAGGCGGGCCGCATTCGGTCAGTTCACTGTCAAAGTAGCCTTTACGCGGTGACACGAATTCTTTTAAGCTCCCGTCAGCATTTACGACAGGCGCCCAGTCCACAAGATTAACCGATGTCGCGCCGTAAACGTGCAATTCGCCCCAGTACAACCAGTACTTGCCATTTATCTTTGTGACCACCTGTTTCCCGCCCTGTACTTTGGTCAGGATAGAGGCTGACTTATGGGCAATGTTCAGGAACTTACCGCCATAAGCATCTTCAAAAATAGGCCCGTGCTTGGTCCAGTGCTTAAGATCTTTGGACGTCGCCACGCCCAAACGGGGCAATTCCCGGTTCCACTGCGTGTAAAAAACAACATAGGTACCGTTCGCGGTCACCGCAACACGGGGGTCTTCGCAACCGCCGGGCCACTCATATTTTTTCTGGCTGTCTTCGGCAGGATAGAACACCGGTGTTTTTGAGCGCGTGAAATGCATACCGTCCGTACTGGATGCAAAACCCAGGCGCGAGGTGCGGAACCCGATACCGACGCCGGATTTATCTTCTGAACGGTACAATACTACTACTTTACCGTTCAATATAGCCGCTGCGGGGTTGAACGTATCATTGGATTCCCAACCGATCAGTTTGTGCAGCACGGGGTCCATGAACCGGGTGGTACTGTCCGGTGAAATGATCGGGTTTATACCCTCCGGCCTCGCAAAGCCTCCAAAAGCCCATGCGGGCAGTTTATTTGACTGTGCAAATAAACTGTCCGCATGGAGTAATAACACCAGCGCTAAAACCCTGGCAAAAACTGCGTAATTTCTGTTATTCATAATTAAGGCTGTTCTGATGTATAAATAGATAGGGCTTCCGCGTCCGTAAGCGCGCGGTTATAATAACGGATATCATCCATTGACCCCTTAAAATAAGATTGTCCTTTAAGGCTTTTAGGCAGGCTTTGTCCGATCACCAAATTTACCGGGCTGGCAAGTGTTATAGGGGTTCCGGTAACAGCAGCGGTCTTAACCAGTTTTTCATTCACGTAAAATTTCATCGTGCCGTTAACATATGATACACCGATAAAAGTCCAGGCGTCGGCCGGTACCACTCCCGGGTTACTGTCAACGTCGTGATAACCGTTATCTGCATGGATGGTCAGGAACAGAAAGTTATTTCCCTGCAACTGGAATTTAAAGCCATTATAGGTATTTAATGAGAACATGTAATTGTCCGGGTTTGTCTCATGGCGTTTTACCCACATAGTAATGGTAAACTCCTTCGGGTTCAGATCTGCGGTATAAGGCACTTCGATATTGGCACCGTTCTGGAAATCGTATGCGCTGTTTGGCTGATCGTAACGGTCAGCCACCAGCTTCGGCAATGTATTACCATCTGTGGTGCCGTTAATATAACCGCTCATTAGCGTTCCGTCATGGTTATGACCCGAGGCGTCATTGGCGTTACCGGAGAACTCCCATTTTGCGATGAGGTTATCGGCAGAAACATCCTGTATCAACCTGGAATTAAAAGTAGTGATGGCTCGGTTCAGGTTGGCCGTTGCATTATCAACTTCCCGCTGGGTATACTTTCCCGATGTCTTAGTGTTTGTTGCCAGGTCGATCGCGGTTTTCAGGTCTGTCCTCGCCCCTATGGCGTAGGTACCTGCCCGCTTTCCCTCTGTAGAATTGGTATACAATAAGGTAGCCGCATCTATTGCTGCAGTGATACTTGTATTATCAGCATTTCCTGTTTGCTGCGGCTTGGCATCTTTCTTACACGATGCCAGGTTAAACAACAGTGCCATAACCAAAATGGCAATACCTGCGATTTTTTGATAGGTTTTCATAAGTTTATGATTATTTTCCTAATAATTTATTAGTTGACACTTCACTGAATGGTATTGGGAAGAACTTGTTAGCTGTATAACTAAAATTCGGCACGTCTTTCAGCGCATTGGTTGCATAGGTGCTGCCGTAGCGGACGATATCGTAAAAACGGCCAAATTCTAAAGCCAGTTCAGACCTTCTTTCCCTGCGGATGATGTCGCGCAGCTGCGTTTGATTGGTATTGGTGATATCAGGAAGTAACCCCGCAGGCACCGTTCCGCTGCCTGGCAGTGTGGTATCGTATAAATAGCTTTCACGTGCGCGTTTACGAACTTTGTTAAGCGGCACAAGTGCGCCGGCAGGGTTGTTCGCTTCGTTCAATGCTTCTGCTTCAATCAGCAATACATCTGCGAAACGCAGCACTTCAACATTAAGGTTGCCGTCACCCTTGGTGGCCAAAGGGATCTCCGAAAGCGGCTGAATGTGTTTTTTATCCACGTACCCTGTAGCGCTCCAACTTGGATCAAAGGCGCTGTCAAAATAAGGGTGGCCCGCACGACCAACGGTATAATCCAGACGCGGGTCAACGGTGCCGGAAGGCGATTTTTCAAAATTGTCTACCAGGCTTTGTGTTGGCTGGAAAAAACCGTAACCGTTCAGCGCGCCACGGGGCGCAAACGCCTGGTTTAATGCATTGCCCTGCTTAGGGCTTAAACCTGCAGTATGCAGGATCGAGAAGATCGCTTCTTTATTAAATTTAGCCGTTGCACTGAAATTGTCGGTAAACTTGTTGGTTAGCTGGTAACCCAGCGCCTCTACCTGCTTCGCGGTTTGCGCCGCCAATAGATATTTCCCCTCGAACAAGTAAGTTTTAGCTAGTAAAGCCAGCGCCGCACCTTTTGTGGCCCGGCCCAGGTCCACGCCTGTCCATTCGGCCGGCAATGCTGCTGCAGCCTCCGTACAGTCCTTTTCGATCTGCGCAAATATCTGCGCCTGCGGCACGGCTGGTGATCCTAAATTATCAGCGGTAGCTACCTTTAAGCGCAATGGAATATCACCGTAGTTATTGGTTAAGGTAAAATAATACCAGGCCCTAAGGAACTTTGCCTGCCCTACCAGTAAATTTTTATCGGCATCCGGAATAGCTTTATTTTCGTCGGTCAATCCGTCAAGCACAAAATTGGCTTTGGACACACCGTCATAATTCCTGCCCCATACCGACTCTACAGCGGCATTGGTGTTCAAAATGTTAAAATTATTGATATTATCAATATCGGCCTGATCACCGGCCAGGCCACCTTTAACGGCGTCGTCAGATGACACATCGCCCAATACCCATTGCTCATTGGCGAATGCGTCCACATAATTCAGCGGGACGTAAGCAGCATTGATCGCCGTAACAGCGTTAGCAGTAGAATTGAAGAAAGTAGCTGCCTGATAAGTCCCAAGCGGCGGTTGTTCCAAAACCTTTTTACAGCCTGCTCCTATTATCATGAGCCCTGCTGAAAGTAATATATATATCGTTTTTTTCATGATGTCTGATATTAAAAGTTTGCGTTTAAGCCGATGGTGAATGTACGTGCTGACGGATAGGTACCGAAGTCGATCCCGACAGCGCGGGCACCATCACCGATCGAGTTACTGTTGGTGTACATCTCCGGGTCAATGCCGGTATATTTAGTAACCGTAAAAACATTCTGTGCACTGGCAAATATTCTTAACGACGAAAGTTTTATCGCTTTTACCAAATTGTTGCTCAACGTATAACCAAGTTGGATATTTTTAAGGCGCAGGTATGAACCGCTCTCCACAAAGCGGCTTGACGGGCGTTTGTTATTGGTTGCACCATCCCATGACAAACGCGGGAATTGATTGCTGGTTCCCTCACCCGTCCAAGCCTGCGTGGCGGCTCGTTCGGTAATATTAAATGCGCGGTAAAACCCTTCAATATCTGTATTTACCTGGTTGTAAAGTGAGTTGCCATATACGCCCTGGAAGAACAGGCTAAGATCTACCCCGGCATAAGCAAAGTTAGTAGTTAACCCGTAAGTAAATTTAGGTATCGGACTGCCTACATAGGTACGGTCATACTGATCATTGATCACTCCGTCCGGGACGCCGTTAGGGCCGCTGATATCTTTGTACATCACGTCGCCCGGCTTTACATTGGGCCCCTGATAGGCATGAGTGAAGACCTGTTGCGGATTCTGAAAAATCCCTTCTTGCTGTAAAAGATAGAAAGAACCAATCGGGTGACCAACTTCAGTTTGTGTCGCGTAATAATTATTGTCTATACGGCCACCAACGATCGGGGCTCCGCCAGCCAATGAGGTCACTTCATTTTTAACCGTAGCGAGGTTACCAATCACCTCGTATTTAAACTTATTGGCGATTGTGTTACGGTAACCCAATTCAAGTTCAAAGCCCTGATTGCGAATACTGCCGGCATTTACCGCCGCGCTTCCCGCGCCGCCTGTGCTTGATGGTTTAGAAGGATTTAACAAAACGCCAGAGGTGTTTTTGATGTAATAATCAGCCGACAAGGTAAGCGCGCTGTTGAACAAACCAAGATCCAAACCGACATCTGTCTGCGTACTGGTTTCCCAGCGCACATTCGGGTTACCAAGGGTTGATATGGAAACGCCCGGATTGCTGGTGCCATTAAACGGATAGTATCCGGTATTACTGGCCAGGGTGGCATAAGAATACTCCCCGATCTGCTGGTTACCAAGCTGCCCAATACCCGCCCTTAATTTGAAAAGGCTGATCGCTTTAATATCTTTCATGAAATTTTCCTGGTCGAGCCTCCAGCCTAATGAACCGCCGTAAAAATTACCATACCGGTTACTTGGGTCAAGACGTGAAGAACCGTCCCGCCTTACGTTGAAGGTAGCCAGGTACTTATTATCATAAGCATAATTCACCCTGCCAAAAATAGAGAACAACCCGGAATGAACCTGGTTACTTCCGTTCTGCTGGATCCCAAGGCCATTATCAAGGTACTGAAAGGTTGGGCTCTGATCAGCAAACATCGTGCGGGATCCGCCAAGTGCGCGGCTGTTACTTTTTATTACCTCACTTCCTAATAGAAAATTAAACACATTCTTTTGAGAAAGCGTAAGGTCGTAAGTAGCCGTGTTTGTCCAGTTATAATCAAACAGGTTGGTATTTGATTGGGCCAGACTGTTGGGTGAATTTAAAAAACGGTCTATCCCCCAGGTCGCGAAAAACTGTTTATAATCCGTGATCAGGAAGTTAGTGCCGAAGTCGGTCCTGATCTTTAGATTTTTGACCGGCTTTAACTCCAGGAAGATATTGCCCAAAAGGGAATAACCTAAAAAATTACGGTTATAGTTGTCCGCGAATCCCACCGGGTTTAATCCGTCACCAAAAAACTCCGGGTGATCAGGAAGGTCAACAAAATCGCCGTTCGCATTCCGCACGGGGGTTGCCGGGGTGCGGAATAAGGCATAACGCAGAACACTGGCGCCGGGATTGCCGGCTCCAAATCCGTCACCGGATGTTCCTACCTGGCGTGTCTTTGAATATCCAAGGTTTAAGTTGGTGCCAAAAGACAAGTATTTGGAGACATTGGTGTTTATAGCGGTACGTAAATTTAAGCGGTCAAATGAAGAATTTTTTACCAGACCGTTTTGTCCGAAATAATTGGCGGATACGATGTAGGTGGTATTATCGCTGCCACCGCTTACGGAAATACTCGCATTAGTGATGGGTGCAGGGCGCAAAACCTCTTTTTGCCAGTTGACATCCGGCAGCCCGGCAATTACATCCGCCGGGATAAGGGCACGCCCGTCATTCGTTGCCGCGGTATTATAAGCAGTCACATACTGGCTGGTGTTAGCCATTTTGATCAGGTGCTGCGAGGTTTGAATACCGGTGTAGGCATTCACATTCACCCTTGGCGCTCCGTTTTTACCTTTTTTTGTCGTTACCAGCACAACGCCGTTGGATGCCCGTGCACCATATATGGCCGCTGAAGAAGCATCTTTCAATACGCTGATGGTCTCAATATCGTTCGGGGAGATCTCGTTGATCCCGTTCTTTGTAGGAATCCCGTCAATCACATAAAGCGGGCTGTTGTCATTAATGGTACCTACGCCACGGATCCTGATATTGATGCCGTCGCCGGGCGCGCCGGTAGATTGTGTAACCGCCACGCCTGCCGCTTTACCCTGCAGGATCTGGTCCGCGCCGCCCACCGGCTGGTTTGCGAAATCGCTGCTTTTAACGATGGAAACCGCGCCGGTCAGATCCACCTTTTTCTGCGTGGCGTAACCAACAACAACTACCTCATTCAGGTTGCTGTTGGAAGCCGATAGCCGGATCAGCATAGCGCCGCTAAAATCAGCGGTGAGGGTTTGCGTTACATACCCGATGCTCTTAACCTCCAGCTGGGCTCCGTCGCTTGCGCTCAGCTTAAAAGCTCCGTTGATATCTGTAGCCACGCCGTTTGTCGTGCCTTTGACCTGGACGGTGGCGCCGATAATCGTTTCGCCATTCCCGCCGTCTACTACCTTCCCGGTAACGGCGCGGTTCTGCGCCCGGCTTTCCAGCCCCAGGCAACAGGTCAGTAGCAGGCAGCATATAGCTGCCCGCCATGTTGTTTTAAAAGTAAAGTTTATCATAAGTAGTCTATATTGGTTATTGGTTATGCTCTAGGACACGGCGATAAAAACACCTTTACTCCCCGGCAGATTTCGATAACGAAAATCTTTTCCAAAGCGAAAGCTCCGGCACCGGACTGCAGTAAGGCAAAATATCAACTTAATTGGTTCTCAAACGTAAAAAAACTAAACGGATTTAGCAAATTATAAAAAAATATATTCAGGTCTTTTTTAGTGAAGATTTACGAATGATCAACTCTGGCTCCAATATTTTATGAACGCATTGCGTAGCATAATCCCCTTCACTCATCCGTTTGAAAAGCACATCGATCAGGTTTTCAGAAAGCTCTTTCATGGGTTGGGAAACAGCGGTGACAGGCGGATTAAATACCTTAAAAAAAGCGTGGTCATCAAACCCAATCACTGCGATATCATCCGGGATGACCAGATTTTCCCTATTAATAGCTTCAAAGCCCTGTAAAGCAAGGTAATTGGTAGCAAAAAGTATAGCGTCAATATTTTTATGACGCGTTAAAAAATTACTGATCTGTTGTACAACCTTTTCAGGTTTGGAGGTAAACCTGATTTCCAACAGGTAACTTTTAAGACCCGATCGTTTAATGGTCTGCTCGTATCCGGCAAGCCGGTCTTTCATTTGTGTCTGATCCGACGCCAGCGTCACAAAAGCGATATTTTTAAACGCCTGCCCCGCAAGGTGTTCAACCGCGATCGCCGCACCTTTAAAATTATCGATCACCACGAAATCGGTTTCTATGTTCGGAAAATAGCGGTCAAAAAGCACAAAAGGCTGATTTTCCTTTAATAAAAGGGCTACTTCTTCTTCTATGCCTTTTGGCGCTGTAATGATAAACCCGTCGACATTGCGCCCCTTGAACATGTTAATCAGCTCGACGGTCTTTTTCGGATTATCCTCTGTACTGCAATAAATAATTTTATAACCTTTTTTATAAGCGCGCTCTTCTATCTGCCGGGCTACGCTGGAAAAGAAAGCATCAGCGATGTCTTCCACAATGAGGCCAATGATCTTAGATTTACCGGTCCTTAGGCTTTGCGCAAGCGCGTTGCGGTTGTAATTTTTCTCTTTAACATAATCAAGTACCCTGGCCGTCAGTTTATCACTAATCCGCATTTCTTTGGATTTACCATTTATGATAAAAGAAATAGTCGCTTTCGAAATATTCAAATCACGGGCGATATCGTCCATGGATATTTTCTTATTCATAAGTTACCTTCCATTTATTATCACATTGAGAATTACCGGGTAAAGATATGGCATTTTTAATATGATAAACGCAAAATGGTCGTCAGATCATTCACCGCCCTTCATTAAAGACCAAACATCCATACCATTTCGCTATGAGAATTGATTAACTATTATATCATGAAGATCCCACATACACGACCGTAAATCGGAATATATTAAAGCACCTTCCCAAATAGATTTTTATGGATGTATGTTTCGCACCAACTAGCTTAAAGTCCTATGTCTTTTAAAAGCTGCTCCCGATAATTACTTCCGATAGGAATTTCAGTTTTTTTAATAAAAATACGATTCCCTTCTATATGATCAATTTTGGACTTATTAATCAGAAAAGACCGATGCGTACGCAAAAAAAGTGATTTCGGCAACGACTCTTCAAAATTGGAAAAAGCCATTTTGGGCATTAATGAAGTACCTACGGTTACGATTTTAGTATAGTTGCCCTGTGCTTCTGCATAAAGCAAATCAGCAAAAAGTATCTTGTATATCTTATTGTCTGCTTTTACAAATACAAAATCATCCGTTGGCTGATTACTAAAAGCGGGTCTGTTAGTTGAGGTTTTTGGGGATTTTAATTTATCCAAAGCCTTATCCATAGCTATTATGAAACGGTCAAATGCAAATGGCTTTAATAAATAATCACAGGCTGCTAAATCAAATGCATCAGCCGCAAACTCCTTATAGGCAGTAGTAAAGATGATTTGGGGTGAATTGCGAAGGGTTTTCGCATATGAGATACCATCAAGTACAGGCATATTAATATCCAAAAACAGGATATCTACTGATTCTCTTTGCATGACGTTCTTGGCTTCCAAAGCATTAGCGCAAGAAGCTACAACGTTCAACTCACTCAGGTTTTTACAGTAAGCTTCTAAGATATCTCTGGCGATGGGTTCATCGTCCACAATCAGGCAATTGATCTTATCCATTTTTCATTTTCAATTGTAAAGCTACTTTATAGAATACTTCGTCAGTTCCTGTTTGTAAATCGTGGGAATTTGGATAAAGAAGTTCCAGTCTTTTTTTAACGTTCTGTAGACCGAATCCACTACTCACATTATCAAATAATTTGCTTGAAGAATCTTCTGCACCGTAAGTATTTTTAACGGAAAACAGGATGTAACTTTCCCATGTTTTTAAACTGATGTGTATAAATATTTCCTCACTAGTAGTATTTTTGGAGTGTTTAAACGCATTCTCTAAAAATACGATGAGCAGCATCGGCGCTATTTTTATTTCTGCGTCTATCATCTCTTCCAGGTCGGTTGTCAGTACCAATTTGTCGCCTATTCTTATCCGCTCGAATTCAATGTAATTTTTTATATAGGCCATTTCCTTAACCAGAGGTACATAGATGTCGCTGACATCATATACAGAATACCGTAGCAGATCTGCCAGTTTTAGCAGCAGAGGTGGCAATTTTTGGTGGTCTGTAATAGAAAGGCCGTACATATTATTCAGTGTGTTAAACAAAAAGTGTGGGCTTAGCTGTGATTGTAATAAGTGCAATTCGCTTTTATTTCGCGCTGCTTCACTTTTAGCATTGCGCAACTGATTTTGCGTAACGGCATGCATAACCTTTACTAATGCCCCGGAGGCAATACCTAAAATAATTAGTGGTACAAAAAATAAAATACCTACGCGATGCCCGAAAGAAAAATTTGCATGGAAAAAAAGCCAGGCGCCGGATATGCACAGTACTACACCAATATTTATGAGAAATGATTTGGGTGCAGCGCTGAGGTTGTTAGCCCAAACCTGAACAATATAACGTCCTGCAAAAATTGACAGCATAAAAAAAACACTAACTGCTGTAGCAACAGCTTCATCCTCTTGGATACCTATTGACACAACATAGGATTCTATCGGCGCAAATAATAACACACCAGCAATGATTGCTAAAATGAGATACAAATTTTTGCCGAAAAAGCTATTTCCCGACAATAGCTTAATGTTTACGATCATATCCAAGCTCTTATGAATGGCAATATTAGCCGTTAGCGCTTAACCCTAAAGCAATTTATATATAAACAATGGCGATCGGTTGATAAACTGCCAATTTTGGGTGTCAAATCTTTTGACACCTTTAAACCATGGTCTAACCCCTTAAAGCCAATATACAACATAAAAATTTACAAAAAATCTCATTGTAGTTAATATTTGATTCAGTAATAATTCAACCAAATAACTACCATGAAAGCTATCCTATTCACGTTACTGATAATTACCATCTGGTTTGACTGCATGGCCCAGCAAAACATAGGTGCAATCAAAACCACTATTAAAGATTTTCATAGTGCGGGCATCCCGGGTGCCACGGTTCGTATATACAAGGTGGGCGATTCTATTGCTGTTAAAGCCGGGAGCAGCGATATAAATGGGCAAATTACATTTGGCAACCTTGATTACGGCAACTATTTTTTAAAAGTAAGCGCCTTAGGCAAAAAAGATTATCAAGGGCCAATCATACAGTTGAATAACAGCAATTTGATGTTGCCGCCAATTGTATTAACGCCTGCAAAAAGTATAGGGCTGGCAGAGGTGGTCGTAAGCGCAAAGCGGCCTCTGATCGAAACGGAGATCGATAGAACGATTGTAAATGTTAGTGCTATGATAAGCAGTGCCAGCAGTAATAGTTTGGAAGTATTGGAAAAAACGCCTGGCGTAACGATTAATTCCAATGGCGAAATAACATTAAACGGCAGATCGGGTGTGATGGTGCTTATTGACGGAAGGCAAACTTACATGTCTGCTCAAAGCCTGGCTAATTATCTTAAATCATTACCCGGTGGAGTTTTGGATAAGATAGAGCTGATGGAAAACCCTCCTGCCAAATATGATGCCGCCGGCAATGCCATTATTAATCTTAAACTTAAAAAAAACAGAGTGGGCGGTTTTACAGGAAGCTTTCAAACAGGTTACTCACAGGGAAGGTATGCTAAGAATAATAATAGCTTATACATCAATTATAATCATGCTAAACTTAATTTTTTTGGCAACTTTTCTTACAATTTGGAAAAAGCTTACTTATCAGATGATTATGACAGATATTTTTACAATTCTTTGTCTGAGTTAAAATCCAGAATCTTGCTGGACAATAATACCATAAGCAGATTAAACGGATCAAACGCTATTATAGGGCTGGATTATAATATTTCGGAATACACGACTTACGGCGCTCAGATCAATTTTAATAAAACCAACCAAAAAAACAACTACGATTATTATAATCAAACACTCAACCCGTTTATGCTGGATAGTACGGGGTCTGGCAGTACTTTTATTAAAGACGAAGGAAGGAACTGGAGTACAAACGTCAATTATACCCATAAGTTTGGGAAAAGCGGGCGCGAAATAACAATGGACGCGAACTATTTAAATTATGATAGTAAAAACAAACAATCGCTGGACAACTTTACCTATACGCCTTTCGGGGAAACGCTAAGCAACAGGAGGTACTTTTATAACGTTCCTTCTTTAATTCATGTTTATAATGCGAAAGCAGATTATGTACATCCATTGAAAGGAAAAGCGAAATTAGAGGTTGGCATAAAAACCAGTTTTGTTAATAACGATAACATTGCTGATTACTACACTATCACCAATCAGGTTGCCACTATCGATACCAATCAGTCGAATCATTTCAAATATTCAGAGAACATCAACGCAGCTTATATCAATGTGCAGAAAAGTTGGAGGTATTTGGGTATTCAGGCCGGTTTACGGGCAGAGAACACACATGCGGAAGGGCGGCAATTGGGCAACGCTGCAGTTACTGAAACGCGGTTCACCAAAAATTACACGCAATTATTTCCAAGCTTGTTTATCAATTACAAGTTAGATACTACAGGCAAGCAGTTTTTTAATTTCAGTATATCGCGCCGGATCAACAGGCCCAATTATCAGCTACTTAATCCCTTTGTATTTATTCGCGATCAGTTTTCGTACACGTCCGGCAATCCACTTTTAACGCCTCAGTATCAATATCGTTACGAGGTAAAATATCAGTACCGGCAGGCATTGCGGTTAGGGTTAAGCTATAACAGGTTTACAGATGTGATATTCAGGACGACCTCTGTCACGGATAACATCTTTACCACTAATCCACAAAATATTGGCAAGGGCTTTATGTATATTTTAAATATAGGTTCATCGTTGTCGCCCTATACCTGGTGGAATTTTAATTTGGATATGCAAATAGCACGAATGGGGTTAAACGGACAAGTAGATGGCGTAACACTAAATCCCAGAAACTCAGTTGTTCGCGGCGGAACACAAAACCAATTTATGATCAGCAAACGGTTAAGCGCGGAAGTTTTCGCTTACTATATCAGCAGCGACCTTAACGGCCAGGCTTATACCCAAGCCATGTTCCGTACCAATGCAGCAGTCCAATTAAAAATTTTGGATGGCAAAGGCAGTATCAGGCTTAATGTTGACGATATTTTCCATTCTTGGGTGTATCATAATTACTCAGTAGATTTAAAACAAGCCAATTATACACAAGTAACCGAATCTGATACACGCCGATTTGGGTTAGGTTTTACGTACCGGTTTGGTAACGATCTGTTTAAGCGCAAAAGGAAATATGATAGTAACGGTTTGGATGATGAAAAAGGAAGAATGCAGCCATAGGCAACGCTGTTATTTAAAGCGAGTTGATATTCGGATCCGCACTAAATTCTAGCCTCAGGAAGAATCAAGGATCCTGAAACTGGATATAATTCGAACCATTTGGTGGAGCAATTAAAGTTTTAAGTAATTTACATGTAGTATAGGAGGAGTTCGTTTTCCTCTATGGGCTACAAAGCCGCCTTATGTAAACAGGACGATTTTTTGAGTGAGGGCACTCAATATACAGTCGGTTAAGCGCAGGCACTTAACCGGGCATTGGAAAGGATTGGACAAGATGGATAAAAAGTCGTTCCGCAATTTCAGCACTGGTCATACCGTTTATAACAGGGCTCGTTTTATCAATTAATGGTGTTCCTACAATATTATTACGTGGCCTCGACAAAAATGTCCAATTAGGTGTTTATCCCAAATGATATTAAAGTTACTCGAATCAAGATAAACTTTATTCACTTAAAAGTTGTAATAACTGTTTTAATGCCATTAATAAAAAGTCGAAATAGGTTGATCTATAATACTATAAGGCACACTTACAATTAATTGCTACGGGTTAAATCAGTATCCTGATGTGTTTAACCAACATATTATGCTGCTAATTGGTATGCAACAGTAAGCAAAACTAAAAGTTGCCCCTCTTTACCAATCTCTAATGCATTAGAAAGAATTTCATTATATTTCTCCAACAAAACGAGGTACTTATTTTTGTATATGCTTTCAGATAAGGTCTCACCTTCTGTGATTGAAATGTGATTTAACTCAAATTGATTTGGTGTAAACAACTCTGGAAACTGAACTGAGAAGTCGAGTTCTGTTGCTAAGCCAATTTGTAATATGATATTTGTTTTCAATCGTCGCTGATCAAACCAATTATAAATAGTTCTTCTGTTAACATTTACAAGCTTAGCCAGTGTACTAATGTTAAATCCTTTCTTACGAAGTGTATATTCTACTATTTGACCGTAATGCTTATCCATAGGTAACACAAATCAATTTTGAAACCGTTTTTGGAAGATAAAGTGTAAGTTTTAATTATTTGAACTTATAAATTACCTCTAATATTTAATTATAAAGAAATTTATATTACAACTATTCGAATATGAAGTGGACGTACGTGTATATAGTTACCCAATTAGAGGAATTATTTACACAGTTTTAGGCCGCATATCTTTAGAGAGAAATTATATAAACTTCTACCCCCAATGTTTCCTATCACAACAACTCAGCTTGTCTGCCCAAAGTAAATGTTTAAACATCGTTTCATTTTTAGCGCTATAAGCCGCCGAAAATGCAGAACTTTGAAAATCACCAAACGGAGAACTATGATGGAAATAGGCGTAGATAGCTTTGCTTCGGCAATGTATGGCACTAATAAGAATAATGCCTTAAGCAGTGTTGATGCTATGGAGCAACTGCTGGAAAGAATAACATTTGCAGATGAGGTAGGGCTCGATGTTTTTGGAATAGGCGAACATCATAAAAAAGAATTTTTAGATTCCGCTCCTCATGTTATACTTGCTGCCGCTGCTGCAAAAACCAGCCGCATACGTTTAACCAGTGCGGTTACTGTATTAAGTGCTGCCGACCCGGTTAGGGCATACCAAAACTTTGCTACGTTAGACCTGGTATCTAAAGGCAGGGCAGAAATGGTGGTTGGCCGTGGCTCATCTGTTGAAGCTTACCCATTATTTGGTTTCGACCTGAAAGATTATGACGCACTTTTTAAAGAAAAGCTAGACCTGCTTTTAAATATAAGGGATAATGAATTTGTAACCTGGAGTGGTAAATTCAGGGCACCATTGGTCAATCAGCCAGTTTATCCACGGTCATTACAAGAAAAATTGCCCATTTGGTTAGGGGTGGGCGGCACGCCCGAGTCGTTTGCAAGGGCGGGTACATTGGGTTTACCACTAATGGTGGCCATTATAGGCGGCGAAACCCATAGGTTCCGCCCGCTGGTAGATCTTTATCGCGAAGCCGGCCGCAGAGCGGGCTTTACACCAGAGCAGCTAAAAGTAGGCTTACACTCTCCGGGTTATGTAGCTGCTACCGATGAACAGGCCGTAGCAGATTACTATCCCGGCTATGCCGAATTATGGACAAAATTAGGGCGCGAAAGGGGTTGGCCACCGGTAACTAAAGCACAATTTGACTCGCTTATTGCACCAACAGGTGTATTAGTAGTAGGCGGGCCGCAACAGGTAGCCGAAAAATTATTAAGGCATAGCGAAGCATTAGGCGGAGTAGACAGGTTTACTTTTCAGATGGATAATGCCGGCTTAACCCATGCCCAACTAATGGGTTCTATTGAACTGATAGGTAAACAAGTTATACCATTGCTTAAAAATATTTAGTATATTAAAAGTCACATCAACAAGGTTGCAAAACTTCTTTTTTAATTTAGTAGATTTACTTCAAATTTAAATCCATTAAGCTATTGAATACAACCCTGATCCAAGAACAGGAAGCCATGCTGTCTATCATAAAAAGCCTGCCTGGAAATTACCTGATCTTAAAACCTGATTCCCCCCTATTTACAATTGCAGAGGTAAGCGAAGAATATAATAGCGCAACCTTAACAAATCGGGAAAAAATCATTGGGTCGGGCTTGTTTGAAGTTTTTCCAGATGACCCGAACGATCCTCAATCGGATGGTGTTGCAAACCTTTCTGCTTCCTTAAACAGGGTTATTGCTACCCAAGAAACGCACGAAATGCCGGTACAGCGCTATCCTGTTCCAATTCCGGGTACGCCTAATTTTATAGAAAAGTTTTGGGTGCCGATAAATAAACCCGTGCTGGTTAACGGAGAGGTGGCTTACATCATTCATTCGCTTACAGATGTAACAGAAAGTAAACAACTTCAGTCAAGAGAAGAGTACTTTAAAGCACTTGCTGACGAATCACCCATTATGATCTGGCGCAGCGCAGGGCCTTCCTGTATCTATGTTAATAAACAGTGGATACAAACAACGGGGATTTCTTTTACAGATAATTTAGGGTCTGGTCACCTGAAAGCCTTCCATCCGGATGACCGGGATAAGGTGCGCAAAGCTTTTAAAGAAGCATTAGATGCAAACACCTCGTACGAAACATTATTCAGGATCATTGACAAAGCCGGCGAAACAAGGTGGGTTTTTATGAGAGCAACGCCAAGTTCTTTTAACGGGGCAACTATTGAATATATTGGTAGTATAATAGATGTTACCGACCAGGAGATAGCTGCCCAACGCCTTCGCGAAAGCGAAAAGCAGTTTAGGCAATTAGCCGATTCAATTATCCAGATGATATGGGTTACGGATGCTCAAGGCATGCATGAGTATTATAACAAACGCTGGTATGACTTTACAGGCACCACCGCCGACCAAACTGAGGGCGAAGGCTGGAACCATGTATTTCACCCGGAAGATCAGGAAAGGGCCTGGAAAGTTTGGCGGCATTCGTTACAAACCGGAACACCTTATGAGATTGAGTATAGATTAAGAAAATATACAGGCGAGTATATTTGGGTGTTAGGCAGGGCCGCGCCGTTTTATGATAATAGCGGAAAGATCATCAAATGGTTTGGAACCTGTACAGATATTCATGAGCAAAAATTATTGCAACAGCAAAAGGACGAATTTATAAATGTAGCCAGCCATGAGCTTAAAACGCCTTTAACAGGTTTAATGGCAAACATACAGTTCATGGAAAAAATGTTGCTTAAAAAGTTAGATGCCGAACCATTATTTATAAAACTGGTTAATTCATCGCTTAACAATGTTCGTAAATTAAACAAACTTGTTGAAGAGTTACTTAATGCCAATAGCATTGGGTTGGGGCAATTAACAATTAAGAAAGAGCATTTTGATGTTGTAGCGCTTATACAAGAGGTAACCGCTTATTTAAACAGCAACAATCAATCTATCAGAATTAAAGGATCATCAGCGGCCTCCGTATTTGCAGACCCGGGTAAGATTGAACAGGTAATTGTAAACCTGGTAAACAACGCATATAAATATGCAGCAGAATCAGCGTTTATAGATATTAGTATAACCGAATCGGATAGCGAAATCAAGGTAAGCGTAACCGATCAGGGTAAAGGCATCCCGATTGAAAAACAAAAGTTTTTGTTTGATAGATATTACCGGGCAGAAAGTAATAATGGCAGATATTCTGGTATGGGTTTGGGCTTGTACATCTGTGCTAATATCATTAAAAGCCATGATGGTTGCATAGGGGTACAAAGTAAAATAGAAGCCGGAAGCACCTTTTGGTTTACTTTGCCTAAACAAGCAATATAGCTATTTTTTAGCTGTAATATATTTAGCCGTTATCAGCAATAGTAAAGTGCGGTCGGCTTTGGCTTCGTCGTAATTTTCCCTAATAAGTTGTTTTATCTGCTTATTCTTAAATTTAATAGCGGCCATTTCCAACACCTGAAAAGAGGCCATCTCTACACTCTCAATATTTTGCATATAAAAAGCAATGGATAAGTCTCGCAATTCCGGTTCGTGGCTATTCAGTTTAATATCATTAAAAGCATCATCAACCAATCCAATCAAACCATTGCAATTTCCCGTTGCCTGTTCTGCATCAAGCATAGCATAAATAATATCCATTCTGGCTATCTGCTTTTCTACATCTTCTAAAGTTTCCAATATGGCATCACGTAGATCACTAAAATACGCCTCATCTGCCAACGTAGGTAAATATTTTACCAAGTGTGTTTTAGCAGCATATATTTTATCAAGATTGCGTACGAAATAGGTTCGTAATTTTTCCGGGCCAACACCGATATCCCCTGATTTTTGCTCGTTCGATTGATCTTCCATTTATATCTTTAAAAACCAAATATACCACTAATACGTCATGGGAATACAGGGACATTTTGTAATATCAGGTTAATCGCTTTTTAACCTCCAGCAATATGTCATAAATATCAAAAGGTTTCCTGATGTAAAAATCAGCACCGCAATCGTTGGCTATAACGGCCAGATTCGTTTCGGCAGATACCAACACTACCGGATATTTTTGATTTGGGTACTGTGTTTTTATTTCGGAGCAAATTTCATCACCTCTTTTTGGTGAACCATTTATGCGAACGTCGAGCAAAATAATGTCCGGATGGATTATATGAATCTGACTTGCAGCTTGGCCCGTATTTGATATGATAACATCAAACCCTTCATCCCGAAATATAGTTTTCAGGATATCCAAGATGTCTTCATCATCATCTATAATGAGTATCCTTTTGTTCATACGTCGGTTGATGCAAAATTTATTCCGTTAACTTAATATTATTAAAAAACGCAATAATTGCTCAGATCACTACTTTTTATGCTGTAAAGCGATGATTGATTTTAATAATAAGATACTAACAAAAAGGTACGGCTGTTTAGATTATAGGAGTTTCTGTAGGCTGGCGACTAATTATCGCTAATTGCACGTAATAACCTGCGTTTAGTTGCGGTTTAACTAGAAAGCCCCTTGCGGGGCTTTACTATTGAACAAAGTTTATGTGTAGTTAATTAACCGATCGCGGCCTGCTCTCTGCACTTGTGCCAAATTTAGTTGGCGTGGCCGACATGGTTATAACCAATTCGCCCCCTGCGGTTATGCTGCTATGCGGCAGGTAATTTAACGTATGCGGTTTGCCGTTTAAGGTAACGTTTGCTATGTATTTATTAGCGGTGCTATTGTTTTTAACCAACACATGGAATTTTTTACCTGCTGGTAAATTAATGGTAGCCTCGTTTACGCAGGGGCTGCCAAATACGTACATGCCGTTAGCCGGGTTTACCGGGTAAAAACCAAGGGTAGACAGTACGTACCAAGCCGACATCTGGCCTACATCTTCGTTACCGATGATACCGTCTGGTTTGGTGGTGTAAAAGTTATCCAATATAAAACGCACCTTATCGGCGGTTTTCCATGGCTGGCCCACGTAGGCATACAAATAAGCAATATGGTGGCTTGGCTCGTTACCATGTGCGTACTGGCCTATCAAACCCGAAATATCCGGCGAATGCTCTTTACCCAGATCACCCTGCACCACAAATAACGAATCGAGCTTTTTGGTGAATGGCTGCTCACCGCCTTGCAGGGCTATTAAACCTTCTACATCATGCGGTACCAGCCAGGTGTATTGCCAGGCATTTCCTTCGGTAAAATCATCCTGCTCGTGGCGGGATTCGAACGGGTTAAATGGAGTGCGCCATTCTGTGGCCGATACCTTTCCACGCATAAAATGGGTTTGTTTATCAAAGTAGTTTTGATAGTTTTTAGCACGTTTACTAAAATATTGGTAATCTTCTATTTTACCCATCTTTTTGGCCATTTGTGCAACACACCAGTCGTTAATAGAATACTCTAAGCCCATTGCCACACTTTCGCGGCTGCTATCTGCCGGGATAAAACCTAATTCTTTTACAAACTTAAGGCCGCGTACATCCTGCATCTGCGTGGTTTTAACCGCCTCGTAAGCCAGATTGGCATCAAAGCCTTTAAAGCCCTTTAAATAAGCATCTACCACTACAGCAACAGCGCTGTTACCTACCATGGTGTTAGTTTCGTTAGCCATTAAATGCCATACCGGTAGTTTGCCTTGCTCTTTATAGATAGCCAGCATGGTATTGATCATATCCGGCACACGCCCGGGCTGCATAATGGTGTATAATGGGTTAGCCGAGCGATAGGTATCCCACAAAGAAAACGTGGTTAAATTATTAAACTTAGCATTTTTATGTACCTGCTTATCAGCCCCCATATAATCGCCATTTACATCATTAAAGGTTGATGGCGCTATCATGGTATGATACATAGCAGTATAAAATTTCTTTAATTGCGATACCGAATCTGCCTGGATGGTTAGTTTATGCAGTGCCTTGTTCCACTCGGTGTGTGCATTAGCTGCCACCCGGTTAAAATCCCATCCCGGGATCTCTGTTTTGATGTTTAATAAGGCGTTAGCTGTGCTCACCGGCGAAATACCCACTTTTACAAATACCTTTTCGCCTTGTTTACTGGTAAATGATAATACACCTTTTACCTTTTGGCCTTCTAACATTACACCCTTTTGCAAAGCGGTGCTATCATAAACGGCAAACTTGCTGATGGGTTTAGAGAATATGGCCGTAAAGTAGATCTTTTGGTCGCGTGCCCAGCCTCTCGAGTAACGGTAACCTTCGATGGTAGTATTGTTGACCTGTTTGATATAGGTTTTGGTCGGGATATCGGCTATACCCTCGGCCAGATCGATAATAATATTGGCCTGTTTAGCTGCCGGGAAAGTGTACTGTTGAAAGCCTACCCTGTTAGATGCTGTTAGCTGTACCTTAATGTCGTATTTTTTTAGTTTTACGCTGTAGTAACCCGGTTTCATCACCTCATCCTTGTGGCTGAATAAAGAGAAGTATCCAGCCTGAGGGTTTTTAATATCGCCTTTATTTACGTTGATAGCACCTGTTGTTGGCATAAACGATATATCGCCCAGATCACCGATACCGGTACCGCTTAAGTGTGTTTGCTGAAAGCCGATAATGGTAGAATCTGAAATATGATAGCCGGAGCACCAGTCCCAGCCTTTTGATAATTGGGTTGGCCCTAATTGTACCGCACCAAACGGCACGTTAGCCCCAACAAATACGTGGCCATGGAAACCCGTGCCTATCAGTTGGTCTACATATTGGGTAAGATCTGCACTGCTGGCCTGTGGTTTTTTGGCTTTTTGTGCAAAAGCCGCCGAGGCTATAAAAACGAATGGTATAAGTAACCTTAATTTTTGCTTCATTGAAATAGATATCATATTATTTTACTTGTGCGCCTATTTCGGCTGCGCTTATTCCTGCCCCACTGATAAGCTTTACTGCTATCAATTTAAAATACCTGGCCTTAACAGCAGTTTTTAACGGCACTAATTGTTCTACCGGGTTCGATTTAATGTTTGAAAATTCGCCCCCGGCAACAGTTTGCCAGGTACTGCCATCGTTACTGATAGCCCAGCTGTAGCCGCTTACCAGCCCTTCGGTTTGTTTATCCTGCCTTGGCAAATAAGTAAAGGCTTTTAGCGTATGTTCTGCACCCAGGTCCACCACCAATTCTGATGAATTAGTTTTGAAGGCAAACGTGTTAACATCATCGTCGATGGCTTTTTTAGCATCATCGCCGGTTTGGCCCAGTATGTTCCAGTTACTTTTAGCCAGGCCGAATGCTTGTGCACTTACATCGCTTGGTTTGTTGCTACCATCAAGGCTTATCGCTTTTATCTCGCCGCCATCGCTCAGCACAAACGGTTTGGTGTAGGCCGGTGAAGAAGCGGTTGGCTGCGAACCATCTGTAGTATAACGAATGCTGCCTACCGGCGCTTCGGTAGTGATAGCCACCTCGCCTGCTTTGTTGCGTTTAATAACAGGCGCAACCAAATGTACCGGCTCTTTAAATAAGCCAAAATCGCTTATGGCAACAGCCACCGGCGATTTGGTGATACGTAACCTTACTTTGCTTGTAGTGATGTTATAAGGCAAGCGCACCAAGCGGTTAGCGCCAACACTTGGCACCGTGGCAACCTCTTTCCAGGTGCCATCTAACCAGGCATCAAAGGCAGCGCCTTCTATACGCTGGCCCAGTTTAATGTTTTCGCGCAGGCGGATAACGTTAAAGGTTTTGGCCGTATGCAGGTCTATCTCTAAATTTGGTTTAGTAACGGCATCGTTTGTGGCCCAGTAGCTATAACGGCTGTTATCTGTTAAAAATGCCGTACCGTATTTAGCGCTGTTGTTACCACGGATGTTAGATGCTTTAAATGATGCGCCTTTAGCCAGGTTAACGGCAAAGGTTTGTTTTAAAATGCCGCCAAACTGTTTTAGGATATTTACATCCTCGTCGGTTATCAAACCATCTTTATCGGGCGACAGGCCCAGGTCTAAGCAAGCACCACGGCCCACGCTTTTATAGTACAGGTCCACCAGATTATAGGCAGATTTTGACTTCCCATCCTGCGACTGGTGGTAAAACCATCCGGGTCTTAACGGCACATCACATTCGGCAGGCATCCAGAATTTACCGTTACGCGTGCCTTCTGTACCTTCATAATCTTTTACAAAACCATTGGCAGGCGCTTTGCCCTCTTCGGGCGCATGAGGGGTATAGGTTGCCCAGTAGGTTTCGCCGGCATGGCCTTCTTCGTTACCTACCCAGCGCACATCCGGGCCAATATCCCCAAAAATGGATGCACCGGGCTGCATTTTGCGGGTAATGGCCCAGTTAACGGGCCAACCGTAATAAGTAGAGCGGTCTATCTTGCGCACGTCGCGGGTGCCGCCGTAATAGCCATCGCCTCCGTTGGCACCATCATGCCATGACATAAATTGCGGGCCATAATTACTGTACAATTCTTTCAACTGCTCGCGGTAAACCTTTGTCACATATTCAGGTTTGCCGTAAAGGGCATTGTTCCTGTCCCATGGCGAGCAATAAACCGCCATTTTCATACCCAGTTTTTGGCATGCCAGCTGGTATTCTTTCAGGATATCTCCCTTACCCTTTTTATAAGGGCTTTTGCTGATGTTATGATCGGTAGTTTTGGTTGGCCAAAGGCAAAAACCATCATGGTGTTTGGCTACTACCACAATGCCTTTAAAACCGCCTGCCTTTGCCGCGCCAACAATTTGCATGGCACTAAAGCTTTTAGGGTTAAATATACCCGGCTCTTCATCGCCATAGCCCCACTCCTTATCGGTATAGGTAGCCATACTAAAATGCACAATACAGTACATATCTGTTTCCTGCCAGTTTAACTGACGCTGGCTTGGCAACACGCCATATGGCTTAAGCGCAGATTGTGCCGATACATTTAAACCTGCTGCGGCAAGGGCAATTGCTATAAAATATTTTCTCATTGTTATTAATGTTTAAACCAGGCTGCAGGTACTTCTGCGGGTGTGCTGCCATTGAAACTGTATTTTAGCTTTAAGGTGAAACCACCGCCGCCTTCAATAAAATCAAGCGCGAAAGGTTGCAGCCCTTTAGCTAATGCCACCTGCCCGTTCTTTTCTATTGACGAGTGGTTACCATCGTTATCAACCACCATACGGTCGGCTATTTTCAGTATTCCGCCATCATCGCAATTAAGGTAAAAAGTATAAACGCCGGTAGTTGGGATATCTATATACCCCCGGTAAGTAATGGCAAAAGATGGCGCAGTAACAGATGCAGGTACAGCAATAGTATTTGTTGTAAAAGTACTATCGGCTTTGGCCTTGCTTATTAAACTGGTTTGTTTAAAAAAGGCTTTATAATACGTGGCCGATAATCCGGCATCTGTATTAGCCGTTTTAGCCGCCGGGGCATACGCTTGCTTTTTGTAATTAAGCGTGTAGATATCCCCGCGCGAGCCTATTGGTGTAAACGCGGCTACCTTTATAGTTTGCGGGCTGGTGATAATCAGTTTGTCGCCTAACAGTTTTGATGCAGGCATAGGTAAGCTACCATCCGTAGTGTAACGGATCTGCATTTCGGCCATTGGCTTTTTGATGCTCAGGGTATCTTGCGTTATAAAAACGTTCTCTGTTACCATATTTGGCAGATCGGGCAAACGGTAGTGTACATTTAGCTTATCAAGGCGTTTGTAATGCAAAGTAAGGCGTTTCAAGTACGAATTATAGTCGTCCGGGTTGCTTGTCCATAACCTTTCGGCCAGTGCGGTCATCCGGGGCATAAACATATAATCGGCGCGGTTTTCTGACGGGATCATTTCCGTCCAGATGTTGGCTTGCGCACCAATTATAGCTTTGGCCTCCTGCGCATTCAGCTTGGCAGGGATCGGGTTAAAGTGATACACCTTCGATATAGCATACTGATCGGGCAGGTTATCAAAGTAAAGTGGCTCGCCCGGGGTCATGATAACGGTATTACCGTTTTTGGCAGCTTTAACAGGTGCATCGGGCACCCAGCCGCGCCAGTACATAATAATTGCTGTTGGACTGATGCCGCCCTCTATCACCTCATCCCAACCTATCAGTTTACGGCCCTTAGCGTTAAAGAATTTCTCCATCCGGTTGATGAAGTAGCTGTGTAAAGCAGCCATATCCTTGATCTCGTGCTGTTTCATGAAATCCTTAACCGCTGCAGATTTCTCCCAGTCGGTACGATCAACCTCATCGCCACCAATGTGGATGTATTTTGACGGGAAGATATCCATGATCTCCGTAAACACATTCTGGGCGAACTCGTAAGTGCTTTCGTTAGCAGGGCAAATAGGTTTAGAGAAAAGCTCGCCAAATTTGTTCTCGCCGTTGCAGGTAAGAAAAGGGTATGAGTTGATGGCAGCCATCATGTGGCCCGGCATATCAATTTCGGGAATAATATCGATGTGTTTTGCAGCGGCATAAGCCACCAGATCTTTTAACTGCTGCTGGGTGTAAAAGCCACCGTACATGGTTTTACCGTTCTTTTTAACGATGTGCTTAGGGTCAATAATAAAATCGGGATTATCCTTAGCCTTTTTCATACAGGCCGAATCCTGATTATTAAACGTACGCCATGCCCCCTCTGAGGTCAGCTTAGGGTACTTTTTGATCTCCACCCGCCAGCCCTGGTCATCTGTTAAATGCAGGTGAAACTTATTCATCTTATACAGCGCCATCACATCAATAAACTTGCGCAGGTAGCTGATAGAAAAGAAGTGACGCGAAACATCCAAATGCATCCCGCGCCAGGCATAAGCCGGCTGATCGTTAATGGTTACAGCAGGCAAGGTAAGTTGTTTTAGCTTTACACCACTCCCCTCAATCCCGGCAGGTAATAACTGCCGGATGGTTTCTACCGCACGATAGGCCCCTGTTGGTGTTTTAGCCGCAATGGTTAGTTGGGTTGGGCTAATAGTTAATTGGTAACCCTCTTCTGCCGTTATTGCGGCATCATATTTAAAGGCTACAGTGCCAACGCTAGTCGACGGCTTTAATGCTACACCCAGGCCCTGTTTAAACAATTGGTTTAGCTGGATAACCTCATTTTTGAATTTACCGCCGGCATCAACAATACGTGTTGCCGGGGTAATTTTAAATGTACCTGCCGCAGGTGTAAGCGATGTTGGGTACGGGATAATTGGGTAACGTGCATCCTGCGCCCCTGCATATTGCATGCCGCACACACAAGCTACCGACAGCAAAAAAACCTTTTTTATATAAGATAAACGCATCATTAATTCTTAATTTTTAATAACTGTGATGTACCTGTTGCGGTATTCCAGCCGTCAATATCTATAGCCAGGTTTGTATGCCCGGTTACAGGGTAATCTATGATCACCTTTTTTTGCTCGCCTGGCAGTACAGATATGTAATTGTTATCGTAAAATGCAGGCAAGATCCTCTCTTTGGTAGCTGCATCTACTAACGATACCCTGTTAAAGAAAGAAATAATGCTGTTTGGTTTATTGGTTAAAGTAACTTCAATTTGTCCGGGTTTTATATATCTCGCTTCAGAAATCAGGGCATCAGCCTTCATTTTTTCTAAACCGGAGTACTCGCCTTTGCTATCTGCAACCCAATACAAATTTTCCGATAGTACTTTTTTATCGGTGTCTAATAACTGTAAGGATAGGAATGCGCCTTCTTTAGCCGCCATTTCATCCAGCACAGTTTTAACCGACATGATATTTTTGGTTGATGTAGCCACAATATCGCAAAATACCTGGGTGATTAGTTTTTCCTTACCAGCCATATCGTAAGCTTTTATTACCAGCATCATGCTGCGGCTTGGCTTAAATGTGTTATTGGCAAGCGACACCATTCCATTGGTTGGGTTGTACATTACGTGCAGTGCTTCTCCCCCGTTGTGCAGGCCATAAAGGCAGGCATTAGGATCCAAATAGTAATCATACATCTGACCGCGCATAGCAGTCCATGGGTTTTGTGTTTTCCAGATGATAAACCCGGTGTACCAATCCCACATGTGCGATGTAAAACCTTCGGCCAGGCCACGATACTGGTCATAATTTACCAGTTGTGCTTTTTTGGCAAAATCTGCCGCGCCCTTTATTTTTCCGTACCGGGCTACACTGCTATCATACCCAATGTATTTATGGTAATCCCAAACGCTGTCAACTTTGCTTTTGCGGGTATTCTCGTCGTACTCCGGCGCTATCATGTTTTTGGCAGGGATAAACCTTTTTAATGATTCGTAATCGCTCACACCAACAGAGCCTATTTCGGAGTTGAACGGATAAGTCTTAAAATTCCAGAATACAGATTGTGGCTGGATGCCGTATGGGCCATCACCGTTACCGCCCAATACGTTGTTAGACATTTCTTCGGAATTAGAATAATCTACAAACCAGCGGGTATTATCTAAACGCGGGAAGATATCCTCTTTTAAAGCTTTCAATAGATCCTCAGGCGGAGTGATCTCGTTACCACCGCACCAAATTGCCAATGACGCATGGTTACGCACCATTTTGATCTGGTCTTCTGCAGAGCGCAGGAACAAGTTATGGTCATCCGGATATTTGCGGCGTGTCCATTGGTCATCCAGCTTCATAGGGTCAACCCAACGGCCGTTACAATCTCCAGATCCCCACAGATCCTGGAATACCAGCATACCATACTTGTCACAGGCATCGTAAAACTCGGGGCGCTCTATCATGGCACCGCCCCAGATCCTGATCAGGTTAAGGTTCATATCCCTGTGGAAACGCACCTCCGCATCATAACGCATGTCCGACAGGCGCAGCATAGCGTCTGATAAGATCCAGTTACCACCCTTAATAAATATCTTTTGGCCGTTAACCGCAATTTGCCTGCTGCCGGTATGCTCGTTCCAACTACTTTGAATTTCACGTACACCAACCTTAAGTGTTTTTTGATCTGATACGGTTTTGCCACCTATTACAAACTTTACTTTAACATCGTATAAGTTTTGCGGGCCGTAGCCGCTTGGCCACCATAATTTGGGGTTCTGCAGGGTATAATCTGCAAGTTGTACCGTAGTGGTAGAATTTGGTTTTAGCGTAACATTTTTTGATATGGTTGCGCCGGCAATATCGTAACTTACTACACCTGTAACACTCGCAGCAGTAGGGTTGCTAACTTCAGTTTCCATTTTAATGGTAGCCGGTTTTTGCGGTCCTTCTGGTAAACGCTTGCCCGGCACTAAAGTGATAACATGAGTATCAGTTATGTGTACCGCACCTGTCTTTTGAATAGTAATTTTGTCCCAGATACCGGTATTACGGTCACGCACGGGCTGGATCCAGTCCCAGCCGGCGGTGTATTGCAAGCCAACATTACGGGCAATTGTGCCATCGCCGCCCTGGCCGCCATTGGCATTACCCAAAACATCCGGCGGGTAAACTATTACAGCAAGTTTGTTATTACCTGTTTTGCTAAGGTAAGAGGTAATGTTGTAAGAAAACCTCAGGAACATGCCCCTTTGGACCGATTTGTTTAATTTATGACCATTCAGAAAAACATCACAGCTGTAATTAACGCCCCTAAAATTCAGATAAACCTGGCCACCGTTAACGGCAGGTGCTTCCTTAAACTCTTTTACAAACCAATAGGTGTAGTATTTAGCACCTGTTTTATATATGTCGGGAATTTTCTCGTTATTCATCCCGTAAAATGGATCGGGCACTTTCTTGTTATTCAACAATGTGGTTAACACGGTGCCGGGTACTGTTGCCGGCATCCAGGTGCTATTGTTGTAAGCTGCATCAGAAAGTTTAAAACCGTCTTCTTTAACATCCGCAATGGGCGCACACTTCCACCCTGAATTTAATTCGTAACTGTTTTGGGCTTTAGCCTTATTATATAGGCCTGTTAAAGCAATGATCGCAGCAAGCGTGAATACGATGCTCGGTTTTAATGATCTGCAGGGTAATTTCAAGGACATTCTTAATAATATATAGATGAAAATTAGTATTGAACTCTAAAAACAGCGGCTTGTGTTAAACCATTGTTAGTTTGCAACGAATTGGGAACAGTTATATTAATGGTGCCTTTATCAGCCGTCCATTTAATCTTTTTGCCCGAGCCTAATAAAGCTATGCTTTTTACCTTACTAATATCCTGCAAATGCAAGGTAATATTTGCAGGCAGCGTAACTTCATCTTTAGCCGAGGTTACAAAGGCATAAATAGTATTACTTTTACCGGCTTTGGTATAAAAGATGTTACCTTCTGAATAAGGCGCTACAGATGCAGAGTTATAAATGCCCTCTCCGTTTACTTTTATCCAGCTACCTATTTGTTGCAGGCGGCTGTAAGCTACCGGGTCCCAATCACCATCTGGGCCGGGGCCAATATTCATGAGCAGGTTACCACCACGCGACACAATCTTAATTAACAAAGTTACTATCTCGTTGGCCGATTTGTATTTATCACCGGGTACGTAACTCCATGAGTTACCCATGGTAATACAGCTTTCCCAAGGATGATTTAAAGGTTTATCCGGCACTTGCTGCTCGGGTGTGGTGTAGTTTTCATAAGGGCCGGCAACAGTACGGTCTACCATTATAAGGCCGGGTTGTTTTTTACGGGCCATCTCTGCTATATGCGGCATATCTATATCCTGGTTAAAGGTGATAGCCTTTTGCCAATCAACAGTAGTATCAATAGTGTTTTTAGGGCGCACCCAGCCACCATCCATCCACAATATATCTACTTTACCATAGTCTGTCATCAACTCACTAATTTGGTTGTAGGTAAAATCTTTAAACTTTTGCCATTGCTCGGGGTGTTTTGCAGGGTCGTAATTGACATTACGGTCCTTTGGCGGAAAATATGGCCACCAATAGTTTTCAGAGTGCCAGTCGGGCTTAGAAAAATACGCGCCTATCATAAAATTCTCTTTAGAAAAGACTTTAAATATCTCTTTAGTTACGTTTGCCTTTGGATTTGACGAAAACGGCGTTTTCGAGCTGGTTATTTTATAATCTGTTTGCCTGGTATCAAACATACTAAAGCCATCGTGATGCTTTGTAGTAAATACTACATATTTCATCCCGGCGTTTTTTGCTGCCTTTACCCACTTATCCGGATCAAATTTGGTCGGGTTAAATGTAGTCTGCAGGTTTTCATATGCCTTTACATACGCGTTGTAGCTGGCACTGTAAGGGCCTTTGCGCTGTGTCCATCCTTCATCCTCCGGGCAAATACTCCAACTTTCTACTACACCCCACTCACTATATGTACCCCAGTGCATAAAAAGCCCAAATTTTAATTGTTGCCACTTTTGAAGATTTTTTTGTACTAAAACATCTGTAGGGGCTACATAATTTGCAGACATGTTATGCTCTTGAGCGTAACAGGCTGTTATACCTATTATATGTATAAGCAATAAGTAGATTTTTTTCATGCGATGTTGATTTATATAAATTATATATTGTTTAAACTATGAAATAGCGTAGTGCAGCTTTAAAATTGGCTCAAATTAGGACAGAAAGCGCAATAATTTTTTGTTTGTGATACGGAAAAACAATTTTAATGCTTTTACCCCTAACTATTTAAAAAAATTTAAAATCTTTTTCTTTTTTAAACTTTTTTTTTAAAAGTTAATACATTTCTTTACTTTTATTAACATAATCGTTACATTGCGTTTGAATTGTCTGGCAAACATTTAAATCTTGTTAAAAGACCGACAGTTGATTTAAACCATAGATTAAAAAACTTACTATTTTAAGATATTTACAATAATAAGATTGCTATTTAAGTAAAATATACATTAAAACTACTTTATTAAACCTTTAATTGATTAGAAAATGCCTATGGATTAAAAGAACTTTACTCTCCCAATTCATGAACGAGATTTACCAAGTTCTTCTCGTCGACACAAAACTTATTCTAAATTTTGCCTAATTCTAAAACAAGAATTTGGTATTTAGTTAACTTATCTTAATTAACTCACTTAATTAATAACAGTATGGAAGATTTTAAACATCCTATGGGTGTAAGAAATAGATTTAAATTTCAAAAGTCGGTTTTGACTGTGAAATTTACTCTTGCTTTAACATTAGCGGTTGGCCTGCAATCTGTAGCCAGTGCCTACCCGAATAACAATATTACAATAAATAAAAATTACGCCAACAATGCCATCATTACCGGTAAAGTTGTTGATGAAACCGGTGCAGGTTTGCCGGGCGTAAGCATAAAAATTAAAGGCACGACAAACGGTGCTGTAACTGATCCTAACGGTTCATTCTCTATCAACGCACCAGATAATGCGGTTTTGGTATTTTCTTTTATAGGTTACCAAACCCAGGAAGTTGCTGTAGCAGGCAAAACCAGCATTAGCGTTAAATTAGTACCATCTGCTAAAGGCTTAAACGAAGTTGTTGTAACAGCATTAGGTATAAGTAAAGAAGCAAAAAAACTTGGTTACTCTGTTACTACTGTTAACGGCGATGCTTTGAATAAAGCAAAAGAAACCAACGTTGCGCTATCATTACAAGGCCGCGTTGCGGGTTTAAGTGTTGGTGCATCTAATGGTGGCCCGGGTTCATCTGCAAGGGTGTTACTACGTGGTTTAACCAGCTTTACCGCAGGTAGCCCGCTTTACGTTATTAATGGTGTACCAATGGATAATACACAGCGCGGTGCATCTGGCGAGTGGGGCGGTGCTGATTATGGTGACGGTATCTCTAACATCAACCCTGATGATATCGAATCTATGACCGTACTTAAAGGCCAAACAGCTTCTGCACTTTATGGCTCTCGTGCTACAAACGGTGTAATTTTGATCACTACTAAAACAGGTAAAAAGAATTCGCCGTTTGGTGTTGAATTTAATACCAACGTACAATTTGATAAAGCGGTTGATAATACCGACTTCCAGCAAGTTTACGGCCAGGGTATCCAGGGTGTTAAACCTACTACACTGGATGCAGCCAGATTATCGGGTAGCTTAGCATGGGGCACCAAAATGGACGGCTCTGATGTAATGCAGATAGACGGACAAATGCACAAGTACTCACCGGTAAACAACTACATTGATTTTTACCGTACAGCTCCAAGTTTCACCAACACCGCATCATTTACCGGTGGTAACGAAACAGGCGCTTTCCGTTTATCATTATCAGATCTTCGTGCAAACTCAATTGTACCAAATAGCTACTTAGACAGGAAAACATTTAACTTTAATGGCAGCCAACAGGTAACTAAAAAGTTAAACATCAACGTTGTAGCCAACTACGTGCTTGAAAACTCGAAGAACAGATCAGGATTAAGCGATGGGCCAGGTAACCCAAATAACGGTTTATTTTTAGCACCAAACCAGGATATAGCTACATTGGCACCGGGCACAACTACAGGTGGTAAAGAACTAACATTTACTGATGACAGTTATGTTACCAACCCATACTTTGCGGCTAACTATTTCCAAAAGAATGTAAAAAGGAATCGTTTGATCTCTTCGTTATCTGCCAAATACGATCTAACTAACTGGATCTATTTACAAGGACGTTTAGGTTACGATAACAGCAACGATTTAAGAGTTGACATCGAGCCAACAGGTACAGCTTATCGTAATGATAACGGTACGATGAATCAAACTAACAATCAAACAACTGAATTTAACGCAGACGTTTTATTAAACGCTAAACATTCTTTGGTTAAAGATTTGTTAAACCTTGATTTAAGCCTTGGTGGTAACATCCGTAAATCTAACTTCACAGGTACCTTTATCAATGGACAAAATGGTTTCATCATCCCGTACTTTTACAGTTTAAAAAACTTTAAAACACGTGATTCCGGCCCAATTACCAACCTGGCTTCAACTCAGGTTAATTCGGCTTACTATTCTGCTGATTTTTCTGTAAAAGATTTCTTGGTTGTAAGTACCACCGGCCGCTACGATTACTACAGTTCTATAGCTAAATCTGTAGGCCCGGGCATCTTCTCGCCATCTATTGCAGGTAGTTTCATTTTCTCTGAATTATATCATGTAAATGGTTTAGATCTGGGTAAAGTAAGATTATCATACGCACAAACAAGTAATGCTGCTGATCCCTATGCAAACAGAGTATATTACGATTTAAATAACTCTATTAATGGTACACCTGCTGCAGGTTTTAGCAGCCAGCTTCCAAACTTATTCTTAAAACCATATAGGTTACAAGAACTTGAAGCCGGCTTGGAAATGAAATTCTGGGGCGACAGGTTTGGTTTTGATGTTACTTATTTCTCTCGTAAAACTAAAGACGAGATCATTAATGGTAACTTAGATTGGTCTACCGGTTACACTAACCGCTACATTGGTACAGGTTCTACTCAGAACCGTGGTCTTGAGGTTGAGATCCATGGCACACCGGTTAGGGCATCAGGCTTTAGCTGGACACCTTCATTCAACTTTACCTTTGTTAAAAACAAGATCCTTCAAACAGATGGTATAACCAATAACAACATCAACTTTGGAACTTACCGCCCTGCAGCAAGTTCTGGTATTGCAAGTACCGCACTTGTAGTTGGTTTAGCCGGACCGCAAATTTTGGCTACAGATTACAAACGTGATGCTTCTGGTAATATCGTTTTTGATGCCGAAGGTTTACCTCAACGTGGCGATTTAAAACCACAAGGTTCAACAATCCCTAAATTTTACGGAGGTTTTAACAACTCGTTTAACTACAAACAATTTAATTTAGGTTTCTTAGTTGATTACCGTTTTGGCAGCAAAGTGCTTTCAGCTACTGAAAACACCAGTATCTTCCGTGGTTTAAATCAACTTACGCTTGAAGGCCGTGAAGGTGGTGTAGTTGGACAAGGCGTTACCGAATCTGGTGCAGTTAACACCAAAAACGTTTCTGCCCAAACTTATTATCAGGCATTATCACGTAACGTTGGCGCAATCTCTGTATTAGACGGTAGCTTTATCAAATTACGCCAGGTAACCTTGGGTTACACCTTTAACGCTGCGTTCTTAAGAGGCACACCGTTTAGCGCAATAGGTGTATCTGCAGTAGGCCGTAACCTTTGGACAATCATGAAACATACTAAAAACATTGATCCGGAGGCTGGTTTCTCTGCTGATCCAAGATACGCAGGTATCGAAGGTACCAGCTTACCTTTCACCAGAACTTATGGTTTAAACGTAAACTTCAAATTCAAAAACTAAACAGATGAAAAAACGATATATTTTTAGCTTCCTGGTGGCAGGCGCTACGTTAATGGCAAGCTGTACAAAAAACTTTGAGGAGATAAATACCCAGCCGGATAAAACAACCGACGAACTTATCAATCCAAACTATTTCATGTCGCAGGCACAAATAACTTTTTCGCAAACAGGCTATGATCAGTTATTGTTCCAAAGCATGTGGATGCAATCTCTTTCTTCTACCTTTAGCTATTACAGCAATGGCGATAAGTACGTATATGGTGGTGGCGGTACCGGTTACTTTAACCGTACTTGGAACAGAGGATACCAGGCACTTACCCTGGTTGATGAAATGAAAAACGTAATTAAAGATAAACCGGAATACGCCAATCTTGATGCATGTGGCACTATTTTACGCGCTATGTTCATCCAACGTATTACCGATTTATACGGCGATGTACCTTACTCACAAGAAGGACAAGCTAAAAGCGGGATATTTGAGCCGGTATTTGATTCTCAAAAAGATATCTATACCGCTATACTTTCCCAGCTTGAGCAAGCTACAGCAGCGCTTGATGCTTCTAAAGCAACCCCAAGTGCAGATTTGTTTTACGGTGGTAACATTGCCCAGTGGAAACGTTTAGGTAATTCTTTAATGTTAAAAGCAGCAATGCGTTTAGTGAAAGTAGATCCTGCTACCGCTAAAACTTATGCCGAAAAAGCGTTCGCAGCTGGTACAATGCAAACCATTGCAGACAATGCAAAGGTAATGACGGATGCTAACGGTAACACCAGCAGCAATTCTGACGCATTACTGGTTACCGATGACTTCAGGGAAGTACGTTGGGGCAAAACGTTGATCGACTTCATGAAAACAACTAATGACCCACGTATTTCGGCTATCGCAGAAATTACTGCGGGTAATGGCCGTATTGCTAATGAAGACCGTACCTTACCAGGTAATAATACCGCAAGCCTGCAATTAGGTATGCCTAATGGTTATGATCTTCGTGGCGGTAGTACTGATATTTCTACTGCTCCAGGTTACCCGGGTGCTACTCCTGCAGCTTCTGGTACAGATGCTCCGGCACCACTTGGTAAATACTCTCGCCCACGCCTGCAAGTTTATGCAGAAAGAACAAGTGCAAACTTTATTTACACCTATGGTGAGTCTGAACTGTTATTAGCAGAAGCAGCTACAAGAGGTTGGAACACAGGTGTTGCAGCTACGCATTATGCTAACGCATTAACTGCAGATATGGCTACACTTGCACAATACAACACAAGCGCAGCTGCATCTGTAAATGCTGGTGATATTGCAACCTATGTGGCAGCACACCCTTTAGTAGCAGCAACAGCTTTAGAGCAAATTAACATGGAGTATTATGTAGCAACTTCAACTACGTTTGATTTCAATGAAACGTTTGCTAACTGGAGAAGATCAGGTTTCCCAGTATTAACTCCTATAACCTACCAAGGTCAATTTATAACTGGCCAAGTGCCACGCAGAATGCCTTACCCTACCACACTTGTACAAACTAACGGCACAAATTATGCCGCAGCGGTACAGCGCCAGGGTGCAGATAACTTTGTAACCCGTGTATATTGGGATAAACAATAATATCACCTAACTCAACAAAAAAGGAGACTCAGGTCTCCTTTTTTGTTGTTCTTTAATTACACTTATCTATATTTATACTCCTCCTGATTAATTATCGTAAGTATCAACAAACTTATGGCGCTATTTGATAGATACTTTATAAAAGCAGTTTATAAAACTGCCCTAATTATAGGTGTAGCCCATGTGGCCTTTACCCCTTCTGCAGCAATTGCACAACAAACATTATTTAAATTACTGCCGGCGGCGCAAACCGGGGTAAAATTCAGTAATGATATTGTAGAGAAAGAATCTCTTAACGTACTATCCTACGAGTACTTTTATAATGGCGGCGGCGTGGCAACAGGCGATATCAATAATGATGGCCTGCCCGATCTGATGTTTACCGCCAACATGAAACCCAACAAACTTTACCTTAACCTTGGCGGGTTAAAATTTAAAGACATTACCAAAGAAGCTTCACCTTTAATGGAAGGTCGCCCTAACAGCTGGAAAACCGGTGTTATCATGGCCGATGTTAATGGCGATGGCCTGCTTGATATTTATATATGCTACTCGGGCAAAACAGATAACGAAACCCGCAGCAACCAGCTATTCATCAACAAAGGCAACAACAAATTTGCCGAAGAAGCACAGGCTTATGGCCTGGCCGACCCCGGCTATAGCACACAGGCTGCCTTTTTTGATTATGATAATGATGGCGACCTGGACATGTTCCTGCTTAATCATAATATCAAAAAAATTGACAATATGGAGCTGGCCCGCTATAAAAGCGAAACAGACCAACTGGCCAGCAATAAACTATACCGTAATGATAACGGCCACTTTGTGGAAGTATCTAAAGAAGCCGGCATTATACAAAACCCCTTGACTTTCGGTTTAGGTATTGCCATTGCCGATATCAATAAAGATGGCTGGCCGGACATTTACGTTACCAATGATTACAACGAACCCGATTATATATACATAAACACCCACGACGGTAAATTTGCTGAACGTTCTAAAGACATGGTAAGGCACATGTCGCACTTTTCGATGGGTACAGATATTGCCGATTTTAATAACGACGGACTGCCAGATATCATTACATTAGATATGATGCCTGAGGATAATCACCGTCAAAAATCACTGCAATTACAAGAGAACTATGAGTCGTTTGCGTTGATGCAAAGCCAGGGCCTATATAACCAGTATATGCGCAACATGCTGCAATTAAACAATGGCGATGGAACTTTTAGTGAAATAGCCCAGCTGGCTGGTGTATCTAATACCGACTGGAGCTGGTGCCCGCTGATAGCTGATCTGGATAACGATGGCTATAAAGATATATTTATCACAAACGGTTACCTGCGCGACTATACCAACAAAGATTTTTTACGCTACTGGGGCGATTATAAGATCAAGAAAGCCATGGCCGGCGAGCCTTTTTTGCTGATGGATCTGATAATGGCCATGCCATCAACATCGTTACCTAACTACGTTTTTAATAATAACCGTAACTTAACCTTCACCAAAAAACAGGCAGAATGGGGCCTAACCGAACAAAGCATATCAAGCAGTGCCGTTTACGTGGACTTGGATAACGATGGCGACCTTGAGCTGGTTGTAAATAATATCAACCAGCCCGCATTTGTATATCAAAACACTGCACGCGATAATAGTAAGGCATCTTACCTGGCCATCAAACTAACCGGCACGGGCAAAAATACTAATGCTATTGGTGCAAAAGTTAACGTGTACGCCGCCGGTAACAAGCAATATCAGGAAGTAAACCCAAACCGGGGGTACCTTTCATGCGTATCAACTACTTTAAATTTTGGCTTGGGTAACACTACCGAAGTTGATTCTGTACGTATTATTTGGCCAGACCAGTCGGCCCAGTTAATCACAAAAGTTAAAGCCAACCAATTACTCAAAGTAAGCTATCAGCCACAGCAAAAAACATTTGCTGTAAATACAAATTCAGCTAAAACAATTTTTAAAACCACCATCCCTGCTATCGACCTAAAATCAGAAGAGTTAACTGTTAATGATTTTAAACGCCAGCTATTGATGCTGTTCATGTACTCGCGCACGGCACCTGTTATTACCAAGGCAGATGTTAACGCCGATGGGCTGGAAGATCTTTTTATAAGTAATGACAAGGATAGCCCGGGCAAGATATACCTGCAGCAAAAAGATGGCAAGTATCAGGCTTTAAATATTATCCGCGGCAAAACAGAAAATGCAGGCACTGTAGCGGCAGCAGCTTTTTTTGATGCCAATGGCGATGGCAAGCCAGATCTGTATATAGCTAAAGGCGGCTATGCAGATTACGAGCCTAACAGCGCCGTACTGCAAGATGAATTGTATCTGAACGAGGGCAACGGCCGTTTTGTATTATCGCCAATGGCACTGCCTGTATTAAATGCAAACAGCAAGGCGTGTGTAAAACCTAATGACTTTGACGGCGATGGCGACATTGACCTGTTTGTAGGTGGCCGTGTTGTTCCGGGTAAATATCCAACAGCACCACAAAGCTACCTTTTGCTTAATGATGGTAAAGGTAAATTCACCACCGTCGCCATCCCGTTTGCCCAAGCAGGAATGGTAACTGATGCCCAATGGGTTGATTTGAATAACGATGGCCGTAAAGACCTGGTAATATGCGGTGAATTTATGCCTATAACGGTATTTATAAATACCAAAGAAGGCTTCACCAACAAAACCACCGATTATTTTAGCACCCAGCCTAAAGGATTTTGGTTTAAAATGGCCTTTGCAGATGTTAACGGCGATGGTAAGCCCGACCTGGTTGCTGGCAACCTTGGCGAAAACACCCAAATACAGACTTCCGAAAAAGAACCGGCCGAAATGTACTTCGCCGATTTTGATAACAACGGCTCTATAGATCCATTCTTTAATTTTTACCTGGGTGGCAAAAGCTATCCGTTTGTAAGCCGTGATGAACTGAATGAGCAGATATACCCTATGCGCAGGCGCTTTTCATCATACAAGGCTTATGCCGATGCTTCTATTACAGAAGTGTTTACACCACAAGAGTTGGCTACTGCTACTAAGCTGACTGTAAACAATATCCAAACCACGTTATTTATCAATCAAAACGGCAAGTTTGTAGCTACTACACTACCTACAGAAGCCCAGTTTGCGCCTGTTAGCCAAATACTAACCAATGATTTTGATCACGATGGCAAAACAGATCTGCTGCTGTTAGGTAATCACTCGGACAACCGACTTAAAATTGGTAGTATAGATGCTAATTACGGATGCCTTTTAAAAGGCGATGGCAAAGGTGGCTTTACTTATGTACCGCAGCCCTTGTCGGGCTTATCTATCACCGGTGATGTTAAATCGGCTTTAGAGATACAGGTAGGTAAAGCCCCATATTTACTGATAGGCACAAGTAACGGGCCTTTAAAATTTTATAAAGAATGAGGATCGTAAAACAATCGCTTACCATACTTTTAATATTGGGCTGCCAGCTTGGCCAGGCACAAAACAAAAAGAGAGCTACCTACCCCGATTACCTGCAGCCGGACCATGCCGTTAACACCGTAACCATGGTGATGGTGCATGATGTGGTAAGCCCCCCTGTAGCCGCCCGTTATTACGCTTACTGTACATTGGGTGCCTATGACATTGTTGCTGCTAACAATAAAAAACTACCTGCTTTAAATACCTTTATTAAAGCCTATGCGGGCAACAGCTCACTGGCAAACATCAAGGCAAAATATGATTATAAGATTGCGGCCTATTACAGCATTTTAGAAACAGCCAAACTTTTACTGCCATCGGGCTTTATGTTAAAAGATGACCAGGATGCCTTTATAGAAATTTTGCAAAAAACTAAAGTACCGCAAGATATCATTACTAACTCGGTTAAAGTTGCCGAAGATGCATCAGCTGCTGTTATAACATTTTCTAAGCAGGATCACTATAGCCAATTAAGTGCGCTACAACGTTATACCCCGTTAAAAAATGAAGGTAGCTGGTACCCCACCCCACCCATGTACATGGAAGCTGTTGAACCCAACTGGAAAACCATCCGCACACTGGTAATTGATACAGCTACTCAATATAAGCCGAAGCCTTTAATACCATTTAGTAAAGACAGTACATCGGCATTTTACGCCCAGGTAAAAGATGTTTACAACGCATCTAAACATTTAACGCTCGAGCAAATAAACCAGGCCCTGTTTTGGGATTGCAACCCTTTTGCTGTCACAACATCTGGGCACATGGCTATTGGGTATAAAAAAATCAGTCCGGGTGGGCACTGGATGCATATTGCAGGTTTAGTTTCCCAAAAGGCCAATCTCGGCTTTGATGAATCGGTTATGGTAATAACCCTAACAGGCACTACCCTGATGGATGCCTTTATCAGCTGCTGGGAAGAAAAATTTACCAGCAACCGTATCCGCCCCGAAACTTTTATAAATCGGTATATGGATGTAAAATGGCAGCCTATATTACAAACCCCACCATTTCCGGAATATACCAGCGGGCACGCTGTTATATCCAATGCAGCTGCAGAGGTGCTAACTTACCTTTTAGGCGATAAATTTGCCTATACGGATAATACCGAGATACCTTTCGGAAGCGGCCAGCGCGACTTCACATCCTTCAGGCAAGCGGCGGCAGAGGCATCCATGTCGCGTTTTTATGGCGGCATCCATTACATGCAAAGTATAGATAATGGTAACGACCAGGGCAAAAGGGTTGCAGCTGGTATTATCGAAAAAATAAAAAAAGCGGGCATCACCCCATTACATAAAAATTAAGTTAAGCTACAGAATGAACAATTTCCTCCCCAAAAAAACATCCCTGTTATTTGTATTAAGTTTTTTGCTGAGTATTGCTGCAATGGCCCAGCAAGGTTATAAGAATGAGGCATTGCCTATTGATACGCGTGTTAAAGACCTGCTATCGCAATTAACCCTTGCAGAAAAAGTTTCGCTTTTAGGTTATCGCAGCCAGGCGGTCCCCAGGCTGGGCATACCTGCCTACAACTGGTGGAACGAAGGTTTACACGGGGTGGCCCGCGCCGGCGATGCAACGGTTTTTCCTCAGGCTATTGCTTTAGCAGCTACATTTAATCAAGGTCTGATCCAATCGGTATCAAACGCTATATCAACAGAAGCAAGGGCAAAATATAACCTGTCTACGGCGATGGGCCGCCACTTGCAATACATGGGCCTTACTTTCTGGACACCCAACATCAACATCTTCCGCGATCCAAGATGGGGCCGCGGACAGGAAACCTATGGCGAAGACCCGTATTTAACCTCGCAAATAGGTACTGCCTTTGTAAAGGGCCTGCAAGGCACAGATCCACTGCACATGAAAACAGCATCGGCAGCCAAACACTTTGTAGCCCATAGTGGCCCCGAAGCTACGCGCGATTATTTTGACGCCATTGTTGATGAAAAAGACCTGCGCGAAACTTATATGTATGCGTTTCATAAACTGGTTGATGGCGGCGTTGAATCTATCATGACGGCATACAACCGGGTTAACGGCATCCCCAATTCGGTAAATAAATACCTGGTGCAAGACGTATTGAGAAAAGAATGGGGCTTTAAAGGCCACGTTGTTACCGATTGCGGCGCACTTGATGATGTTTTTTTAACCCATAAAACGATCCCTAATGCTACGCAAACAGCGGCAGCAGCTATTAAGGCAGGCATCGATCTGGATTGCTCATCTGTTTTACAGGGCGATGTAATAAAAGCAGTACAACAAAAGCTTTTAACCGAAAAAGAGGTAGATACCGCCCTGGGCCGTATTTTAAAAACACAATTTAAATTGGGCTTTTTTGATGATGCCGCTAAAAGCCCTTTTTATACTTACCGCGCAGATAGCTTACATACCACTCAACATATTGAGCTGGCACGCCAGGCAGCACAACAAAGCATGGTACTGTTAAAAAATAGCAATAACCTGCTGCCTTTAAAAGAAGCCAATTACCCTGCCATTATGGTGCTTGGGCCAAATGCAGCAAACTTAGATGCTATGCTGGGCAGCTACCACGGTGTAAGCAGCAAAGTAGTAAATTTTGTAGAAGGCATAACTGGTGCCGTAAATCCAGCTACGCGGGTGGAGTATGATTTGGGTTGCGATTACCGCGACACTACCCATTTTGGCGGCATCTGGGGAGCAGGCAATGCCGACCTTACTATTGCTGTTTTAGGTTTATCGCCTGTATTGGAAGGCGAAGCAGGTGATGCTTTTCTGGCAGAAAATGGCGGCGATAAAAAAAACCTGAGCTTACCCGCCAGCGAGATCGCTTTTATGAAAGCCCTGCGTAAGGGAGTTAAAAAACCTATTGTTGCGGTTATTACAGCAGGCAGCGATGTAGATGTATCTGCCATTGCTGACTATGCTGATGCTATTATATACGCCTGGTACCCCGGCGAGCAAGGCGGTAATGCACTTGCAGATATTGTGTTTGGTAAAGTAAACCCATCCGGCCGTTTACCACTTACCTTTTATAATTCAGTAAATGATTTGCCTGCCTATACCAGCTACAGCATGAACAACCGCACCTACCGCTATTTTAAAGGCCAGGCGCAATATCCGTTTGGTTTTGGGTTAAGTTATACCACCTTTAGTTACGAGCCCGCTATAATGCCTAAAAAACAGTATGCGACCAAAGACACTATAGCTATATCAGTAGCAATTAAAAACACTGGCAACTTTGATGGTGCCGAAGTTGTGCAGGCCTATATTAAATACCCTAATATAGACCGCATGCCGCTTAAAGAATTAAAAGCTTTTAAAAGGATAAATATAGCCAAAGGCACCTCCGAAACAGTAACCTTAAAAATACCGGTTACCGAATTTCAGAAATGGGATCTAAAAAACCACAAATGGAAAATTTACCCCGGCACTTACCAATTAGTGCTGGGCTCATCATCAGCAGATGATAAGTTGAATGCAAGCTTTCAGGTGAAGTAATACATTTAAATAAATAAAACAGACGGGCCCTTCAATATATTGAAGGGCCCGTCTGCTTTCATAGCGACTTACAGCGTGATAGTAATTATAGGTGCTTAGCTACAACATTATGAAGCGTTGTCTGGAAAATCATTACCGCTTTTTGCCCTTTCTTGTTTTTCGGCGCGGGCATCCAGTATAATACCAACAGCCACACCCAGTGCTATACCGATAGCCAGGTTATGGGTTGCTACGCCAATGGAAACGCCTATTGCTAAAAACAAAGTAAAGTTTTTTTTATTTTTCATGGCCGATGGCTAATCTACGCTAACGGTTAGGCCTTCTTGTTGTAATATTTTACGATAAACTTCCATTTCGGTAAACGAGCCCTCCAATACGGCGCATTTCCCCTCGTTATGCACTTTCCAGGCAATTTTTTCGGCCTGCGGCTCCGAGTAATCCAGATACTTCATCATGCAATGAATAACATGTTCAAAGGTGTTATGGTCATCGTTCCATAAAATAAGGCGGTGCATTTCTTTTAGCCCGGCCATTAATTCTTCGAAAGTGAAAGTTTGTTCCTGTATTTCAGTTGGCATATGTACCAGCAAATTTACTTAAAAAGCATAATAAATGTATTAAATGATGTTTATCGGTTGATAAAATTACGCGCAACACACTTATCCTTAATAAAATCATGAATATGAAACGTAGCTTCCCGCTAATATTGGTTGCAGCAGTTTTTATTTACAGGTGAACGCACAATCTAAACAAGTTCAAAAACTTTTACAGCTACCTGCAAATATTACTATTGATGATATCCTAACCGGCTGGGGCGACAGCCTGTTATACCACAACCAGGAAAAAAACCTCACTACACTTCAGCTAACGACCACAACAATCTTTATGCCGTTATAAAAATAAGCGACCGCCCGGAGCCGGCGTTTAAAACGCCGGCATAACCCATATTATTTTTGACTTTTGACTACTCTACCTTGTATCTTAACACCTGCCTGCCAATACTACCATCCCCGTCAATACCTTCTACAACTACGCGATAAGTGCCCGGTGTGCCGGCATTAAAGTATTCAACGGCTATTTTACCATCTTCGGGCGTTATCAGGTCTGGCTTCCAGAAAATGGTACTGCGCAGATCGGCCAGTTTAGTATTTATCTTGGCATCATATTGCGGTGAATAAAATTCGCGGGCTTTATAAAAGCCTTTAGGGTAATACCCCCTAATGCCAGACCTAAAGTTATCTGGAGTAAAAACACGTTGATCACCACGCTTAGTTGTAATTAATATAGCTCCATTGGCTGCTCTCGGGCCATATATCGCAGTATATCCAATACTCCGCAAAACCTCTATCGACTGTACATCATTTACATTGATGTTATCTGCATACCCTGCATCTACAATCATACCATCAATTATAACCGCCATAGCACCTCCGCCCCTGGTTGTATACGGTATACCACCGCGTATGGTAACGCCAGTTAATCGCCCCTGAAAACAATCAAAAAGTCTTACACAATTAAAATTAATAAGATCCTTGGCAACAAAAGTCTGATCGGCATTGCCTGCCCCGTTTAAATTTTGAGAGTGTTTAAAGGCCTCTCTTTTGGCAATAATCTGTACCTCCTTCAAAGTAATAACGTGATTGCCAACCCCGCTTTTTATTTGTTCTGCGTAAAAAAGTTTGTTGTTCAATGCATAGCTGCTTAAGCTACTACTTACATTAACTTTAAAATCAGCAGCATTTTTATAGCCGGCTATTTTAGGTGGTGGCACTGTATCAATTTTTATGATCACATCCCGCTTATTCTTAGCATTACGGGCCTGTATTAAAAACTTGGTGCTATCCGGAAAAACAAGTCCGTTAAAGGCAAAGTGCCCGCTTTCATCAGTTAATGTATCAAGTTTAAGTACTCCATCATCAAAATTCACCAGTTCTACTTTTCCTTTTACTACAGGTGCACCTGATGGAGTAGTTATGGTACCTGATATATTAAAGTTAACTTCGCGCGCATACACATTGGCAACCGGTTTATCATTCATCACCGCCTTCCAATCATATCGATGATAACCCTGCGTAAGCATCAGCACATCAAGATCGGCCCGTGTTTTTTCATTAATATTATTAAAATAATAGCCGGGTTGTTCTACATAGCCTTTAATATCTGATGTTAGCAGCAACGTTGATAATATATTGTTACCGCTATTCTCATCAACCGGCACTTTACTTTCATCGGTAACAGCTACCGAAAAACTGCCTACTATACCTTTACCATCTTTATTTTTAGCATCAATGTTTAGTTTTACCTTTTGCCTTGGCGCATAGGTTTGCGCACCGGCAGATACCGACAGATTTAACTGATCCGGATTTTGTATAAATACCAGGCGTTCGTTCATCGGTTCGCCCGTAGCAGAAAACAACACAAATTGCACTATGCCATTAGGGAATTTACTTTTAGGTATCACCGTGGTAAACATAGCGCTACCGGGATTGCTTCGGGCTGCGTAATAAACTTTACCCGAGCTTTGGGCAACAACACTTATCTGTTTGCCGGGATCGGCGCTTACGTTTGCTTTTGCCATTGATACAGTAAGCCTTATCCACTGTGGTGCCGCAGTGGATAAATTCATTACATAACCGTTATCTGTGGCTTTAGGCAATGGCACTATGCCTTTTGTACCATCGGGATAAATAATTTCTGCTTTATATGTTTTACCCGCCTGTGGCTCCAGCTCAAACGCCCCCATGCCCAGGTGCACCGTGTTGATGGCAGCTACCACAGTGCCGGTATTATCAACCACCGCTCCTTTAATATCTACACCTAAACCATCTGTACCAATAGCTTTAAAAGCCACCTTGGTCGGCGACCCATTGATCATATTACCACTTTCCGGGAAAAACTGTATATCGGCCGTAGGCGCCATTGCCCGTACAGGTATGCTTTTATAAACAACATTACCTTTAACTATAGTAAGGCCTGTAACTATTCTGCCGCTGCTTAGTAATGCAGTATTATCTGCAGGGATACCAATATTTAGGTTACCCTGTGCATCGGTAACACCTTTACCTTTGGCCACTACTCCATTATTAAGCAAAACTGAATAACTGGCATCATCGCCAACATAGGGCACGCCGCTTACATCAACATAGTTAATTACAGTGTTTATTACATTGCGGCCATTCTCAACAGAATAATTAAAAGTTGTTTTAGTAAATACCTTGTTAGTTATTACATTGCCAATGCTAATTGCCTGGTCAAAAATATAATCGTTGCCGGCATTAAGCATGTATTGCGTATAAGCCCGTATGCGGTAGTTGCCTTCGTGCATGGTATCAGGCAGGGCAAAATCGCCAAAAGCAGTGCCACCGGTAAGCTGTAGTTTAAGGCTTTGTTTAATAGAGTCCTGGTCATTTATCAATTCAACATTAATAACGCCGCTATAAGCCGATAACTGGTGTGTTGTACCAACTGTTACATAAGCTTTAAACCAGATATCATCACCCGCTGTATAGTAGGGTTTATCCATTTGAAGGTATACCTTTTCAACCGGATGCGCTTCCGTCCATTTCTCGAGTTGCTGCTGCACCCGCGCAATAACATCATCATCTATACTAAAACTATAAATGCTAATTGCGCTAACAGCTAATAGCAACCCGGTAAGGATACGTTTATAGGCCATATTATATAGATAATTATATTAATTATATACTTACAAAAGAAATTACCGCCCTTAAGTACTAAAATTTATTCTTCCACATCATGCTTTCAACAGGGCGTGTTGTAGGGTTATTGTACTTGGCGTTGCTTTTGGTGTTGTACAGGGTTTCTATATCGCCTTCTACAACAAAATATATCAGCTGGCCAATGGGCATGCCGGGGTAAATCTTAACCGGCTGTGCACAAGATATCTCCAGCGTCCAGGTGTTACAAAAACCTACATCGCCTTTGCCTGCAGTGGCATGTATATCAATACCCAAACGCCCCGTGCTCGATTTTCCTTCTAAAAAAGGCACATGCTTATGTGTTTCTGTATACTCTACCGTTACGCCCAGGTAAAGTGTATTGGGTTGCAGCACAAAGCCATCTTTTGGTATCTCGAAACCAATAATTTCGTTGTGCAATTTCGCATCCAAAACACGGTCTTTATACGTCGCCAGATGCTTGCCTAAATGTACGTCGTAAGAGTTTGTGCCTAAACACTCGCGTTTAAACGGTTCAATTATAATAGTCCCTTTTTCAATTTCTTCGAGGATGCGCTTATCTGATAAAATCATAAATGTATTGCTGCTCTAATTTATAACTAATTGGCCTAACTCCCAACAGGTATTATACAAACGAATAGCATATGCAAAATAAAATGCGCTACGCACATCAGGACCAACAAATTGAACACCGCAATAGTATTACCCTTAGTATTAATTATGTTTTTGGCTTTGAACATTTTTGGCGGCATAAGTTTTAGCAATGCGCAGTTTTATGCATCCCTCCGTAATGGCTACGGCTACTAATATCATAGTGGATATATATATCTTTTTCATTTTTTGGTAATTGTGATGTGTAGTTAGGTTGGAGGTTTGACTTAACTATCACCCATTAGTTACAACATAAATAATGGCTTTAATTATTATATTTAGCTGATACTAATTGGCTACCTTTTTTGCAATTTTACCCTATGGCAATAGCTTACCAACAACAGATTGATGATGATACAGAATTTGCCCTGTGGAAGATAGAAGAAACTGCCGAAGACTTGTATAAGCAGCTACAGCTTGATGAAACCGAAAAAGCCTACACAAAAAAACTAAGTAAAAGCAAACGTTACCTGCACTGGCTGGGCACACGTGTACTTTTACGCAAAATGCTGCGTACCGAAGATTATATTGACGCCAGGGCCGATAGCCATGGCAAGCCATACCTGGTAAACCTGCCCTACCATATATCGCTTAGCCACTCGTTTGATTATGCGGCCGTGATGATCAGCAAAACCAGCCCTGTGGGTATTGATATTGAACAGATAAAAGAAAAAGTAGAGCGCATTGCCCCTAAATTTATGAAGCCGCAAGAACTTGCCTTTATTGAAGACCAGTGCAAAATACAGCACTTATATGTTTGCTGGTGCGCTAAAGAGGCTATTTACAAATGTTATGGCCAAAAAGAGGTTAGCTTTGCCGATAATATTACCCTGCAGCCCTTTACCTTCCAGCACCACGATGTACTGCAGGCTAAGCTGCACAAAGGCGAAGTAAATATTGATTATGAAGTGGGCTATTTGCAATATGAAGATTACATGATAGGATACGTGAAGGGATAATTAATGAAAAACACACAAGTAATATATCAGGATTGGGGATTAACAGATTACCAGCAGGCTTGGGACCGGCAAGAGGAACTGTTTGCCGAAACTGTAAAATTAAAAACCGAGATCCGCAATCGCAGCCTGGCCGTTGCAGCCGGAAATGCCGAGCCTGAAGAGGATGTGGCTACCCCAAACTATTTGATCTTTTGCGAACATCCCCATGTTTATACCTTAGGCAAAAGCGGCAAAGCCGAGCACTTATTGCTGGATGAACAAGGCTTAAAAGAAAAAAATGCGGTTTATTACCCTATTAACCGCGGCGGCGATATTACCTACCATGGCCCGGGGCAAATTGTGAGCTACCCCATTTTAGATCTGGATAATTTTTTTACCGATATACATTTATATCTGCGCACGCTGGAAGAGGCCGTAATACTTACACTCGCCCACTATGGCTTAACTGCCGGCCGTTATCCCGGTTATACCGGTGTTTGGTTTGATGCTGATAACGAACGCGCACGGAAGATATGCGCCATGGGCGTGCGTTGCAGCCGTTGGGTTACCATGCACGGCCTGGCCTTCAATGTAAACCCGGATCTGAGCTATTTTAAAAATATTGTGCCTTGTGGTATTGATGACAAGGCCGTAACTTCTATGGAGTTGGAGTTGGGCCATAAAGTTGACATAAACGAAGTTAAAGAAATCTTAAAGCACCACATTTCCGTACTTTTTGGTATGGAGGTGGTACTATGAGATTATTAACAACCATTATATTAATCAGTACCTTGTCGGCATGTACAAAAGCAGCCGGGCCGGTAGCTACAACGGTAGTAATACCTAAAAAAAGCAATATGCCCTTAACCAACTCACTCACTTACCTGGCATTAGGCGATTCGTACACCATTGGCGAGGCCGTTACGCAAGATCAATCATTCCCTTATCAACTGGCCGCGCATTTAACTGCTGCAGGTTATTCTGTAACCAATCCGGATATCATTGCTAAAACAGGATGGACTACCGCCGATCTTAAACAAGGCATTATTGCCCGCGGTTTGCAAAACAAAAATTACAACATAGTTACCCTGCTTATTGGTGTAAACAACCAATATAGGGGTTACAGTAAAGATGTTTACCGTACAGAATTTACAGAGCTGCTAAACACCGCTATGAATTATGCCGGCGGCAACAAACAGCATGTTTTTGTACTATCCATACCCGACTGGGGCGTTACTCCCTTTGCGCAAAAGATGGGCCGCGATGCCGCACAGGTTGGCGCAGAGATTGACCAGTTTAACGCCATTAATAAACAGGAAACCGAGAAAATGGGTGTAGCGTATGTAGATATCACCCCGTCATCGCGCCGGGCAGAAAATGAGGCAGGGCTGATAGCTGATGACGGATTGCACCCATCTGCTAACATGTATAACCTTTGGGTAAGCCAATTAATGCCGGTTGTGAATGCTCAGTTAAAATAAAGAGGTATTTTATTAATCCCCGGGTATGAAAAATATGTTTTGCTTTTTATTGGCGCTCATCCTATCCGGCACAACGTTTTGTCAATCGCCAAAGGCAACTACAGATTCCTTAAAGTATTTGGCCCTCGGCGATTCTTACACGGTTGGCCGCTTTGTGCCTACTGCACAAAGTTTCCCTTATCAGCTTGTGGTTAGTTTAAAAAGCAAGGGGATGAGTATAGCCACGTCCGTGGTGCTTGCCAAAAATGGCTGGCGTACTGATGAACTGTTGAAAGGTATTGGCGACCCAGCACAACACGGCACCTTTGATATTGTAACCCTGCTGATAGGCGTAAATAACCAATACCAACAAAAAAGCCACGATACATACCAAACCGAGTTTGCTCAAATATTGAATGCTGCCATTATTATGGCTAAAGGTAACCCGCAACATGTTTTTGTACTCTCTATCCCCGACTGGGGCTCTACTCCCTTTGCCAACGGCCGCAACCTGGATAAGATAACTGCAGAAATTGATGAATACAACCAGATCAATAAAGCTATAGCCGATGCAGCTAAGGTGCACTACATCAACATAACCAGCCTATCCCGTACAGATGGTACTAACGCAGACCTGGTCACCACCGACCGCCTTCACCCCTCCGCTAAAATGTACGGTTGGTGGGTAGATAAAATAGCGAAAGAGGTAAGGAAAGAGTTTAAGAAGTAATAATTAACACTCTGGCAAACTGATTGGGATATTAATAGCCAAGCCACCATCTGAAGTTTCTTTGTATTTGGAGTTCATGTCCTGGGCGGTTTGCCACATGGTTTTGATCACGGCATCCAGGCTTACTTTGGCTTTATCCGGGTTGGTTTGCAGGGCAAGCTGGCTGGCTGTTATCGCTTTGATGGCGCCCATGGTGTTACGTTCTATACAAGGCACTTGTACCAGGCCGCCTATCGGGTCGCAGGTCATGCCCAGGTGGTGCTCCATGGCAATCTCGGCGGCCATTAAAACCTGTCGCTGGCTGCCTCCTAAACACTCAGTAAGCGCCGCTGCTGCCATGGCAGATGATACGCCAATTTCGGCCTGGCAACCGCCCATAGCTGCTGATATGGTTGCGCCCTTTTTAAAGATGCTCCCTATCTCTGATGCCGTGAACAGGAACTGGATGATCCGTTCCTCATCAAAGCCATCGCAAAAACTAATATAATATTGCAGCACCGCCGGTATAACACCCGCAGCGCCATTTGTTGGAGCGGTAACTACACGGCCGAAAGATGCATTCTCTTCGTTAACGGCAAGTGCAAAGCAACTCACCCAATCCAGTATATTTTGGAAACTATTACCTGTTTGGCGCATGGCTTGCACCCACTCGGTATAGTTAGTATAAGTTTGCCCTTTTAACAGGCGTTTATTTAAGGCGCATGCACGGCGGGCAACATTAAGGCCACCCGGTAAATTGCCCGAAGTATTACATCCCCGCATCATACACTCCTGCATCACCCTAAAAATATTAAGTACATCTCTGCGGGTTTCCTGTTCGCTGCGCCAGGCCAGCTCGTTCTCCGTAACCACCTCAGATATTTTAAGGCCTGTTTTACGGCACCAATGCAGCAGTTCGCCGGCGGTATCTATCGGGAATGGCAGGTCAACCTCGGCGCGGTATTGGCTTTGTGCACCCTCTTTAACCACAAACCCGCCGCCAATAGAATAGTAGGTAGCAGACAGAGCTGTTTCGTTACTTAAAAATGCCTGAAAAGTTACCGCATTAGGATGGTAAGGTAAACTTTCGGCAAACAGGAATAACAGATCATCCTCCGTAAAAAAGCTGATTTCTTTTTTACCCCCCAACTGTAGTCTATGAGTTTTAACAATATCGGCAATTTTACTATCTATCTTATCTACCTCAAAGGTTACGGGGTCATCGCCGCTAAGGCCAAGCAATATGGCAATATCGGTACCATGCCCCTTACCTGTTTTAGCCAAAGAGCCATATAACAATATTTTAACCTGCACTACCAGCGGCATTACATTTTGCTCATCCAATAACGCTACAAACTGTTGCGCGGCACGCCATGGGCCAAGCGTATGCGAACTTGATGGCCCAATGCCTATCTTAAACATATCAAATACCGAAATCTGTTCGCGCTGCTGCATTAGTTAATAGTTGAATAAGCCCTTATAGGCCCGATGTAAAAATAAGCAAGATTTAAAGATTAGTAGTAACGACAAGCGATTAGTTATTAAGCTTATATCATCGTTTATTCTACAGGTACCTTAATTAGCTCCCTAAGCCATGCCCGGGAACTTGATACCGGCGGCTTTAATATCGTTAATTATTTTTTCTTGCAGTGCCATTTTGGTGGCTAAGAAATGTGCCGGGTCTACCCATACACGCACGGTGAATCGCATGCCATCAGCTTCTAATAACAATACTCCTACCTTAGTAGCAGGTTCGCCCAAAACGTTTGGTACACCTTTTATAGCGGTGTTTAAAATTTCCTTCACTTGGTCAATATCAACGCCAAAATTTAACTTAAAATCAACATCAAGGCGGCGCTTACCCTGGCGGGTAATATTGGTTATTACTTCATTAAAGAGTTTACCATTAGGAATGATAACCGTTTTATTATCGGCAGTTAATATTTCGGTATAAAACAATTGTATGGTTTGTACACGACCATCCTGGCCCTGGGCAATTATATGGTCTTCTATCTCAAAGGGTTTTAACAATAAAATCAGCACGCCGCCCGCAAAGTTTTGCAACGTGCCGGATAAGGCCAAACCTGCAGCAACACCCAAAGCACCAATTACTGTACTGATAAAGGTAAGCTGAAAGCCAATAATATTAAACACTGTAATGATGAGCACGCCGTATAGCGCTGTTATAGAAAGGCTCAGGAAAAAGGGTTGCAGTGATGAATGTACTTCTCTTTTACTCATGCGCTGTGTAAGGCGCGATTTAATAAAAGCTATTGCCCAAAGGCCAACAAAGAAGAGGATTATTCCGAAAAGGTATCTTGGCCCGTTATTTATAAGCCAAACATGTAATTGTTGATAGAATTCTTTTAGCTCCATAGATAGAGCCAAAATTAGGGATTTTTAAATTAACTGTACAAGGTTACAAATAGTTCGGGGCCTTTAAACAGCACCCACTCTACTATCCTGCTGTGTATATGTTTCCTTTTATTTACTATTTGTTTCATACAGGCATCTATTCAAATCCTATGCCTCTTTCAGGAAACTTAAATAATATAACAAATATTTAACATGATGCCTTAAAAGGGGATAATTTGATGACAGACAGGATTGCAAAACGGTTCATAACAGGCACTTAAACATCTAACAGGTAGCATTAAACAACAAACCCCTGTCTATTTTATTAGACAGGGGTTTAAATTTTGATATCGCGTTAGCGATGGGGATATTACATCATACCGCCCATACCGCCGCCGCCCATTGGTGGCATACCGCCGCCTTTTTCGTCATCCGGTTCGTCTGCTAACACACACTCGGTGGTTAACAACATAGATGCGATAGAAGCTGCGTTCTCTAATGCTACACGGCTTACTTTAGTTGGGTCGATAACACCGGCACCAATTAGGTTTTCGTATTTATCTGTACGTGCGTTGTAACCAAAGTCATCACTGCCTTCTTTAACCTTTTGCACAATGATAGAACCTTCGATACCTGCGTTATCGCAAATTTGACGAAGAGGCTCTTCGATGGCACGACGAATGATCTGGATACCAGTGTTCTCATCTTCGTTAGCACCTTTAAGATCTGTTAAAGCAGCAACCGCACGGATGAAGGCAACGCCACCACCTGCTACAATGCCTTCTTCAACAGCCGCACGGGTTGCATGTAAAGCATCGTCAACACGGTCTTTTTTCTCTTTCATCTCTACTTCAGATGCAGCACCTATGTAAAGTACAGCAACACCGCCAGATAATTTAGCTAAACGCTCTTGTAATTTTTCTTTATCGTAATCAGAAGTGGTAGTTTCGATCTGCGCGCGGATCTCACCAACACGGCCTTTGATCAATTCAGCATCACCTGCACCGTTAACCAGTGTAGTGTTGTCTTTATCGATAGTGATCTTTTCTGCCTGGCCTAACATAGATAGGTCTGCACTTTCTAATTTGTAACCACGCTCTTCAGATATTACAGTACCGCCAGTTAATACAGCGATATCCTCTAACATTGCTTTACGACGGTCGCCAAAGCCTGGTGCTTTAACCGCAGCAACTTTTAACGAACCACGAATTTTGTTAACTACCAGGGTAGCTAAAGCTTCGCCATCTAAGTCTTCGGCAATAATTAAAAGTGGTTTGCCCGTTTGTACTTGTTTCTCCAGGATAGGAAGCAATTCCTTCATCGAAGAGATTTTTTTATCATAGATAAGGATGTAAGGGTTTTCTAACTCCACTTCCATTTTATCTGAATTGGTAACAAAGTATGGCGAAAGGTAACCGCGGTCAAACTGCATACCTTCTACAGTTTTCACTTCAGTTTCGGTACCTTTTGCTTCTTCTACAGTGATAACACCAGAAGTACCAACTTTTTGCATAGCCTCTGCTATTAACGAACCAATAACTTCGTCGTTATTAGCAGAAATAGAAGCAACTTGTTTTATTTTGTTGTTGTCTTCGCCAACAGCTTGTGATTGTGCTTTTAAGTTTTTTACAACTTCTGCAACAGCTTTATCTATACCGCGTTTCAGATCCATTGGGTTTGCACCTGCTGCAACGTTTTTAATACCTGCAGTAACAATAGCCTGTGCTAAAACGGTAGCAGTAGTTGTACCATCACCTGCAATATCTGCAGTTTTTGATGCCACCTCTTTAACCATTTGCGCACCCATGTTTTCAATAGGGTCTTTTAGTTCAATTTCTTTAGCTACAGTAACACCATCTTTAGTAACAGCTGGTGAACCGAATTTTTTGTCGATAATTACGTGACGACCTTTAGGGCCTAAAGTAACTTTAACCGCATTAGCTAAAATATCAACACCACGCTTTAAAGCGTCACGTGCCTCAACATTATATTTAACTTGTTTTGCCATGTTATTTTGTTTGAATTTTCTTTTTTAAGTTTTACTACTTGTTAAGCAATTATAATACAGCGTAAATGTCAGCCTCACGCATAATCAGGTACTCTTTACCGTCAACGTTGATCTCGGTACCGGCATATTTTCCGTATAAAACAGAATCGCCAACCTGGATGCTCATAGGGATAAGTGCGCCAGAAACATCAGCATACTTGCCCGGGCCTACAGCAACTATAGTTCCTTTTTGTGGTTTTTCCTGTGCTGTTTCAGGGATGTAAATACCAGAAGCGGTTTTGGTTTCAGCAGCGGCTGCTTCTACAACCACTCTATCCGCAAGGGGTTTAATGTTTAATGACATAGTAATACTATTTTGATTTTATAATTTTAAGTTTTCGTTTATACTTTTAACATCAATTATGCCAAGCCGCAAAAATGTATTGCATTGGCATATTTAATGTTGAATTGTCACCTTTTAAAGATGAGGTTACAATCAGTTGGTTTTATATTAACCCGTCCGGGTGTCATCGTGTCATGAAACCAAAATCCAACAAAAAAGGCTTTGGATTAGTTCCAAAGCCTTTTTAATATCTGGTGTTATATGTTACTTTTTAGGGGCTGCAGCCGGTGTAGCCGGGGCAGTTGCAGGTACGCTTAACGGCGCTGATGCAGGCGTTGCAGATGGCTTAGATGCCTTTTTAATTTGTTCCATTAGCTGTGGGTCTTCGCTTTTTTGCGCGCCGCCTTTAACAGATACATTGATAATTAGTGATAACACCATAATGCTGATAGCCAACACCCAGGTACCCTTCTCTAAAAAATCGCCGGTTTTTTGTACGCCCATTAATTGAGACGTACCTGAAAAATTTGAAGCTAAACCGCCGCCTTTAGGGTTTTGGATTAATACGATCAGCCCTAAAAGGACACATAAAATAATCGTGATGATGATTAAAACTAAATACATTTCTTTATTATATCAATTTGTTTTTTTTTCTAACAGTTCAATCTGGGCTGCAAAGTAAAGCTTTTTTTCCGGAAATTTCAATATCAATTTTTTATAAGTGGCTATCGCTTTATGATATAGCATCTGGTCGGTATAAATACGCGCCAGGGTTTCGGTTACATAATCATTCAGGTCTTCCGAGCTTTTTTTGGCTTTATTTTCGTTATCCAATCTATCTGCCGATAGCGGCTTTATCTGCGGTTCGGTATGTATGAAACGCTCAATAATAATATCTTCTTTTTTACCCGGGTCAAACGCCACGCTGGCAGGGTCTGTTTCCCTGTCAACACTATTTACCGATGTAAGGCTGAATATGTTTTCATAGTACTGCTGTTGCAGCTCGTTACCGGCACTTGGTTTATCCACTATGTTTCTGACAGTATCTGTAGCATAGGGGCGCAGGTTTTCGGCATATTCCTTACGTGTTTTATTTAGCCACCACATAAAGGTGTATGGCATTTTATCATCATCGTAATAGGATACTTCTTTGTTATTAACCTCCGTTTGAGCAACTGCCGGATGCGGATCGGATTTAACCGGTAGCGTTTCGGGCGCAGCATCTAGTTCGGGCTGTATTTGGGAATTTACACCGCGCAGCTCATCAATTTTTTTATCAAATGATAAATAGTCAGTATTAACAATACCGCCAAATATCAGGCGCTCTTCTTCATCCATGGTTTTGGAATGATCCTGCACGGGCTCTACTACCGGCTGGGGCTGATGGAACAGCACTTCTGACACCTCCTCTTCTTCATCTGTAGCTTCATTATCCGGCACACTAAAACGGGCTTCAGTAATTTGTTCGGCTGGCAGCGGCTGTGCGCCATTATTTTCCGCAATAAACCCAATATCTTCTATACCAACAATCTCGTCGTAAACATCGTCTTCAATATCGCTTTGTACTTGTTCCGGCTCAGGAATAACAGGCGGCTGTGGTTTTGGGAAACGGGGGCTATAGGTATTAACAACTGGAGTGGTGGTTGCTACAAAAGCCTCCGCCTCTATTTGTGTTGTTGGCTCTGGTACTGTTGTAACCGTTTCGTTAGCAGAAACTGGCTGCGAAACTTCATTTTTCTCTTCAACAGTATATTCTGTAACTGTTGATATTTTTTTTCCCGTATCAAAAACATCATGCGGATCCATTTCTTCCTGCATTACTATTGGCGCTTCTGCTATTTCTTCAATAACATCATCTTCAGTTATAGGAGTAGCATCTTCTACCAACGCTGTATTAGCTGGTGCATATCGGTTGTATTCGTCGGTGGCATCAATCAGCGGCTCGGGCGTGTTGTTTAATTTAGCAACACTTTCTACGTCTTCATCAACGTTAAAAAAGTTTTGATTATCGCCAACAGAAGCTTTTACAGCATTAATAATATGGTCTGCATCAACTAACGCAAGGTTTTGGGGATGGTTAATCACTTTGTGCAGGGTGCGCGGGTTATAATAAATGGCAGCCCTATTTAGCTGTTGCTTATCGCCTATGCGGGCACGCAAAACTTGTAGCAAACCACTTTGAGGGTATTGGTTAACCAAACTATCCAGGCTATGCATATATGATGAGCCGTTATCGGCCGGGTTAGCCAATAAGTCCCATAAAATTTCTTTTTGCCTGTTATCTACGTATTGGTCCACTATGGTTATAAATATAGGCTTACCAGTTGGCAAAAGCCCTGTTAAAAATATCGTCAGTTAGCTGCTTGTTGATATCCAATATCAAATTCTGTTCCTGAGATGCTATATCGCCCGTAAAGTCTTTAGATTTTGTGAACGACTCTTCAAAACTAAGAATTTTATCAGGATCGCTCGTTCTTTTACCATCCTTGTATAGATATTTTACATATTTAACGCTAACCGTTATAGTTAAACGGCTGGCTCCCGCAATTGGAGCCGTGTTACTATTGGTAGCCTGTACAGATACCGGTGCAATACTATAGCCTGTAATGGCGCCGCTCATCACGCCATCAGCTTCGCCCCTAAGGATACTTAAACTTGTTTGCGTACGTATGCGGTTTTTAAGCCCTTCGGTAAACTGCTGGCTTAAGGTTGGCACCGCCAATTGAGCGTTGTTCTCAAAAAACTGGATGTCAATTGTTTTCATGTCGGCAGGTATAGATACTCCGTTAAGCGACAACTTATAGGCACAAGCGCTAAAAAACATAACCAATACACCTAATACCGCTAAATTTAAAAACAGTTTTCTCCTCATTTTTGGTGGCCTATAAATCTAATTCTTTTATTTTACGATATAATGTTCTTTCGGATATACCCAGTTCATTAGCCGCAAGTTTGCGTTTGCCTTTATGCTTTTTTAATGCCTTGCGTATTAAGTCAGATTCTTTCTCTATCAACGACAGCGATTCTTCTACTTCTTCGGCATCGTGCGTAATGTTATAATCGTTGTTATTAACGGTATTGTTAACGGGTTGCTGCAAGGTAAATTGTGTATCATGATCATTTGCCTGCGGCAGTTCAATATCGCGGTATAGCTGCGTAATGGCAGGCGAGTTGTTTTGATAGTGCTGACTTACACCACCGTGCTCAATAATATCGGCTACCAGCTTTTTAAGCTCTACCATGTCGCGTTTCATATCAAACAAAACCTTATATAAGATATCCCTCTCAGAAAAATCTTCTTTAGGCTGGTTATCCAAACGCATAGGCAAATTACTACGGCTTGCTTCGTGCGGTATATAAGTTAGCAACGTTGCTGCGGTAATTACCCTGTCGCGCTCTAAAACGGCCAGTTGCTCGGCCATGTTTTTTAACTGCCTTACGTTACCCGGCCACGAGTAGTTTATAAGTACCTGTTGCGCCTCGTCATCCAGTTGGATAGGCGGCGTGCGGTATTTATCGGTAAAATCTGAAGTAAATTTCCGGAAGATCAAAAAGATATCTTCTTTTCTGTCGCGCAATGGGGGGATCCTTAAAGGCACGGTGTTTAGCCTGTAGTAAAGATCCTCACGAAATTTACCCGCTTTTACCGCATCGTAAACATCCACGTTTGTTGCGGCAATTACACGCACGTTAGTTTTCTCTACTTTAGAAGAACCCACCCTGATGTACTGCCCGGATTCTAACACCCTAAGCAAACGTGCCTGTGTACCAAGAGGCATTTCAGCGATCTCATCCAGGAAGATAGTACCGCCGTTAACGGTTTCAAAGTATCCTTTACGCTCACCAACGGCACCGGTATAGGCCCCCTTTTCATGACCAAACAATTCGGAATCGATAGTCCCCTCGGGGATGGCTCCACAGTTTACCGCAATAAATGGCCCATGCTTACGCGGGCTCATTTGATGTATAATGTGCGAAAAAACCTCTTTACCGCTACCACTCTCGCCGGTAATTAATACCGAGATATCTGTAGGTGCAACCTGGTTGGCAATATTTATAGCCCTGTTGAGCAACGGCGAATTACCGATGATACCAAAGCGCTGTTTAATTTCCTGAATATCCATAAGCCCCCTAACCCCCTAAAGGGGGAACAATGTTTATAATTTCTTTACTAATCTGCCCAGCTTTGTTGATCAAAACTCCCCCTTTTGGGGGCCGGGGGCTTAAACGATCGTACCTATTAGCGTTGCCGATGTTGTTCTCTCTACCAACACATTTACGTATTGACCTGGTTTATAATCCTCGCTTACAGGGAAAATCACCATGGCATTTTGATCGCTGCGGCCACAATAATCTTTGTCAGATTTTTTAGAGAATCCTTCTATCAGCACCTTTTCTATTTTGCCAATACGTGCCTGCATGCGGTAAAGCGAGTACTGCTGCTGTTTAGCTACTATCTGCGCTAAACGGCGTTGCTTTACCTCTTCCGGTATATCATCCGCATAACGTTTGGCGGCTAACGTGCCCGGCCTTTCGCTGTATTTAAACATGTAAGCAAAATCATATTTTACGTAATCCATCATGGTTACGCTATCGTTATGTTCTTCCTCTGTTTCGGTGCAAAAACCGGTAATAATATCTGTTGATATGGCACAATCAGGTATAATCCTGCGGATAGCATCAATCCGGTTCATGTACCATTCACGGTCGTAAGTACGGTTCATGATATCTAATATGCGGCTGTTACCGCTTTGCACCGGCAGGTGTATGTAATTGCAAATATTATCGTATTTAGCAATGGTATGTAAAACCTCGTCGGTAATATCTTTAGGGTGCGATGTAGAAAAACGCACACGCAGTTCCGGGCTTACCAAAGCAACCATTTCTAACAGGTTGGCAAAGTTTACAACCTTAATCTCGTCTCCAACAGCTAAAGCTTCGCCGCATTCTGCTACTGTTCTGCTCCACTTATACGAATCTACATTCTGTCCCAACAAAGTAACCTCGCGGTATCCTTTATCAAACAGATCTTTACACTCGGCAACTACGGAGTATGCATCACGGCTGCGTTCGCGGCCACGGGTAAATGGCACTACGCAAAACGAGCACATATTATCGCAGCCACGCATAATAGATACAAAGGCATTAATACCATTGCTATTTAAACGCACCGGGCTAATATCTGCATAGGTTTCTTCACGGCTAAGCAATACATTAACTGCACGCTGGCCACTATCTACCTGATCAATCAGATTTGGCAGGTCGCGGTAGGCATCAGGGCCTACTACTACATCCACCAGTTTTTCTTCTTCTAAAAATTTAGCTTTTAAACGCTCGGCCATACAACCCAATACGCCAACCACCATACCGGGGTTCCTGAATTTGGCGCCGGCAAATTCTTTAAGTCTGTTACGTACCCGCACTTCGGCGTTCTCGCGTATCGAGCAGGTGTTTATGAAAATCACATCTGCTGTATTAAAATCCGATGTGGTTTCAAACCCCTTTTCGGCTAATATCGAAGCTACTATCTCACTATCAGAGAAGTTCATGGCACAGCCATAGCTTTCAATATAAAGCTTACGGCCATTATTTTTACCAACAGGTTCCAACACTAACGCCTCGCCCTGCCTGCTCTCATCATACACTTTATCCGGTATAAGCAAATCCATTGTCATCTAAAAAATTGAACTGCAAAAATACATAATTTTTATACAAAGGAGTGACAGTTTGTCAGCATTTAACAAAATCTATATTTTATTGTTATAAGCTATGTATAAAGCAACCATGCAGGTCGCTTAAATAAACATGTCGAATAACATGGCTATAAAATTTCTAAAACATCGCTGGCAAAAAATAACGCTTATCGCATTAGGTGCATTGGCGGCAATTGTATTAATAGCCACCTTGTGCATCAACAGCATTTTAGCACCCAAACTATCCGGCAAATTAAAAGAAGCTGTTTTGGATGGTACAGATAGCCTTTACCATATTGATTTTAGCAACCTTGACCTAAACGTGCTGAAAGGCAAAGCGGTACTGTATGATATCATACTTAAGCCCAACCTGGCCGTTTATGAGAAAATGAAAAAGCAAGGCATAGCACCTAGTAAACTTTATGAACTTCGTGTAGACCGGCTAATTATTTCTAACGCCCACCCCTTAGAGATCTATTTTAAAAAGAAAGTAAATATTGGCCTTATAGCCCTTAATTCTCCCCAAATACGAATAAGCAAATATGCCGACAAGGACACAGATACCGCTAAAAAGAAAGACAACAGAACGCTCTATCAAAAAATAGCCAAAACCTTTAAATTGGTACATGTTGGCGAGATACTGTTTACAGATATCAACTACAAACAAAATAATTATACCGGCCCAAAGGTTGCCACATCAACCCTGCGGGAGATGGATGTAAAAGCAACCGACCTGCTGATAGATTCGGCCTCACAAACCGATACGTCACGTTTTTTATTTTGTAAAGATGTTAGCACCGAAATAAAAAACTACAGCAGCAGATCGGCAAGCGGCTTATATACCTTTAAGGTTAAATCGGTAAAGTTATCTACCCAAACCAAAAAGCTTACGGTAGCCGGCCTATACCTTACACCTATTGACGTAAAGACCTTTTTTACTAAGAGTAAAAGCGACCGCTATACCGTGCATTTGCAAAGCATAACGCTAAATGATTTTGATTACAGCAACTATCAAAAAACGCAAAGTATTGATGTTAAAAAACTGGTCATAGACAAGGGCTTTTTTGAGGTTTTTAGCAATTACAATGGCAAATTACCAACCACCGACAGGCTGGTTACCTTCCCTAACTGGGCTATTAGGCATGCCCTTAAAATGCCTGTAAATATTGATACGCTTGACCTAAAACGTATGGCATTTGTGTATTCGCAGCTCAATAAGAAGCCACAAAAATTTGGGCACCTAAAGTTCAATAACATTAACGGCAGATTATTAAACCTTACCAACCGTAAGGATCTGCTTAAACAAAACAACCTGGCTACTGCTAACATAAGCAGTTACTTTATGGGTAAGGCAAAGCTGAATGTGCACTTTGTGTTTAACTTAACGGACGCAGACTATAGCTATTCTTATAAAGGCCATTTAGCCCCCATGAACATGGTTGACGTAAACCCGGTGCTAATGCCTTTATCTACCGTAAAAATAACATCGGGCATGGCGAACAGCTTTGATTTTAATGTACACGGCACGCAAAAGGCATCAAAAGGCACGGTATCTTTTTTATATAAAGATCTTAAGGTTGATGTGCTCCGTGCCGATTATTCTAAGAACTCGCTCATTAGCACACTGGCAAATGCTATAGTTTTAAAACACGATAACCCCGATGATGGCAGTAAAACACCTCGGCTTGCCAATATTGTATACATCCGCCCGGCAAACTTCCCTTTCTTTAAAACAGTTTGGTTTGTGCTGCTCAATGGCATAAAAAGCTGCGCAGGTATAGGCCCCGCCCAAGAGAAAAAATTAAGCCTGCAAACAACAGATACCGAAGACAAAAAAGAGCAGGAAAAACTCGTCAAAAAAGCCGTAAAGGACAAAGAAGAAGAGGATAAGAAATTTAAAGAAAAAGTAAAGGCAAAACAGGAAGGCAAGAAAAAAGATTAATGATCTATTACTGCAACAACAGCTTTAAGTTAATACCAAAGTTGGTGAACGATGTATTAAACGCTTGCGAGGTATAAGGCTTAGTAATATTGCTATCGTAAAACAGGTTAAGGTTAAAACGCTGGTTGATCACGTAATCTATAGCCGGGCGCAAAGTTATGTTTTGAGCCCCTGAAGAGATTTCGGCATTAGGCACATCAGCACGGTAAATAAGGGTTTTATTATCGCGCACAGCTACATCCAGTTTAAAATTGATGTCGTTATTTTGCCTATTGCCTGTGCCAAATAAGCCCCACGGCATCCTAAAGTTTTTAGGGCGGTAGCCAAAGCCAAACACTAATATATTTTCTTCCTGTTGTGCCAGTTGGCTATTAAGTAAGCTTAAGTTCAACGAGCGGGTTTTACGATATTCAAAATTTGCTGTCATGCTATTTTTAAATCGCATATCTGCACCCAATAAAGGTACAAATTGTTCAAAGATAGCTACCTGAGAGAACTGGTAATAAGGCAAAAAATCGGTATTGGCATCCCTGGTGTTGGCATAGCCATTAGCTTCCTGGTATTGCAATAAAGTTGTAAAACTACTTACATTATAAGATGAACGGTAACCGTGTTTCAGATCGAGTGATTCAAATATATCTGCAAAGAATGGCAGCTTACCTAAACCTGCATAAGATATTTGCCAGTTTGGTATAGGTATTTTAGGAAACTGACCCGTACTTATCGAACCAGCATCTTTACCGGAGTATGCCGCCAGGAATGCGGGCACCAATACATTTTGCGAATTTGGCCCGTAACCATCTGCATAGCCGCCCGCATTACCGCCCGAATTTGGATTAGTAACACCCAGCCTTTGCGATATAACCGCGCGGTTATCTAAAAACTTTTGGTAAGGTTTTGATGTGCTGTTGGCATCGCCCGCCTTGGCAAAAGCCGTAGCCAACGACAGGTAAGAAACGCTGTATGTACCCGTTGTTACCGGGCTTAAGTTATCGATACTATTGGTTGACGGCAGATACTTAAAATTACTTTGATAGTTACGGTCTTGCGTTTTAAAGGCAATCAGCTCTATCCGCAGATCGGGCAATGGCTCAATAATACTTCGCAGGCGGATATCCTCGTTAAACGATTTTACGTAAAGTTGGTTCTGCAAGGTATCTGTGGTAATCCAGCCATTGGTAACAGCCTTCTGGCGCAGATCTGCCTGGCTGCCTAACAAGAAGCCTATGCCCGGTGAGTTGTAAGTAAAATCCTGCCCAAAAAAGTTAGATTGTGGCAAATAACCCGGCAGGAAGGCACCCTCGGTACGGGTGTAGGTTCCGCTGATGCTTTTAATACCTGTTAATATCCCCAGTAATAGTTTTGCCGCACCTGTTTTTTCGTTTTTACCGTTGCGCAAGCCTCTAAATTTGTTGTAAAAATTAGCAAAGTTAAGGTTAGGGTTTAGCTGTATGGTACGTGCGTTTTGGATGCTGTTACCTACATCATAAGTGGGGTCGTTAATGGCAAATTCCGGTTGGGTTTGCCAGTTAAAGTTGGTGCTGTACCGCACAATAAGTGCTGTCCAGTCCAGCCCCGGTATTTTGTTTACCGGCGCAGTGTAATTTAGGTTGATGGTGTGGTTGTAATTGGTAGTACGGCCAAGCCTTAATAGGTTTTGCCAAAGCGTATCACGCTTTAAACCGTTGATACGGCCCGCAGGCTCATCTACAACCGATAGGTTGGTTGCATCAATATCCAGCGTTAAGGCTTTAGATAAATTCCAGCCAATACCGTAAACACGGGTAATGTTAAAGTTTTTATTGAAAGCTGTCGGGATAGGTATAAAGTTATTAGGATCGTTATTACGTAAAGTGTTCTCCGAATAAAAACGATCGAAATTAATACTAAAGTTTAACCTTGATGGTAGGATGCTAAAGTTAAAATCGCGGGCAAGGGCCAGCAGGTTGCTCTTAATGATCTTGGCAAATGGCGTGTAATATTTAGGTTCTTTATTGTAATTGTAATTTAGTGCAACGCGGTATGTTTTAGCATAATCCTTCTCTACAATAAAATCGTGGTGCTCGTACTCGGTATAGGCATAAGTAGCTGCAAAATTTTCTATATCCCACATATGTACCGGGGCGGCAGTGTTGGTACGCTCCTTATGTACATTGGTAAAGTTGATACTTTTACGCGTGGTAAAATCCTGCGATACGTTTTTGATAGAATCTCGCGCCTGGCTGGTTGGTGCCGCCGCCAAAGATTTTTTTAACTCCACATCAGGCGAACCGGGGTCATACTGCGGGGTACTTATCTGGGTAGATATATTTACGTAGGCCGGAATGCGTATACCGCTCTTCTCCGGAAAAAATTTACCCAGTTCTACGCTGGCCGATGCATCAATAACCTGGTTGTCGCTGCGGTTACGGTCGCTCACTCTGGAATCCAGCGTACCAAATCCTATAGTGCTTTTACTGCCAGATACGGTAATGTTTGCAAAATCTGCCAGGGCAGCATCCACCCGGGCGGTTGCTGCCCAGCCGCCACGCTGGTCAAAATCGGTCAGTCGTAACTCGTCAAACCAAACGGTTCCGGTTTTACTCAGGCCATCATCCCCGGCAAGGCTGTTTGCTTTATAAGGGTTACGCACGCCCAGCATAATAGCACGCAGGCGGCTTATATCTGGTTGGCCCTTTATGGTAACCTTATTGCGCCCATCGGTATAAACAAACGGAACAGTAAATGGCCATGGCTGCCCGTTTAGCTTGGCATTGTTACGGGCCAGCTTAGCATCAATTAAAATAGATAGCTGTAGGTCCAGTTCGTTATTGGCCGGCCATATAGCACCAGGGTCGCGGGTACCGGCAGGGGTTATGGCCAAAGGCACTTCATACTCATAGTAGTTGTCCTGGTAATCAACACCCAAACGCACAAAACCGCTCAGGTCGTTATCTTTTAGTTGCTCACCCTCGGCATGTATAAACATCTGGATGCGTTTGTATGACCGCAGATCGTTAAAGAAGGTACGGAAAGCCGCCCTGGAATAACCATCGCGCAGGTTGGCCACATTTAATGAAAGCGATTGCTCATTAAGCTTGGTGTCTGTTTGCAGGTTGTTATAGTTACGCTGGCGGTTAATACCCGGCGGCACAACATAAGGTATAGGGCTGCGGTTACCATTTTCCTCAATATTTACGGCCTGCACATCCAGCGTAGAACCATCTACAGCCGGGTTGGTAATGGCAGGATCGGCAATAACATTTATAGGGTTGTTTTCGGCGTTAAAGGTTCTCCATTCACTGCGCGCCAGTTGCAGGGTTGCAAAACGCAAAACGGCCGTATCGGCAAAGTTGGTCATGAACATGCGCATAAAGCGGATAGCCTTAAAGTCCTGTATGTTCCCTACCTTACTTTGGTAATCGGTTATGGGTACCCTAAACTGATACCAGGTTACTGCCTGGGTTGTTCCGTTTGGCAATTTTACATTTGAAGTTACTTTATCGCTAACATAATTTTGGCCAATAACCATATCCCCCGGGCGGATAGAAACTTTGTACTGGAAGTACTCGTCGGTTTGGCTCATGTTATTATCCCGGTTAATATCCTCACCGTCCGGTAACGATGTTGATGCCGATGTTTGCAAGCCAAGCTCTGCCTGAGATTGCTCTGCTGTTTTGGAGTTACCATCGGTACCGTTGTAGGCGCTGTAACGCTCTAAGATGCCCGCACCTGCCTGGTCAAGCAATGGGCCCTGGTAATACCGGTAATTATCTGATGATGGATCTGTTGACAGCGTAGTGGCGGCCTGCGCACTTAATACACCTTGCGTTTGCTGCAATATATTCGCAAACTTGGCTTTCTCGTCGTTATCATTTAATCCGTCTAAACCAACATCCTGCAACCTGCGCGATTCGGGATTGTTATCAAAGGCATTAACAACCGGTTGCAGTTTAGATACGCGTCCCCAGTTAGTTTCGTCAAATTTATCGGCATCTGCTGCGGTGACCGGCAAACTGTTCTCCAGGCTTTTACGGCCATCCTTTAAAATATCTTCAGATACGCTACCTAAGTTAAAATAAAGATCGCCGCCTGCCGAATTTTGATTATAGATGAACGGGTCCATCAGCCAAAACTCAATATAGCCTACGTTTAACGATTCAAAATCATTGGTTTCTATCTTACGGAACATCCCACCCCATCTTGCCTTAGGGTTTTGCAGCGTACCATCGTTATTAATACCTGTAGTAACGTAGTTATATGGGCCACGCACCGTTGGGTAAAATACCATATTAAGGGTAGACAGACTTAAAGGCTGCCCAGTGGTAGATTGCTTGTAAGGGAACACTTCCTGCTCTATAACTTGCCTTACATAGTGATTAGAAAGCTCGTTACGAGAGACAGATAAGCTGCCCGAATTGGTGTAAAATATTGGGTCGATGTTATAAAATGCTAAGCGGGCACGGTTGTAACCATAGCTTAGGTCATCAAAGTTAGCCGCCTCCGGGAAGAGTTGCGGTGTGCCGGAAATTTGCCAGTTGATGGCACTTTTGATATCAATTACCGATCTGCTGTTCTCAAAATCGTCCAGATAAGATGTTCCGTTTTTTGAGCCGGCAAAGTTTAGCGCACTTGGGCTGCCCGGCCTTAACTGGGCAAACTCCCCGCTAAAGTTTATGGTAGATGGTGCTTTGGTATTAATGAAAGGTATCTTATCTACCAAACGGGTTAAAAAGCGCGATTGCGTACTGTAATTGGCATCAAACCCCCAAATGGTGTTAGAGATAGATTCTTCCCCAACAATTTCATTTTGCGTAATGGGCTGCTCGGTTAGGTGCATAATGGTTGCGCCTAAATTAAGCTTATCGCTAAGGTGGTAATCAAGCCTTGATCCGAACAGTGATTTTTGCTGCACCCCAAACAGTTCGTTATTTTCTAATTTCACATTAATGGTTTGGCCCGATGCCAGCAGCGCCTGGTTAAGCATCCGGATACGGCCTGCACTGTAATCAACCGTATAATCAGAGCCCTCCTGTAATTTTACAGCACCCGCGGTAACCACTACAGAGCCTTGCGGGATGTTTACGGCATTCAACTGATATTCAGATCCGCTTTGTGAGGTATAGGTACCCTTAATCAAATACCTGTTTAACTTAGGGAAAAATTGCTGAGCTATGGTTTTGGTAGAATCATAAAGCGGCTGGTAAACATAACGGGCGGACAGATCAGCTTCGCTGGTGGTGAACTGCCTGGCCAGATCGCTGCCAAAAGGCTCTATCACCGGGAACATTATGCGCCCGTTCTGCGAATCTATCGTAATCCCTTCCAAAAAGTCAAAGTAACCATCGGGCCGTTTATCATTTTGTGTATCCAGATTATCTACCCCGGTTATTTGCAGCCAGCGTTTGCTCTTCAGGTTTTGCCCTTCATCCATGATGGTTTTCTCTATACCCGATTTATCATCCAGGCGAGAAACATTTAATTTAAAATTGGTAGGGCTTATTTGGTACGCACCAAGGGAATAAATGTTTTTCATCATCAGGTCCCAGGTTGGCAGGTTGGTTTTAAGCAGCTCGTTCTTCAACAACTTGGTGAATAAAACGGTTGGGGTGTTGGGGTCAACCGCCCTGTCGCTGCTAAACTCTCCCACCTGGTATTGCACACCGTTTACCGTATATTGGTAAGCAACAGATAATACCTCATCATTATTGAGCGGATAATTTAGGGATATATAACCCAGTTGAGCATGCAGCGTAAATTCTTTATCGGTTAGCTTACGGGCATAGGTTAGTTTGGCATAGTTATCTGTAGCACCGCTTGCCCTAAAATAATTAGCTACATCATTAGAATTGGTATTACGAGCACCGGCAGGTAAATTTACTAACAAGTTGTTTGATTGCTGTGTAAAGCCCGGCCCCCTAAAACCGGCAGGTAAAGCGCTGGTACCGCCGGTTAATAAAGCGGTATTATACGGCCTGTTTTCGCCCAGATCCAGGAAACCTATGATATCGCGCGAATCGGTAGTTACATTGGTACGGTTAGTTGTCCAAACCTCAATTTTAGTAATGGTATAGTTTGAACTGATAATGGGAATGTTGGACAGTGCCCTGTTATAGTTATTACGAAAATACTGTGACAGGAAAAAGTGTTTATTGCTTTCGTAGTCTGCAGCGGTGATGTTTATATTTTGTTGTTGCGAGCCGTTGGTTATAGTAATATTTTTGGATTGCGACCGCTGCTGCGAAAAAATGCTGGTAACATCAAGCTTGCCAAATTTTAGTTTGGTTTTAACCCCAAACAAGGCCTGGCTACCAGATATCAGCGTAGTGTTTAACGGCATGCTTACCGTACCGGCTTCTATCTTTTGGATGATCTCGTCCGGATGGCCGGTGTAATCCAGCTTTATCTGGTTCTCAAACTGAAATTGTGCTTCGGTATTATAGTTGGTGGTAATTTTTAATTTGTCGCCAATTTCGCCGGTAACGTTTAATTGTATCCGCTGGTCAAAATTAAAATTGAACTGGTTGCGCTGGCGGGTATTAAACAACGGATTTTCGTTTTTATTGATCTGCCCGGCCAATATCACTTCTGCCGACCCCTGCGGGCGAATGTTAATATTAGAACTTCCAAAGATCTGCTCGAAGGTTTTACTACGTACCTTCATCTGCGGTATAAAACCGGGCTGCTGCGATTCATAGGCATAATTATCTGCAAGTTGCTTAAAGTACTCGCGTTTTACGCCCCGTTGTTGCAGTAATAAATATTCGCCAAAGGTTAAATATTGTGGTGCGCGATAAAGCAGGTTACCTACCCTTTCATATAAAATATAACGGTTATTGGCGGCATCGTATTCAATGGTGCGTACCAAGCCCGGCGGGTCGGTAAAGAAAATCCCGGACCGCTGTCTTTTGCTTTGCGGCTCGGCCAGGTTAACAGGGCCAAGTTTTACGCCGGTATCTATACGCGCTTTTGCAGGGGCTGCGTTTTGCGCAGCCTGTTGATTAGGCTGGCGCCGGCCTTGTTGCTGCCCCGGATTTTGTTGTTGTATTTGCTGATTAGGATACTGCCCTTGCTGTGGATTTTGCCCGTTTTGTTGTTGAGTTGGCCTTTGTATAGGCGTTTGTTGGGCAAAAGCCTTCCCTGTTCCGCTTAAAGCAGATACAAGGAGTATAACTACAGAAAGCTTAGTAGTAAAAGTTGTAATCAAGTGCGACGTTATTGCAAGGTAATTATAAGCTTTTTAGCGCAGATTTTATCAATTGTTCTACAGTTAAAACGCCTGTGTTTTTACTGATTTCCTGGTCTAAAGCTTTTTCTGCTACATTACGGGCAAAGCCAAGCATCACCAGGGCTGATAACGCTTCATCTTTTGCCGTTTTTAACCCCGGCATAACCGTTAAAGTATCCGGGCCTTCTTTTTTTAGCTTGTCCTGCAGTTCTAAAATTACCCGTTGGGCCGATTTTGGACCTATCCCTTTTATCCGCTGTATAGCCGCAACGTTACCTTGCACAATGGCTGTTTGAATCTCGGCCGGGGTAATAGAAGATAGCATCATCCGCCCGGTGTTTGGGCCTATACCCGATATGGATATCAGGTGCATAAATAAACGGCGTTCGCCCTCGGTAGCAAAGCCGTAAAGGGTGTGGGCATCTTCTTTAACATGCAGCCACACAAATAATTTACAGCGCTCGCCCTCTGGCAATTGCGAATAAGTATTTAACGATATATTGATGTGGTAGCCTACGCCGCCTGCATCAATAACAACCTGCGCTGCACCTTTAAAAGCTAACCTTCCATCAATATAATCGTACATATAGTTATTTCTTGTTGTTTTTGGTTGGTTTACCTTCAGCACATTTTACCTGTGCATCAACCACAGCTATAGTCACCATATTCACTATCTCGCGTACCGAGCTACCCAGTTGCAATACGTGCACAGGCTTTTTCATACCCAGCAAAATAGGGCCTACAGCCTCTGCGCCGCCTATTTCCTGCAATAGTTTATAGGCAATGTTACCTGAGGCCAGGGCCGGGAATATCAGGGTGTTGGCCGGTTTACCATTCAATACTGAAAACGGGAAATTATCGGCTAACAAGTCGGAATTTAAGGCAAAGTTGGCTTGCAATTCACCATCTACCACAATGTTTGGATATTTTTCGTGCAGGATACGTACTGTTTCCCTTGTTTTCTCGGGTATCTCACCTTCGTTAGATCCAAAGTTGGAGTACGACAATACGGCAATACGCGGCTTAATGTTAAACTGCGCTACAGAGCGTTCCATCAACACCGTAATATCTACCAGTTCCTGCGCGGTTGGGTTAATATTTACCGTGGTATCCCCAAAGAAAACAGGCCCTTTCTCGGTAATCATCAGGTACATACCTGCAACGCGGTTAACACCCACTTCGGTACCAATAATTTGCAAGGCGGGCTTAATGGTGGTGGCATAATCTTTAGTTAAACCCGATATTAGAGCATCGGCTTCGCCAAAATGTACCATACATGCGCCGTAGTAGTTACGGTCAACCATCAGTTTTTTAGCCTCGTACAAGGTTACACCTTTGCGCTGGCGCTTTTTAAACAAGAACTCTGCAAATTCCAAAGAGCGTTCTGTACCTGCTTTAGGGTCTATAATTTGCACATCATCAAGGTCCAGTTCGTTCTCACGGATGATCTCTTTAATGGTTGCAGCATTGCCTAACAATATTGGGATGGCGATACCTTCGTCTTTGACGATTTGGGCGGCACGCAATATTTTGTAGGTATCGGCTTCGGCAAATACCACACGTTTAGGGTTTTGCTTAGCCTTGTTGGTAACATCGCGTAATATTTTATTATTATTACCCAGGCGCGATAGTAATTCTTCATGATAGGCATCCCAATCGGTAATGGTTTTACGCGCCACACCCGAGTCAATAGCCGCTTTAGCAACAGCCGAAGACACTTCGGTAATCAAACGCTGATCCATTGGCTTAGGAATAATGTAATCGCGGCCAAACTTAAGATTGGTTATGCCATATGCCAGATTAACGGCTTCCGGAACAGGCTTTTTTGCCATTTCGGCGATCGCTTTTACTGCTGCGATCTTCATTTCTTCGTTAATGGCAGTTGCCCTAACATCCAGCGCTCCACGGAATATGTATGGGAAGCCTAATACGTTGTTCACCTGGTTAGGAAAATCTGATCGGCCCGTGGCCATAATAATATCTTTACGGGCAGCAATAGCCAGATCAAAATTGATCTCCGGCTCGGGATTTGCCATCGCAAAAACAATAGGGTTTTTAGCCATACTTACCAACATTGCCTGGGTAACTACGTTACCTGCAGATAGGCCAACAAAAACGTCGGCACCTTTCATGGCATCGCTTAAAGAGGCGATATCGGTACGGTTTGTGGCAAACTGAAGGCGCATTTCGTCTAGATCGGTACGGTCCGGCGTCAGTAAACCATTGACATCAAACATCACCAGGTTTTCTTTTTTAACCCCAAGTGATAAGTACATTTTAGTACATGAAACGGCTGCCGCACCGGCACCATTCACTACCAGTTTAATTTTATCCAGCTTTTTACCCTGTATCTCGCAAGCGTTCATCAATGCGGCACCAGATATGATGGCTGTACCATGCTGATCATCATGCATTACAGGGATCTTCATTTCGGCCTTTAGCCTGCGCTCTATTTCAAAGCAGGTGGGGGCAGATATATCTTCGAGGTTTACACCACCAAAGGTTGGCTCAAGCGCCTTTACTATATTTACAAATTCATCTACTGTTTTAGCATTAATCTCCAGATCAAATACATCAATATCTGCATAAATCTTGAATAGCAGGCCTTTACCTTCCATTACCGGTTTACTTGCCTCGGGGCCAATATTACCCAGGCCAAGCACCGCTGTACCGTTACTAATTACAGCCACCAAGTTACCCTTGGCGGTATATTTATACACATCCTCTACATTATCTGCAATACGCAGGCAGGGCTCCGCAACGCCCGGCGAGTAGGCCAGGGTTAAATCACGTTGAGAATTGGTAGGCTTGGTTGGTACTACCTGTATTTTACCCGGACGGCCTTTGGAGTGATAATTTAAGGCGTCTTGTTTACGATTTGGTTTATTCATGGTTCTCAAATTCAGCGCTCAAAATTACAATTACTTTTCCTGAACTATCTAATAAAAAAAGCCCGGCTTCGAAACACATCAAAACCGGGCTTGCATCAAAAGCTTTTACCCCCTGCCGATATTTACCGCTAAACCCGGTAAAAGCGGGAGGGTTACATTAGATCCTAAGGATTTATTCCACTGCAATAAGTCGCCTATTTTAACATTGTATTTAACCGCTATGGCAGCTAAAGTATCTCCTTTTTTAGTAATATGTACTAAGGCACTACCGGGCGCAGCTGTGGTAGCAGTCACTTCTGCCGGCGTGGCAATAGCTATATATTGTATGGGCTTGGGTGTGCGTATAGGTGCATTCAAATCAGCTATGGCATCGTTTAAAATAGAGCGCCGTTCTTCATTTACCTGGGGTATAATAATTTTACGCGGAACCGCGGGCGTACCATTTACCAGCTGCTGCCGGTAGGATGGGTTTAACACGCATAGGTCTTTCAGTGTCATCCCCAATGCTTGTGATACCCGGCTTAATGATACAAATTTATTAACCACTACGGTATCTGTAGCTATGGCCAGGTCGCTGGTTTGCGGAACTATGTAATGGTATTTATGATACTTCATCACATAATTTATAGCGATGAAAGCGGGTACATAACCGCGCGTTTCGGTAGGTAACAATTCGCGGATGGACCAGTAATCGTGCGTGCCGGTTTGCTCCAGCGCATGCAGTACATTGCTTTTACCACAATTATACGAAGCTATGGCTAACAGCCAATCGCCAAATTGCAAATAGGCGTCTTTAAGATATGCAGCAGCAGCGTTACTTGCCTGGATAGGGTCGCGGCGCTCGTCTACGTATTCGGTCATATTCAGTCCGTAAACCTTGGCCGTTTCTGACATGAACTGCCAAGGGCCGGCTGCCCCTACCCTTGAAATAGCATTTGGGTTAAGCGCCGATTCCACTATCGACAGATATTTGATCTCATCCGGTATACCCGCATCATGAAATGCTTTCTCGTAAATTGGAAAGTAATATTTTGATAGCCCTATCATACGGCCCATTTCATCCCGGCGGCGCGAATAATTATCTATATAGGCTTGTACATACCCATTATAATCTAAAGGCACTTCCTGCTGTATAGAATCAAGCCGGCGTTTATATATATTATTTTGGTAGATAGACGCCGGAGTTTGTACCGCCGGCAAAAGCACGTTGGTATCCTGTTGCATTATGGTAGCATAGGGTGCTGCAAACCGGCCAATGGTATCTGCTTTAACTATTTGTAAGGATAGGGCACAAATAATAAAAGTAAATAGTTTCTTCATAATTTATGGGGCAATCTCCTAAAAGCTTCGCCAATTATCCACTAATATAATAATTATTATAGCTGCATAAAATACTCAGAGAAATTAAGCAGGGATTGTTCGTCGAAACTTTTAGTTAATAATTGTAACCCTAACGGCAATCCTTTACTATTATTGCCCGCCGGGAGCGATATGGCAGGCATGCCAGCCAATGATGCCTGTACCGTAAAAATATCATAAAGATACGTTACTACCGGGTCCTTTTCCTTTACACCCAGCGCGAAAGCCGGCTCGGGGGCAGTGGGTGTCAGTAAAAAATCGTACTCATTTAATATCTCGTTAGTTTTGTCCTGTATCAGGCGTCTTACTTTTTGGGCTTTAGCGTAGTAGGCATCATAATAACCAGCACTTAATACAAAGGTGCCCAGCATGATCCGGCGCTTAACCTCTTTGCCAAATCCTTCGGACCGGCTTAGTTTATAGGTTGATTCCAGATCGGTAGCGTTAGGGCTACGGTAGCCATAATGCACACCATCATATCGGGCCAGGTTAGATGAGGCTTCGGCCATGGCTAAGATGTAATAGGTAGGCACCAGATAATCCAGGTAATCAAAAGATATTGGCTTTACCGTATGTCCATCGACACGCAGCTTTTCTATATAAGTTATTAATGTGGCTTTTACGTCAGCATCAACACCGGGGCTAGAGATAGCCTCTTGTAAATAAGCTATCTTTTTTTTGCCGGTTTCTTTCATAAGGTCGGAAAACTGAGGGACCGGCTTTTGCGAAAGTGTACCGTCAAAATCATCTGCACCAGATAATACCTCCAGTAACAGGGCTGCATCAGCAACCGATTTAGTTATCGGGCCAACCTGATCAAATGACGAAGCGTAGCTAATAACACCATGGCGTGAGATGCGGCCATAGGTTGGTTTTAAGCCAACCACACCACAAAACGATGCAGGTTGCCTAACCGATCCGCCGGTATCTGTACCGATAGCGGCATGGCACATGCCCGCTTGCACAGCCACCGCAGAGCCGCCCGACGAACCACCCGATACACGAGTTTCATCTGCATAGTTTTTTACAGGGCCAAAAAAAGAATTTTCATTTGCGGCACCCATGGCAAATTCGTCACAATTAGCGCGGCCTATAATAATGGCGTCTTCCGCCAGCAGGCGCTCTACTACTGTTGAGGAATATATAGATGTAAAGTTTTCTAAAATTTTGGATGAGGCCGTTACCTTATGGCCTTTGTAGCAAATGTTATCTTTAATAGCGATAACCATACCAGCCAGTTTACCGGCAGTGCCATTACTGATGCGGGTATCAATTTCTTTTGCAGAAGCTAGCGCTTCATCATCAAAAACTTCGTTAAAAACGTTTAGATGTGCGTTTGCCTTAATTTGCTGAAGATAACCTTTTACCAGGCTTTCAGCCGTGATCTCTCCACTTTTTAACCCGCTTTTAATTTCGGTATAAGCGGAATAGTTTTTAGCCATGGGCCTAAAATAAAAAACTTATCTGTTGAAGCATAACTATTTCAACAGATAAGTTTATAAGTTTAAACAGCTATGTTTAGCTGCATTAATAAAATGGCAGCAGGTTAAACCTTTGGTTTATCCTCTGTAGTTGTTGTATTGGTGTTGCTTGCTGTAGTGCTTTCGCCGTTTTGTGCGTCTTTAAATTCTTTAACGCCTCTGCCTAAGCCCTTCATTAGTTCAGGAATTTTTTTACCACCGAACATAATTAATATTGCAACGATGATCAATATGATCTCTGGTGCGCCTAATCCACCCATGATTTTTAAGTTTTATGTAATGTTAAATATTTTAGTTGTTATTATACCTCTTCGATTGGTTTTTTAACCTGCTCATCTTCTTTTTTAGTCAGGTCGATCGTTTTGTGCTCGGCAGCATTTACAGCCTCGTGCTCGTAGGTAGCATCCTCAGCCGCAATCTCAACCTTTTCGGCTTCCGGCTCTTCAATAGCATCCGAGCCCGAAGTGTACCCGGTATATGCAGGCACGGTACCGGCCACAGGTTCGTAAGTATACGCAGTGTTTTGCTCCGGCTCTTCCTCTTTTACAGGTTCTGCAACGGCTAACGCTTCTGCCTTTTCGGCTTTTTTATCGTCGTAATTATTAATCTGATTGTTGATCTCGCGCTTAACATCTTCAGATGCATCTTTAAAGTCGCGGATACCTTTTCCCAACCCACGCGCAATCTCAGGCAATTTATTACCGCCAAAAAGCATTAGTGCAGCAAACACAATTAAAATCATTTCGCCGCTACCTATGTTTAAAAATAAAAGGACTGAACTTAACATCTGTATTAAATTAAGGTTACAAATATATATACAATTACTGTAGTATAGTGTTTAAAATCAATTTGGTGCCAGCCACAACCTTGGGTCTACAAAGGATGTACCTTTAGAAAGTGTAAATATGGTAGTGGCATCGCCTGTCGACGGATCCAGTGCTACTGTACCAATTGTTTGCTTGGTACTTACCTTTTGCCCCTTAGATACATTAACCGTTCTTAAATTTTGGTAAGCCGTAAAGTACTCGCCATGCTTTATCACCACCAGGTAGCTACCGCTAATATCCATTATTGTTTTCACCTCACCTTCAAATACTGCTCTTACGGCCGCACCTGTATTAGTACGTATCTCGTAACCGGTGTTATCATTTCTGATACCATCGGCATCCGTATAAGTACCAAAGCCATGCACCAGCTGTCCTTGTGCTACCGGCCATGGCAAACGGCCTTTGTTACCCAAAAAGTCGTTAGACAGCCTGGCTGCCTCGGGCGTAGAGTTTAATATCTCGCTGTTGGTTGATGACTTAGTTATTGGCTTTTTAGTTGGAGCTGCCACCTCGCGGTTTTCTGCTTTGGCTTTTGCCGCTGCTATCCTGGCTGCTTCCCTTGCTTCTGCTTCAGCCTTGCGCTTAGCCTCCTCTACCTCACGGCGAATGGCATTTAATATCTCCTGCCTGTTACGTGCCAATCTTTTCTGAACATCGCGCTGCTGTTGTTTAAGCTCGCCTTGGTGTTTAGACAGATCTGTTATTACTTTTACCTGGTTGTTTTTAGCCTTGCCTAACTCTTCTTTTTCTTTTTCCTGGCTTTGTAAAAGGTTGCTTTTTTCTTTCTTATCCTTATCCAGCTCAACAATTTTCACATGCAGGTCTTTCTGTGTTCCCTGGATATATCCCGCCTGCCGCTCGCGATAGGTGCCAAACTGCTGTAAATACTTTAAACGCCTGTATGCCTGGTTAAAGTCTTTAGATGCGAAAATAAACATCAGTTTATTATAAGCACTTTGGTTGCGGTAAGCGAACAAAACCATCCCGGCATATTCTTTTTTGAGCTGATCTAACTGGCTTTGTAAACTACGTACGGTATTATTGCTCTCAGAGATTTGATTATCTAAATTTCTTACCTCTGAATTGATATTGGTTATTTTTTCTTCGCGCAGGTTTATTTGCGCTTTAAGAATATTAAGCTGTTTTAATGATACTTTTTTATTGCTGGCAGTTTCCTGGTATTCGCGGTTTAGCTGCTCAAGTTCATCTGTCAGCTTATCGCGCCTGCGTTTAAGTTCGGCACTGCTTTGTGCAAAAACACCCGAAGCTGCAAATACAAAAACAAAAAATAATGCGGCTCTAAAAAATTTCATTCATCAAAAATATAATTTAATTAGCAGCTTCGTAACTTTTTGGGATACTAAAAGGATATTCGAGTTGCTTATCAAATTCTGCCTGTGTATAACGCAAGTTTAACTGTATTTTTTTATCGCCCGCGGTTGATGAAATATCTATCTGAGAAGGTATAACCCGGTTATCTGCCTGTATAAATACATTGTTTGCCACCTGTAACGATTTACCGCCAAACTGGTTAGATAAATTGGTTTGTGTAACCTTCATGTCCGGGCCTAACAATAACTTATAAAGCAAATCTTGAATATTGCCCGACAATAAGATGTTATTCCCTTCGGTTTTAAAGTCGCCGTTCGTATTATTTACCACTTCGGGCACGGCATTACCTAATAGCAATGCCTGCAAAGTTTTAAAATTAACCTGTTTGCTGGCATAGGTATAAACATAACTAAACGGCTTTTTAAGATATACGTTTTGCAAACGGTTTACTACAAATATACTATCCGGCGTTATTTGGGCACGGGCTACTTCTATACCAATAATTGCAGTTATAGAGATCCATATCCTTTGATCACGCGCCATCCGGATATTCAGCGTAACATCATTACTATTACCATTAATGGCCAGTTTGGTTTTGGCCTTACCAGAAAAGGTATTAAAGGTTACCTGCTTTGCGCGAATAGCCTCCAGCCGGGCACGCATGGTGCTTTCTTTAATAGCTGCCGAATCTACACCGGGGGTAGTTGGGCGGTTTACAACAACCAGTTTTTTTGACTTGCATGCTACTAAAGTTACCAGGCAAAGGGCAAAAACTATTTTACTCAGTGTATTTCTTTTCATTTATCTTACGTTCTAAAACCGGCGACTGCCCACCCTGTGTTTTTGCCTTAACCCAGTTTTGTACGGCAGCATCTATATTACCCATAAAAAACAATATATCGCCATAGTGCTCTGTTTTTACGGGGCTATTACCCTTATCATGTAAGAGCGATCTTTCTATCCAAAGTTTAGCCTCTGCGTAACTTTTTTGCTTAAACAATATCCAGGCATAGGTATCTTCAAACGATGCAGTATTAGGCTGCAATTCGTTACTACGCTTAGACATTTGTGCTGCTTTGGCTAATTGCTCATTTCTTAACGACAAATAGTACGCATAATTGTTCAGTGTGAAAGCATTATCCGGATTAATGGCTATAGCTTTATCATAAGCAATGTCTGAATTTTTATGATCACCGATAGCGTGATAGCAATCCCCCAGCGAAGAATAACTTTGCGATAGCAATTCTTTGTCCTGCGTTTCCAATGATATGGCATTTTTTAAATAACCTACCGCTTTATTGTAGTCGCGTTTTTGCTGCCAGGCTATCCCAACCATATAATTCATCCAGGCCTGGTTGGGGAAAAACGATAAGGAGGTTTCGCCATCTTTAATAGCAGCATCCAGGTCATTCTCGCCAAGGTCTATCCTAACTAACTGCTCTTGCACACTGTAAGCCTGCCCATCTAAACTGATGGCTTTTTTATAGGCAGCTTTTGCTTCCGGTACTTTTTCGCTTTGCAGCAACATGTCGCCATACATCGCAAAGGCCTTACTTTCATTGGGGTGTGCAATAGTTAAAACACGGCTTAATTCCAGCGCACTCGCACGGGCATTAGCCTCAGGAAATTTAGGTACATATCCTAAAATTATCTTTATTTTTTGCTCGATATCAAGATCCGGATTGGCAAAGGCTATCTCCAATTCGTCATAACTGGCTTCGGGGTTATTTTTTTCGCGATAGATATCTGCAAGTGCCAGGTTAACGATCCCATTCTTAGGGTCGATAATTTTGGCTTTTTGTAACACCGCAACAGCTTTATCATTTAAGCCGTTAGCGTTATATATTTCTGCCTGCATCAGGTAATACCTTACCTGGTTAGGGTTAGCGGCAATTAATTCTTCTACTGCCGATGCAGCTTTTTTAACATCGCCCTGCCTGATATATATTTTTTGGCGGTTGATAAGCAGGTCTTCGCTTGGGCCGGCCAGCTGTTCTACCTTATCATACATCTTTAAGGCCTCGTCATATCGTTTTTGCATAGCCAGGGCGTTGGCCTTATCATAATAATAATCGGGCTTATCGGGGTTTAGGCGTATCAGCTCGTTAAAAACGTTTTGCAGCTTATCAATATCGTTTGTTTTTTCGTAATTGCCGGCAAGGGCTACCCAGTACCACTCGTTATTAGGGTTAACCGTTACTGCACGCTCCAAAAGGTTTCGGGCAACGGGTGTATTATTTTGCGCTTTTTCCAGATTAGCCAGTTCAAACATACTGGCATCATTGGTGGGATCAATTTGTAAAACACGGTTAAAAAGCTCGGCAGCCAGGCGGTTATTATCAATCGTTTTTTCGCGCAGGGCCGAAAAAAACAGTTGCTTAACCATACCGCTATCAGCCGCCGTGAGCGGTTTACCAGCAATTATAATGGCTTTATTTGCCTGCCCTTGCTTTGTTTGTGCAAAGCAGGTTATGCTTAAGCCTGTAAATAATATAATTGCTGTTAATTTCATGCTAATGCTAGGCAATATGGCTATTACCTGTTAAAGATAGCTTTTAGTTCTTTCCTTTCGTTGTACATAGCGCCTAATACAAATAAAATCAGCAAGCCGTTACCTATAAAAATATTCCGTTTAAATATGGTAAATGACAGGTATACAAGCGCAGCCGAAATGATAATATAGGCTAGGTTCTTTTTAATATCATACGGGATAGGGTAATTTTTTTGACCCCAGATGTATGATAGCACCATCATGCTGCTATAAGCTGTAAGCGATATCCATGCAGAGGCAATATAACCGTAACTCGGAATAAAGATAACGTTTAACACAATTGTTACCAACGCACCAACGCCCGATATATATAAGCCGTACTTAGTTTGATCGGTAAGTTTATACCATACCGATAAATTCATGTAGATACCCAAGCTTACATACCCAAAAAGCAACACCGGTATAACTTTAATACCCGACCAATAAACCGCCGCCTGTGTAGCGTCTTTACCTTTTATAAAATATTTAAGTATATCAATATTGGCTACCAACGCTACAAATATTAAACATACGGCTATTATAAAATAGGTCATGATGCGGGCGTAGGTTTGTTTAGCATTTTTATTTTTAGCATGGCTAAAAAAGAATGGTTCAGCACCTAACCTAAAGGCATTTACAAAAATGCTGAGGAATATAGATATTTTTGCACAGGCGGTATAAATACCCACCTGGGTTGCACTTTCGTTAACAGGCAAAAGTTTGCCTAATAATATTTTATCCAGGTTCTCATTAACCAGGTAAGAAATATTGGCTACCAAAACAGGCCAGCTATAAACCAGCATCTCTACAAATAATTCCCTGCTGAATTTAGGCCGTAACTTTAAAAACTCGGGCAATAGCATCAGCATAGTGGCAATACTGGCAATTAAGTTTGATAAGAATACATAGCCAAGCCACCCCTTATGATACCACGTAACCAGCCACGCCGAACCCGGCAAATTATATTTTTCAATTAAAGGAAAGCCGTAGATGAATAGAAGATTTAAGCCTACAAATATGACTATGTTTAAAAACTTAACCAGGCCATATCTGCCCGGGCGTCCATCTGCCCGGATCTTGGCAAATGGTATCACACAAAGTGCATCAATAATAAGTATCCCTATAAAATACTTGGTGTACAAAATATACTCGGCAAAGGGAGTGCTCGAATCAATCCTGATCCAGCCAGTAATAAGCCCCGCGAAAGGAAAGGTCAGCAATAAAAAAACTGCCGAGATGGAAAGTATTGCACCAAAGGCATTATTATACACCAATTGTTTATCATCCGGCCTTTTGTTTAGATATCTAAAAAAGGTGGTTTCCATTCCAAAAGCCAGCAGGGCGTTCAGCATTGATGCATAACTATATAAGTTACCAAAAACACCATACACTTTGGCTGAATAGGCACGGGTATATACCGGTGTAAGGAAAAAACTAAGTACACGGCCTGCTATGGTGCTTAAACCATAAACAGCGGTTTGACCCGCAAATTTTTTAGCTGTTGACAATTAGGAAAGGATAAAAGATTTATAAACGCTTTTTAACTATCTCAAAATTACGATAGTTTTTCAATTCGCCTTCATGCGCCTCAACGTTGTCTACAATGGCATACTCGGCACCTTCGTGGCACCACTCCAGGAACATCTCCATCATCATATCCTCGGCTTCGGCAGCTATAAATACATCACCGTTAGCCTCGTTACTTACAAAGCCACGCACACCCAACTGATCGGCAACCGCCTTGGCACCGGCACGAAAAGATACGCCCTGTACCTTACCTTTAACCACTATATCCAGATGTTTCATTGTTAACTTGAAAATTTAGCAATATAAAAACGGGGGATAAATCTTATCTCCTATTACAAGATTCAAATTACTATCTAATTAATTAGATATGCAATTCATTTTCAAATTTAGAGGGTAAGCTTGTTAAATAAGCCTGGTTACTTTGGTATCAGGGGTTAGTTTAAAACCATCCATTCCGGTTAGCAGATTTAGCCCGGGCGTTTTACCTGCCTCTAAGGTTCCCTTTTCCCCTTCAATACCTAAAAACTTAGCACCGTTTATGGTACCCCACTGCAGCAACAACTCCGTAGTTAAATTAGGGAAATACTGCTGAATGGTTTTCATTTCACTTAATATGCAGAGTTTGGTATTAGAAGCCAGGCTATCGGTACCTAAAGTAATATTAAGACCCTGGTTTACAAATAGTTCTATTTTAGGGAGGCGTTTTTCTATGTATAAGTTGGCGTTAGGGCAAAAGCACCAGTTTATCTTACGATCAAAGCGTTTAATAAAGTATATATCTTTTAAATTAGTACAGGTATTATGCACTAAAAGTATTTTTTGCTTATTGGTTAACAGCGGTATAATAGATTGCAGGGAGTTACGGGCCTGTGGACGAAAGTATCCAATATCTACGCCCAAATGAGCATACAGGTCAATAAAGCCACCCAATTTATAACGATAAAACTTATTTTCATCCTCACATTCCTGGTTATGTATACTCAACAGGTTGGCACCGCCATCACTATGTTGTTTGATCAGCTTAAACAAGTCTTTTGAAACCGAATAAGGTGCATGTGCTGTTATAGAAGTGGACTGCGGCTTAAATTCCCCGGCCGTTGCTAAAGCGTTATCAAAAAGCTCAGTGGCTTTATCAGGCAAAAAACCTAATATCTCTATAAATGTATGGTAATATAATTTGCTTTTGGCTTTTACAGCTGCTGTAACTGCGTTGTTAGATACATCGCCAACTGCCACAATACCATTGTTATACATTTCCAGATCGGCGGCCTCTGCCGCAGCTAAAACTTCTGGCTGCTCAGCCGCCCGCAATGATATAATATCTTTTATAAAACTAACTAAACCACCGCCAGCCGCAATTTTATCTTTCATGTGCGAAAGTTCGGTATGGCAATGGGTGTTAATAAAGCCGGGCACAATAATGCCGTTAACTTCTTCTATGGGACTATCTGGCGTTAGGGGGGCTTTATCATCAGAAACGGAAATGATCTTCCCGTTATCATCTACAGTAACAATTCCATTCTTTATTGGATCGGCACAAACAGGGAAAACGTAATCGGCTTTAAAACTTTTCATTAAATATAACTTAGCATCAGCAATGTTTTTTTTAAACCCAATCAATATAGTAAATACAATTAACTTTTAGTTATTGTTTTTAATGTTAGAAAAGAATGACTTTAAAAAAAGAACAGAATTTTTAAATTTAAGTACTTTTGCATTGTGAACAACAAAAAAGATAAAATAGATATTCGCAGCCTAAGCCTTGAAGCCTTACAGCAGCAATTCATCGGCATGGATGAAAAGAGCTTTAGAGCTAAACAGGTTTATGAATGGCTTTGGGAAAAATCATGCATATCTTTTGATGGAATGAGCAATATTTCAAAAGAACTTCGTACCAAACTGAATGAAAAATTTGTAATTAACAATGTTAAAATCAATAGTTCTCAGATTAGTGCTGATAAAACTATAAAAAATTCTTTTATATTACATGATACTCACCTAATTGAAGGTGTTTTAATACCAACAACCGACAGAATGACCGCTTGCGTGTCATCACAAGTGGGCTGCAGCCTTACCTGTAAGTTTTGTGCTACAGGTTATATGGAACGAAAACGTAACCTAAACCCCGACGAAATTTACGACCAGGTGGTGCTGATAGATAAGCAGGCACGCGAAAATTACAACATACCTTTATCTAATATTGTGTACATGGGCATGGGCGAGCCTTTGCTTAACTATGCCAACGTAATGAAATCTATAGAGCGTATTACTGCTGAAGACGGTTTAAATATGTCGCCTAAGCGCATTACCGTATCAACTGCCGGCATTGCCAAAATGATACGTAAACTTGGCGATGACCAGGTAAAGTTTAACCTTGCCCTATCATTACACGCCGCTAACGACGAGAAACGCAATACCATAATGCCTATAAACGAGCAAAACTCGTTAAAAGCATTGGCCGAAGCTTTAAAATATTATTACGCCAAAACTAAAAATGCTGTAACTTACGAGTACATTATTTTTGATGGGGTAAACGATAATATACAGGATGCCATTGAACTGGCCCGTTTTTGCAAGCACCTGCCGTGTAAAGTTAATATCATCGAATATAATCCTATATCTATGGCTGCATTTATAAATGCGGGCGAGGATAAGGTAGAAGCCTTTGCAGATTACCTGCGAAGCCAGGGTATTAATACCAACTTGCGCCGCAGCCGTGGTAAAGATATTGATGCTGCCTGCGGACAGCTAGCCATTAATGAGAAAGAAAAGGAAGTAGCGAAAGCTTAAAACATACTGGTGATTTAACTTACCTGCCCCCTTTTGCTTTGCATAAAGGGGGTTATTTTTTTGTCTTTTTTTATCCTTTGTTGAGCAGCAGCAAGGGTCGACCAGCTAAGCGTAGTCGGGTTGAGTAAACTATTGCCATTCAAAAATTTCTGCATACCTTAATGCCATGCAATTGCTCCGCACTTACCTGGCCGATTTTGTTTCGCTAATATTCCCGCAGCTTTGCCCTGCCTGCCATGCTAGCTTAATGGCTAATGAGGGTATTTTATGTACAGATTGCTTGTACAACCTGCCCTATACCAATTTTCATCAACAGGCAGACAATATTGTAGCCCGGCAGTTTTGGGGCAAATTAAACATAGAAACTGCTTATGCCCTTTACTATTTTAACAAGGGTGGCAAGGTACAAAACATGGTACACCAGTTTAAATATAACGGTATGCATCGCATTGGTAATTTACTGGGCAATATTGCCGCAAAGCAGCTAATACAAAACCCCGTATTTAACACGGTGGATTATATTATACCCGTACCCCTCCACAAAAAACGGCTTAAAACACGTGGGTACAATCAAAGCACTTGTTTTGCAGAAGGCCTGGCCGATAAATTAAACGCAACTGTGGAGTTAGATAATCTGATCAGGACCATTGCTACGCAAACACAAACCCATAAATCGCGTTTTGCCCGCTTTCAGAATATGCAGGAAGTTTTTGCCGTTGCACGCCCTAAAGTTTTAGAGGACAAACATGTGCTGTTGGTAGATGATATTGTAACCACCGGATCTACTTTGGAGGCCTGTGGTATTGAATTGTTAAAAGTACCGGGGCTAAAATTAAGCATGGCTACAATAGCATATGCGGAGTAGGTAATTAAAGAATGGTTAATTAAGGGTTAGGCCTACTTAAGATGATAACTGATCTCTAAACACAAATCCCTGATCTCCACTTATTGTTTCTGATACCTGCTTAGTTTTTCAAAAAGGGTTGTTGGGTCAAACGGTTTTAAGATGTAGTCGTTCATACCTGCGTTCTCTATCTGCCCCATTTGGTCGCTTAGCATAGATGCAGTAAGTGCTATAATTGGTAAATGCTGAAAGTAGGGTTCTTGTTTTGAGCGAATAGCACCGGTTGCTTCTAACCCACCCATTACAGGCATATGTATATCCATCAATACTACATCAAAATTTTTATTCAGTTCCAGTTTATTAATAGCATCCTGCCCGTTTTCGGCAAAGTCGGCAGTAGCGCCCCATTTTTTAAGCACTTTATTAATAAGTAACCGGTTTATCTGGTTATCATCAACCACAAGCACATTAATTTTTAAACCTGTTTCCACTTTATTTTTATGATTAATTGTATGGTTAACTAATTTATTAAACGTAATTGTAAACCAAAATGTAGAGCCTTCGCCCAGTACGCTATCCACATTTATACGCGAGTCGTGCAGCTCAATCAATCGTTTGCTAATGGCCAGCCCTAAACCTGTCCCACCATAATTACGTGTGGTATCTGCCTCTGCTTGCTTAAACGATTCAAATATGGTATTTAATTTTTCGCCGGCAATACCAATCCCCGTGTCTGATACACCAAAACGTATCCTAACGGTATCTTTTGTTTGTTCTATTACCTTTAAATCAATGTTTACACCGCCCTGGCTGGTAAATTTAACAGAATTACTTACCAAATTTAATAAAATCTGTACTAACCTTGCTCTATCGCCAATAACCATGGCAGGCACAGCATCATCTATACTTTGAGTTAGGTAGATATTTTTTTCATGCGCTTTATATTTCATCGAGCCTATGATACTTTGTATCATATCCCTCATATCTACATTTGCTTTTTCTAATTCAATATTACCGGTTTCTATCTTGGTAAAATCAAGCACATCATTTATCAGCATCATTAAATTCTCTGCAGAAAACTTAAGCACGCTCAGGTTCTCTTTCTGTGATTCCAATGGGTTATCTTCCAGCAAAAGGTGCGACATCCCTATCACGGCGTTTAACGGGGTACGTATCTCGTGGCTCATCACCCCAATAAACATATCCTTGGCGCGGCTTAACTGCTGTGCTTCTTCTTTGGCTGCTATTAACTCCAGTTCGGCTTTCTTTTTGGCGGTAATATCAATAATGGTTTCGATGTACTTATCCACCTTGCCATTTTTGCCCATAATTAAAGAGTTAATTACCGAGATCCATAGTGGCTGCCCATCCTTACGGTATATCAGCAGGTCTACATCAAAAGATTGCTTCTTTTCAGAAAGTTTGCGTGCTTTTTGTATGATGGCTATATCGGTCAGTTCGCCCTTTAAAGAGTCGCCCAGATGCTTATCCCTCACATCTGCCAGGCTGTAGCCGGTAATTTGCTCAAAAGCGTTGTTTACCCACTCAACCTTGCCTTTGCTATCATTAATAACCACCCCGCTAATGGTTTTACTAGCCACTAGCGATAACATGGTTAATTGCTCTTCTGTTTTTTTACGCTCGGTAATATCAACCATTACCCCTATCTGGCGCTCAACATAACCAGTTTCGTTAAACAAAGGGCTATTAGATATAAACACCCAGGCGGTAGAGCCATCCTTTTTATAGATCTTGATTTCTACCTCGTAAGGTTTGTTTTGTTTAACCGCCTCTACTGCTCTCTGAAAAACTCCCATATTGGTTTCTTCGCCAATAAGCTGGGTGCCCACGGTTTTACCACGCAGCTCTTCTAACGAGTAGCCAATAATATGCTCCATGGCATCATTTATCCAGATGATAACGCCTTCAGCATCACGTATCATAATTCCGCTCGGCGATTTGCGTGCTGCAAAAGATAGTATCTCTACATCGTGCTCGGCCTGTTTGCGAGCCGTAATATTGGTAATAATGCGGATGTACTTTTCCAGTTTTCCCGCTTCATCATATATAACAGAGTTGGTAATCAGGATCCATAATTGGCGGCCATCTTTACTTATCATAGATAACTCTACCTCGTAAGCCTGATTGGTTCGGCGGGCCTCTATCAGTCTGTTCTCTGCCTCATTGTCTTTAGGCTTGCCTCTTAAAATTTCCCCTAAAAACTTGCCTGCTACATCCTGCAGGTTATATCCTGTAATAGTTTCAAAGGCATCGTTTATCCAAACTACCTCATCATCTGCATTGCTAATAACAACACCGTTACGTATTTTGCTGGCAACTAAGGATAGCTGTTTGGTTTCGTTAATTAATTTTTGCTGCAACGTAGTATCGCGGCCGCTTGCAAACCATTTACCGGCTTTGTTAACTGCTGTCCAACTGATGTGCCTTATTTCGCCCGCACCTGTCAGGGTTTTGGTTTCCAGCTCAAACGGCTGTTGCGTCCGCATGGCCTCTTCAATTAAGGGCACGTACAGATCGCGATTTTTACCCGCAACAAAATCCCATAATGATTTACCGATAGCCTGCTGTGGAGTAAAACCCAATATGCTTAATATGGCATCATTAATAGTTTCTATATTACCATCGGCGCCGGCAATAAAATGTATCTCTGATGAACTATTGAACAAGGTAGAAAACTCTTTATGAGTTGCAAGGCTTTTTTCGAGCTCTTTTTTTTGTTTGCGCAGTATCAGGTGCGACATTACCTCGTCTGCCAGGATGTGCAGGGCGTCGCGCTGTTCATGGGTAAGGTGTTTAACCTTTTGGTCGAACACACATAATGTTCCTATACGATATCCATCAGGATCTATTAGTGGTGCGCTTGCATAAAAGCGTACACCAAAACTGCCTTTAACAATTTCGGCCTCGCAGTACAAATGATGCTTTGAGGCATCAGGCACTTCAACAAAATGATTTGATAAAATAGTATGCCGGCAAAAAGAATCAGAGATGGGAATGGAATCTACATCCAATCCCACCTTTGATTTAAACCATTGCCTTTCGCCATCAATAAATGAGATGAATGCCAAAGGCACCTGGCATATATACGAAGCTAAACGGGCAATAGCATCGTACTCTTTTTCGGGTAATGTATCCAATACACCGTATGAATCGAGCGCTTTTAAACGCTTACTTTCATCATTTAAAGAGTCCTTCTGCGTTATCCCCATCTAATCTGCTTAAATTAATCCTTGTATAATGGAAAATCTTCCATCAACTTATGAACCTTTTTACGAATTTTTTTGATAGAAGTTTCGTTCTCAGGGTCTGATAATACCGCATCTATTAAATCAACAATAGTTTCCATGTGTTTTTCTTTCAACCCACGGGTAGTAATAGCTGCTGTACCTACACGTATACCCGATGTTACAAAAGGCGATTTATCATCATATGGAACCATGTTTTTATTGGCAGTAATATCTGCATTAACCAAGGCATTTTCTGCAGCTTTACCGGTAATATTTTTATTACGCAGATCAATAAGCATTAAGTGGTTATCTGTACCCCCTGATATAATATCGTATCCCTTGGCAACAAATGCTTTTGCCATTGCTGCACCATTTAGTTTTACCTGAGTAATATATTTCATGTAACTATCAGACAAAGCCTCGCCGAAAGCGATAGCCTTAGCCGCTATGATATGCTCTAACGGGCCACCTTGTGTACCCGGGAAAACAGCCATATCCAATAAAGCCGACATCATCCTTACTTCGCCTTTTGGTGTTTTTAAGCCCCATGGGTTCTCAAAATCTTTACCTAAGAGAATAAGGCCACCACGCGGGCCACGTAATGTTTTGTGGGTAGTAGTAGTAACAATGTGGGCATGCGGAAGCGGATCTGTTAATAAACCACGGGCAATTAAACCAGCCGGATGGCTAATATCTGCCAGTACCAAAGCGCCAACCTTATCGGCAACGCTACGGATAAAGGCATAATCCCAATCGCGCGAGTAAGCCGAAGCACCGCAGATGATCAGCTTTGGTTTTTGCTCTAAGGCAACTTTTTCAAGTTGTGCATAGTCAATCAATCCGGTTTCTTTAACAACACCGTAAAAATGCGGTTCGTATAATTTACCCGAAAAGTTCACCGGCGAACCATGTGTTAGGTGGCCACCATGAGAAAGGTCGAACCCTAATATTTTATCGCCGGGCTGTAAAACAGCAAGCATTACTGCTGCGTTTGCCTGTGCACCAGAGTGTGGCTGCACGTTTGCCCATGCGGCATTAAACAATTGTTTGGCACGCTCAATAGCAATGGTCTCTATTTCATCAACAACCTCGCAACCGCCGTAGTAGCGCTTGCCCGGTAAGCCTTCGGCATATTTATTGGTTGCAACAGAACCCGCTGCTTCCATTACCTGCTTGCTTACAAAGTTTTCTGATGCAATAAGCTCAATTCCTTCTTCCTGGCGTTGCTGCTCTTCGTCTAACAGCTTAAATATTAATTTGTCTCTTTTCATTGTTGTGTGTAAAACGCTGCTAAGTTAGTTATTAGAAGCTAAAAGCTGAAAGTCCAAAGCAAAAAGCTTTCTTCTTTAGTCTTTTAGCTTTCAACTCTGGGTGAAATCCAAAAATTATTGTACCCTAAACCAATGGTTATATCTATCATTTCCTGCTGTAGCATTTCCAGCACAGCTAAAAAATTATATACAAAATGCACCTTGTTCTCGCTGTTACCAGCAATATTATTAAAATCCATTTTTTTGTTGATGCGCAACAAGTTATTGATAGCTTCCTTTTGTTTTTCGATAGTATAGGGATATTGTATAACGGTATGGTGCACTTCTTCGGTACGGCTCATGTACTGGCGCATTAGGCGGCTATAAACCATCATTAATTTATACAGGTTCAACTCAGACAACTCTTCGCCGGGCACGCTTACTTTTTCTACCTGTTCCAGATCAGCTTTAATATTGCCGCGTTTTTCCTGTTTAAAGCGTTCGTCTTCAAAAGGGCGTAATTCATCGCAAAGCACTTTAAACTTTTTATATTCGATAAGTTTACGGATAAGCCCTTCTTTAGTATCCACCTCATTCTCTTCCTCGCCGGTATTGTAGCGTGGCAGCAACATTTTGGCTTTGATGCGCATAAGCGTGGCGGCAACAAAAATAAACTCGCTGGCTAACTCCATGTTCATCACGGTCATCTGATGAATATAATCCAGGAAATCATTGGTGATGCGGGCGATGGGGATATCATGGATATCAAGCTCATCGCGCTCAATAAAAAACAGAAGCAAGTCAAACGGGCCTTCAAACTGCGATAACTTTATGGAGAACCCATCTTCGGTCATGTATCAAAAATACAGCTATTTACAATATATGTAATTATAAATTTTAAAATCGAAAACAATAATTACATTTAATATATTCCAATTATTAGTAATTAATTACCTTACTTTGTAAGTTATATTAGAGTATATTTATACATGCAGGTACCCGCCGGTGATTTTTTAAAACGCATTAACTACCCATCTGATCTAAAGGAATTTAAGGAAGAGGAGCTTGAACAAGTTTGTGATGAGCTGCGCCAGTATATTATTGATGTAGTATCAGTAAATGGTGGCCACTTTGCAGCCAGCCTGGGCACGGTAGAGTTAACCGTAGCCCTTCAATACGTACTGAATACCCCTTACGACCAGTTGGTTTGGGACGTTGGCCACCAGGCCTATGGCCATAAGATATTAACCGGCCGCCGCGAAAATTTTCACACTAACCGTGTTTACAAGGGCATAAGCGGTTTCCCGAAACGCAGCGAAAGCATTTTTGATACGTTTGGCGTTGGCCACTCCTCCACCTCTATATCTGCCGCGTTGGGCATGGCTGTGGCGTCGCAATATAAAGGCGAAACCGACCGACAACATGTTGCCGTTATTGGCGATGGAGCCATGACAGCAGGTATGGCATTTGAAGCGCTAAACCACGCCGGTATCGAGAACTCCAACATCCTGGTGATCCTGAACGACAATAATATGTCGATTGATCCTAATGTTGGAGCACTGAAGGAATATTTAACAGATATAACCACATCAAAACCATATAACCGTTTCCGCGATGATATAGCTACCGTGCTGTCCAAAATATCATCTATGGGCCCGGATGCCTTTAAAATAGCCCAGAAGATAGAGAAAAGCATTAAAGGCACGTTGCTAAAACGCAGCAACTTTTTTGAGGCGCTTAAATTTCGTTATTTTGGCCCGGTAGATGGGCATGATGTTAAACACCTGGTAAAATTATTGCGCGACCTGCGCGATATCCCCGGCCCCAAATTACTGCATTGCGTTACTGTAAAAGGTAAAGGTTATGCCCTGGCCGAAAAGGACCAGACCAAATGGCACGCCCCCGGTTTGTTTGATAAAATTACCGGCGAGATCAAAAAAACTAAATACGATAAGCCGCAACCACCCAAATATCAGGATGTTTTTGGCCATACTATTATAGAACTAGCCGAGGCAAACCCTAAAATTATGGGTATTACCCCGGCTATGCCATCGGGCTGTTCGCTTAACCTCATGATGAAGGCCATGCCGAACCGAGCGTTCGACGTAGGTATCGCCGAGCAGCACGCCGTTACATTTAGCGCAGGTTTAGCTACACAGGGGCTTGTGCCTTTTTGTAACATATACTCCAGCTTTATGCAAAGGGCTTATGACCAGGTAATTCATGATGTAGCCCTGCAAAAGCTAAACGTGGTGCTTTGCCTGGACCGCGCCGGTTTTGCCGGTGCCGACGGTGCAACCCACCATGGTGCTTACGATTTGGCCTACATGCGCTGCATCCCCAACATGACGGTATCTGCCCCTATGAACGAGGAAGAGTTGCGTAACCTGATGTATACTGCACAATTAGAAAACATGGGCCCTTTTGTAATACGTTACCCGCGTGGTAATGGTGTTATGGTAGACTGGCAGCGCCCAATGAAGGCGATACCTGTTGGTAAAGGCCGCAAAATAAGCGATGGCGAAGAAGTTGCCATACTATCTATTGGCGCCATAGGTAACGAAGTTGTAAAAGCTACAGAACAATTGCACATAGATGGTTACTTCCCGGCGCATTATGACCTGCGCTTTGTTAAACCACTGGACGAAGCTTTATTGCACGAGGTTTTTCAAAAATTCAACCACGTAGTTACGGTAGAAGATGGTTGCCTGGAAGGTGGTATGGGTAGCGCCGTATTAGAATTTATGGCCGATAATAATTACAAAGTACAGGTAACCCGTTTAGGCATCCCGGATTTGGTTATCGAGCACGGCGACCAACCAGAGCTTTGGGCCGAATGTGGCTACGATGCTGCAGGCATAGCCGCCAGTGTTAAAAAATACGCTATCAAAAGAGATAATACGCATACTATAGCGTCGTAAATGATTCACCCGGTCATTGCTTTGCTTGAATATCTCTGCTACGGAAAGGTATTATAATAAGAAAGCCGCTTGATAACTCAAGCGGCTTTCTTATTATCTAAAGATTTGACAACTTTTAAAAAGTTGTCAAATCTAAAACCCTTCGTTTTCCATATTACCTCGCTGGCGTAGCCGGCGGCGGTGTTGGTAATGCTTTACGTGGGATCATGTCCTTACGTTCGGAAGTATTATATACAAATGATGCAATAATGGTGGATGCTTGTTTAAGGTCATCTTCGCTCAGGCGGTCGTAGGTATCCTGGTTACTGTGGTGAGTACGGGTATTATAATCCATACCATCCTGTATAAATTGGAAGCCTGGTAAACCAACCGCATCAAACGACTGGTGATCTGTACCGCCTGTGTTGCCGGCTGTAACCGTTGTAGCACCTAGGTCTTTAAACGGCTCTAACCATGCTTTAAATATTGGGCCTGCTGCTGTATCGCCCTGTAAATAAATACCACGGATTTTACCTGTACCATTATCCAGGTTATAGTAAGCATCTAACGTTTTTTGCTCAGGTTTTAATTCCATCGTTTTAGGGTCGCCAAAGTGGGCGGCTACATAACCACGTGAGCCAAATAAGCCCTGCTCTTCGCTGCTCCACAAAGCAATACGAATGGTACGTTTTGGTTTAAAGCCGATGGTTTTTAAAATGCGCATGGCTTCCATCATCACGGCACTACCGGCGGCATTATCAGTTGCACCGGTTGCACCATGCCACGAATCCAGGTGGCCGCCTATCATAATAACCTGCTCTTTTAATTTTTTATCAGTACCCGGTATTTCGGCAATTACATTATAACCTTGCAGGTCTTTAGTAGTAAACTCTGTTTTAATATCGGCTTCCATTTCTACCTTTTGGCCCGCCTTTACCAGACGTAAAATACGCAGATAGTCTTCTCCACTAGTTTCTAACTCGGGGGCAACCGCTTTAGCTGTATCGGCATAAGATGCACCGTTAGTAGTAAAGGTAGTGCCATCTGTACCGCGGCCCTGGCTAAGTATCAGGCCAACTTTTTCGTCAACCAAAAACTGGCTCATGGCTACACGCATAGCCCTCATTTTACGCATAGTAGCAAATTGCGGCGAATTAGGGTCAAACGCCCTGCGCTGGCCTGGTGTTACCGGTTTTGCAGCAGCCATTTCTGCCAATTGCTCGTCGCTATAACGCTCCAAATCAGGCTTGGTTAAACGTTTTAAAGGATTTTGCGCATCAAATATTACAATCTTACCAGTAAGTTTGCCTTTGTATTTAGCCAAATCGGGCAGGCTATCTGCTTTTAGCAATATAACTTCGCTTTTAATTGGACCGTTGGTACCGGGTGTCCATGCTTTAGGGATACCAATAATAGCGTGGTAATAAGGTACGGTAACAGCAGCATAGTTTTTTTGAACTTCCCAGCCTTTACCAAATTTGCCCCATGGCTCTAATTTAGAGTTAACCATACCCCAGGTTTTTAACTGGTTAACAGCCCAAAGCTGCGCCTTAATTAAACCCGGAGAATTTGCCAAACGGGGGCCGGCAACATCTGTAAGGTAAAATGCGGTTTCCATTACCTTAGAGTGGTTTAAACCCTCCTCGCGTATTTTGGCAACAGCGGCCTGGTCAACAGTTTCTTGCGCAAAGGCAGTTCCTGCTATACCTGTAATGGCCAAACAAGTGTAAAGTAGTTTTAATTTCATAATAAGTCAGTTAGTTAATACAACAAACTTATCTAATAAAACAATAGAATGGTTTAACAAAGCTGTTACAAGTAATAAAAACCGGTTTCAACCATTAAAACGGCATTAGCTCCCTTTTATAAACTATCAGAATAAAACAAGAAAGGCCCGATGATACATATCATCGGGCCTTTTTATTAAAGAAATTTAGAAATTATCTTACGTCGTTTTCAACTTTTCTTGCGGTGCTTCTGCCCGGTAAGTAAATTTGGAAACCAAAAGATAAGTTAAGGTTGCTTTGGTATGATTGATTACCAAAACCAGCTAATCCATTGTATTTAAGCAAGGTTTCTAAACCGATGCTCGGTGTAATAAAGTAAGCAAAGCCAGGGCCAACGCTAAGGTCTAAACCATTGGTGCTGCCACCGCCACCGCTAACATTACGGCCACCTAAACCAACCGTAGCTTCTCCAAAGAAACGGCCATGGCGTAATACTTCAACATCTTTACCTGTGTAGTAACGGCCTAATGCACCAACACCATAATTGGTAGTGGTTGGCGTACCTTTAGCTGTTTGGATACCTAAATTTACATAACCACCCAAAGCAACATTATCCTGAATAAACCAGGCAGCTTTAGGGGTTAGATCAAAACTAAATACTTTGGGGTCATCAAGGCCTAAGTTTAAGTTAGCCAGGTTACCACCCATTAGCACATTGCCTTTTTGGATTTGCGCTGATGCGGAAACTGTAAATGCTACGGCTAAAACGAATAATAAAGTAATCTTTTTCATATTGTTGTTGTTTTAGCTTGGGTTTACAATTGCCATGCCATGCATCACAAAAGCATCATTAAAGCTTTACAAGGTATTTATTCACCGTTTACAATAAACTTTTAACTAACTGTAAAACAGATTGATACCAAATAACTAACACACAATACAAAATAAAAATAAATTAACCTTAAGTTAATGACGCATCTTCAAAAATTAATTAAACCTAATTTTGTCTACACTATTTGTAGTTTATCCAAACACCGCACTTTATGAAATAATCTGCGTGCCCATGCTTGCGGAAATAAATGAGAAGCACATGTTGAGTTCATGAGAGATATAAAAGGCGAGATTGAAGATTAATTGACCAGCAGCTTATACCCCCTGCCATGCACGTTAATAATCTCTACAGATGAATCATCCTTTAAATACTTACGGATCTTGCTTAAAAAAACATCCATACTACGGCCGTTAAAGTAATTATCGTCATGCCAGATGTTTAGCAGGGCTTCTTCGCGGGTAAGTACTTCATTCTTTTTAATACAAAGCAAGCGCAGCAATTCGGCTTCCTTAGTAGAAAGTTTTTGAATAGCATCCCCCCTGGTGATTAACTGAGAGGTATAATCAAAGTTATAACTACCCAGTTTAAACTGCGACAAGTTATCGTCCCCCTTTTTATCACCGTTAACATCAGCACGTTTTAACAGCGCATTTATCCTTAACAAAAGTTCTTCTATCCTAAAAGGTTTGGTAATGTAATCATCGCCCCCCAAATTAAAGGCTTGGGTTTTGTCCTCTATCATTGCTTTTGCCGTAGCAAATATAATAGGCACGTGCGGGTTTATCTTACGGATCTCTTTACCCAACGTAAACCCATCCTTCTTGGGCATCATTACATCCAGTATCAACAGGTCGTAATTATGTTTGGTAAATGCACGCAAGCCTTCGTCGCCATCTTTGCAAAGCACCACATCAAATTTGCCTTTTAGCGCCAGGTAATCCTGCAATAGCAGGCCCAGGTTAGGATCATCCTCAACAAGTAATATTTTCTTCATATTTTATGCGGATGCCGGTGACGACCGAATGTCCGCGAATTTTACGCTGTTTATTCAATTTGTACTTCCGTACTTTACTTTGTAGGGAATTTCAATTCAAATTCCGAGCCTTTATCTTTTTCAGATTTAACGCTTATGGTGCCATCCAGGCGTTTAACAATGGTGTTTACATAGCTTAAGCCCAGGCCAAAACCTTTAACATCGTGCAGGTTGCCGGTTGGTATGCGGTAAAACTGCTCAAATATTTTCACCTGTTGGTCGCGGCTCATACCTATCCCCTTATCTGCTACCTTTATCACAATATGCCCGTTTTTATTTAAGGTAGTAATGGTAATTTCGGGCGCATCTGTGCTGTATTTAATTGCATTATCTACCAGGTTATAAATTACATTGCTAAAGTGTAATTCATCGGCCATAACAACAGCGTGCTCTGCATCAAGGCTAAGAATGGTAGTAGCGTTATGTTTTTGCATTTTAAGCGCCATGCTATCCAGTACAATGGTAATCATTTCGTTAACATCAAGCGGTTTCCTATCCAGCTTAAAGTCGTTTTTTTCTATCCGGGCAATGTTTAGCACACGTTCTATATGGCTGCCCAGGCGCAAATTCTCTTCATAAATAACATTAGCCAGGCGCGATACACGCGTTTTATCCTCGGCTATCTCCTCATCTTTTAAAGCCTCGCTGGCTATCATAATGGTTGATACAGGGGTTTTAAACTCATGCGTCATGTTATTAATGAAGTCAATCTTCATTTCAGAGATTTTTTTTTGCCTCAGAATAGAAAAGATAGTGTACCCGAAGCAAAACACCAGCACAAACAATAAACCACCTGTTGTGCCAATAGAAGCCGTCATGTTACCTAATATGAACGAACTTTTTTGCGGGAACGAGATCTTTATTTTACCCGGATCGTTGATCAGTTCATTACTAAAAATAGCTTTCTGAAAAGTGTTTGCCGGGATAAACTGCGGCTTAACTCCCTTGGTATCCATCGCGCTTGCAAAAATTAGCGAATCGCTGTTGGCCGTGCTTACTTCATAACTAAAGGGCAGGAATATGCCACGGTTATGCAATTCAAACCTAAGCAACGAGTCTATCCAAAAATTATTAAGGCGTTTATCAAGCGGTTCATCACTTTTACGGTATTCTTCGGCAAGGTTCTCTATTATATTAGGCTTTTTAACATTTGATGTTTCATTCTCTAAAGAGTCTGTTTCCAACATTTTTTTCACCTCTCTAAACTGCCGTTCTTTTTGGTTGCGCTCCTGCTGCCTAACCCACTCGGGGTTTAAGTGCGGTACCGATATAACCTGTGGGCCAAATTGCGGATCGATGTAGGTGTAACGCAGCGTATCAAACTTATGCAGCTTTTGCCTTTTTAGAGATACGGGTGCCGATTTTACCAGTTCGGGTATAAAGCGCCCGTGTATTTCGCCAAACTCATCCACATACTGCTCTATCCGGATGCGCAGGTTAACAGAACCCTGTTGCATTAAGGCAGCCACATCATCATCCATTTTTTTATGCAGTATCATGCGCTTTAAGCTATCGCGCAGCATGGCCAGCTTACGCTCGCGTTTGGTTTGCTTCTTCTTGGTAACCAAAGCAGCCCCAATAAGGCTTTTACTGCCGTTGATACTTATTTCAGTTTGTTTATCTACTATTTTGGCACGGGTTATCGTAAGCTCATTTTTTTCGCGGCTTTTTGCATTTAAAAAGTTAAGGGCATCCTGCTTGGCTACTTTGGTTACAACACTGCCCAAAGCCTCGTTAACCGACCGGTTAAAAAGCTCTGATTGCATCTGATAGGATTGGCGCAAAAAATACAATTGCATTACAACCACCCCCAACAGTGCAAAACCCATTAAACCTATAATAAGCCCTATGCTCCTTTTTTTCATGCAATCACAAAAATATTTTAAATTACATCACAACCATTGCTTTTAACAAATTTTAACAAATACCTTCAAGATTTTAATCTATTGATTTGTAACAGTTTCCTAAATTTGCGAGTCTAATAACTTAAATCAGCACTAAATGAAAAAGTTTATCAAACCCGGCTTTGAGTTTATATTCTCGGTTGCCTTATTAGCCATACTGGGGTTGCCTCCTTTAGTACTGGCGAAGGCCAATAAAAATGCCGGGCTAGAATCGGGGACTCTCAGACAATCCGATTTAAAAAAGGACCAGCAGATGCTGAAGCAAACCAGCGAAGCCATCAGGGATGGTTTTGCTAAGGGCGATATCGAGGCTATTATGAGTTATCATCACCCGGACGTAATTAAGGCGCTTAGTTACACCTCCTATTCAACCGGCCGTGAAGCAGTTAAGGCCGACCTGCTTAAAACACTTGGTGCCTACCACCTGGAATTTGTAAAAAATAATGTGGAAAGCCTGCTTATAAATGGCGATACAGCAATAGAGCAAACCCTGTTCGGCATTAAAGGCACACCCAAAAACGGCGGCGAACCCTTTTTAGTGGAAGGCCGTGCAACGATCGTATATATCCGCTATAAGGATAGCCCGACGGGTTGGGCAACCATCCGCGAAATGATCCAGCCAGCTACAAAATAGCTGTGATAGAAGCAACAAAAAAGCCCTTCTAATTATTTAGAAGGGCTTTTATATTTTAATAACCTGCCTACTGCAAACTAAAAACTGCCAACGATATTAGAACGGCAAGTCGTCGTCATCCGGTGCCGAACTGATGTCTGCAGGTGCTGCATACTCAGGGGCAGATGCTGAACCTGCTGCGCCTAATGCGTTGATCTTCCATAACTGTAAAGAGTTAAAGTAGGTTTTTTTGCCCGCTTTATCTGTCCATGGGCGGCCTCTTAGGTTGAAGAACACTTCAATATCATCACCAACCTTAACGTTATCTAATAAATTGCAACGATCTTGTATAGCCTCAAACTTTAAATACTCGGGATATTGTGGGTTCTCGATGTATTCAAGTATTAATTCCCTCTTCTTTAACGACTCGGTAACCTGTAGGGTTGCCGATACTTCATGTACCTTACCTTTAACTTCCATAATTGCAGAAAATATTTAAAATGTAAAGTTAATAGTATGAAATTAAATAGCGGCGTATTTAATTCATAAATTCGCAAAATAATTATGCAAGTTTTCCACACTGAGAGTAAGATCATTATCACCTGCAACAAAAGGCTATCGCCTTACCTGCAGCAAGAGGTTGAAGCATTAGGCTACAAACCTACCCGAGTATTCCAAACCGGCGTTGAGCTATTGGGTACCGTAACAGATACCATTGCGCTAAACCTTAACCTGCGTTGCGCAAGCCAGGTGCTTTACCTGTTAAAAAGCTTTACAGCTGCCGACCCTAAACAACTGTATGATGAGCTAGTACAGATAGAATGGGAAGAGTACATCGATTTTTCGGGATACTTTTCGGTAACCTCCAACGTAAATAACGAGCATATACTTACGCCGCTGTTTGCCAACGTTAAGGTTAAAGATGCCATTGTAGACAGGATAAAAGACAAAAAAGGTATCCGCCCAAATTCCGGCGCTGATGCTAATAAAACCGTGGTAAGCCTTTACTGGCAGGATGACAAGGCCGATATTTACCTGGATACATCAGGCGAAACGCTGGCTAAGCACAGCTACCGCAAGATACCGGGCAAGGCCCCTATGCTGGAGGCACTGGCCACATCAACCATTATGGCAACCAATTGGGACCGGAACAGCACATTTATTAACCCCATGTGCGGATCTGGGACATTGGCTATTGAAGCTGCCTTGTTAGCTACCGATAAGCACCCCGGCCTTTTTCGTATGAATTACGGCTTTATGCATATTATGGGTTATGATGAGCAGGCATTTTTTGTTGAGCGCCGTAAATTAAAGGACAAAGCCAAAAAAGCTGTCGATTTTAAGATCATCGCTACAGATATTTCTGAAGATGCTGTTGACATTGCCCGTAAGAATGCCAACACTGCAGGTGTAGAACATTTAATTGAATTTTACGTTTGTGATTTTGAAGATACCGAAGTACCCGAAGGTGGCGGCGTAGTAATGTTTAACCCAGAGTATGGCGAACGCTTGGGTGTACACACTAAACTGGAAATTACTTACAAACGCATGGGCGATTTCTTAAAAAAGAAATGCCTGGGTTACCGCGGATACGTTTTTACAGGCAACCCGGACCTGGCCAAAAAAATAGGCTTAAGGGCTGCGCGCAAAATTGAATTTTACAACGGCAAGCTGGATTGCCGCTTATTTGAATACGAGCTGTATGAAGGCAGCAAACGCGAACCTAAAGAAACAGAATGAAAAAACTGATCATATTAATATTAGTATTAACCACCTCATTTTACGCTAAAGCGCAAGAAGACCTTGCCTTCCCTTTTCAGGGTGGTGCATCCATCATGACACGCTTTTTTAAAGATAGCCTGGCCGTAACGCCAGATATTATCAGCAAAAAAGCTGCGGGTGTGGCGGTAATTAAGTTTACTGCCGATGCTAATGGCAACATTCAAAAACTGGTTATTTATTATGCCGATGATTATTTATTGACACTGCCTGCTATAGCAGCTTTAAAAAAGTCGACTAAAAAATGGATCATCCCTAATAAAGAGAAGTTCCATGATTTTATTATCCCTTTCTCTATTAACTTTAACAACCCTGCTAACGGCTCGGCCGAGGTACAAAAAGCAGCCTACGAATTTTATAAAAACCGCAGGCCTATTGTAGCAACAGATCAAATACCGCTAAATGCAGCCACCCTGCTGCCAACAGTAGTGGTTAAATATAATGTACAGTAAATACCTTTACTTAAACAAAAAAAGCGGCTTAAGGCCGTTTTTTTTGTTTAAGTGCATTTGGTGTGGCTGTGTTTTACGCGTAATTCAGAAAAAGAATATATCTTAACGAAAAAAATTTCAATAATAAATAATTTAACAAATCCGTTTTTACAACAATTTCGTTTATATACCCAAATCTTAGAAGATGCTGAGGAACAAAGTAAAAGCAGTTGCAGCTAATATCCGCAACAAACGCGAAGAGTTAAATTATACGCAGGAATATTTGGCTGCAAAATTAAATATCTCTCAAAACGCTTACAGTAAAATTGAATTAGGCTATACAAAAATTACAGTAGAGCGCCTTTTTCAGATAGCTGAGATATTAGAAACCGAGCTTATGGATCTCATTAATACCAGGGAAGCCGAAGCCGCCTGAATGGCCAAAAAATCTGAGTAAATAGTTGCCCGTACCTGTTTATATTTGCAAACGTAAAACTGTAGATATGAACAGCGCCGCTATTGTTGAACAAACCATAAAATTTGTACAAGACACCCTTAAAAATGCCGAAGGCGGACATGATTGGTGGCATATACAACGCGTTTGGACCAACGCCCAACACATAGCACAAACAGAGGCATGCGACTTGCTTATTGTTGAACTTGCTGCCCTGCTGCATGATATTGCCGATAGCAAATTTCATAAAGGCGACGAAGAGATAGGCCCTGCTACTGCCGGTAAATTCTTAACCGGTATAGGTGTTGATTCCTATATTGTTGAACATGTTCAGCAGATCATCAGGCACATGTCATTCAAGGCCAGTTTTGATAAGGCCGTTTTCCATTCCAAAGAATTAGCCATTGTACAAGATGCCGATCGCCTGGATGCTATTGGTGCTATAGGCATTGCGCGGGCGTTTACGTATGGCGGGTTTAAGGACAGGGAAATTTACAACCCCAACATTAAACCTAACCTAAACATGACCAAAGAGGAGTATAAAAACACTACCGCCCCCACCATCAATCATTTTTACGAAAAGTTATTATTGCTAAAGGATAAAATGAATACCCCAACGGGTAAACAACTTGCCCTTCAACGCCATAATTTTATGAAGAGCTTTTTAGATCAGTTTTATACCGAAGTAGAATAATACCGCTTTAACTTCCGTCACATGAAAAAACCCCTACTATTCATTTTGGCATTATCGGCGTTCACCAAGTTTGCCCTCGCTCAGGATACCATTAAAAATCAGCGTACTAACGTACATTTCCAGCAAACCATTATTACACAATATAAGCCTGCTTTTAGTGCACCTTATACCGGTGCTAACAGCTTGCTTACCGGCCAGGAAACGCAAACATCATTAACCACCACACTTTTTGGCGGCGCGCGTTTATGGAAAGGTGCCGAAGCTTATTTTAACCCCGAAATGAGCGGCGGATCCGGCTTAAGCAAAACTTTAGGCGTTGCCGGTTTCCCTAACGGCGAAACTTTTCGTGTAGGTGGTGCCGAACCTAAAATTTATATTGCCCGCCTTTACCTGTCGCAATATTTTGAATGGGGAACCGAAAAAGAAGCCATTGAAGATGATGTGAACCAATTAGCCGGCCTGCGCAGCAAACGCTACCTTAAAGTTACGGTTGGTAAATTTGGCATGGCCGATTTTTTTGACGGCAACGAATTTAGCCATGATGCCCGGTCGCAATTCATGAACTGGAGTTTAATGGATAACGCCGCCTGGGATTATCCCGCTAATACCCGCGGTTACGTTTTTGGCGCCGTGGCAGACTTTGCCCAGCCTAACTGGAACCTGCGCTTTGCCTTCACCATGACAACTACATCTGCAAACGGCGCCATTTGGGATCAGCAACTAAAACACGCCAATACTCAAACTATAGAGTACGAAAAACGCTACACTTTAAATGGCCAAAAGGGCACCGTAAGACTACTAGCTTTCCGTAACAACGGCAAAATGGGCAATTATCGGGATGCTATTGCCGCAAACCCTGCTGCGCCGGACGTGAATACTAACCTAACCTACGGCAAGCATAAAACCGGCTTTGGCATTAATGCCGACCAATACCTGAGTAATGATTTTGGTGTATTTGCCAAAGCCAGCTATAATGATGGCAAAACTGAAACCTGGGCATTTACCGAGATAGACAGATCGCTTAGCCTTGGTGCTACCTTAAAAGGCAATTCGTGGAACCGTAAGGACGATGAAGTTGGTTTAGCCTTTGTAGGCAACGGCATATCTAAAGACCACCGGGACTACCTGGCAGCAGGCGGTTACGGTTTTATTATTGGCGACGGGCAATTGAACTACTCGCCAGAACTGATCGCAGAGGTTTATTATAAGGTAAATGCCTATCAGCACAAGCTTTGGCTATCGCCCGATTATCAATTTATAGCCAACCCTGCCTATAATAAAGACCGAGGGCCGGTAAATGTATTCTCGTTAAGGGCACACGTAGAATTTTAAGATAGGTACAGGTTAAATTTATTTATTACTATTAAACCCGGCAGGTTAAAACCTGTCATACCCACACATGAAAAAAATAATAGCCATAGCCCTACTTATTGTAAGCACTGGTGCGTTTGCACAAACCAAAAGCATCAGCAAAGCCAAGGTATCTTTCGAACTAAAAAACCTGGGGATCAAAACTGGCGGCGTGATAGGCGGCGTTCAGGGCAATATTAATTTTGACCCGATTAACCTGGCCGGCAGCAAAATAGACGCCACTGCAGATGTTAATACTATCAATACAGATAATGATATGCGCGATGCTCATCTGAAAAAGGCTGATTATTTCGATGTCGAAAAATACCCCAAAATGAATCTTTCTTCTATAACTTTCAAAAAAAATGGAAGCAGCTATGTAGGGCAATTTAATCTTACAATAAAAGGTATTACTAAACCTGTAGAAGTACCGTTTAACTATTCTGCATTGGCCAACGGTTATTTTTTTAAAGGCAGCTTTAAAATTAACCGTAAAGATTTTACCATCGGCGGCAACAGCATGACCATGAGCGACGATGTAACCATTACATTTGAAGCCGAAACAGCTAAATAACACCCTGGCATTTAACCGCGCAGTAAATGATAATAATTAATTAACACCGGTAAATGCCCCGGTGTTAATTATAACCATTTACAAATAGTAACTTTAGGCTATGAAATTGCGCGTACTTATTTTAATAAACGCTGCCGCCGTTGCCATTACTTTATCGGCAGTAAACTACTACTTTCAGCACAAGTGGTATGATATGATGATAACCTTTCTGGTTACATTTATCACTAGCTACATCGTATTTTATTACCTGATAGAAAAATACATCTATTCTAAAATAAAACTGATATACAAACTTATCCATAACCTTAAACTGGGCCGCGACCTGCGCGATGCCTTAGGAGAGCATGTAAGCGCCGACCCCATAAACGATGTGGAGCATGAAGTGCAGGAGTGGGCTAAACAAAAGAAGACGGAAATAGACGAACTGAAAAAGCAGGAAAAATTCCGCAGGGATTTTTTGTCGAATATTTCGCACGAGTTTAAAACACCGCTTTTTGCCATACAGGGGTATATTGAAGCCTTGCAGGATGATGGCCTGGAAGACAAGGAACTGGCCGTACAGTTTTTGGAAAAAGCATCTAAAAATGTAGACCGCCTCAGTTACCTGATCAATGATCTGGATGAGATCTCCAAGCTCGAATCGGGCGAGATACCTATTAATTACAGTAAATTCAAAATCAACGATCTTATTAAAGAGGTTTTTGAATCGCTGGAGCTAAAATCAAAACAGCACAATATTAAATTAACGTTTAAACAAAAATACGACGACGGCATATTTGTGAATGCCGACCGCGAAAAAATACGCCAGGTGCTTGTTAACCTCATCGATAATTCATTTAAGTACGGCAAAGAGGGTGGCAATACCGCTGTAAGCCTGTTTACCCTGCATGAGCAGGTATTGGTAGAGGTTACAGATGATGGTATAGGTATAGAAGAAAAGTTTCTTCCGCGCTTATTTGAAAGGTTTTACCGTACAGATACCAGCCGTTCGAGGCAAATTGGGGGCTCGGGCCTGGGGCTGGCTATTGTTAAGCATATTATAGAAGCACATCAGCAAACTATTAACGTACGCAGTACCGAAGGCATGGGTTCAACCTTTGGTTTTACCCTCCAAATAGCCAAACAAAGTTTACCTTTCCCAAATATTCCGGTGCTTAAAAGTTAACATTAACTTAACATAGCAACCTTACCTTTACAGAAATTTTTAGCAAAATGTCACTTAACAGTATTTTCCAGTATTTTGTTCCTAAGGATAAAAAAACATTCTTTCCTCTTTTTGAGCAGGCTGCAAGCAATGTAGTTAGCATGTCGACCATTTTGGTTGAAGCCGTTAACTCGGTTAACCCGGCCACACGCGAAGAGCTTTTCAGACAGATAGATAAATTAGAGAACAAAGGCGACGAACTTACCCATCAGATATACCTGGAACTGGGCAAAAACTTTATCACTCCGTTTGATCGTGAAGATATACATGCTTTAGCTACCGCTATTGATGATATTGCCGATTATATACATGGTGCAGCTAACCGCATGTTGCTTTACAAAATAGATGATTTTAACGAGCACATCCGCAAGCTATCTGAACTGATACTACAAGCAGGTACCGATCTGGAGAAAGCCGTACGCGAGCTTAAGGATCTGAGAAATGTACGTGCCATTGCAGATTCATGTATCCGTATTAACAGCGTAGAAAACCAGGCCGATTATGTATTTGACCGTGCCGTTGCCGACCTGTTCTTATACGAAACAGATGCTATACGCCTTATTAAATACAAAGAGATATTAGCCGCACTTGAAACCGCTACAGATATGTGCGAAGATGCTGCCAATGTAATGGAATCGATACTAATTAAAAACGCCTAAGCATAACTTAAATCATTTAAATGGTTACCACCCTACTTGTTGCTGTAGTTGCCCTGGCGCTTATTTTTGATTACACAAACGGTTTTCATGACGCTGCTAACTCTATAGCCACCATTGTATCTACTAAAGTACTAACGCCTTTTCAGGCGGTGCTGCTTGCAGCGGTATTTAACTTTGCTGCATATTTTTTTATTAAAGACCATAAAGTAGCCAACACCGTTGCTAAAACCGTTCACGAAGAATTTATTACACTGCACGTAGTATTAGCCGGCCTGATAGCTGCCATTACCTGGAACTTAACCACCTGGTGGTTTGGTATCCCATCCAGCTCATCGCACACCCTTATTGGTGGTTTTGCAGGTGCGGGTATTACCAATGCCATTTTTATGGGTGCGCATGCGTTTGATGCCATTAACTCGGCTTACATTTTTAAAATTATTGCTTACATCGTACTGGCGCCGTTCATCGGTTTATTTATAGCCTACTTTATTACCATATTGATACTGCACATTTGTAAAAGGGCTAAGCCGGTTACTGCCGAGCGTTGGTTTAAAAGGCTGCAACTGGTATCTGCTGCGGCTTTAAGCTTTGCACATGGTACCAATGATGCGCAAAAGGTAATGGGTATCTTATACGTAAGCTTAGTAGCTGCAAAGGTAATTGGCAGCGGTGCTGCCATGCCGGAGTGGATCCCGCTGGCTTGTTACACGGCTATATCATTAGGTACTATGTCTGGCGGTTGGAAGATCGTTAAAACCATGGGTTCTAAGATCACTAAAATAACCCCGCTTGAGGGTGTTGCTGCAGAAACTGCAGGTGCTGTTACGCTATTTATTACCGAGCACTTTGCCATCCCTGTTTCTACCACGCATACCATTACCGGTTCTATCATCGGTGTGGGTTTAACAAAACGAGTATCGGCTGTGCGCTGGGGTGTTACCGTAAACCTGTTATGGGCCTGGGTAATTACCATACCTATTTCGGCACTTATTGCAGGCTTGGTATTTATGCTGGTAAGGCACTGGTAATAACTACACCCAATTTAAAATATACGAATTGCTGCCCCATTGGCAGCAATTTTGCATTAAAGGCACTATGAAAAAAATACTTATCCTTATCCCGTTCCTGTTTATACTGTTTTGCAGCTGCGATACCCTTAATCAAGTGGCACAAGGTACCGTTCAACAATTAGGTAACCCTACCAACCTGGAAATAAACAACGCACTAAAACAAGCGCTTGAACTGGGTACCACCAAAAGTTCTGATCAGTTATCGGCTGTTAACGGCTTTTTTGGTAATGCAGCAGTTAAAATACTGTTCCCGCCCGAAGCGCAAAAGGTTGAAAAAACCTTACGGAGTATCGGCTTAAGCAAACTTGCCGATAACGTTATCCTTTCTCTTAACCGGGCTGCAGAAGATGCTGCCGGCAAGGCAAAACCTATTTTTGTGAACGCCATTAAACAAATGACTTTACGAGATGTAACCAATATATTATTAGGCAATAAAGATGCAGCGACCGAATACTTTAAACGTACCACTACCCTGCAACTGGCATCAAGCTTTAAACCTGTTATACAAACCAGTTTAAACAAAGTAGGTGCTACAAAATATTATACCGATGCTGCAACGGCATATAACAAAGTACCCTTTGTAAGCAAAGTTAACCCTGATATTACCGACTACATTACTCAAAAAGCTATTGACGGTTTATTTGTAGAGATAGCACAAGAAGAGCTTAACATCCGCCAAAACCTGGGTGCGCGTACCACACCATTACTGCAAAAGGTATTTGGCTATTACGATAAGAACAAAAAATAATTCATTTTCTGCCTTACACAAAAAAAGCGCTGAGTGATCACTCAGCGCTTTTTTTGCTGTTATTTTAACTGATGAAATTTAACTTTTAACGTTACAACCTCGGGTTTACCATTGGTATTGCCTAACCAGGCTGGCCCTTGTTGCAACAGCTCAATTGCTTTTTGGTTGGCTTCGGTGTTAAGGCTCTTGGTTACTTTAATGTTAGTAAGGTTGCCATTGGGGGCTACCGTAAACCGTAAGGTAACAGTACCCTCTTTATCATTTGGTGCAATAGCACTATCATTAAGATATTTTTTTAAATTATCCCATCCATTACGCGGGTGGGCTTTGGGTTGTTTGCCAGCAGGCTGCGTTACTACCACTTCGCTTAAAGAGTTGGAATTACCCTCCAACTCCACCTTTAGGCTGTCCTTGCCTTGTAACGCAAGGGTTTTGGTGCTGTAACCAATATATCCAAAGGTCAGGTTTTCATCTTTTTTAACATTGGGGAGTGTAAATTTACCATTAACATCTGTTTGGGTATTGGTTGGCTGCCCTACAATTTTTACAGATACACCAGGCAATGGCGAACCATCCATCCGGTCTAAAACAACACCTGTTACCAGGCGCTGAGGCAAATTAGCTTTAGCTAAAGCATAGGCATTGTTTGGTGAGTTTTGCGATGGTTTCATCATAGCCCCCTCTGCCTTACTTTTTAATATGGTTAGGGATGATGCGTTATTAGTTATGGCCACCTTATCACCACCCAATACAATGCTATCTGTTTTTTTATTGGCTGCCATGTAGCCCATTACCATCTCATCTAAACCGGCAGCAGTATCAGCCATTGGTTTTGCAACCTTGGCCTGTGCCAACTCTTTTTCCCTTAATGATAATATAAGTGCGTTGGCCTTAGATCGGTCTTCCAAAGCAAACTTTTTAACTGGGTTTAATGATTTTGGATGAGTTGCAGCGGCTACTTCCTGTGCAGGGGCAGCTATTTTGGGTCCATCGTTTAACAGGGCAACTGTATCAACCTGCTTTTGCTTTACAGGCTCGTTTAAGGCAACCTGTTCTTTTAAAGCCGGCTTATTATTATACCAAACCCCAACAACAACAGCAAAACCTATTACAGCTGCGGCCGCGGCAATTGTTACCCAAGGCATCAACCGGCGGGTTTTAGTGGCTGTACGCTCGTTTAAACGCGCCTGCAAGCCATTTAAATTATCTTGCTGACTATCTTTAACCAAGCCATACCCTTCCAGCGCATCCATCAAAAAAGGGTCGTGCTGAGCCTCGCGCTCCAGTTGGTGCATGGCTTTGGCATCAAGCTCCCCGTTAAGGTACTTCTGTATTTGCGATATGTCGGCCCTTTTACTATTCACTATTTTTCTCCAGGCAAATTTTAAGGTTGCGCTTTCCGTTTTGTATATAACTTTTTACCTCATTCATGGTAAAGCCTGTATCATCGGCCACTTCTTTATAACACTTCTCGTCCAGGTAAAACAACTTTATACTTTGTCTTTGCGCGGCTGTTAATTTATCCAGGCAGCGCTCCAGGGCTTGCATAGCCTCTTCACGGTTATCGGTATCAGGATGCAAAACCGGTGCAAATTCCATAAACTCATCTAAACCCACGGTCTCCAGCTTTTTACCCGCACGCAACTGCATCAGGCAATAATTGCGGCTAAGCACATATAACCAGCTTCTAAACTGTTTTATATCGTGCTGATGCACCTTTTGTGTCAATTCTTCAAAAATGCCCATTACGGCATCCTGCGCCGGCTCCTCCTCTTTTAAGTATTTTAAAGCCACACCGTAAACCAGCGGCATATAGCGCTCATACAACATCCCCAGCAACTTTAAGTCGCGGGTAGCACGGTAGCTGTTCAATAGCTGCTCGTCGTCGGTATCTTCCGGTTTAACTGGCCTTGTAAAAAACTTCATTCAAGAGAGTTGCAAAATAATTTTTTTTACTGGCTTATGGAAATCCTATCTGCACTGCATCCTACCCATAAAACATAACAGAATATGAAAAAGCTATTATTACTTATGATGCTGCTTGCCGCCTTTACCGGGTTTAAAGGCGCCGCGGCCAACCGTATCATTACCGGAACAGTTACCGCAACAGATGATGGCCAACCCATCCCCGGGGCAAGTATTATCTTAAAAGGGACCAACACCGGCACTGTAACTAATACCAAAGGCGGTTACGCTATCACAGTGCCCGATAGTGGTGCTACGCTGGTATTTAATTGTATTGGCTACCAATCGCAATCTGTTGTTGTTGGCAGCAAAAACAAAATAGATGTTAGCCTAAAGCAAAGTAGCAATTCCCTCAACGAAGTGGTAGCAATGGGTTATAGTGCCCAAGACAAATCAAAAAGTTACTCAGTAGCAAAAATCAACAATAAACTATCCGGTAGAGTTGCCGGGATTGCCATTAGAGGCAACAATGGTTTTTATCCGCCCCAACCGGTAGCAGAAAATGAAAGTTATAAAGGCATTACCGAAAATACTTTTACCAACACAGCAACTACACCACTATCTACCTTTTCTGTTGATGTTGATGCGGCATCCTACAGTAACGTAAGACGCTTTATTAATAATGGCCAACTGCCCCCGGCGGACGCTGTACGGGTAGAAGAGATGATCAACTATTTTAATTATAACCTGGCAGGCCCAACAAATGGCGGGCCGGCTGCTATCCACACCGAACTCTCATCGGCACCATGGAATACCAACCACCGTTTGCTACGCATTGGCTTAAAGGCAAAAACAATCCCTACTCAAAACTTACCGGCATCAAACCTGGTGTTCCTGATAGATGTGTCGGGCTCCATGAGCGACCCTAACAAACTACCTTTGGTGCAATCATCCTTAAAAATGCTGGTTGACCAGTTGCGGCCGCAAGATAAAGTTGCCCTGGTTGTTTATGCCGGTGCCGCAGGTGTGGTGTTGCCATCTACCAATGGCAATAAAAAAGAAACTATTAAAAACGCCATTGATAACCTAAGCGCAGGCGGATCAACAGCCGGGGGCGAGGGGATTAAACTGGCCTATAAAATTGCCGCCGAAAACTTGATGCCCAAGGGTAATAACCGAATTATATTAGCCACCGATGGCGACTTTAATGTTGGTGCATCCAGCGATGATGACATGGAAAAACTGATAGAGAAAAAACGCGAAAGTGGCATTTTCCTTTCTGTGTTGGGTTACGGCATGGGTAATTATAAAGATAGTAAAATGGAAACCCTCGCCGATAAAGGTAACGGCAACTACGCCTATATAGATAATATTACCGAGGCCCGAAAAACCTTGGTAAGCGAATTTGGCGGCACGTTATTCACTGTTGCTAAAGATGTAAAACTACAGATAGAATTTAACCCCGCTAAAGTGCAAGCCTACCGTTTACTGGGTTATGAGAATCGTATTTTAAACAAGGAAGATTTTAATGATGATAAAAAAGATGCCGGCGATATGGGCAGCGGCCACACTGTTACCGCCTTTTATGAGATAGTGCCTGCCGGGATAAAAGATGATTACATGGTGAGTGTAGATCCGTTAAAATACCAAAAAGTTAAAGTAAGCAAGGCCGACCTGAACCCGTCTGCCGAGATGATGACCATAAAATTCAGGTATAAAGAGCCGGTTTCCTCAAAAAGTAAGTTGAGCCAGGCCGTAGTGTACGATAAACCGGTTGATTTTAACGCGACCTCTGTCGATTTCAAATTTGCATCTGCAGTAGCCGAAGTAGGCATGCTGCTGCGCGATTCTAAATTTAAACAAAAAGCCAGTTATGCCCACGCTATTGCCACCGCCCGCGCCGGCAAAGGAAGCGATAATGAGGGCTACCGGGCCGAATTTATCCGTTTGGCAGAAAGCGCTAAGTTGTTAAGTAAGTCAAACACATTAGCAAAGGTTGAAGAGGAAGAATAACCATGGTTTACGACATCCTTCCTGGGAGAGATAACGACGTATGGATGTAATGGTGAGAGAAAAGCGACGGACAATCCGTTGCTTTTTTTATTTCGCCGGGTCCTGCCCAAAGGTTTTACTTAGCATATCATACAATTCCGGGTGTTTGGTTTGGAATTGCTCGGGTTTCTCAAAAAAGTATTCGGATACCACGGCAAAAAACTCAGCCTCGTTTGTGGTGGCATACACATCAATATCTGAATGCCCTGCCTCTATTTTATGAATTTCCTGGTGCATCATCCTTACCCAGGGCTCGATATACTGATGTGGTAAAAACCCATCGGGAATGCCGTCTGTTGCCCCATCTACCTTATCTAACAAGTGCACAAACTCGTGGATGCCCGTATTCTCTTTTCCGCCATTTTTAGAAAACCCTCTGGTGAGTGCGTTACGCGATAAGATCATTTGCCCGTTCATATAGCCGCTGCCAACCATACCCATAATGTTGCGGCCCTCGCCCTCGTTACCCTCAAACTGAAAATCTTTGTCGAAAGTATCAGGATATAAAAGCACGTTGGTTACGTTGCGGTAGGTCCAGTCTTTAAACGCAAAAATGGGTATCACTGCGCTAGATGCTATCATAATTCGGTCGGTATCGTTTATATCCAATCCAACACCTTCGATGTTTACAGCATTCAGGAATTGCTCAACCCTGTCCTCAAAATAAATCTTATCGGTATCAGACAGTTTACTGTAATAATCAATATGCTGGATAAGCAATTGCTTTTGCGTATCGGTAAGGATGTTTTGGGTAAGGGTGCGCTTTTTTTTATTTTGGAAAAACAATAAAATCATGAAAGCGGCAATAATAATAACGACGATGTAGAGCATGTTGTAATATTTGAAAAGCAAGATAATAAAAACCCGCCATTGCAAGGTACGAAGCAATGACGCGCGAAAGAGGATGATTTATAAACAAAAATAGCGATGAGTAAACCCATCGCTATTTAAAATCTTTCGGACATCCGAACTACGGGCTTCCGACTTATATCATCATCCTTACCGGTTCTTCCAGTAATGATTTTAATGTTTGCAGGAATGCGGCAGCGGTAGCGCCATCAACCACGCGGTGATCTGCACTAAGTGTTACCTTCATTACATTGCCCGGTACTACAGCGCCATTTTTAACAACCGGTACTTGTGCAATACCGCTAACTGCCAGTATACAAGCATTTGGAGTGTTAATAATTGCGGTAAACTCATCAACACCAAACATACCTAAGTTTGATATGGTGAAGGTAGAACCTTCCATTTCGGCAGGTTGCAGTTTTTTACCTTTTGCTTTACCGGCAAACTCTTTTACCTCTTGCGAGATATGGCTTAACGATTTACCATCCGCAAATTTAATAACCGGTACCAACAGGCCTTCGTCTACCGCAACAGCTACACCAATGTGCACATGCTCGTTGGTACGAATTTTATCGCCAAGGTATGATGAGTTAATAGCCGGGTGTTGTTTTAACGCAACAGCACATGCTTTTAAAACAAAATCGTTAAACGAGATCTTAACCGGCGCAACATCGTTCATTTTAGCACGTGCAGCAATTGCCTGGTCCATATCGATAGACATGGTTACATAAAAATGCGGCGCGGTAAACAAGCTTTCAGATAATCTGCGGCTGATAGCCTTGCGCATCTGCGTAACCGGCCTTTCGCTGAATTTCTCTTCGCCTGTGTAAGTTGGCAATACAACCGGTGCTTTTGCATCAGGTGCGCCTGCTGCTGGAGCGGCTTCCTGTGGTTTAGCGGTTTCTGCCGGTTTGGCAGATGGAGTATAACTTTCTATATCTTTTTTGATGATACGGCCGCCATCAGCACTGCCTTTTACATCGTTTAAATTAATGCCTTTGTCTTTAGCAATTTTACGGGCTAAAGGAGATGCCTTAACGCGGCTATCATCTTCGGTAGAACCTGTAGATGTAGCAGCAGGTGCAGCATCACTTTGTGCAGCAGGTGCTGTTTCCTTGATCTGCTCAGAATCTGCTTCTATAGCACCTTCTTCGCCACCATCAGCATTATCCAGTAAGGGTTGTATATCTGTACCTTCTTTACCTACAATAGCAATAATATCGTTAACCTGTGCTGCTTCGCCTTCTTTAACACCAATATAAAGTAAAGTACCCGCTTCGTAACCTACAACTTCCATAGTGGCCTTATCGGTTGCTACGTCAGCTAAAGAGTCGTCTGCTTTTACTTTATCACCAACCTTAAAGTTCCATTTTTCTATGGTACCCTCGGTCATGGTATCGCTTAATAACGGCATACGTATTACGGTAGCCGGGATGCTTGCAGTATCAACCTTTGGTTTTGCAGATGCCGATTTCTCGGGAACTGCAGCGGCGGTTTTTTTATCTTCGACAACAGCCGGTTTTGTTTCGGCAGCTGGTTTTTCGTCGGCTTTAGCCGGTGCAGCGTCACCGCCGTCTAAAAGTGCTTTATAATCTTCACCTTCTTTACCCAATATAGCTATTACAGCATCAATAGGCACAGCATTACCTTCTTCAACGCCAATATACAATACGGTGCCGTCCTGGTAAGATTCAAAATCCATTGTTGCTTTATCGGTTTCAATCTCGGCTAAAACGTCTCCGGATTTTACCTTGTCGCCAACTTTTTTATGCCATTTAGCCAATACCCCTTCGGTCATGGTATCGCTCATTTTAGGCATTTTAACTACTTCAGCCATATACTGTTTGTTGTTAATATTTTAGGTGTATAATTAGTCGCGGATGTATGGGTAATCAGTTTGCACATACACATCTGTGTAAAGCTCTGATGCCTCCGGCCATGGAGATTCTTCGGCAAATTTTACCGCTTCATCTACCTGTGCTTTAATTTTAGCCTCAATTTCTTCAAACCATGTATCGTTAGCATAACCTTCCTTTTGGATGGTAAGTTTTACTACTTCAATTGGGTCTTTAGATTTATAGCTCTCCAGCTCTTCTTTGGTGCGGTACTTTTGCGGGTCGCTCATCGAGTGGCCTTTAAAACGGTACGTACGCATTTCTAAAAAGGTTGGGCCTTCGCCACGGCGTGCGCGAGATACAGCCTCGTCCATTGCGTTATGCACAGCAACAGGGTCCATACCATCTACCGGCGATGAAGGGATACCATAAGGTAAGCCCAGTTTGTAAATATCTGTTTGTATGGTAGTACGCTCTACAGATGTACCCATGGCGTAACCGTTGTTTTCGCAAACAAAAATTACAGGTAATTTCCAAAGCGCGGCCATATTAAAGGTTTCGGTTAAAGCACCCTGGCGCACGGCACCATCGCCCATGTAAGCAATGTTTACGTTATCCGTACCTTTATACTTTTCGGCAAAGGCTATACCTGCACCCATAGGCACCTGGCCACCTACAATACCATGCCCGCCATAAAAATGATTTTCTTTATCGAACATGTGCATAGAGCCACCTTTGCCTTTAGAGCATCCGGTTACTTTACCATACATCTCGGCCATTACAGCGTTTGGTGATGTGCCCTTAGCCAAAGCATGCGCGTGATCACGATAAGCGGTTATCAAACTATCCTCATGGCGTATTACCGACATGGCACCAGCCAAAACGGCTTCCTGACCAATGTACAAGTGACAAAATCCACGGATCTTTTGCTGGCCATATAACTGACCCGTTTTTTCTTCGAATTTCCGCATTAAAAGCATAGACTCATACCACATCAGGTAGGTGTCTTTAGTTATTTCGATTGAACTCATTTATTTAAAACAATTCTTAGAGAATGTGCAAATCTAATTATATCCTGCAAATAACCGAAACTGCAACGAATTTGTTGTAAAGTTTTATTTCGAATATCAGCGGTGAATTTTGAAGCTGTACGCTCAAACACCTTATTGCCAAAATAACATTTGGATTAGCGGCCAATTATACCTATTTATATAATGGAAAAAGATATGCTTGCATAATAATCTTTTCAAAAAAAATCTTTACTGCAGGCTATTTTGAAAGCTTTTCCCTGCTTTCTAACAAAATGCTGTTTTAGGTACAAACAAGCGCTATTTACAGTCATGCAAATGCAATCCCGGAAAAAAATTTTCAATCGGTGAAATTTTTTCTATCAAAATTCACTTAAGCGATATAATAATTAACTACAGTTAAAAATATTGCTCAAAACATTGCAGAAAAAATTTTGCGTTTAATTTGGTATTTTAAAAATATTGGATAGTTTTGTATCGAACAATAGACACAGCGTCCGATTTAATATACATTTGCTGCCTTAATTCAGCAATTAAAGACATTAAATGAAGAAAATTACAATTGCTATTGCCCTATTCATGAGCGTTTTAGCTGCACAGGCTCAAACAAAAAATGTTCCAACTCAAGCCGCAGAATCTGCCGAGCAAGAGAGTTTAGCAAAAGATTACCTTTCACAGATAATGGGTGTTGCAGTTTCCGCAACCTCAAACATGAAACTTTTTCACTTTGTTTACGATTGGATTGGTACCCCCTACCGTTTTGGGGGCAGCTCAAGAAAAGGCATTGATTGCTCTGCATTCACCAAGCAATTGTACGGAGACGTGTTTAACCTTACTATCCGCCGCAGCTCACGCGACATTTTCAGCATGGTAAACCCAGTTGGTAAAGACGACCTGAAAGAAGGTGATTTAGTTTTCTTTAAAATTCACAGCCGCAGCATCTCTCATGTTGGCATATACCTGGGCAATAACAGGTTTGCGCATGCATCGTCAAAAGGTGTTGCTATAAGCAGTTTAGATGATGCCTACTACAGCCGTTACTTTTATAAAGGCGGCCGTTTATTAGAGTCGTTTAAAAATGAGCTCTCAACCGCATCAACTACTGCAAGCGCTGCTGATGACCAAGCTAACTAAGTAAACCTAAATTAAATATCTCGGATCCTTTCACTAATCATGAAAGGATTTTTTTTGCCCGTTATGAAAGCCCGGCTTATCTTATTCATAGTATTTACGAGCTTAATTACAGCTTGCAATAATCCTAAACCACAAACAAGCGTAAAGGGCGGTGCAGCAAATACACCTGCAAGTACGAAGGTGATAGATACGCTACCCGATACTACCATTAGTATTGCAGCTGTGGGTGATATCATGTTGGGATCATCCTATCCCGACAGCACGTTTTTACCGGCTGATGGCGCCAAAAACACCTTTAAATATCCGATAGAACATTTGCGCAAAGCGGATATTACATTTGGCAACCTGGAAGGTGTATTACTTGATACAGGTGCGCCCGTTGGTTATAAACTCAGGTTTCAGCATCAAGGCTATTTATTTAGGATGCCTACTAAATATGGCGCAATTTTAAAAGACGCCGGCTTTAATATATTAAGCGTAGGCAACAACCACTCTAACGATTTTGATTACGCCGGTCGTAAAAGTACTATCAAAACCTTAGATAGCCTGGCCATTACTGCCGCAGGCCTTAAAAGCCAACCATTTAAAACCTTTATAAAAGATGGCGTTAAATATGGTTTTTGTGCGTTTTCGCCAAACGGCCAAACTGTTTCGCTGCTACAAATCGCCAACGCAAAAAGCATCATATCCCATTTAAAAGCTAATAGCGATATCGTTATTGTTTCGTTTCATGGTGGTGGCGAGGGTACCGAATACGAACATGTGCCAGATTCTACAGAAATATTTAAAGGCGAGAACCGCGGCGATCTTCGCCGCTTTACGCATGCGGCTGTTGATGCAGGAGCAGATGTAGTAATAGGGCATGGCCCACATGTTGCCCGTGGCATGGAATTATATAAAAAAAGGTTAATAGCTTATAGCCTTGGTAATTTTGCCACCTATAAAGGTGTAAGTGTTGCCGGTGTTTGCGGCCTGGCACCGTTGTTAAAATTACAAATAGATAAAAAAGGGGAGTTTTTATCCGGGCAGATCATATCTTATACCCAAAATCATCAGGTTGGCATAAGGCCCGATACTTTAAACCGCGCCGCCATCCGCATCAAAAAATTAACCGAGGCCGATTTTACACAGCCTGGTTTATTTATTTCTGATTCTGGAGAAATTACACCTGCGGTACTAAATTAAGCTTCGTCTTTAGTATTACGCACAAGGCTAATACCTGTAAAGAAGAAAATGATGGCAATTAGGCCAACAACAATTAATGTGGTTGCTTCGCCGGCATGTTGTATGATTTGTACACCTGTATATATTAGGCCTATAATACCTAAAACAGTTAGTATAGCGCCGAAAGTACGTTTTAAATTCATGATATATAATTAGTTGTGGTTGAATTATCAATGCATTAACCATAATTAGTACAGTTTGTTTGCTGGTAACCTTAAGTAGTACACATATCCAAATATCATAAATATGTAATTTACCATAAACCTACGTATCAAACTATACAAAATTACGTTTATGTACCTGTAAGTGCCTCGCATTTACATTGTGATAAGGTTTAGGTTGAAAGTCCCCGGGCAGCGAGTGCCCGGGGCTTTTATTTTATAAGCTTTTCATACAATTCAGCAACAAAAGCCCATCTTCGTTTTTTTAAGATACCAACATGATCGAACTAAAGGCAAAGCTGCATGCTTTATGTGTTACATATGTGCAAAGCCGCATGCAAGCAGCCCAGCAGGCAATTGCCGAAGCGCAACAAGCACAAAACGATGATACCAAAAGCAGCGCGGGCGATAAATACGAAACAGGCCGCGAGATGGCCCAACAGGAAACCAATCGTAACCTGGCACAATTAAATGAGGCTAATAAGTTGATGGTGGCCTTAAATCATATTGCTATTAATGCAGCATCGGAAAAAGCCGAGCCCGGAAGTGTAATTATTACCAATAATGGTAATTTTTATTTAGCCATTAGCGCTGGAACCCTAACCTTAGATGGCAAAAACTACATAGCCGTGTCACCAGCATCGCCAATTGGCTATAAATTAAAAGATAAAAGGGCAGGCGAAGCCTTTATTTTAAATGAAAAAACCTATCAAATAGCATCAATTACTTAATTTTTAGGCCCATAAATTGAGCATAAATAAAAAATAAAAAATATAGTTTAACAAATTATTGTACAATTGATTGATTTCTATTCTATATTTGATGTAAACAAATAAAATGACGGTGACAAACTGATCATTACTAAACTAATTTTTTGATGAACATATTCGTAGGAAGCCTTCCTTACTCATTACAGGAAGCAGATTTACAAGAGCTTTTTGAAGCTTATGGTGAAGTAAGCACCGTTAAAATTATTATTGACAGAGAATCTGGCAGAAGCAAAGGTTTTGGTTTTGTTGAAATGTCTGATGACGAAGCTGCACAAAAAGCAATTTCAGGCTTAAACGGTTCTGAAATTAGCGGCCGTTCAATTGCTGTTAGCCAGGCTGAAGACAAAAAACCGGGCGATCGCAGAAGCGGTGGCGGTGGTTTTGGTGGCGGCAACCGCGGCGGCGGTGGCGGTGGCTACTCAAGAGATAATAACAGAGGTGGCGGCGGTGGCGGCTACTCAAAAGATAGCAGAGGCGGCGGCGGTGGTAGCCGTTGGTAATCTGTAAAAGATATTAAGAGTAAAATACCGTTTAATTACGGTTTTTTACTCTTAAACTTTTTTGAAACACGCTCTCATATTTTGTTAGCGTGCTTTTTTGTTGCTTTTTTTTAAAGGCAATCAGGCTACTTCTTAAAGTATCTTTTCCGCTATATCACCTGGCATAGCAAGTTAAAACTACGTGTATAAAGGGTATTATGCTAAAAAATGTTTTTGCTTGTATGGCATGGATTTTAAACCGCATTAATACTTTTTATTACTTTTGTTAAAAAATTATAACCAATGAGCGAACTCATTAAAAAACAAGTAAGCGACGCAAAAGCTTTAATGGAAAAAGCAATAGTGCACGCCGATAAAGAACTGAATAAGATCCGCGCGGGTAAGGCAAACCCATCTATGTTAGATGACGTTTTTGTTGATTACTATGGCACATCTACACCGCTAAGCCAAATAGGTAGCGTAAATACACCTGATGCCCGTACTATTGTTGTACAGCCATGGGAAAAAAACTTGTTACCTGCTATTGAAAAGGCAATTAAAGAAGCTAACCTTGGTGTTAATCCACAAAATGATGGTGTTATTATCCGCATTAATGTACCACCATTAACAGAAGAGCGCCGTCGTGATTTGGTTAAGAAAGCTAAAGGTGAAGCAGAAACAGGTAAAGTAGCTATACGTAACATCCGTAAGGATGCGAACGAAAAAATTAAAAAATTAAAAACTGAAGGCGTATCTGAAGATGATATAAAAGTTGGTGAAGCAGAAGTGCAAAAATTAACCGATGCTTATATTATAAAAGTTGACCAGCTATCAGAAGCTAAAGAAAAAGATATCATGACGGTTTAATTTAATCGGAAAAAACGATACAAAAAGGGATGCCCGCAAGGTGCATCCCTTTTTGTTGTACCTATAATTTATTATACTTATTAGTTAGCCCTATATAAGGCTAATATGTTGTAAAGAACTTTTCAATAATTTTACGCTGCGAGTTAAATAAATTTGCATGTTATCCAATCAATAAATATATTTAAGTAATTAATTACGTAATTGATATTACATCATGGAATTTTACGATAGAGTTGGCAAAATGGCTTTAGGCAGCAGGTTGCGGAGATTAAGCGAAATGCTGACCGAACAGGCAGGAGAAGTTTATAGCATGTACGCTATTGAAATGAACCCGAAATGGTTTCCGGTATTTTACGTTTTGGCGGAGGGAGAGGATAAATCAATTATGCAGATAGCGCAAGAAATAAGCCATTCCCACCCTTCGGTAAGTACCATAGTAAAAGAAATGGTAAAGCATGGCCTGGCTATAGAAATGCCCAACAAAGTTGATGCCCGTAAAAATTATATACGCCTTACAGACAAAGGCCGGGAAATAAACGAGCAGATACAAGTACAATATACAGATGTAAATACCGCAGTAGAAACCGCATTGAAAGAGACCCAATATGATATCTGGAAGGCTATTGCGGAGTGGGAGCATTTATTAGATCAAAAAAGTTTACTTAACCGCGTAAAAGACGCCAAAAAAAACCGGGAAAGTGCCCAGGTAAAGGTGATTGATTACACGCAACAATATCAGTCGGCCTTTAAACAGCTTAACGAAGAATGGATAACCCAATATTTTAAAATGGAAGCCACAGATTATAAATCATTAGATCATCCTGATGAATATATAATTGATAAAGGCGGGCACATTTTTATTGCCCTGTATAACGGCGAAGCAGTTGGCACCTGTGCGATGATAAAAATGGAAGATAACACTTACGAGCTGGCTAAAATGGCCGTATCGCCCAAAGCAAAAGGCAAAGGCATAGGTTTTATATTGGGGCAGGCGTGTATTATTAAAGCAAAAGAATTGGGTGCGCAAAAGCTATATCTGGAAAGCAATACTATTTTAAAGCCTGCTATAAACCTTTATTACAAACTTGGTTTTAAAAAGGTTACAGGCGTACCTTCGCCATACGAAAGGTGCAACATACAAATGATAAGGGATCTGTAAAGCCACTAGTGTTATTAACCACATTGTCAAATTAAAGGGAATGAGCTGCTTAGCCATTCCCTTTTTTTATTTTTGCTGTTACAACATGAATATATTATTATCCTATTTAACCAAACACCGCTGGGTTGTGGTGCTTGCGCTATTTTTAGCGGCATTAAACATCGGTTTCTCCCTGCTCGATCCATATATTACAGGCCGCATTGTAGATAACTTTATTGAAAAATATAAAGTACTTAGCCATGATGAGTACATGTACGGTGTACTTAAACTGGTAGGTATGGCCATTGGGGTAGCCATGGTATCGCGTATAGCCAAAAACTTCCAGGATTACTTCACCAATATCATCACCCAAAAAGTTGGTGCCGAAATGTATGCCGACGGGTTGAAGCATTCGCTTGAACTGCCCTACCAGGTATTTGAAGATCAGCGCAGCGGCGAAACGTTGGGCATCCTACAAAAGGTGCGATTAGATTGCGAAAAATTCATCACCGCTTTCATCAGCATACTATTTGTGAGCCTTATAGGTATGGTTTTCGTAATTGTGTACTCGGCCACGGTAAGTTACCAGGTTACACTGGTTTATTTTGCTGCCATACCGGTAATTACGTTTGTGAGCATGGCCATGAGCCGTAAGATAAAACGCATCCAAAAAAACATTGTAGCAGAAACTACCGCATTGGCAGGCTCTACAACCGAATCATTAAGGAATATCGAACTGATAAAAAGCCTTGGCTTAGCCAAGCAGGAAATAAAACGCCTTAATACTACCACCTATAAAATACTCGACCTGGAACTAAAAAAGGTGAAGTATGTACGCAGCATGAGCTTTGTACAGGGTACAACTGTAAACCTGGTGCGCAGCGCTATGGTTGTAGTTTTATTAATGCTGATATTTAAAGAAACCATATCACCGGGTCAATACTTCAGCTTCCTGTTTTATTCGTTCTTTTTATTTAATCCTTTGCAGGAGCTGGGTAATGTAATTTTAAGCTGGCGCGAAGCAGAGGTTTCTTTAGCTAACTTCAAAAACATCTTAAACATCCCTATTGATAAAAAGCCGGAAAAACCTGTTTTATTAGAAAAAGTAAAAACGCTAACTTTTAGCAACGTTAGCTTTAAACATTTAACTGCAAACCGCAACGCGCTCAATAATATCAGCTTTAAAACCAACACCGGCGAAACCATTGCCTTTGTTGGCCCGTCAGGCTCGGGGAAAACTACACTGGTTAAGTTATTGGTTGGTTTATATCAACCGTTGGAGGGCGATGTACTTTATAACAGCGTATTAAGCAAGGATATAGACCTTGATCAGTTACGCGAAAAAATTGGATTTGTAACACAGGATACACAGCTATTTTCGGGCACAATTCGCGAGAACCTGCTGTTTGTTAACCCTACCGCTACTGATGAGGAATGTTTGAATGTGATGCAGCGCGCAGCTTGCCAAACCCTGCTTGCCCGTGCCGATAAAGGTTTAGATACCGTGATTGGCGAAGGTGGTGTGAAAGTATCTGGCGGCGAAAAACAACGCTTATCCATTGCCCGTGCGTTATTGCGCAAGCCTGATATTTTAGTGTTTGACGAAGCTACTTCTTCATTAGATTCTATTACAGAAGAAGAAATAACCGATACCATCCGCGATGTGTCTGTCCTTAACGATCATATTACGATCCTGATAGCCCACCGACTATCTACCATTATGCATGCAGATTGCATTTACGTACTGGAAAAGGGGAATATCATCGAATCCGGAAAGCACCATGACCTGATAGACCAGAAAGGTTTATACTACGCCATGTGGAGGCAACAGATTGGTGAAAAGCATTCGGTGGATGCTTAAGGCTTACCCTCCTACGCAAAGGTATTAAGTAAGAAGGCCTGTCGGATATATCCGGCAGGCCTTCTTATTTATAAGCTTATATATGTTATTTTACCAGTGTGCCAATTGGCTCACCGTTGGCAATTTTCATAAAGTTGCCTTCTTTGTTCATGTCAAATACAATGATAGGGAGTTTGTTTTCCTGGCAAAGGGTAATGGCGGTCATATCCATTACATTCAAGCCTTTATCGTAAACCTCCTGGAAACTGATCTCGTCATAACGCGTTGCTGAAGGATCTTTCTCCGGGTCGGCAGTATATATACCATCAACGCGCGTTCCTTTCAGTACAACGTCTGCTTTGATCTCTATAGCACGTAATGATGCTGCAGTATCTGTTGTAAAGTATGGGTTACCTGTACCGGCACCAAAAATTACAATCTTACCCACCTCTAAATGGTGCATGGCACGGCGGCGAATGTAAGGCTCACAGATCTGCTCCATTTTAATGGCCGATTGTAACCTGGTTTCTACACCAATGCTTTCTAATGCATTTTGCAGGGCCATACAGTTAATTACGGTTGCTAACATACCCATATAGTCTGCCTGGGCACGTTCCATACCGCTTTTTTCGGCACTAAGTCCTCTAAAAATGTTACCACCGCCAACAACAATGGCTATTTCTATACCCTGGTCTTTAACAGCCTTAATATCGTGCGCATATTGTAAAACCTGGTTGTTATCGATACCGTATTGGCGTTCGCCCATCAGGGATTCGCCGCTAAGTTTTAGTAGGACTCTTTTATATTTCATTTATATGGAAGATTTATCAAAAATAGATAATAAATAGTATTGTTAAAATTTTATAATGCAGGCGTTAAATATTTACCCTCTAATATGGTTGCCACGGTTACGTATTGCTCATTAAAGATGATAAGATCGGCATCAAAACCTGCTTCTACACTGCCCTTAGTTTTTTTACCCGCAAGTTTTGCCGGGTAAAGCGACGCCATATTAACAGCCTCTGCCAATTCTATGCCTACTTTTTCTACACAGTTCTGTACTGCCCTAAGCATCGTAAGGCTCGAGCCCGATAAGGTACCATCGGGCATAACGTATTTGTTGCCCTCTAACCTGTGCTGGTAGGCTCCCTCGGTTGCGGCAGTAACCGCATCGGTGATCAGGAATAGTTTGTCGCCCAATTCGCGTTTGGCCATACGGATCATGGCCCAATCTACATGGTTACCATCTGCTACTATACTGGTATAAGGCTTTTCTTCAAATATGGCGGGGATATAACCCGGTTCGCGGTGGTGCATTTGAGGCATTGCGTTAAACAAGTGCGTAACGGCCGGGATCGGTTTGTTTAAGAAACCTTTACCCTGTTCATAAGTAGCATTGCTATGGCCAGATGAGATGATGATACCCTGCGCATGCAAATAATCTATCACTTCCTGATCCTGTAGCTCGGGGGCAATGGTTATCATGGCTATCACGCCATCGGCTTGCCCCACCCAATCTTTAACTTCGGCGAGTGTCGCTTTCTTGATAAATTCTTCGGGATGCGCACCTTTTTTGATAGCGTTAAGATAAGGACCTTCTAAATGCAAACCCCAAAAGTTACCCCTTGCGGTAGCACGGTACTCTTTAGCCGCAGCTATCCCCTTTTCTACAATATCATTGGTGTTTGTACCTATGGTGGCAAAAAAGCCGGTGGTACCCTGGTTTAGCAGATCATCCTCCATACGCTTTAATGCAACTACTTCGGGCTTGCCGGCAAACAACTTACCACCGCTACCATAAATTTGTAAGTCTATAAAGCCTGGGGCAAGGTAAGCACCATTAAGATCTTTTTTTTCAGCATCAGCCGGTATGGATTCCTTACTAATAACGGCTTTTATCTGGCTGCCCTTAATTAAAACGGCTTTGCCCTCGGCGATGTTACCGCCAGAGATGAGTTTAAGATTATGAAGTGCTGTTATCATATAAGCCCCCTCTAAATCTCCCTCGATAGGGGAGACTTTTGTTTTTAATTTTGGATGTCCTTTACAAAGTGTAGAGGCGCGATACTTCGCATCTTTTCGCAAATAGAGACGCGATGTGTCGCGTCTCTACAAAAACAATATTGCAAAAAAAATCCCCCTCGTTAATAACGAGGGGGATAATATAATTAAGCTCCTAAAGCAACTCGCTTAAATGCGGTAACCGTTAGGCCTTTATCAACCGAGTCTAAGAACTGGGCAACAGTTTTAGATGAGTCTTTAACAAACTCTTGGTTTAATAAGGTAGAATCTTTGTAAAATTTGTTCAGTTTACCAGCAGCAATTTTCTCAACCATTTCTTCCGGTTTACCTTCTGCACGGATCTGATCTTTAGCGATAGCTAATTCACGCTCGATGATAGTAGAATCAACACCATCTTTATCAACAGCTACAGGGCTCATAGCAGCAATTTGCATCGCTACGTCTTTACCTGCTTCATCAGCACCTTCAGCATTTTTATTTAAGCCAACCAATACCGCTAAACGGAAGTTACCGTGTATGTAAGCAATAACTTTATCGCCTTCAATAACTTCGTATTTAGATACACCAATTTTCTCACCAATTTTACCGGTTTTATCGATAGTAGCATCACCTATTTTAACGCGAACGTTTTCTACATCAATTTCTAAAGCATTAAGCTCTTCGATGTTTTTAGGGTTGGCTTTAACTGCAGCGTTTGCAATTTCGTTACCAAAAGCAACAAACTCAGCGTTTTTAGCTACGAAATCAGTTTCGCAGTTAAGCTCGATGATTACACCACGTTTGCCATCTTCTGAAGTGCGTGCAATAACAACACCTTCGTTAGACTCGCGATCCTGGCGGCTTGCAGCAACCTTAGCACCTTTTTTTCTTAGAAAATCAATAGCAGCTTCAAAGTCGCCATTGGTTTCTGTTAAAGCTTTTTTGCAATCCATCATGCCCGCACCTGTTTGCTGGCGCAGTTTGTTTACATCTGATGCAGATATTTGTACTGTAGACATGTTTGTAATTATTTAAATAGTGAATAGTGAGTGGTGAGCAGTTGTTTTACTTATCATCCCCAAACACTAAATTTTATTAATGAATAAGTGGTGAATAGTAAACCATAAGTTTTACAACTCATTATTCACCAATCACCACTCACTTAAATTATATTATTCTGTTTCAGCAGGCTCAGTACCGGTTTCGGCAGCAGCTTCGGCAATATCTTCTGCAGATGCTGTTCCTTTACGGGTCCTTCTTGCGCCTTCACCCATTGATCTCTCAGTGGTAACAAATTCCGGGGAATCAGCTTTAGCTTTAGCAGCTGCTGCTTCTTTCTCAGTTTCGTCTTCTTTCTCGCGTTTGCGCTCATCTAAACCTTCTTCGATAGCTTTGATGATAATACCGGTGATCAATGAAATTGATTTGGTAGCATCGTCATTCGCCGGGATAGGGAAATCGATGTTAGATGGATCAGAGTTAGTATCAACCATCGCGAAAGTCGGGATGTTTAATTTTAATGCCTCAGATACCGCAATGTGCTCTTTCTTTACGTCGATCAGGAACAATGCAGCAGGTAAACGGTTAAGATCCGCAATACCGCCTAACAAAGTTTCTAATTTGATACGCTCGCGCTGTATCATCAAACGCTCTTTTTTAGAAAGGTTGCTGTAAGTACCGTCTTTAGTCAATTTATCGATGTTTGACATCTTTTTGATCGACTTACGTACGGTAGCAAAGTTAGTTAACATACCACCTAACCAACGCTCGGTGATATAAGGCATATTTACGCCTTTTGCATATTCAGCTACGATATCTTTCGCTTGTTTCTTTGTAGCTACGAATAATACTTTACGACCTGATTTTACAATTTGTTTAATTGCTGCAGCAGCCTCTTCAACCTTAGATAAGGTTTTGTTTAAATCTATAATGTGGATACCATTGCGCTCCATGAAAATGTACTGTGACATTTTCGGATCCCATTTGCGGGTAAGGTGACCAAAGTGTACACCTGCATCCAGTAAGTCCTGATATGTTGTTCTTGCCATTGTTTGTGTCCTCCTTAAATTATCGTTTACTGAATTGGAATTTCTTACGTGCTTTCTTACGTCCTGGTTTTTTACGCTCAACCATACGGTCATCACGTGTCATTAAACCTTTAGCGCGTAATGCCGGTTTTTTCTCCGGATCCAGTTCAACAATAGCTTTCGCGATGGCTAAACGAACGGCTTCTGCCTGGCCTTTAACACCACCACCTGCAACGTTTACTTTAACATCAAATTTACCGGCAGAGCCAGAAACTTCTGTTGATTGCATAACGATGTATTGTAATGGTAAGGTAGGGAAGTACTCTTTGTAATCTTTACCGTTAACGGTAATAGTGCCGGTGCCATCGTTCAAATAGATACGGGCCACAGCGGTTTTTCTTCTGCCTGAAGTGTTAGTTGTTGGCATTTTCTTTTCTCCTTGTGATTAAAAATTAAATGGTTGTTGGATTTTGAGCGGCATGAGGATGCTCTGCACCTGCGTAAACATGCAGGTTACCATAAATAGCACGGCCTAAACGATTTTTAGGTAACATACCACGTACGGCTTTCTCAATCACACGCTCAGGATGCTTTGCCATTAACTCTTTTGGAGAAATGAAACGCTGACCACCCGGGTAACCGGTGTAAGAAACATACTGCTTTTCGCTGAATTTGTTTCCGGTCAGTTTAACCTTGTCTGCATTGATAACGATAACATTATCTCCGCAGTCTACGTGTGGGGTGAACCCTGGCTTGTGTTTACCTCTGATCATCATCGCGATCTTAGTACACAAGCGCCCCAAAATCTCATTGTTTGCATCAACAACAACCCATTCTTTATTAACGGTTTTCTTGTTGGCTGAGACAGTTTTGTAACTTAACGTATTCACTTGCTTTTAATTAAATTTATTAAACGTATACTTTACCCCGCATTTACGGGACTGCAAAGATACGCCTATTTATTTAATTTACAAATGGTTTGTAGGTTTTAATAAGGTGGGGTAGCGAGTGGGGGAATCCGCTGGTTAGGCAAGTAGAAAACGAGGGTAATAATATAGGCAAATTCCCGCCTCTACTCAATCATTATTAAAAAGCATTAAAATGTTTTTCTTTTGGGGATGCCTGCTGGTGTGGATACGGAGACAATTAATATTTTATATTGACTTTCTCTTTGATAAACGATCAAATAAAGTAGCAGATTTGACAACTTTTAAAAAGTTGTCAAATCTAAACGCCGCCTACCGCTTCTCTACCCTATCATAAAACCCGCCAAAGCTATTTACCTTAACCGCTTCTTCATTAAAAAAATCACCAGGGAAACCTAATTCTATCTTGCTGGCATCATCCAGTTTGGCAATATGCTGCGGGCTTAATACCACATCAACGGTTTTCAAATTATCCTTTAGCTGGTCAATTTTGGTGGCGCCCACAATAGGGATACAACTAAAGCCCTTGCTCATGGTCCACTGCAGGGCCACGTGGCTTTCGGATACGCCAAGCTCCTGCGCTATTTCCATCACTACCTTTGTAATGCTTTCGGCACGGGCATCTAAACGTTTACTATCCGCTTTTATACGCCCTTTATCGCCTTTTAAATACTTCCCGGTGAGTGCGCCGCCGGCCAATGGCGCCCATGGGGTAACCGTCATACCAAAATGCTTGGCCATCGGGATCAGTTCGCGCTCGGCAGTACGGGCAAGCAGGCTATACTCTACCTGCAGGGCAATAAACTGGCTCCAGCCCATCAGTTCGGCAAGTGTATTACCTTTGGCTACTACCCAGGCGGGGGTGTCGCTAATAGCAGCGTAAGTTACCTTGCCTTGTTTTATCAAGTCATCCAATCCGCGCAATACTTCATCTATTGGTGTAATATCATCCCAAATATGCAGGTAAAGCACATCTATAAAATCAGTTTTTAAACGCTTAAGGCTATCCTCTACGCTGCGCATCATATTTTTACGGCTGTTGCCGCTGGCGTTGGGATTGCTGGTATTATCTTTTAAGGTGTACTTGGTAGCCAATACAAAGTAATCGCGGTCTTGAGTGGACAGGTAGTCACCAATAATTTTTTCGCTGGTGCCCAGTTTATAAATATTGGCCGTATCCAAAAAGTTACCCCCGGCGTTAGCGTAGGCATCCATAATCTCGAAACTGGTTGCTGCATCTGCCCCCCAGCCACCCTCGGTACCAAAACCCATTGTACCTAAACAAATTTCTGACACTTTTAATCCCGACCGGCCTAATAATTTATATTTCATGGTAGTAGTTTTTTGAATGAACGTAATAAACAAAACTCCTGTTTTAAATGCTTAAATAAAAATGTACGGTAAACAATACGGGTAAGCCAATTGTAAATATACCAAACACAACGCCATGAAAATTATAACCCTGCATAAACCTGTTAGTATAGATGAACTTTACGCTCACCTGCAAGAACGCTTAAACCCTATCTTCCACAAGCAAAAGCAAAGCGATATTTCATTCACGATAACCAATACCCCATCGGGCATAGAGATTACCCAGCCCGACTTGTATGAAGGCGTACTTTTTAACATTGCCGTGCAGGACGATGAACTATGGATAACCCGCAGCGAACATTATGTAGACGATATAAATTCCATCACAGTAGAATCTATCCTAAACAGTCTGTTTGATGATATCTCCGGTGGGCAAGGCACCGATCTGGTGCAGGAAGGGTAATGCTACAAATGCTTCTTAATTTTTGTAGCTTTAACCAAAAAGGAAATGTATAAAACCTGCGGCTTATTACTCTTTTTTATTTTAGGCCATTTATTTACCCAGGCCCAGCCGGTATTAAGGCCTGCCGGCATACCTATAATTATACGTAACGATACTTTATTTAATGTGTATGCCGGCCAGGGTGTATTTGATGTGCGCGAACGTGCAGACGTTATTACCCAACGCTTAAACAAGATATTAGCCCGTTTAGATTTTAATGCAGATTCGGTTACTTTAAAAAATGACACCTCCATATCGGTAATATCTTACCGGTCGCAGTTGATTATGGTGGTTAATAACAAGGATGCCACCTTTACAGAACTAAACCGCCCGCAACTGGCAGCACACTTCCAGGAGGTTATAAAGCAAAAGCTAGGTAATGTTTTCGAAAACAATAGTTTAAAACAACTCACCATAAATATATTAGAAGCAGTTGCCGTTGTTATTTTACTGGTAGTTTTAATATGGGGAATTAACCGGTCTTTTAGGTGGCTTACCTTACGCTTTATAAGAGCATGGGAGAGCCGGCTGGATAAGCTTGCAGCACAAGGCGCCCCGGTGAGTTATGCGCGCCGTATATTCCCTGTTGTAAATAATATTATTAAGGTTGTAAGGATAGCCATTATACTGTTGCTGGTGTACCTTGCCCTGCCTATACTATTTTTTATATTCCCTTCATCAAAACCTATTGCAACGCAGTTGTTAAGTTACGTGGTTGACCCCTTAAAAGGTATTGCTTACGCCTTTATACACTACATACCCAACCTGCTTACCATTGCCGTAATATTTACTATTACTTACTACATCTTAAAACTGGTAAAATTTATATCTAAAGAAATAGAACAGGGTGCTTTTACGATAAACGGCTTTTACCCGGAATGGGCCATGCCTACTTACAACATCTTACGCATATTGCTATATGCCTTTATGTTTGTAGCTATCTTTCCGTACCTCCCCGGGTCAGATTCCAAAGTATTTCAGGGGGTAACTGTGTTTTTGGGGGTGCTGTTTTCTTTTGGTTCATCATCTGCGGTTTCCAACATGATATCCGGCGTTGTGCTCACCTATATGCGTCCCTTTAAAATTGGCGACCGTGTTAAACTTGGTGATGTAACCGGCGATGTGATAGCAAAAAACGTATTGGCTACCCGGCTGCGAACCATAAAAAATGAAGATGTAACCATCCCGAATGCAACTGTACTTAACGGGCATAGCATAAACTATTCATCTACAGCTAATACCCTTGGCCTTATATTAAACACTACGGTTACCATTGGTTATGATGTACCCTGGCAACAGGTACAACAACTGCTTGTTGATGCCGCAATGGCTACAGAAGGTATAAAGCATGAGCCCAAACCTTTTGTATTGCAAACAGCTTTAAATGATTTTAATATTGGCTACCAAATAAATGCCTATACCAATCAACCCAATAAAATGGCAGTAATTTATTCGGGCCTTTACCAAAACATTCTGGATAAGTTTAACGAAGCAGGTGTAGAGATCATGTCGTCGGGGTACACCGCAGTACGCGATGGCAACACCATACAAATACCGGATGCCTATAAGCCCGATGGATATAAAGCACCGGGCTTTAATATCAATAGGCAAGATCAATAAACCAATATGGCCCTAAAAGAACAGCCCCCTCTCCATATTTGGAAAGGGGGCTATTCTTTTTACATAGACCTACTTGACAGGCCCTATATCTATTATCGCTTATCCGTAGATCCAGCTGAATTTGTATTCTAACATGGGGTTTTTCATACGCTCGGCAACACGTATTAAACGGTTTGGCAGATTCATGATGTAATCACGTGCTTTCTCGCCGTCCTCTTTCAGGTCAACAACACTTTCAATGTGCCAATCTTCTATCAGTTCTTTTAAGATATCTACGTAATCAATAGCTGTGTAGATACCTAAACGCTCGGCAGCATCGGTAAAGTGACCGAATGTTTGGCCAATTTTTAAACCTATCTCGCGCAGGAAGTGGGCCGGCATCACTATCTTTTTACGCATCATATCTTCAAAAGCCAGCATGGCCTCGTTAGGGTCAACCTCAAATATTTTTTCGATAAAGTATTTGTAGGCTTTGGCATGGCGTGCCTCATCCGCGGCAATTACACCACACATTTTAGATAACAAAGTATCGCCATCTTTTTTAGCCTGCGATGCCACACGGCGGTGAGATACATTAGTAGCCAGCTCCTGAAATGAAGTATAGATAAAGTTACGATACGGATCGTGCCCGGTACCTATATCAAAACCATCGGCAATTAAGTATTGGGTAGATACTTCCATCATCCGCATATTAACACGGCCGCTTAGGTATAAATATTTATTTAATAAGTCTCCGTGGCGGTTCTCTTCGGCTGTCCAGTGGCGCGTCCATTTCATCCAGCCGCCTTCTTCGTTATCAGATACGCCCTCTACCATGGTTAACCACGATTCGTAGGTAGGCAATGCTTCTTCGGTAATAGTATCACCAATCAGTACGGCAACCAGGTCATAAGATAAACCACGGGCGCTTTCCTGCATTTCTTTAATTTCGTTAAAAAACGTATCCCTTGATGCATCAGGCAAAAAGTCTGAAGGTTGCCAAATAGTGTCAATAGGCTTTAGATAGTCGCTCATCTTTTCAAGCATGAACGTCTCTATATGCCCCATTACTTCTTTACGTTTTTCCTCAAAAAATTTCATAGTACTATTTATAGATGTCAAAGTTAATCATTTAAAACTACAATATTATTTTGCACCGTTATAATCAATGGCTTGTTTCATACAATCGCTTAGATTATTAATAGCTGCAGGCCCGTTGAATATAGAAAAATTGGCATTATAATCCCACAATATCCCGGGTATGCCCATTATCTTTAAGTTGGTGCGTACAGCTTTAATATAACGGCACCTACTATCGGCGTCGGCATATTTGTTATACACCCCATATTCTCCACACAATATAGGAACATCATATTTAGCCGACCAGTTTTTAACAATTTGCAATTTATCATGCACCGATTGCTCGTTACCATCTTTTTCATATTGATAATAATTTTGTTCGCCCCAGGTACCAATTACTTTTGGGTTAATTGGCGGGTATGTTTGGGCATTATAGGGGAACGGCACGCCAGTGGTAGCTACCTGGCTACCCACCCAATCGGCGCCCTGGTGGGTAAAAAAGAATGGCTCGTAGAAATGGAAGGTGTAAATTATATTTTCATCAGCCAGGCGCTCCATACGGCTTAGCTCATAAATACTGTTAAAGTTTGATGCCCCCACAATAAGCGTTCGCTTCTTATCCACATTACGGATAGCCGTTACAATATTGTAGGCAGCGTCTTTCCATACTTTAGGGCTCATGTGGGGTGGCTCGTTATATAATTCAAAGAAAACCTTTTCCGGGCTTTCCCGTATATAACGCTTGGTTAATATAAGCCATTGGTTAATGATTTTTGGCGTTTCTGTTATATAGTTTGTGTCGTTAAGGTTACCGTAATGATAATCAATAATTAGTTTTAAGCCGTAAACGGTGCATTGTTTCAAAACTTCATCAATATGAGTAAATACTTTCTCAACAGGAATGTTTCGCTGCTGGAAGTAGGCAAATGCCACCGGGAGCCTGATACTTTTAAAACCAAGCTTTTTAATCAGGGCAAAATCAGTGCTTTTTATGGGATTTACACTTAAAACATCTTTATTCCACGTTTGCTCTAACCACGATAGGCTAACGCCGTTGCCCAGGCTTTGGGCCCTTTTAAAAGCAACTTGCCTTTCGGTTACAGGCGTTGGATTGCTTTTTGCAATAGTAGCCGGCACAATTATAATAGATGTTATAATCAGCAAGTTTATTAGCGGTTTTAGTAAAATGCTTTTCTTAACTGGAAGTTTCAAAATCTTAATAGTATTAATCACCGCCGGATCTTATTAATATTATAATATAAGCATCAAAATGTTTGTTCAAATTTCAAAAGAGGAATATAAAAAAGAGATATCAAAAAAAGCCTGGTATCAAACAAATAACATCATCTGGACAATTATATTTTTATACCCCATATTTAGTATCATCGATTTTATTTACGCTAATAACATTTGGCTGCAATTTTTAATTGTACGTATTATTACCGTGCTTATTATATACGGCTTGTATAGCTTTTTACAGATGCGCAGGTATAATTATCGTGTTCTACTGCATATCTGCTTTTTCCTGCTATCTGTTACCGCAGCACTTTTATGTAACATTGTAAATATACAGCAGCAAACTACCTATTATTTGATATTTGCTACTATCATTTTGTTTTTTAACCTGCAGGTATTTTGGGAGCCCGTTAACTCTATTGCCCAAACTTTATTAGCTGTTTTATTGCTGGCTACATTTTTTAACCTTTTTAGCGAATACACCTTAGATCTTGTTTTAAGTAATGGCGGATCTATATTTTTTATAGTGGCCTTTATATCGTGCTTAATACCTAATGCACGCTACAAAGTTATTGCCCGCGATGTACGCTCACAAATCCTGATCGAAAAATCTAACGAGCAGTTAAAAGAGCAAAACCACAATATTAACGAGAAAAACAACATCATTGACAGGCAATATGAGCAACTGCGCAAACTTGATGATCAAAAAAACAGCTTTATAAACATTGCCGGCCACGATCTTAAAAACCTTATAGGCCAGATTGTAATGAGCAATAATTTGCTTAAAGAGGAAAATTACCGCCTGAGCAGCGATCAAAAAGAATACGTTGGCTTTATCGCTCAAAGTGCCGAAAAAATGCAATACATGCTTAATAAGCTAATGGATGTAAAAGAGATAGAATCGCCTGAGATGAAATTCAATATGGAGATATTTGACATTAACAGCGAGGTTGCCCATGTATTTAGAGGCTTGCAGGAAACTGCGCTGATGAAAAACATCCACCTTAGCGATAACATCTTAAAGTTACCGCTTAATGTTAAGCTGGATAAAGTGTTTGTAGGGCAGGTCTTTCAAAACTTGCTTTCAAACGCTATCAAGTTCTCTCAAACCAATAATGATATTAAAGTTGTTACGAGTTTGCAGCGCCAAAAATTTGTATTTGAAATAATAGACGAGGGTGTTGCCATAGGGCAAACCGAATTGGATATGATGTTCAATAAACTAAAAACGCTTAATGATGCTTCGGGCACAATAGAGAGCCGCCTGGGTTTAGGCCTTTCTATAGCTAAGTTAATGACAAAGGAACTTGGCGGTGAGTTAACCTACCGCAGCGACGATAACGGCAATTATTTTAGAGTTGAATTTTACGTAATAAACTAACCATTATAATCTGATGAATAGATTTTTAACCTTCCTGGCATTAATATTACTAAGTACAGCTTCGTATGCACAAACCATTATGTCATTCAAAGCTATGGGCCATGCAGATGATGAACCCATATTTGGTATGGCAGGTGCCAGCTCCTTTTATTTTAAGATAACCCCTCAGTATGAAATAAACGGAAGTAAACTGGTATTGTATTTTGAGCCTTCGCAGGCACTGCTACGCAATAAATCATACATTAACTTATTTGTTGGTGCTAAACCCGTATATAGTGGCCGTTTAACCGCAGATTCTATCCAAAAGATAGTTTTTCCGCTTACTAATGCAGACGTATCTGCAGACAGGTATCTTAAAATAACCGTTAAAACTTTATTAAGTATTACAGACGACCAATGCCGCGACCTGGACAACCCGGCCATGTGGTTAAAAATTAAAAACAGCTCTTACCTATCATTAGTAAAAAGCAACAAAAATTTCTTCAATAACATAAACATCAGTAACTGTTTCGATTCAAAAACAGCCATCGTTTACAACAGCAACCCTACCCTGCATGATCTTAAGGCAGTTGCATGGGCTTATGCCAGGCTTAAAAAAACACCGGCCAAAAACATCGGAGTTTACGATATAGCCAGTTTACCTGATAGTGTACATAACTACATTATGGTTGGTAACCTGGCAAGCCTGCGTAATGATAAACGTGCGCTGGTAAAAGTTACACCGCAATCTAACCAGGGCTTACTATACCTGCACAAATCGCTTAGTAACACAACAGATACGCTTACCCGTATGGTTAATGTAAAAGGCAAGTTTGTTGAAGTAAAAACAATTGCAAGGGATAATGTACCAAAAGAAATATTGTTTGTTACAGGTGGCGATGATGCCGGTTACGAAAAATCAATTACCGCTTTAGGTAACATGAATGTGCTTAACTCTACATTTGGCGATTATCTGATTATTAACAAAGCACAAAATACCTTCTTTAAAACAATTGATGAAAACCGCTCTAAACTATCGCTTAAGCAAATTGGCGGTGTTAGCGATTTTTTATCGGGTATTGGATCACTAAAAAATGCCTTCAACTTCAAAAACTCTGATTTTAGCTTTACACCTAAAGAGGTTGAGATACATATTATAGCGAACTACAGTGCCCTTAACCCGGGCGACCGTGGTTTTTTTAACATTTACCTGAATGGTTTATTGTTGAGCAGCGAAAAGCTGGATGCATCAGGCAAACTGAATACTTCCATCACCATTAACAGGTACCAGCACCACAAGTATAACACACTGGAGACCGAGTTTAGGTTTTACCCAACCAATGGTAATTGTAAAAACAGCTTCGCCAACTTTTTTGCCGAAATTGATGTAGACAAATCCTATTTGGAATCTAAAAACCCATTCATCACCAGCGACCTGAGTTTTTACCAGTACCCCGAAGCATTTAACAGTGGTACTACACGTATAGTTGTATCCAAAAAATATGCTAAGTATGCAGCAGGTGCCATGGGCGAAATTATTTATGAGCTAAACAATAACATCAACGCCAACAATTTCCCCGACTTTATGTACTCTGAGGATTTGGCGCGCAACACTTCGGATTTAAAGAAAAACAATATCATAGCCCTTTTAGCTAAAGATGACCCATTGCTTACCAACAATGAGTTCCCGGATGCACCTATTAAGTTCGATCGTAACTTTAGATTGTACAATACGGATAATAATACCGTTGTTTATTCCCTTTCGGATACTACATCTAATGGATTGGCACAAATTTTTTACGGCCGTAGCAATAATGCCACACTGGTATTAACAGCTACAGGCACGCACCTTGCCCAGGCATTTTTAGCCGCATCAAAATCTATTACCGAACAGTTATCTACCTTAAGCAGCAACGTTTGCATATCAGATGTTAACAATAACAAGTATTTGTTTAATATAAATAAATCGAGTGAAAACCTGGAGTATATAGACACTAAAAGCGCGTTAACCCGTTTTTGGGATAACTACAACCTATACATCCTGTTAGGCATATTGGTATTGATATTACTGTCATTCCTTTACATACGCTCTAAGGTTCAAAAATCGCAGGAACTGTTTAACGATTAACGTTGCCGGTATTTATTGGGGCGCAAGATTTTAATTATATAGCATTTTTTTCATGGGTATATCAATTCCTGAATTGCTGACTAATGATGGGTTTATTACAGCGGGAGATCGTGAAGCAATTGAGCAACATTCAAATGAATCGGGTTTATCCTTCATCAAGATAGCACTTACATCGGGATATATCTCACGTAAAAATTACGACAGATCTTTACTTAACGCGGGCTATCACATAAATGATAACCCACGTGCTGAAGAATACGACGATGAGGTGCTAAGTAAAATAGACCTTAATTTTGCGCATGAGCGTTTGGCTATGCCCCTGCGTATCCAAAATAATAAAGTAGTATGCTTAATGGCGTCGCCGGATGATACCCTTTTTAAAGATTTTATTCGTTTTACCTACGATCTGGAACCCGAGATCATTATTGCATCCGATCTGGATATTACCTGGCTAAGCAACAAGCTACTGGGAGAAAAATATTCCCGGTCAGCCGTTTTTGAACTGATGAAGCGCGACCCGGACAGCTCGGCCGTGGTAACCTTTTCAACAGCACAGCTTATATTTATTTTTGTTTTGATAGCCCTTGTTGCCATTGGTTTGGTAATGAGTTTCAAAAACACTTCTATTATAATTAATGTAATTATCAGTTCATTCTTTTTAGTGGCCATTATTTTTAAGCTGTTCCTGGCACTTGTTGGCTCCAGGTTCGAGCTGCACCAGGCCGTAACAAAAGAAGACCTTAAGCTAATAGTTAATGATGAATTACCTATATACACCATTTTACTACCGGTGTATAAAGAAGATAAGCTGATCAAAAAACTTATCTGGAACCTGCAATCTATAGATTATCCGCGCCACAAGCTAGATATTAAACTGCTTATTGAAGAAGACGACGATAAAACCTTCAATGCGGTTAAAAACCTCGATTTCCCGGCGGTGTTTGAAGTTATTGTAGTGCCTTTTCATCTTCCTAAAACAAAACCTAAGGCATGTAACTACGGGCTGCACTTTTCGCGTGGTAAATACTTAACTATTTATGATGCCGAGGATATACCCGATACGAATCAGCTTAAAAAAGTGGTATCGTTATTTGGTAAATTACCCGATGAATATATATGTGTACAAAGCGCCTTAAATTACTTTAACCGTAACGAGAACTTCCTGACCCGTATGTTTACGCTGGAATACTCGTACTGGTTTGATTATATGCTGCCCGGTTTAGATACACTTGATATACCTATCCCTCTTGGTGGTACCAGTAACCACTTTAAGCTGGAGCAATTAGTTGAACTGGGCGCGTGGGACCCATTTAATGTGACCGAGGATGCCGACCTGGGCGTGAGGGCTTATGCAAAGGGCTATAAAATTGCCATTATTAATTCTACCACGTATGAAGAGGCCAACAACGAGCCCTTTAACTGGATACGCCAACGCAGCCGCTGGATTAAAGGCTATATGCAAACCTACCTGGTGCATATGCGCAACCCGGTTGCCTTATGGAAAAAAATTGGCTGGCGGGGATTTTTGGGATTTAACTTTTTTATAGGTGCTACACCCATCACCTTTTTAGTGTACCCGCTGCTGCTGGCCATTTTTATTTGCTATGTAGTGTTTGATCTTTCGACGATTCGCACCTTGTTTCCGGATTGGGTTCTGTTCATGTCGATATTTAACCTGATGATAGGTAACATATTGATGATCTATATCAATATGATAGCTGTATTTAAACGGCGCTATTACGAATTGATATTATTTGCAATTGCAAACCCTATCTACTGGTTAATGCACTCTATATCGGCTTATAAGGGGCTGTACCAGTTAATTGTTAAGCCATTCTATTGGGAAAAAACCAACCATGGTTTAAGTAAAGTAAACAACCCTACAAACATTGTAAAATAAATGAAGGTAAAAGGCACCCAATATCTATTTATACTCACCTTTATACTGATAGTATATTATTTGGTATGCGGTATTTACCTTAATAAGCTGGGCTATTACAACCACGAGTCGCTATTTTATATAGAGAAGGCCAAAATTGTATTTGAAGGTGTAGGTAACAGGCTAAAAGTAATGGGGCTAACATCCCCCATTATACCATTTTACGCCACGTTTATTTTTACACCATTTAAAACACTGGCGCCGGTGATGGCATCGGCAATTGGTACAGCTGTATTATTTTATGTAATAGCTTCAACGGTGCTTAAACGCCTTAATGATGAAGGATATGTTTGGCTATTGTTGATTATTTTCTTGTTTCACCCGGGCATTATTTACACTGCGGCATCGGGTAAAAGCATTTACCTGATATTGATCTTCTTTTTTCTTTTCTTCCTCAATCTGTTTAAATTTTATCGCTCTAATACCACTTTTCATGTATCTATTGCCAGCATTAGCTTAGTAGCGCTTATCTTTTGCGATTACCGTTTTATATGGCTTACGCTTTTCTTTTTACCAATGGTCTTATCTATCACCATACATAGTTTAAATCTTGGCGAACAGGAATCCATATTCAGGCTATTTTTAAGTTTTAACAGCCCATCCTTAAGGCGTAAGCTTATTAATAAAACCTTTGCGCTATACATTATACTATTTAGCCTGCCTATAGCAGCCGTACTTTGTTATCAGCTACTAAATCTTACCCATGCCAGCGATCTTAATTATTTTAACGAAAGCCCCTATGCTACCTGGAATGTATTAATTGATAAATTAAGTTTTGACCAGTTAACAGCTAATACCGCGTACCATATACCCGAAACATCAATACTACTATCTGCAAGGGTTATTTTATTTGCCCCAATGCTTTTGATAGCTATGTATTTATTTAGGGAAAGTACTTACCAGGTGTTAACCTTATTGATACCATTTGTATTTATCGAATTTTTACACATTAAGTACGACAAGGTTTTTTTAGCCTATCAGTATTACCTTATTTTTTTAATACTGGCCTACTTGGGGGTTGTCTTTAAAGCCCATACCGTTAAAAATCACCGTAGTTTTAAGTTACTACTTTTAATAACAGTAGTATTTCAATTATACACAGGTTGGCAATATTTGAATGGATCTTACATCGCAGAAGAAAGAAGTTTTGCAAATGTGTTATCTAAACGAGAGGTAGAAGAAGCACAAAAAGAGAATATGGGCATAGCAACCTATCTTAACAGCTTACCATCTGATGCAAATGTATTAATAGATGATGCAATCGGATATGGTATAATAGCATTCGCGCAAGATATAAAGCCGGTTATAATGCCTTACCGGGGTAACTTTTTAAGCGCACTTGAGTCACCCGGCAGGTATATAAATTACATTGTGGTAGCTAATGCTAATAATCTGGTAGCCGGGTACACCCAGTTAAACAACAAATATCTAAACAGCATACGTAAAAACATGTCTGATGTAAACTTTCGTAAAGTATACCAAACCGATAACTGGACAGTTTACCGTGTAATAACTACAGAAAGCGGTAATACATTCTAACGAATTATAGCGCGGAAGAGTTAAATAACTCCTTTATCGTTTAGCTATGCCGATAAGTTAAACAACAATGGGCTGCCCCGTATTACGAGACAGCCCATTGTTGTTTTTAGCGATTAGGACAGGATATTAGGAATTATGCTTAACAATATCAGCCAGATCACTTACATCTGTTTTTATTTTTTTGGCTTGTTTGCCTTTTTCTTTTAAATAATCCTGTGCATGTTCTTTAAGTTCAGCAGCTGCAGCATCAATATCTGCTTTGCGTTTAATGTATAAATACACAATTGCCCCTGCAAATATGGCCCCTAAAGCCAAGCCGGCAACTAACTTATTACTGTTATCATGTTTTTTAAATGGATTTTTCATAGCAATTTTTTATAAAATAACACTGCGTGGGCCGTTTAGTTCTGTTTAATTTGAAAAAGTAACAACCGCCTTCTCTTAAAGAAGGTGTAACCTATAATTCAGCGCGGATCTGTTCTATACAGTCGGGCCGTTGGGAGGTAGGATGATCCGGGTTCATTGGAGGGTGATAAAGGGTGATTAAAGATTGGGAGAGGAAAGCCGGGGTAGAGCTGGTTGATCTCCCGGCTTAAAGGATACCGTCAGCACCCTTACACACAAATATACCCCCCGGGGATGATAGTTATGGTGGCACAACACTGTCAGTAGTTGAATATTGGAAGCGCTGATAATAAGCAACTTGTAAAAACAGGCCAGTGTTCACGCCGTGAACATGAACGCTTTGGCGGATGTGCAGATGCGTGATTAGCTATGCAGATGCGGGGATATGCAGATGTGCGGATGAAGAAAGAGAGGATTTGGGTTGAGATCTAGAAAAGGTGTAAAAACAAAGAAACCCCTCAACTTTTGGTTGAAGGGTTTAACTTTAAGATTGGGCACCGACCTACTCTCCCACATTTTACTGCAGTACCATCGGCTCTGGCGGGCTTAACTTCTCTG